>ERZ780208.11-NODE-11-length-205856-cov-13.869831_pt1 | contig 205856 bp, 166 predicted proteins | sample MGYA00511167_ERZ780208 | MGnify/ENA primary metagenome ERZ780208 (study PRJEB29588, sample SAMEA2159202) | human gut metagenome | biome: human gut; feature: human-associated habitat; material: faeces | place: Denmark | collected 2008/2010 ...
CTGATGCCAACGCCCGCAGGCCTGAGGCCGTGTTTGAGGCCACGTACCGCAGCCTATATGCCCGATACAAGGACGAACTTTCCTCGGACAGCCGAAAACGGCGGATGCCCGCATGGTTCAACCGCCTGCAGATTATCGACTCCACGACTATAAGCCTTTTTTCCAACCTCATTTTCAAAGGCGTGGGCAGGCATCCCAAGACCGGGAAAAAGAAGGGTGGCATAAAAGTGCACACCAATATCCACGCCAACGAGTTCGTGCCGTCTGACATCAAGTTTACGTCAGCCGCAACCAATGACAGCTTTATGCTGAAGCCCGCGAATTATAACGATGGAGATATCATTGCCATGGACAGGGCCTACATAGACTACGCCAGATTTGAGGAACTGACCAATCGTGGCGTCACATACGTGACAAAGATGAAGAAGAATCTTGTATATGATACTCTTTCTGACACAATGTACATGTTGCCGTGTAGCCTCATGGAGTGTAGAGTCCAGGTCGTGGAGTTCAGGAAACATATAAAGGGCGGAGAGAATATCAAACACAAGGCCCGTATTGTCACCTATGTCGATCCTGCGAAGAAAAAGGCGAAAGTCATATCGTTGCTTACCAACGACATGACCATGGAGGTGGAAGACATCATCGACATATACCGCCAAAGGTGGGAAATAGAGTTGCTGTTCAAGCAGTTGAAACAAAATTTCCCGCTTAAATACTTCTATGGGGAGAGCGCCAACGCCATCAAGATACAGATTTGGGTCACCCTGATAGCCAATCTCCTTCTGATGGTCATAAAAAAACGCATCAAACGCTCTTGGAGCTTTTCTGGATTGGCATCAATGGTAAGAATCATGCTCATGTATTATGTGAACTGCTATACTTTTCTTGAGGAACCAGAAAAAGACTGGGCAAAAATGGTTCAGGAGGCTAAGGAAATACCTCCTGAACCAAGCCTTTTTGATTAGAGTGGGGGCTTACTTTTTGAAAAAGCAATCCCGAAGTCCCATTTTCAGAGGACTTCGGGCGAGGGATTTGTGCTCTTTAGAGTTTTAGCGGACAGCAATAATTTGAAAAAGAGGATTGCAACTCTGTAAATGTTGCGCTTAGCTGAAGGCGTTATCCGCACCAACTAAATGCCAGTGTAACCACAGCAGATAACTCACACCACGACAGCCACCGCCACGGCTTTTTGTGTTTTCATTCATCCAACGATAACCAGCCCCTCAATTCATTTTTTTACGCCCACTTTCACACTTTTTGCCCTAAAAGCGTGGAGGTCTAATGAAATTATATTAATTTTGCAGAAAATCAATATTATCATGAAATTATCAAGAATATTCCTACTATTTGCCGTGGCGTCGTGTAGCCTGACGATGACCGCCCAAAAACCCTTGCCCAAGTTGGGCAAAGCGCCCATCGACCAGATTGTCAAAGCGATGACCCTTGAAGAGAAAGCCCATCTGCTGGTGGGAGTCAAGTCGGCTGAAGGCATGGATATCATCGCCAACGGAGCCGGCACCACCTACGCCATACCCCGCCTGGGCATAACCCACACCATCATGATGGATGGCGCCACGGGTGTGCGCATGGACACGCTGGTGAGAGGCGACGGCAAAGCCTACTATTCTACCGGCTTCCCAGTGGCTACGCTGCTGGCTGCCACATGGAACACCGACCTGGTAAAGCGCGTGGGTGCCACAATGGGCGACGAACTGCTTGCCTACGGTGGCGACATCCTTTTGGCTCCGAGTCTCAATGTACATCGCAACCCGCTCAATGGCCGCAACTTCGAGTACTATTCTGAAGACCCGTTGCTGTCTGGCTATATGGCAGCGGCAGCCACCAAGGGTCTGCAGTCTGTGGGCGTGGGCGCCACCATCAAGCACTTTGCCGCCAACTCGCAGCAGACGATGCGCATGTTCAACGACGCCCGTGTGTCGCAGCGCGCCCTCCGCGAAATCTACCTTCGCGGATTCGAGATAGCCATCCGCGAGGCCAAGCCTTGGGCTGTGATGTCGTCATACAACCGTATCAATGGCCTGCACACCCAATACAGCCACAAGTTGCTCACCGACCTGCTGCGCAAGGAATGGCGCTTCAACGGCATCGTGATGACCGACTGGGTGGAGGCACGCGACACCCGCGCACAGGTACATGCCGGCAACGACCTGCTCATGGGCGGTACTCCGCAGCAGGTGCAGGATATCCTGGACTGCGTGAAGAAAGGTACGCTGACGATGGCTGAAATCAACAACAATGTGCGGCGTGTGCTGCGATACATCATGCGCACACCCCACTACCGTGGCGTCGAAGCCACCTTCGCTCCCGACCTCAAGGCCCACGCCGTGCTGGCACGCGAGGCTGCCACCGAGGGCGTGGTGCTGCTCAAGAACAGCGAGCCTGCCCTCATCACTGGTGATGCTGCCAAGCAGGCGGTGACCAAGGCGCGCCCTCTGCCCCTCGTGGAAGACGACCAGGTGGCGCTCTTCGGACTTGGCGCGTATAAGTTTTATGCCAACGGACGCGGCGCCGCTGATGTCTACAAGCCCTACACCGTGACCCTCGTCGAGGGACTGCACAACAGCAAGGTAAACCTCAACTCTACGCTCGATACCTATTACACCCACTATATGGACAACCAGTATCTGCTGCTCGACGAGCAGAATACGCCCACCTTCCGCAACTGGTTCTTCGGTATGCGTGAGCCTGAGGAGCCTGCCATCAACAGCGCCTTCATCGGCTATCGTGCCAAGGACTGCACCAAGGCCATCATCACCATCGCCCGCAACTCGGGCGAGGCCGAAGACCGCGACTACAAGGAAGGCGACTATCTGCTCACCAAGGCTGAGCTGACGCTGATAGACCAGGTTAGCAAGGCTTTTCACGCGCAGAAGAAGCCTGTGATTGTAGTGCTCAACGTGGGTGGCGTCATCGATGTGGCGTCATGGCGCGACAAGGTCGATGCCATCGTCATGGCTTGGCAGCCTGGCGAAGAGGGCGGCAATGCTGTGGCCGATGTGCTCACGGGCAAGGTATGTCCTTCGGGCAGACTGCCGATGACATTTGCGCTCGATTATTTCGACTACCCATCTGCCAAGAACTTCCCCCTGCACTACAAGTTCAACTGGGACGAACTGCTGCGCCCCGACTCGGTGGTGCTCGCCAAGAAAGACCTGGGCTACACCAACTACGAGGAAGACATCTATGTGGGCTACCGCTATTTCAATACGCAGAAGAAGGCCGTGGCTTATCCCTTCGGCTACGGTCTGTCATACACCTCTTTCAAATATGACAAGCCACAGGTGCACCTTGTCAAGGGCCGCTATATCGTCAGCGTGCCGGTGACCAATGTGGGCAGCGTAGATGGCAAAGAGGTGGTACAGCTCTACGTCAACGCTCCCAAGGGCGCGATGGAGAAACCCAGTCGCGAGCTGAAAGCCTTTGCCAAGACCCGACTGCTCAAAGCCGGAGAGACAGAGGTCGTGGAAATGTCAATTCCCCTGGCTGACCTCGCCTCGTTCAACGAGAAGCGCATGGCATGGGTAACCGATGCCGGTAAATACACCCTGGAGATAGGTGCGTCGGTAGAGGATATCCGCGCCAGCGCAACCGTCACCATCAAGAAGCCCATCATCAAGTCCGCACCCACGAAGATATAATCTCACGGGAAAGGGAGAAATACCGAAGGCGCAGATGCCAATGGTATTATAATGAATACGAATCGTGCTGTCATACTGGTAATGACAGGCATGTTGGATATTACGAAAAAATAGATAAGGAGCACAGGTTTAGACTTGTGCTCCATTTGCTTAATGACATACGAACGATACGGCCATTACCGACTGCTGTTTATAGGTCATTTGTGCCAATAGCAATACTGTTGCCAAAATTCTTGCGTTTATGAAAAAGAAACTGCCTATTATACTCCTCAATTTCTCTGATGTATACGATTACGAGTCGTTTGCCTCAAGTCAGGAGATTGTCCACGTTGACTGTCGTGAACTTAATGGCGTAGACTGCTATTGTGATGAGGATGGAAGGAAAGAGCTGCGCCAGCTGCTTGCTCCGTATCCTGCAAAGGCGCTTCACTTTATTGATTCGGGCGACTATCATTATCTTACAGAATATTGGGTTTCCAAACTACAAGAGCCGTTCTCTTTGATTGTGCTTGACCACCATCCTGACATGCAGCAGCCACAATGGAAGGGTGTTGTTTCATGTGGCGGTTGGGTTACGGATGTATTGGAGAAGAATTCTTTTGTAAGGAATATCATTATCGTTGGTGCTTCTGACGAATTGATATCCCAGGTGCCGGCGCATCTAAGGAAGAAAGTGATGTTCTACAGCCAAGCAGAAATAGACAATCATCAAGCATGGCCCTCAAAGGCTGGCAAGTTGATACATGAGCCTGTCTACATTTCCATAGACAAGGACGTGCTTAGAAAGCAAGATGCCATTACCGATTGGAGTAATGGAGACATGACTCTCATGCAACTCCAAGCCGTGCTGCGCATCATATATGCCCACGAGAAGGTAATCGGCGTAGACATAACAGGCGAATGTTCTGCCACACTCGACTATCTTTCTGAGGTAAAGGATGCGTCGGTAAACAACAGAGCCAACGAGGAACTGATGCAGATGATATTAACCGAAGGCTGAAACAGAATAACATTCCTTTCCTTTACGTCCGCGCTAAACATCCTCATGTTTTGCATCTTGAGCATGCTGCATGGCTCTATATTCAATAGGACTTACGCCATATTTTCGCTTAAAGGCTGTGTAGAAGTAGCTTTGGTAGTCGTAGCCCAGTTTTATGGCGATGTCGTTGATGGTCATATCAGAATCGAGTAGATAAAGTACAGCTAAGCGCATACGATAGTCGAAAAGATATTGGAATTGAATTTCAAGAAGCAAGGCAACTGATAGCACTGAATTCCATGCGAGGAATCCCGCCCTGATTCTTTATGCTCAAAAGAGTATTAGCGGACAGCGACACTAAGCATTAAGGGGTGCCCGTCGTGGGATGGTACGCACCCCCGGCAACTCTGTAGGAGTTGCGATTTCCCAACCCTGGGTATTGATACAGAAAAGGATAGCAACGCTGTAGGTGTTGCGCTTAGCCGAAGGAGTTATTCTCGACTTGATAGTATTCCTCTTCATAATTCATTCCATTCTCCTGCTGTGTGTAATGTCTACGGCTACATGCTATACGTTACCTTTTCGCGCAGTAGTGTGCCCTTGCGCCGCTGCCGGTTTCACCTCGACTTCCACCGCAGTCCACTCGGCTGGCACGTGACGTATGTTACGTGTGCACGTGTCGTATGATACGAGCTTTCGTGACTTTTGATACGTGGACATGTGCCTTACGATACGAGCCGGCAATGACCATGGGTAGCCTTGCTATCCGTATGGTTTGCAATGACTTGAGGTGCCTTGTGGAACTCGTGATGCGTGATGCAAGGCTGCTTGAGGTTGCTACCCTTACTCTCTTGCCGTCCTCCCTGCTGCTTCTTGCTACCCTCGTCATAGCTACCGGTGGTCACGCCATCGCTACACATAGCCACCAGCATAGACAACAACGGCCCGACGGTGCTGTCCGTCGGGCCGTTGGTTATGGTCGCTGTCTGCCTTGGTAGCGCGCTATTGTCTTACAAAACCTTTGTCATCGCTCCAGCGATAGAGGCGCAGATTGGTGTAGTTGCCTTTGCCCTTGGTCTTCACCAGACCATTCTCGGAGAGATAGAAGAGACCGTTGCCGAGGGCTATCATGCCTGTGGCGCCACGCGTACGCTCCCATCCCCATACCTCGCCGCCTGCCGAGGGTTTGCCACTACGCACCAGGGTGAGCATAGGGGCCTTCTCTCTCGGCTCCACACCCCGCAGCCAACCCTTGTGAGGCTTGACGCGCGTGTCGATGGCATACATCTCATAGCGGGGCCACTGGCTCTTGTAGCCGTGATAGACCGCGGCGAACATGTAGCCCGTCGAGGCGTCGTATTCCAGGTTCTGGATGCCATAATCTGAGTTGCCCGTATAGACAAAGTACTTGGCGCGCGGCTTCGCGGGACCCGACTCGTGGATGTGGGTGGGGTCTATCTTGCGTGCATACCTGCTCCACTGGCGCACATCATAGCAGAGCAACACCTGATAGTCATTGTCTGTGCGCGTAGTGTCACCATAGACACCGTAGCCCAGGTAGAGATAGTTGCGACCAGACCTCTTGCCCCACTGCGGAGCAAAGGTGAGGCCGTCGATGCCCGATGCGCCGTAGCGATGCGCCACCTGGCGACCGTTGTTGACGACGGTGGCTTCGCAGTCGGCCACCACTTCGGGGATATACACCGTGGTCATCACCTCGTCGGGGCTCATGTCGATGCGGTCTATCTTGTCGAGGTCGAAGATGGCCACATAGAAGCCCGTGCGGGCGTCGTTTTTCACGCCCAGATTGCCCGTGATGCCCGTGCCTATCACGTCGTGCTTGTACTCGAGCGACCCGTAGAGTCTGCCGTCATCGGGGTTGATGCCGATGCAGCCCAGATGCCCCGTGAGTCCGTTGACGCTGGCGATGAGACGGCCCTGGAGGTCGTATTTCATCAGTTTGGTGGTAAACGACATGTACACACACTGGCGCTGACGGTCATAGGCAGCGCCCTGAACGTGGAAGTCGCCCTGATATCCCGAGAAGATACGCTTGGGGAAGTCCTGTGCCACGCAGTCCAGGCAGAGCACCAGGAGCAGTAGAGTCAATATAGGTCTGCGCATCATCGGTCGTGGATTTGTTGTAACATGTTGCCGAGCACCTCGATGCTGTCCACGATGAGGTCGGGCTGGCGTTCGGCTGCCTGCGCCACCTCCATCGTGGTCTCGCCCGAGAGGACCAGACAACCCATGGCGCCCGCATTGAACGCCATAGCAATGTCGGTATAGATGCGGTCGCCCACCATGAGTATCTCTTCGGGCTTGAGCCCGCGCTGTTGCTGTATTCCGAAGAGCATGTTTGGGTCGGGCTTGCCCAGCGTGATGTCGGGCTTGCGTCCGGTGGAGCTCTCCAGGCAACGGCAGATAGAGCCGCAGTCTACCAGCACGGTCTCCTCGTTGGTGGGGCACACCCGGTCGGGGTTGGTGGCGATGTAGGGTAGCCCCCTGCTTATCCACCATGCCGCCCTGCACAGCCTCTTGTAGGTGAGGGTCATGTCAAAGGCAGCTACTACGATATCCGGCACGTCTTCGGGGGTGTCCTCGCAGGATGTGAAGCCGGCTGCCTCAAATTGGGAAATCATGCTGGGCGTGCCCAAGAGGAAGAGGCGCCGCGCCTCGGGGTAGTGGGCCTTGATATAGTCGATGGTCGCCACGGTGGTGTTGTATATCTCCTCCTCGGTAGCATGTATTCCCATGCGTGCGAGCTTCTTCAGATAGTCCTCTATCGACTTCGACGGGTTGTTGGTCAGAAACGAGTAGCTTATACCCATCCTCTTGAGCTTGTCGAGGAAGTCGATGGTGTAGGGAAAGAGCGTGTCGCCGAGATAGATGGTGCCATCCATGTCGAGCGCCACATGCTTGATTTTTTCCAGTTGCATAGTTTACAGTTTAGCGGTTTCTTCTTCGGCATAGCCGTCGGCCTTGGCGTTCCACATGAGCGTGAAGACTGCCACGCAGAGCACGGCGATACCTATCATACCATAGAATACATAGTCCCAGTTGCCCCATGCGTCGACGAGCATACCCACGCCGATGCCGCTCACGATGCCGCTGGCATAGCCAAACATTCCGATGAGTCCGTTGGCGGTGGCTGCGGCGCGGTTGGTGGCCTGGTTAGAGGCGGCGATGCCTATCAGCGCCTGCGGGCCGTAGATGAAGAAACCTGCCATGGCGAGCACTACCACCATCACGGGCATCGATGTGCCGGCGGGCAGCGATACGAAGATGGTCATAAACACAGCCACGCCCACCATGAACCAGAAGCAGGTGCGATGGGCCTTGCCCTTGAACACGTGGTCGGTGAGCCAGCCCGAGACTATCATGCCGATGATGCCGAATATCTCGAAGATGGCTACTGTCCATCCGGCGTTGGCAAGGCTCATGCCGCGAGCCTCCTTGAGGAAGGTGGGACCCCAATCGAGCACAGCGAAGCGCACGATGTAGACCATGAAGTTGGCGATGGCCAATATCCATATCCACTTGTTGCGGAATACCATCTTGCGCAGGAACGCCTTGTACTCGGCGCCTCCCTCCTTGCCCTTCTTGTTGATGGTGTGGAGCTCGGGCAGTCCTACCGACGACGGCGTGTCGCGCAGGAAGACATAGATGCCTATCGCGCCCACGAGGGCAATGGTGGCGGGTATCCAGAAGCACCACTTCCACGCGCCCTGGCCCATCGTTGCCATGATGTAGCCGCAGAGGATGGCCACGATAGAGGCTCCTATCGAGTGGGAGGTGTTCCAGATAGACATCTTGGTAGCCAGCTCATTGGCGGGAATCCAGTGGGTGAGCAGGCGGTTGCACGGGGGGAAGCCCGAGCCTTGGAAGAGGTTGTTCAGCAGCAGGAACAGGCCGAAGATGAATACCATGGTGTTGACAAACTGCGGTCCCGAGCTCTCGCCGGTGATGAGGTAACTCAGGTCGGCGCCAAAGCCGAAGGCGTAGTTGGCTGCGGCACAGAGCAGCAGTCCTATCGCCATGTGGTAGCGGGCGTTGAAGCGGTCGGCGAGATAGCCGTTGAGAAATCTCGACGCGCCATAGACCACCGTCACCAGGGTCATGATGATACCGAAGCTGGTCTTGGAGATGCCATATTCGGCGGTAAGTCCGGGGATGGCAAACGAGAAGTTCTTTCTCACGAAGTAGAAGATGGCATAGCCTATCATGGTGGCGAAGATGGTGCGCCATTGCCAGTATTTGAATGTCTTGGTCATATCTGTCAGTAGTTAATAGGGTTATAGTCTGGGTCTTAGCGGTCTATGGGCCACAGTCCGCGCTCTGAGAAGAGGCGGTCGAGCCACTCTTCATAGCGGTTGAGCCTTACGGCGACATCCATGATGGTGTAGCGGCGGCGTATAAACTGCGACTTGTAGATGATTTCCTTGAGATAGCTGCGGCTGATGTCGATATCTTCGGGCTCGGTGGGCGCGCCCACCATCTGCAGACGGCGCTTGGCCTCTGCCACCGATACCAGCTGCTGCTGCAGCCGCTCGCGCAGTGTGCTCCAGTTGTCGCGGATGTCGGTCAGCTCTTGGCGCAGTTGGTCGCGGCTTACATATTTGGCGCATATCTCTCCCACGCAGAAGTCTTCCAGACCCGAGCCTGCAAAGGTGTTGCGCGTGTGGGCCTCCTGCTCTTCGAGCGAGGGCCATGCCTCGACACAGGCATCGATGTCAAGATGCTCGATGTCCATCTCGAGCAGATACTCATAGAGCGAGAGCGACACCAGCACACCCATGCTCACCTGGAAACCATGCGATGGCATATTGCCGTTGGCCATGGTGAAATTGGCCATATTGAGCATGTGGCTCACTTGGTGTTCGGCACCCGAGGCGGGCCTCGAGGTCTTGGGGTAGGCCTGCATGGCAAATCCGCCGAGCAACAGACCCTCTATGAGCTGCTCTATGGCGTGCTTGTCGCCACGCCGTGCGCCCTCGGGGTCGGCGAGCGCGCTGTGCAGTCCGTCCTGCACGATGCTCCACGACAGCGGGTCTATCTTCTCGTTGCCTATCACGTCGGCCACTATCCAGTCGGCTCCAGCCGGAACCTTGGCGAAGAGGTCGCCGTAGCCCGAGGCGGTCATGGCTTCGGGTGCGCCGGCTATGATGTCGACATCGGCCACCACAGCCTGGGGAGCGGGGCAGGCGAAGGTCTGCTTCTTGCCGTCCTTGGTTATCGATGCGCCCGACGCCACATATCCGTCCATCGAGGCGGCTGTTGCCACTACCATGTAGGGTCGCTGCTGATGGGCCGAGCAGAGCTTGGTGGTGTCGTTGATGGTGCCCGAGCCCACGGCTATTGCCACGGCATCGGTCTGAGCCAGCACGGCATCCAGGCGGTCTATGTATTTCCATTCGGCGTGCATCTCTGGCTCGTCGAAGATATAAGGTTCGCAGGTGGCGATGCCATCGCGGGCGAGGATTTCGGCTACCTTGGCTCCAGCCACGTGCCATGTGGTCTTGTCGGCGACGATGATGGCCTTGTGGCCGGCAAACTGCTGGGCGAAGACATCACCCACGGTGCTTATCACGCCACATCCCAGTTGCAGGGCCTTGGTGGTGGTAGCATTGTCCAATGCCATTGTTACTCTGTTTTCCATATATGTCTTGTTTTAGTCTAATATTGCGTCGTTGATGATTGAGATGGGGTTCATTACCCGGTAGGGTGTGCTCATCTCTATCTGCCACTTGCAGGTCTCGCAGTCGGTGACCACTACGTCGGGGTCTACCTCGCCAATCTGCTTGAAGAGCGGGGCGCCGATAGACTGCGACACATCGTAATTCTCCTTCTTGAAGCCATAGGTACCACCGATGCCACAGCAGCGGCTTTCGAGTTTGACCAGCTCGAGGCCGGGTATCATCTTGAGCAGTTCTATGCTGTAGATGGTCCATCCCAACCGCTCCATGTGGCATGCTGAGTGGTAAGCCACGCGCAGCTTGAAGTCGGGTTTGAAACGTAGTTGGGCGGCGCCCGATTTGAGTTGCTGGTAGATAAACTTGGTGGCGAGGTTGATGTTCTCTGCCACGCTGCTGTTGTCGAGTCTGAGCAGACTCTCATACTCGCTGCGCATGGTGAAGGTGCACGACGACGAGGTGGTGACGATGCACTCGGCGTCGCGTAGTGCCCGCTCCATGGCGGCTATGTTGTGGCGGCCGTTGGCGCGCGCCTTCTCGCTCATGCCGTTGGCTATGGCTGGCAGACCGCAGCACTGCTCTCCCTTGATGAGTGATACGCCATAGCCCATGGCGTTGAGCACCCGCACGAGGTGCTTGCCCAGTTCGGGGAAGTTGTAGTTGACATAGCAACCATGGAAGTAAGCCACCTTGCGGTCGAAGCCCTGCTGACCTTTGGCGGCTTCACGGCGGTACCACGCCTCAAACGTGTGCGAGGCGTAGGCAGGGAAGGTGCGGCCCTGGTGTATGCCCACCATCTTGTGGAGCATCCACTTGGTAAGTCCCATGTTGACCACGCGGTTGGCGAGTCCGAAGGAGTGGGTGGCGAGCGTACCTACGAGGTCGGTATTGGCGAGCATAAACTCTCTGATGCCTATGCCCTGCAGGCTGTACTTGATGCGGGCGCTCTGGATGATGTCGCCCACCTTGACGCCTTGCGGACAGACAATCTCGCAACGCTTGCAGTTGAGGCACATCTTCATGGTCTTCTCGTCAAAGCAGGTCTCGTCTTTCAGACGGTGGCGCTCGCCGTCAGGCCCCGCCCACTTGGGGCCGGGAAACTTGAGCGTGACACCGCTCACCGGGCAGTACGCGTTGCAGATGGAACATTTCAGACACTTCTCCAGATCGTTCTCGCTGACCTGGTATAACTGTATATCTTTACTCATAGCTCTTTATTGTTTTATGGTCTCTGCCACGTGCAGGGCAGTGGTCATCGACACGCCTTCCTTGTCGGCGAGGCTGATGGAGTTGTGTCCGCTCAGTATGCTGCCGATGGCAAAGAGATTGTCGATGGTCTTGTCGTCTTTGGTGACCCTGAATGTGGCGTCGGTAGCCACGCCAAACTCCATGAAGGGCTGCTCGTCGAAGGCATCGTCGAGTGCCCACTGGCTGCGGTCGGCGAGTGCGTCGACACGGAGGTCGAACACGGGCTCGAACACGTGCTCGTAGTCGGCCATGATGCCACCGCTGTAGAACGAGCCTGCCGCCAGCACGAAGTGGTCGGCTTCGAGCGGCTAGGCGTTCAGGTGCTTCGATATTACGCTTATGAGCCTTGTGCCATCGGCGCTCCACGCCTTGGCAGCCACTATCTCGTCGCCCAGCAGATAGGTTCCGCCGAGGAGTTCAAACCGCTTTTGCAGTGTGGTCTGGATGCTTCTGCCGTAGATGAAGGGGAAGGTGGCTTCGCCGTCTTTGTCGTGGCCCACGATGGTGAGCCATGCCGGCATGGCGGTGCCAAACTGGGTGACGCGCGTGTGGTTGGCGTCGTAGCTGCCGTCCATCTCTACGCCGGCAGCCTGGAGCAGTGACTGCGCCCGACGGGCAAGAGAGAGGGTGCGCTCGGCACCCATCTTGGTGTAGGGATGCGTGGCGGCCAACTGGCCCATAGCCTCGGCGGGGTGCGCCACTTCGTTGCCCTCGTTGTCGTAGCCCAGGAGACCGAACGAACCGTCGCTGAAGAACATGCTGCTCTGTCCGCGACTGATGATGGCCACATGCTGCCCACCCTCGGCAAGGCTGATGCCGCAAGTGAGTCCGCTGAGACCTCCACCTATTATAATAGTATCAAATTTCACGTTATTCTGATTGCTTGTCGTTGTTATTTCTCTTTCCTAATACCCAAGATAGACTGGTAGATGTAGCCCATGAGCTGACATTCGCTCAGTGTGGGGCCCCAGGCTACGGCTGCCATACCCTTCCAGCGCTCGTTGAGAAAACGCATCACGTCCTGACGGCTCTGGGCCTTGGTCTTGTGGCAGAGTTCTTCGAGCATGCGCTCGGCACGATAGGCGCAGAGCTGTCCCTGACAGGTGCCCATGCCCAGGCGGGTGCGTCGGCGCAGCTGGGAGAGGCTGGTGACCTGATGGTCGTCTATGAGCTGCTTTACATCGCGGCGCGATACGCCCTCACACTCGCACACCAGCGGCTCTGGAGTCATGGTTCCATGGTGGCGGAACGCCTTGTCGCTGCGCATTTCGGGGTTGGGCAGCGGCGTGATGGCAGTCTCGCACTCACGCTGTATGTTGAGCTTCTCGCACACCTTGTCGGTAGCCATCTCGGCCATGAGTCGGTAGGTCATGAGCTTGCCGCCGGTGATGGTGATGAAGCCCGCCAGTCCGTCTCGCACCTCGTGGTCCAGACACACGATGCCTCGGCTTATGCTGCGACCCGTGGCGTCGTGGTCGCTTGCCACGAGTGGCCTCACTCCGGCATAGGCTCGCAAAATTCGCGTTGACGCCAGCGAGGGCGCCAGTTTGCATCCCTCCTTGAGCAGCACGTCGACCTCTTCGGGGGTTACCCTCATGTTCTCGACTTCCTCCATAGGCACGCGCTCGGAGGTGGTGCCTATCACGGTGATGACGTCGCCCGGCACGAGTATGTCGGCGTTGGCAGGCTTGCGGCAGCGGTTGATGACCATATTGTTGACGCGGTGGCCGAAGACCAGCAGCGAGCCCTTGGCGGGAAACATGTTGACCGTCACCCCAGCCATGCGCGCTATCTCCATGCCCCAGATGCCGGCGGCATTGATGGTGATGGTGGCGTGGGCCTCCATGCGCTCACCGGTTATGGTGTTGCGCAGGTTTACTCCTTCGACCCTTCCGTTGCGTATGATGAGGCTTGTGGCTTCGTGATAGGTAAGCATGTCGGCACCATGACGACGGGCGTCGAGCACATTGCTCATCGTGAGCAGGAAGGGGTCGATGCTGCCGTCGGGCACCACCACAGCGCCTATCAGGTCGGGGTTTACCGAGGGCTCGCGCTTGAGCGCCAGCTTGGGGTCGATAATCTCGGCGCGGATGCCGGCACGCAGACAGCTGTCGACGAAGAGCTGCTGGTAAGCCAGGTCGTCTTCGGGCAGCGTGATGAAGAGTCCGTCGTGCTCTTCGACACAGTGGGGCGCTATGCGTCGCAGTATCTTGTTCTCCACGATACACTCGGTGGCGCTCTCCTGGTCGGTGACGGCATAGCGGGCACCACTGTGCAGCAGGCCGTGGTTGCGGCCGGTGGCGCCGTGGGTGAAGTCGTGGCGCTCGACGAGCAGTACGCGCAGGCCACGCATGCTACAGTCGCGGGCAGTGCCTGCGCCTGTGATGCCTCCACCAATGATAATCACATCGTAATGGTCTTTAAGTTTCATATCTTTCATTGTGGTAAGTTATATGCCCCCGGTCGCAGCCTGGGAGAACGGCGTGAGGGCGGGCGTCGCGGTTAACTTGACGGGATTGACATTAGTCAATCGCAAATGTAATAATTATTTCCTTCCTTTGCGTGAAAAACCCGCCTTTTCTTGTTTTTGTGTCATTATTCTATGTGATTTACCAGCATTTAGGGTTGATAGTCAGCCCCGCAGTCAGCCTATAGCGGGCCATAGGGTAGGGCGCCGGGAGCGGTGATGCCCCTCGCCTCGCAGGTGATGCCCCTCGTCTCGCAGGGAATGATCCTCGCCTCGCAGGTGATGCCCCTCGCCTCGCAGGGAATGACCACCATCTCGCAGGTGATGTCCCTCGCCTCGCAGGGAATGACCACCATCCAGCCAGAGATGCTCGGAAAATGCAGTTTGTGGCGTGAAATGACGGTTGCAGGCTCTGCAATAGTTATGGCAAGGCTTGCAACCGATAAATCAAACCCTGAAACCAATTTGTGGATGCACTCCGCGGTATTGGCGATGGCGATGGTGATGGCGGGGGAGCACTGCAGGCAAACAAAAAAGCCTCAGAGATATCACATCTCGGAGGCTTGCAAATATCATAGTCCAATTAGCATCTGCAGACATCTCATCGCTGACACGTAATACAGACTTGGACCGTTGTTAACTATGTTATACACTTTAAACTTTGGTCTGGACGGACCTGACAAACTCGCTCGTCCTGCCGGTTTCCGTCCTCTTAGTCGCCTCAAAGATACTGCTTTTGTTCTGAAACAACAAGAAAAACGCCAGAAATCTTTACAAAATCTGAAATAATCATGGGCAAGTCGCTTTTATTCGCTAATTTTGCCTATATTTGCAACCTAAACAAACATCAAGATGAAAAAGACAGTTTTATCTCTGCTGGCCCTCTGCTGCAGCTGTACCATGTGGGCCGAAGACTCGATGCTCACCTTCCGCCTCAACGACGGTGTGAACAGTGAGGTGAGCTACAAGATAGGCACAGACATAAACCGCATCGTCTTCAAGGGCAACACCGTGGTGCTGCAGAAAGGCGAAAAAGTGGTGAAGAGCTATGCCGAGTCGCTGGTGAGTTCCTTCTCCTTTGGCAATACGGCCAACGGCATCACCATGCCCGAGCTGGGCACCGACGATGCCGCCTCTACCGCCGTGTATGCCATCGACGGCAAGCGCTTGGGCTCGCTGCAAACGATAAAGACATTGCCCAAGGGAGTGTATATCATCCGCAAAGGCAATGTCTCGTATAAAATTGTAAAAACTGATTGATTATCCCATGTAGGGGGCTATCTGGTTGGTCAAGTCGACAAACTCGGAGATAGCAAGCTGTTCGGGGCGTCGGGTCATGATAGGCTGGGTGAAGAACTCGTCTGCTGGCTTCTGCGCCCCGAACATCTGTTTGATGCTCACGCGAAGCATCTTGCGGCGCTGGTTGAACACCGTCTTGACCAGACGCTTGAAGAGACGCTCGTCGCAGCCCAGTGAGGTCACGTCGTTGCGCGTCATTCTTATCACCGCACTCTTCACTTTTGGCGGTGGGTTGAACACGTCTTCATCTACAGTGAAGAGATATTCCACATTGTACCATGCCTGTATGAGTACCGACAGGATGCCGTAGGTCTTGTTGCCGGGCTGTGCCGCCATGCGCAGCGCCACCTCGCGCTGTATCATGCCGGTGCAGCAGGGAATGAGCTCCTTGTTGTCGAGCATCTTGAAGAATATCTGTGAGGATATGTCGTAGGGGTAGTTGCCCGTGAGCACAAAAGGCTGGCCGTCGAAGATGGTGGTGAGGTCCATGCGCAGGAAGTCGTCGCCGATGATGTTGTCCTGGAGCTTGGGGAAACGGTCGTGGAGGTATACCACCGACTCGCGGTCAATCTCGATGGCCTTGACGGGGCGTGGCTTCTCTACCAGATACTGGGTGAGCACGCCCATGCCAGGGCCTATCTCGAGCACGGGCAGGTCGGGGCAGGCATCTACCGTGTCGGCTATACGCCGAGCTATGCCCAGGTCTATCAGGAAGTGCTGGCCTAAGTTCTTCTTGGGTTTTACTTGCTTCATCTTTTAGAGTAAGGTGAGTGAATAGATATAGATGACAGATGCGGGGATGGCCATAAGCGACGAGTCGAAACGGTCGAGCATGCCGCCGTGGCCCGGTAGGATACTTCCGCTGTCCTTGATGCCCAGGGTGCGCTTGAAGAGACTCTCGACGAGGTCGCCCCAGGTGCCGAAGAATACCACTACCAGTCCGAGGCCCATCCACTCGATGACAGAGAGGCCGGAGAGACACTCGTGGCTGTTCTCCCACCATCCGAGCAGGGCTGCTACGACGAGCACCAACAGTCCGCCGCCGATGGAGCCTTCCCACGACTTGCCGGGGCTGATGCGGGGGAAGAGCTTGTGGCGTCCCAAGAGTGAGCCGCTGAGGTAGGCGCCGGTGTCGTTGACCCACAGGAAGATGTAGACCGACAGGGGCAGCAGGAAGTAGAAGGAGATGGTGCCGTCGGGCTGCTGGCGGAAGGCCAGCACATTGATGCACGCCAGGGGCAGGGCGATATACATCTGGCCGAGCATGGTGTAGGCCCAGTCGTTGACGGCATTGGCGTTGCGGGTGTAGAGCTCGCTGATAAAGAGATAGACCACCGTGAGCAGATAGGGCACAAAGACGGCATTGGTCTGGATGATGCCGCTGTTGATGCCGGCGATGGCGACAAAGAGATAGACGCCTGCCACGGTAGAGATGAACCGGTTGATGCAGACATTCTCAATGTTGTTGACCAAACCTGTATATTCCCACAGAGCAAGGCCTGTGATGAGGGCGAAGAGCCCTATCATGGCGGTGGGGTCCAGAAGTCCGGCGACCATGATGGCAACAAACAGGGCGCCAGTGATGGCGCGGACGATAAAATTCTTCATTTTTGGACTCATAGTCTTACTCCTCCTCTTTATCTTGATTTTCTTTGTTGTCGTGGTTGGCTTCGGCTTCAGCCTTGGCACGCTCGTGCTCGGCCTGGGCCTGCTTCACAGCCTCGGGCATGTCTTCGAGCTTGGGGGCATTGGCCTCGTTGGCCTCGATGATTTCTTCGGAACGGCTCACCCATGGGCGCTTGCCGAAGATTTTCTCTACATCTTCGGCGAAGATTACCTCCTTCTGGAAGAGCAGCTCTGCCAGCTGGCGGTGACCCTCGGCGTGCTCGTTGAGCAGTTTTTTGGCGCGCTCGTACTGGGTGTTTATCATCTTGAGCACTTCCTCGTCCATCAGCTTGGCTGTGGTCTCAGAGTAGGGGCGCTGGAACTGGTACTCCTGGTTGTTGTAATAACAGATATTGGGCAATGCTTCGCTCATACCGGCATAAGCCACCATGCCATAGGCACTCTTGGTGGCGCGCTCCAGGTCGTTCATGGCGCCAGTGGAGATGGAACCGCGGAAGAGCTCTTCTGCGGCGCGGCCTCCGAGCAGGGCGCACATCTCGTCGAGCATCTCCTCCTTGGTGGTGATGACGCGCTCTTCGGGCAGATACCATGCGGCGCCCAAGGCCTGACCGCGGGGTACGATGGTGACCTTGAGCAGAGGGTCGGCGTACTGGCAGAACCACGAGATGGTGGCGTGGCCGGCCTCGTGGATGGCTATGGCGCGCTTCTCGTCGGCGGTCATCACCTTGGTCTTCTTCTCCAGACCGCCGATGATGCGGTCTACGGCGTTGAGGAAGTCCTGCTTGCCCACATGGGTGCTGTTGTGCCGGGCGGCGATGAGGGCAGCCTCGTTGCAGACATTGGCGATGTCGGCTCCGGAAAATCCGGGGGTATGGCGGGCAAGGAAGTCTACGTCTACGGTATCGTCCTTCTTCAGCGGGCGCAGGTGGACATTGAAAATGGCCTTTCGCTCAGCCAGGTCGGGCAGGTCTACGTGTATCTGACGGTCGAAACGGCCTGCACGGAGCAGTGCCTTGTCGAGCATGTCTACTCGGTTGGTGGCAGCAAGCACGATGACACCCGAGTTGGTGCCGAAGCCGTCCATCTCGGTGAGCAGGGCGTTGAGGGTGTTCTCTCGCTCGTCGTTGCCGCCGGTGGCGGGGCTCTTGCTGCGGGCTCGTCCTACGGCGTCGATCTCGTCGATGAAGATGATGCAGGGTGCCTTCTCCTTGGCCTGACGGAATACGTCGCGCACGCGGCTGGCTCCCACGCCGACAAACATCTCGACAAAGTCGGAACCGCTCATCGAGAAGAAGGGCACGTCGGCCTCGCCTGCCACGGCTTTGGCCAGCAGCGTCTTACCGGTTCCGGGAGGGCCGATAAGCAGCGCTCCCTTGGGGATTTTACCTCCGAGTTCGGTAAACTTCTCTGGGTTTTTCAGGAACTCCACGATTTCTTCCACCTCTTGCTTGGCGCCTTCCTGACCAGCTACATCCTTGAATGTGACGCCCATCTCGCCGGCTTTCTCGTAGAGCTTGGCTTTGCTCTTGCCGACATTGAATACGCCGCCGCCGGCTCCGCCGCTGTTCATGCGGTTCATGAAGAAGAACCATACGAAGATGAGCAGCAGGAAGGGACCGAAGTTGTAGAGCAGGTTGAGCAGGGTGTTCTCATTGGGTCTCTCGTAGTCGTAGTCCTTGAGTTTGCCGCTCTTCTGGGCTGTCAAGAGGAAGTCTTCTATCTTGTCTACCGAACCATAGTTGACTTTGACGTATGGGTCTTTGCCCAGTTTCTCTGCCGGCTGGTTGAAGACGGCTTTGAGGGCTTGGGGCTTGACATACATCTTGAGTTCGTGCTCCTGGTTGTTGATGATAATCCTGCTGGCGTAACCCTTGCTTACGTATTCTTTGAACTTGGTGTATGTAGCCTCCTGGCTTACGCCCTGTACGCCCAACAGGTTGCCTCCGCCGCTAAAGGCGATGACGGCGATAAAGATAAGCACCGATATGTAGAGCCAGTTCATGTTGAACTTGGGCATCTTGGGTTGCTGGTCGTTGGGTCGCTTATCTTTGGGATTGAAATTGTTCATGATAGCTATATATTATATATATAATAAGGTGTATATATCAGTCAAGGTCGGGGATGCGGGTAAGATGGGCATCTTCCCAGAGGTGCTCAAGGTCGTAGAACTCGCGTACCTCGGGCAGGAAGATATGTACCAAAGCATCGACAAAGTCGATAGCCACCCACTGGTCGGTCTCAAGACCCACCACGCCTACGGGCTTCTCGCCCATGCGCTCGCGCACCATGTCTCCCACCGACTCGGCTATAGCCTCTACCTGTGCGGGTGAATTGCCCTGACAGATGATGAAGTATTGAGCGATGGCGCCGTCGATGCCGCTGAGGTCGGCTATCACGATGTTTTTACCTTTCTTTTCCTGTATACCTTCAGTAATGGTCTCAACCAATTTGTTTGTTGTTGTCATTCAGTTGTCTTCTAATTTGATTTATACTGCAAAGTTAACCCTAATTCTCCGAATAATGGTATAAAGTACTGCTAAAATGAAATTTTTTATGAAAAAAAACGCAAAAAGTTTTGGGGTATGAAAAAAAAGCACTACCTTTGCAATCGCAAATGAGCAAGAGGCAATTGCTCGAAACAAATTGGGATATGGTGTAATGGTAACACTGCAGATTCTGGTCCTGCCTTTCCTGGTTCGAGTCCGGGTATCCCAACAGAGAAGTCAAGTCGAAAGACTTGACTTTTTCTTTTATCTCCATTTCCTTATTTTTGGTCAGCGTGCGCGCGTCGGTGGCGTGGTCTGGCGAGCCTGAAGTTCAGAAGCGGGATAGGGGGTCACGGGGCGTAGTGGCGGGCACCGTGGGCGTACCAGTCCAGGCCGTGGGTGCGGTCCAGCTCCTTTCCTATGTACATGTAGGGCAGCAGGCCGGTGTTGCGGCTGTCGCCCATGAGCGCGCCATAGGGGTAGTAGTGGTTCACGTCCTCCACGTTTCCGTGGGCGTCGGCCACTACGCGGTTGTTGCCTAAGTAGTCCCTGATGTAATAGTGGTATGTGGGGACGGAGTCCCTGAAGGACACATATCCCCCGTCGAAGAGCAGGCGACTGATCATGCCGTTGTCATAGACCCTGTTGCCGGCGTACTCACGCCACGTGTGCACCAGCAGGCTGCTGTCGCAGGCTATGCCGAACTCACCGTCGGGCACGGCCGGGGTGTAGGGCGCATGTTGTATTCCATGAAGTATTGTTACCTGGGGGACATTACCTCTTTTTGCAAAGAGAATAATGGTGTCTGATTAAAAATGGAGTCGTTTGTGATATATATAGTATAGTTAAATGGGTTGGAATACAAATACAAATAAGTATAGTGTTGTTTCTTATTTTTGGGAACCAGTTTGTATCTGTATTTGCCTTTCGGGAAAGATGCATCCCCTTTTCCATCTATATAAAGAGAATCTGGTGGAATGTGATGCCACTTAAAAAATATAGGCTCTTCATCCTGGCATGATTCCTTCCAAAACTTTCCAATAAAAATATTGGAAAGTATAAATGTCGGGAAACATCCATTTCCCACATAATATGTTGTTTTTTTTTGTCTGCCATTTGGCATTCTTTCTATTACGACATCCATACCTTTTGTCCATATAACATTGGTTATTTCGCATTTCCTATTCTCTATAGTCTGCAAATTGCTTAGTGCCGGCGTGCAAAGCAACCAACAAATTACTATTGCAAAACATTTACCCTTGGTGTTCATCTTCTTTCCTTTCTTCCTTTCCTAATTCTCGACGTAAAATATTCTCATTTTTAATGCATTCCCAGTTATGTATTTGTAGGGTTGGGCGGCGTGGTCATTCTCTCTGCTTTCGACATTGGCGAAAGCAGGGAGGCTCAGAGTGGTCAAGAGCCCCAACAGCATTATGACAATCTGGCGGCGCATGGACTGGGGTTAAGATGTTTACATTGCAAATATAATAATAATGTACACACGCGCAAAGGAAATTGCGGGAAAAGTGATGGCTCGGGGAGAGAATAATATAGATGTAGCCTGCTCGAGGACAAAGCTACTCATCCGCATCATGGAAGTCATAATCTTTATAGAGACTATCCCTGTAACACCAACTTATTCTAATGCGCTTGACAAAGGATTTTCCACTGCTGTCATGATCCAGGTTCAACAAAATAGTATCATAGAATAGGGGAGTGAATGCTACTGGAAGTTTATCTATATACCGTCTGTGTCCTATCTCATATTTATCATGCCACGTATACCCCTCGCTTCCGGCACGCATTATAACTATGTGTTTTACTGGGTATTTGTCATCCCATACAAAACCTAACTCCGAAGCAATATTGGCACAATAAACACCAGCCTGCAGATTGTCCGTGTCACAGAACTTTCCCTCTACGCTTCCTGTGGTTAGGCTGAACACTTCATCATCCATAAAGCGGCCGAAAATCAATGTGTCTGTCTTATTGGTTAGTATGGCATAATCTGCTGGGCCACTCGTTTCTTCCATGTATATCTTGAACTTGCTTCTATAGCGCTTCTTCAATTCTTTCGTCGTTAAATTCTGCAGCGAGTTGTTATAAAAGTATTTGCGATTGTCGGTGACGACAACCATTGTATCTTTCACAATACCAACAAGGTACAATCCCAACGAACGTGCCAGAACCGCATATTCAAAGGAGTCGTACTTCGGAAAGATACGCACCCCTACTTTGGGATGATGGCAAACAGTATCTCCTGAAAAATAAGGGCCTTGTGAAAGCAGGAGAGTGTCTTTTTCACATGGCGGGTGTGGCGTGAATCCCCACAAATTGCCGACACCAGCAACCAATAGTGTGATTAATAAAAATGAGTATCTCATAATGAATATTATTTGAAGATAGTCATATATGTATCTTTATTCATGCTCTCGTTTTGATATTTATCAAAGACAATTTCATGGAATAGGCTTTTTGAACTATTCATGGGAATGTCATATTTTGAGTACCAAATGCGTTCGTCATTTTTGAGGGGGCGTATAATGACATAGGATATTTTATCATAGTCGATTTTGAACGGCTGGCTGAAAAATTCCTCCAGAGCGCTAATGCAGTCTGGAAAATAAGTAAATGTGCATGATATGAAAATACCATTTGATATTCCTCTTTGCAAACTGTAGTTGGACTTGCTGTCGGTTTTCTTGAATATCAATGTGTCTGTTTTGTTAACTACATATACATACCGTGTCTTACCCTGCTTTTTCTTGATACATTTATAGTCTGGGCTCTTGAAATGCTTGAAGTTGACATCGCAGAATGCATCATTAGAAAAGAGAGCGGGGTCATCGGTGATGACGAGAAGAGTGTCTTTCAACTTCCCTACAAGGTATAATTTTTTTTCGTGTGCCAAGCACGCAGTTATGACATCATCTCTTTGTGGATAGATTTTTTGCCCGCATATCACTTTCTTGCCTATGATGAGCGTGTCGTTGTCCATACTGTCCACTTCACACTCCTTTACAGTAGCGGCAAATATATCTGCGATGCATATATTTGCGCATAAAAGTATAAAAGTTATAAGCCTATACATATTATCTACTTTTGAGATTAAGAATTTTATTTATTGGACAGGGAAAGCGGGCACCCAGTCTTTTTCCTTTTCCATAAGAGTAATGTATTTGTAGGGTTGGGTAGCGTGATTACTCTCTCTGCTTTCGACATTGGCGAAAGCAGAGAGGCTCAGTATGGTCATGAGCCCCAACAGCATTATGACAATCTGGTGGCGCATGGTCAGGGGTTAAGATGTTTACATTGCAAATATAATAATAATGTACACACGCGCAAAGAAAAATGGCAGAAAAGTGATGGCAGGGGGAGAAAATAATATAGATGCAGCCTGCTGCCCCCCGTTGGGGTCAAGTGGCTCAGGTGGACAGGTTCGTGGCGGACGTAGTGGAAAAGGATACAATCCATATTCATCAAAGAATCCTCGTTGTACAAACTGTAATGGCAAGGGTACTATCAGATGTGGCATCTGTTATGTTTCGTGTACCAGAACTTGTGGCAGATGTAACGGTACTGGAAGAGCGAGGTAGCTTTTCGAGGGTATATACAAAAAGGACATAAATCATAAGATTTATGTCCTTTGTCTTTGAGGTACCTAGCAGAGTCGAACTGCTCTACACGGTTTTGCAGACCGTTACCTAACCGATCGGCCAAGGTACCCTGTGCTAAATTGCGAGTGCAAAGATAGTGCAAATAATCGAGCTGTCCAAATTTTCAGCCATGTTTTTTGTGTTTGCTGCTGCATTTGTCGTAAAAAGCGCAGTTCTCACAGCCAGTCTTGTGACATTTCAACACCCTGTACACCCTATACGCCACAAATATGGCGCATAGGGCGAGGATGATGTATGTCGCGATATACTGCATGGTCTACTTGATATTCTTGAAAGTCTTGGCGAGTCCACCTGTACTCGTTTCCTTGTAGAGTGAAGGCAGGTCGTGGCCCGTCTGCTTCATAACCTGTACCACGCGGTCGAAGCTCACGCGGTGCTTGCCGTCGGAGAACGCCGAGTAGAGGTTGGCGTCAAGCGAGCGGGTTGCGGCAAAGGCGTTGCGCTCGATACAGGGTATCTGAACCAATCCGCATACCGGGTCGCAGGTCATACCCAGGTGGTGTTCCAATCCCATCTCTGCCGCATACTCTATCTGTGCCGGGCTGCCACCGAAGAGCTGGCAGGCTGCGGCGCTGGCCATAGCGCAGGCTACGCCCACCTCGCCTTGGCAACCCACGTCGGCGCCGGAGATGGAGGCGTTCTGCTTGACCACGTTGCCGATGATTCCAGCCGTGGCAAGAGCGTGCAGGATGCGGGTGTCGCTGAACTTGTGGCCTTTGGAAAGATGGTATAGTACGGCTGGCACTACGCCGCAGGCACCACAGGTGGGGGCGGTGACGATGGTGCCACCCGAGGCGTTCTCTTCGCTGGCGGCAAGGGCATAGGCATAGACCAGGCCTCGTGTCTGCAGCGACTGCTTGTAGCCTGTGGCCTTGACATAATAGGTCGGGGCTTTGCGGGGCAGATTGAGCGGGCCGGGCAGTACGCCTTCGTGGTTGATACCACGCTCCACGCACTCCTGCATAGTCTCCCATACCTCCTGCAGATAGGGCCATACCACATCGCCTTCGCACAAATCGACGTACTCCCAGTATGAGCGGCCGTTCTGGTCGCACCAGGCAAGAATCTCGTTGAGCGAGTTCATCTCGTAGACTTCAGGTGTATCAAACATATCTTCGGCCTTACCCTCAGAGAGGGCACCTCCGCCTACGCTGTAGACTATCCACTCGTCGGCGCCGTCGGCTGTGAACTTCATGCCGTTGGGGTGGTAGGGCAGGAAGATGTTGGGCTCCCAGTGTATGTTGACTGTGGCGATGGGCGAGAGCACCTCTATGATGGCGGTGTCGGTCATGTGGCCCTTGCCCGTAGCTGCCAGACTGCCATAGAGGGTCACGTCGAACAGGTGGGCGTCGGGGTGGCGCTTGGCGTAAATCTTGGCGGCCTTCTGTGGTCCCATGGTATGGCTCGATGAAGGGCCCTTTCCAATCTTGTATAACTCAGTAAGTGATTTCATTATAGATATGGTAATGTGGTAATTAGACAAAGAGTGAACATATCTGGTAAACCAGCGCAGATACCACCCAGGCCAGCACCGTGGTGTAGCCGGCGGCAAAGAGCGCCCATCGCCATGAGCCCGTCTCGGACTTGATGGCGGCAATGGTGGCAAGACAGGGGAAATAGAGCAGTACGAAGAGCAGGAAGCAATAGGCCATGAGCGGGGTGATGCCGTCGGCGGCCATCATCTGGTGCAGCAGTTCGTACTTGCGGGTGTTGCCGTCGTCGGAACCCATCTCGTCGCTGTTGGCGTAGAGCACGCCTATGGTAGAAGCCACTATCTCCTTGGCGCCGATGCCCGAGACGAGTCCCACATCGAGTTTCCAGTTGAAACCCAGTGGACGGAAAACGGGCTCGATGGCCTTGCCGATGTGTCCTATGTAGCTCTGCTCCTGCTGTTGCTGGGGAGTAAGTCCTTCATGATGAGGGAAATAACCCAAAGCCCAGACCACTATCGACGCCACCATGATGATGCCGCCCATCTTGCGCAGATACTGCTTACCCTTCTCCCACGTATGGCGGCCAATGGCCTTCCAGGTGGGGAAGCGGTAAGGTGGCAGCTCCATCACAAAGGGCGTATCTTCGCCCTTGATGACATGGCGGCAGAAGACGCGGCTCAGTATCACCGCCATCACGATGCCCACGAGATAGAGCGACAACATGATGAGCGGCTGGTAGTTCAGCGCAAAGAAGGTGCCGGTAATCATGACATAGATGGGCAGTCGCGCCGAGCAGCTCATCATCGGCAGGATGAGCATGGTGACCAGACGGCTGCGGCGGCTCTCGATGGTACGCGTGGCCATCACTGCCGGCACATTGCAACCGAAGCCCATGATGAGGGGGATGAACGATTTGCCGTGGAGTCCCATCTTGTGCATCAGACGGTCCATGATAAACGCTGCGCGCGACATGTAGCCGCTGTCCTCCATGTAGGAGATGAAGAAGTAGAGGATGAGTATCTGCGGCAGGAAGACTATCACTGCTCCCACGCCCCCGATGATGCCGTCGGCTATCATGTCCTTGAGCGGGCCGTCGGGCATATACTGTCCCACCATCGTGCCGAGCCAGGCGATGCCGTCCTCTATCCATCCCATGGGTATCTGTCCCAAAAGGAAGGTGGCAGAGAACATCACCAGCAAGAGCAGGATGAAGATGGGGAAGCCCACAAAGCGGTTGGTAATGATGCGGTCTATGAGGTGGGTCACCTGATAGGTGTCCTTCTTGTGTCCGGTAGAGTATTCGGCCTCTTGCAGCGCGCCGTTGATAAATCCGTATTTGGCGTCCATGATGGCTGTCTCGCTGTCGTCGCCCGTTTCCTCCTTCACACGCCGTGCCGCCTCGTCGCGATGGCGCAGTATCTCCTCGGCATCGGGCAGCGTGCGGATATAGCGTTCGGCCTCCTTGTCATTTTCAAGCAACTTGATGGCAAGATAACGGGTAGAGTAGCGGTGGCGCAGATTGGCAGCCTTCTTCAGGTGCTCCTGGATTTCCTCGATGCCATGCTCTATCTCGTGGCCGTGGTTGATGTGCACATGGCGGTAGTGAGGGTCGTCGTCCTCGTTGCCCTCATACATGCGGATGATGGTCTCGAAGAGTTCCTTCACACCACGGCCGTTGGTGAAGACGGTAGGTACCATGGGCACACCGAAGAGGCGTCCCAGACGGTCGGCGTCGACATGGTCGCCTCGCTTCTCGGACTCGTCAAACATGTTGAGAGCGCACACCATGCGCACGTGCATGTCTATGAGTTGGGTGGTGAGATAGAGGTTGCGCTCCAGGTTGCTGCTGTCTATCACGTTGATGATGATATCGGGCGTCTTGTCGATTATCTGTCTGCGCACGTAGATTTCTTCGGGCGAATAGGCCGACAGCGAATAGGTGCCAGGTAGGTCGACGATATGGAAGGTGTAGCCGTCCATCTCTGCCACGCCCTCCTTGGCGTCTACCGTCACGCCACTGTAGTTGCCCACATGCTCATGGGCACCCGAGATGAAATTGAAGAGCGATGTCTTGCCGCAGTTGGGGTTTCCCACGAGCGCCACATTGATGTCGTGGCTCTTGCGGATGGCAGCGTCTTCCAGCTGCTGGTCGGTGGGCGCCTCGGCGGTATGGGTGTCTGTGCCTGCGTTGGTTTCTATTTCGGGCTTGATATTGGTCTGTGTCTTGGCGACCTCTCCGGCGGTAACCACCTCAATCTGGTCGGCCTCGCTATGGCGCAGAGAAACCTCATATCCCATAATACGGTATTTCACTGGGTCGTGGAGCGGCGCATTGAGCAGCACCTCCACTTTCTTGCCCTTGATAAATCCCATTTCTACGATGCGTTTGCGAAAGCCGCCGTGTCCAAGCACTTTGACGATAACGCCTTTCTCACCGGTTTTAAGTTCTGAAAGTTTCATTCTACTATTGGTTTAATCTGATGCAAAGTTACTCAAAGTAGTGTGTAACACAAAGAATCTGCCCTTGTTTTTATTTGTGCCAGTCAAAAATCTAAGCCATCCCAACGTAATCTCAGCAAGGTGCAGGCTCTCCTCCCGATGCGGGGGGATGACTGGGGGAGAGGAATGGGGAAGAATGGCAGGCTTGTCGTGCCTCTAAACAGGCTCAAATGCTCTCATTCCCCTACTTCTCAGTCCCGACGACGCTGTGCAGATGGTTTCGGCGTCCAGCTCTTGCCTCTGTTTGCTTGTGGCAAGGCCCCCTGTCACATTTATAGACTGTTATAAATAGGATGACGGCATGACAGAACGCCTTATTTTACAGTTTTTACGTCTCCAGAACGCCTTATTTTACAAATTTCTTGCTCTTAGAACGCCTTATTTTACAGTTTTTGCGAGTTTTCTGATGGCCTTTCAGCTCATTATCGAGCCATTTGGTTGTCTTGAGGTTGTGGTTGCTGGTGCGTAACGATTGAAACGTGAGTCCGTATCAAATGTCACGTGCCTACGTATCGTAAGGTACGTGGGCTCGTTTCAAACGGTACGAGCTGGCTAAGCTGGTTTGCGGGATGAAGAACATGCTCTATACAATTGTATGAATGGATATATTTCTTTTCTGGGTAAAACCGCACACTCTCACCACGGTTTGCTTAGGAGCGGGGGCGTAATCCTCGCGCATGAAAAATCCCGATGCCCTGGTTGAGGACATCGGGATTATATATATTAATAAGGTGTAATCGCTTAGAAGAAGAGGTAGCGGTTGTCAACAATCTTGGCGTTGGCGTAGAGATCGCTCATATAACCTGCAGCCATCTGCATGGCTCTCTGGTTGAGCTTGGCCTCCTGAGTCTTGATATCCAGCTTGCCGGGACGCATGGTCTTGCCGGTAACGCTGAAGAGGTATACACCAGCATTGCCCTTCACGGGAGTCTTGCAGAACTTGCCCTTGGCTGTAGCTGCGATGGCACCACTCAGAGCGGGCTCGGTAGAACCGGTAACTGTAACGAATACAGGAGCAGCGAAGGTAACCTGGTTGATAGCTGTTACGGTAGCGCCCTTGGCCTTAGCCTCGTTGACAGACTTCACGCCCTTAACCTTCTCCATCAGCATCTCTGCCTTCTTGTCCTTCATCACCTCTGCCTTGACCATGTCCATTACCTGAGCATCGTCGAGATCGCGGTAGCCCTTGGCGTGAATCTTGTCGAGAACGGCTACGAGCAGGTGGTTGTTGTCACCACACTCATACATAGGAGATACTTCCTTCTCCTTGGCCTCGAACAACCACTTCATAGCGTCGCGGGTGCTGTGGATGCCGGCGAGGTTGTGCTGAGCGGTAGTGATGTCGTTGGCCTCTCTTACGGTGTAGCCAGCCTTGGCTGCATTCTTGACAATCTTCTCCTCGGTGTCGTTGGCACTTACAAACGAGCTGAACTTGTTGTAAGCGGCACTGTAAGTATCCTTAGAGAACTCGATGGTCTTCTTGACAACGGCTGCAACATACTTGTTGACCATAGCCTTGCGGTCTACGACCTGAAGCACTACGCTGCCCTGAGTGAAGTTGATGACCTTGGTCTCGTTGGCAGAGAGAGTGTTGAGGCTATTGATAAAGTTCTTGGTGTCCTTGTCCATAGAGGGAGCTGCCTGATACTGGGCAGTGGTAATCCACAGCTTTTCGCCAGTCTGGTTGTACTTCTTGGCGAGTGCCTCGAAGTCGGCACCTGCTGCGAGTGCGCGGTAGATAGAGTCGGCAGTAGCCTTGGATGCTTCGGGAGTCTCGGCTGCCACCTGTATCTGGCGATACTGGATAGAGTCGGGCATCTGGGTCTTAGACACGAGCTTCACGATGTTCATGGTGTTGTCCTGAGCATTGTTGAAGACGCGTGATGTCTGACCTACAGCCATAGAGTCGAGCTGGGCAGCGATGTCCATAGGATATGCAGCCTTGGTCACGGGCAGACCCAGATAGGGGATGAGCGATGCGCTCTTGCGTACCACCTCTGCGGGGTCAGCGGCAGCAACCATGTCGTTGTGATAAGCCTCGAAGTCCTTCTTGATAGCGGCGCGGTCGGCTGCTGAAGGTACTACCTCGATGTCGATATACTTGATGTCGCGGGCTTCAACAAACTGCTCGAAGCGGGGCTTCAGCTCGTTGTACTTGGCCTTGAGGTCTGACTTCTCGATAGTCACCTTGCTGTCATCGATAGAAGAGTAGGGCAGAGCGGCGAGCTCAACCTGAGCCTCTTCGTTCTCCTCCTTGAATGAAGCCTTGGCCTCGATGGCGTTGGAGATGAAGCAGCTGCCGAGCAGTGCCTGGTACTTCTGTGCAAGAGTCTGCTGGCGCAGAGTCTTCTCGATGAAGTTCCAGTATTTGTACAGGCTGTTGTACTGCTGTGCCATCTGGGGATTTACACCCTGCTGGGCCTTGTACTCGGCGAGGAACTTCTGCAGCTGGTTGACGTCGAAGCGTCCAGTCTGCTGGTTGATAAACGGAGTGTTCATGAGCAGTGGGTTGGTACCCTGCTTCAGGATGTTCTGCAACTCGCCGTCGGTAACGGTGAGGCCCAGTTCCTTGGCTTCCTTCTCGATGATTTTGGTCTGAACGTAAGTGCTCCAAACCATATCCTTAACCTGGTTGAGCTGGTCTTCATTCAGGTTTTCAGTTCCTTGCTGCATCTTGATGATTTCGGTGTTCTCGTCAACGAGCTTCTGGAATTCCTGAAAATTGATTTTCTCTCCCAATACTTCACCGACCTGCTGACGCTGGTCGTTTTTAGTAGTTTCGCACGAACGAACCATTTCTTCGGCGATGAATGCAAAAAGGCCCAGTGCGATAATACCTATCAGCAGGCCGCCTCTGCTTCTAATTTTTCCTAATGCTGCCATTATTATTATAGTTTTTATTATTATTGTTTTCTCGTTTTTTCTAAATGCCTACAAAAATAGTAAAAAGAAAGCAAACCACGGCACTTTTCGCCGAAAATTTGCTCTCAGGCATTAACTTTTAGTTGTACAAGGACGATTTTGGTCATTGTATTCTTGATAATCTTGAACTCAAACTTGCCGATGGTCACTATCTCGTTGAGTTTGGGGAGACTTTCGTAGTAGTGGAGTATGAGTCCGCTGATGGTCATGTATTCGTCGCTTTCGGGGAGTCCCAGGTCAAACATCTCGTTGACTTTGTCTATCTCCAGTCGGGCAGAGAGTAGATATTCTCCGTTGTCGAGCTGCTTGGCAATATACTTGGTGCTGTCGTGCTCGTCTTCTATGTCGCCGAAGATTTCCTCGACGATGTCTTCGAGCGCCACGATGCCGCTGGTACCGCCAAACTCGTCGACCACCACGCCCAGTGATTTCTTCTCCTGCAGAAATGTCTTCATCAGTTTCTGCGCTGCCATGCTCTCGGGCACGAACGGCATCTGGCATACATGCTCTTTCCACTCGGCAGCATTGCGGAACAGCTCGAGCGAGTGGATGTAGCCTATAATGTTGTCGATGTCATCGCGGTAAACGATAATCTTGGAGTTGCCGCTCTCGATGAATTTCTGCTGGAGTTCCTCGATGCTGCAGTCTATGCTTACGGCATTGATTTCGGTTCGTGGCACCATGCAGTCGCGCACCCTGATGTCTGAAAATTCAAGGGCGTTCTGGAATATCTTGACTTCGTCATTGATGGGGCTGTCGGCCTTGGCGTTGTCGAGCGACGAGTGGACAAGGTAGTCCAAGTCGACCTTGGAGAACCCTTCGTCGTCGTCTTCCTTTTCCATGCGCTTGCCTACCAGTCTGAGCAGAAATTTGGCAGACAGGGTAGAGAATTTGCTGATAGGCCATAGGACAATATAGAAGAAATAGGCTATGGGCGAAAAGAGCGTAAGCAGCTTGTTGGCATTGTTCTTGAACAGCGTCTTGGGCAGAAATTCGCCGGTGAACAATACCACGATGGTCGAGAGTATGGTGTCGGCAGCTACGCGCATACCGACGTCGAGTGGCTCAAAGAGCGTCTTGTCGAAGAACTTGGCAAACAAGATGCCGTAGACCACCAGCACGATGTTGTTGCCTACGAGCATGGTGCTCACAAAGCCGTTGGGGTGGCTGTAGAATACCGAAAGTAGCTTCTGGGTGAATACACTCTTCTCCTTGTCCATCTCTGCGCGCATTCTGTTGCTGGAGACGAAAGCGATTTCCATGCCTGAGAAGAATGCTGAAAGAACCATGGAAATCAGGATGCCTATAAGTAGCGGTATGTCTATGTTGTCTAACATGATTTAGTGCATAATTGGTATTGACGTGTTGCGGCGCTGTGGCATCGGAGCCGGGCGCAGTTGTGGAGTCACCGAGTCTTTGGCTGTCGTCACTGTGTCGCTCTCGCTGCTGTCAAAGTCGCCTTTCACGAACGAACCCTTGCTGTTGGATATGTAGTATTTCGTCATCTTTTCGTCGCTGCGGAAGTAGCTGCCCTCAATCTCGCGCTCGGGGGTAACCAACTTGGAGTAGACATGGGAGTAGAGCTCGTGTCTGAGCTCATCCCAATAGAGCTGCTCGCTGGAGAAACGCAGTCCGTCGTTGGTAAGAATGTGTACTCTACCGCGCAGTTCCCACAGTCGGCTTTCATCATAATAATACGCAGTGTCGCACTGGATGTAGGACTCTACATGGAAACGCTGGTCAAACTGCTCCAGAAACAGTCCCTTGTCGAATATCCATCGCGAGGGCTTGCGGTTCTGGTTGACCTCCCATCTCTCGGTGACAATACGGTACTTGATGACGCCCGAGTCGGAAATGAGCGTGTTGACGCCATAGGAAATCATCATCGCCACCGAATCGCGGGGATTGATGGCGGGAGCTGTGTGCTCTTGCTGTTCCTGACAGGAGATGCAGAAAAGGGCTGCAAGCAGCGAGATGATGGTTAAGCGTCTTGACACTGTAAGTCTTTTTATACCTCTATATTAATCAACCTTCCACTTGGCGAACCAACGCTCGTTGAAAGTGAGGCCGATATTGATGCGGAAGATGTTTTCCTTGATGTAACCTGGTGCTGTGGAGCGAACCCACTGGCCGCTGATGTTCAGGTAAGAACGGTTGTTGTAGGCGTTGACGATGGGAAAGCCGAAACCTGCACTGACGCTGACCTCTTTGGGGCCGTCCTGGCCGTTGACGGTGACATAGGGCGTGGCGTAGGATGCACCGACGCGATACTTGATGCGCTGGAAGAAGCTGCGGCCATACTCAGCCTTGCAGTATTCGCCACCAACGGTAATCTTCTGGCGGTCTTTGAGCGAGTTCTTTAGCGTGAACTGGGACACGCCGTTCTCTACAGAGAACTCGGGGAACTGGATGTCGCCCCAGAGTTGGCAGGTATAATCGACACCCACCTTCCACTGGTTGTCGTGGTTGAAGGCGATACCTACACCGAACATGTCGGGGATAGACAAACCGTTGGTGATGCTATAACGGGTGGTGTCGGCTACGGCCTGCTGGGTGTTGGTCGAGATGACCATGCACTCGGGGTCAGCGTTGAGCTTGTGTCCGGGGCTATAGGTGGCTCCTACGGTGAGGGTATTCTTCTTGCTCAGCGGCAGTATGCCCTGCACGCCCAGGTCGAGCTTGTAGCTGCGTATGTCGGCAGAGAAATAACGTGCCAAGGTGTTGGCATACGAGTCGCTGTAGCGGTTTACGAGCGAGCGGTCGTAGTTGCCCCACAGATAAGAGATGTTGGCACCGATGGATAAGTACTTGATGGGGCGCCAACCTGCACCAAAATATGCCTGATGTACACCGCCGCTACCCGAATAGGTATTGGAAGACATCACGGTCATCTGGTTGCCTACATAGGAGGAAGTTCCGTAGTTGTAACCCACGGTGGTGAAGGGAATGATACCGAAGCTGACGCCGAGGTTCTTGAACGCGCGGAAACCGGCCACGATGTACTCAAGGTCGGCGTTGTTGGCGTTTTGCTTCTTGCCATTCTCATTGAAGTTGGTTATCTGTCCTGTTATTCCCACATCGAAGATAAAAGAAAGTGAGTCGATAACAGAGTAAGAGGCAGGGTTGAGATAATTGACCTGATTGTGCTCGCGAAATCCCAGGCCCAATCCGTTCATACCGCGGTTGAATCCGCTCGACTGGTCGGCCAATAAGCCCAATCCAAACTGACTATAAGGGGAGTTGGTGCCACTCTGTGCCGTTATATTCAGTACCGCTAAACCCATAAGGGCTATGCTAAGAATTATTCTTTTCATTAACGTATGTGTTGTATAGCGTGCAAAATTATCGAAAAAAATTGAAATATGATACGAAAAGTCCAAAAAACAAGCTATTTTTGCACTGTGAAACATTTTAATACATTTTTGAAGACCGTGTTGTTGACATTTTTGGTGTCTTTGACATGCGTTACCAGTAGGGCTGCAGAGTCTGCCGACTCCGTGGACATCGCGCTGCTTACCTGTGGGCCGGGCGATGAGGTCTACTCGCTCTACGGCCATACAGCCATCCGTTATACCGACCATCGCACTGGCGAGGATATGGTCATCAATTACGGTATGTTCTCTTTCAATCAGGACTATTTTGTCCTGAGGTTCGTCTTTGGACTTACTGATTATCAGATGGGCATCACGCCTTTCGATTATTTCATGCGCGAGTATCAGTATGAAGGCCGTTGGGTCTACCAGCAGACCCTTAACCTCACCGCCGAGCAGAAGCGTGCCATCGGTGAAGCCCTTGCCCGCAATTATCTCCCAGAAAACCGTACCTATCGTTATAATTTCTTCTATAACAACTGTACCACCAAGGCCCGCGATGTCATTGTGGGTCAGTTGGGTTGCGACATAGAATATCCTCAGCGCAACCTTGACGGTGTGACCTTCCGCACTATGCTTCATCAGTGGAATGAAGACTATCCCTGGAGCCGATTGGGCAATGATTTGCTTCTCGGAGTCAAAGCCGACCGTCAAGTCTCTATGGCTGAGCGTCAGTTCCTGCCCGACAGTCTGCGCGAGGATTTTGAAGATGCTTATCTGCGGCTTCCCTCTGGCGAGCGTCGCAAGCTGGTCTCAGACAGTCGTATGCTCTATGAACCATCGTTGTCGCAACTGGCTGAAAATCAAGATGCAGAGTCTGGCTTTGCGGCGGCGATGCCTCCTATGGCTGTGGCCCTTGCGGTGCTGATGGTCATGATTGTCGTCACCATCATCGAGTGGCGCACCCGCCGCATCCTCTATGGGCTCGACATCCTGTGGCTCCTCGCTACGGGTGTGGGAGGAATCATCCTGACAGCCATGATTTTCTCGCAGCATCCCACGGTGAGCCTAAATTTCCAGATGCTGATACTGTCTCCGCTCTGCCTTGTAGCCCTCTGGCCCGTGGTGCGTTCGCTGCGACGCCGCCAGTTCGGCAGATGGCTGTGGGTGATAGCCGGGTCACTGGCATTGTCACTTTTTATGGGCATTTGGCAAAAATATGATGCGGCAATATGGACTTTGGCATTATCTTTGCTGTTTAGAGTTGCAGTACTCTATAACTGGTGTAAACGAACAAAACAAACAACCGCATGAATAAATGTCTGACAGCGATATTGCTCGCACTCTCAGCTACCGCCTCGGCCCAGCGGCTGCAGCCGGCGCCCCGCCTCGTGGTCAATATCACCATCGACCAGTTGCGTACTGATTATATACAGGCTTTCGCTCCTCTCTACGGTCCCGACGGATTCAAGAAACTTCTGTCCGAAGGGCGTGTCTATGAGGCCGCAAGCTACGACTTTCTTCCCATTGACCGTGCCTCGGCTGTGGCGTCTATCAGTTCGGGCACTACACCTTATTATAATAATATAGTAAGCTCGCAATGGCTTGACCGAGCCACGCTGCGCCCCGTCTATTGCGTGGCAGACAGCAAGGTGGGTACTTCGCCGCGCCTGCTTTCCACTTCTACCATAGGCGACGAGCTCAAGGTGGCTACTGGCGGCTCTGCGCTCGTCTATGCCCTCGCTTTCAGCCGTGATGCCGCCGTCCTCTCTGCCGGTCATGCTGCCGACGGAGCCGTGTGGGTCGACGACAACCGTGGCGTGCTTGCCACCTCGGCCTATTATCCGCAGAAGGCGCATAAGTGGCTCAATGCCTACAATGCCGTCTATTCGCAGCGCGCGTCGGATGACCGCACCAAGAACCTTGCCGTAGCCCATGCAGCTCAGGCTTGCGTGGTGGAGCAGGCTATGGGGCGCGATGCCGTGACTGACTATCTCGCCGTAACGCTCTCTGCCAAAGGGCGCGGCGCAGCCAACTGGCAGACAGATATGGAGGGCGTGTACATCAAGCTCGACCAACTGCTGGGCGACCTTGTGGCTGGCATCGAGAAACAGGTAGGTAAGGAGCATGTGCTGTTTGTGGTGACCAGCACGGGCTATACCGATGAAGAGAATGTAGATTATTCCAAATACAATGTGCCCACCGGCACGTTCTACATCAACCGTACCGCCAATTTGCTCAACATCTATCTCGGTGCTGTTTATGGCCAGGGTAGATATGTTGAAGCCTGTTATCACAACGAAATCTATCTGAATCACAAGCTGATAGAGCAGAAGCGTATCAGCCAGAGCGAGGTGCTGGTGCGCTGTCAGGAGTTCCTTATCCAGAACTCGGGAGTGCGCGATGTCTATACTACCAACAGCCTTCTCAATGCGGGCGGAGACACACGCAAACTGCGTAACGGCCATCATCCCGCCATCAGCGGCGACATGGTGGTCGAGGTGGCTCCAGGTTGGCAGTTGTATAACGAAGACAATCAGGAACGCTACACTTGTCGTGCTTCGTTTGTGCCGTTTCCCATCATATTCTATGGCGCCGGAACCCCGGCAGAGCACATCAATACCCCGGTAAGCGTGGAGCATATCGCACCCACCATTGCCAAGGCCATACGCATCCGGGCTCCCAATGCCTGTAAGTCAGAACCCTTGTTCTGACGTTTTTCCTGCAACCTCTGTCGGCGGCAATGCCGTGACGTCGACGGAGGTTACAGGCTTTGTTTTTCCCTTGTTTATTATAGCCATTCCCAAGGTGCCTTTGCGGGTGCCTGCATCGATAGATATGTAAGTGTAGGCGCTTGAGCCCTTGCAGTATGGCACAAAAATGATTGCAGACATCACTGCGTGTGATTAAAATACGGCAAATAGTGCATAATTGTACGAAAATATTCGTACCTTTGCACATGATTATCAAGATAATAAATAAAATAATATAAGCAATGAATTTCAACAAAATTCTGAAGTCGCTGTTTGGAGACAAGTCCACCCGCGACATGAAACTCATCCAGCCCCTTGTAGAAAAGGTAAAGGAAGCATACCCTGCCATCAAGGCCTTGAGCAACGACGAACTGCGTGCCAAGACCAAGGAGATACAGAAGTATGTGCAGGATGCTGCCCTGATTGAGAAAGAGCAGATAGCCAAGTTGCGTGCCACCATCGAGGAAACTCCTATTGATGAGCGTGAGAAGATTTTCAACAAGATAGACAGTCTTGAGAAGGACGCGCTCGAGAAGTATGAGAAGGCTCTCAACGATGTTATGCCTATTGCCTATAGCATCGTCAAGGATACCGCCCGCCGCTTTGCCGAGAACGAGGAGACTGTGGTTATTGCCAACGACTTCGACCGTGAATTGGCTGCCAATCCTGCCAACGACTTTATCACCATCGATGGCGATAAGGCCATTTACCACAACGAGTGGACAGCCGGAGGTAATAAGGTGAAGTGGGATATGGTACACTACGATGTGCAAATTTTCGGTGGTATCGCCCTCCATCAGGGTAAGATTGCCGAGATGGCTACTGGTGAGGGTAAGACTCTCGTGGCTACTCTGCCAGTATTCCTCAATGCGCTCACCGGCAACGGTGTACACATGGTGACCGTCAATGACTATCTGGCCAAGCGTGACTCCGAGTGGATGGGCCCACTCTATATGTTCAATGGACTTAGTGTAGATTGTATCGATAAGCACCAGCCCAATTCTGAGGCCCGTCGCAAGGCTTATCAGGCTGATATTACCTTTGGTACCAACAATGAGTTCGGCTTCGACTATCTGCGTGACAACATGGCTGTTTCGCCTGCCGACCTTGTGCAGCGCCGCCACAACTACGCCATCGTCGATGAGGTCGACTCGGTGTTGATTGACGATGCCCGTACCCCACTTATCATCTCTGGCCCTATCCCCAAGGGCGACGACCAGATGTTTGAGCAGTTCCAGCCCCTCGTTGAGCGTCTCTATGAAGTTCAGCGCAAGCAGGCTACCGAACTCCTTGCCGAGGCACGCCAGAAAATCAGCGCCGCAGAGAAAGAGGCCGATGCCAAGAAGGCTCAGGAGTTGCAGGCTGAGGGCTTCCTCGCTCTTTTCCGTTCGTTCAAGGCTCTTCCCAAGAACAAGGCACTTATCAAATATCTCTCTGAGGATGGCATCAAGTCTGGTTTGCAGCGTACCGAGGAGATGTATATGGAGAACAACAACCGCCGTATGCCCGAGGCCGTCAAGCCTCTCTATTTTGTGGTAGACGAGAAGCTCAACAGTGCCGACCTTACCGATAAGGGAACTGCATGGCTCGCCGCCCAGGTCAATGATGACAAGCTCTTTGTATTGCCCGACATCACTTCTCAGATGTCTGCGCTTGAGAGCCAGACCGGTATCTCCGACCAGGAGCGCCTGGACAAGAAGGACGAGATGCTTGCCCACTATGCATTGCAGAGCGAGCGCGTGCATACTCTCCAGCAGTTGCTCAAGGCTTACACCATGTTCAACAAGGATGACGAGTATGTCGTTATCGATGGCCAGGTCAAGATTGTTGATGAGCAGACAGGCCGTATCATGGAGGGTCGCCGTTGGAGTGATGGTCTCCACCAGGCTGTTGAGGCCAAGGAGCATGTCCGTGTTGAGGCTGCCACCCAGACCTTTGCCACTATCACCCTGCAGAACTACTTCCGTATGTATCACAAGCTCTCCGGTATGACCGGTACTGCTTCTACTGAGGCAGGCGAGTTCTGGGATATCTACAAGCTCGATGTTGTCGAGATACCTACCAACCGTCCTGTCGCACGTATCGATATGGACGACCGTCTCTACAAGACCAACCGCGAGAAGTATCGTGCCGTCATCGAGGAAATCGAGGAGATGCGCAACGCCGGACGTCCCTGTCTGGTGGGTACCACTTCGGTAGAAATCTCAGAGTTGCTGAGCCGTATGCTTACCCTTCGCAAGATACCCCACGAGGTGCTCAATGCCAAGAACCACTTGCGTGAGGCCCACATCGTGGCCCAAGCCGGACAGAGCGTCAATGGACTGGGCGCCGTGACCATCGCCACCAATATGGCTGGTCGTGGTACCGACATCAAGCTCTCCCCCGAGGTCAAGGCTGCTGGTGGTCTTGCCATCATCGGTACCGAGCGCCACGAGAGCCGTCGTGTAGACCGCCAGCTGCGTGGTCGTGCCGGCCGTCAGGGCGACCCCGGTTCGTCTGTTTTCTATGTATCTCTCGAAGACAAGCTCATGCGCCTCTTCGCTTCCGAGCGTATCGCCAAGATTATGGACCGCATGAAGATTGAGGACGGAGAGCGTATCGAGTCGCCTATCATGTCGCGCGCCATCGAGTATGCCCAGAAGAAGGTCGAGGAGAACAACTTTGGTATCCGTAAACACCTGCTTGAGTACGATGATGTGATGAACAAGCAGCGTACTGTTATCTACGACAAGCGCCGTCATGCACTGATGGGTGAGCGCATCGGTATGGATGTCGCCAACATCATCTGGGACCGTTGCGTGTCTATCATCGAGAACAACGACTACGAAGGTTGCAAGGAAGGCTTCCTTAAGGTTCTTGCCATGGAGTGCCCCTTCACCGAGGAAGAACTTCTCGCCGGCAAGCGCGATGATTTGGCTGAGCGCGCATTCCAGGAGGCTATGGCTTCATTCAAGCGCAAGAACGAGCGTATGCAGAGCATTGCCTACTCCGTAATCAGCGACCTCTATCAGGCCCATGGCGACCGCATCGAGCGCATTGCCGTTCCAGTGACCGATGGCCGCCATATCTACCAGATACCTTGCAACTTCAACGCTGCTTATACCTCTGAGTGCAAGGAGGTGGTCAAGGAGTTTGAGAAGTATATCGTCCTCCATACCATTGATGACGAGTGGAAGGAGCACCTTCGCCAGCTCGACGAGTTGCGCCACAGTGTGCAGAACGCCACTTACGAGCAGAAAGACCCGCTTCTCGTGTTCAAGCTCGAGAGTGCCAAGCTCTGGGATGCCATGATTGACGACCTCAACAACCGTGTGGCCTCAGTCCTCATGCGTGGTCAGGTGCCCGAGTTGCAGCAGCCTGTACAGGAGGCAGCCCCCGAGGAGCGTTCCCAGCGTTACAATGAGCAGAAGATGGACCTCGACGAGCAGGCCCAGCGCAGCGCTGCCCAGCGCGATACCCGTGAGGGAGCCGACCAGGTCAACCACACACCTTTCGTAGCTCAGAAGATGCCACGTCCCAATGACCCATGTCCCTGCGGTTCGGGCAAGAAGTTCAAGAACTGCCACGGACGCAATCTCCGATAATATGATTGAAGCCAAAGACCTGCTGAAGCAATTCGGCGAAAAGACAGCTGTAGACATCCCGTCGTTTGTTATCAACGACGGAGATGCCCTCGGACTCGTCGGCAACAATGGTGCCGGAAAGACCACATTCTTCCGACTCATCCTTGACCTGCTCGACGCTGACCGGGGTTCGGTCACTATCGACGGAGCCAACCCTGCCGAGAGCGAAGACTGGAAAGCTGGTGTAGGAGCTTATATTGACGAGGGTTTCCTTATCGATTTCCTCACCCCCGAAGAGTATTTCGAGTTTGTCGGCAAGGTCAACGGCATGAGCCGCGACCAGGTTGCCGAACGGCTGACAGTCTTTGAGCGCTTTATGGCTGGCGAGGTGATGGGGCAGAAGAAGTACATACGCGATTTCTCTGCCGGCAACAAGCAGAAGGTGGGCATCGTCTCAGCCCTGCTCAGCCGCCCCAAGACCGTCATTCTCGATGAGCCGTTCAACTTCCTCGACCCGTCGAGCCAGATACTGCTTAAGAAACTCCTCGTCGATTACGCCGCCCAGGAGCATGCCACCATACTGGTGAGCAGCCACAACCTGCAGCACACCATCGACATCTCTACGCGAGTGGCTCTCTTGGAGCATGGCCAGATTATCAAGGACCTGCCCAATGAGGGTGGTAGCGCCGAGAGCGAGTTGGAGAGCTACTTTGAAGTTAGCGAATAGCCGTCTTTAGGTTTCACCCTATACCATTATCCCCATAGATGTAGGTACTGCCTGCTTCTATGGGGATTATTGTTTCTGCATGTCCGACTTCCGAGCATGTCTCTGTCGATGCCGAGCATGTCTCTGCCGGTGCCGAGCATGTCTCTGCCAGTGCCGAGTAAGCCTGCCTATCCGCCGGCACTGTCCTCGCTTCCGCTATTCATGCCTTTGGTTATCTGGCGATTAACGAAGAAAGCCATTCCGACACCGTGATGATGTCAGAATGGCTTTCCTCCTTTTATATGATAAGATGTATTAGTACTCTTCTTCGGCTACGTCTTCAGCCTCCATGTTCAGGTCTTCGGGGTCGGTGTCGAAGGTGGTGCGATAGCTTTCTTCCGTGAGCTTGTCCTCGTCATAGCTATCGTCGTCCTCGTCATAGTCCTCGCCGCTGTCCTCGTTGACATCGTCCAATTCCTCGTCGTCCTCATCCTCGTCAAAGTCACGCATTTTCTTGTCGTCCTCGTCAAATTCCGACTTGTAGCGGGGCTTCTCCACTTCGGGTTTCAGTTTGGCAAAGATGGCCTCCACCCATGAGCCTTTGGGTATCTCGAGCACCTCAAAACCGTCGTTCACTTTCTTCTCATACATGCCGCCGGGCTTGTGCAGACGGTTGGCGGGTAGGGTAGTGGTGCTGATGTCAAAACCGCTGAGGATGATATCCTGAATGCTCTGTGAGAGCGATTCCCAACCACCGCCGAAGTTGCGCTCGAGCACCTCCATGAGCTTGGCAGCCGAGATGTGGCGTATATTTTCATAGGTGAGGTCGGTGACTCTGTTGATAGGACGCTTCTTGACAGCCCACTTCTGTACGTGCTTGTCATCGAGCTTGATTTGTCCGATTTTGAATCCGCGCTCTTCGTATTTCTCGAAGACTTTGGGGTTGTCAATCTTTATCTCTTCCAGCTCAAAGCCACTCTTGATAATATCCATGTAATGCTGCAGGTTGTCTTTGAAATCGGCTTCCTTTTCGCCACTTTCCCAGAGGCGGAAAATGTCGTTTTCTTGGGCGTCCCAGATATTACTCTTGTTCAAAGTTTTGAGTGTCAGAACTTTATGGTCTTGCTTCATTGTTTGTGTAAAGTTTGGAGTTTGTATTGGCTGCAAATGTATACAACAAATCGTTAAGTTGCAAATTTTTATGCAAAAAAAATCGTATCAATATGAAAAATATCATTAACTTTGCAATAATTATGAGTGAACCGTTAGCTGAAAGGATGCGTCCGCGCACCTTGGATGATTATGTAGGACAGCAGCATTTGGTGGGTCCGGGAGCGGTGCTTCGCAAGATGATTGATACGGGGCATATCTCTTCGTTTATTCTTTGGGGACCTCCTGGCGTGGGCAAGACCACTCTTGCCCAGATTGTTGCCAACATGTTGCAGGTGCCTTTTTACACGCTCAGTGCCGTGACCAGTGGAGTCAAGGATGTGCGCGATGTGATAGAACGTGCCAAGAGTGGGCGCTTTTTCAATTCCGCCTCACCCATACTCTTCATCGACGAGATTCACCGGTTTTCCAAATCCCAGCAAGACAGCCTCCTTGGGGCGGTCGAGCGTGGCGTGGTGACGCTCATCGGTGCCACCACCGAGAATCCCTCCTTCGAGATTATCCGCCCGTTGCTCTCCCGATGCCAGCTCTATGTCCTCAAGTCGCTCGAGGCTTCCGATCTGCTCTCGCTTCTTCATCGTGCCGTGACCCAGGATGTCGAACTCTCCAAGCGCCATATCCATCTGCAGCAGACCGATGCGCTGCTGCGCTATAGCGGTGGCGATGCGCGCAAACTGCTCAACATCCTCGAGCTTGTCATCAGTGCCTCTACCGACGACGAGGTGACCATCACCGACGAGATGGTCGAAGAGCGGCTCCAGCAGAACCCCTTGGCCTACGACAAGGACGGCGAGATGCACTACGACATCATCTCTGCCTTTATCAAGAGCATCCGTGGCAGCGACCCCGATGCCGCCCTCTACTGGATGGCGCGCATGATAGAGGGAGGCGAAGACCCCAAGTTCATTGCCCGCCGCGTGGTGATAAGCGCCGCCGAAGATGTGGGACTCGCCAACCCCAATGCCCTGCTTATGGCCAACACCGCCTTTGATGTGGTCAACAAGATAGGATGGCCCGAGGGCCGCATTGCGCTTGCCGAGGCTGTGGTCTATCTCGCCACCAGTCCCAAGAGCAATTCTGCCTATCTCGCCATCGACGAAGCCCTTGCTGCCGTGCGCGCCACTGGAAATCTGCCCGTGCCGCTGCCCATACGCAACGCCCCCACGGCACTCATGAAGGAACTGGGCTATCACGACGGCTATCTCTATCCCCACGACTATCCCGGCAACTTTGTTGCCCAGTCCTATCTCCCCTCCGAGTTGGGTAGCCGCCGCTTCTGGCACGCCCAGCACAGTCCTTCCGAGGAGAAACTCTATCAGCGTATGCTGCAATACTGGGGCGACAGATATAAAGATGACAAGTAAACCAACAATGAATATAGTATTATTGGATATGCAAATAGTATTATTAGACGGATATGCGTCCAATCCGGGCGACCTTACCTGGGAACCCCTCAAAGAGATGGGCGAGGTAACAGTGTACGACCGCACGCAGCCTTCAGAGGTAGTCGAGCGTGCGCATGATGCAGAAATCATAGTAACCAACAAGGTGACACTCACGCGGCAGACGCTTGAGCAGCTGCCCAACCTGCGGCTGATATGCGTCTTGGCCACGGGATACAACACCATCGACACCCTGGCGGCCCGCGACTTGGGCATCACCGTGTGCAACGTGCCTGCCTACAGCACCGACAGCGTGGCGCAGATGGTCTTTGCACAGATACTCAACATGACCAACCGCGTGGCCCACTATGCCCGCCAGACCCGCGAGGGACGTTGGTCTGCAGTGCCCGACTTCTGCTACTGGGATTTGCCCGTGAGCGAGCTCGCCGGCAAGACCCTCGGCATCGTGGGCCTCGGCCATATCGGTGCCAAGGTGGCAAGCATAGCCCGCGAGTTTGGCATGGATGTCTTTGCCTTCACCAGCAAGAACTCCATCGACCTGCCCAACTATATCCAGAAGACCACCCTTGAGGGACTCTTCGGTGTGAGCGACATCCTTACTCTCCACTGCCCGCTCACCCCCGATACCCACGAGCTCATCAACGCCCGCACCCTCGCCCGCATGAAGCGTGGCGCCCTGCTGGTCAATACCGGCCGAGGCCCTCTGGTCAATGAGGCCGATGTGGCCGAGGCTCTTGCCTCTGGACAGCTTGGCGGCTATGGTGCCGACGTGATGTGCAGTGAACCGCCGGCTGCCGACAATCCGCTCTTCGCCCAGCCCAACGCCTTCATCACGCCCCACATCGCATGGGCATCGGTCGAGGCGCGCCAGCGACTGCTCAACGCCACCTTCGACAACATCCGCGCATTCCAGGATGGCCATCCCCAGAATGTGGTCAATCCCTAAGCGCCATTTGAGATAACCCTTTGCCGTGGGCCTGGTCTGTCTGTCAGATTAGGCCCATTGCTTTTTTGTCTGCCGTCTCGCCCCGTCTCTCCCGATGCCATCCATAATATTGTTGCAAACCACGAAACGACTATTTCCCGTCTTTATACCATTATTTCCAACCACGAAATAACCATTTCGCACCCCGCAAAGATGTTGTCTGTCATCACGGCCATCATCTCTGCCATCGCCGACATCATTGCAGATTGCTGACAACTTTTCGGCTTAACTGCAAAATAATTGGACATTCGCTTTGAATTGCGGGCGAATTGTGCTAACTTTGTCTCATATATCATAATGTAATAGGAAGTAGAATATGGATTTAGTACAACGGTTTATCAATTATACACAGTTTGACACCCAGTCTGCCGAAGACTCTCAGACTGTGCCAAGCACGGCCAAGCAGCTCGTGTTTGCCAAATACCTGAAGGAAGAGTTGGAGCGCGAAGGTCTCTCTGATGTCGAGATGGACGAGATGGGCTACATCTACGCCACCCTCAAGGCCAATACCAAGAAGGAGGTGCCCACCATCGGCTTCATTGCCCACTACGACACCAGCATGGACTGCTCTGGCGCCAACATCAAGCCCCGCATCGTCGAGAACTATGACGGTGGAGACATCGTGCTGAGCGAGGGCATCGTGTCGTCGCCCTCCAAGTTTCCCGAGTTGCTCGACCACAAGGGCGAGGACATCATCGTGACCGACGGCCACACGCTGCTCGGTGCCGACGACAAGGCGGGTATCGCCGAGATTGTCGAGGCGATGTGCTATCTGCGCGACCACGACGAAATCAAGCACGGCGACATCCGTGTGGCTTTCAATCCCGATGAGGAGATAGGCATGGGTGCCCATCACTTCGATGTCGAGAAGTTCGGATGCGAGTGGGCCTACACCATGGATGGCAGCGACCTGGGCAACCTGGAGTATGAGAACTTCAATGCTGCTGCCGCCAAGGTCATCATCAAGGGTATGAGCGTACACACGGGTTATGCCAAGGGCAAGATGGTCAACGCCAGTCGTCTGGCTTGCGAGTTCAACGCCTTCATTCCCGAGACCGACATCCCCGAGACCACCGACGGCTATCAGGGCTTCTACCATCTGCTGGGCATCGACAGCCACTGCGAGGAAGCCAAGCTGAGCTACATCATCCGCGACCACGACCGCGAGAAGTTTGAAGACCGCAAGGACTTCATCGAGTCTATCGCTGCCCGTATGAACGAGAAGTACGGCGAGGGCACGGTCAAGGTTGAGCTGCGCGACCAGTACTACAACATGAAGGAAAAGATAGACCCCAACATGCATGTGATTGACATTGTGCTCAAAGCCATGCAGGAGACAGGCGTCACCCCCAAGGTTGAACCTATCCGTGGCGGAACCGACGGTGCCCAGCTGAGTTTCCGAGGTCTCCCTTGCCCCAATATCTTTGCCGGCGGCGTCAACTTCCATGGCCCCCACGAGTTTGTCTCCATCCAGGTCATGCAGAAGGCTGTGCAGGTCATTACCCGCATCTGTGCCATTACCGCCGCATACAACGACTGATTATCCCCAATAACGATAGAAGCTGTTCCTTGTTGAGGAGCAGCTTTTTCGCTTTTATCCTATACGCTTATGGCTGAACTTCCGGCTCTGGTCAAGGACCTTGCACTCATACTCATCGTGGCTGGCGGCGTCACGCTGCTCTTCAAGCGCCTGCGCCAACCCCTCGTTTTGGGCTACATCGTGGCGGGCTTTCTCGTGTCGCCCCACATGCCCTACACCATGTCGGTGATAGACAAGGCCGACGTGCAGATGTGGGCCGACATCGGCGTCATCTTCCTGCTGTTCTCCCTGGGCCTCGATTTCTCGTTCAAGAAGATACTCAAGATGGGCATGGCGCCCGTGATAGCCGCCATCACCATCATTCTCTGCATGATGTTTGCCGGCACCGTGGTGGGCCACCTCTTCGGGTGGGCACGCATGGACTGCGTATTCCTTGGCGGCATGCTTGCCATGTCGTCCACCACCATCATCTACAAGGCTTTCGACGACCTGAGGCTTAGGCAGCAGAAGTTTGCCGGGCTGGTGATGAGCGTGCTCATCCTCGAAGACATCATGGCCATCGTCATGATGGTGATGCTCTCGGCCTTTGCCACTGGGGCCAACCCCGACGGCGAGCAGATGGTGGCTTCGGTCGTCAAGATAGGCTTCTTCCTCACGGTATGGCTGGTGGTAGGCATCTTCTTCATCCCCATGTTCCTGCGCAAGACGCGTCTGCTCATGAATGACGAGACCATGACCATCGTGGCGTTCGGACTCTGCTGCGCCATGGCGTGCATCTCCACGCTGGTGGGCTTCAGCAGCGCCTTCGGAGCCTTCATCATGGGCAGCATCCTTGCCGAGACCATCGAGGCCGACAAGATTATCCAGCTGGTAGAGCCTGTGAAGAACCTCTTCGGTGCCATCTTCTTCGTGTCGGTGGGCATGCTGGTCGATCCACATATCCTTGTCGCTTATGCCGTGCCCATCGTCATCCTCGTGCTGACCATCCTCGTGGGCCAGAGTGTGCTGGGCTCGATGGGATTTCTCCTGAGCGGCCAGACACTGCGCAACTCCATGCGCTGCGGCTTCTCCATGGCTCAGATAGGTGAGTTCGCGTTCATCATAGCATCATTGGGACTCTCGCTCCACGTCATCGGCAACTTCCTCTATCCTGTCGTGGTGGCGGTATCGGTCATCACCACCTTCCTTACACCTTATATGATCAAGGCTGCCGACCCCGCCTACAACCAGTTGGAGAAGCGGCTGCCCAAGCGGTGGCTGCGGCGGCTGGGTCATCTGGGTCTTGCCACCCACTCGAGTGCGGTGGAGAGCGGCAACTGGCGGCTGCTGATGCGCAAGCTGCTCACCACGGCGCTCATCTACAGCATCCTCACCACCGCCACCATCACCCTCATGTTTACCTTCTTCCTGCCCTTCATCCGGCAGATACTGCCCCACTGGTGGGCCAATGGCGTGTGCGGCCTGGTCACAGTGGTACTCATCTCGCCCTTCCTGCGCGCCATCGTGATGAAGCACAACCACAGCGACGAGTTCAAGGCGCTGTGGACGGGCAACCGCATCAACCGTCTGCCGCTGCTCTTTACCATCGTGGCGCGTATCTTCATCGCCGCGGCGTTCCTCTTCTATATCTGCAACTATCTGGCACGCTTTGCCAATGCCATCGTAATCACTCTGGCGCTCATCGTGATAGCCATCTTTGTGATGTCGCGCAATCTGAAGCGTAGCAGCATACATCTGGAGCGACTCTTTGTGCAGAACCTACGTTCTCGCGACATCGAGGCGCAGGTGCGCGGGCGCAAGCGGCCGCTCTTTGAGGGTCATCTGCTTGACCGCGACCTACATATATCCGAGTTTGAGATTCCCCTCAATTCCGCCTTCGCCGGCAAGAGCCTCGCCCGTCTGCAGTGGGGGGCGCGCTTTGGCGTCCTCGTGAGCAGCATCCTGCGCGGTTACCGTCGCATCAACATCCCCGGTGGCTCCACCATCCTCTTCCCCAAAGACAAGATACAGGTCATCGGCAACGACGAGCAGCTGCATGCCTTCGGCATAGAACTCAGCAGCAATCTTGTGCCCGAAGACCCCAATATAGAGAAGCGGGAGATGGGGCTGCACAGTCTCGTCATCCACGCCGGTAGCGCCTTTGTCGGCAAGACGCTCAGCGAGAGCGGCATACGCGAGAACTATGACTGCATGGTCGTGGGAGTAGAAGAGGGGCAGCAGAACCTTACGATGATTAATCCCAAGCGTCCCTTCGAGCAGGGCGACGTCATCTGGGTGGTGGGCGAGCGAGACAGTATTGACCGTCTGCTCCAAGCCTGATGGCGTGGAGATGTGCGTTGCTGTAAAGGTAAAGGGTTGCGTTTAGCCTAAGGTGTTATTACTGGTTTGCCATTATAGCCTACACATTCATGCTCATTATCCTTGCTGCTTGTAACCGGCCGATACTCACATCCGTATCGGCTGAAACTCGCATCCGTGCCGTCCGATACGTATATCCGCATCGTCCGATACGCATCTGCAGAGATGGTCAGCAGAGTTGCCGAGGTACCCTCGGCTCGTGCGGAGGTCATGGCGACGGTGGCGTCTCTTACTATAAACAGAAACAGCAGGCTCTCCCTGATTGGCGGGTGAGCCTGCTGTTGTCTTATGTTTGTGAGAGGGCTGCTGTTGGTGCCCTCGATTCTTGCCTATGGTCTTGCCGTATGTGGTCAGCGCACCACCACCTTGGCACCCTTGACTATGTAGATGCCCGCAGGCACGCTTACGCGCTTGGTGTCACCAGCCTCGGTACTTACGCGATGCACCAGACGGCCGTCGATACCGTAGATGGCCACGGTCTCGGCCTTGTCGGCACGGATGATAATCTCGCCTTCGCCGCCAGTGATTGCCTTGCCGCCGGTGGTCTCAACATGGTCGATGCCTACAGGCTTGCCTGCCACATAGACAAACTGGAGGTTGGCAGGTACTCTGTACCCCCGATTCTCGTCCTCTACAAGCACCAAATTATACATGTAGTTCTTCATGTTTACGTACATGAATGGGCTGAGGTTGTTGTCGATATATGACATCTCGATGCCGCCCATCATGAAGTTAAACTCTACCTCTGCTGGGCTCCATGTCTCTTCTACATAGAGTTCGCTTCCATCGTTGGGCACATCAATCTGCTTGTAGCCACCTTTCCAATACTTTTTGCTGCCGTCACTTGCATCCTCGCAATAGATGAAGTATTGCACCTTACCGGCACCACCTATATTTTTGAATTTATACCTGAATAGGGCGTAGTCATCATTTATCTTGGGGGCTTTGACCCTATTGCCGAAACGGAAAGCGTTCTCGGTCTCGTAGTCGCCCGGTGTGACGTTGGTCTCCACGTTCGTAAGTACCAGGACTGGCTTTGTGGTCATTTCGGCGGTGATTTTCTGGGGCGCAGAGATTTCTTCGCCCGCATCGTCCTTGACCCTGAGGTAGAAGTCGCCTTCTGGTACTTCTACAAGTATAGTGATCTGGCGTGTAATCGTCGAGTGGGCAGGCACACTGATGTAGCAGTCGCCTCCGGGGGTGTTATTGTAATCCTGGTCGTTTCTGCCGGAATGTAGCGTTATAAGTCCGATGTAGTCTTCGTTGCCATTGTTGGTCACCTCCACGTTGAAGGTGGCCTTTTCCAGACCGACTATTTTACCTGCGGGTGTTATGGTGGCGCTGAGCAAGGAGTTTGCCTTGGTCAGCTTATCGGTTGTAGCAATTAGGGTAATGGGCTTCATGCCGTTGGTATATAAACACTTGTGCCATGTGGTCTCGCCCTTTTTGCAATAGACGCCGTAGATGGTGTAGGTGCCGTTCTTGGGTGCGAAGTTGAAGTTGGTCTCGACAAATTCACCGGTTGGAATGCTCAGGTTCCTGGGATTGCAAATCAAGGTATATCCGCCCTTGCCGTCGCTGATGGCGTAGGCAAACTTGCCGTTAAATGGATTTGTGGTGGTGGAGAACAACGCATCGCCGAAAGACAGGCTGAATGCCTCTGACTCATTGGCACGTGTGTCCTTGGTGATGTTGAAGTACGTGTTTAGGTTTTCGCTTGTATATTTGTTTATCTCCAACGAGGGCATAAATACCAATGGCTCGTCTACGATGCCATTGTCGGGCTGGATGCCGATAATCATATCGCAGTTGCGGTTGTATCCGTCGGGGGCATTGCCCGAGCCTGCGCCGCCCTTTTTGGGATTGAGGATGGTAATGTCGAAGTATCCGTTCTGATAGCCGCCCCAGCCCCAGTTGATGTGGTAAAGTCCAGAACCGTTGCTTCCGTCGCATACAAACTGATGGCCGCTGGTGGAAGAGAAACCTCCATAGAGTATAGGACGTCCGGCGCTGAGCTCACGGTCTATGAGGTCGGCCCATTCGGCTATGCTGTAGTTGGCACGGAAAACATTGGCAATCAGGTCGACGTCGTAACCGAAGTATTTGGTCAAATGGTAGTAGTTCACTACGGCTCCCGACGAACTGCCGTAGTCCATCTCTACCGCTGCGCCGCAATGCAGCATCAGCTTGGCTACTGCCTCTGCTTGTGTATTATTATAGTTGCCTTCTACATATCGTGGCAACATGTTGTCCCAGTCATAAGTCGCGCCTTGGGAGATGCCTGGCATGCTGATTTCGTTGGTTCTGGTGGTGTAGGCGGGGATGTCGGCCATGAGTTTCTTGGGATATTTCCAGAACGCCATAATCTGCGCTATGGCTGTGGCTACACATCCTGTCACCGAACGGTCGTTGCCGTTGTATTTAGGACACATCATGTTGTATGGATAGCCCTGGTTCCATTGTATCTGGCCCAACAGAGGTGCTACCTTTGCCGACGCGCGCTTGGGCGAGGCGGTCATGGCGCGGTGCTCATTGAGCAAACTCAGTGCGGCGGGGTCTCCAGCCTTGACGGCTTCGACCATAGCTTTGTAGCTATCGAGAAACATGGCCATACCCTCGGTCATCTGGTTTTCGTCGTAGGTTCCGCTGTCGGCATAGCCCACGATTTCGGGCATACGGTCATCGCCCGACACGATGGTGAAGCCCTTGTCGGCGCCGTTGGGAAATACGTAGTAGTCGACTACCTGCTTGAGGTGGCTGTCAACGCCATTGATGGCTCTGGCCTTGGCTCGTGCCTTTCTGTCTATCACTATGCCGAGTCAGGAAGCCTGGTTCTCGGCAATCTTTTGCGCCTGTACGAATGAGCGTGGACCGGCTATAGCCGCCAGCTTCACAAAGAGCACAAGCATCAGAATGAGTAAAGATTTCTTTTGCATAATGAGTTAGTTTGGTTATAGTCAACTGCAAATATACGATTATTTATATACTTTCTATACCAAATCAGTAAAAAATTTTGAATAATAGCTGCTTTTTTGTATTTGATGATATTTATAATGCCTGTTCCGAAGAAAAAACGCGTGGATAATGTCCTTTCTTCTGAACAGGCATTGTGTATGCTTATGGGGTGTCAATGTGACATCAATACCACTGCACGGCGTTGGAATAACCACTGCGCTTGTCGTATTTGAGCGCATCGGTAAGCGTGGCGGCATTGCAACGGAACGAGAAGTTATAGCTGGTGTATGGCGCGAGCACCACCTGACAGCTCATGTTGAAGCAGTGCAAATCGCGCTGCAACGAGGCGGTGGTCATGCTTATCTTGTGGTTCTCAAAGTCGTAACCCGACGAGAAGCTGATATTCCACCCGTCGCTGATGCGCAGGTTGCCGCTCATGTTGACGGTCTGCGTGAACTTGTAGGGATAGCGCATCTTGTTGTAGTTGAACTTCTTGAGGTCGCGGTTTTCGCTCATGGTGACACCATAGCCCACGGTGAGCGACCAGGGCATGGAGAAGAGCATGTAGCCATCGTCGTCGGTGGCAGCCTTTCCGGTGTCCTTGCGCTTCTTGGCTCCGCGCTGTCCTTCTATCATGTCGTCGTCGACATTGCTTTCGATGCCGGTGTCGATGCCTTCCTTCTCTTCTTTGCTGTCTTCTTCGTCGTCACCGCCGTTGAAGAGTTTGCGCAGTTTCTCTGGCGTGAGCGTGAATGAGAAGTTCTGCGACATACCCTGGAAGCGTCCGAAGCGTCCGTAGCCCCACTCTGTGTGGTTGCCCACGTAAGGCCGGCCGTTCTTGTCGAGCTCGTAGGCGTAGGTGGCGAAGACTGCGTGCATGTTGAAGGTATAGTTCTTCCACCATTTCAGACGGATATCCATGCCCAGGTCACTCCAGGGTTTCTCCTTGGCTGCCATGTTGTAAGACATCTGCAGGGCAAAGTTGTCGATGATACTCACCTTCTTGAAGCCGGTACTGTCCTTGTCGCTCTTCATCTTCATCTCGACGTTGTTGGCAAGGCTGAACGACAGGTTGCCGGTCTTGCCGCGTGTGGGGTAACCGAAGGCCGAGCCCTCGTAAGGAGAATACTCGACAAGGTCTACGCTACCGTCGGCATTGGTGCGCTGGTAGGTCTGGTAATAGCCGTAGCGCGCCGCACCGAAGTCTGGGGCGTAGCTGAAGCTGACCTGTGGGGTGAGGACGTGGCGGATGGCCTGTACCTTGTCACCGAAAATCTTGCGGCTGGGCACATAGAAACCATACAACTTGGTGCTGGCGCTCATGGCGAAGTTCCAGTTGTAGACGTTGTGCAGTCCGTTGATGGTATCGTTGACCACGGTGCCGGTGGCTTCGTCCCACGACTTGTTGACCTTACGCAGGTAGGTACGGTCGGTGAAGTTGAACGCCGGGGTGACGTTTATATAATTAAATAAGGTGAAAGTACCCTGGATAGGGATATTGTGCTGCATACCGTTGCGCCAGTCCTTGGCCAGATTGGACGACATGAGCTTGTCTTCCTTGGTGTCGATGGAGTTGGTGATATGTCCGGTATAGCTCATCGAAATCTTCTCGTACCAGCGCTGCTTTCCGGCTGCGTTCTTGCGACGGAAGGGATAGAAGCGGCTGATGGAGATGTTCATGTCGGGCAGCGTCAGTGCGATGGTGGTATCGCGCATGTTCTGGTTGAGGTTCACCGTCGAGCTCAGCGTCATTCCTATGCTCGAGAAAGTGGTGCTCCAGTTGACCGAAGATGTACGCGTGCTCTGCGTCATGGTCTGCGGATTGTACATACTATACAGGTTGTTGCGCTCATAGCTGCTTGTGGCGAAGTTGACGCTTGCCGACAGCGTGTTGAACGGATTGGCCTTGGCATCCTGACGGTGACTCCACTGTATCTTGAAGCTGGTCTGTCGGGAGTAGTCGGGCATTCCCTTGTCACCGGTACGTGTGTCCTGGAAGCTACCTAAGAAACTACCGTTGTATTTGTAACGCTTGCGGTAGTTGGAGGCTGCGCTGAGTCCCCATGAGCCCTTGGTATAAATCTCACCCAAGAGTTTGAGGTCCCACTTGTCGCTCATGGCGAAGTAGTAACCGGCATCGCGCAGATAGAAACCACGGTCTTGCTCGTCGCCATAGCTCGGCATGATGAAACCTGAAGAATAGCTCTTGCTGAAGGGGAAGAAACCATAGGGGATGGCCAGCGGCAGAGGCACATCGGCCACCACGAGATAGGCGGGACCGAACACCACATCCTTGCCGGGGCGCACCTTGGCTCGCGACAGCGCGATGTAGAAGTCGGGGTGCTCGGCGTCGCAGGTGGTGTAACGTCCATGCTTGAGGAAGATTTCTCCCTTGTCGTTGCGCTTGGACAACTGGCTGCTGAGATAGCCTTCCTCCTGGTGGGTGGTCACATTATTGATAAAGCCCTTCTTGGTCTTGAAGTTGAAGGCCATGGTATCGCTCTGGTATTCGGTGTCGCCCATCTTGAATACCGGCTTGTTGCGTATGCCGCCCTTCTCGAGCGAATCGGGGGTACCCACGGCGTGTACCAGACTGCTGTCCATGCTCAAGGCGATGCGGTCGCTGGTCAGGTCCATGTTCTCGTACTTCACATTGGCCTCGCCGTAGATATAGGCACGTTTGGCTTTGGCGTCGTAGACCAGCGAGTCGTTGCCCTTGTAGCTTACCGGCGCGTCGATGCCGTTCTTCTTGGCTCGGTTGATAGAGTCGAGGCGTATCGAGTCGTCGATGGCTTTGTTGTGGTGATATATGGCCAGTTGGAGCGAGTCCATCTTGGTGGTATCAATGGCGGGAAGGGTGGGGGTGATGTCTTTCTTAATGGAGTCTTTCAGGGCGATGGTGTCGTTTTTCACCTTCCTGTTTCGCTTCTGACCCGAGGGTGTGGTGGTCTTGGCCATCACAAAGATGATGGCAAACAGGAAGATTACTATAAGCGTTTTAGTCTTCATTAAGACTGCAAAGTTAAAGAATTAATGACTAATTACTATCTGTTTTCTCAATTTTAACGCTATTCGAAGAGATTTTTCCATTCGCGGAAGCGCAAAACGCCCTCTTCTCCGAACTTCTGGAGACTGCGAAGGGCCTCTTCGAAACTCTTTTCGTGGTTGAGCCGGGTCTTGGAGTAGAACTTGTCGGCATAGCAGATGACCCTCTCCTCGATGGTTTCGGGCAGAAAGTCCTCTTCGGGCAACGGCAGCTTCTGGCTGATGATGTCGTGCTTGGTAAGTCCGGCTCCGGTGTGGCGCTCGCATACCCGGGCGTGTCGCGGATAACCTTCGGCGCGCATGAGTTCGGCTCCTATCCGTCCATGACAGATGTAGGGCTCGTCGCCCATGCAGTGTATCGACGGAGCATGGCAGCGGAAGATGCCGATGTCGTGGAGCATGGCAGCCTCGATGACAAACTGGCGGTCGATGTGCAGCTCGGGATGGGCATCACAAATGCGCACAGCACGCTGCATAACGAGCGTGCTGTGCGTAATGAGTATATTCCGGAGGTCGTTGTCCTCCGGATAGTATTTGTCTATTATCTGATTATGCATCTGCCTCGGGGCGCTGAATATAAGCTATCACGTCGCCCTTGCGAACCTTGGCGCCCTGCTTGGCGTTAATCTCTACGAGTTTGCCGCCAAGGTCTGCCTTGACCTCAACAAACTCGCCCCAAGGAGCCTGTATGTAGCAGAATGCGTCGCCTTCCTTGTATTCCTTGCCGATGAATGGCTCAACAGCAGGAGCAGCCTCGCCGTCGCCCTGGAATTCCCAGAACAGCTGTCCCTTGACCGGACATACGATTGCATCGGCCTTTGCGTGCTTGAAAGCAGCCAACTGCTCGGCGCTCAACTGGCTTCCCATCTTTGCATCTTTGGCTTTCTGCAGGTCGGCGAGGAAGTTCTTCTTGGCCTGGCCGCTCTTGAAGTTGCGATACTGCTCGGGGTGCATAGCCAACTCGAACAGCTCCTCATCGTCCTGACCATACTCCCAACCGTTCTCGTCCATCTCCTTGCGGAAGTCGTCGAGGGCGTCGGTGAGCAGTGTGTGGGCGTCGACATCGGTAAACTCTCGGCCCTGCTTCTGAGCCAGCTCTACCAGCTCGGGAGCGATGGTGCCAGGAATCTTGCCACTCTTGCCGAGAATCATACCCCACATAGCCTCGTCCATCATCACAAAGCGGCCCTTGCCCTGCTCGATAGTCAGCAGGTTCATCAGCGCGATGTTCTTGACATACTGGCTGAAAGGAGTAACCAGTGGAGGATAGCCCACGCGAGGCCATACGTACTCAACCTCATCGAAGAGCTTGATGAGCAGGTCGTCCATAGACAGCTCGTCCTCACCCTTCTTTTTGCGTACGTTGTTGATAGTAGTGCGCATACCGCCGAGGTCGGCCATCATAGAACCCATCATGCCGCCGGGCAGACCGCAGCCGAGCAGGAGCGAAGACATAATCTTGTTACCGGGGTTGATGAAGTAGCCGAGCCACTCGTCGATGAACTCCTGGGTAAGAGCGCGAGCCTTCATGTAGGCACTCATGTTGATTTCGGGTACCTCGAAGCCTTCGTTCTTGAGCATGCTGATGACAGAGATTACGTCTGGATGCACCTTACCCCATGACAGCGGTTCGATGGCTACGTCGATGATGTCGGCACCGTTGTTGCAGACCTCAAGGATGCTTGCCATAGACAGGCCGGGACCAGAGTGGCCGTGATACTGGATGATGATTTCGGGATGCTTGTCCTTAATCATCTTGGTGAGCTTGCCCAGGAATGCGGGCTGACCGATACCGGCCATGTCCTTCAAACAGATTTCCTCGGCGCCAGCCTCTATCAGCTCGTCGGCGATATTGTTGTAATATTCAAGAGTATGTACGGGAGATGTAGTTATACACAGAGCGCACTGGGGAATCATGCCGCCCTCCTTGGCCCACTTGATAGAGGGCTTGATATTGCGAACATCGTTCAGACCGTCAAAGATACGGGTGATGTTGGTACCCTGCTTGGCCTTGACCTTGTACATCAGAGCGCGTACATCGTCGGGCACGGGATACATGCGCAGCGCGTTGAGACCGCGGTCAAGCATGTGGGTCTGGATGCCCACCTCATTGAAAGGTTTGCAGAATGCGCGCACGGCGTCGTTAGGATTCTCGCCGGCCAGAAGGTTCACTTGCTCAAAGGCACCACCGTTGGTCTCCACGCGACTGAAGCAACCCATCTCAATGATTACCGGAGCGATGCGCTCCAACTGGTCCTTGCGTGGCTGGAACTTACCAGAGCTCTGCCACATATCTCTATACACGAGACTGAACTGAATTTTCTTCTTCATATTATCGATAATATTTTTAATATCACTATATTTCAAGGTGCAAAATTATACAAAAAAAACCAATTAGCTCATGATTGCTGCTTTTTTTTGTTCTTTGGTGGAATTTAATTGTCCCATTTCGCTTCCATTGTTGACTTCCAGCCCGCTCATTTGGCTTTCTTTTCTCCTTGTTTTTGTTATCGTCAGCGCCCCCATTGTGCCGCGTTGCAGGCGGGTTATCCCCCTTCTTGCCCTCGCTGTCGCCCTCTGCCGTGGCTTTATTTATAAAAAAATAGTCGCTTCCTCCCTGTTTCTCATAATTTATGAGTAACTTTGCGGCGACTTTTGCCGTGGGCATCTCTTTATCCATGAGAGTGCCGCAGATGAGGAACGCCTCGTCTTCCCTTGTCAGGGTGGCGGCAGAGTCTTACATAACTGACAGACAAACCAAGAATGAAGAAAACAATTTATACCAAGTTTGACAAAACTCTGATTATGGCTCTTCCCGTGGTCGAGTTTCCAGGGCGCATTATCACCATCCTCACAGCGGGTGAGGCCGAGCGCGCCGTCGATTATTTGTTGACGCAGCCCATATTGGGCATTGACACCGAGACACGCCCCGCCTTCCGCAAGGGAAAGACCTACAAGGTGGCGCTGCTTCAGGTTTCGACTCACGATACCTGTTTTCTGTTTCGTCTCAACCGCATCGGCGTGACGCCAGCTATCATTCGTCTGTTGGAGAATACCACGGTGCCCATGGTGGGACTGTCGCTGAGCAACGACTTGCTGTCTCTGCACCACCGCGCCGACTTCAAGCCAGGTATGTTTGTCGATTTGCAGAATGAGGTAGGTCGCCTGGGCATCCAGGACCAGTCGCTGCAGAAACTCTATGCCAACCTCTTCCACGAGAAGATCAGCAAGCGCCAGCGGCTCACCAACTGGGAGGCCGACGCGCTTACCAACCGCCAGTGTCTCTATGCCGCCACCGATGCCTGGACCTGCATCCGCCTCTACGAGGAAATCTGCCGTCTCGCCGAGACCGGCGACTATGAGCTGGTGACCGTCGAAGAGCCCGCTCCGAAACAAGAACGCAAACCCATAAATACAGAAGCATAATGCCACAATACCCATCAGTCATACTCAAGCGCGGCAAGGAAGAAAGCCTGCGCCGTTTCCATCCCTGGATATTCTCGGGCGCTATCATGCGCATGGACGAGGGGATAGGCGAGGGCGACATCGTCAACGTCTTTTCTTCATCGGGCGATTTCCTCGCCTGTGGCCACTATCAGATAGGTTCCATCGCCGTCAGAGTGTTGTCCTTCCGTCAGGTCGAGATTGACGCCGAGTTCTGGGAGAGCCGCTTGGCTTCGGCGCTGCAGATGCGTATAGCCATAGGCATAGCCGACAACGAGCGCAACAATACCTACCGACTCGTACACGGTGAGGGCGACAATCTGCCTGGTCTCGTCATCGACTGTTATGGTGCCACCGCCGTAATGCAGGCCCACAGTGTGGGTATGCACGTGAGCCGCCAGGCAGTGTGCGACGCCTTGGTTCGCGTGATGGGCCACCGCATCGAGAATGTCTATTACAAGAGCGAGACCACGCTGCCCTTCAAGGCCGACCTGCGTCAGGAGAACGGATTTATATATGGTGGCAGCGACGACAATACCGCTGTCGAGAACGGTCTTCGCTTCCATGTCGATTGGCTCAAGGGCCAGAAGACCGGTTTCTTTGTCGACCAGCGCGAAAACCGTTCACTTCTCGAGCAGTATGCCCGTGGCCGCACGGTTCTCAATATGTTCTGCTACACTGGAGGCTTCTCTGTCTATGCCATGCGAGGCGGTGCGCAAGCCGTCCACTCGGTCGACAGCAGCGCCAAGGCCATCGAGCTTACCAACCGCAATGTCGCCCTCAACTTCCCCGGTGACGCCCGTCACGAGGCATTCTGCGATGACGCCTTCAAGTATCTCGATGCCAACGACAAGAAGTACGACCTCATCATTCTTGATCCTCCTGCCTTTGCCAAACATCGTGCTGCGCTCCATAATGCATTGAAAGGCTACACCCGACTTAACGTTAAGGGCTTCGAACGCATCAAGCCTGGTGGCATCCTGTTCACCTTCAGCTGTTCGCAGGTCGTTACCAAAGATAATTTCCGCAACGCTGTCTTTACGGCAGCCGCCCAAGCCGGCCGCAAGGTGCGCATCCTGCATCAGTTGCACCAGCCTGCCGACCATCCCATCAATATCTATCACCCCGAGGGTGAATACCTGAAGGGACTGGTACTCTATGTTGAATAAAGAAGTAAGCCAATTCATCGCCGCCCATGACCTCCTGTCTCCGGGCGACACACATCTGATAGCCCTCTCGGGTGGCGCCGACAGCGTTTGTCTGCTGCTGGTGCTCCGACGGCTGGGTTATCAGGTTGAGGCGGCTCACTGCAACTTCCACCTCCGTGGCGACGAGTCCAATCGCGATGAGCAGTTCTGCATCGACCTCTGTCGCCGTCACGCCATCCCTCTTCATCTTGCCCACTTTGACACCCGTGCCTATGCCGACCTCCATAAGGTGAGCATAGAGATGGCTGCACGCGATTTGCGTTATGGTTATTTCGAGCAGTTGCGCCTTTCCATCGGTGCCGCCACCGTGTGTGTGGCCCACCATCGCGAAGACAGCGTCGAGACCGTGCTCCTCAATCTCATCCGGGGTACCGGCATCGACGGACTCACCGGCATTGCTCCCCGCAATGGTCATGTGGTGCGTCCGCTGCTCTCCGTGAGCCGCCGCGACATCGAAGAGTGGCTCAGCGAGCAGGGCGAGGGATATGTCACCGACAGCACCAATCTTGTCAACGATGTCAAGCGCAACAAGGTGAGACTCGATGTCATCCCCCTGTTGCAGACCATCAACCCCTCGGTCGTCGACAGCATCTACCAGACCTCGCTCCGCCTCACCGAGGCTGCCCGCATGGCCAATTCCCCTGTCATCCACGACCGTTATCAGGGCGACACGCTGCCCTTTGCCATGTTGCGCAATGAGGCGTCTGCCGAGTATGTGCTCTGGCATCGCCTGGCACCGCTCGGCTTTACCCCCGCGCAGGTCGAGGATATGGCGGCAGCCATCGACGGCCGTTCCGGCATGGAGTGGCAGTCGTCTACACACATCGTGGTGACCTCTCGCGACGCCCTGGTCATCGCCCTGCTCGAACCCCAGGCTCCTCAGCCCGTGGTAATGCCCGAGGCAGGTACATACCTCATCTCTTCGGGCGAGCGGCTGAAGGTGGAGCTGGCTCCCTATACCCCCGATATGCCCATTTCCCGTGACCCGCTGAGCGTGATGCTCGATGCCACTGCCGTCGAACTGCCCCTCACCCTGCGCCGAGTGCGCCAGGGCGACCGCTTCACGCCCCTTGGCATGCGCGGCAGCAAGCTCGTAAGCGACTACCTCACCGACCGCAAGTGCAATCTCATCGAGAAGCGGCGCCAGCTGGTCGTTACCGATGCCCGCGACCGTGTGGTGTGGCTTGTGGGCGAACGCCCCGACCACCGTTGCCGCATCACCGCCGACACACGACGATATATACAGCTCACATACATACGCCCATGACACCCCTTGTCCTCACAGTCATCATCCCCGTCTACAAGACCGCTGCCACCCTTGACCGCTGTGTCGAGAGCGTGCTCAGCCAGGCTGACGGTTGCGAACTCATCCTCGTCGACGATGGTTCGCCCGACTCCTGTGGTGACCTGTGCGACCGGTGGGCAGAGCGTAGCGACCGCATCAGCGTCGTCCACCAACCCAATCGCGGTCTCAGTGCCGCCCGCAACTCCGGCATCGCCCGCAGCCATGCGCCCTACGTCACCTTTGTCGACAGCGACGATGTGCTCCAGCCCCATACGCTGCCCCCGCTGCTTGCCCTGCTCGCCGCCCATCCCGACTACGACCTCGTCGAATATCCCGTAGAGATACACTATGGCTCGCCGCGCTGCCACCAGCTTGCGTTGTCCGATGCCGTCTATACCGACTGGCGCCGTTACTGGCTTGACGCCCGTGCCTATACCCATACATACGCCTGGAACAAGGTGTTCCGCCGCAGCCTCTTCGACCATTGCCTCTTCCCCGAAGGACTTACGTTTGAAGACGCCTGGCTTCTGCCGCGCCTGCTGCCCCATTGCCGCGCGATAGCCACCGTCACCACGGGCCTCTATCGTTACTACGACAATCCGCAGGGCATCACCCGCACCGCCACCGGTGCCGACCTCTCCCTGCTGCTTGCTGCCCATTGCTATGTGCTGCCCCTGGTGAGCAACGCCGACTATTATGCCCATGTGGTCAATGTCGCCCTCGATGTTTACCACGCCACCGGCCGTGTGCCTTCGCTGCCCCGGCTGCCTTACTGGCATACTCCCAAGTTATTGATTAACCGATTATTAGGATTCAGATTCTTATGCCGACTACACCAACTGCTCCGGCCACGCCACTGATGACCTTTGTCATCACCTGCTACGACCTGCCCGCCGATATGTTGCGCGAGTGCGTCACCGCCATCTTCTCCTTGGCTTTCCAGCCTGGCGAGCGCGAAGTCATCGTCATCGACGACGGCTCCAAGCTGCCCGCCATCACCGATATCGATGACGTAAAAGACCAGATTATCTATCTGCGCCAGCCCAACAGCGGCCTTGCCTGCGCCCGCAATATGGGTATCAGAGTGGCTACCGGCCGCTACATCCAGTTTGTCGATGGCGACGACTATCTTCTGCGTATTCCCTACGAGCATTGCCTCGACCTCGTGCGTTATCATAACCCCGACATGGTCTTGTTCGACTTCTCCACCCGCTCCTCGGTAGTTACACCTTATTCTTATGAAGGTCCCATGTCGGGCAGCGAGTATATGCAGGGTCACAACCTCCACGGCACAGCCTGTGGCTATATCTTCAGCCGCGAGCTGTTGGGCTCTCTGCGCTTCACAGCCGGCATCCTGCACGAAGACGAGGAGTTTACGCCCCAGCTCATCCTCCGTGCCGAGCGCCTGTTTTATACCGACGCCAAGGCATACTACTACCGTCAGCGCCGAGGTTCCATCATGCACGCCGATGCCGCCAACCACATCGACAAGCGGCTCTCCGACTCGCTGGCTGTCATCCTGCGCCTGCAGCAGATGGCTGCCACCATGCCCGAGACCGACCGCCAGGCTCTCGCCCGTCGCGTCGCCCAGCTCACGATGGACTACCTCTACAATACCATCCAGCTTACCCACAGCCGCCAGCGCCTCGACGACGCCATTGCCACGCTCGAGCAGCAGGGACTCTATCCGCTGCCCGACAAGCGTTACACCCGCAAGTATTGGATGTTCCGCCGGCTCGTCCAGTCCAAGATGGGACGCAGCCTGCTGTTACATATAGTAAGATAACGATTATGCGCATACTCCTCATCGGCGAATACAGCAATGTACACTGGACCCTGGCTTGCGGCCTGCGCCAGTTGGGCCATCAGGTCACCGTCTTGTCCAACGGCGACTTCTGGAAAGACTATCCCCGCGACCTCTCCCTCGTGCGTCGTCCGGGCTGGTGGGGAGGCCTCTGTTACCTTATGCGACTCTGCACCTTGTTGCCACGGCTGCGGGGCTATGATGTGGTGCAGCTTATCAACCCCATGTTCCTTGAGCTCAAGGCCGAGCGCATCCTGCCCGTCTATCGCTATCTGCGCCGCCATAACCGTAGGGTGGTCCTCGGTGCCTTTGGCATGGATTACTATTGGGTCCACGAGTGCATTACCCGCAAGCCGCTGCGTTATAGTGACTTCAACTTCGGCGACCAGGTGCGTACAGACCCCGAGGCACAGGTGCATATCGACGACTGGATAGACACCGCCAAGGGGCGGCTCAACCAGATGATAGCCGCAGACTGCGACGGCATCGTCGCCGGTCTCTATGAAGACTGGGTATGCTATCATTCCCACTTCCCCCATAAACTCTCCTTCATCCCTTACCCCATACGCTGCGACGCTCAGCCCGCTCTGCACCCCCACGACAGGCTCAAGGTCTTTATCGGCATCAACCGCAGTCGCTCGGTCTATAAGGGCACCGACATCATGCTGCGTGCTGCGCAGGACGTGGCTGCCCGTCACCCCGAGGAGATGACGCTGACCGTGGCCGAGAGCCTGCCTTTCGACGAGTATGTGCGCCTTCTGCACGACCAGGATGTGCTGCTCGACCAGCTCTACAGCTATACGCCGTCGATGAATCCCCTTGAGGCGATGGCCCATGGCGTGGTGTGCGTGGGCGGAGGCGAACCCGAACACTACGAGATACTGGGCGAGACCCAGCTGCGACCCATCGTCAATGTCCAGCCCACCTACGAGAGTGTGGTCGAACAGCTCGAATATCTCGTCACCCATCCCCACGAGGTTGTCCGGCTCAGAGAGCAGAGCGTAGACTATATCCACCGCCACCATGATTATATTAAGGTGGCGCGCCAGTACGAAGACTTCTATCAGAGTTTGCTATAGCGAATGAAAAAAGTAGGCCGAAATCTTGACAGTCCAATCTTTTATTCGTAACTTTGCACTCCGTAACAGACAGGGGTACTTGCTCAACCCCCTTTATCAAAACAAGAATATGAATAATAAAAGACAGAGTGTGAGTATGCTCTTTATGCTTTTCGGCATACTCTTCTGCGTTTGCCTGATTGCGTCAAACGTGTTTGCGACAAAGCAGATAGCGATGGGAGAGTTCAGCGTTACCGGTGGACTGCTTGTGTTCCCAATCAGTTATATCATCAACGACTGCGTATGCGAGGTGTGGGGCTACCGCAAGGTTCGCCTCCTCATCTGGATAGGCTTCGCCATGAACTTCTTCTTCACCCTGGTGGGTGCCCTGTGCGACTGGATACCCGGCGCACCCTACTGGACCAATGACCAGGGCTTCCATGCCATCTTCGGCTTGGCTCCGCGCGTGGCAGCGGCCTCGTTTGCCGCCTTCATCGTGGGCTCTTTTGCCAACGCCTATGTGATGAGCCGCATGAAGATTAGTTCCAACGGCCATCGGTTCTCGCTGCGCGCCATCCTGAGCACGGTGGCTGGCGAGAGTGCCGACTCCCTCATCTTTTTCCCGCTGGCGTTCTGGGGCGTGATACCCTTGAGCGAGATACCCGTGCTGATGCTTATGCAGGTGGTGCTCAAGACCGCCTACGAGATTGTGGTGCTGCCTCTTACCATCCGCGTGGTGCGCTGGGTCAAGGCCTATGAGGGCGAGGATGTCTATGACGAGGGCGTAGACTATAACGTATTAAAAATTTTCAATTTCTAATGGACAGAACTAAAGACGGACTGAAACAGCTGGGTTCGGCTACCAAGTATGCCGACGATTATGCCCCAGAGGTGTTGGAGACCTTTGTCAACAAGCATCCGGGCAATGATTATTGGGTAAGGTTCAACTGCCCCGAGTTCACATCACTCTGCCCCATTACAGGGCAGCCCGACTTTGCAGAGATACGCATTTCGTATATCCCGGATATCAAGATGGTAGAGAGCAAGAGCCTTAAGCTCTATCTCTTCAGCTTCCGCAATCACGGCGACTTCCATGAGGACTGTGTCAATGTCATCATGAAAGACCTCATCCGCCTGATGGAGCCCAAGTATATCGAGGTGACAGGTCTCTTCACTCCCCGTGGCGGCATAAGCATCTATCCCTATGCCAACTATGGCAAGCCCGGCACCAAGTATGAGCAACTGGCCGAGCAGCGCTTCATCCATCACGACATGGGTGACAAGTAACAGCGTGCCAGTCACACTATCCCAATCGCCGCAAGCATTCTTCATATTGCTTGCGGCGATTGTCATTTGTGGCGGGGGCATCTCTGCCTCTTCTCGCTACCCGCGCTGGCGGCGTGGCAGTGGCATCGGCTGGCTCGTATCTTATGTTACGTGGGCTCGTGATTTACGGCACGTGCTTACGTATCGTAAGTCACGAGCCCACGTACCTTCCGTTACGAGCCGGCAACCGCGCCCTCTACGCCGCAGTCTGCGTGCTCCTTACACGTCGTGACGGTCTCCGCCGCGCCATAAACAATCAGAGCACCACCCGGTGGGTAGTGCTCTGATTGCGATGAGGCTGCGGGGGTAGGGGAGATGGCCTCCCTGTGCCCAGTCTATTGTGCTGTGGTCGCCTCCTTCAGCGCCTTCTTGGCCTGCATGCTGGCTATCGCCTTGGCCTTCTTGTTGATGTCCTCAATGTTGTTCTTGCGATAGTAGCTGCGCGTCACTCCGCCGCTGGTCAGCACCAGCGAGTCGCCCTTGAAGTAGTCTATGGTGCAGGTGTCATTGACCAGGTCTGTCACCTCCAGTTTGTTGTCCTTGCCCATCTTCGGCGTGCCGGCGGTGATGACCAGATAGCCGTTCCAGATGTGCCATGCGGTGAAGTAACCCAATGGCGGATAGACCACGGGGCTCTCCTCTTCGAGCGAAGTCTGTTCGCGCACATATCCCACGCTCATGCACGACCACTGGCGCTTCATCCAGAACCCGTATTCACGTGGTATAAGGTAAGTCTTCTTGATGGAATCGGGCATATCTCTCATGATACGCTTCTGCAGGCGAGGGCTCATCTGCTCATAGTCCTTCAGCTTGGGCATGACGATGTAGCACCATATTCCCTTGAGCTGGTCCAGGTCTATCACCATGTCTGCCACGGTAGAGTCTTCCTTATTGGTGACCACGCCTATCCAGTCGCCCACCTTGAGCTGGCCCATAATCTTGCCGCGGCGTGTGGCCTCGATTACGTTGAAACGTATGGGGTCGCTGCCGTCGTTGGGCAGAAGCAGCACCACCGAGTCGGTGCATCCGTCGCACGCCAGACCATATACAGTCTTGTCGCCGCTGAGCTTGAGCTCGTCGGTAGAGGCGCCCAACTTGGCTCCCTTGGTGCCGTTGTCACTGTTGCCCGAGCAGGCCATGATAGCCATCGTTGCCAGGGCTATGCCGATTATCGCAATTCTACTTTTCATCATTCTTGCCGTTGTCTATTGTCTATGCAAAGGTAGTGATTATGCGCGTATGCACCAAGTGATTTGCTGAAAAAAAGACTGGCAGCCACCGTCATTGCCACCCCTCTTGCTGTAACAGCGGTTGCCGTCATTCCAATTATTTTCACCCGCGTTGTAATATTTCTCTCCGTTCAAGCCTGTTTCTACTGAAAATGTTTTACTTTTGTAGAACCATAACTATCAACCACAATTATTACCGCTATGACCCACGATATATTCATCAGCTATTCGTCGGCTCAGTCTGACGCCGCTCAAGCCGTCTGCCATCTGCTCGAACAACATGACATCAAGTGCTGGATGGCGCCCCGCAATCTCACTGGTGGCGCGAGCAGGATCAACGGCAGTTTGATGACATCAAGGACAGACTCACCTTTGCCCATCTGCCCAGCATAGATAAAGTCTGCCGGAGCCTGGCCTCCCGATGAGGTGAGAGAGGTCGAAGGAGTCGAGTATTCGTGGAGGCAGCCGTCGGCAGTCCAGCGTTATCTCCAGTATTACTGCCCGCTGGTGTGGGTGGATGTATTCTCTGGTGCATCCCCGGCATTTGGGCGCCTCTACAGTCTGGCCCGCCAGCACCAGCAAGAGTCCCTTGCGTCGGGCCAGGTTGATGAAGATGAAGTGAAAAACCTCGTCAATGCCTATGCCAACCTGTGTATGTCGTACAACAAGTATGTGGCAAGTCTTGCAGATAGCGAGCTCAGTCCTATGGATGCCAGCAAAGCAATACAGGCGCTGTGTCCTGGCAGCCCGTTGGCTGGCGCTGTTGGTGAGGCCACGAGTGCCATGAGTCCGCTTGGTGCCATTGCCACCATACGCCGCGAGACCTGCAAGGCAATGCTCACCCTGCTGCCCTATACAGACCAAGGCTTTAGCCTAACCCTATCTGACGAAGACTTCCTGACATGCTGCGAGTCGCTGACCGACGATGCCGACCTGCAGCTGTTCTTCATCAGCGTTGTGGAAATCCATATAGAGCTCGAGGCGATAATGATAGACATCAATAAAGCCGTTTCCTATGTGGAGAATATGGCCAATATGCGTCTCTGCGACTGTGACCATGCGGGCGGTGACGGCAATTGACGCACTGGCGGCGTATGCTGTGAAAGGCTGGACAACAATGGCTTGGGCAGAGGCTGTCGGGGTGTGGACAATGGAAAATGAAAAAAAACTACGGTTTTCCTTTGTATTGTCTATGACTTGCAGTAACTTTGCACAAGCAATTGGTTCATAGATTGATTAAAAAGGGAATCGGGTGCAACTCCCGAACAGTCCCGCTGCTGTGAACACCTGCGGCCTCGACAGGCGAGGCGGGCAAACCATCACGTCACTGACATTTTTTCGGGAAGACGGTTTGCCAGTGGTCATCACTGCGATGACAGAGGTGTGAGTCAGAATACCTGCCGTTGCTATATATATAATAAGGTGTATGGTCTGCGAGGACAGGCGACATGCCGACAGTAATGACAATGACAGTGAAACGCAACTTGGCTTTAATCCTGACGGTGCTTCTGATGACAGGAGCCACCTCGGTGTATGCCCAGCCGAAGGATACGGCGCGTGTGCATCGGCTTCCCGACGTGGTGGTCGACGGCCAGCAGCGTCGCATAGACAACTCGGCTCCCGTGCGCGTCATTGGCAGTGCCGACTATCTGCGCCTTGGTGTCACCGATGTCGCCGACGCCCTGAACCGTCTGGCTGGTGTCACGCTGCGCGACTATGGCGGTGCAGGCGGCATGAAGACCGTGTCGGTGCGTGGATATGGAGCTCAGCATACCGGTGTAAGCTATGACGGCGTGATGCTCAGCGAGATACAGAGCGGCGAGATAGACGTGTCGCGCTACTCGATAGACAATGTGCAGAGCCTGAGTCTCACCATAGGCGATGGCGATGATATCTTTGTCACCGCGCGCCAAGCCACCACGCCTGCCGTGCTTGCCATCCAGAGTCTCACGCGGCTGCCCGCCGACCTCAAGCCCCATCTCACGGCGCAGATGAGGCTGGGCTCGTGGGGCTATGCCAACCCCTTTGTGCGCTACACCCAACGCATGGGGCGCAGCGTAGCACTCAGCGCCGTGGGCGACTATGTCTATGCCGACAACGACTATCCCTTCCGTCTGCGCAACGGCAATGTGACCACCATAGAGCGGCGCACCAACAGCCGCATGTGCAGCGGTCATGCCGAGGTAAGCGGACTCTGGACGCCCAACGACCGCAGCAGTCTCTGGGCCAAGATATACTACTATGACAACGACCGCCAGCTGCCCGGCATCGTGCAATATTACACCAATGTGTGCGGACAGCAGTTGCACGACCGCAACTGGTTTGCCCAGACACGCTGGCTGTACCAGGCATCACGGCGGCTGTCGCTCCGGCTGACAGCCAAGGCCAACTGGGCTTCATCGGCGTATCGCGATACACTCTTGCCCGACCGCCGTGATGATGCTACCTACCAGCAGCATGAGTATTATGGCTCGGCATCCATGCTCTATGCTCCCTGCAGAGATGTGGAGATAAACTATGCGGCAGACTACTGCTACAACAACCTGAGCAGCAGTCTGGCCACCGACCGCAGACCCTATCGCCATACACTATGGCAGACGGCGGCGGTGAAGTTTCAGCGCCAGCGCTTTACGGCTCTGGCTCGCGTGTTGTGGACACTTTGTCTCAACGGAGCCCATCGCGGCGATGCCCAGAGCGACATGCGGCGGTGGTCGCCTTCGCTCTCGCTCTCGTATCGGCTGATGGAAGACGAGGAACTCTATCTGCGCGCGTCGATGAAAGACATCTTCCGCGTGCCCACGTTCAATGAGTGCTATTTCCACCATTACGGCAGCCCCGACGTAAGGCCGGAAAACACGCGGCAGTATAACATAGGACTCACATGGCGCCACGCCTGGAGCCCCAAGCTCGTCGCCCAGGTGGCAGCCGATGCCTATCTCAACCGCATCAGCGACAAGATAGTGGCGGTGCCCTACAATATGTTTATCTGGCGCACCATCAATATGGCCAAAGCCCGTGGTATGGGCGTCGATGGCGAAGCGAGAGTAGAGTGGACTCCCTCTGCCGGTCACCGCATAGACCTGTCGGCATCGTACACCTATCAGCGTGTGGCCAACCGCACCGATGCGTCATCGCCACACTATGGCAAGCAGGTTCCCTACCAGCCCCTCAACCAGGGCAGCGCCTCGGTGGGATGGGAGAACCCCTGGATCTCGCTCTCCCTGCACGGTCAGGCCGCCAGCGGCCGATGGGCTACGCCCAACCACTATGAGGGTACACATATCGGTGGTTATGCCGACGTGGGACTTACCGCCTATCGCAATATGATGGTCGGCAAGACACGCCTGCAGCTGCGCGCCGATGTCGAAAACATCCTGGGCCATCAGTATGAGATAGTGGCGCATTACCCCATGCCCCGTACCCACTGGCGCATGAGTGTCAAAATGGAATTATAACAACAATTATAAACAACAATGACAATGAAAAAAAGTTTCTTAGCTATGGTAGCGCTCCTCGTAAGCGCTCCGCTGTTCTTCACATCATGTAACGACGACAACGGCCCATCCTTTCACTACGAGGTAGTATCTGACGGTGCCTTTATCGTCAACTCCGGCAATATGTACTCATCTATTGACGGTTCGCTGACAGGCATCAATTATGCCTCTAATGTTGCGGTGCAGAAGGTGTTTGCTGCCAACAACGGTGGACAGAGCCTCGGCTCAACCCCCAATGACGGACTGGTGTATGGCGACAAGATGTATGTAGTAGTCGATGGCTCGAATACTGTAGAGGTAATCAACAAGAAGACCATGCAGCGTATCAAGCAGATCAAGACTACCGAACTGCTGGGTGCCGCTGAAGGCAAGTCGCCCCGCCACATCATCGCTGGCAACGGCCACATCTTCTTCACCACCTATGGCGGTTATGTGGCTGCTGTCGATACTGTCAATTTCAAGCTCACAGCCAAGTACAAGGTAGGCTCTTATCCCGAGGGTCTGGCTGGTTATGCCAGCAGCATCGTCGTGGCCAACTCTGACTATGCCAAGGGTCACGGCAACATCTCTATCATCAACCTCGGTACCGGCGAAGTGGAGACCCGCAATGTAGAGGGCATCAACAATCCCCAGAAGGTATTCATCAACAACGGCAACGTGTATATTCTCGACTGGGTGTACTATGAGGGTGAGTATCCCAACTCAGTAGAGAAGGGCGAAAGCGCCATCAAGTATCTCGCCGGAAACAAGGCTACCAAGGTGACCGATGCCTACTATGCCAGCATGCTCAACGGCAAGCTGTATATCATCAGCAATCCCTACGGTGAGGCCAAATACAGCGTATGCGACCTCAACAGCAATCCCTATCAGGGCACTACCACTCCGCTCAACCTCTCTGAGGGCGTCTTCTCTCCTGCCGGCATCGATGTTGATCCCGCTACAGGCGAAATCTTTGTCCTCTCTTACAACCAGGGTGAGAATGGCTATGCCGACTATTACAGCAATGGTTATGTGAAGCGATACAGTAAGAACGGAAGCTATATGTACAGTTATGACACTGGCGTAGGTCCTTGTGCTGTGTTCTTCAATGTAGGTGTGAAGACCATATTCGACAACTAAAACTGTCGCGATGAACCCTTTGCGCTCTATAATATATATAATAGGTGTTGTTGCCGTCCTGACGTCGTGTCAAGGCGGCAACAATCGTGTTGCGACTCTCGAGAAGGGCGACACGGTGAGGTTTGACTACGCCACTCTGCTCACCGTGGTACGCTATAGCGACCACACCCATGTGGAGATAGCCAACCCGTGGGTCAAGGGAAGCGTGCTGCGGAGCTATGACATATCCCGCCCGCTGGGTAAGGCGGTGGTGACCACCACGGCACATTGCCAGTTGCTGACGTGGTTGGGCAAGACCGCGGCCATCGCCGGCGTGTGCGACAGCCGATATATCGGAGTGGATGAAGTGAGGAAGAGACTGGCCGCTGGCAAGACTGTCGACTGTGGCAACTCGATGAACCCCGACGTGGAGCGGATCGCAGAGATAGGCGCCGACGCCATCATCGTATCTCCCTTTGAGCATAGCGGTGGCTACGGCCGGTTGGAGAAGACCGGCGTGACCATCATCGAAGCCGCCGACTATATGGAGCCTTCGCCGCTGGCCCGTGCTGAATGGATGAGGCTCTATGGCATCCTCTTCGGTTGCGAAGAGCAGGCCGACTCGCTCTTCCATGTCGTTGACAGCACGTATAATAGTTTGCGTCGTGAGGCAATAAAACTCCCCGAGGGCCGTTCTCTACTTATAGAGCGCAAGACGGGCAGCGTGTGGTATTGTCCTGGTGGCCGGAGTACGGTGGGCACGCTCATCGCCGACGCCCACGGACGCTATCCCTGGATGGGCGATGACCACAGCGGTTCGCTCACGCTCGCTCCCGAGCAGGTGGTAGAGCGCGGCGCCCATGCCGATGCCTGGATGTTTGTCTATTCGGGCAAGCCCATCACGCTGCGTGATTTGGCGGGCGAGTATGCGGGTTACAAAATCCTCGACGCCTTCCGCCACGGCGAGGTCTATGGCTGCAATACCGACAGCATCAATTATTTTGAGGAAATTCCCTTCCGTCCCGATTACCTGCTGCGCGACTATATACAGATAGTCCATCCCGGAGCGGGAAAGGGCGGGCTAAGATACTATAAGCGCATTGACTAAGACTATCTACATAGGACTGGCAGCGGCTATGGCATGTCTCTTCATGGCCGGACTGATGACGGGCAGCGTGTCTATACCCTGCTCGGCGGTGTGGCATGTACTCGTGGGCGACAAGGCAGCCGTGAGCGAGAGCTGGAGGTTCATTATCCTTGAGTCGCGTCTGCCCCAGATGGTCACTGCCATGCTGAGCGGTGCCTGTCTGGCCACTGCCGGACTGATGATGCAGACCGTCTTCCGCAACCCATTGGCTGGCCCCGACGTGTTCGGTATCAATGGTGGTGCCGGACTGGGCGTGGCGCTGGTGATGCTTCTGGCTGGAGGCAGTGTGACTCTGGGTACGCTCGGAGTCACGGGCAATGTGGCGATACTCGCTGCCGCCTTTGCCGGAGCCATGGCTGTGATGGCGATTATCCTGTTCAGCTCTACCTTGGTGCGCGACGGCGTGATGTTGCTCGTCATCGGTATCATGGTGGGCTATCTGTCCTCGTCGGTCGTCACTCTGCTCAACTACAGCGCCACCGAACAGGGCATACGCTCGTTCATGTTGTGGGGCATGGGCAGTCTGGATGGCGTCACCCCGTTGCTTCTGCCGCTCTATGTCACCATCACGCTGGCGGCACTCGTGCTCAGTCAGCTCATGGTGAAGCCCCTCAACCTCCTCTCGCTTGGCGACAACTATGCCCGCAATCTCGGGCTCAACACGCGGCGTGCCCGCAACTATGCCCTGCTGCTCACCGGTCTGCTCACGGCTGTGGTGACTGCCTATTGTGGTCCTATCGCGTTTATAGGACTGGCTGTGCCGCATATCGCGAGGCTCCTGACGGTTACCGACGATATGCGTAGGCTGCTGCCCATAACCATGCTCACTGGGGCGGTGATCACCATGGCTTGTCATCTGCTCTGCTTTGTGCCCGGAGAGGCAGGCATGTTGCCCCTCAATGCCGTGACACCGCTCATCGGAGCTCCGGTAATTATATATGTCATCATCCGTAAACGATAAACCTTTAGACTATGAACAAGATAACCACCCGACGTGGTGACAAGGGTCAGACCGACCTGTTAGACCACCAGCGTGTGAACAAGACCGACTGCCGCATCGAGGCCAACGGCGAGATAGACGAACTCATGGCTCTTCTGGGAATGCTCAAGGCTAAGCCTGAGTTGCCCGAGAGTATGCGTATCAAGATAGAGCATATCCAGATGATGCTGATGGCAGTGATGAAGCATGTGGCGAGTTCGGGTGCTACGCAGGTCGACATCCTCCAGGCCGACATCGACGATATGGAACGCTACATGAACGAGACTCCCACAGAGGGTTGTTTCCGTTTTGTGCTTCCGGGACACTCGCCCATAGAAGCATTGATGCAGTTGGTTCGCGCGAAGGTACGCACAGTGGAGCGCAGGCTATGTGCCGTCAATGCCGTCATACCTCTGCACCCCACCGTGATAATCTACATCAACCGCCTTTCAGACTATCTATTCTTCATGGCTTCGCAGGCGTGAGCCGAGGTGCATGCGAAGTAGCCCAAAACCAAAACCGCCAGACTGTAGCGTATCTCTGCTCTTCAGTCTGGCGGTTTGTTGAATCTATTGTTTCTCTCGGCGTTATGAGTGTGCCGATGTGAACTCTTCGAGGAAACGGGTGTCGTTTTCGGAGAACATGCGCAGGTCGCTCACACGGTATTTGAGGTTGGTGATGCGCTCTACACCCATACCGAATGCGTAGCCGGTGTAGACCTTGCTGTCTATGCCGCACGCCTCGAGGACATTGGGGTCGACCATGCCACATCCCAAAATCTCGACCCATCCTGTGTGCTTGCAGAAACTGCATCCCTTGCCGCCGCAGATGTGGCAACTGATGTCCATCTCTGCACTGGGCTCAGTGAAGGGGAAGTAGCTGGGACGGAGACGAATCTTGGTGTCGGCGCCGAACATTTCGCGGGCGAAGGTGAGCAACACCTGCTTGAGGTCGGTGAAGCTGACATTCTTGTCGACATACAGGCCTTCGACCTGATGGAAGAAGCAGTGGGCGCGGGCAGAGATAGCCTCGTTGCGATACACTCTACCGGGGCAGATGATGCGGATTGGAGGTTCGTGACACTCCATATAGTGCGACTGGTCGCCAGAGGTGTGGCTGCGCAGCAGGATGTTCTTGGTCACGTCGTCAGGATGCTGCTCCAGGAAGAAAGTGTCCTGCATGTCGCGGGCAGGGTGGTCGGCGGCAAAGTTGAGCATGGTAAACACGTGCTTGTCGTCGTCCATCTCGGGACCGTCGGCGAGGGTGAAGCCCATACGCGAGAAGATGTCGATGATTTCGTTCTTGACGATAGTCAGCGGGTGGCGCGCGCCAAGGGCGATGGGGTAGGGAGTACAGGTGAGGTCTACATGGCAACAGCTGTCCTCGGTGTTCTCAATCTGCTCTTTCAGTTCGTTTATCTTGCCTTGTACGGTCTGCTTCAGTTCGTTGATTTTCATACCCACCGTCTTTTTCTGGTCGGCGGGGACATCTCTGAATTCTGCCATAAGGGCGGTGATGGCGCCTTTCTTGCTCAGGTATTTCAACCTTAGCTGCTCAACCTCCTCGGCGCTCTTTGCGCTCAGGTTTTCCACCTCCTTCAGCAGTTCTTCTATCTTGTCGGTTATCATAATTACATTAATATATTATAAATTCGTTGCAAAGGTAATATTTTTGGTGGAAAATAAAAAATATATCGAAATAAAGTTGTACTTTTGCAGCGATTTGAGAGCCCGGGACCAGAGATAGTGTACTTATTGTCCCGTATGGTTTTACGATTATTATAAAAGAGATTTTGAACATGAGAAAGTGTTCCTTACTGATGATGTTGGTGATTGTCGTTCTGGCAATCGCTTTTTCCACTACGGCATGTACAGACAAGAAGCCTGAAGCTGTTGACAGTGTGGCTGTGTCTGATACCATAGACACTGTGCCCGAAGATACGTTGGTGACCATGATTGAGGAGCAGCCTATGCCCAAGGCCGCCGACGAACTCTTCGACGATTTCTTCTTCAACTTTGCCGGAAACAAGAAGCTCCAGCGCAAGCGTATTGTCTTCCCCCTGCCCGTGTATGCCGAGGAAGAGTTTCTCCACAATATCCCTGCGCGCCAGTGGAAGATCGACCACTTTTTTATGCACCAGGAGTATTACACCCTGATTTTCGATTCGCGCAGCCAGATGAACCTGGTCAAGGATACCACCATCCACCATGCTGTGGTCGAGAAGATTCATCTCGCCGACGAGCAGGTCAAGCAGTATGTCTTTGACCGCATCAACGGCCTGTGGAAACTTACGAAGATAGTCCACCACTCGGCGCGCCGCGGATACAACGCCAGCTTCCTGGCCTTCTACAACCATTTTGCCACAGATTCCCTCTTCCAGGCCCGCAGCCTTGAAGACGAGGTTACCTTTACCGCCCCCGACCCCGATGACGACTTTGCCACCATTACCGGCACCATGCTCCCCGAGCAGTGGGACGCCTTCAAGCCTACATTCTTCCCCCACGGCACTATCTATAACATTCTCTACGGCCAGCATTACACCGAGAGCAGACACAAGATATTTGTCGTGCGTGGCATTTCCAATGGGCTAGAGATGGAGATGACCTTCAACCGCCGTCAGGGCCGTTGGCGTCTGTCAAGTTTCAGTTATTAATCTTCTTATACCCCCTATACCGATGAAGGATATCAGAGACCATTCACTCTTGGCGCACAATACCTTTGGTATCGATGCGCGCTGTCGTCGCTACCTCGAATATGCCAGTGTAGATGAGGCCCAGACCATCTGCCGCCAACTCTCCACCACCGACTATCCACTGCTGATTATCGGCGAGGGTAGCAATCTGCTGCTCACTGCCGACTATCCCGCCACGGTCATTACCCCCGAGGCGAGGTTTGATGTGCAGGTGGTAGCCGAAGACCCCGATGGAGAGACCGTAGATATAGAGTGCTGGGCAGGAACCACCTTCGACGATGTGGTGGCCTATGCCGTAGATCACGGATGGCACGGCGCCGAAAACCTGTCGCTTATCCCCGGCGAGGTGGGAGCCTCTGCCGTGCAGAACATCGGAGCCTACGGAGCCGAGGCCCAAGACATCATCGTGCGCGTCAAGGCTGTAGAGATAGCCACGGGCAACGTGGTCGAAATCCTTGCCGCCGACTGCGAGTATGGGTATCGACAGAGCCGCTTCAAGCACGAGTGGCGCGACCGCTACCTCATCACCTCTGTCGTCTATCGCCTCTCGCGCCGCTTCTCACCGCGTCTCGATTATGGCAACATCAGGGCTACGCTTACCGAGCGGGGCATAGACGTGCCCACAGCCCACGAGCTGCGCCAGGCCATCATCGATATACGCCATGCCAAGCTGCCCGACCCAAAAGTTGAGGGCAATGCCGGCAGTTTCTTTATGAACCCCATCGTTTCCCAGCACCATTTCGAGCAGCTTCTTGCACTCTATCCTGATATGCCTCATTATCGCATCGATGCTGACCATGTCAAGATACCTGCGGGATGGATGATAGACCAGTGCGGATGGCGTGGACGCACCGTAGGTCATGTGGGTGTGCACGCACGCCAGGCTCTGGTGCTCGTCAACCATGGCGGTGCCACCGGCGCCGAGGTCGTGGCGCTCTACCAGACCATCCAGCGCGATGTCAAAGACCGCTTTGGCATTGACATCCACCCCGAAGTCAATGTGAAATAACCCCGTATACATCCATGAACGAGCCTCTTACGTTCACTTTCTTGGGCACAGGCACCTCGGGTGGTGTGCCCTCGTTGGGTTGCAGCTGTGCTGTGTGCCGCAGCCATGAACCTCACGACCATCGGCTGCGCAGTGCGGCGCTGCTCGAGCATGGCGATACACGCATACTGATAGACTGTGGCCCCGACATACGCCAGCAGCTTATGCCCTTCGACTTCCGCCCGCTCACGGCGGTGCTCCTCACCCATGTCCATTACGACCATGTGGGCGGACTCGACGACTTGCGTCCTTTTTCCACCTTTGGCGACATCAATATCTATGCCGACGAGACCACCGTCGGTGGCATCCATCGCGCCATGCCTTACTGCTTCACCGAGCATCTTTACCCCGGAGTGCCCCGGCTCAACGTACACACGCTCGAGCCTCACAAGCCCTTCCGTGTGGGCGACATCGATGTGCTGCCCCTGCGGGTGATGCACGGCAAGATGCCCATCATGGCCTATCGGTTTGGCTCCCTGGCCTATATCACCGACATGAAGACCATCTCCGACGAAGACCGACAGCTGCTCAGCGGCGTCGAGACGCTCGTGGTCAACGCCCTGCGCTGGGAGAAGCCCCACCACAGCCACATGCTGGTCGATGATGCCATAGCCTTTGCCCGCAGCGTCGGCGCCAGCCATACCTACTTCACCCACATGACCCACCAGTTAGGGTTCCATGACGAGGCCAACGCCCGGTTGCCCGAGGGCTTCGCCTTTGCCTACGACGGGTTGAGGCTGACCCTCTGACCGCGCACCGCGATGACAACCCCCGACGATATATACGAATAAAGCGTGGCCCGAGCCACGCTTTATTCGTTTCTGCTATCTTACCCTCAGCGTGTCGCCCACGCGTATCTGGTAGTCGGGGCCGAGGCCGTTCTTCTTGTACAGGCTCTCCAGGCGCATGCCGTATTTCTGAGCTATGAGATACATGCTGTCGCCGGCCTTGACCACATGGGGACGGTGCTTGAACTCCTTGGGCGCGCGCTTCTGCTTCTTCTTCAGATAGATGATGTCGCCCTTGTGCAGCGTTTCGCGTTTGTCGCGCTCGTTGTACTTGGCCAGCTTGCGCGCACTGATGCCAATCTCCTTGCTCAGCATCTTGAACGTCTCTCCCTCACGGGCGTAGATGTAGTAGTTCTTGTTGAAATAGTAGATGGGGTGCAGCGTAGGATTGTCGGGAGTGATGCGCTCCGTACCCGAGTGTCGGGCTATGTAGCGGTCGTAGGTCTTGGCACGGTCATACTGGTCGAGCCCGTAGAGTTCGATGATGTTGATGAGCTTGTAGGCATACTGCGGGTTGGTGGCATATCCGGCTGCCTTTAGTCCGTGTGCCCATCCGCGGTAGTCGGTCTGGCTCAGCGAGAAGAGCTTGCGGTAGCGGGGCTTGGTAGAGAGAAAACGGCTGTGGTCCTCGTAGCTCTCCAGCACCGTGTTGTAGGCGCGGAAGCACTCCTGTCTCAAGTCGTCGTCATGATAGGTGGTGGCACCGGTCCAGTCGTGACACTTGATACCGAAGTGGTTGTTGCCCTTGATGGCCAGGTCGCTTCGTCCGGCGCCGCTCTCCAGCAGTCCCTGAGCCAGCGTGATGCTCGCCGGGATGCGGTAGCGCAGCATCTGCTGTATCGCCAGGTCCTTATACTGGTTGATATATTGTTGGTATAGCGTGTTCCTGCGGGCCTGTCCGTATGACGACAGACAGAGCAGGAGGGCATATAGGAAAATACAGATTTTTCTCATGCTACTGATATATGTTTCTGCAAAATTAACGATAAAAGATGGATTATCGGCAGTCAGTGCCAAATAATTCGCAAAAAAGTAGCGCACCGCTTCTGCTCTCGTCGCCACCGATGGGAGCGTTTTCACCACCGTCGGGAGCGTTTTCACCACCGATGGGGGTATTTTTACCACTGATGGGGATGTTTTCACCACCGAAGCAGTCGTTCCAACCGCCGATGAGGGTGTTTTCACCACCGATGCAGTCGTTCCAACCATCTTTTCAGCCGCTCTCAAACCCACGAAGAGCATCCATAACAATATTGCAAAGCGTGAAATCACGGTTTCAGGCTTCGATTTTATTGTTTCGTGCTTCGATTTCTCCGTTTCGTGCTTTGCAAGGTACTTATCGAGCCCTTCCATGAGCTTGTTGGCGCTCACGCTGCCGATGCCGATGGCTGTGCAACAAAAAAAGGGGCTCACGCCCCCGATATCTTCGATTATTTTAGTTACTTTTGCAGCAACAAACCCTATAAGTATGACCACCGACCCTTCACCCATCGTGATATTGGCGCTCGGGTGCAACGTAGATGCGCCCGTCAATATGCCCCGACTCCAGGCTGCGCTTGCCGCCCGCTTTCCGTCCATCCGCTTCACGCGGCAGCTCGTCACTCCAGCTATAGGCATAGAGGCGGCGCCGTTTGCCAACTGCCTGGCGTGGATGGAGACAGACCAGGACTACGCCACGCTGCATGCCGCTACCAAGGAGATAGAGCAGCAGCTGGGCAGCACCCGTGAAGACCGGCGCGAAGGGCGTGTGGTCGCCGATGTCGACATCCTCTGCTGTGGCGGCTGCTATCACGCCGACGACTGGCAGCGCCCTTACATCCAGACACTCATGGCCGAGTTGCCTCGTCGATGACTATCGCGACGCCCTCAGTGCCGCCATGTTGGCATAGCGTCGCTTCATCCACCGGTTGTAGATATTGCGCAGCCATATCTTGTGCAGAGCGATGAAGACCAGTCCTATAAGCATCATGATGATATACGACACCGTGTTGCTGCATACCAGTCTGAGCAGGCAGATGATGAGCATCGGTCCCAGATAGACTCCAAAACTTACCAGCATCTGCACATAGTTGCCGTTGACGCCCGCCTTGCCCGTAAACTTGGTGTTGAGAGGCATGGTCTGCTTGTTGTATATCGTCAGCTGGAAGATGGTGAAGTACTGGAAGCCTGCGGTGAACACGCCGTAGGCTATCAGCATCAGCAGACTCCATTTGCCGGCTATCACCTGTGGCAGCATCAGCAGGAAAGGCCATAGCAACAGGGTGCTGTAGATGTAGTATTTGGTGCGAAGGAGCATCAGTATGTTCTCCTTGTGGGTGAGCAGACAGTCGATGTAGTTGCCCTCGTAGCTCATGACCTGCATCACCGTCATGGTGCCGAAGAGCAGATAGCAGTAGATGCACCAGAACGATGAGTAGTAGTCGCCGTCGTAGATGTCGGTAAAGACGATGACCATGCTGAATACCGCCACCATGAAGAACGCCGTTATCAGACCCTTGCGGGGGTTCTTGTTGCGCATCAGCAGCCGCAGTTCCATCTTGGCGTACATGCCTATCTCTCCATACCTGTCGAGATACTTCATCTGCGACACGTTGTGGGTCTTCACAGTTTCCTTCCTCAACAGTTCGCTGCGTACATGGGTGTACTGCAGACGGCGGTTGATGAGCGTGAGCATCACCAGCAGGATGATCACACCTATATATATAAGTATGTTGCCACGCTCCATCAGCGTGCCGATGGTGGCGTAGAGCTCAAAGAAATTTTCCCAACCCTTGAGCTTGCCCCACTTGAGCAGGATGGGCAGCGCCATGGTGCCATAGACACCCACGGGCATGAGCCACCACCACAGCGTGTCGGTGGTGAGGGTCTTGACGATGAGATACCATTGGCTGTTGGCGGCTATGAGCAACCACCACACCAGCAGAAACGCCAGCGACATCCACACGCCGTAGCTGAAAACGAGCGACATGAGCGTGAAGGGCACCAGGATGACAAACCAGGTGAAATTGTAGCGGGTCAGTATGGATGTGGCGACAAACGTGTCGATGCAGTCATAGCGTGACAGCGGCAGCAGATAGTATGGCTTTACTATCTGGGCTGGTGTCTGCTGGGCCATGAAGCGTGACGCGAAGTCGAGCAACAGCAGAAACGGGGCAAGGCCGAAGCAGAATTCGAGCGGGGTGGTGCCTCGGCTGTTGTTGGCGATAAGCGAAAGCATCACCGCAAGGAACAACATGTAGAGGAAACCGAAACTCATGGAGAACCAAACGATGTATTTGGCAGCGCGGTTCTGCTCATAGTTCAAGGCGCGACGGTCTGCCAGTTTGCGGTGATGGCGAAGCACCTTGAATATCTGGTATCTGTTCATAACAAGCGTGGTCTGGTTGAGGATGGGGATAAGTGACTATCTCAGGTCGACCACCTCGGCGTGGGGAAATTCCTTGGCGTTGAAGGTGAAGACGCTGTCGGCCAGACGGCCAGCCTTGAAGTTGCGCACGGTGACGGTGGTCCACTCTTTGCCGCGGCGCATCTTGATGGTCTCGGGGTGCGAGGTCTTCTTGTCGATAAGGATATAGATTTCGGGCACGCTGTTTTTGGGGTTCCGAGCAGTGAGATGCACCCAGTAGGCCTTGCCTTTATCGGTAAGACCGAGGTTGTAGCCGGTCTTATACATATTGATAAATCTGTAGGGGTTCATCTGCAGCTGCTGGGCGGCGGTGGGGGTGCTCATGTTGACCTCTTCGGTCGACTTGAGGTAAGACCACTGTGTCTTGCCGTTGTACCATATTATCGAGTGGGGCGTCGTCACCTGAAACTTGTTGCCCTTGAGCGACAGCCGTCCGCTCACGGTGCCTGTCTTGGCGCTGGAAAGGGTGAATTGGGCTGTTGCGCCGTTCTTGTTGCTCACCACGGCAGCCGTCTTGTCAAGCACCTTGCGGGCTTGGGCGGCGTTCTGTGCGCCGATGGTGAGGGTGAGCATCACCATCAGTGTGATTAAAAAAGTCTTTTTCATCATTTATCTGACAAAATACTGTTAAGTTGGTTCTCGTCGTTGACCAGCACCTGTCTCGGCTTGGAGCCCTGGGCTGCACCCACGATGCCGTATTGCTCGAGGAGGTCCATGATGCGTCCGGCGCGGTTGTAGCCGATGCTGAACTTGCGCTGGATGCTGCTGGTAGAGCCTTGCTGGTTGAGTACCACGTATCGTGCCACCTCGTTGAGCATCGGGTCCTTGTCGGCAATGGGCTCGCGGGGGGTGCTGGCGCCTTCGCCCTGCGACACGTCGACAGGCTCGGGAAGCTCCATAGGCTCTACGGGACCTGGCTGGTCTTCGATATAGGTGTTGATGGCGTTTATCTCCTCGGTGTCGATGAAGGCACACTGCACGCGCACTGGCTCAGAGCCGTTGAGGAACAGCATGTCGCCCATACCTATGAGCTGGTCGGCGCCCTTGCGGTCGAGGATGGTGCGCGAGTCTATCTGGGCTCCTACGCGGAACGCCATACGGCCAGGGAAATTGGCCTTGATGTTACCGGTGATGATAGAGGTGGTAGGACGCTGCGTGGCGATAATCATGTGTATGCCCACGGCGCGCGCAAGCTGGGCTATGCGTGCGATAGGCAGCTCGACTTCCTTGCCGGCAGTCATAATGAGGTCGCCGAACTCGTCGATGATTACCACAATGTATGGCATATACTCGTGACCGTTGTTCGGGTTGAGCCTGTGGTTAAGGTAAAGAGCGTTATAGTCCTTTATCTTGTTCACACCTGCGGCCTTGAGCAGGTCGTAGCGATGGTCCATCAGTGTGCAGAGCGAGTTGAGTGTGCGCACCACCTTCTGCACGTTGGTGATAATGGGCTCGTCGTCGTTCTCGGGCAGACAGGCCATGAAGTGCTGGGCTATCTTGTTGTAGGGGGTAAACTCCACCTTCTTGGGGTCTACCAGCACAAACTTCAGTTCATTGGGGTGCTTCTTGTAGAGCAGTGAGTTGATGATGACATTGAGTCCTACCGACTTACCCATACCCGTGGCACCAGCCACAAGCAGGTGGGGCAGCTTGGCAAGGTCTACCATGAACACCTCGTTGGTGATGGTCTTGCCCAGAGCCATCGGCAGCTCCATCTTGGTCTCCTTGAATTTCTTGACGCCCAGCACGCTCTCCAGCGACACGGTCGATTTCTTCTTGTTGGGCACCTCGATGCCTATCGTGCCCTTGCCGGGGATAGGCGCGATGATACGTATGCCCTCGGCGGCAAGGCTCATGGCTATGTCGTCTTCCAGGTTGCGTATCTTGGCAATTCGGGTACCTGGCGTGGGCGTAATCTCATAGAGGGTTACGGTGGGGCCAACGGTGGCGTTGATCTTGTCGATGCTCACGTCGAAATAGCGCAGCACCTCGACGATGTGGGCATTGTTGACCTTGATTTCCTCCATATCCACGGCGTTACCCTTGCCGGCGTTGTGGTCTTTGAGCAGACTGAGTGTAGGGAACTTGTATCGCGTGAAAGGCTCGCGGGGGTCAATGGGAGTCTTGCGTATCTCGTCGGCAGTGAGCGTCTTCGCCTGGGTGGCCTCGTCGCCCTTGGGCACCTCGATGGTCAGGGTGCTGCCCTTGGGCTCGTCGTTGGCGGCAGGCTCAATTTCTATATCGGGTACGGGCGTGGCGACCGTCGGCTCGTCGGGCGAAAGGTTCACAACCATAGCCCGAGACTCTTCTCTCACCTCGTCTTCAGGGTTGTCCTCGTTGCTGTCATCGCTTGTGTCCTCATCATCGCCAGCATTGACGTTGGTGATGGGGGTATTGATGGTAAACTGGATTTTGGACGTAAAATAGCCCACGGGATTGAGCATCTTGCGGATGATGGTGATGGTCTCGGCGCTCAGATAGGTAAGGAAGGTGATGGCAGTAATGGCCAGCACCACCACCAGTCCGGGCGGGCCTATGAGGTTCTCCAGAAAGTCCACGCAGTACAGACCGTGTCTGCCGCCAGGGTTGAACACCAGATCTCCGGCGAAAGGCGTGAGAAACTTGGCCAGCGTCACCGAGCACCATACCATAACCACCGTGATGCAGGCAAACCACTTGAGCAGGCTCACCTTGTAGGCGCGCATCAGCCACAGTGCCACCATGAGCAGGAATACGGGGATGAGGAATGCGGCAAAGCCGAAGTTGACGGTAATGAGCCAGTAGCTGAGCATAGCTCCCAGCGACCCGCAGTAATTGGTAAACTGGCGGGAGAAATTCAGCCATTCGCCCGGGCGCATGTCGTCGAGTATGCTCTGGTCTGCCTGACCCGTGTTGAAGTAGGATACCATGGCGATGACCATGTATATCACGAAGCAGAGCACAAGCAGTCCCAGGATGAAGTCGACCTTCTCGTTGCTCAGTATGTTGACGAAGCCCACGGCCTCGCCCATTGATTTTGGCTTTTTCTCTGTTTTCTTCTTTGCCATTATATCGTGCGTGTTTATTATGTTGGTGTGTCGTATATGGGTTCTCTGTCATTGATGGCAGTTAGCGTGTTGCCATGCAGCAACCCGTTGTATCTGCAAAAATACTCCAAAAAAGTCATATACGTTCACGAAATGATTATTATTTTCATCTTTAGCGTGTTTTTTTTATCTTCCTCGAGTATGGGTTGAACCGCCAGGACGGCTGTCGGTATCGTGGAAGTTGCCGTGATGACCATCGCTTGGCCGAAGGACATAAAAAAACAGCCCGGGCTGACAAACGCTATTGTGCAGACGTGGGCTGTTAGTGTACAATAATCTACATAAGGTTTTATTTTTAGTATTGCACTCTCTCACAGAGTATAACTTTATAACTTACTACTACCATAACAACGCTTACCCTTATCATCCCTACCGCAGTGATGATGTTTTTAATGATTTTAACATTTGTAATGCCACTCCAAACGATATTTTGGCTAAATTTGTACACCTATATATATTATATATGTCTGCCGGACGATGGCCACGACCGATAGGGGAGTGGGGCAACGGGCCGAGGACGCAGAGGAAGGTATGAATATGACAACGATGATGAAGAAGGCCGACAGGCTGATGAAGACGCTCTGTGCGGCGGTGGTGATGGTGCTGGCGGTGACTGCTGCCAGCGCTGCCGACCTGGACTCGTGGCGCGCCGGCACTGTGGTGAGTGCCCAGGAGGTGACACGCTATGGCGTAGACCGCTGCTTCGCCATCGAGCAGATAAGCGATGCGGTGTTTGCCCGTATGCGCTACTCCTATATGCCCAATCCCCACGTAGCCCGAGCCGACCTGCGCTATCTGCGGCTGCTCCACCGCGACGCCCACGACCGCATCGTGCTCGGCGAGATGGTCTGCCATCGCCGCATCGCTGCCGACCTGGTGGCTATCTTCCGTCAGCTCTACGATGCCCATTATCCCATCGCGCGCATGGTGCTGGTCGACGAGTATCGGGCTGACGACGAGACCTCCATGCGGGCCAACAACACCTCCTGCTTCTGCTACCGCACCGTGGCTGGCAGTCGCAAGGTCTCTGCCCATGCCATGGGGATGGCTGTTGACATCAATCCGCTGTACAATCCCTATGTCAAGCGGCGTGCCAATGGCCGGCTGTTCATCCAGCCAGCCAACGCCGAACCCTATACCCATCGCGAGCGCCGCTTCGACTACAAGATAGAGCGCGGCGACCTCTGCCACCGCCTTTTCCTCCAGCACGGCTTCAGCTGGGGTGGTGCCTGGCGCTCGCTCAAGGACTACCAGCATTTTGAGAAACCATTCTAATCACTGATATGCAAACAGACAGACAGCCCGCGACCCACTGCGTGAGAGTATGCCACTCTTTCTATCCAGCCATGATGGGTGGCCCCAATTGTGACCATGACGAAGTGGAAACCTATGACCTTGCTGCGCTCAGCCCGGGTGATGCCCTCAAGTGGCGTGGTGAAGGCGGACGGTGGAAACCGCTTGTCTTTGTCGGCGCCGATGACGACGGCATCGACATCCGTTATGGCGACAGCGTCACCCATATCTGCTATGGTGGCGGTCATCACTGCGACACCGACGGCCATGACTACTGCCGTTTTGAACTTTATGTATCTGTAGACTAATAACCCCTTATGCTATGGACCCAGCACTGAACAATTATCTTAAAGCCGCCGATATGGCCTACGACATCGGTGAGATACACGCCCTCACTCCCGACTGCGCCCACTACGATACCCTCCTACGCCAGCAAGAGGTGTTGGGGCTGCTCGACCAGGCTGTCGACGGTGGTTATGTGCAAGCCTATCCCATGAAAGCGCTCCTCTCCGCTTCCGATGACTGGAGTACGTTCCGCCTCGTTCGTCCCGAGCTCTTCAGACAGATACTCCTCGAGGGCATCGACCGTGGATGTCTGGCCCCAGAACACGATGAAGCATGGACATGGATGACTCTGGCTGCCGAAAACAACGACCCCGAGGAGTTTATGGACGACATGGAGCGCTATTACGACCTGCTCATGACCGCCCTGGAGCATGGCAACTATGACGCAGAGACCATCATGGACATGATATGGCCTCCCGAACAGATTATAGAAGAAGATTGATATGGAAAAGGACATCAAGAGACTGGGCAAGCTGTTCTCCAAGATAGACGGGTTTGCCTCTACGCCCAAGCGGTGGCGCAATATCGCCCTGGCACAGGAGGCGTTTGAGTTTATGACCACCCGCCTGCCGTTGCGGGTCGAGGGCGAGCTGTCGCCTTACACCCGTGTGCGTCTGCTCGACATGATGATGGAGTGTGTCGACGAACTCGATGTGCCCCGATTTGCGCTCAAGGTGCGCGAGTACCAGTTGTCGATGCGCGCACTTGTCGACGACGCGCAGGACCTTGCCACCGATACCTCCTTCGACGACTATGCTGGCGATGCAGCCGGCTACCGTCGCCAGCTGGATGTCTTTGACGATGTGGAGCGTGCCCGCCAGAAGCTGGCAGACTATATCGACCCCGCCGTGAGCGACGACGAGTGGATGGAGCGTTACCACGCCACGCTCCGCTTCTGTCCTGTCGAGCGCACAGAGCTGTGGGAAGAGGTTATCTATGAGGTAGAGCGCCGCTGTTACAACAAGACACGGCTGTCGTGGCGAGGTATGGGCTTCTGCTTCAAGTATTGGAGCATCAAGAGGGATGTCCTCGCCGCGTTGGGCATCGACTGGCAGAGTCCGCAGGAGATGAACCCGCGGTGCAGGTTTGACTGAGCGCGCGCAGTCACCACCCAGAGAAATGCGAAAAGGGACGCGGAAGGCATGTGGTCTTCCTGCGTCCCTTTTCTGATAAATATAAAGTGAAAAATGGTCTCATATCAGAGGCATACCAGCCTCGGCACACTCGCGGCGCATGTCTTCGGGCCAGATACTCGCCTGGATTTCGCCGATATGTGCCTTGTGGAGCAGCACCATGCACAGTCGGCTCTGCCCGATACCGCCTCCGATGCTCAGCGGCAGCTTTCCGTCGAGCAGCTGACGGTGGAAGTAGAGTTCCTTGCGGTCTTCCTTGCCCTCGAGGGCCAACTGGCGCAGCAGGGCTTCCTTGTCTACGCGGATGCCCATGGACGACAGCTCAAACGAACGGTTGAGTATGGGGTACCAAATCAGTATATCGCCATTGAGTCCGGCCCTCCCGTTCTCGCCCATGGTCGTCCAGTCGTCGTAGTCGGGAGCGCGGCCGTCGTGCTTCTTGCCGTCGCTCAGCCGGCCACCAATTCCGATGATGAAGACGGCGCCCCACTTGCGGCAGATGGCGTCTTCGCGCTCCTTGGGGGTGAGGTCGGGGTACATCTGGAGCAGTTCTTCGCTGTGTATGAAGTGTATCTGTCGTGGCAGAAATGCCTTCAGTTGCGGATAAGTCTCACACGCCAGATACTCGGTGCGCAGAATGGCGGCGTAGATGCGCTCGACCACGTTCTTGAGATGACTCACTGTGCGCTCCTCATTGGTTATCACCGCTTCCCAGTCCCACTGGTCCACGTAGAGCGAGTGCAGATTGTCCAGTTCTTCATCGGCGCGTATGGCGTTCATGTCGGTATAGATGCCGTAGCCTGGTTCAATCTCGTATTCAGCCAACGTGAGCCGCTTCCACTTGGCCAGCGAGTGCACCACTTCGGCTTTGGCGTCGCCCAGGTCAAGGATGGGGAACGTCACGGGGCGCTCGGTGCCGTTCAAGTCGTCGTTGATGCCCAGTCCTTTGAGCACAAAGAGCGGAGCAGTAACCCGTTGCAACCGCAGTTCGGTCGAGAGGTTCTGCTGAAAGAAGTCCTTGACCAGCTTGATGCCATGTTCGGTCTGACGGCGGTCAAGTACACGCTTGTATTCTTTATTGATGATAAGTTTACTCATGATTTCGTGTTAAATTGCTTGCAAAGGTAGATAATTTCTTATAAACTGCAAACTAAATGTCGTTTTATTTTGTCAATTTGTCGATAATTATGGGAAATGTATTGACAATCTGTGCGCCGCTGCAAATAAATGATAGGAATTTTGCACATTTCAAAAGAAAGCTGTAACTTTGCATCACAGTTATGGCTCCGTAGCTTAGCTGAATAGAGCGTCAGATTCCGGTTCTGAAGGTCTTGGGTTTGAATCCCAACGGAGTCACTACGATGAAAGAGGAAGTCACCGAGATGGGGTAGGCTTCCTCTTTTGCTTTTGTGTTTGTGCCCAGCGCGACAGCCCTTGTCGCGGTTCTTGTAAAACATTGATATAGCGATCGTTGAGGCTGCGATGTCGCCGTGCTGATGACTTTTGCTGGCACGTATCATTTGATACGAGCCGACGACGATGGTCAGTGGTCTGCCGATGATGGTCAGTGGGCCGCCGCCGGTGGTTTGTGTACCCATCTATGGCCACTGGGCGATGGCGTAAGCATGGAGGCTGTCGGCCAAATCGCCCCTTTCTGGCTCGAGTTTAGTCATAATAAATATAAATATGTGTGATTTTGCCTCCGGCGTTGTCGGAAAATCAATAATTATTTGTAATTTTGCATCTTAATAGCAACATGCTGATACGACAGATGAGTAATAGCTCTACCGAACACATATTGACACAAACCATCGATGCCCTTGCCGACCCCTCTTCGTTAGAGGGGCTTATCTGTGGGCGCTCATTTCCCTCGTGGCCCGTCCTCGAAGAGATCGTCCAGTTGGCAAGAGCGGTTATATTTCCAGGCTACTACGGCAAATCATCGGTCGACCCCAATACCTTACGTTTCCATATCGGTGTCACTGTCGAACAGTTGCACCACCTGCTCGAACAGCAGATACGTGACGTGCTCTGCGCAGCGCGTCCCGATGATGCCGTGTCGGCTCTGCGGCGTGAGGCCAAGGACAAGGCTATGCAGCTGATAGCGCGTCTGCCCGAGCTGCGCCGCCGGCTTGCCACCGATGTCGACGCCGCCTATCTGGGCGACCCTGCCGCCAAGAGCTTTGCCGAGATTATCAGCTGCTATCCCACCATCAAGGCCCTGTCCAACTATCGTATAGCGCATGAGCTATACCTCCTTGGCGTTCCCCTCATCCCCAGGATGATGACAGAGATGGCCCACTCGGAGACCGGCATCGACATTCACCCTGGCGCCACGATTGGCGACCACTTCGCCATAGACCATGGCACGGGTGTGGTAATCGGCGAGACCTGCCGCATAGGCCGCAACGTGAAGCTCTATCAGGGAGTGACGCTGGGCGCCCGCAGTTTCCCCCTCGATGACCAGGGCAACCCCATCAAGGGTATCGACCGCCATCCCATCCTCGAAGACAACGTGGTGGTCTACGCCAATGCCACCATCCTGGGTCGCATCACTATCGGCGAAGGCTGTGTGGTGGGCGCCAATACTTGGGTGATGCACGACATGGCCCCTCAGACAAGCAAATACATAAAGAACAAAGACGATAATAACAATGGAATTTGAACTCATCGCCAAAACCTTCATGGGCCTGGAGCCCATTTTGGCACAAGAGCTGACCCAATTGGGTGCTAACAACGTACAGATAGGACGCCGCATGGTGTCGTTTACCGGCGACAAGGAGCTGATGTATCGCGCCAACTTCCAGCTGCACACCGCCATCCGTATCCTCAAAACCATCAAACACTTCAAGGCCCGCTCTGCCGAGGACGTCTATGAGGCCGTAAAGCAGATAGAATGGCAGAAGTATATCCTTGATGGCAAGACTTTCGCCGTTGACTCGGTGGTCTACTCAGAGGAATTCCGCAACTCCCGATTCGTAACCTATAAGGTCAAGGATGCCATTGTCGACCAGTTCAGAGAACAGACCGGCAACCGCCCCAACATCTCTGTGACCAACCCTGATATCCGTCTGCATATCCATATCGCCGAAGACAACGCAACCCTCTGCCTCGACTCGAGCGGCGAGTCTCTGCACCGCCGTGGCTACCGTCAGGAGAGCGTAGAGGCACCTCTGAACGAGGTGTTGGCAGCCGGAATGATACTCATGACAGGCTGGAAGGGCGAGTGTGACTTCATAGACCCCATGTGTGGGTCGGGCACGCTGCTGGTCGAGGCTGCACTGATAGCCCGCAACATCAGCCCTGGTGTCTTCCGCAAGGAGTTTGCCTTTGAGAAGTGGCCCGACTTCGACGCCGACCTCTTCGACAGCATCTACAATGACGACTCTCGCGAGCGCGAGTTCGAACACCACATCTATGGTTATGATGTGGATATGAAGGCGGTAAACACCGCGCGTCTGAACGTGCGTGCCGCCGGACTCACCAAGGACATCACCATAGAGAATGCCGACTTCAAGAACTTCACCAAGCCTGCCAACAAGAGCATCATGGTGACCAATCCTCCTTACGGCGAACGCATCTCTACCCCCAACCTGCTCGCCACCTACAAGATGATAGGCGAGCGTCTCAAGCACCAGTTCATGGGCAACGAGGCTTGGGTGCTCTCTTACCGCGAGGAATGCTTCGACCAGATAGGTCTGAAGCCCTCTATCAAGATACCCGTCTACAACGGCAGTCTGGAGTGCGAGTTCCGCAAGTATGCCATCTTCGACGGCAAGATGCGCGACTTCCGCTCTGAGGGCGGTGTGGTGAAGACCGAAGACGAGAAGCGCGAGATGGCACAGAAGCACCGCTTCCGCAAGGAGCGTGAGTTCAAGCGCCGTCTGGACGAGCACGAGGAAAACGAGGAAGGCGACATCCGCTCATTCAAGTTCCACTCGTTTGATGACAAGCAGCGTCCTGCCCGTCGTGGCAAGGATGACCGTTTCGGCGACCGTCAGGACCGTCCCCGTACCCGCTTCACCGACAATGACCGTCGTGGCAAGGACAGCCGTGGCGGCAAGGGCGGCAGCAAGGGTGGCAAGCGCAATCCCTTCAAGACATACGACGCCGAGACAGAAGATTAATCATCAGGACAGCAGTCAGGGTGCTTCCATCCCTATGCACCGCAATGGGGGAGGCATCGGGGCTGTCAGTATAATATATATATAATAAGGTAGAGGTCATGAATATCAAGACACCATTCATCGCTATGGCAGCAATGTTATCAATGGGCGTGCAGGCACAGACCGCACAGCAGGTAGGTATGGTCAAGGAGCAGACAGGCGACAAGGGACTCACCCTTGAAGACATCAACTTTGGCGGCAGAAACTTCCACAACATGCGTGTGCAGAACCGCTGGTGCACCTGGTGGGGCAACCAGCTGGTGCGTCAGGATGCCGAGGCCTGCTTCATCGTAGACAAGAAGAGCGGCAAGGAGCGCCGTCTCTTTGCCATCAATGAGGTAAACCAGTGGGCTGGTCCCACCAAGAACCGCAAGGTACACTCGCTCTACAACGCGCAGCTCCCCTATGCCGACAAGAGCATCGTGGTCATTCGCGAAGGACATACGATATACACCTTTGACTTCAAGAAGAAGGCACTGCTCAGTGAGCGCCAGATAGATGGCGATATCCTCGAGACCTGTGCTGCCAGCGAGGCTGTGGCATATCTCAAGGAAAACAACCTCTATGTGCAGCGCGGCGTGAAGGAGTGGCAGCTCTCCGCCGACGGTTCGCGCAACATCGTCTACGGCCAGAGCGTACACCGCGATGAGTTTGGCATACACAAGGGCACCTTCTGGAGTCCCGACGGTACGCGTCTGGCCTTCTACCGCATGGACCAGTCGATGGTGACCGACTATCCCCAGGTCAACATCCCTGAAATCAACTTCAACCACCCCGAGACCGAGAGCTGCATAGCCACCGCCGCTCCCGACAAGTATCCCATGACCGGCGAGACTTCTCACAAGGTGACCGTGGGAGTCTTTGACCTCAACACCGGCAAAACCGTCTATCTCAAAGCCGGCGACCCCACTGACCGCTACTTCACCAACATCGCCTGGAGCGCCGACGGCAGCAAGGTCTATATGTTTGAACTCAACCGCGACCAGAACGACAGCCGTCTCACCTGTTACGACGCACAGACAGGCGAAAAGAGCGGCGAGCTCTATCGTGAGACCGACGAGAAATACGTAGAGCCGCAGAACCCCATCATGTTCCTGCCTTGGGACAGTTCCACCTTTATCATGCAGAGCCGTTGCGACGGTTACAACCACCTCTACCTCTGCTCCATCGGCAAGCATGGCAGTCGTATGGCTGGCAATACCGAGTCGGTAGACATCAAGCCCCTCACCCAGGGCGAGTGGGAAGTGTTTGAGGTGGTAGGCTTCAACGCCCGTCGCAAGAGTGTCATCATCACCGGCAATGCCCTCAGTCCTATCCAGAAGAACGTGTTCATGGTAGACTGTGTTACCGGCAAGCGCACCCTCATCGACGCCAATGGCGAGGGCTGGCACAGTGCCCAGATAAGCAGTGACGGTCAGTACCTCTATGACTCTTACACTACACCTGACACCCCTCGCAATATCGCCATCATCAATGTAGACAACGGCAAGAAGCTCGACTACTTCTCTGCCCCCGACCCCTGGAAGGGTTATCGCGTGCCCGAGTACAGTTGTGGTACGGTGAAGGCAGCTGATGGTACCACCGACCTCTACTGGCGTATGGTCAAGCCCACAGGCTTCGACCCCGCCAAGAAGTATCCCGCCATCGTCTATGTCTATGGCGGTCCCCACGCCCACAATGTCGAAGCAAGCTGGCACTATGGCAGCCGCAGTTGGGAGACATATATGGCCGACAAGGGCTATCTGCTCTACATCCTCGACAATCGCGGCAGCGAGCATCGTGGCAAAGCCTTTGAGCAGGTTACGTTCCGCCAGTTGGGTCAGGAAGAGATGAAAGACCAGATGAAAGGTGTGGAGTATCTGAAGAGCCTTCCCTATGTCGATGGAGACAAAATCGGCGTTCACGGATGGAGCTTCGGCGGATTTATGACCATCTCGCTGATGACCAATTACCCCGACGTGTTCAAGGTAGGCGTGGCCGGTGGTCCCGTCATCGACTGGCACTGGTACGAGGTGATGTATGGCGAGCGCTACATGGACACCCCGCAGACTAACCCTGAAGGCTACAAGAAGACATCGCTGCTCTACAAGGCCAAGGACCTCAAGGGCAAGCTCCAGATTATCACCGGCTACAACGACCCTACCGTCGTGCCTCAGCACTGCCTCACCTTTCTCAAGGCATGTATCGCCGCCGGCACCCAGCCCGACTTCTTTGCCTATCCCGGTGAACCCCACAACATGCGCGGTCATCAGAGTACCCATCTCCATGAGCGCATCAGTCAGTACTTCTTTGACTATCTCAAGTAAAGACATAAACCTATAATTCATATACAGTCATGAAGATATTATTGTTAGGAAGCGGCGGCCGCGAACACGCCTTGGCCTGGAAAATCGCTCAAAGCGAGAAAGTGGAGAACCTCTTTATCGCTCCCGGAAACGCCGGTACGGCCGGTGTGGGGCAGAATGTGGCTATCAAGGCCGATGATTTTGAGTCGCTCAAGCAGTTTGTCGCCGACAACGGTGTGGATATGGTTGTGGTAGGCCCCGAAGACCCGCTGGTCAAGGGCATCTACGACGACTTCAAGGCCGACGAGCGTACTGCCGGTGTGCCCGTGATAGGTCCCTCCAAGGCCGGTGCCGTGCTCGAGGGCAGCAAGGACTTTGCCAAGCAGTTTATGAAGCGCCACAATATCCCCACGGCACGCTACGAGACCTTCGACGGTACCACCCTTGATGAAGGCTTGAAGTTTCTCGAAACCCTCAAGGCTCCCTACGTGCTCAAGGCCGACGGACTTTGTGCCGGCAAGGGTGTGCTCATCCTCCCCACGCTCGACGAAGCCAAGAAAGAGCTGCGCGAGATGCTCGGCGGTATGTTCGGTAATGCCTCTGCGCGTGTGGTCATCGAAGAATTCCTCAGCGGTATCGAGTGCTCTGTGTTTGTGCTTACCGACGGCAAGAATTATAAGGTCCTGCCCGAGGCCAAGGACTACAAGCGTATCGGTGAGGGCGATACCGGTCTGAATACAGGCGGTATGGGCAGTGTTACGCCCGTTCCCTTTGCCACCGAGGCATGGATGAAGAAGGTGGAAGACCGCATCATCCGTCCTACAGTCGATGGCCTCGCCGAGGAAGGTATCGACTACAAAGGCTTCATCTTCTTCGGACTCATCAATGTCGATGGCGAGCCTATGGTGATAGAATACAACTGCCGTATGGGTGACCCCGAGACCGAGAGCGTCATGCTGAGGCTGAAGAGCGACATCGTGGACCTCTTTGAGGGTGTTGCCGAGGGCAATCTGGCTGATCGCAAGATAGAGTTTGATCCTCGCGCAGCCGTATGCATCATGCTCGTCAGCGGCGGATACCCCGAGCACTACGAGAAAGGTTATCCCATTAGCGGTATCGACAGCGTGGAGGGCAGCATCGTCTTCCATAGCGGTACGGCAGTCAAAGACGGCGAAGTGGTCACTGCCGGTGGCCGCGTGATAGCTGTCTCGTCGTACGGCAAAGACCGTGAAGAAGCCCTCCGCAAGAGTTTCGGTGAAGCCCAGAAGATACAGTTCAAGGACAAGTACTTCAGAAGCGACATCGGTCAGGACCTCAAGTGACACAAGCATAACCCCCAGGCTCTCTGCCGTGACCTGCGGCAGGGAGCAGACAAGAGTAACGAATGAAACGGATACAGAACAGATTAGCCGAAAGCAGATATGCGCTGCCCTTCGTGGCAGTGGTAGCCGTGGCGGTATACCTGGCTGCCGGGCTCTTTACCCACAATCTGTGGGCGGAGTTCGGCATGCTCATACTCGCCACCTACCTCATGGTGCTGATGAACAACCATCACGCCCTCATACGCATCTATAGCCGTATGGTTTCCTGTGCGTTTCTCGTGTTCAGCATGACGTCGCTCTTCCTGTTCCCCCACATCCAGAGTGGCGTCGCGGCTTTGGGGTTCGCCACTTTCTATACGCTCCTTTTCCATTCCTATCAGGACAAGCAGGCCACGGGCATTGTCTTCTATGCCTTTGTCTGTCTGGGAGTGGTCTCCATGATATGGATGCGTGTGCTCTGGCTGTTGCCGGTGCTATGGATATTGCTCGCCACCAAGATGCTGGCTTTCAGCAGTCGCACCCTGCTGGCGTCACTCATGGGTCTGACGCTCCCTTATTGGCTTGTGGGTTGCTATCTGGTCTATACCCACAGACTGACAGAGCATACAGACTATCTGCTGACGATTGCGAGCGTCGACGCGTTGGCCGGCTTCGCCTCCCTCCCGCTCATGGTCACCCTGACCATCATCTTTGTGCTGCTGATGGGTGTGCTGGGAATGTGCCATTATCTCCATACGAGTTACAATGACCGCATCAGCACCCGTATGATTTATGAGTTCCTGTTTATCATGCAGATTGTGCTGAGTGTGTTTATCGTCCTGCAGCCCCAGAGCTATGCTGCGCTGCTCCCGTTGCTCATCGTCAACACCTCGCCGCTGATTGCCCATTTCCTGGCGCTCAGCCACACCAAAACCAGTAATGTCACTTTCCTTGTCATCGCCGCCGCCAGTGTGGCGTTAATCCTTTGCAACTTAGTATTATGTTGATAGATTTCGGCTATTGGGGCATGCTGCTGTCCTCGTTCCTTGCTGGAAGTGTCTTCCCCTTCTCCAGTGAAGCCATCATGTTGGGCTTGCTGGCGGCAGGCCTTAATCCGGTCTATCTGATTATCTATGCCACGATAGGCAATGTAGCTGGCTCCATGTTCAATTACGGCGTAGGCCGTATGGGTAAGATGGAGTGGATAGAGAAGTACCTCCACATCAAGAAGGAGAAGGTGGAACGGGCGCAGAGGTTCCTTTCCGGCCACGGCGCATGGCTTGGCGTCTTCTCGTTTCTGCCTGTATTGGGCAGCGCCATCAGCGTGGCATTGGGATTGATGAAGGCCAATCTCTGCATTACATTTACCAGCATCACCCTGGGCAAGTTGATACGCTACATAGCCCTTGCCGCAGGCGCTTCATTAGTAATATGACATATTATGCGAATCCCTACATCTCTTTTATTCCTTGCGGGCGTAGTGCTATTGGGTTCTTGCAGCATGAAGAGTGCTGAAGACACGCGCTCCATCATTGTCAGTATCGAGCCCTTGCGCTATTTCACCGAGCAGATAGCCGGTGACAGGTTTGTGGTCAAGTCGATGGTGCCCAAGGGCAGCAACCCCGAGACCTACGAGCCCACCGCGCGCCAGATGATAGACCTCTCCAAGAGCGACATGTATATTAAGGTAGGGCAGATAGGCTTTGAGCGTGCCTGGATGAAGAAACTTGAGAAGAACGCGCCCCATACCATCGTCATCGACTCTTCCCAGGGGATAGAGATGGCCACGACCATGCACGGACATCCCGACCCTCACACCTGGATGAGCACCCAGAACGCTGTGATCATCGCCCGCAACATCTACCGTGCCCTCGCGGCGGTAGACACCAAGGACAGCCTCTACTTCAAGGCCAACCTTGAGAACCTCGTCAGCCGTATCAACATCCTCGATACCCATATCCGCGAGCAGATTACCCGCGACAAGTCCACAGCCTTCCTTGTCTACCACCCATCACTCACTTATTTCGCCCGAGACTACCGTCTGCGCCAGATACCCATTGAAGAGGAAGGACGCGAACCCTCTGTGTCGCAGTTGATGGCCACCATCAAGGTAGCCAAGGACAACCAGGTGAAGTGCCTCTTTCTCCAGAAGGAGTTTGCCAACCGTAATACGCGCATCGTAGCCCGTGAGACCGGCGCTACGGTCATCACCATCAATCCCCTAAGTTATAACTGGGAAGACGAGATGCTCCTCACCGCCAAGCGGTTGAAGTAGCCGCTCGCCCCAGCCATCCACAGGTATCACATCCACCGCCATGAGTCCCATTATCACCCTCGACAACATCAGCGCCAGTTATGACGGCAAGTCTGTATTGGAGCATGTCTCTCTCCAGATTTACCCTCACGACTATCTGGCTGTCATCGGTCCCAACGGCGGTGGCAAGACTACGCTCATGCGTGTCATCCTCGGACTCAAGAAACCCGATGCCGGACGCGTGACTTTCTTCCGCGACGGCGAGGCTGTCGACCACCTCGGCATAGGCTATCTCCCCCAGTACAGTCAGATAGACCGTCATTTCCCCATCTCCGTCTACGACATTGTAGCCTCTGGTCTGAAGACCCGCCACTGGTGGCAGCGCCGCCTCGATGCCCATCAGCGTCGCCAGATTGACGACACCCTCTCCCGCCTTGAACTCGGCGACTTGGCCAGTCATCATGTAGGCCAGCTCTCTGGTGGCCAGCTTCAGCGCGTGTTGCTTGCGCGTGCTGTCGTCTCCAACCCCGAGGTGCTTATCCTTGACGAGCCCAACACCTACATCGACAAGCGCTTTCAGGAGCAGATGTACCAGACCCTTGCCGAACTCAACCGCTCCTGCGCCATCGTCATCGTGAGCCACGACATTGCCACCGTGATTGACAATGCCCGCCATGTGGCGTGTGTCAACCACACTCTCCACTACCACGATACCGTTTCGATGCCCCATGAGAGAATCGAAGAGCATTTCCTCAATATTTGACCTATCTGTGACCATGTCTGTCACGCGGAAATGTAAAAACTGATTAAAAAGAACACATCCTTTTCATTTTCTTTATCATTACTGCACTTTCTTGCACGAAAAGCAGTAACTTTGCAAGTATATATAGGCCCGAAATTATTAATAATTACATAATAACAATGAAACAGTACAAAATTGTGGACAACATTCTCGGCTGGTTTACATTCCTTGTGGCAGCTGTAGTCTATTGTTCTACCATTGAGCCGACTGCCTCGTTCTGGGACTGTCCGGAGTTTATCACCACCGGCTACAAGATGGAGATAGGCCATCCACCTGGGGCACCATTCTTCATGCTCACCGCCAACCTCTTCACCCAGTTTGTAAGCGACCCGTCTATGGTGGCCCGCATGGTCAACACCATGAGTGCGCTGCTCAGCGCCACCACCATTCTTTTCCTTTTCTGGAGTATCACCCACCTTACGCGCAGGCTGATAATCAAGGACTGGAGCAATATGACCACCAGCCGCATGATAGCCATCGAGGCATCTGGTCTGGTAGGTGCGCTTATCTATACCTTCAGTGATACCTTTTGGTTCTCTGCAGTCGAGGGCGAGGTCTACGCTTATTCTTCCGCCTTCACCGCCATTGTGTTCTGGCTTATCCTCAAGTGGGAAGACCACGCCGATGAGCCCCACTCCGACCGTTGGCTTGTACTGATAACCTATATGACCGGCTTGAGCATCGGCGTACACCTGCTCAACCTGCTGTGTATTCCCGCCATCGTGCTGGTGTTCACCTACCGCAAGTTCCCCAATGTCGAGCTCAAGGGTTCGCTTATTGCCCTCGCCATCTCGTTTGTCCTGGTGGCAGCAGTGCTTTACGGTGTCGTGCCTGGCATCATCACCGTGGGCGGATGGTTTGAGTTGCTGTTTGTCAACGTGCTTGGCTGTCCGTTCAATACCGGCGAGATTATCTATCTGATACTCCTTGTGGGCACCGTGATATGGGCCATCTACGAGACCTATACCAACCATCACCCCAAGCTCCAGAATGTTGCATTCCTGCTCTCTGTGGCATTGTTGGGCATCCCCTTCTACGGTTTCGGCATCAAGGCAGCCGTGACCGGAGCCATCGTGCTCGCCATCCTGTGGTTTGTGCTCAACTACAAGCGTAAGGGCAGTACCGGCAAGGCCGTGCATCTCGTGTCATCGCGTATCAAGAACACCGCGCTGCTCTGCATGCTGATGCTCATGATAGGCTACTCGAGCTACGCGCTCATCGTCATCCGCTCGGCAGCCAATCCTCCTATGGACCAGAACTCTCCCGAGGACATCTTCACCCTCGGCAGCTATCTCAGCCGCGACCAGTATGGCGACAGCCCGCTGCTCTACGGCCAGGCTTACACCTCTGAGGTGGCTCTCGACGAGAAAGACGGCATGTGTGTGCCCCGTATGAAGACGGGCGCGCCCATCTACAGCCGTAAGGAGAAGAGCAGTGAAGACGAGAAGGACTCCTACTTCATTGTCAATACCAAAGACCGCTATGTCTATGCCCAGAATATGGTTTTCCCACGTATGCACGACCGTGCCCATGCCCAGGAGTATGAAGACTGGATGGGTGGCGTTCAGGGCGATATCGTCAACTACGACCGCTGTGGCCAACCCGTGCAGGTTAAGGTCCCCTCGCAGTGGGATAACCTCAAGTTCTTCTTTTCTTACCAGTGTAACTTCATGTATTGGCGTTATTTCATGTGGAACTTTGCCGGTCGTCAGAACGATATTCAGGGCCACGGCGCTCTTGAAAAGGGTAACTGGATTACTGGTTTCAAATGGTTTGACAACTGGCGTCTCGGCAATCAGGACAACCTGCCCGACGACCTGAAGAACAACAAAGGACACAACGTATTCTACTGTCTGCCCCTCCTTATTGGTATCATCGGACTCTTCTGGCAGCTCTTCCGCGGACGCCGGGGCGAGCGCCAGTTCTGGGTAGTGGCATTCCTGTTCTTCATGACCGGTCTCGCCATAGTCATCTATCTCAACCAGACTCCCGGGCAGCCCCGAGAGCGCGACTATGCTTATGCCGGCTCGTTCTATGCCTTCGCCATCTGGTGTGGTATGGGCGTCGCTGCCATCATCGACATGATTGCGCGCCGCTTCAAGAAGGAGAGCGTCATCATCAGCAGCGTTGTAGGTGCCGTGTGTCTGCTCATCCCCGTGCAGATGGCCAGTCAGACCTGGGACGACCACGACCGCAGTGGCCGATACACCTGCCGCGATTTCGGACAGAACTATCTCAACACCCTGCAGGACAAGGGCAACCCCATCATCTTCACCAATGGTGACAACGATACCTTCCCACTCTGGTACAACCAGGATGTAGAGGGCGTGCGTACCGATGCGCGCGTCTGCAACCTCAGTTATCTTGCTACCGACTGGTATATCGACCAGATGCGCCGTCCCGCCTACACCTCTCCTTCACTCCCCATCACCTGGAACCGTCTCCAGTACTGTATCGGTACCAACGACTATGTCGAAGTGCGTCCCGAGCTCAAGGAGCAGGTGCTTAAGTTCTATGAGCAGGACAAGGAAGAGGCTGTCAAGACCTTCGGCGAGAACCCCTTCGAGCTGAAGAACATCATGCAGCATTGGGTTCTGAGCAACGACCCCACCACCCACGTCATCCCCACCGACACCGTCTATGTCACCATCGACAAGGACGCCGTGCGCCGTAGCGGCATGATGATGGTCTCTGACTCTATCCCCGACCGGATGGTCATCTCGCTCAAGGGCAAGCGCGCGCTCTACAAGAACGATCTCATGATGCTCGAGATGGTGGCCAACAGCCAGTGGACACGTCCTATCTATGTCGCCATGACCGTGGGCGAAGACAACTACATGAACCTTGGCGACAACTTCATCCAGGAGGGCTTGGCTTACCGTATCTCTCCATTCACCACCAAGGACGGCAACAACTTCGACACCGAGACTACATATAATAATGTAATGAACCGCTACAAGTTTGGCGGTCTCGAGAAGCCCGGCATCTATCTCGACGAGACAGTTCGCCGCATGTGCTACACCCATCGACAGCTTATGGCAACCCTTGCGCTCAAACTTATCACCGAGGGCAAGACCGACAAGGCAGCCAAGGTGCTTGCCAAGGCCGAGAAGTGTCTTCCCACCTACAACCTGCCCCTGCGCTATATCGGCGGAGGCGGCGACATCGCCAGGGCGTATGCCCTCCTCGGTGCCAAGGCGAAGGCCAAGAAGATTATCAACGACCTCTGGCGCGACGCCACCCAGTACATGTCGTGGTATGTTACCCTCAACGACGCCAATTTCCACCAGTACTACAACGAGTGTCTCACCCAGCTCTATATCATGCAGCAGATAGTCGATGTGACCGAACTCGTGGACAGCAAGCTCGCCAAGGAGCAGCTCCGTCAGCTCAACGTGCTCTACACCATCTACCGCAACCGTGGTGGTGTTGACCCTAATGCCGAAGGATAGTCATGTTTATCGAGCAACCCTCTACGTTTCTGCGCTGGCTTTACCCTAAAGCCGTGTGGAGAATGAACTCTCACGAGAAGGCCGTCTATCTCACGTTCGACGACGGCCCTCTCCCGGAGACCACACCCTTTATTCTCGACACGCTGAGGGAGTTCGGAGTGCGCGCCACCTTCTTTATGGTGGGCGAGAACGTGTTGCGACACCATGACCTGTACAACCGCATCGTCGAGGAGGGCCACCAGGTGGGCAACCACACCTTCAACCACCTGGGTTCGTTCAAGCACATGAGCATTACCTATGCCCTCAATGTCATCAAGGCCAACGAGCTCATCCACGCCCATCTCTTCAGGCCGCCCCACGGCTGGATGCGCCCCACGGTCTATTGGTGGGTAAACCGCAAGTATCGCATCATCATGTGGGATGTCGTCACCCGCGACTATTCCAAGTGGATAACAGCCGAGGACGTGCTCAACAATGTAAAGCGATATACCCGCAACGGGTCTATCATTACCTTTCACGATTCGCTCAAGAGCATCGACAAGTTGCATTATGCCTTGCCCGAAGCTCTGAGATGGTTAAAAGAACAAGGATATGAATTCCGAGTTTTCAAATAAGTTAAAAGCCGAGGCCCGCAGTCTCGGCTTTTTTGCTTGTGGCATAGCCCAGGCGCGCCCCGTCGACGATGGCTACGCCCGCCGCTTCCTTCGCCGCGTGAGCAGTCGCACTTTCGCCGATATGGAGTATATGTACCGCCATGTCGACCTGCGCCTCGACCCACGGCTGCTTGTCCCTGGCGTGCAGAGCATTGTGAGTCTGGCGTTGCCCTATGCCCCTGCTGTCGAGGTGCCTCGCGACGAGCTTCATCTGGCTGCCTACGCGCTTGGCAAAGACTATCACGACGTGATGCGCCAGCGCATGCAGCTCCTCGTAGCCCGTCTTGGCATCACCGGGGGCTACCGGTGCTTTGTTGACACAGCCCCTGTGCTCGAGCAGTATTGGGCGCAGCAGAGTGGGATAGGGTGGATAGGCCGCAACCAGCAGCTCATCATCCCCCACGCCGGCAGCCAGTTCTTCCTCGGAGAGATATTCCTCGACATTCCCCTCGACTACGACGAGCCCATGGCCTCACGCTGTGGCACCTGCGACCGTTGTCTGCAGGCATGTCCTACCCACGCCATCCATCTCGACGACGACGGCGAGGCCACGATGGACGCCTGTCGCTGTCTCAGTTATCAGACTATCGAAAACCGTGGTCCCCTCTCCGACGAGGCATCCCGTACGCTCGGCAACTGCTTCTATGGCTGCGACCGCTGCCAGCAAGCCTGCCCCTGGAACCGTTTCGCGCAGCCCACTGATGTGCCCGAGTTCCAACCCTCACAAGAGTTGATGGCGATGACCACCGCAGACTGGCAGCAGCTGACCGAAGACGACTATCGCCGGCTCTTCAAGGGCAGCGCCGTGAAGCGCGCCAAGTATGCCGGCATCATCCGCAATATCGCCGCAGCCACTGCCGACGACTGACCTCGCCATCCACCCTGTTTCCCCGTTCATGCCTGATATCCTCCTGTCTGGCGCCGTCCCGATAGCTCCCGTGCCCATCTGCGCCGAGATGCCATAAAAGTTGGATGCGAAGCGTGAAATGGTGAAATCAAACTTTGCAATATGCAAATCAGAGTGTGAAATACAGAAATCAAACCACGAAATCAGGATTTTCGCCATCTCCTGGTTTTATGCCGTCATCGACCGCATGATGGTGACGGTGAGCACCAGCCAGAGGGCAACCCCTGATGGGCTGGGCAGAGTGGCGCGATGGGCGTCTGTCGTGGCTCACTCTCGCTGCAGCGATGCCTTGGTGCCCACATTAAGTGCGACGTCTTCATAATAAATCGGCATATTCTGCGTTTATATGATATAGTCATACAAGTACAAACAAGTCAGCCGCCTCGAGGCTCAGCCTGCGCCCTTTGCGCCCCGCACAGCCAGGCCAAGAGCCCGTGGAGAAATGGGGCGGGCATGGCTGCTCCCGACAGATATATGGAACATACATCCTACAAGCATATCCTCAAATACACCAGCGTGTTTGGCACCATCCAGGGACTCAATATCCTGGTGGCGATGATACGCAACAAGCTCGTGGCGGTAATCCTCGGCCCTGGGGGCATGGGCCTTATCGCCCTCTTCAACTCCACCCTCAAGCTGGTGGGCGACTCTACCAACATGGGTGTGCCCACGAGCGGTGTGAAGACCATCGCCGAGGCATATGAGAGCACCGACCGCCGCAGGTTGGAAGAGAGCGTGTGCCTGATACGCTCCTGGAGCGTGATGGTGGCGCTGCTGGGTATGCTCGTATGCGTGATGGCTGCTCCGTTTATCGACAGTTTCTCCTTCAACTGGGGCGCCCACACCCTCCACTACCTGCTGCTCTCGCCCACGGTGGCGCTCATGGCACTCACCGGAGGCGAGATGGCAGTGCTCAAGGCCGTCAGACAGTTGGGCTCGTTGGCTCGCATCTCGGTCTACAATGTCTTTGCCGTGCTGGTGGTCACCATTCCCCTCTATTACCTCTATGGCGAGACCGCCATCGTGCCCTCGCTCTTCCTTGCAGCCCTCATACAGGCTGTGCTGACCCTCTGGCGTTCATGCCGTCTCTTCCCCCTGCGTCTCTCCTTCAGTCGCCGCTTTCTCAGCCGTGGCAACGGCATGCTCAAACTGGGGCTTTCGTTTGTCGTAGCTGGCATGATGGGCAGCGGCATGGAGTTTGCCATCCGCTCATTCCTCAATGTGGCGGGCTCGCTCAACACCGTGGGCCTCTACAATGCAGGCTACATGATGACGATGACCTATGGCGGCATGGTATTCTCGGCCATGGAGACCGACTACTATCCCCGCCTCTCTGCCGTCAGCGGTACGGGGGCTGCCCTCAACAGCTGCGTGAACCGCCAGATAGAGGTGTCGCTGCTCATCATGGCGCCCCTGCTCGTGGCGATGATGTTCGCCCTGCCCGTGTTGCTCCCCCTGCTCTTCAGCGGCAAGTTCCTGCCCGTGATTGGCATGATGCAGTTCTCGGTGATGGCCCTCTTCCTGCGTGCAGTCAAACTGCCCGTCGCCTATATCCCCTTGGGACGAGGCGACTCGCGGTCGTTCATGTTTATGGAGGGCGTCTATGTGGTGATGATACTGCCCTTGATGTATGTCTGCTTTGGCTGCTGGGGGCTCACTGGTACCGGTGTGGCGCTGCTCATCGGTGCCGTGCTCGACACCGTGCTGCTAATGGCCTACAACCGTTGGCGCTACGGCTACCGTCCCGATGGTCGGGTGGCTGTATGTGTGGCTATGCAGCTGCCGGCAGTCATTGCCGCCTATGCCGTGGTGACTCTCGCCACGGGTTGGGTCTACTGGGTGGCAGCCATAGCGCTGGCCCTCGCCAGTCTTGTCGTCTCGCTCTGGCTCTTGCGCCGCCGCAACCGTCAGGACCATAATCAGGGAGGACGGCAGTGATGGTCAGACCTGTATGCTCCGTAATCGTGGCTGTGTACAACGGCGCCGCCTTTCTGCCCCAGTGCCTTGACTCGCTCATGGCGCAGACACTCGATGGGGTAGAGGTGATAGTGGCCGATGACGCTTCGACCGACGCCACGCCCGAGGTGCTGGCTGACTATGCCGCCCGCTATGACACTATCCGCACCCTGCATCTCGACGAAAACCACGGCCAGGCCTATGCCCGCAACCAGGCGCTGAAGCTGGCGCAGGGCGACTATATCTGCTTCCTCGATGCCGACGACTGGTACGACCGTGACGCCCTGAGACAGGCTGTCGATGTGTTCAGCCGCCATGCGCATACCGACTGCGTGCTCTTTGATGTGGTGCAGTGGGTCGACGACCATCATCAGCAGCGCATCCCCCTGCCGCAGTTTGAGGTGATGAGCGGCTACGAAGCCTTCAGTGAGAGTCTGTCGTGGGCCATCCACGGAGTCTATATGGCGCGCCGCGCCCTCTACGACCGCTATCCGTACGACGACAGTTGCCGCGCCTATAGCGACGACAATACCACGCGGCTGCACTACTATATCTCGCGCGAGGTGAGACCCTGTGGCGGGCTCTACTACTACCGTCAGCACGAGGCGTCGGTGACCCACAAGGCAGGCCTCCGTCACTTTGACTATCTGCGCGCCAACGAGAGTATGCGTCGACAGCTGATAGACCTGGGCGTAGGCGACGACGTGCTGCGCCGCTATGAAAACCAGCGCTGGCTGGTGCTCGTCGACTGCTGGCGCTTCTATTTCATCCACCGCCAGCGTATGACTCCCCAGGACCGTAGGGCTGCTCGGGCAGAGATGAAGCGCGTGTGGAAGACCATCGATACCACCACACTGGAGCCCCGCAACAAGTGGAAACTGGGCTATATGCCCCTGCGCCCCTCGTGGCGTCTCTTCTGTCTTCAGGAAGAACTCTATTTCACGCTCAAACGCTGGCTGCGACGGCTCTGACAGCGGCTCTGACGGGCATGGGGACAGGGGCGAACTTACCTTTTTCACAAAAAGTGTGTGTCTTAATGAAAAAAAAGTTAACCTCTACCAAAAAATGCCGCTACTCAGGGCGTTTCTTGATTATAAATGGTTATCTTTGCAGTGGAAATGATCTGAGAAATGACACTCGTAATAGTTGTCATATTGCTAATTGCCTATGTGCTAATTGCCACGGAACTCCTGACAAAAGTCAATAAGGCTGCTGTTGCTGTATTTGCAGGAACGGTGGGTTGGATATTGTACATCTGCTACGGCACCGACTTCGTGATGAGTCAGCACCCTAATGATTATTTCGATTTCTTGAGTGGCGCCGTTCCCACAAGCAGTGTTGTCAAGGAGTATATCGCCCAGGATGTCTTTCTCAAATACGTTGGCCGCGGAGCAGAGATAGTGCTCTTTCTGCTGGCCACGATGACCATTGTAGAGATACTCCACAATAATGGTTGCTTCGACTTCGTCTCCCAGTTGCTGAAGACCCGTCGCAGCCGCCGACTGTTGTGGGCACTGTCGATAACCACCTTCATCATTTCAGCCAACCTGGACAACCTCACCACCACGGTGATGATGCTCACGGTGATGCGCAGGGTGGTGCCCCAGTTGCGCATGCGCCTCTTTTTCGGCGCGGCCATAGTGCTGGCAGCCAACTGTGGCGGAGCACTCACCGTAATCGGCGACCCCACGGGCCTCTTCCTCTGGAACATGGGCCACGTCACCCCCACCGCCTATTCGTCGGCGATGGCGTTGCCCTGCCTCACGGCTTGGCTGCTGCCCACCTGGTGGATAGGCAGAAGCCTGCCCGAAACGACTGAGACCGAATGGGTGACGATGCCCTATCGTGGTGACGACACCCGTCTGAATATATGGCAGCGGCTGCTGATGCTCTTTGTGGGTATCGGCGGTCTGTGGTTTATCCCCACCTTCCACCGTATCACCAAACTGAGCCCTTTCCTCGGCGCCTTCTGCGTGCTGGCGGTGCTGTGGGTAGTCAATGAAATCTTCAACAGGCGTCTGATAGACACTGACGAGATGATGCAGCGTCGTGTGCCTCGTGTGCTGCAGTATGGAGTGATACAGATGATGCTCTACATCATGGGTATCATGCTGGCAGTGGGCGTGGTGCAGGAGACGGGAGCCGTGGGCTGGCTCGTGGCACAGCTCGACAACTACGTGGGAGCCACCTGGGTGGCTGGCACGCTGGCTGCGGCGCTGAGCACGGTGCTCGACAGTTTCACTTCGGCACTTACCTTCTTCACCATCGGCAAGAGCAACGGGCTCAACTCAGACTATTGGAGCATGATAGCCTATTCGACCGCCGTGGGTGGCAACATCCTCTGTGTGGGGTCGCTGAGCGGAGTGGCATTCCTCAAGACCGAGAACGCCAGGGTGGGGTGGTATATCTCCAATGTAGGCTGGAAAGCCTTCGTAGGCGCAGCCTTGGGGCTGGCGGTCATGATAGTGATGTAGAACGAAATAGAAACAACAATATAGATTATGGCAAAAATTAAAACAATCGGAATCCTTACATCTGGAGGCGACGCCCCCGGAATGAACGCTGCCATCAGAGCGGTAACCCGTTCGGGTATCTGTAACGGTTTTAATATCAAAGGTATCTATCGTGGTTATGATGGACTGATCAATGACGAGGTGGTTGACTTCACTACCGAGAACGTGAGTGGTATCATCATGTCGGGCGGTACGATACTCAAAACTGCCCGCTCCAAGGAATTCATGACTCCTGAAGGCAAAGCCAAGGCCTATGAGACCCTGCAGAAAGAGGGCATCGACGCCCTGGTGGTGATAGGCGGTAACGGTTCGCTCACCGGCGCTATGGATTTTGCACGCGCATACGATGTGTGCTGTGTGGGTCTGCCCGGTACCATCGACAACGACCTCTACGGCACCGACTCGACTATAGGTTACGACACCACGATGAACACCATCGTAGAGTGCGTGGACCGCATCCGCGACACAGCGCAAAGTCATGAGCGCATCTTCTTCATCGAGGTTATGGGACGCGATGCCGGCTTCCTGGCACAGAACAGCGCCATCGCCTCGGGAGCCGAGGCTGCCATCATCCCTGAAGACTCTACCGACGTAGACCAGTTGGCACAGTTCATGGAGCGTGGTATCCGCAAGTCAAAGCGTTCGTGCATCGTCATCGTCTCTGAGAGTCCCAAGTGTGGCGCCCTCTACTATGCCGAGCGTGTGCGCAACGAGTTCCCCCAGTATGACGTGCGCGTTTCCATCCTCGGCCATCTGCAGCGTGGTGGTCGCCCCTCTGCCCACGACCGTATCCTCGCTTCGCGTACCGGTGTGGGCGCCATCCAGGCTATCATGCAGGGTCAGCGCAACGTGATGGTTGGCGTGCGCAACAATGAGATTGTCTATGTGCCGCTGTCGGAAGCCATCCGCTCTGACAAGCCTTTCGACAAGTCGCTCATCAAGGTGCTCGACGAATTGAGTATATAATATAATAATGTAGAACATATCAACACAATCAGCTTATGTCACAGATAAATGGACGCATCTCACAGATTATCGGCCCGGTTATCGACGTATACTTCGATACCCACGGCGAGGATCCGGAGAAGGTGCTCCCAAAGATTTATGAGGCGCTCACAGTGAAACGCCCCAATGGTGAAGACCTCATCATCGAGGTCCAGCAACATATCGGTGAAGATACTGTACGCTGTGTGGCTATGGACAATACCGACGGACTGCAGCGCGGCTTGGATGTCGTGGCTACGGGAAGTCCTATCACCATGCCTGCCGGCGACCAGATCAAGGGCCGTATGATGAACGTTATTGGTAAGCCTATCGACGGAATGGAGAAGCTCGACATGCAGGGCGCTTATCCTATCCACCGCGAGGCTCCGAAGTTTGACGAACTGTCTACCCACAAAGAGATGCTGGCTACCGGTATCAAGGTTATCGACCTGCTCGAACCCTACATGAAGGGTGGTAAAATCGGACTCTTCGGAGGTGCCGGTGTAGGTAAGACAGTGCTTATCATGGAGCTTATCAACAACATCGCCAAAGGCCACAACGGCTACTCTGTGTTTGCCGGAGTGGGAGAGCGTACGCGTGAGGGTAATGACCTGCTGCGCGATATGCTCGAAAGTGGTGTAATCAAGTATGGAGAAGCCTTCAACAAGGCCATGGAAGAGGGCAAATGGGACCTCTCGCTGGTTGACAAGGAAGAGCTGGCAAAGAGTCAGGCTACCCTTGTCTATGGACAGATGAACGAGCCGCCTGGGGCACGTGCCTCTGTGGCACTCTCGGGTCTTACTGTGGCCGAAGAGTTCCGCGACCATGGTGGCAAGGACGGCGAAGCTGCCGACATCATGTTCTTCATCGACAACATCTTCCGCTTTACTCAGGCAGGTTCTGAGGTTTCGGCTCTCTTGGGCCGTATGCCTTCGGCAGTGGGCTATCAGCCTACGCTGGCAAGCGAAATGGGTGCGATGCAGGAACGCATTACATCGACCAAGAACGGTTCTATCACCTCTGTACAGGCCGTCTATGTGCCTGCCGATGACTTGACCGACCCCGCTCCAGCCACTACTTTCTCTCACCTCGATGCTACAACCGAGCTGTCGCGTAAGATAGCCGAGCTGGGTATCTATCCCGCCGTTGACCCGCTGGGCAGTACCTCGCGTATCCTCGACCCGCTGATTGTGGGCAAGGAACACTATGACTGCGCACAGCGTGTAAAGCAGTTGCTTCAGCGTTATAACGAGTTGCAGGATATCATCGCCATCCTCGGTATGGACGAGCTTTCCGACGAAGACAAGCTCACCGTTAACCGCGCCCGTCGTGTACAGCGCTTCCTCTCACAGCCCTTCGCTGTGGCAGAGCAGTTTACCGGTCTGCCAGGCGTGATGGTGCCCATCGAAGAGACCATCAAGGGTTTCAATGCCATCCTTAATGGCGAGGTAGATGACCTGCCCGAGCAGGCGTTCCTCAATGTGGGAACTATCGAGGATGCCAAGGAGAAGGCCAAGAAACTCCTGGCTGCGGCTAATGTATAAGATGTGATTAATAACAAGTATCTATATGCTGACACTTAAGGTAATTTCTCCTGAAAAAGTGGTTTTCACCGGCGAGGTGGAGAGCGTTACCGTGCCCGGAACCCTCGGCGCGTTTGAGATACTGGTGGACCATGCTCCGCTAATCTCTTCGCTTGAGTCTGGCGTGGTGACCTATCTCCCCAAAGGCGGCGAGAAGGCACAACTGAACATTATGGGCGGTTTTGTCGAAGTTCAGAAGAATGAGATTAGTCTGTGCGTAGAAGTATAATACTGAAATAGAATACAAATGGAAACTCAAAAGAACGAGATAGACATCCGCTACTGGAAGTACATACGCCAGGGAGTGACACTTATGGCAGTATTGTTCTTCCTGACCTTGGTTCTCGCCATGAGCTATCCCTCGGTGACGCTACCTCTCATCGTGAGTGCCGTCTATGCACTCTTTGTCGAGATAGGGGCGGTCACGGCGTGGCGCAAGGTGGCTACCGAGGCTCCCGACAGTCTGCCCTCCGTGTTTCTGGCCATTTCGGGTGGCCGCTTCATGCTGGCGCTGGTCGTGATGTTTGTCTACTTCCTCCTCGTCGGCAAGACCGGCAAGGGCGATATGCTCACCTTTGTCCTCATCTTTGCCGCATTCTATCTCAGCGCAGTTCTACACCACACGCTGTTCTTTACGCATAAGCATAACACAGATGCGGAAAAGAAACCGTAGATTACATTTTATATGATGAATATGAAACAGATTAGAACAATCATCCTCCTGCTGGCGCTTGTCATGCTCCCCCTGGCAACTATGGCCAATGAGGGGGGCAAGGAAGAAAAGCTGGATATCCCCGAGACCGTATTGGAGCACCTCTCTGATGCGTATGAATGGCACATAGCCAGTTACGAGGGGCGTTCGCTCAGTATTCCATTGCCCATCATCGTCAGAAGCGGCGCCACGGGTGAGTGGTTTGTTGGCACCGAGCACTCGCTGCCCGCGCCATTCTTCTTTGATGCCACCCATCATGGCAAGATTTATGAGAAGATGCCCGACGGGACCACCGAGCGCCCTCTGGATTTGAGCATTACCAAGGTGGTGCTGCAGATATGGATAGCCGTGGTTGTCCTGATAGTGATTTTCACCTGTTGCGCTCGTTGGTATCGTCGTCATGATACCCTTAGCGAGGCGCCGAAGGGATTTGTAGGGGCGATGGAGCTCATCGTGATGACCATACATGATGATGTGGTGAAGTCGTCGATAGGAGAAAAGGCGTACAAGCGCTTTGCGCCATATCTGCTCAGCGCCTTCTTCTTCATCCTGACCTGTAACCTCGTGGGACTGGTGCCCTTCTTCCCCGGCGGTGTCAACGTGACAGGCAATATCAATATCACCCTCTTCCTGGCGGTATGCACGATGCTGGCCATCAACCTCTTTGGCAACAAGGAGTATTGGAAAGACATATTGTGGCCCAATGTGCCAATCTTCCTGAAGGCCATTCCATTGATGCCCATCATCGAGATTTTCGGCGTATTTACCAAGCCGTTTGCCCTGATGATTCGTCTCTTCGCCAACATGATGGCAGGTCACGCCGTGATACTCAGCTTCACCTGCGTGATATTCCTGGGATGGACAATGGGCGTGGGCTTCGGTATCGGACTTAACATCTTCAGCGTCCTGATGCTCCTCTTCATGAACTGTCTGGAGCTTCTGGTTGCCTTCGTACAGGCCTACGTCTTCACTCTGCTGAGCGCTGTCTTCATAGGGCTCGCCCACAAGGAAGAAGAGGCCGAATAGAACATGTATATATAATAATGTATAGAACAAGAGAATATTAACAAAACAATTAACAACTAATAAACATTACAACTATGATTATTTCAACTTTATTGGCCGAGGGTCTGGCACAGCTGGGCTGCGGTATTGGTGCTGGTATTTCAGTTATTGGTGCAGGAATTGGTATCGGTAAGATTGGCGGTCAGGCTATGGACGCTATCGCACGTCAGCCCGAGGCTTCAGGTAAGATTATGACCAACATGATTCTTACTTCTGCTTTCGTAGAGGGTTGTGCGCTTTTCGCCATTGCAGCCTGTGCGTTTCTTATCCACTAATAGAAAGGACAGAGTATAATGAATTTGCCATCAATACTGACGCCTGATTTAGGACTGCTGTTCTGGATGGCACTGGCGTTTCTGGTGGTGCTCGTATTCCTTGCCAAGTATGCGCTGCCGGCGATAGTTGGTTCGGTCGAAGGCCGTAAGCAATTTATCGACGACAGCCTGCGCAAGGCCCACGAGGCCACCGAGCGTCTGGAAAATGTCAGACAAGAAGGCGATGCCCTCCTGCAGGAAGCTCGCGCTAAGCAAGCCACTATCCTTCAGGAAGCAGGTGCTGCCCGTGACGCCATCGTCGAGAAGGCTCAGGGTCAGGCCCGCGAAGAGGGTGCTCGTCTACTCTCTGAGGCTCGTCTGCAGATAGAAAGCGAACGCCAGGGAGCCATGCGCGACATACGTACACAGGTCGCCGAGCTCTCTGTAAAGATAGCCGAGAAGCTGCTGCGTGAAGAATTGTCTGACAATGCCAAACAGATGGAACTGATAGACCGCCTGTTGGACGATATTCCTCAAAATAAAGTAAACTGATAAAGCTATGGATTTAGGAGTGATATCTGTGAGATATGCCCGTGCGCTTCTCAAGAGTGCCACAGCGCTGAAAATCGAGGATAGCGTGTGCCAGGACATGATGTGCCTTGGTCGTAGCTATATCGAGGTTCCCCAGCTTCGCACGGCTATTGCCACCCCCATGCTCCAGCCTGAGAAGAAGGAACTGCTGCTCGTTACGGCAGCCGGCACCGAGCCCACCGAGCTTACCCGCCGCTTCCTCAAACTTGTGCTGAGAGAGGGCCGCGACAACGCTCTGCAGTTTATGGCTGCCTCTTATGTTACACTTTATCGTGAGCAGAAGAATATCACCTGTGGCAGGCTTATCACCGCTACTGCCGTGACTCCCGCTATCGAGGACAAGATGCGGCAGATGGTGGAAAGCAAGACTCGTGGAACTGTGGAATTCAATACTGAGGTCGACCCCGACATCATCGGTGGGTTCATACTCGAATATGACACCTATCGCATGGATGCCAGTGTGAAGACAGGACTCAGGAAGATTCTCGCAGAGTTAAAGTAATTATCTAAATTAACAGGTTGTCTGTCCCGGCGTCCATGCCGGCAGACAGCTCATTAAAACAAATCAACATGTCAGATAAAATAAAACCAAGTGAGGTGTCTGAGGTTCTGCTCCGCCAACTCAACGAGGTTACCAGCAACCAGCAGTTCGAAGAGGTAGGCACCGTGCTTACCGTCGGTGATGGTGTGGCCCGTATCTACGGTCTGCGTAATGCTGAGGCCAACGAGTTGCTTGAGTTTGAAAACGGTACTATGGCTATCGTGATGAACCTCGAGGAAGACAATGTCGGTTGTGTGCTTCTCGGTCCTACCGCCGGTATCAAGGAGGGACAGACAGTCAAGCGTACCCACCGTATTGCATCCATCCGTGTCAACGACAACTTCCTTGGACGTGTAGTCAATCCTTTGGGCCAGCCTATTGACGGTCTTGGAGAGATCGATCTCACCGAGTCGTTTGAGATGCCGCTTGACCGCAAGGCTCCCGGTGTTATCTACCGCCAGCCTGTAAAGGAACCGCTTCAGACCGGACTCAAGGCTGTCGACTCGATGATACCTATCGGCCGTGGCCAGCGTGAGCTTATCATCGGCGACCGTCAGACTGGAAAGACCGCCATCGCTGTCGATACCATTATCAACCAGCGTAGCTTCTACGAGGCTGGCAAACCCGTCTATTGCATCTATGTAGCCATCGGTCAGAAGGCCTCTACAGTAGCCGCATTGGTGCAGAACCTCAAGGAACATGGCGCGTTGCCTTATACCATCATCGTCAGCGCTACCGCCGCCGACCCTGCCGCCATGCAGTACTATGCTCCCTTTGCCGGAGCCGCCATCGGCGAGTACTTCCGCGACCGTGGCCATTCGGCTTTGGTAGTCTATGACGACCTCTCCAAGCAGGCCGTTGCCTATCGTGAGGTATCACTCATCCTCCGCCGTCCTTCCGGCCGCGAGGCTTACCCTGGTGATGTGTTCTATCTGCACTCTCGACTGCTCGAGCGTGCAGCCCGCATCAACAACCAGCAGGAGGTTGCCGAGAAGATGAACGACCTGCCCGAGTGTATGAAGGGCCATGTGCGTGGTGGAGGTTCACTTACCGCCCTGCCTATCATCGAGACCCAGGCCGGCGACGTTTCGGCATATATTCCTACCAACGTGATTTCCATCACCGACGGACAGATATATCTCGAGACCGACCTCTTCAACCAGGGTTTCCGTCCTGCCATCAATGTGGGTATCTCTGTATCCCGTGTGGGTGGTTCGGCACAGATCAAGAGTATGAAGAAGGTAGCCGGTACGCTGAAGATAGATATGGCGCAGTATCGTGAGCTCGAGGCATTCTCCAAGTTCTCGAGCGATATGGACGCTGTGACCGCCATGACCATCGACCGTGGACGCAAGAACAACCAGTTGCTCATCCAGCCCCAGTATTCACCGATGCCCGTGGGCGAGCAGGTGGCTATGCTCTACTGTGGTGTGCATGGTCTGCTCCACGACGTACCCGTAGAGAGTGTCCGCCAGTGTCAGGACCAGTTCCTCGACCAGCTGCGCTCTCAGCATCAGGATATTATCGATACCCTTGCCGAAGGTAAGATTGACGATACCATCACCCACACCATTGAGGAAGTGATGGCAGGCGTCGCCTCGTTGTATAAAGCATAATAGCGTATGGCTTCACTGAAAGAGATAAAGACCCGCATAGCCAGTGTCAATAGCACCCGTAAGATTACGAGTGCCATGAAGATGGTTGCGTCGTCCAAACTTCACCATGCTCAGGTTGCCATCCAGAATATGCTTCCCTACGAAAACCTTCTGGAGCATATCCTCAAGTCGTTCCTCGTTTCCACCCCCGAGGCCACAAGCCTCTTCGAGCAGCGACACAACGAGGTGAAGCGCGTGGCCCTCGTGGTCTATTCGAGCAACAGCTCTCTCTGCGGTGGCTTCAATGCCAACGTGCTCAAGGTGATGGAGCAGATAGTTGCCGAGTATCACGACCAGGGCATCACCGATATCGTGGTCTATCCCATAGGCCGAAAGGTGGCTGAGCGCGTGCAGAAGAGAGGGTGGACCTCGGCAGGCGACTTCGTGGCTCTTGCCGACAAGCCCAACGCCCGCGACTGTGCCCTCATCTCGCAGGAGCTTACCCGCAAGTATGCTGCCCACGAGATTGACAAGGTCGAATTGGTCTATCACCATTTCAAGAGCGCCGGTTCGCAGATTCTTACACGCCGTACGTTCCTGCCCATCGACCTCTCTACCGAGAAGATTGGTGTGATGAACGACCGCGACCTTACCTCCAATGTGGCCACAGCCAAGGCGCAGGAGTATCTGCGTAAGCGCGACAAGCAGCGTCAGCATGTAGTGACCGAGGCAAAGCCCCTCAACGACAACTTCCTGGTCGAGCCCAATCTGGAGTATGTTCTCCAGGCGCTGGTTCCCAAGTTGCTCAATCTGATGGTCTATACCGCCTTGCTCGACAGTATCGCCTCCGAGCATGCCGCCCGCATGGTGGCCATGCAGACGGCTACCGACAATGCCGACGAGCTGCTCCGCCAGTTGCGCCTGCAGTACAACAAGAGCCGACAGGCTGCCATTACCAGCGAACTTCTTGATATCGTAGGTGGGTCGGTCAACAACTAACCATCCACCACCGATATTCTGCAAACAATAAAGCGTGAGACCTTCCACCACCGTGGATAGCGTCTCACGCTTTTGGTTGATATGCCCCGTTGTCAACGCAGAGATGCAGCAACTTGCATCAACCTCAGTTCTCATGCCGCATAAGGTGTGAGAGACCTCTTTCCCCATCATCTTTGCATGCCCCGGCCTTCCCGTTAGCCTTTTTTTCCTGCACCAGGTAAAAATATACGGATGGCCGGGGCATTGTGTCTGATTTTTTTGTTAATTTTGTTGAGCCGTCCAGTGTTGCCATGAGGTTCGCAGCGCGCCTTACGCCTCCCGACGGTATCGCCACACCCCGTATGGTCACACCTTATTATATATAGTATGCAACAACTCATCTCCTTATACCGCCAGTGGCGCGGAGCCGATCCCGCCCATGTAGAGCAGTTGGCTGGCGCCGGCAGCAATCGTGTCTACTATCGTTTTACCGATGCCGACGGGCTCACGGTGATAGGCGTTGTGGGCACCAGCCGCGACGAGAACCATGCCTTCATCAGCCTTACCCGCCATTTCTGCAACCGCCAGCTGCCCGTGCCTGCCATCCTGGCTGTGGCCGACGACGAGCTGCGCTATTTGCAGACCGACCTGGGCTCCACCTCCCTTTTTGACGCCCTTAGGGGCGGTCGCGAGGCTGGCGGACGCTACACCCAGGCCGAGCGCCAGCTCCTTGTGCGCACCATCCGCCAACTCCCCAACATCCAGTTGCGCGGTGCGCGCGGCCTTGATTGGTCGGTGTGCTATCCGCAGCCCGAGTTCAATGAAGAGAGTGTGCTCTTCGACCTCAATTACTTCAAGTACTGCTTCCTCAAAGCCACCGAGCTCGACTTTCATGAGCTCAAACTCGAAGCCTGCTTTCGTATGTTCGCCCGCGACCTTACCTCCGAGCCGTCCGAGAGTTTCCTCTACCGAGACTTTCAGGCACGCAACGTGATGCTCGATGACGATGGCAATCCTCATTTCATCGACTACCAGGGTGGCCGTCGTGGTCCCTACTATTATGACCTCGCCTCCTTCCTTTGGCAGGCATCGGCGCGCTATCCCGCCAAGCTCCGCCGCGAGCTGGTCTATGAGTATTACCAGTCGCTGAGCCAGTATACCGAGGTGCCGTCTGTGCGCCACTTTGCCGAGCGGCTCTCCCTCTTCGTGCTCTTCCGCACCCTCCAGGTGCTGGGAGCCTATGGCTTCCGCGGCTATTTTGAGCGCAAGCGCCACTTCATCGACAGCATCCCCCCAGCCATCGACAATCTGCGCGAGCTGCTGCGTGTGCGCCACCTCTTCCCCTATCCCTACATGATGGATATGCTCGAGCGGCTCACCCTCCTTCCTGCCTTCACGCGGATAGAGCAGGCGGCAGCCAACCGTGCCGACGGCTTCCGCACAGCCGACACCAATGTCTACGCAGCCCACCCGCAGGACGGCCCCGCCACCTTCTCCAAGTACGACGGCAAGGGCCCGCTCGTGGTGCGTGTCTTCAGCTTCTCCTATCGCAAGGGCATACCCGCCGACGATAGCGGCAATGGCGGAGGATATGTCTTCGACTGTCGCAGCACCCACAATCCCGGGCGTTATGAGCCTTACAAGAAACTTACAGGCCTCGACGAGCCCGTCATCCGTTTTCTCGAGGACGACGGCGAGATACTTACCTTCCTCGACAGCGTGTATCGGCTTGCCGATGCCCATGTAGAGCGCTATCTGCAGCGCGGCTTTACCGACCTCATGTTCAGTTTCGGCTGCACTGGAGGCCAGCACCGCAGCGTCTACAGCGCCCAGCATCTGGCAGAGCATCTGCACGACAAGTTTGGCATCGAGGTGCGCATCTGCCACCGTGAGCAGGGCATCACCCAGACCCTCGTCCGCAAGTAGGCGCCCCTCCCTCCTCCCTTGCCGATTATCCCCATACGCCTCGCTGCCACAGCGGGGCGTTTTTTGATTATGCCCTTTCTCCCCGCCATCATCTTCAACTTGAGTTCGGGGCGTGAATTATCCATTTCGGGGTTTGCAACCCATAATGCAAGGCGTGAAATACTGAAATCACACCACGCAATATACATGAACGCCACCTCGGCAGACTTTCGCCCGATGCCCGACGGGATAGGGTAGACTGGGGCAGTGCCGACTATAGCCGGCAGCCCTCTCTGCCCTGCTGCGCCATGCGTCGTGGTGACGGCCCCATGGCAGAAAAAAAACTGCCCCGCCTTTGCTTTATATCCCAATTTTGTATAACTTTGCATTCGGTTGGCAGGAGGCACACGCTTGTGCCTCTTCGCCATTTTAATAGGACTAAAAGTAGTAGAAATGGAATATATGTCACAAGAGGGCTACGACAAACTGGTAGCCGAACTGCGCGAACTCGAACTTGTCAAACTGCCAGAGGTGCGCGAGGCCATCGCTGAGGCGCGCGACAAGGGCGACCTGAGTGAAAACTTTGAGTATCATGCCGCCAAGCGCGAGCAGGGTCGTCTGCTCGGCCGCATCCGTTTCAAGCGTCGCGTCCTCGAGAATGCCCGCGTCATCGACCGGTCTGCCATCCGCCACACGGGTATCGGACTGCTCAGCGTGGTCACGCTTACCAATGTGGCCAACGGTGCCCACATGACCTACACCATCGTGAGTCCCCACGAAGCCAACATGAGCGAAGGCAAGATTTCGCTCAAGTCGCCTATCGCCCAAGCCCTGCTCAACCACCAGGCCGGCGACACGGTCGAGGTGAGCGTGCCTGCCGGAAAGATTACCTTGCGTATCGACGAGGTGACCCTGTAGCTGCCGCTGCATGGTGCTGATAACCATGCAGCCTTCGGCGTTGCGCCGCTCCTGCCCGGAGGTCGGAAAAATGGTGGTGGCGGGGCAAATAATTCTATCTTTCTTCTTCTTTTCCCAGATTTTGGCGTAACTTTGCATCATGATGCAAGCAATGATTTTTGCCGCCGGACTGGGTACGCGCCTCAAACCATTGACCGACACCATGCCCAAGGCGCTGGTCGAGGTGGGAGGCGAGCCGCTCATCAAGCGTGTCATCCTGAGGCTCAAGGAGGCCGGGTTCACCCGCGTGGTCGTCAATGTGCACCATTTCGCCGACCAGATTGTAGACTATCTCGCCGCCCAGCAGGGTTTCGGTATCGACGTGCGCATCAGCGACGAGCGCAGCCAGCTGCTCGAAACCGGCGGTGGCATCAAGCATGCCGCATCTCTCTTCGACACCACTTCCCCCATTCTTATTCACAACGTAGACATACTGAGCAATGTCGACTTGCGCCGTTTCTACGACAGCGCCCTGGGCGATGCCACGCTGCTGGTAAGCCCCCGGCAGACCAAGCGCTATCTGCTCTTCGATGCTGCCCGCGATTTCCGGCTCATGGGGTGGACCAATATAGACACCCACGAGGTGCGCTCGCCCTATGCCGACCTGCAGGTCGATGCCTGCGAGCCCTACGCCTTCTCGGGCATCCATGTCTTCAGTCCGCACCTCTTCCCCCATTTCGACGAGATGCCCGACAGGTTTGGCATCATCGATTTCTATCTGCGCTATTGTGAGTGTTGCTCCATACACGGATACGTGAAGCGCGACCTCAGGCTGATGGATGTGGGCAAGATGGAAACCATAGCCCAGGCCGAAGAGTTTCTCAAGACACTATAAACCACAATAATATTCAGTATAATGCAACAGAAGATAGTAATTCTCGATTTCGGTTCACAGACCACGCAGCTTATCGGCCGCCGTGTGCGTGAGCTCGACACCTTCTGCGAGATACTGCCTTACAACAAGTTCCCCAAGGACGACCCCTCTGTCATCGGTGTCATCCTGAGCGGTTCGCCCTATTCGGTGCACGACCCCGAGGCTTTTCAGGTTGACCTGAGCCAGTTCATAGGTCGTCTGCCCGTGCTTGGCATCTGCTACGGAGCCCAGTTCATCTCCCATACTCTGGGTGGTAAGGTAGAGAAGGCCGACTCGCGTGAGTATGGCCGCGCCCATCTGCAGACAGTAGATACCCACAATGCCCTCTTCAAGGGCTTTGAGCAGAACTCACAGGTATGGATGAGCCATGGCGACACCATCACTGCCATCCCCGAAGGCTTCGAGGTGATAGCCTCGACCGCCGATGTGAAGTATGCTGCCTATGCCAGCACCAAGCAGCCTGTCTGGGCTGTGCAGTTCCATCCCGAGGTGTTCCACTCGGTACAGGGAACGCAGTTGCTGCGCAACTTCGTGGTAGACATCTGCGGCTCACGTCAGGACTGGAGCGCCGCCTCGTTTGTAGATACCACCGTGGCTGAGCTCAAGCGCCAGCTGGGCGAAGACCGCGTCATCCTGGGTCTCTCCGGCGGTGTCGACTCGTCGGTGGCAGCCATGCTGTTGCACCGCGCCATCGGTCACAACCTCACCTGTATCTTCGTAGACCACGGCATGCTGCGCAAGAACGAGTTCATCGATGTGATGAATGACTACAAGTGTCTCGGTCTCAACGTGGTGGGCGTCGACGCCAGCGACAAGTTCTTTGCCGACCTTGCCGGCGTGACCGACCCCGAGCAGAAGCGCAAGATTATAGGCCGTGATTTCGTCGAGGTCTTCAATGCCGAGGCCAAGAAGATAGAAGGCGCCAAGTGGCTGGCTCAGGGAACCATCTATCCCGACCGTATCGAGAGTCTCAATATTACCGGCAAGGTCATCAAGAGCCACCACAATGTGGGTGGACTGCCCAAGGAGATGCATCTGCAGCTCTGCGAGCCTCTGCAGTGGCTGTTCAAGGACGAGGTGCGCCGTGTGGGCCGCCAGTTGGGTATGCCCGAGCATCTCATCACCCGTCATCCCTTCCCCGGACCGGGTCTGGCTGTGCGCATCCTTGGTGATATCACCCGCGAGAAGGTGCGCATCCTGCAGGACGCCGATGACATCTACATCCGCGGTCTGCGCGAGTACAAGGTTCGTCTCTCCGGCGAGGAGGCACGCAAGGTGCTGGCTGCCGGAGTGCCCGCCCAGATGACCGACGGTGAAATCGAGGTGTCGCTCTACGACCAGATTTGGCAGGCAGGCACCGTGCTGCTCTCTACCGTGCGCAGCGTGGGAGTGATGGGCGACGAGCGCACCTATGAGCACCCTGTGGCTCTGCGCGCTGTGACCTCTACCGACGCCATGACTGCCGACTGGGCTCATCTGCCTTACGACTTCATGGCTCGTGTGAGCAACGAGATTATCAACAAGGTGAGAGGTGTCAACCGCGTCTGCTACGACATCTCGTCCAAACCACCTTCGACCATCGAGTGGGAGTAAGCTCACCACTCACGTATCGCTATAGGGAAGCCCTACTGCTTATGGGCAGGGCTTCCTTTATCTACAAACCTTCAAAGACCTGTTGACAGACAAATGCAAAAGACCATTATCCTTACAGCGATGCTGCTCCTGTTGCCCCTGATGGCGATGCGGGCGCAGAACCGTACGTTCATGCTCATGGAGCAGAACCCTGAGTATGGCCAGCAGTACTGGTTCTCCAGTGGTGTGGGCAATGAGTTGGACTGTGACAAGATTAAGCTGCACTGGAACAATGACCGCTATATCACCGCAGTGGCCTATACCGAGAACGGATGGTCGGTGGCCATGAGCAAGGACTCCAAATTCAGCAATCAGTCTTACAAGTATTCGGGCGATTTCCCCCGTGACTGGATCAAGGAAAAGTGGGACGCTGGCTACTACATTACTGCCATCACTTGTAATCAGAGTAAGTGGTTTGTGGTAATGTCTAAGTACCAGGGTTACACCGATCAGAGCTATAAGCATGCCACGCTGAGCGAACTCAAGACCTGGTATGACCAGAAGCGTAGCGCGGGCTACTTTCTTACCCAGGCCACTTACAGCTCGGGCAAATGGTGGTGGGTAGTAACCCGTGGCACCAATATAGAGACTCAGGGCTATACTTGGGCTACCGACGGCGATGTGGGCAGCGAGGTGAAAAAGATTTGGAACAAGGGTTATCGCTTGCATTTGGTCGAATATGGCGGTGGACAGTATCTCCTGGCTTATGGCAAACTGAAAGGGCGTACTCCGCAGCAGTCATATAACATAGATTGTAACGGCGTGACGGCTTGGCTTAGCAAGAACTGGGATAATGGCATGAAGCTACACTATATAGGTGGTGGCAACCCGGAGAGCCAACCGTCTAACAATGTTGCTTCTAACCAGAGTAACAATGGCTACTCTACCACCTATCAGCCTGGTAACAACAGCTGGCGCGAGGAACTGCCTGGCGGTGGCTTTAGGCAGAACACCCGTCAGGCCGATGGCTCTATTATCTCTATTACATCTACTCCCTGTTTGTGGTGTCATGGCACCAAGGTATGTGGTATCTGTCATGGGCTCGGTGGAACTTACGGCCGTGCCTATGGTGGCATGTGGTATCCCTGTAAGAGTTGTGCCGGAAGCAAAGTGTGTCAGAATTGTCATGGTCAGGGGTATAGTACCTTTACCAGTACGGTCTATCCAGATGGCAGTGGGGTAGGGTACGACCAGAATGGGCGTGTCACCGTGACCGACGGTCGTGGCGGGGGCAGCGGAGGCAGTCGTTCGTCATCGCGCGACAACGGGCGCAGCAGCAACCGCCGTGGTACCTGTCCCAAGTGTGGCGGCACGGGCTACGACCCTGTGGCCCATCAGTACGCAGCTGGTTCGAGTATGGCCCCTTATCACAATTCGGGCGGCACTACCTGCTATATCTGCAGCCGGGCTACCGACCATTACCATTATCGCTGCCTGGAGTGTAAGCGACATTAAGGCGCCCTGCGATATTATAAGCGACAAGTGGATGGCGAACAGTCAGTGTCTATAGGCTGACTGTTCGCCATCTGTTTTTTGTGGATAGCTTCAACTGGATGGCGCGAGGGAGTGGGCTGCCCCATCATTTGAGGCGCGTGGTTATCTTTGTAGCGACAGGGGTTGTATCTCCAGATGCTTGTCGGGGCGTATGTAGATGTTGCGCACCAGCCATGTATGCTTCATCTCAGCGTCGTCCATCCATACGTAGGTGGTGGTGAGCGGAGCGGCAACCATCAGCCGGTTGGTGGCGGGGTCGGCAAAGGAGTAGGGGATGTCGCTTACGTTCTTCAGCGCCATCTCTATCTTGCCCTTGCGCGTGCGTCCGGTCTTCTCGGCGGTCACCGATGCGCGCAGCAGCGGCTCGACATACTCCTTGCGGCCGGCGAGCGTATTGTCGGAGTAGGCCACCGAGCGGCGGGCGAAGAGCGCTTCGCGGATGGCAGCCACGCTGTTGTCGCGGGCAAAGATGAGCGTCATGGGGCGATGGGCGCGCTTCAGGTCGAAACGCCAGGCGATGGGCCAGTGGCAGTCGGTGGCGCCGATGGGCGTCAGGTTGTAGTCGTAGACATAATCGATGGCGCGCGGGTAGAACTCGAAGTCGTTGAAGATTTCTACGCCATGTACGCGTCCCTTCTTGATTTGTCCGATGAGCCACTGCGAGAACTCGCTGTCCTTGTCGGGCCATCCCGGGTGGTTGGCGGTCACCCACACGCTGTCGGCCTGAGCCACTGCCAGCACACTGTCGGCCTGGTGGGCGGTCACGTCGTCGGTGCGGGGGAAGTAGCGGTTGTTGTCGGTGGTAAACAGGAGGTTGATGTGCCCCACGTCCTTGAAGTTGGCCCTCCACGCCATGCTCGTGAGCTCGGCGCCGCGTATCAGCGTGATGCCTCTGTCATCGGCGTCCTTCACCGCCTGCAGATGGGAAATGTTGCCGTCTGGGTTCTTATTGTATCGCGGCGTGGGCTGATGGTCTGTGAGTGCTATAGCGTCCAATCCCTCCTGATAGGCTTCCCAAACTCGGAAATAGGGAGCCACTCCACCGTCGCTCTGATGCGTGTGCAGGTGCAGGTCGGCCTTGATGGTACGGTAACCGAGTATGTCGGGAATGTGGATGGTACCTCGCTCGTGCGGATTGAGGTATCCCTGGAACGTGCGGTACTGGATAGTGTCTGTCTGGGCTATGCCCGGCAGTGTGGCAGCCATCGCGGCAGCCAGCAAAATCATTTTTTTCATGACATGTAAAAGGTTAAATGAATTATAGGTAAATGGCGGCTCCATCAGTGCGTGAGCTGCCTATGCCTGTTGGTGGATTAGCGTCTATTTTTTGTCCTTGAGCAAGTCGCGGATTTCGGTAAGCAGTTTCTCTTCGGCAGAGGGTGCTGGCGGAGTGGCTGGCTTTGCCGGCTCTTCGGCCTTTTTGCGTGCCAGGTGGTTGATGCCCTTGACTATCATGAATATACACAGTGCGATGATGACAAAGTCGAAGGTGGTTTGGATGAAGTTGCCATAGTTGATGGTGGCTGGCTCGAGCTGCTCTATACCCAAGTCCATGGTGGGCAGCGTCACCTTGAGGTCGGAGAAGTTTACGCCGCCTATAAGCCAACCTATTGGAGGCATAATGATATCATCGACGAGCGAAGATACGATTTTGCCGAATGCGCCGCCGATGATAACACCGACAGCCATATCTACGGCATTTCCCTTGACGGCAAACTCCTTGAATTCGTTGATAAATTTACTCATAATGTTGCTCTTATTATTAATAATGTGTATGATAACACTTGAATTTTGCAAAGTCGAGTTGTCAGTATTGCCCTCCACGGTTCCCAGCCTTATGAAAATCTCGGGCAAGATGCTTTTTTTAATTTATTTAATACTCGTTTCGACTGCAAATATAGGAAATAATTTGTACCTTTGCGCCTGTAATAAAGAAAATTTGCATCAGAGCAATAAAATATTTACATAACCCTTTTAATTAAGTAAAAGTAAAATGACTAAAATTGGTATTAACGGATTTGGCCGTATCGGTCGTTTCGTATTCCGCGCAGCTCAGACTCGCGATGACATCCAGGTTGTAGGTATCAATGACCTCTGCCCCGTAGACTACTTGGCTTACATGCTCAAGTATGACACTATGCACGGTGCGTTCAAGGGCACAATCGAGGCTGATGTTGAGAACAGCCTTCTGATTGTAAACGGTCAGAAGATTCGTGTTACCGCTGAGCGCAACCCCGCTGACCTGAAGTGGAACGAGGTTGAGGCTGAGTACGTAGTTGAGTCAACTGGTCTCTTCCTGACTCAGGAGAAGGCTCAGGCTCACATCCAGGCTGGTGCTAAGTACGTTGTTATGTCAGCTCCTTCAAAGGACGCTACTCCAATGTTCGTATGCGGTGTAAACTTCGACAAGTACGTTAAGGGTACTCAGTTCGTATCTAACGCTTCTTGTACAACTAACTGTCTCGCTCCTATCGCTAAGGTTCTGAACGACAAGTTCGGCATCACCGATGGTCTGATGACAACTGTACACTCTACAACTGCTACACAGAAGACTGTTGACGGTCCTTCTATGAAGGATTGGCGCGGTGGTCGTGCTGCTTCTGGCAACATCATCCCCTCTTCTACAGGTGCTGCTAAGGCTGTAGGTAAGGTTATTCCTGAGCTCAACGGCAAGCTGACCGGTATGTCTATGCGTGTTCCTACTCTCGACGTATCAGTAGTTGACCTGACTGTAAACCTCGCTAAGCCCGCTACATACGCAGAGATTTGCGCTGCAATGAAGGAGGCTTCTGAGGGTGAACTGAAGGGTGTTCTGGGTTACACTGAGGACTCTGTAGTATCTTCTGACTTCCTCGGTGATACTCGTACTTCTATCTTCGACGCCAAGGCTGGTATCGCTCTTACCGATACATTCGTAAAGGTTGTATCTTGGTATGACAACGAGATCGGTTACTCTAACAAGGTGCTCGAGCTCATCGCTCACATGAAGAAGGTTAACGGTTAATCGATAATCGTAGACATAAGTACAGGCCGTCCAGCATTGCTGGACGGCTTTTTTTATACCCTTGTGTGAGCCCAGGGGCATCTCGGTGGTAAAAATCAGGGCGATTTATTTTGTATTTTTATTGGTTTGCATTACCTTTGTAGCAGATAGACAGCCCTTTGGCCTTGATGAGAGGTGTAGTGTAAGCAGGGCGAAGCTGTCGCAGAAAGAAGCAAATGCAGAAGATGATTACCATATTGGGTCCTACGGCGTCGGGCAAAACCAGTCTGGCTGCCGCCCTTGCCGCGCGTATCGATGCCGAGATTATCAGTGCCGACTCGCGTCAGGTGTATCGTGGCATGACCATCGGCACGGGCAAAGACCTCGACGACTACCGTCAGGGCGACCGCGTGATACCTTACCACCTGATAGATATTTGTGAACCCGGTACCAAGTATAACCTCTTCCAGTATCAGCAGGACTTCCACCTTATTTATAATAATATAGTGGCGCGCGGGGTGCGTCCTATTCTCTGCGGAGGTACGGGTCTCTATATTGAGAGTGTGCTCAAGGGTTACGCCCTGTCGCCCGTGCCACAAAACCAGGCATTGCGTGATGAGCTGGCAGACAAGTCGCTCGCCGAACTCACCGAAATGCTTGAAGACCTGAAGCATCGCAACCATTCGGTGATGCACAACCGGACTGATGTGGACACCGCGCAGCGCGCCATACGCGCCATAGAGATAGAGACCTATAATCTCGAGCACCCCACAGACAACCGCACGCTACCACCCATAGACTCGGTCATCATCGGAGTGGACATCAATCGCGAGGAGCGTCGCCGCAAGATAACGCAGCGTCTCAAGCAGCGCCTCGAAGAGGGTATGGTCGACGAGATACGCCAGTTGCTCGACCGTGGAATCGCCCCCGAGAATCTTATCTACTATGGTCTGGAATACAAGTTCGTCACCGAGTATGTCATCGGCAAAACCAGTTACGAGGAGATGTTCCGCCAGCTGGAGATAGCCATCCACCAGTTTGCCAAGCGGCAGATGACATGGTTCAGAGGTATGGAGCGCCGCGGCTTTACCATCCACTGGATAGATGCCCTTGACCCCATGGACAGCAAGGTGGCACAGATTATGGACATAGCACATATACAGCCCTAATATAAATAATGTAGAGAAATGGCAGTCAACGAAAACAAATGGGGAGTCATCTATTGCCCCAAACACACTTTCCGCAACAAGTCGCGATGGGATGTCATCGAGCGAGTGTTGCGTGCCCATCGCATAGACTATGACTATGTGCACAGCGAGAGTGCAGGTAGCGTGGACAGATTGGTCAAGATGATGGTCAACAACGGTTACCGCACTATCATCATCGCCGGTGGCGACTCTGCCCTCAACGATGCCGTCAACAGCCTGATGCAGTTTGACGCCGAGGTGCGCCAGCGCGTCTCTCTCGGTGTTATCCCCAATGGTACGATGAATGACTTTGCCCATTACTGGGGTTTCCGTGAGGGCGAGGTTGAGCAGACTGTCGACTGGCTCTGTCAGCGCCGCGTGCGCCGGATTGACGTTGGCCGCATCAACTATCGCAACCGGCATGGCGAGGCTTGTCACCGCTACTTCCTCAACTGCGTCAACGTGGGACTTATTGCCGCCATCATGAATATGCGCAGTCAGACGCGCCAACTCTTGGGTTCGCGCACCCTGTCATTCATCTTCTCCTTTATCCTCATGATATTCCAGCGTCTGGAGTACAAGATGCGTCTGCGTATCAATGATGACAAGATAGAACGCAAGGTGATGACGGTGTGTGTGGGCAATGCCCTTGGCTACGGACAGACTCCCAACGCCGTGCCCTACAATGGCCTGCTCGATGTGTCGGTGGTCTATCATCCCGAGATTACCCAACTCTTTGAGGGATGGTATCTCTTCCTGCGCGGCAAGTTCCTCAACTCGCGCAGCGTTCATCCCTACCGCACGCGCGAGGTAACTTTCGACGAGATATCCCAGTCGCTGGTTAGCGTCGATGGCCGTCTGATGAACAGTCCCATGGCTCCCCTCAAGGTGAGGGTAGAGCAGGAGGTCATCAACTTTCTCATCCCCGAGTAGGCGATAACTCCCACACTCAGAATAACGCAAAGGCATGCCCTATATATAATAGGTGGCATGCCTTTGTTGGTATATTTCATCGGCGGAAATGACATCAACTCTCGGGCGGTTATCTATAATACTGCCGAATTTATTGTTTTTTTGCAAATAGTTTATGAAAAATTTGCTTATCTGCATGGAATGTAGTATTTTTGAATGAGCATAAGCGAGCGCTCGTCGCTTGCTTCTAAAAACGAACAACTATTAATTAAATCTTGACATAAGTTTATGAGTTATCTTAAGTTTGAGAAAACTCTTATGACTAACCTCGAAGAGTCGTTGCCAAAGGAGTTGCTACGCACCAACCGCTCGGGAGCCTACTCGTGTTCCACCGTGGTAGAGTGTAACACTCGCAAGTATCATGGACTGCTTGTCGTGCCCGTTCCCGAGCTCGACGACGAGAACCATGTACTGCTTTCGTCGCTCGACGTGACAGTGATACAGCATGGAGCCAAGTTCAACCTGGGTCTCCATAAGTATCAGGGCAACAACTTCAGTCCCAAGGGTCATAAGTATATTCGTGAGTTTGATTGTGACAAAGTGCCCACCACGCTGTATCGCGTCGGTGGCGTAATTCTGAAGCGCGAAGTGGTGTTCCAGCATTATGAGGACCGCATCCTTATCCGCTACACGCTGGTAGATGCCCACTCTGCCACCACGCTGCGTTTCCGTCCGTTCCTGGCTTTCCGCAGTGTGCGCCAGTTTACCCATGAGAATTCGGTGGCTTCGCGCGAGTATTTTCAGGTAGACAATGGCATCAAGACCTGTATGTATGCCGGCTACCCCGACCTCTATATGCAGTTCTCCAAGAAGAACGAGTTTCACTTCGTTCCCGACTGGTACCGCGGAGTCGAATATCCCAAGGAGCAGGAGCGTGGCTACGCTTCCAATGAGGACCTCTACGTGCCCGGATATTTCGAGATGAACATCAAGAAGGGCGAGAGCATCGTCTTTGCCGCTTCCACATCGCAGAGTAAAACCTCCGGTCTGAAGCGCTTGTTCGATGCCGAAGTCGAAGAGCGCACCCCGCGCGACAACTTCTTCCACTGTCTCGTCAATGCCGCCCACCAGTTCCATATCCATGAGAAGAACGACGACCGATATATCCTTGCCGGCTATCCTTGGTTCAAGAGCCGCGCCCGCGATACGTTCATCGCACTGCCCGGTCTCACTCTCTCCATCGAGGAAGACGAGTACTTCGATCTGGTGATGAAGACTGCCGAGGTGGCGCTGCGTGAGTTTATGGAAGGCAAGCCCATCACCAAGCATATCTATGAGATTGAGCAGCCCGATGTGCCCCTCTGGGCTATCTGGGCCATCCAGCAGTACGCCAAGGAGTGTGGCCGCGAGAAGTGTGCCAAGAAGTATGGCGCCCTTGTCATCGATATCCTCAAGTATATCGAGAGCGACGGCCATCCTAACCTCAAGCTCCACGACAACGGCTTGCTCTATGCGCAGAGTTCGCATGGCGAGGCCATCACCTGGATGAACTCCGTGGCCAACGGCCGTCTCGTTGTTCCCCGTACAGGCTACATCGTCGAGTTCAACGCCCTGTGGTACAATGCGCTGCTCTTCGGTGCCTCTCTTCTCGATGAGGGCAATGCCGTGCGCGAACACCTTCAGGCTGTTGCCGCCAATGCCAAGCAGTCATTCCTCGATACATTCCTCAATGAGTATGGCTATCTCTACGACTATGTCGATGGCTATATGGTCGATTGGAGTGTGCGTCCTAACATGATTTTCCCCGTAGCTTTTGACTATTCGCCCCTCAATCAGGAGCAGAAGAAGAGCGTGCTTGACATCTGTACCCGTGAACTGCTCACGCCCAAGGGTCTGCGTACGCTTTCGCCCAAGAGTGGTGGCTACAACCCCATGTATGTAGGTCCTCAGTCACAGCGCGACTATGCTTACCACCAGGGTACGGCATGGCCTTGGCTCGGCGGCTTCTATATGGAGGCTTGTCTGCGCCTCTATAGGCGCACCCGTCTGAGCTTCATCGAGCGCCAGATGGTGGGCTACGAAGACGAAATGTCCAACCATTGCATCGGAACTATACCCGAGCTCTTCGATGGCAACCCGCCATTCCAGGGCAGAGGCGCTATCTCGTTTGCCATGAACGTGGCAGAGATTCTCAGGGCAATGGAGTTGCTGGAAAAGTATTCATATAAATAATAGGAGGACCGCAAATGAAAGTTTTAATGTTTGGTTGGGAGTATCCTCCTCATGTATATGGTGGACTGGCTACCGCCAACTATGGTATATCTCAAGGTCTGCACGCCCAGGGTGATATAGAGACGATACTCTGTCTGCCCAAACCATGGGGCGATGAAGACCGCAGCGCTGCCAATATCGTGGCGATGAACTGTGTGCCTATCGCCTGGCGCGATGTCGATTACGACTATGTGAAGAACAAGGTGGGTAACATTATGGACCCCGACCTCTACTTCCGCCTGCGCGACCACATCTATTCTGATTTCAATTATATGCACGTCAATGACCTCGGTGCGATGGAGTTTGCCGGTGGATATCCCTCCAATCTCCATCAGGAAATCAATAACTATTCGATTATCGCTGGAGTCGTTGCCCGCACGTTCGATTACGACATCATCCATGCCCACGACTGGCTTACCTATCCCGCCGGCATCCATGCCAAGAAGGTTTCGGGCAAGCCCCTGTGCATCCATGTCCATGCCACCGACTTCGACCGTAGCCGTGGCAAGGTCAACCCTACAGTCTTCTCGATAGAGAAAGACGGTATGGACAACGCCGACTGCATCATGTGCGTATCTGAGCTCACCCGCCAGACCGTCATCAACCAGTATCATCAGGACCCCCGCAAGTGCTTCACCGTGCACAACGCTGTGTATCCCCTGCGTCAGGAGCTGGCCGATATTCCTCGTCCCGACCACACCGGAAAGGAGAAGGTAGTGACATTCCTTGGCCGCATCACCATGCAGAAGGGACCTGAGTATTTTGTTGAAGCCGCCAACCTCGTGCTCCACCGCACCCGCAACGTGCGTTTCTGCATGGCCGGTTCGGGCGATATGATGGACCAGATGATTTACCTCGCCGCCGAGCGCGGCATCGCCGACCGTTTCCACTTCCCTGGCTTCATGCGCGGCAAGCAGGTCTATGAGTGTCTCAAGGACTCTGATGTCTACGTGATGCCTTCAGTGAGCGAGCCTTTCGGTATCTCTCCGCTCGAGGCGATGCAGTGTGGCACTCCTTCTATCATCAGTAAGCAGAGCGGTTGTGCCGAGATACTCAACAACTGTATCAAGGTAGACTACTGGGACATCCACGCCATGGCCGACGCCATCTACTCCATCTGCCACAACGAGAGCCTCTTCCATTATCTGCAGACCGAAGGCAAGAACGAGGTCGACCAGATTACTTGGGAGAAGGTAGGCGCATGGATACGAGAACTATATGAGCGCACGCTCAATGGCAATAACTAACAACTAACAAACAACGATTATGAAGACAATTTGTTTATATTTCGAAATACATCAGATTACGCATCTTAAGAGATACCGCTTCTTTGATATCGGTACCGACCATTATTACTATGATGACTACGAGAACGAGCGCGATATCACCGATATCGCCGAGCGTAGCTACATGCCCGCCCTCAATGCCCTTGGCGAAATGATTAAGGAGCATGGCAAGGCCTTCAAGGTAGCCTTCTCGCTCTCGGGCGTAGGTATCGAGCAGCTGGAGATGCACGCGCCCCAGGTGCTTGCCAAGCTGCAGGAGCTCAATGACACCGGCTGCGTGGAGTTCCTCGCCGAGCCTTATTCTCATGGCCTCTCATCACTGGCCAATGAGGAGAGCTTCATCACCGATGTCAAGAAGCAGGTGGAGAAAATCAAGGAGTACTTCAACCAGTCTCCCAAGGTGCTGCGCAATTCCGGCCTCATCTATAGCGATGACATCGGTATGCAGGCAGCCAACATGGGCTTCAAGGGCATGCTCACCGAGGGTGCCAAGCATGTGTTGGGATGGAAATCTCCCCACTACATCTACCACTGTGCCCTCAACCCCAAGCTCAAGTTGCTCTTGCGCGACGTCAACCTTAGCGACGACATCTCTCTGCGTTTCAACAACAGCGACTGGGAGGGCTACCCACTCTTCGCCGACAACTATATCCGCAAGATAGCCGAGTGTCCCGAGGAAGAGCAGTTCTATGGCATCTTCATGAACCTCTCTGCCATCGGCGTGGCCCAGCCTCTGTCGAGCAACATCCTCGAGTTCTTCAAGGCATTGCCCGCCTGCGCCAAGGCACAGGGCATCACCTTCTCCACTCCTTCAGAGGTGTGCGTCAAGATGAAGTCTGTGGGCCAGCTCGATGTTCCTGATACTCTCTCTTGGATGGACGAGGAGCGCGATGTGTCTTGCTGGCTGGGTAACCCCATGCAGCGCGAGGCTTTCAACAAGCTCTACAGCGTAGCCGACCGCGTGCGCATCGCCAACGACCCACGTATCAACCAGGACTGGGACTATCTGCAGGCTACCAATAACTTCTACTTCATCTCCACCAAACCTTCGGGAGTGGCAGTGGATAGAGGTATCTATGCCAGCGCCTTCGATGCGTTCACCAACTATATGAACATCCTCGGCGACTTCATCAACCGTGTCAACAACCTTTATCCTGAGGACATCGACAATGAGGAACTCGAGTCGCTGCTTACCACTATTCGCAACCAGGGCGACGAGATAGAGCTCAAGGATAAGGAGATAGTACGTCTGCAGGCAAAGATTGAAAAGATTGAGGCTGCCAGCGAGAAGCTGCGTGAGCAGGTTGAGGCCAAGACCGCCAAGAAGGCTGCTCCCAAGGCCAAAGCTGCTGCCAAACCTAAGGCTGCCGCCAAGCCCAAGGCTGTGAAGGCCAAGGAAGAGAAGCCTAAGGCAGAAAAGTAAACCAAGCCAAGACCCTCGACCGCAGATAGCGGCAATAGAGGACCAACGGGTACCCTCATAAGTTAAGTGTGACGCACCTTGTGCGTCTGCCACAGAGCGCGAACCATCGTTCCCTCTATGCCAGACACATCAGGGTGCGTTTTTTGTATATCCCTTGCCACGCCTTGTTTCTTCGCTAATGCCGCGGGAGACTTGGTGGTGAAACTTGCCAGTAAAAAGGTAGGAACAGTCATCAATAGGGTAGAGGCAATGTAAAGCAGAATGGTAAAGGGTTGGAGTACTGTGAAGCCAACCAGTAAGCGGACGATATTGATGTAAAGCAAACCAGTAAAAGCCAAGTCTTGCCATTTTCATGTTATCGGCAGAGATTGTGATAATTACGTTTGTCCTTGATTTATACCATCTTTAGTCATGCCCTGATACACTCTGCTGGTTCGTATCGTATGTTACGAGCGTACGTACCTTATGTTACGAGCGCTCGTAACAATTGATACGAGTGTTCGTGCCTTTTGATACGTGCCGGCAGAGTTGCTGGCGGGTGTACTACAGATAGTCGCGCAAGTCGTATAGATGGTTTGCGACTAAATAACAAATAATTTGAAAGATTTCTGTTAAAACATTTGGGGAAGTCAAATATATATCCTATTTTTGCCATTATTATTTTGATTTCAACCATTTATTTTGAAATCACCCCGAGGTTGGTCGCATCCTGCACCAACCTCTTTTGCAATATCAGGGAAGCAAATCAGCACTTTTCTTACTTAAAATTTGTCATTTATAAAGAAAAATACTATCTTTGCAGCAATTATTAACAGTATTTACACAATAAATCGCAAGCCTATCGCCTACATTTACTCCAATAGTAAAGAAAGAAATAATGGATGTATATAGCAAGATGACCGATGAAGAGTTGGCCATAGCATACATAAAAGGTGATAATAATGCCTTCGATTTATTGCTCTCACGCAATCAGCAGAGGCTTTATTCCTACATATTGTTCGTTGTCCACGACAGCGAGATGGCAGAAGATGTGTTTCAAGACACGTTTGTCAAAGTCATTATGCGTCTCCAGTCGGGCCAGTATACCTCCTGCGGCAAGTTCTCCGCATGGATTATGCGCATAGCCCACAATGTCATCATGGACTATTATCGCGACCAGCGCATAGAGAGTGTGGTGAGCACGGTCGACAATGAGGACCTTTCTCAGATTGACGGGCGCCATGTGATAGTGCCCAATGTGGAGAGCCGCTATGTCAACGAGCAGGTTTATAGCGACGTTCGGCGCATGATGAACCTCCTGCCGCCATCGCAGCGAGAGGTTATCTTCATGCGGTTCTTTCAGGAAATGTCTTTCAAGGAAATCGCCGAGGCCACCAGCGTAAGCATCAATACCGCTCTTGGTCGTATGCGTTACGCCGTGCTCAACCTGCGGCGCATGGCCAAGTCCAACGGCATCACTCTACAGTTGGACTGACCGTCCAGCGGGCGTTCAGTCTCTTGACTTCAGGCTCAGTATGGTAGCCTCGGGGTCTTCTGCACCGAAGACATAGCTGCCACTTACCAATACATCGGCACCGGCTGCGACGAGCATCGGTGCCGTTTTTCCGTTTACGCCACCGTCTACCTCTATCAGCGGTCTGTGTTCCAGCCGGTCTATCATCTGTCTCAGTCTCCTTACCTTGTCGGTCGAGCTGGTGATAAACGACTGGCCCGAGAAGCCCGGGTTGACGCTCATAATCAGCACCAGGTCTACATCGGAGAGCACCTCCTCGACCATAGCCAGCGGCGTGGCGGGGTTGAGAGCCACTCCGGCTTTCATGCCGGCGCTGTGTATCTCCTGGATGGTGCGGTGCAGATGGGTGCAGGCCTCGGCGTGTACGGTCATCAGCGCTCCGCCGGCATCGGCGACCTGGCGTATATAGTTCTCGGGATGCACGGTCATCATGTGTACATCCAGCGGCTTCTGGCATACCGTGTGTACTGCCTTGATAACGGGCAGTCCAAATGAGATGTTGGGCACAAACACGCCGTCCATCACATCCATGTGCAGCCAGTCGGCTGCGCTGCGGTTTATCATCTCCGAATCTTCGCCCAGCTGTGTAAAGTCGGCCGACAGCAATGAGGGTGATATCAGTATCTCTTTGTTCATCTTATTCTATCATCAAGGTTTAATCAGTTCATACACACATTATATTTCCCATCTTTCATGTGGGCGCGCTGGCAGAGCCGGGCTATCTGTCTGATAAGTTGCAAAGTTTTTTCCGAGGGCTTCACCTCGTTAGGAGTAAAATAGTTCATAGGCATTTCTAATAGTCTTTATATTTGTATAACGCATCTTTTCGGTCTTTATTACATCCGCGTGACATTTTCTTTTGCTCAAAACTGTCACCTGTAGGGTCACGGTCGGTCTGGAGATGACCGCCACCGATACAGCCACGCGCGCGTATATTATAATAGGTATAAGAGGTCGGCTGAGGGCCTCTGTAATAAAATTGCGGTAAATCACAAATTTTTCTTTCAAAAAGTTTGCAGGCTCGTAGATTATCGTTATATTTGCAGCGTAAATAGTAAAGACAATGAAGAATATGGTATCTATAGCATGGTGGTGGCGTAACTCAAGATTGATAAAGTCGTGAGTCGCTCAGCCGTATAGATATCCCGTAGATATAAGAGAAAGGCCTGCCGTAACTTACGACAGGCCTTTTTTCGTAACCCCGAAATTTAGAACCAACACTATAAAAGACAAGACTATGGAGATGAAAGATTATTTGACGCGTGTGCTCCGCCAGGAACGGCTCAGCCGCGAAGAGACCAAGGACATCCTGACAGGCATCACCCGCGACGCCTATCCCGCCGAGCAGATTACGGCCCTCCTTACCGCCATTCAGATGCGCGGAGTGACCGTTGACGAGCTGTTGGGCTTCCGCGACGGCATATTGGAGACCGGCGTGCAGGCCCCGTTGGACTGCGACCGCTATATCGACGTAGTGGGCACTGGCGGCGACCGCAAGAATACATTCAACATCTCTACCACGGCATGCTTCGTCATCGCCGGCGCCGGCTACAAGGTCGCCAAGCATGGCAATTATGCCGCCACCAGTGTGAGCGGAGCCTCCAACGTGATAGCCCTTCACGGTGTGCGCTTTACCAGCGACCTCGACACCCTCAACCGTTCGCTCCACGAGGCAGGCATCGTCTATCTCCATGCCCAGCTCTTCGCCAAGGCCATGAAGCACGTGGCCCCCATCCGCAAGGCGCTGCAGTTTCCCACCGTCTTCAACCTGTTGGGGCCGCTGGTCAATCCCTCTCACCCCAAGGCCCAACTGCTGGGCGTAGCCAACCTCGACCAGATGCGCCTCTACGCCCAGGTCTATCAGCGCTTGGGCATCGACTATGGCATCATCAATAGCATCGACGGCTACGACGAAATCTCGCTCACCGGCGACTTCAAGGTGTCGACCAACCAGTATGAGCGTGTCTTCTCGCCTGCCGACCTGGGCATGCAGGTGGCTCTGCCCGAAGAGCTTCAGGCCGGAGCCACCGAGGAAGAGGCTGCCGCCATCTTCGACAGCGTGCTCAACAATACCTGTCTGCCCGCCCAGAAGAACATCGTGGTCGCCAACGCCGCCTTTGGCATCCAGGTTATGGAGCGCGGGCTGAAGTCTATCGACGAGTGTATCGAGATTGCCCGTGAGAGTATCGACAGCGGTGCTGCCCTCAATGCCTTCCGTCGTTTTGTAACCATCAATTCATAGTCGACATGAGAGATATACTGGAAGAGATAGTCGCCAACAAGCGCGAGGAGATAGCGCAGTTCCACCAGTTGCTGCCCATCACCACGCTGGCCACGCTGACCGAGAAGATGCTCCACATCACCGTGCCCTCGATGCGTCGGGCGCTCATGGAGTCGACTACCGGCATCATCGCCGAGTTCAAGCGCCGTTCGCCCTCGCGTGGCTGGATACACCGCGACGCCCGCGTGAGCGAGGTGGTGCCTGCCTATGAGCAGAGTGGTGCTTCGGCTGTCAGCATCCTTACCGACCGCAACTACTTTGGCGGCTACGACGAGCATATCCAGCAGGCGCGCTTCATGGGCGTCAGCCTCCCCATACTCTACAAGAACTTCGTGGTCGACGAGTACCAGCTCTTCCAGGCCCGCTATTGTGGCGCGTCGGCTGTGCTGCTCATCGCCTCGGTGCTGACCATCGACGAGTGCCGCCGCCTGATGTCGCTTGCCCACCAGCTGGGTCTGGAGGTGCTGCTCGAGATGCACGCCGAGAGCGAACTCGACTATGCTGCCCTCGAGCCCGACATGTATGGCATCAACAACCGCCACCTCGGCACCTTCACCACCGATGTCGACACCAGCTTCCATCTGGCAGAGCGTCTGCCCCATGATGCCTGCAAGGTGAGTGAGAGCGGCATCTCTTCGCCCGATGTCATTGCGCGTCTGCGCGAGTCGGGCTACCGCGGCTTCCTCATCGGCGAGACCTTTATGCGCGAGCCCAGTCCTGGCGACGCCCTCGCCCGAATGGTCGGGCAATTGAACAACCTCAGCAACAACAACCATTAAAACTATACAGACTATGATTATCAAAGTATGCGGCATGACCGATGCCGAGAATATCACAGCCGTCGAGCACTTGGGCGCCGACATGATAGGCATGGTGTTCTATCCCCAGTCTCCACGCTACGTGCAGATGGTGCGCTCTCGCGCCGGAAGCATGCCCGACTACAGCCGTGAGCGGCTCGACCAGCTGCAACGCTACCTCGACGATGGCGCGGCTCCCATGCAGAAGCCTGCCCACGTGCCCCGTGTGGGTGTATTCGTCGACGATATGCCCCAGAACATCGTGACCCGTGTCTACAACTACGGCCTCGACTATGTGCAGTTGCATGGCGACGAGTCGCGCATCACCTGTGACAACCTGCGGCGCACCATCGACCCCGACATCCGTCCGGGACTGCGCATCATCAAGGCCATCCCCGTGGCCGACGCCCGTGACATAGACCGCTGGCGCGAGTATGACGGCGCGGTTGACATGCTGCTCTTCGACACGCGCAGCGACAGCGTAGGAGGCAGCGGCAACCGCTTCGACTGGACGCTGCTCGACCGCTACGACGGCGACATCCCCTTCCTGCTCGGTGGCGGCATCGGGCCCGACGATGTAGACAGGGTGCGCGCTTTCCACCATCCCCAGTTTGCCGGCATCGACCTCAACAGCAGGTTTGAAACCCAGCCAGGCATCAAGGACATCCACTTGCTCCGCAATTTTATCAACGCTATACGAAATGAATAAGATAAACAGATTGTTTCAGGATAACACAGACCGTAAACTCCACTCGCTCTACTTCTGCGCGGGTGCCCCTACGGTCGACATGGTGCCCCAGGTGCTGCTCACGCTGCAGCGCCGTGGCATCGATATGGTCGAGGTGGGCATCCCCTTCAGCGACCCGCTTGCCGACGGTCCCGTCATTCAGGCGGCAGGCACCGTGGCTCTGCGCAATGGCATTACGCTCGACAAGATATTCAGCCAGATAGACAGCATCAAGGACCAGGTTCGCATCCCTTTGGTACTGATGGGCTATCTCAACGTGGTGATGCACTATGGATATGAAGCCTTCTTCCAGCGCTGCGTGGCTACGGGCGTGTCGGGGTGCATAATTCCCGACCTGCCGTTTGATGATTATCTCAATGTGGTCAAACCCATCGCCGACCGTTACGATGTGCGCGTCATCATGATGATTACGCCCGAGACATCGGCCGAGCGCATACGCCTCATCGACCGCCACACCGACGGGTTCATCTATATGGTGTCGAGCGCAGGCATCACCGGCGCCCAACAGAGTTTTGGCGACGCCAAGGTCGACTACTTCCGCCGCATAGATGCCATGCAACTGCACAATCCGCGCATGATAGGATTTGGAATATCCAACCGGCAGACGCTGGAGAGTGCCCAAGCCTACGCCGCCGGAACCATTATCGGTAGCAAGTTTGTCACTCTGCTCAACGAGACACGCGATGCCGACAAGGCCATAGACAAACTTAATGAAGCATTAGCCCAATGAAATACACAGTAGACAAAAACGGATTTTTCGGTCGTTACGGCGGAGCCTATGTTCCCGAAATATTATACAAGTGTGTGCACGACCTGCAGGATGCTTATCTCGACATCCTCGGCAGCGATGAATTCAAGCGCGAGTACCATCAACTGCTGCGCGACTATGTGGGGCGTCCTTCTCCCCTCTATTATGCCGACCGTATGAGTCGCCGCTATGGTTGCCGCCTTTACCTCAAGCGCGAAGACCTCAACCATACCGGAGCTCACAAAATCAACAACACCATCGGTCAGATACTCCTTGCCCGCCACATGGGCAAGACGCGCATCATCGCCGAAAACGGTGCCGGCCAGCATGGCGTCGCCACAGCCACGGTGTGTGCGCTGATGGGTATGCAGTGTGAAATCTTCATGGGCAAGACCGATGTGGAGCGCCAGCATACCAACGTGGAGCGTATGCGTATGCTCGGTGCCACGGTGCATCCCGTCACCACCGGCAACATGACCCTCAGTGACGCCTGCAGCGAGGCCATCCGCGACTGGTGCAGCCATCCGCGCGACACCTATTACCTCGTCGGGTCGACAATGGGACCTCATCCTTATCCCGATATCGTCGCCAAGATGCAGAGCGTCATCTCCGAAGAAATCAAGTGGCAGCTCCAGGAGAAGACGGGGCGTGACTATCCCGACTTCCTCATTGCCTGTGTGGGTGGAGGCAGCAACGCCGCCGGCACCATCTATCACTACATCGACGACGAGCGTGTGAGCATTGTCCTCGCCGAAGCCGGTGGTCATGGGGTAGACACCGATTACACCGCCGCCACCATCCAGGCTGGTACCGAGGGTATTATCCACGGTGCCCGTACGCTCGTGATGCAGACCGACGACGGCCAGATTAAGGAGGCGTTCACCATCAGCGCCGGACTCGACTATCCTGGCATCGGACCCATGCACGCCGACCTTGCCGAGCGTGGCCGCGAGCAGGTGATAGCCATCAACGACGACGAAGCTATCCGCGCCGGCTACGAACTTACCCGTACCGAGGGCATCATCCCTGCCATCGAGAGCGCCCATGCCGTGGCTGCGCTCAGTCATCTCCGCTTTCGTCCCGAGGATGTGGTCGTTCTCACCGTCTCGGGTCGTGGCGACAAAGATGTAGAAACATATCTCGCCCATAAGGATATGGCAGGCGAGTACGGAGATTTCTAACCCATTATCCGAACAGTCATTATGAGTCATACTTATAATTACCAGACCGTGTCGAGCACCATTCTTGCCGACCTCTATACTCCCGTGGGTGTTTACCTGAGTCTGCGCGGACTCTATCCACAGTCTGCACTCATGGAGAGCAGCGATTACCACAGCCACGATACAGCCCGCTCGTTTATAGCTATCCATCCTATGGCATCGTTTGCAGTGTCCCATGGCGTCGCCATCACCTCCTTGCCCGACGGTACCGTTCTCCGCCAGCCCCTCGACCTCGACCGCAAGGGCGTAGCCAAAGAGCAGGTGGCCCAGGCGCTGGGTGATTTCCTCGCAGCCTTCCATGTCGAAGGCGAGGGTAGGGAGTATTGCGGCGTCTATGGCTTCACCTCTTTCAATGCCGTGCGCTACTTTGAGAATATCGATGTGGTCGACGACACACAGCCCGCCAACGACGCCCCCGATATGCTCTATGTCATGTATCGCGACCTGATAGTCTTTGACCATTATTCCAACCGCATCCGACTGGTTACCCTCGTTCACGAAGGCGACTCTGTGGCTGCTGGCGGTAAGGTGCTCACCGACATAGAGCAGCAGTTGCGCCGCCCTGGCCAGTGCTACGATTTCCACACCGAAGGACCCGTCTTCAGTACTCTCTCCGACGAAGCCCATCGTGCCAATATCCGTCGCTGTGTAGCCCACTGTCTGCGTGGCGATGTCTTCCAGATTGTGGTCTCTCGTCGTTTCTGCCAGCGTTATAGCGGCGACGACTTCCGCCTTTACCGTGCACTGCGCAGCATCAATCCCTCGCCCTATCTCTTCTATTTCGACTTCGGCGGTTACCGCATTTTCGGTTCCAGTCCTGAGACCCACTGCCGCATTGATGGCGATCACGCCTATATCGACCCCATTGCCGGCACCACCCGTCGTACCGGCGACCCTGCAGAGGACCGTCGGCATGCCGAGTTCTTGCGTAACGATGCCAAGGAGAATTCCGAGCACGTGATGCTGGTCGACTTGGCGCGCAACGACCTCAGCCGCAACTGTCAGGATGTCAAGGTCGATTTCTTCAAGGATATGCAGTTCTACAGCCATGTCATCCACCTGGTGAGCCGGGTCAGCGGCAGACTTCTGCAGCCCCACTCCCCGGGCGCCAAGATACGTGCCTTCTTCGACACCTTCCCTGCCGGCACGCTGTCGGGGGCTCCAAAGGTGAGAGCGATGCAGATTATCAGCGAGCTCGAGCCCCACAATCGTGGTGCCTATGGTGGCTGCATCGGCTTCATCGGTCTCGACGGCGACCTCAATCAAGCCATCGTCATCCGCACCTTCGTCAGTCGCAATGGAGAGCTCTGGTTCCAGGCTGGCAGTGGCGTCGTGGCAAAGAGCAATGATGAATACGAGCTCCAGGAATGTAATAACAAACTCGGTGCGCTCACGCGTGCCATCAAAGAGGCTGAATCATGATGAAACAGACAGACAATAGCCACACCCCGCAGGTGTCGGTGGCTGTGATAGACAATTACGACTCCTTCACCTATAATCTCGTTCACCTCGTGCGTAGTCTTGGCGCACAGGTCACCGTCTTCCGCAACGACCAGTTTGACTTGCCCGACCTTGCCGACTATGACAAGCTCTTGCTTTCGCCAGGTCCAGGCATCCCGTCAGAGGCTGGGCTGCTGCTCGATGTCATCCGCACCTACGCCGCCACCAAACCTATCCTCGGTGTGTGCCTTGGCCATCAGGCCATCGGCGAGGTCTTTGGCGCCCGGCTTACCAATCTTGCCGAGGTCTTTCACGGCGTGGCGACCGAGGGTACCAATCTGCAGCGCGACTACATCTTCCGCGACCTTCCTCCACGCATTACCATGGGCCGTTACCACTCTTGGGTGGTCGAGAGGTCGTCTCTGCCTGCCTGTCTGGAGGTCACTGCCGAGAGCGATGAGGGCTTTGTCATGGCACTACGCCATCGCGACTACGACGTCCATGGCATCCAGTTCCATCCAGAGAGTGTGCTCACGCCCCAAGGCGCCACTATCGTCAGCAACTGGCTGAAAGGCTGAGCCCGTGACAGTCATCTGACCGATGGCGACCCCTTCGGCATAACAAAAAATCCGCATAGACTCACTATGCGGATTTTCTGTTATCTTGGGGATGCTGTTTACAACTTCACCTTGCGCTTGGCGCCCTTGCTCTCATTGCCTACGCGGTCGAGGGCAGTCACCACATATTTATATTTCTTTGTACCGCCGTCGTAGGGCAGCCGGTAGTAGGTGTCATAGGTTATCTCTACGATTCTGGAAGCGTCTGCCAGGTTTACTTTCTCGCCCTTGGCGAAGCGGTAAATGACATAGCGGCGCGCCTCGTCGCCCCATTTCTTCGCTTTGGGAGCCGACCAGTAGAGCATCAGACCGTCTTCCGTCCACGCGTCACCCACCTTGGCTGGCTTCTTGGGTGCCTTGCTGTCCAGGAAAGGCATATATGGAGGCAGAGCCTTTGACTTCCAGTATACGTTGCGCAGCATGGTGCCGTAGCTACCTATGTCTTCGGCAGCCACCTTGGCATACCAGAGCACGGTGCCGCTCACGTTGCGCAACTGGCGGTGCAGACTGAACTTGGCAGCCATCTGATGGGTGTTGGGGTTGGCAGGGTCGCTGTTCTGCACGGTGTTCTCGATGCTCTCGCCGATGTAGAGCGGACGGTTGGCCATGTGTTTAGCCCACCATTTGATGAGCTTTTCATAGTCTGCCAATGGATGACCGATGTGCCAATAGAGCTGTGGCACGCAGTAGTCTATCCATCCGTTGTTGACCCACAGCAGCACGTCGGCATAGAGTTGGTCGTAGTTCTGCAGTCCATTGGTGTCGCTACCTATGGGCGAACTCTTCTTGTTGCGGTAGATACCAAAGGGCGACACGCCAAACTTGACCCAAGGCTTGAGTTTGTGCACGTGCTCGCCCATCTCCTTGACAAAGAGATTGACATTGTAGCGGCGCCAGTCGCCACGGTCGGCTATACCATTATTATATAAGGCATACTCACGGTCATCGGGGATGGGGCGTCCGCCTTCGGGGTAGGGGTAGAAGTAGTCGTCGATGTGTATGCCGTCGATGTCATAGCGGCTCACGATGTCGTCGACCACCGAGAGGATATAGTCGCGGTTCTCCTTGAGTCCCGGGTTGAGCACATAGAGACCGCCATACTCGAAGGCGCGTTCAGGATGGGTCTTGAGGATGTGGTTGTCGGCCAGACGGGTAGGGCTCTTCATGCGGGCGCGATAGGGGTTTATCCACGCATGAAACTCCATTCCGCGGCGGTGACACTGCTGTATCATCCATGCCATTGGGTCCCAGTAGGGAGATGGTGCCTTGCCCTGCACTCCGGTGAGGTAACGGCTCCACGGCTCAATCTTACTCTCGTAGAGGGCGTCACATTCGCCGCGCACCTGGAAGATGATGGCGTTGGCGCCATCCTTTTCCAACTCGTCGAGCTGATGGGTGAGCATCTGCTGTATTTCTGCTGTCGATTTACCCAGATACATGCCGTTGACAAACTGCATCCAAGCGCCTCTGAACTCACGTTTGCCCCCGTCGGCATACATGCTGGTAGGAGCGAGCAGCCATAGGGCTGCCACCATTACAATCAGTAGTTTTTTCATTATTTGGTTTTGTTCCTCTGTTTTCTACTACAAAAATACGATGATTGTTGAGGATATCAAAATAATCGACGAACAAATTGTAAAAAAGCCTTTATCTTCCTTCACTTTTCCCTCTTCAGCACCATGCTGTGGCGCTATGGGCGTGTCGATTGCGTCTCTGTCGGGCACAAACGACAAATCCGCCATGACAGAGACATATGCCCTTGTCGTGGCGGATTGGCTGGTTTTCGTGACCGACAGCTTAGAAGCGGTAGCTCAGCGTAGCCATCACCTGGTTGCGGTCGTGGCTCACCTTGGTGGCTCTTACGATGCAGTTGTTTTCGGGGTTGGTGTCACCGTAGTAGCTCATGAAGGGGTAGAAGTCACCATTGGTATGGCTGTACTGGTAAGCCAGGTCGAGGTTGATGTTCTTGCTGGCTTGGAAACCCAGACCCAGAGTGAAGCGGTTGGTGGCTTTCCAGTTGGTGTAGTCGGTAGAGGTAGCGTAGCCCGAACCGGGAGACTCGAGCGAACCGTCGCGGAAGCCGTTCTCGTCGAAGACGGCAGAAACCCAGTTGTAGCCTGCGCGCAGAGCCAGTGTAGGCAGTGGCTTGAACTCGGCACCCAACTTGAGGGTATGCACACCCTTGAGCGTGCGCTCGGTATGGGCGTTCATCACGTCGTCGCTGCTGCTGGTGTCATAGGCGTCGCCGTACCATGGGTCGTAGTATGTGCCGTCTATCACGCGGTTGTCTATGCTGCCATAGTCAGAATACTCATAGGTGGCACCCAGGGCGAGGTAGCTGCCCACGGTGTGACCGAGACTCACGCCAAATTTCCATGGAGTATATATCTTGTACTCGTAGGTGCAGTAGTTGCGGATGTAAGCGCTGCTGTTGTTATCCGACAGGTTTCCGCTGTACTGTACAAAGCCGCTGCCGGCGTCGCCCCTCAGTTTCAGGTCATAGAAGACAGGGCTGTTGATGTACAGACCCACGCGGAAAGGCGAGCCGTCAATGGGCAGGAAGATGGCACCCACCTTGACATCGACGCCAGTACCGTCTATCTTCAGCCGTTCGGCAGAGGCACCGTTGGTGTTCTGCTCCAACTGCTCAAAGTAGGTACTGCTGGAGCGATAGTTCACATCATGTAAGCCCGCGGTGACTCCGAGGTAGAAGTTGTTGCTCACAGCGCCACTGATGTTGAAGTCGTAGACGCCGATGTAACCATGCTGGTACTGGCCGAAGTCAAAAGCCTGGCCGTTGTAGTAGTCCATGTATTTATTGCCCTGGTCGTCGGTCTTCTCGAGTATCTTCTTGTAGTTGGCATCAATGGCGTTCCAACCCCATTCGCCCACCTTGTCGTACTTGATGGCCGAGAGCTTGTTCTGTGAAGCCATAGAGAGCGCACCGCTGGCAGTAAGTATCTGGTCGAAGTTGCGGCTTTTGTGGTAGTTGAAGCCCACGTTGATGCAGGGCTTGCCGTTAATCTTGAGCGGAGCCACGATACCTATCTGGTCAAAGCTGGCATTGGTCTTGTGACCGCCGCTCACGCTGTGGCTCTCCACGCCGTTCTGCCATACCAGTCCGCCGGTGACACTCACCTGGGTACGGCTGAAGAAGCCTGTACCGGCAGGGTTGCTGGTCATCGTCGAGATGTCGGCACCCAGCGCCTCCATAGCGCCACCCATACCTACGTAGCGGGCGGTACCGTTGAGGTCGTTGCCGATGAGCTTGGTATCTTGATATGTCTCCTGGGCGGTGGCTGTCAGGGCAGTCATCGAAGCCAACAGGGCAAAAAACAAATTCTTGGTGTTCATAATCTTATCTGTTTGTTATAGTTTTCAACTGTGTGTTGGGGTTTGTGTTATCGGTGTCCGCCACCAAAGCGTCCGCCGCCACCACCACCGGTGTGTCCGCCGCCGAAGCCGCCCCCGCGTGAACCGCCAAATCCGCCGCCAAACGAACCAGAGGGCATCGAGGGCGTGCTGGGACGCCCACCGAAGTTATAGTTGTCCTGGCGGGTAGGGTTGTTGCGGTTGCCGAAGGTGCGGTTGTCGTAGGTACGACTGTTGCGACCGCCAAACGAGCGCGTGCCGTTCTGTCCGTATGCCACGCTGCGGCCCGAACTCTGACGCTGCGTCCCGCCCCAAGAGCGGTAGCCGGCATAACCGCCACGGCTGCCACTGTGGGTGACATAGATGCCGCCCCAGTAGCCCGGCCATCCCCAGCCATGGTAGTAGCCTGGCCATCCCCAACCTGCATAGTAGTAGGGATTGTACCAGCCATAGTAGCCATAATATCTGGGATACCAGGGGTCGTAGAACGGGTCGCCATACCATGGGTCATACCATGCCCAACGCCAATAGTAGGGCGAATATCCATAACTATAGCGGTAGCTGTAGAGCCATGGGTCGTAGTAGCCGTCCCATCGGCTCATGCGACGGCTGTAGGCAAAGTCGTCGTCGACAGCGTTGTTGCGGTATTTGGCCACAAAGGTAGTGTCTACATACGCCGAGTCGGGATAGACACCATTGCCCTGCTGAAACTGGATGATGTCGTTGCCCAGACTGTCATTGCCCAATTTCTGATAGTGGCTCCAGTATTTGCCACGACGGTTATATTCATCCACATCACGGTTGCTGCCCACATAGTATGCGGGCTCGGTGTCGGCCGAAGCCTGCGCCTTCTTCTTCGGGGTGAAATAGAGGTCATCCTGTGCCATCGCCGAGAGCGGTAGAGCACAGAGAAGCACTGCAAGAATATACAATTGTTTCATATCTCTTATTACTTTTAATAGCTATTCAGTATCTTACACTGCAAAATTAGTACCATTGTCACTGCAAAATTAAGGAAAAACCCTAAAGGATGGTAGGTTTTTCCCTATTAATTTATAAATTTGTAACGCAATTATAAAAGTTTAATCAATAGGAGTATATATATGAAGTATTTGGCAGCCCATTTCGAGATTGCTTGCATGGACGACATGATGCAGATTGCACGCGACCTGCTCATGGACGTGGCCGGCGAAGCGGGTTTTGAATCCTTTGAAGACACCGAGCGTGGCGTTGACGGTTATGTGCAGGAACAGCTCTTCGACCGCCAGTTGCTTGACGATGGTATAGCTTCCTTTCCGCTCGACGGAGTAAGCATTGTATATAATATTAATAAGGTGGAAGACCAGGACTGGAACGCTGTGTGGGAAGAGCAGGGCTTTGAGCCTATCGACATCGACCACCGCGTTGTGGTCTACGATGCCAAGGGCGAGGTGCCCCAGCACGATGCCGGCGCCGTGATGATAGGCATCGATGCGCGTCAGGCTTTTGGCACAGGTACCCACGAGACCACGCAGATGATAATCGCCTCGCTGCTCGATATGCAGCTCGAGGGCAAGAGTGTGCTCGACTGCGGCTGTGGCACCGGTATCCTCTCGATAGCCGCCGCCAAGTGTGGCGCCACGCACTGCATGGGCTACGACATCGACGAATGGAGTGTGGACAACAGCCGCCACAATGCGCAGCTCAATGGTGTGGATATGCAGGTGCAGCTGGGCGACGCGTCGGTCACAGCCACGCTCAACGAGAAGTTCGATGTGGTTCTGGCCAACATCAATCGCAACATACTCTTGGCAGACATGCCCGCCTTTGTCGGCGTGATGAAGGAGGGTGGGGCGCTCATATTGAGCGGATTTTATCCCTCCGATGCCGCCATGCTCTGCGACAAGGCTGCCTCCTTGGGTCTCACGCTCACCGCGCAGAAGAGCAATGGCGACTGGGCGTGCCTCATGTTCAGCAAGTAGACTAAGATGCTCCGCACCGGATGTTCCGGCAGCAGAGTGACCGATAATACGACCGCCGCACGGATGACCACTGGTCTCTGTGCGGCGGTCGTCGGTATATGTGCCACCACTGTCAGCCCGTAGCTGCATCGCCAAAAGTCTGCCGTGATGCTTTCTAAACACAATGCGTGGTGGGAAACGTGTAATTTAAGTCTTGCAACCATCATTTCATACTTGGAATTTCTAAATTCCAACTTTGAAATCATCGTGAAGATGGTCGCGGCAGAGTCGGCGTTATCCTCCTATGTGCTGAAGGTGCCCTCTACGCTGGTGGGGATACCCTCTACGCTGGTGGGGATACCCTCGACGCCGCTGGTGATGGTCTCGGCGCCGACATAGTGGCATGCGGCCATGACGGTCACGGACGGCAGGGATGTAGATGATAAAGATGTGGGGATGGCGCTGCGGTGCGATGTGCCGGAGGCGGATAGGGGATGGCGCCCATCAATAGGTATCTTCGTGACTGCCTATTGTGAGTTTCTTGAGGTCATAGTAAGAACCGTTGTAGACATTGAAGTCTACGGGACCCTTGATGCCAGGCAGACGGCCTGCATCGGTGTGTTGCCAGAATTTCCATGCACCCTTGTATTCGATCTTGGGCACATAGTAGTGGGCTATCCAGTATGGATAGTCGTCAAAAACAGGAGCGCTGAGATACTTCTCCTTGAACTTGTAATAGGTGTAGAGGATGGGCTTGACATGATAACGATCTTCCACGATATGCAGCCACGTGAGTATGTCGCGCTGGAACTCCTCTATCGACTTGTCCTTGGGCGCGTGCTCTATATCCAGCACGGGTGGAAGGTCTCCCTCTTCGAGCTTAACCTTCTCAAGAAAGTAATAAGCCTGCTGGCGGGCCGACGATTTGTTGCTCCAGAAGTGGTAGGCACCACGAATAAAACCATATTCGAGTGCATTGTGGAAGTTACTCTTGAAGTTTTCGTCCATGCGGCTGGCTCCCTCGGTCGACTTGATGATGACAAATCTCAGCGGGCAGCCTGAAATCATGCCTCCTTGCAGCTTGTCCCAGTCTATGTTGCCCTGGTAGTGGGATATGTCGATGCCGTGTATCTCGAAACCCTTAGGATATCTGGACTCGCCATAGAGGGCACGCCATCTGAAGCCAGTAGGGCCGACGAAGAAGTAGTAGAAAGCCCAACAATAGAGAACGGTTACCACGAGACCTCCAACCCAGAATGTCCAACGCGGCATGCGGTGATGCCAACGATGGGCACCACGCCGAGTGGCACCACGCTTGGTCTTGCTGTGGTGTGACTTGGGGGTAGTGATGTTGTGGGTAATCTTTCTCTTATCCATGTAAAAAATGCACCGGATATCCCTGGTTCAGCGCAGTGGCTGCTTCAGGACAATCCGGTGCATGAATATCATTCTAATTATTTACCAAGCTGTTCGAGCGACAGTGTGCGTGTGGTGCGGTCGCAAACTGAAGCGGGACCCCAGTACTGGATAGGACCGGGATAGACATAGCAGGTCTCCTTGGCCCACTCGTCGCGCTTCTCGGCGAACTTCTTGAAGGGCGCACCGTCGAGCTCTACGAGAGCCTTGCGGATTACGGGCTTCATCTCGCCGTTGCGGCGCTCCATGTTCATCATCATGGTGATTGGCACACCTCCTGCCTTCCACTCATCGGTGGGAGCGGTAGTGTTCTTGACGATGGCCATGTAGCCAGTCTTGCCGTTGGCAATCAGCTGAACGGCGCTTACGCCGAGTGCATAGCAATAGTCTGCGTCGAAGTTTGATGGAGCAGCGCAGCGTCCTTCATAACCAAAGAAGTGGTGGATAGCAGCAAATTTGCCAACAAACTTGCCCTCGTTCTTCCACTCAGCCAACTTGTCGGCTACCATGTCAGAGATGAGCTTCTCGGTCTCGATGAGCGATACCTGTACGTTTCCGTGGGGGTCGCGGTCGAGTGAGAGCTGGCGGGCTACGTCGCCGGGCAGTGTCTTGAAGGTTTCGGCATTCTCGGCAGAGAGATGGGCGAGGATATACTTCTTCTGCTCATTGGCCTCGAGGTTCTTGTACTCCTCACCGTGGGCAGCGAGCAGGTCGTTGAGCTCGTCGATGAGACGGCCGATAGAGGGGATAAACTCGATGAGGCCCTCGGGGATGAGGACAACACCGAAGTTGTTGCCAGCAGCGGCACGGTCGGCTACAGACTGGGCGATGCCTTCTACAATCTGGTTGAGGGTCATGTCCTTCTGCTCTATTTCCTCTGAGATGAGGCAGATATTGGGCTGTGTCTGCAGTGCGCACTCGAGTGCGATGTGTGAAGCCGAGCGTCCCATCAGCTTGATGAAGTGCCAGTACTTACGGGCAGAGTTGGCATCACGCTCAATGTTGCCGATAACCTCTGAGTAAGTCTTGGTAGCGGTATCGAAACCGAAAGAAGTCTCAATCTGGTCGTTCTTCAAGTCGCCGTCGATGGTCTTGGGCGCACCGATAACCTGTACACCGTAGTTCTTGGCAGCATAGTATTCGGCCAGAACGCAGGCGTTGGTGTTGGAGTCGTCACCACCGATGATTACGATGGCGTTGATGCCGAGCTCGCGGATAATCTCGAGACCCTTCTCAAACTGGTCTTCCTTCTCCAGCTTAGTACGGCCCGAACCGATCATGTCGAAGCCACCGGTATTGCGGTAGTCGTCGATGATTTCGGCTGTCAGTTCCTTGTAGTTGTGGTCAACGAGACCGCCGGGACCCATGAGGAAGCCGTAGAGCTTGTTCTCGGGGTTGAGCTTCTTGACAGCGTCGAAGATACCGCTGATGACGTTGTGGCCGCCAGGAGCCTGGCCGCCAGAAAGGATTACACCTACATTGATTTTCTGGCTCATTGCCTCATCGCCGGGAACAAACTCCACGAGGGGCATGCCATAAGTGTTGGGGAACAGTTTCTTGATTTCTTCCTGATCGCCTACGCTCTGGGTAGGCTCGCCTTCCTGTACCTTAACGGCACCCTGAAGACCTTTTGGCAGTTTAGGCTGGTAAGCAGCGCGTTCTCTCTGCAAAAGACTTTTTTTCATTTTACGTTTATTTGTTAGAATAGTTACCTTATTCAATTTCTGTGAGGCGCCCGGTTGTCCTTATGATAATGCCAAAAAGAATGGCGTCCTCAAAAATCGTTGCAAAGTTACTCATTTTCCATTAGATATTAAAGCAAAAGAGCAAGAAAATGACCTCGGGCTGTCTTTTTCTTAATCTGGCTCAACGACGGCAATGGTGGCGATAAAGACAGAAAAATGAAAAAAAGTGACCGAATATTTTGTTTTCTCTGCGATTTGCATTATCTTTGGCTCAAATATTACAACAACAATGAGTAGCAAACGAGACTTAAAGCGTGCGATACACAATGTATGCACAGCTCTTTTCGCCGAAGGAGTAGCAGCTTCTCTTTACGGCCCTGAGAAAAACAAGGAAGTGATTGACCCTATCTTCGCGTCTATTCTGGAGATACATTCTGACTTCACTCGTCGTGTGTCTTTCCCTGAACCGGGCATCAAACCGAAGAAGTACTACAAGTTTATCATTGATGAGTTCAACAAGCAAGTGGCTGAGATAGTCGACCAGCTCAACGCGCTACAATAAGGAGACAATGTTACAGCAATTAGCACGCTGGATACTGTATAAAAGGATGGGATGGAAGACAATAATTACTGTCGAACATCCCTCCAAATATATTATATGTCTGGCTCCCCACACCAGTAACTGGGATTTTGTCATCGGTCAGCTCTTCGGTCTGGCAGAGCGTCGTACGACCAACTTTCTGATGAAGAAAGAGTGGTTCTTCTGGCCTCTGGGTCCGCTGTTCAGACGCTTGGGCGGCATACCCGTATATCGCGACCGCAATACGAGCATGACCGATACGCTGGCGCAGGCTGCGAAGGAGCGCAAAGACTTCTGCCTCTGTATCACTCCTGAAGGTACCCGCTCGCTCAACCCCGACTGGAAGAAGGGCTTCTACTATATTGCCCTCAAGGCAGGTATCCCCATACTGCTATATGCGCTCGATTTCGAGCATAAAGAGATACGCTGTACGCGCAGCATCATGCCCTCGGGAGATATAGACGCTGATATGCGTGAGATAAAGCTATATTTCAAGGACGTAAAAGGCAATAAACCAGAACAGTTTAGTATAGGAGAGATAGATTGACAGTTAACTTTCACAAATGGTTGGTCATGGTGGCGCTGGCGTTATGCTGCGCCGTCAGTGTATATGCACAGGACAACTCGCTGGACGCTGCCACCGAGCGTCGGTTGAAGGACTATTTCCTCAACTATAAGCTCGAGGCTGCCACAGGCTATGCCCAGGCGCGCATGAAGAGCTACAGGATAGACAACCGCCAACGCATAGTGACCATCACCGCCAACGATGCCTTTGCGGCACAGGATTTTACGGCCAAGATGGTCTCCAAAATCTATCGTAAGGTGAGCCGTATTCTTCCCTCACCTTACGATACATATAAGATACGTATAGCCGTCAATGGCGTTACCATCGACCTGATGGTGGATGGTGATATGGCAGACCCCAACTCTATTGTCAGAGCGTGGGGCAATATCGATTATAAGGGCAATGCCTGGGTGCGCAATGTGTCGCGTCCCTTTGACATCAGCCGCGGTCTGGGCAACCGTCATCTCACGGTCTATGCCAGCCATGGCCGTTTCTACGACCAGAAGAAGGGGCGGTGGCGCTGGCAGAGACCCAGTCTCTTTGCTACGACCGAAGACCTGTTTACTCCCACCATCGTGGTGCCCTATCTCATACCAATGCTTGAGAATGCGGGCGCCAACGTGTTTACTCCCCGAGAGCGCGACTGGCAGCCCAATGAGGTAATCGTCGACAACAACCGCTCGTCGCTGGGAGCCAAATATGAAGAGGTGGGCACGGGCAGCCGTCAGTGGAAGGACACGGAGAAACCGGGGTTCAGTTTCCATGACGGCCTCTACTCCGACCACGAAAATCCCTTCATCCAGGGTACAGCCCGACAGGTGAAAACCACGAAGAGCAAGTCTAAGATAAGCATCATATCCTATACGCCCGACATCCCCGAGGCGGGTAGATATGCAGTCTATGTGAGCTACCAGACGGTAGAGAAGAGCGTGGACGATGCCGAGTATATCGTCTGTCATAAGGGGCAGGAGACACGTTTCCGCGTCAATCAGCAGATGGGTGGCGGCACATGGGTCTATCTGGGTACCTTCGACTTTGACAAAGGCTGCAACGAGTACAACCGTGTGGTCGTGACCAACCATGCTTCGCGCAAGGGTGTGGTCACTGCCGATGCCGTGCGCTTTGGCGGCGGTATGGGTAACATCGAACGCAACGGCACCACGAGCGGCATGCCTCGCGCTATGGAGGCTGCCCGCTATTGTGCCCAGTGGTCGGGAGTGCCCTATGCCATCTATAGCACCAAGGACGGTGCCGACGACTATGCCGACGACATCAACGTGCGTCCGCTTACCACCAACTGGCTGGCTGGAGGCTCGGTGTATATGCCCTACAAGGTGGGCAAGAATGTGCCGATAGAACTGTCGCTCGCCGTGCACAGTGATGCCGGCTACAGCTACAACGGCAAAGACCTCGTGGGGTCGCTGGCTATCTGCACCACAGGCAACAACGAGGGAGTGCTCAATGCCGGTATACCCCGCAGTGTGTCGAATACCTTTGCCAAAAATCTGCTTGACGGTATCTCTGCCGACCTCAAAGCCAAATACGGACGCTGGGTGGTGCGCTATCTCTGGGACCGCAACTACTCTGAAACCCGCAATCCCGAGATACCCTCGGCCATACTCGAGACGCTCTCCCACCAGAACTTCCCTGATATGGCTTACGCCCAGGACCCCAATTTCAAGTTTACCCTTGCCCGCTCGATATACAAGGCCATACTGAAATATACTGCCGCCCAGCACGGCACACGCTATACCGTACAGCCTCTGGCGCCAAGGAGCCTGCGCACATCGATAGACCGGCAGGGAAAAATCACGCTGACATGGGAGGCGCAGACAGACCCACGGGAGAGCACGGCGATGCCCTCTGCCTATGTGGTATATACCCGCAGCGGTGGGGGAGGGTTTGACAATGGCACGGTGGTAAGCAGCACCACCTACACCATGACGCCCCAACCTGGTACCCAATACGACTTCAAGGTGACAGCTATCAACGACGGCGGTGAGAGCTTTGCTTCGCCCATCGTGTCGGCCCTCTACAAGTCGGCAGAAGCCAAGACAGTGCTCGTAGTCAACGGCTTTGACCGCCTGTCGGCACCCCAGGTCGTCGACGACGGCCGCAGACAGGGCTTTGATCTCGATGCCGACCCTGGTGTCTCTTATGGACTCACGGCGTGGAACGGACGGCAGACCTGCTTCAACGTGAACCGTATGGGTGTCGAGAGTCCCACCGGACTGGGATATGGCGGCGAAGAGATGGCTGGCCTCTTCGTGGCAGGCAATGATTTCTCCTATGTCGCTACCCATACCTCGGCGATAGCCTCGGGGCATAAATATAATGTGGTGAGTTGTGACCGTGCTTCCATCGACGGCCGCAAGGTGGCGCTCGCCGATTACTCCTGTGTAGACCTTATCCTCGGCATGCAGCGCTATACCCCCTATGCTGTGCAGTACTACAAGACATTCACCCCGGCATGGCAAGAGATGTTCAGAGCCTATGCCCAACAGGGAGGGCGGCTGCTTGTGAGCGGCTCGTACATAGGCTCGGATATGCAGAACGACGCTGAACAGCAGTTCCTGTCATCGGTACTGCAGTTGGAGTATCATCCCGCCGACAGCGTCACAGCCGAGCCTGCCATCAACGGACTGGGTATGACGTTTGACATCGGTCGTCGTCTCAACCGTCATCACTACGCTGCCACCCATGTCGAAATACTCCACCCCCAAGGTCAGGCCTACTGCGCCATGCAGTATGCCGACGGCACCTCGGCTGCTGTGGCTTACGACGGGGCGGCCTACAAGTCGTTTGTCATGGGATTCCCCTTCGAGTGCATACAGTCGTCAGCCACGCGAAACCTGCTGATGCAGGGGATAATGCAATTCCTACAGAAACAATAATCAACCCTATAAGACTCCTTATTATGATGTATAAAATTCAAGCAAACCCCACGGGAACAAGAAGTATAGAAGTGAGCGAAGAGCATCTGCAGACCATCCGTAAATATGCGCTGCTCAAGAACCTCATCGACAGTACGGGTATCATCGACGAAAGCGTGCTCGACAAACTCAAGTTCACCTTGCGTGCCCTGCTCGAATCTGAGGCCGGCAAGGACAAGGCGCTGCTCGACCTGTGTCTTGACGTGATATACCATAACAATATGAAGGCTTTCGGTCTGCACCAGCTCACTCTGCTCTATATCGACTGGGTCAGCAAGCAAGACCAGCAAACAGAAACTGAATCCTAAAACAAGCCGCATTGAAAGAATACCGACTTACTGATTTCCTCCCAACTACCAAGAAGGAATGTGAGCTGCGTGGTTGGGATGAGTTGGACGTAATCCTTTTCTCGGGTGATGCCTACGTCGACCACCCCTCATTTGGCGCTGCCGTCATCGGTCGTGTGCTCGAGTCGCAGGGCTATCGCGTGGCCCTCGTTCCCCAGCCCGACTGGCATGGTGATTACCGTGATTTCAAGAAGCTGGGTCGTCCGCGTCTCTTCTTCGCCATCTCGCCCGGTGCCATGGACTCTATGGTCAACCGCTATACGGCAAACCGTCGCCTGCGTAGCGACGATGCCTATACTCCCGGCGGGCGTCATGGTATGCGCCCCGACTATCCCTCGATAGTGTATACCAAGATACTCAAACAGCTCTATCCCGATGTACCCGTGGTGCTGGGTGGCATTGAGGCTTCGCTGCGACGCCTCACCCACTATGACTACTGGCAAGACAGTCTGCGCCGATGCATCCTCTGCGACTCGGGCGCCGACCTTATCGTCTATGGCATGGGCGAGCGTCCTATTGTGGAGATATGCCGCCAGCTCGAAGGTGGTACCCCGTTTGACCAGTTGCGCTCCATCCCCCAGACTGTCTATCTCTGTCGTGAGGGCGATATCCCCGGTGGGGTAGGCGACGACGATATTGTGCTCCACAGTCATGAAGAGTGTCTGCAGAACAAGAAGGCTCAGGCTGAGAACTTCCGCCATATCGAGGAAGAGTCAAACAAGATGCACGCCCAGCGGCTTATACAGGCGGTAGGCAAGTACTGTGCGGTGGTCAATCCACCTTATCCGCCGATGACGACCGAAGAACTCGACGCATCGTTTGACTTGCCCTACACCCGAATGCCTCATCCCAAGTATAAGGATAAGGTTATTCCTGCCTACGAGATGATTAAGTTTTCTGTCAACATCCACCGTGGTTGTTTCGGTGGTTGCGCCTTCTGTACCATCTCTGCCCATCAGGGCAAGTTTATCACCTGTCGTAGCAAGGAGAGCATTCTGCGTGAGGTAAAGCAGGTCATGGAGATGCCAGGGTTCAAGGGCTATCTCTCAGACCTCGGCGGCCCGTCGGCCAACATGTATGGCATGCATGGCAAAAACCAAAACGCCTGTGCCAAGTGCAAGCGTCCGTCGTGCATCCATCCTCGTATCTGCCCCAATCTGAATACCGACCATTCCAAGTTGCTCGACATCTACCATGCGGTCGATGCACTGCCCGGTATCAAGAAGAGCTTCATCGGCAGCGGTGTGCGCTACGACCTGCTGCTGCACCGCTCGGGCGACGAGAAGTCTGACAAGGCTGCCCGCGATTATACCCGTGAGCTCATCTGTCGCCATGTGAGCGGTAGACTCAAGGTCGCGCCCGAGCACACTTCCGACAAGGTGCTCTATCAGATGCGCAAGCCGTCGTTCCAGCTCTTCTATGAGTTCAAACGTATCTTTGACCGCATCAACAAGGAAGAAAATCTGAAGCAACAGATAATCCCTTACTTCATAAGCAGTCATCCAGGTTGCCAGGAAGAAGATATGGCTGAGCTTGCCGTCATCACCAAAGACCTCGACTTCCACTTGGAGCAGGTTCAGGACTTCACGCCAACTCCCATGACCGTCAGCACCGAAGCATGGTATACTGGCTATGACCCATATACGCTTGAACCAGTTTTCTGCGCCCGTACCCAGCGTGAGAAACTGGCCCAGCGCCAGTTCTTCTTTTGGTATAAAAAAGACGAACGTGCCAATATTGAGCGCGAACTGCGTCGCATTGGGCGTGCAGACCTCATCGGCAAGTTGTACAGCGGCACGGGCTTTGCCAATCGTCATGCCGTCTATGACGACAAGGCCATCGGAAGTCGCCCGGATTATCCCCAGAAGTCCAGGAAGAAGAAACCGAACGAGAAAGCATCGTTCAATCCCAACTTCAACCATTCCGGCCAGCGTCCTAACGGCAGCAGGAAGAACAGACCTGCCGACGGGCGTAGAAACCATCGTCGCGACTCCTGATGGTGTGGTCGCGGCTCCTACGTTTACCATAATAACTATGTTGCAAACAAGACCTGCCACTCCTGCAGATATCGATGCCATCATGCTCATCATCCACGGGGCATGTGCCATCATGCAGGAGAGTGGCAATACCCATCAGTGGGTCAACGGTTATCCCTCCCGTGACGTTATCTGTCAAGACATTGCCCGTGGCGATGCTTGGCTCGTCACTGGAGATAATGGCGACGCCGTGGGCTACTTTGTCTTCCGTCCTGGCCCTGACCCCACCTATCGCCACATCTATCACGGCGCGTGGCTCAATGACGCCCCTTATCACGTCATTCATCGCATCGCCGGCAGACCTCATGTCCATGGCATCTTCGATGCCGTGATGCGTCACTGCCAGGCAGCGCAGACCGACCTCCGCATTGATACCCACCGCGATAACCATATCATGCGCCATCTCATAGCCAAATACGCCTTCACCTACTGTGGTATCATCCATACCGAGATGGGCGATGAGCGGCTGGCGTATCAGTTGGCGGCCACCCCGTAAACCCATACGCTGCCCGAGATGACCCCTGGCGGGCTGCGCATTATCGTTGTAAAAATAACAAGTAAAATGAAAATACTACGTCGCATTTTGACCTTCATCGCCTGTATGGCGGTGATAGCCGTGGTGTCCGTACGACGCGACCATCGGCTCTTGGGGTATGAGTTAGAAAACAAGGCAACCACAGCCCCTACTGATACGCTCACTATGGCGGGCGACACGCTGGTGGTGCACACCGCCATGCTCGCCCAGGATGTGCAGGGCTATGCCGGAACCACGCCGCTCGACATCTATGTCCTGGACAATGTGGTGGTGAAGATTGTCGCCTTGCCCAATGTCGAGAGCCCCGACTTCTTTGGCGAGGCAGTCGGTCTGCTCGATGCCTATAAGGGCAAGACCGTCAATGAGGCGCTGTCAGCCAAAGTCGATGGCGTGAGCGGAGCCACCTTCTCGTCTCAGTCGCTTATCTCCAATGTGCGCAGAGGTGTGGCCTATGCCTCCGCCCACAATGCTTCCGCAGCCGACGGTGCCCTGTCGTGGTCGCTCAAGACCATTGTAGCGCTCCTGGTTATCGTCCTCGGAATGACGGTGCCCCTCGTGGTACGCAACAAGAAGATGAGACTCGTCCAGTTGGTGCTCGACATCGTAGTGTTGGGACTCTGGACCGGAACCTTTGTGAGCTACACGATGCTGGTCAACCTCATGTCCAACGGACTCACCTCCTGGTCGCTCGTCGTTCCGATGCTCCTTGTGGTGGCAGCCTTTGTCTATCCCCTCTTCGGCCGCCGAGCCTATTACTGCACCCACCTGTGTCCTCTCGGTGCTGCGCAGGAACTGGCATTCAAGGTCCCAGCCCGCAAGCTCACCCTCAGCAAGAAGGCAGCCCACCGCCTGACCCTCTTCAAGGTCGTCCTGTGGAGCGTGCTCATGCTGCTCATGCTCCTGGGCGTAGGCTTCGAGTGGATGGACTATGAGCCATTCTCCGCCTTTGTCCTCAGTTCGGCCGGAGTCGTGGTGATAGTCTTTGCAGTAGTCATCCTGCTCACCTCCGTCTTCGTGCCCCGTCCCTATTGCCGCTTCATGTGCCCCACGGGTACACTGCTCAAGCAGAAGTAGGCCGCTCCCTACCCAGCTTGTACCGTCACGACGCGTCGAGCTGGGTGTGGATTTTTTTTGTCCAGCCCCACGCGTTTCCCCACCCATTCTACAATCATTATTGTTAGCATTATAGTTATTGTCTATGACAATATAGATAAATTCATTTGTTTGTCTATGATTATATGCCTACCTTTGCAAAACCCGATTATAACGAATAACAATAAAGATATGGAGAACTTAACAGACATTATCAAAGGCAGCCAGCTCACGCTGGTTGACTTCTACGCTACCTGGTGCGGACCATGCAAGATGATGCACCCAGTGTTGGAACAACTCAAGAAGGAACTCGGCGACAGCATCCGCATCATCAAGGTCGACATCGACAAGAACGAGTCTACCGCCATGCAGATGCGCATCCAGTCGGTACCCACGCTGATGCTCTTCCAGAGCGGAGAGATGAAGTGGAGACAGAGCGGAGCCATGTCGCTCGTCGACCTCAAAGCCACCATCGCCAAGTATCAATAGACTATTCACCCGCCAACCCTTACCGCTATGACGACCCAACCCCCGAGATATATTATAATAGGTGGAGTGGCCGGAGGAGCCACTGCCGCCGCGCGTATACGTCGCCTGACCGAGAAAGCAGAGATTATCCTCATCGAGAAAGGAGCCTATATCTCTTATGCCAACTGTGGACTGCCTTATTACATAGGCGGTGTCATCGCCGACCGTGACCGTCTGTTTGTGCAGACGCCCGAGTCGTTCGGCCGCAGGTTCAATATAGATGTGCGCACACTGAGCGAGGTCATCGCCATCGACCCCTCCAGCCGCCAGGTGACCGTGCGCACCGCCGACGGCAGCCAGTATGTCGAGTCTTACGACAAGCTCCTGCTTTCTCCCGGTGCCTCGCCAGTGGTGCCGCCGCTGCCGGGCATCGACAGCGAGGGCATCTTCACGCTGCGCAATGTGGCCGACACCGACCGCATCAAGTCCTATATGACCGACCACGATGTGAAGCGTGCCGTCATCGTGGGTGGAGGGTTCATAGGACTCGAGATGGCCGAAAGCCTCATGCACGCCGGAGCCCATGTGGCGGTGGTCGAGATGGCCAACCAGGTGATGGCGCCCATCGACTATTCGATGGCGTCGCTCGTCCACGAGCATCTGCAGCAGCAGGGCGTGCAACTCTATCTGGAGCAGGCTGTCGACGCCTTTTCGCGCCACGACGGCTCGCTCACCGTACACTTCAAGTCGGGCGTCAGCCTCCAGGCCGACATGGTGCTGCTCAGCATCGGCGTGAGGGCCGAGACCCGACTGGCCCAGGCTGCCGGCATACGTCTGGGCGAGATGCGTGGCATCTGGGTCGATGACTATCTGCAGACCTCGGTCCCCGATGTCTATGCCGTGGGCGACGCCATCGAGTTTCCCCATCCCCTTACGGGCAAACCCTGGCTCAACTTCCTCGCCGGACCCGCCAACCGACAGGCGCGTATCGTGGCCGACAATATGGTGATGGGTAACAAGGTGAAGTATGAAGGCTCCATAGGCACCTCGATAGCCAAGGTGTTTGACCTGACCGTAGCCTCGACCGGACTGCCTGCCAAGCGGCTCAAGACGATGGACATCCCTTACCTCTCTGCCACCATCCACAGCGGCGCCCATGCCGGCTACTATCCCGGCAGTCTGCAGATGGACATCAAGATTACCTTCTCGCCCACCGACGGCAAGCTCTATGGCGCGCAGATAGTGGGCTACGATGGCGTCGACAAGCGCATAGACCAGTATGCCCTCGCCATCAAGCAGGGAGCCACCGTCGCCGACCTTACCCGTCTGGAGCACGCCTACGCGCCGCCCTTCTCGTCGGCCAAAGACCCCGTGGCCATCACGGGCTATGTGGCTGGCAATATACTCAGTGGCAAGATGTCGCCACTCTACTGGCGCGAGTTGCGCGATGCCGACCTCACGGGCGTGACCCTCGTCGATGTGCGTACGCCCGACGAGTATGCGCTGGGCACCATCGACGGCGCCGTCAATATACCGCTCGACGACCTCAGAGAGCGTATGGACGAAATCCCAACCGGCCGTCCGGTGTGGCTCTTCTGCGGCATAGGACTGCGCGGGTATCTCGCGTCCAACATACTCAAGGACAATGGCTACGCCGAGGTGCGCAATCTGATAGGCGGACTCAAGACCTATCGTGCCGCCACCGCCCGTATAGCCCCTCCTGTGGGCTTCGCTGCCGCTGGAGATAGCGCATCGCCCACCGAGGCAGCCTCTGCCGAGAAGGCGGTGGTGCGCATCGACGCCTGCGGCATCCAGTGCCCCGGCCCCATCCTCCGCCTCAAGCAGGCCATCGACACCCTCGCCCCCGGCGACAGACTCGAGGTGACGGCCACCGATGCGGCGTTCCCACGCGATGCCGAGGCATGGTGCCACACCACGGGCCACCGCTTCCTGGGCCGACGTGCCGAGGGCGGAGTCTATACCGCGCTGATAGAGAAGTCTACCGCCTGCGCCGTAGAGTCTGCCCGCTCTCTGCCCACCGGTCAGGGCAAGACCCTCATCCTCTTCAGCGACGACCTCGACAAGACGCTGGCCACCTTTGTCCTCGCCAACGGAGCCGCAGCCACGGGCCAGAAGGTGAGCATCTTCTTCACCTTCTGGGGGCTCAACGCCATCAAGAAGGCGCACAAACCCAAGGTCAGCAAAGACCTCTTCGGGCATATGTTCAGTTGGATGCTGCCTTCCGACTCCACCCGTCTCGCCCTCTCCAAGATGAACATGATGGGCATCGGCGCCAGAATGATGCGCCACATCATGACTCGCAAGGGCGTAGACTCGCTCGAGTCGCTGCGGCAGCAGGCCATCGACAACGGTGTGGAGTTCATAGCCTGCCAGATGTCGATGGATGTGATGGGCGTGAAGCGCGAAGAACTGCTCGACCATGTCACCGTGGGCGGAGTGGCCACCTATATGGAGCGCGCCGACCATGCCAATGTCAATCTGTTTATCTGAGCCTATGAACTTGCAACAGTTAAGATACATTATCGCCGTCAACCGCTTTCGCAACTTTGCGAAGGCGGCTGAGTCGTGCCATGTCTCTCAGCCCACGCTCAGCGCCATGCTGCAGAAGTTGGAGGAAGAGCTCGACACGCGCATCTTTGAGCGCACCAATCGCAGCGTGGTGCCCACGGCGGCAGGAGAGAAGATAGTGCGCCAGGCAGAGAACGCTCTGGCAGAGATAGGCCGCATCGCCGAGATTGTGGCCGAGGACAAGGGGCGCATAGGCGGAGAGTTTGCGCTCGCCGTGGGCCCCACCATAGCGCCCTACATCCTGCCCCGGTTTATCCGCCATTATCGCGAGATGTTTCCCTCGGTCCAGCTGTCTATCCAGGAACTCAAGGCCGACCACATGGTCGACGTCCTGCTGCGTGGTCAGCTCGACGCCGGCATCGCCATTTCGGGCAACGTGCGCGATGGAGTGCTCGAGATACCCCTCTACACCGAGCGGTTCTATGTCTATCTGGCAGAGAGTTGCTGGCGCAAGCTACCCGTCTTCAAGCCGTCCAATCTGGAGCACGAGAACATGTGGGTGATGCGCGATGCGCAGTGTCTCCGCGACAGTGCGTTCTCGTTCTGTAAAGCCCGCACCAAGGGCAACCACATCTACGAGGCTGGCAGCATAGACACGCTGGTGCATATCGTCGACGAGAACGGCGGGTTCACCATTGTGCCCGAGATGCACTTGCCCCTGCTCAGCGACAAGCAGCGCCAGAACGTGCGGCCCATCGATGGCGACTATCTCTCGCAGCGCCGCGTGTCTCTCTACATCAGGGCCGACTACATCAGGCAGCGCATGCTCAATACCGTGATCGATGCTCTCAAGCAGTTTATGCCCCCAGGCATGCTCGGCGAGGGTATCGTCAAGTATGGCATCAAGCTGTAGGCTCGCCGCCACCATCCATCCCGTCTTTCAGCTCGCCGCAAGGGAGGTACAGACCGACACCACTCGGCCGACCACCCTTGCGGCGCTCCCGTTTATGGGCGTCGTGTACAGGGGCGGGGTGATGGCTGGCGAGTGCTGGATGGATGCGGATTGGGGTAGGGCGGATGCGGATGAGGGCAGGTCTGATGTAGACGTGGGACGTGTTGATGTAGACGAGGGCGGGAGGAATGTTGTAGTGGGCAAGGCGCATGATGTAGTGGGTAGGACGGGTGTTGTAGACGGCAGAACGGCGGTTGAAGAGGGTGTGGCAGTGGTGGCTGCCGTCATTTCACCCATCTTCCCCGAGTGCCTCTACAAGTAGACTTCAAACTCTGAAACAGAAAAATACAACCGCGAAATAATCATATCACGCTGCGAAACGATTAAATCAAACCCCGATTTCCCCTTTATCGCCATCTCCGCGATATTCCCCGTCATTCCCTCCGCTTTGTCCCTCAGTCTCGAGCGGCTCACGTTGATCGCCTAATGGCCGAAATGACATTTTGCAGTCATAAGTATAATGCACCAAACTACATTTTTCATCCCACTTCTTCGTTTTTTATCAAAAAAGGCTATAACTTTGAAGCACAATACCCCAAGGTGCGCCACCAAGCTACGAAGGCTAATGACGCACGATACATATCACGCCACTATCATCTTTATCATACAACTATGCCACACACGAATATCCCAACTGGAGTCTATGACCAGATTATCAATCGCCTCTTTCAGCAGAAACTGAACGAGGTAGATTCCCACCGTTTCTATATTGGCAAGAAGCCGATAGGCAAAGATGATGCTGTCAATATACTCAGCAAGTATTTGCAGCACCTTATTGAAATCGCGTTTATAGGATGCCCCGAAGACCTTGGGACGGACAGATATACCGACTTCGTCAATTCGGTTATCAAAACCTTGGGTAGAGAGTTCAATGTAGATGACTCCGAACTTGACCTGATTGATGCTCAGAAGAATATACTTACAGCCGTCGTAGACCGGACTAACTGCGAATATCCTGATATCGAGAAGCATCTCAAGGCCATTACGCCTATTACTTCTATAAGCCGTAGCGCCCTCTTCTTCGGTGGTGGCAGAGGTCGTGTAGATATGGAGAGTGAGTTGAATCGCGAAATTCTCTGTGCCGATGAGATATGTTGGGTGGTTTCCTTTATCAAGACAAGTGGTCTAAACCTGCTTTGGAACAGTCTGAGGAAGTTCACCAGTGCAGGGAAACGGCTGCGTATCATCACGACGACATATACGGGCGCTACAGATTACGATGCCATAGCCCGTTTGGCCACTCTGCGTAACACCGAGATAAAGATTTCGTATGATGGAACGCAGGACCGCCTTCATGCCAAGTCTTATATATTCCTCCGGAATTCTGGCTTTCATACTGCCTATATAGGTTCGAGCAATCTCTCTCATTACGCCTTGAAAGACGGTAAAGAATGGAACTTCAAAGCCACCCAGTTTGAGTTGCCTCAGGTAGTAGAAGAGGTGCGCAATTCATTTGAAAGTTATTGGCGTGATGATACATTTGAAGATTTCGTGCCTGGTGTAAGCGACGAAAGACTGAAAAGAGCCTTAGGGGCAGACTGGGATGCTCCTTTGCTCGACTTCTCGGCTCTTGACCTGATGCGTGCGAAAGACTATCAGCAGGAAATTCTGGAGAAACTGGATGTCGAACGCCATGTACATGGGCATTACCGCAATCTCGTGGTGGCTGCTACGGGTACAGGAAAGACGGTGATAGCAGCCTTCGACTTCAAACGCTATCGTGCGAAGCATCCCGATTGTCATTTCCTTTTCCTCGCTCATCGGCAGGAGATACTGCGACAGGCTATGCAGACTTTCCGCGTTGTGCTCGAAGATCCCAACTTCGGCAGTGTGTGGGATGGCAACAACGAACCGTCCAGCTACCAGCATGTCTTTGCGAGCAAGGACACCTTGCGTAATCGTTTGGACAGTCTGCAACTCACAAAAGACTATTATGACTATATGGTCGTCGACGAGGTGCACCATATTATAGCACCGACATACGTCAAATTGATGACCAACTTCACTCCCAAGATATTACTTGGCTTGACTGCGACCCCCGAACGAACCAACGACCAGGAAGATATCACCATATACTTTGATGGTCACATCTCGGCGGAAATTCGTCTGCCTGCCGCTCTCAATGCAGGTCTGCTCGCACCTTTCTATTATTATGGAATTCCTGACAATGTAGACCTCTCGGAGGTGAAATGGAGTGGACATGGTTATGATGTTGCCGAACTTTCACGCATTTATACGCAGAACGATTATCGCACCGGTCTTATCTTGAAGAAAATGCAGCAGTATATCGGGAACAGCCGCTTGAACAAGGTGCGGGCGCTATGTTTCTGTGTGGATAAGAACCATGCCAAGTTCATGAATGCCAAGTTTACGTTGGCAGGATTGAAAACGAATGTGCTTACAAGTGATGACAATGACTATCATCGCAAACTTGTGAGGAAGCAACTTCAACAAGGTCGCATCAATTACCTCTTTGTGGTTGACCTCTTCAATGAGGGCGTCGATATACCCGAGATTGACACCATCCTCTTTCTGCGTCCTACCGAGAGTGCTACCGTATTTATCCAACAGTTTGGTCGCGGGCTTCGTCTGCATAGTGGCAAGGACCATCTTACGGTCCTTGACTTTGTGGGTCATTCGCGTGCCGAGTTCAGTTATAAAGAGCGCTTTGAGGCCCTGATCGGCCGGCGCTCGCGGAATATAAAGGATGAGATTGAAGGTGGATTCTCCAATGCTCCTATAGGTTGCAAGATTATTCTGGAAGAAAAGGCCAAAGAGGAAATCATCGCTAATATTGATGGCTACTTGCGCAGTCTGAACCGCAGTCGTGTCGTCAAGGAAATATTGGCCTACCACAAGACCTGCAAGGGTAACTTCTCGCTCAAGGGCTTTCTGGCTTACAGCCATGTGCCATTTCATAAGGTGTATGGTGCCCTGACGTGGGGCGAATTGTGCCAATTGGCGGGTGTGCAGGAATCGGTGTCTGTGCACGCAGGGCAGATTAAGTATGCAGTGACCAAGAAATGGCTTGCTACAGATTCGTTCTCATACTTCACTCAGCTGTTGCGCTTTGCCGATTGTGGATTCAAATGTAATACAGAGGAATTCTCTGAACAGGAAAAGCGTTGCGCAGTGATGCTCTACTATGACTTGTATGACAAGGCGGGTAATTATGACGGTATCTGTACAATGTTTGACGACCTGGCTTCCGATAAATTGTTTGTTCAGGAATTCAAGGAGGTCGTCTCTTATCTGCGTGACAGATGCTCTGCACCGGAAAAAGTTGACAATTCAGTGTATAACGAATGGAATCCACTGCATCTGCATGGGGTATACACTAAAGCGCAGATACAGGCGGCACTCGGACTATCAACGATAGACCGCAAGTCGCCTTCGCGGGAAGGCATGGAGCGCCTGAAAGATATAAAACTCGAGGCGATGTATGTGGATATTATCAAAAAGCGCGAAGAGGGTTCTCTGACTGCATATAAAGATTATGCCCAAAACCGTGAGTTTTTCCATTGGGAAACCCAGAATCGTGTGCGTGAGGGGAGTCGCGAGGCAGAGGCATACCGTAATGGCGAGAATAACATGCTCCTGTTTGTAAGGCAACAGGTGGAACATCCGGATTATGGTTGCAGAATGGGATTTACCTATCTTGGTCAGGTCACAATGGAGAGCATCGAGGGTTCTAAACCCATGCAGATAGTGTGGCATCTCGCCACGCCTATGTCTGAATCGACTTACGCCTTTGCGAGTCAATATAAAGCTATAGGATAATGCAGCGTATGGATAAGAGAAAATATATTGAGGTGGTGGCAGCCATTATCTGTGATGGCGGCAGGGTCTTTGCCACGCAGCGTGGTTATGGCGAATGGAAAGACTGGTGGGAGTTTCCCGGCGGGAAGATGGAGCCGGGCGAAACGCCTGAAGCGGCTCTGTGTAGAGAAATTAGGGAGGAACTGGCAACGAGGATAAGCGTCGGCGAACGGCTCACAACGGTCGAATATGATTACCCGAAGTTTCATCTGACCATGCACTGCTATCTCTGCACAGTGATGAGTGGTGAGTTGACGCTGCTGGAGCACGAGGCGGCAAAGTGGCTCGGGCTGGGTGAACTCGACTCGATGAGGTGGTTGCCCGCCGACGAACTGGTGATAGAACGGCTGAAAGCGAGGGCTGTGGAGGGCGAGACAAGATGAGATACTCAGAAAGCGAACTTGGCGGCAAGAGCATGTAAAAGAGTGGGAAAGTGAATCAGGGGCAATGGCAGACAAACTGACAAAGGAGCAGCGCCGTCACTGTATGGCACAGATACGGGGAAAGGGCACCAAACCAGAGATGGTAGTGAGGAAATTCCTCTTTGGCCGTGGCTTCCGCTACAGGCTCAATCATCCGTGGCTGCCCGGACACCCCGACATCGTGCTGCGCAAGTATCGCTCGGTCATCTTTGTCAACGGCTGCTTCTGGCATGGCCATGAGGGCTGCCGCTATTATGTGGTACCCAAGAGCAATACCGAATTCTGGAAGGCGAAGATAGCGCGCAACCGCACCCGCGACATAGAAGAGCAGCGCCGTCTCGCCTCGATGGGATGGCATTGTATCACCGTGTGGGAGTGTCAGTTGAAGCCAGCGGTGAGAGAACAGACACTGGAGTCGCTGGCGTACACTCTCAACAGGATATGGCTCAACGACCACAGCGTAAGGAAGTATGAATTGGATGAGGAGGCACCGGGCATGGTGGCCGAAGATGGCGAGCCTGAATAGGAAGATAGTGACGCAGGCGATATAGGCCCCGAGCGGCGGCGCGGCGATAAGCTCCGTGCCCATAAACGAAAAAACCGAGAAGCCCATGGTGTGGACTTCTCGGTCGAAGTGGCTTTGTGTTCCCTGTCTTGAGCCTCTTGTCGGATTCGAACCAACGACCCCGAGATTACAAATCACGTGCTCTGGCCAACTGAGCTAAAGAGGCGGGTGGGCAAGCGATTCTTATCGCGCCGCTACAACCTATTACCCTTGCTATGTTCCCATCCTGGGGGATTCACAGGGAGCTGGCCGTAAGAGACTTGCCCATTTTGCGGATGCAAAGGTACTACTTTTCGTGCTAAATCAAGCATGAAATGGTACATTTTTTTCTATTTTAACTAAAAAGCCATGCTTTATGGGGCTCGGAGGTACGCTCTTGGCAGCCAAATGTCGGTCAGAAATCGACTACGGTGATGCCGGCTCCGCCAAACTGCACATGCTCGTCGGCATAGTGGGTGACATTGGGGATGGCTCCGAGGTACTGACGGATGAGCTGGCGCAGGATGCCGTTGCCCTTGCCATGGAGGATGCGCACGCGCTGCATACCCATGAGGATGGCATCGTCGATGAAATGCTGCACGGCATTGAGCGCTTCGTCGCCACGCATACCCCGCACATCGAGGTCCTGGTGGAAGTTCTGGCGGTGACTGTCGATGGTCTGCTGGGTGAGGTGGGAGATGTTGTAGCTGCGCAGGTTCTCCATACGTTCGTCGGCATGGGTCTTGGGAGCTTCGGTGGTGGCGGCGCTCTGTGTGGCGTTGGCACGCTGCAGTCTGTCAACCCGCATACGAGTGCGCATGTCGCCAAAGATGACGCTGGCCATCTTGCCGTCGATGCGCTCGATGGTGCCCACCGACGATGCACCCTTGATGCACACGCTGTCGCCGGCTGCCAATGGCTGCTGGCTGGCTTGGGCCTGCTGCCGGGCTTGCTCCTGGCGCTTCTGCTGTTGCTGCTGTTCGTTGGCGCGCTGCTCCTTGCGCTGCTGGCGTCGCTCCTTGCGCTGTTGAATCTGTGCCATCTTGCGGGCTATTATCTCGTCGTTGGTTTGGGTGTCGAGGTCGCTTACCTCCTGCTTGAACTGCTCCAGTTCCTCGCGGATGCGCTTGGTGTTTTCGCGTTCAGCCTGGCTCTCACGTATCTCGCGTATGGTGTTTTCGATACGTCGGTTGCTCTCGCTCAATATTTCTTCAGCCTCCTGCTTGGCTCGGCGCAGTATCTCCTTGCGCTGTACACCAATCTGCTCGATATCATGTTCATAGCGTTCTATCTGGCGCTCCAGTTCCTTCTCGCGCTGATGGATATTGGTGCGCTTGTTTTCCCAGTAACGCTTGTCGCGAACAATGTCCTGCAGATACTTGTCGCTCTGGATGTAGTCGGAGCCCACGATGTCGCTGGCTTGGCGTATCACCTCTTCGGGGAGTCCTATCTTGCGCGCAATCTCGATGGCAAACGAGCTGCCGGGGCGACCTATGGAGAGTTGGAACAGAGGCTTCATCTCGTGGCGGTCGTAGAGCATGGCACCGTTGGCCACGCCCTCGTGCTCGTCGGCGAAGTGCTTGAGGTTCTGGTAGTGCGTGGTGATGACGCCCCAGGCTCCGTGGGCAAGAAATTGCCCCAGCACACTCTCGGCTATGGCTCCGCCGATGTTGGGCTCGGTTCCGGTGCCAAACTCGTCGATGAGTATCAGTGTGGATGGATTGGCCTGCTTCAGCATGTTCTTCATATTGAGCAGGTGGGAGGAGTAGGTGGACAGGTCGTTCTCGAGACTCTGCTCATCGCCGATGTCTATCATGATGTCCTTGAACATACCCACGCGCGAGCGTTCGTCTACGGGGATGCCCAGACCACACTGCACCATATACTGCAAGAGTCCGGTGGTCTTGAGGCAGACGGACTTTCCGCCGGCATTGGGACCCGATATGATGAGTATGCGGTTGTCGGTGGTGAGCTCTATATTAAGAGGTACGAGCGCGGAGGGAGTGGCAGAGTTTTGCTTGAGGCGCTGCTCGAGCAAGGGGTGGCGGGCTCGGGTCCAGTCGATGATGGGGGTGGCAGTCACCTTAGGTTCGGCGCACTGCATATTCTCGGAGAGAGAAGCCTTGGCGTGTACGAAGTCGATGTCGGCCAGAAAGTCCTGGGAGAACAGTATCTCCTCGGTATGGGGGCGTATGTCGTCGGCCATCTGCTTGAGTATGCGGATAATCTCATGTCGCTCATCGCTCTCGAGCTCGCGTATATGGTTGTTGGCCTCTACCACCTCGGCAGGCTCCACATACACGGTGCGTCCGCTTGCCGACTCGTCGTGTACGATACCACCTATCTTGCGCTTCAGTCCTGGCGCCACGGGCAATACCAGTCGGCCGTCGCGTAGGGTGGGGGCCACGTCCTTGTCTACAAGTCCTTCGCTCTGTGCCGAGCGGAGTATTCCTCCCAGTATGCGCGAGATGGAACCCTTGGTTCGGGCCAGTTCGTGACGGATTTCAGCTAATTTGGGAGAGGCGTTGTCCTTGATATGTCCGAATTTGTCTAATATGCGGTCGATGTCCTTCACTATCTGGGGCATGGGTATCACGCCCTCGGTGAGTGCCGCAAGGGCGGGGAAGATGAAGGCGGTATGTTCGTCGTCGGTATAGCGCTTGAGAAAAGCCACGACATCATTCATCGTGGCAAGGGTGCGCATCAGCTCAAAGAGCTCAGTCTCTTCGAGGAATGTGCCCGTCATGCGAAGCCGCTTCATGCTTTCGCGGACATCGAAAAATGCATTTAGAGGGAAATCCTCTTCGCCTGAACGTATACGCTTCATCTCTCTAATCTGCTCCATAGAAGCATTGATGGCGTCTGCATCGGTCATAAACGCCATGTTGTCGATGCGCACGATGCCCAATGGTGAGAGACAACGCGAACGAAGCATGTCGCGGATCTCATGAAAACCTATCTTAAATTCGAAATTATCAGGGTAAATCATACTGCAAAGTTACCACTTTTCCTGCATAAGGATAAGGAAAACGGAAATAATTTGAAAAAAAACCTGCAAAAGTTTGGCGGAACCAAAAAAACTTAATACCTTTGCACTCGCTTTTAAGGCACATCGACCTGCCAGCAATGATGAAAGCATTGGAGAGATGGTAGAGTGGTCGATTACAGCGGTCTTGAAAACCGCCGTACCGAGAGGTACCGGGGGTTCGAATCCCTCTCTCTCCGCCAAAGTCAGCGTAACGAGTTGTAAAACAACAAGTTGCGCTGATTTTTCGTTTAAGGGTGCGCCAAATCTGCGCCAGAATTTTTTAGGTAATTGAACAAACGTCTTTAATCCACCGATATGATGGCTCTAAAAGATGTTAAAAAAATGTGCTCAAAATTTTGTAACGGCAAGAGTTCTGACATTGTGGGCTACACACCTCCCACTTTACATAAAGGTGTACGTTGGTTTGTAGATTTTACATCATTAGACCCAGCACGAGGTTTAATGCGTCGTAAGAGATACTATATCAAAGATAGTCTTAGCGTCTCTGAAAAGAAACGCAGAGCAAGCGAAATCATGGAGGTTCTTACAAAGCAGCTTGCTCAGGGATGGAATCCTTGGGTAACAGATGATGAGAGTCGTGGTTTTGTGTATTTCGACAACTGCCTTGAACGCTATCTTGACTATGTAGACCGCATGGACAGAAAGAAAACGCGTCAAAGCTATCGTTCCAGGGTGAATATACTTCGTGAGTTTATTACATCGCAAGTTAATCCCATCAAGTATGCCTATCAATTTGATATTGGCTTCTGTAATGACTTCATAGATTGGATTTATCTTGATCGTGAGAGTTCTCCACGAACAAGAAACAATTACAGGGGATGGCTTTACGGCTTGGCGGAGTTCTTGATTGCTCGTAAGCACATCAACACTAATCCTGTAGAACATATCAAAGTGATGCCTGAACATGAGAAATACCGCAAGGACTTGACACCAGAGATGCTGAAGCAGATGTCAAACTATCTGTGCAGAAATGATAAGTCGTTCTTTCTTGCCTGTATGATGCAGTATTATACGCTCATACGCCCAGGCGAATTGAGTCACTTGAAGATTGGCGACATTTCTCTGAAGAAACAAACGGTGTTTGTATCGCATGAATTCAGCAAGAACCACAAGGATGCAGAAGTTGGCTTGAATAAAATCGTCATCAAACTTATGCTTGACTTGGAGGTGTTCAAGCAGCCGGATAGCTATTACCTGTTCGGCTCTGACTTCAAACCAAGCAAAGAGCGTATTGGTTCGGACCAATTCAACAAGCGTTGGAAAGTTATGCGTAAAGCTCTAAAATGGAATGACTGTTACCAGTTCTACAGTTTGAAGGACTCTGGCATCCGTGACTTGGCAAATGCGCAAGGAGTGGTAGTTGCACGTGACCAAGCTCGACATAGCGACATCACTACTACCAACAAGTATATCCAAAAGCATGGAGTACAGCAGGTAACACTTGGCTTTGAAGGAAATCTTACTTACGATGACGAGGTGGAGTAAACTCGCCTTGTTTATAATGCAAATGGTAATCATCTATCACCTTACAGGTCGTAGGCGATTACCATTTGCGTATTAAATAGCCTTTTTCTTTTGTAGCGTTGTATCTCTCGGTGTCTTATTCCCACAAATACAATGAGTGTCAACACTTTATACAAAGATACAACTTGTATACACAACGTTTCTACGCTACATTTTATCCTTTATAAGCTTCCCACTCCACTGCGAAGTGTTACTGAGATGGTTGGCAAACAGACATCACAGCCCGATGGCAACAAGTTGCTATTAGGCTGTCATGACTGTTTGCCAAGGACCAAATACAAAGAAAGCAGCAATTCTAAACACAATCTATCAAGGCTTACGCTTAGAAGACTTGTGTTTAGAATTGCCACTCACTTTGTTTGGATATTTGGTCTTGCCACTCGCAACACTTCACAGTTCCCCACCCTTTATATAAAACTTCTTCAAGTTCCACGAAATAAAAGAGGTTCTTAAAGACTTACCCACCCTGTAAAACAGACGGCAGCTATTCTGCTTGATGAACAAAGCACCATTCTTGTCTGCAAACAGTCAAGAGAGGAGCATTGTTCCGCAGAACGTGTGACGAATTGAATTGTCAATCGGCAGAGCATCAAGCGAAGATCGATATGAACCGACCTTCATATTGCTGCTTTTTGATTGACAACACAATTCTAATGTCACACTGTAGCTGCTGACTGTTTTACGCCCACCCTTGGCATTGTAGGTTGTTGGATAACCAACATTCCTATGTATGGGATATAAAGTAAGGGAAATGACTATTTTAGATTGATTTCTCCTTAACCTTGTTAGCGGTTCTCGACATGGATGGATATTCCATCTCTATATCATATTGGTGCAATATCCTATATATGTTACTTTTTCCACGGTAGCCAGTCCTATCCATGATTTCCTTTACACTATAGCCGGCTTTATACATGTTGATAACCAGCTTGTATCGTTTCAATTTTCTATCCTCGAAGCTGTAGGAATACAATTCAGCCTCCAAGTCATCATGTGAAGCCCTATCTCTTTTGCTGAAAACCTTGCATATCAAGTCTAATGTGTCCGCCGTTCTTCTCTCAGGAAACAACTTGTCATGCGTGTCCAGTTCATCTGAGAGGGAAATAATGCGAATGTCCATCTTAGAACAATACTTGATGAAGAACATCATATCGTGGAAATTGTGAAACACATTGTCGAATGATGCAAACACCGCACTGTCTCCATTTGAAAGACTGTCAATGAACTTACACCACTCAATGCGTTTCTTGTCTTTGGTCTCTTCAATGTGAATATTGACACATCCATGACCTTTCATCAAATTGATGATTTCTGTTGTATGCTCAAAGTATTGAGCCTTATTTATATAACCGATATAGTTCATATTATCCGTATTGCTAAGTAATATTGTCTGCAAAGATAATCATAAACCACTGGATTTAGGTATGAATACCATACATATATGCTGTATTACTGTATTTTAAGGCATATCCTCTGTTTATTGGTTCTATTTTTACCAAGAATAGAACCAATGCTTAAAATATTGAGCAGAAAATTATTCTTTTCAGACTTTACTCCCTACCTTTGTCATTAAAAACAAATAAAACATCAACACCACATGAAGAAAGACCATATTCAGTCTCCAATCCGCAGAGAAAACAGCCATATCATACATCATCTACAGCCGTTTGGTAATATCGTATTACCCTTATTATCGGTATTACTCATATTACTTGTATTTTCCAGTTGTTCATCATGCTCTGGTGGAGGGAAATACGACTTTCGAACACGCCAAGATGCCTTAAACGAGTATCACCAATACCTCTGGAAAGTCCGTTCTATTAGCCATTCCAACACCAAAGACTTTGGTGAGACCTTATGTGAATGGCATGAGATAAGCGACACTGTCTATAAGTTCCTTGCCAAAGACTCAGTTTTCATCAAGCACCATAACGTGGCAAACGACTTTTTTCTTATCAGCGACTCCATAAGAACAGAAATGCTTCGCCTTACCGAAACATGGAAATACGGCTATGGGGATGTTCTCACGATAAAAGACATGACTTGTTCCTACAAAGAGGACAAAGAACTTCTCGATGCTGTTCACGAAGCAGAACCTTTCTTTAATGCTTTGGACAGTACAAGCATTAGTGTTTGTGATAAAAATTCAATCTTGAAACGTTACCGTTACTTCTTGGGCGAGACCAAGAGGTCTGGAATAAACAACAAGAATGAGCTGCTAAAATTCATAAGCCAAGAAGATTTCTTGTTCCGTTCTTTTCTTGCACACCTATATGAAATGGACAACGAACCTCTGTCCGACATCACAAAAGACACGGAAACCATCTGCCGAAATATATTTCTGGCAGCAAAGGACGGGACAATATCATCAAAAGATGTAGTCGTTTACATGTCTATGCGCACTGTGAGGCGATTGTTACAGAACTCTGCAGAATGTGTGGAGAATATTAACCGCCTTGAAATGAAAAACAAGGCACAAGGCAACGCCTATCTTTGGATGATAATACAGCCTTTCATCAGCATTGACCAGTTTTCTCTTGCCACAATGACCGAGCAGGAACGAAAGAAGTTCAACTATGTCATCTCTCAACTTCCCAAATCAAGAAAGTTTGCTGAGACGTTTGACATCAACCTAAAGGCATTGAACTATCTGTTGCCACAGCAACTACTAAAAATATACGTCTCATCATTTTAACTCCTACTAAGTATGATAACAAAAGAAGTGAACAAGTTTATGGCTTTGGCACCGCTCATGTTGCCAAGGCTCATTGACAGTAAGAAATGTGCGGAACCTGACATAACCGAAGACTCCGCAATACTTTATTTTTCTCTTGAAGAAAAGTTTCCCATTGGGTGTGTCATGGATATGCTTGACGATGATATGGACTTACTTTTACTGTATCATGGTACAAGTAAAACAGATTCCAATATACATCATTGTTGTTTCTTTGCCAGTCCTAAATTGGGTCAAAGTATGTACAAGGTCAATATGGTGTCACAGCCTAACGGCTTTATTGATGGAATCTCCGTAACCATATACGATTCTATTGATGTTTGGGAGGACGAGCTTGAAAGTGATCTTCTTTCACACGAGGCATCTTTTGACTTTATTGAGGCCATGACAGCAGCTAAACTCCTTTCTGTATTCTGCAAAATGAACTATGATGGCTGAACTACTATACAAGATAGCCGACATCATCAATGCCAACAGCAAGGTATATCGTGCTGTTGTTCCTGAAGCAAGGCATGACTATATGATGCACGAGAACGGAAAACTTGTGAAATCATCATGTCTTGTTCTTCGCGTCATGTTGTCTGGCAAAGTAAAGTACCATATATCCAGAACGGTCTGGAACATATATGAGTATGACATAGCCAAAATCATAAAGAAAATATGCAGAAGAGACGGTGCTTTTGCAGAACGCATTGCAAAATGTGAACCTACATTACACGATGTTGAACTGATTATTCGCAGAGCATCGTTTAAGTCTCTGAAGCTTAAAATTTCAAATTCTCCATTTTATCTGTATGTTGGTGATGACGTTTAGATATTTCCAAGTAATACGGTATTACTCATATTATTCAAATAAAAATGACGTACTTTAAGATTGCAATATTCTTAGCATTTTCTCTGTTTTTGTTCTTGTTTCCAGCAAGGCTATACACTAACAGAAAATTCAGAAGAGCATGGCTCGGTATGGCTTACTCAGAAAACTTCAGGTTGTTCACGGCACGATTGCTGTGTCTTGCACTTATCTTGTTTCACCTGGTGTATTACGCTTTGTTCCCCTTGGAGAAAGGCATCATGCTTTCATCAATCTATGTATTCTTCTCGCTTGCTTCTAAGAAGAACATGATACTGCTTCAGACAATAAGAAAGTCACGCATGATTGTTATGGTTCTTGCCTTCACTACCATTGTACTTTCGTTTATTCCACATCTGCTTTCGGTGGCAGTAACATTAGCGTTTATTCTTGAAGCTGCCTGTTGTTTCCCTTCCAAAGTAAAACATCGTAAAAGTAAAACTCAAAAAGCTCATGTGAAACCTACCGATATTGAACAAATAGAAATGTTGTCTCATTCTTAAAAACTGCAGTTATGGAAAAGAATACCCATTCGCTTAATTGGCTTGCTCTTGGTGCTGAATTGATAGACTGCCTGAGATCAAAAGGCAATCATCGTCTTACACGATACGACGCCTTCGTCTGGATGATGGAACACATACAAAAAGGAGTTGCCGTGAGGGATGCGGACGGAGTTGTCATAAACACGGCACCTTATTCCGCTTCTTACAAACGCCTTGCGGAAGATTGGAATTGGGAGCGTCATACCGTTCAATCATTCATCGAAGAACTTACGGCTTTGTCGGTCATCACTTCTAAACGACAGGGAAATGTTTATGTCTTTTTCATCGGCAAGAAGTCTTACAAACAGCTTGTCTTATGACTTCACATTCCCTATCATTTCGTCTCAAAACGATAGCAATGCAACAATCAAATGCGTTCTTCAAAATCTCTGCGAGCTTGCTTGCTGCAATTCAAAAACGACTTGCGCCAACGACTCGTTAAGCAACGATTTTTCAAATCGGTAAGCCTAATTACCGGTTTTGAGAAAACCGTATTAGGCTGCCACTCCAAGGGGAGTTCCTTCGGGGAGCAAGCTCTGGCAGAATAAAGGTACTTGTAACTAAAAAATAAAGAATATGGCAGGAAGAAAACAGGTCATGGATATGCGCTCTACTACCAGTGGTGTAAGTTCGCAGGAGAGTGACGAACAACAACGAAACTGGACAAAACAGCATTGGGAGAAGAAAGCCAAAGATAGTCTTTCCAACTATGACCTGACACGTGCGAAACTCAACTTTGAAGTCGTAAAGGGTGGTATCATTCAACCGATAGACACCTCAAAGACAATAGCGGAAAAGATGGCGGAGAACTTGGCTGCAAGGGGTATCAAAGACCCAAACGCACGTCCCAACGCTGTGATGAAAAGACGGACTGTTGCCCAGTTTATCTTTGGAGGCAATCGTGAGCGTATGCACGAACTTGCTTTTGGCAACCAAACAGTGGACTTGACAAAGAGTGCTGATAACTCTTCAATAGTCCGCTGCAAAGACATAGAAGAATGGGCAAAGGATGTATACTCATTCATGGCAAAGCGATTTGGCGAGGACAACATCATCAGCTTCTATGTCCACCTTGACGAGAAAAATCCACATTGTCATTGTACGTTGGTACCAGTAGACCCCGTGAAGAATCGCATTTCATGGAAAAGTGTATTTGGTGATGGCAGAGAAGCAGAGTCTGCTAATATGACCAAGCTTCATAGTGAATTGCAGGAGGCTGTAAGTGAGAAATGGGGATTGGAACGTGGTAGCAATATGGAGGAAACAAGGGCAAGGCATCGTTCCACAGAGGAATACAAACGTGAACTTGTGTCAGAAGTATGTAATCTCCAGTCTACGAGGGAAGACTTGTTGAAGCAAATTCACCGTGCAGAAATAAAACTGAAAGGTATCTCTACCATGATAGCCAATCTGCAAGCCCGGAAAGATGATATACAAACGCAGATTAACCAAATAGCCCAGCAGCTTGGTCAATCCGGTGCTGACAATGACGAATTGGCTAACAAGATTGCTCTGTTACGCAAAGAGATGGAAGGTATAGACGAGAAGTTGGCAGCAAGATACAAGATGCTGGACGATGCCAATGATACTATCAACGAAGCGAAAGCCAGACTTGCTGAAATGAGAGAAGAACATAGTGAAATGCTTAAAAGTCTTGGTGAGGACAATGATTTGAAAGCTACGGCAATTCAGAAAAACATTCTTTGGACTTACAACAAGATGCTGACAAATTCCATAGAGCCACTTATCCCTTCTTTATCAGACCGTCAACAAGAAATCCTTGACGACTCGGGATATAATGACCTTACAACAAACACCGACAACGTAATCAACTGTGCCATGCTCTTGGTTCTCGGCTATATCCGTGAGGCAACTACTTATGCCCAATCTTGTGGCGGAGGCAGCTCACCTGGTACTGGTTGGGGACGTGACAAGGATGAAGATGATGAACATTGGTGGCGGCGCTGCATTGCTCAATCGGCTGCAATGATGCGTCCTGCAATGCATAAACGCAAGCGTGGACGGTAAATATCAGTAATACGAGTAATATGGGTAATAAAGCGCCAAAGGCTCATATAAAAACAGGTGGCTATTTTGCAAAAATGCAAGCCACCTATTTTTATAGTTTACTCAATATTGTTTATCACACCTGAGAACAAAATAGTATGTGTTGTTTCTTCCACTATTTCAAACAAGAAAGGTTTGTTGACCTTCATCAATTTTGGTGTAGGCTCAACTTCTGGTGGACAGCATCCGGCTTCTGCCATAAAAGTTACAGCTGCAGCCTCAGTTCCTTGCTCATCAACTTTGATTTTTACCTGTTGCGAAATGTCTGAGATTTGCAATCCTTTGATACATTGAGGTATAATGTCGCATGATTCCAACACACATGATAGCCTCAGTTGCTTTAGCAACTTCTTGACTTCAATATTATTAGCAACTTCAAATCTTGGCAATGACAATTTCACTTCTTTTCGCTCTGTGTACAACTCAAAATTTTCATCTTGTATAAAATTGAGTACATCAATGACGCCATATTTGTTTTTGGGCAGATAAATGCGCATGGCGAACTCCTTATGGTTCACACCCTCGCAGGTGTATGGTAAACGTACCGCTTGATAAACGGATGTCTCAGTATAATCCATCCTACCATCACTTAGCATGGTTGGTACCTTCACTTTTCCTTTTGTGCCATAAAACATTCGGTCTTTAGTATTGTATTCATCAAATTCATCTTCCCATGAACCTTTGAAGTACAATATATCAACAATCAATGCGAGCATTGCTGCGTTAATATCAGTGTCAAGACGGTCGATAAGCCCATGCGTACCTTTGCAGACTTCTTCGTCAATGATATTCTTGATATTGGCATCGGAAAAGTCTACAGCATTGGCAGTAACATGAAAGGCATTCTTTATGTTGTCTATCGCTTTTGTATTTAACACCAAATCATGTTTATACCATAACGTTGTTTGTTGTTCTATGGTTGGAACCATTTGTATAGGATTTCCATCAATATCACGAAAAGTCTCCTTGTGTGGAATCGGTTGGGTATTGTCGTTATTGAAAAGTGAGTTCGCTTCCTTTATATCAATAATATCACTCACAGCCTGGTCTAAAATCCATCTGCTGATATTGGGCGTAGTCCAATTTGCGAGCAACACAAGTATTGCTTGCAAACGTGATGGAGACAGAGCTATGTTTTGTTTGTCACCAATCTCCTCTATGAGTGATTTCAATACATAGTTGCTAAAACGTGCAGAGTAATCTTTATACAATCTAAGTATTTTTTCTATATCTTCTTTCATGACTATTATCTGAAACAAGTTTTATCATATATCTATCTACTACCTGTCAAAGTGGTAATATTCCACCTTGAAAATCGGTTTTCGGTAGATTCTCAACCTAGTCTTCTGTTTGGTTGATTGAAACATTAAACGCTTTGCAGCGACGATTCTTCTGACTACAGCGACTAAGTGAGAAGCGACTAAACTTCTCGTAAATGTCCAAGCCACGTCCAAGAGCTATGGTCCACCCGGTATCTGTTTTGATGAAGCGGTCATGGTCTGCCTTGAAGTCGTAGGTAAACTCTATGCCCATCGGCAGCAACTCATCTGCCAAGTCGTTGAAAGAGTCTATCATCTCTGCCACTTTCTCGTCATCGTCATTCTGTGTACTCAGATGAATTTTTACGGTGTCTTGTATCGTTGACACATCTTTCACCATTTGTATGAAATCCACCAAATTGTCGATCTGATACGGTTGACGTATGAAAGGATCTGTAATGTGTATTTCCTTTGCTGCTCGCAAATAATCACCAAACAAGTCTTTGTAAGTTACTCCACTCTGGTTTTCTCTTATGGAAATAGTCTTAGCAACAAGAGGTTTGATGCGAGGACGTGAGCCAGAATGATTTAATTCCAAATTCTCTTCTTTATCATTGTCTTCGGCATCCGTGTTAATCGGTTTATGTTCGATGTTTTCAAGTGTCTCCACCTTTACAGTTTCGCCTGTCTTCAACCAAACATATTCAAACTTTGCAGGTTCCGCACAGAAAGTGCTGTCGATGATATACAGCTGGTCTTTTACTCGCTTGCGCCCTTCTGCAGCAAAGTCAATGATTTCCTTAGCTTCCTCATCCGTTATCTTACCATCGGGATAGATGAGCTTCATCATGCCAGAGAACGTTTTACGGATGGCAAGGTGGTCACGCTCAGAAAGTGAACCGTCAAACTTGACATAATCATTCAGCAATGCCGTGCGATCGTCATTGCGTAGAGCGTGTAATACGGCTGCAATGTAGTCTGTGATAAGACCATACCCTTTAGAGAAACTGTTCTTTTTCAGCATCTTGATTTCCCATCCTGGATTATACAGATGCATACGGTCAAGAAACGCACCCTTGATGAAGGAAGTAGGAATACTCTCAAACAGATGGCTGTTCTTCAGCATAAACGGAACGGTGTGTTTCGTATTGCCCACAAAAGACATAGATGCACTTGCCTCATGTGTACCCTTACCACGGTTGAACGACTTGTTGGCAAGATAGTTCTGCATAGTATCAATAAGCACAGCATCCACGTTTCGCCCTTTCTGTTGTTCAAATTCATCCCATGCCACAACATCCCAATATCCCACGAGTCCAAGAATCTCCTTGTTGCCTTGAATTTTCACGAAAAGTCGGGCAGATGTTACGTCACCGCCACTTACAAGTACACCATAAGGAGACAGTTCCTGGAATACATGAGACTTACCAGTTCCTTTTGGACCCAACTCCATAAAGTTGAAATTATTCTCTACATGAGGAAGAAGACGAGCCAGCGTGATGAACTTCTCACGTCGGTTCATTGTCTCTGGATTCAGCCCCACTGTGTGCATCAGAAAGTCTATCCATTCATCGGTTGTGAAGTTCTTTCGTTGGTCGATATAGTCTTGCAGGTCGATATTTGAAATCTGAATAGGCTTCAAAGTCTGTATTTCCCATCTCACCTTTATGTTCTCGCCACTGATATAACCCAGTGTAATGATGCACCACACACCGTTGCCGCTCAATAACTTCGGGTTATGGCGCACATAGTCGGTACCGATAGGAACACCTGACAGTCCAAGATTGGCAAAGGTTGCCTGATATTCATCGCTTCTCTCATTAAGAACAACCGTCACCTTGTCAATGACACGGTGCTGCCCATTCTCACGTATGAGTCCTTTTACGGATTCGGCTTCCGCACGGTGCACATAGTTGTTTTGGATAACCAGTTTTACCTTCTCTATACCTTCGTTTATCACCTCCTCGTCATCGCTGGCGCAATACTGACCGAGAAGGTATTCCAACACGTATGTAGGCACTGGAAGCCCTCCCTTCACAAGGAACGCCAAGTCTTTTCTGACGACCTTGCCTATGAAGCAATCCATTATTTTCTGTTGTAAATCCATAAACCTTGAAGACTAAATTAGAAGTCAAAATCATTTTCTATCAATGTGTTGTTTGTCACATTCTCCTTTATTATAGGGTTCAATTCATCTGTGGCATCAAACACTTTCAGTTGCAGCACCTTGGCATCAATATTCTTATTGAGTGTGAGGTCTACCTGTATTTTTCTGTTGTCCAAAGACGGGTCCGTCTTGTCGAGAAGGATATCCTTGACTGGCGTAACCGGCACATCGTTGTAATACAGAGCAACCCTTATGGGGCGCTCCTTCATGTCCATAGACACAGCCTCTGTTTGCAGCATCTTGAATCTCAGACGTGAGGCTTGCATCGAAAGTCGTCTGTCGAGAATCATCACGCCCACTGGTTGCTTGTTGTCGTCTCTTTCCTGACGGCTTGTTATTACGGGGATTATCAGTTCCTGCAATGCTGCACCGCCATGAGTGAACATATAACCACCCGATGGAGCCGCAAACCGGTTTGTACCCATTGGCACAGCCACCATCACATCGCCAACATTAACCATGCCCGACACCTCGTTTAGTGGAAATTTTACCACACCGTTTACTTCGTCTTTCGATTTAGTAAGATAATAACGTGTGCTGCGTTCAAGACAGTCTTCTTCTATTTTGTGCTTGTCTTTGTCGGCAAATATTATGTCGTTGAACAGGAAGCCGTGGTCACTTGTTATGTAGACTTCCGTCACGTTGTAGGAGGCATGTATCTTTGGAATCATTTTTTTCAATTCGGTGATAGCATCCCTGCAACTGTTTACTATTTGCTTGGCATTGCCGTCATGTCCTGTCTTGTCAATGACATCGTGAAAGATATACACCAACGGATGCTTGAATATCTCACGGTTCTTCTCCTGGTTATATTCTGCCACTGTTTCAAACGGCACACATACGGCACCGTCTCGATAGACTTGCAAATGCTCAGAGCGTTTCTGTGTCGTGTCGAGAATGTGGTCGTCTACAGCCATGTCTTGCTCTTCGCCCTTACCGTAGAGTTTCAGTTCACGATGTGGAAGCAACGATGGCTTACAGTATTTTGTTTCGGATGGAAGCATAGCAATGGCTGGTTTCAGAGTTGCAATATGTTTAGATTTTGCCAGTTCGCCTATAAGCTCCTGTGCCACCTCGTATCTGAGTGCGTCACTCACAATCACAGCTACTTTCTTTTGTACCGACTTTATTTTCTCATCATAGAAATTGTATTGGCGCAACAAATGAACCTCGTCCATTCCTCCAGTTTCTTTCAGACATCTGGTCCACTCCAGATTAATTCGGTTGCAAAGTTTGCTATAGTTTTGGTCAAGACCGCGTTTCACCTTCTGTACTGCGTCAAACAACTCGCATGTTGGATCTATGCCAAAGTAAGTTTCGTTCGCCTGACGGTAGTATTGGTCAATAAAACAATAATCAGATTCATATCTCATTACATACTCATCGGCTGTATTGAGCGTTAACGAACCGAGCGTGAGAGCCTTCTCGTAAAGCCTTGCCACGATGACAGCATAATCCATTACGGCAGTCATCATAGAGTTGTCGCTATGTTTTAGCATCAATTCCTCTATTCTGTTGATAACTTCCGCAGGTTCCGTTTCAATCTTTTCTTCCAAAAGGGTCTTAATAATCGGCACGCAAAGTGCTTCCGGCAGATAATAGTAATTGGCATCCGTTCCATACCAACGTATGATGTCTGCGTCGCGCACTTCGCTGCCCAGTTCATCGAAGAGTTCGGTGAGGGCTTCTGTTGTCTTTTCTTTACTGAGAGCCAACTGTAAGATGCGGTTCATATGCTGCAGAGCTACACTGTCAGTAATTCTTGTCTGCTTGTAGTTATCCGCAGCTATCGGAGCAAGGTTTTGTACTATTGCGTTGTACTTGAAGACTTTCACAATATGTGCCACCTTTTCTTTACTGTCATCATTATACGACACGCCAAAGATGTCAGTAAGATGCTTGCTTAAAGCTTCCTGAGCATCCTTGCAACCTCGCAGCCTAACGTAAAAATCCCTTTGTTTACCGCTCTCACATTCTCTGCCATACAAAAGCACTTTAAGAATGATGCTGTCCCAATCCAATATATTATGAGCACCCATAAAGTTACTTATGAAACCACGCACCATGATGTCGTGTGTTATGCTACCGTCCTGATAATACGACATGAAGTAGCGCAGCATCTTGTCCGACTGTAAAGAGATGACATTTCTCTCCACAAACCTAACAAGTTGCAGGTCGTTGGTAGGCAGTCCATATTGCTGCATGAATGCTGCATAATCTTGGCTGTGATACTCCATGTTGGCAGCAAGCACATCCATAAGTGGAAACGATGTCTGTAGCGATTTCTTCCTTAATGGACTTTCTTGATGACAGTAGATGACAATTTTGTCATTCTGCCAGTCATTGTCAAGGCGATATTTGGTAGTAAACCAATCTCCTTTGAAATCTATGTAGCGATAACCAGACTTCCATTCTACACTTTCAAGCTCAGCTGTCGTAAACATATCCACAGAGTCCTGGAATATAAACAACACCCTTAACTCTGTGTCGCGATCGAAGTAATCGTATATTTTTTTCTGTAATTCGTTCATTTTCTCAACCAATTCTTTTATTTCCCAAATTCAACACTGTTCCTTCTTGTTTGGGGCGTGTATTTGTGCACCATGTCATATAACGATATTTCGCGTCTTTCATAACAATTTCATATTCATGCTCATTTATTGCGGTAATGCTATCTGCATGACAATCCATGTATGCAGTAGTTCTAAATGGAATTTGAAACTCTTTGCCATTTAATTTGATAGAACCTAGAGGTTTACATTCTATCATGACAAATGTATCATTCCTGAACTTTTCAATTGGCATATTGTTTTCATCTCTGTCATCAATGACAAATTTGAGACATGCCTTTTGTGGAACCTTTCTAAGAAAACCTTTGCCGGTCAAATAATGATATATATAAAGAGCATTTATATAATTCTCATCAGAATATTGGTCATAAAAATCAAAAATCACATCAGTATCATTCTCGATGTCTCTTATTGTTTTGTAGAATGATTTTACTTTATTAAATTCAGCTATTGCATTACGATTTGTTTGATTTGAGGTGATTGTAATCCCGTCAAAATTAACAATTTGTCCTTGTTTACACATAGCTATTAAAGCATCAATCCATTTTAACGCTTCCGAATTATTCTTGTATGTCTCTTTACTTTCTACTCTTGACGTAACATCAATAATTTTATTATTAGCAGTGTGAAGTTCTATTTTTATAAAGCATATTGGAGTTTCCATATCAATATATATCACTCCATTTTTTCCATATTTAACAATAGTGACAGTTTCAGTAAATTTGATTGATGGAATCTTGAACTTTGTCTCATACCTTTGTATCGTAGGAGCGATGTATAAACAAGATATGTCATCCTTACCGTTGAATTTTATACCATTAAGATGATGACTGAAATTTATCATTTTTTCAGCAGGAATCTTATATGCAGGAACCTTAATCGAAGAACCAACAACTGTCATTTCATCGTTAAAATGACTGTCATTAATTTCGCTCAAAATTTCATTCGGAATGGTGAAAGAAATTGTATCTTTACGTTTTTGTCCTTGTTTAACTTCCAACTTATCAATCTCATTGCCGTATTCTGTTTTTCTGAGAGTAGTAAGAATGTTGCCATTTAGATCAACAAATTTGTCGTATGTTTCTTTAGAGACATTATTATGGCGCACATCATCTGCTATATTATCTTTTATTGAAGCCAATATGGTTGTCAAAACTTCTTCTGCCAATGCATCAATATAAGTAACATGGTTAGCTTTAAGCTTGTTCTTTTTCAACTCAGAAAAATGAGGAGCTACAAGAAACATGCCTTTCATACTACTTCCTATACAATCGCGAACAGTCTTTATTATATCTAAGATATTATCATCCTCCAAGCTATACCCGATAAAAACAACATGTTTCTTGATAAAGGCTTGTTTTAATTCTTCCCATATCAAATTAAAATGTTTGTTCTTAAAATAGTTTTTATAATCACTGTCTGTAATTATAATAGAAGCACTGTTATTCAAGGTTGCAATGTCGCCATGAACCTTATATATAGTTGTAGAATGAGCATCTGTATAAGCACATCCTTCATTAGCCGTAACTATATTGCACTTTGATTTCGGATATGCATCTTCTATCAAAGTGTCATAGTTGGTCGTAAATATTTGTTTTATATGGGGTATTTTTGTTAGAGTTTGCTGATCTGAACAATCTTTTGGCTCAAAAACAAACAAATTCTTCAGCAATGTCATAAGGTCATTGCGTCCGCCACATTCATTGACAAATGCTTCTGATACCAGTCGAAGTTGTTTGCGGTCAGATTCCGTCAAGTTGTCTTTGAAAGACTGACCTCCCTCTTCCAATATCGCATCAATTATATCCCATACGCTAGGGGCTCCAGCTTTTATAGAAAAGCCAGAGCCTATAAAAAGGGCAACTTCTTCTTTGCGAATATACTTAATAAGACGTTCTAAATCTTTATCCATTACTACTTCAATTTCTGTAAAACATCGCCAAACTTAGCATAGTTCACTACTACGCCATCGTCAAGGTCGAAGGCGATCTGCTTGTCAGCCACTTCATGCAGACGGTCATGATACTCTCGGCATTCTGTTATTTGTGTGGTCAGGCGGTCAAGTTCACGGCGTTCGGCTGTGCTGAGGTTGACAGAATTTTCTTCCATTTCGCTTTGCTTCTGCACAAGCCATTCTATGTGTGGCAACAGATACTTTGTGCGGATTTGCTCAGCTGTATAGGGTGTCATGCGATGCATGTAAGCTATACACTGGAACGCACCCTTCTTTGAACTGAACAGCCAGTAGATAGGGCGGTTCTGGTACATTTTCTTGTGATATTTCCAGAAGTCCTTAACGAAGAAGTCATCAATGGTCTTACCAAGGGCTGCTTCTACGGTGTTGAGGTTCTCCACCAGCCGATCCTCGCCCAACACAACAGCCAGCCATTTCTTGAAGCGAACAGTTGCATTGTCAGCAAAATCGGAATTCGATGCCATCAACGGAATGATACCGTCATCGTCGATTTCAAAACGAGAGTTTGGCACGAAAGCTTCATACTCTTCCAGCCCATCGCCTTGGTTGGCAAGGATGAGACCGGGCTTGTCGATGCTATAGCGCCCCATCATACAGCCAACGGCATAGCTGATGAGTTGCTTTATTAGCACATCATCATGCCATTCAATCTTGTTGTCCTTTATTGCTATCTCACCTTGCTGAAGAATCGTGATTTCATCAAGGGGGACATCGGGCGTAAGCTCATTCTGCAGACCATAGATGTCGATGAACTGGCGGTTGAGCTCTTCCTCGTTCTCGTGGAGTTGATTGAACTTATGCTCCCACTTCTGTTTGTATTGCTCTATGCGCCATGCCAAGCTGTCGAGCTGTGGAGCAGCAGGATCGATGCAGAGGCGTTCGCCAGTCTCCTTGTAGTGATCCTCTACAAAGTTGTTGATGTTGTCCATGTAGGTCTGCTCATCTACCGACAACAGCTCGTTGCACTGGAAATCCCAGGCGGTTTCGTGGGAATTCCAGTCGGATTTGGAAATCTTAACTATAAAATCTACAATCTTTTCGATAGCATCAATATTTGCAAATTTTATTGGCACTTTGCTCAAACTTCCTGTTTGTGCAGCTAATGTTGGATTAAAAAATGCCATAGCAAAAGTTGAAACTTTTGAGTTTAAAAGCGCGAGCAAATATTTTATGTTTTCAGGAGGAACTATCATTGAGGTCGCATCACCAAGCAAAATTCCTTGTTTATAGAATCTTGCAGTAATACCATTAGATGTAATTCTATTATAACCTATACATTCCTTAAAATACATGCCCTCATTAGGGATGATTGCCTTGCCTGTAGATTTAATGTCCTGACCATTATTCCCCCAAAATAACACACTATCAAGATTACCATACCATCTTCGGGATGCACCTCCATTAGTGAATTTAAACCAATGTTTAGTAGAACTTTTCAATACATCTATATCAACAGATTGCTCAATATCAGAAGTTCCAACTTCTGTCCACAAATGTATATATTTTACAACATCTCCACATTGTATAGTTCTTCTTGGATGAGCTACTTGCCCAAGATTTGCTAACTGTAACGTTTCTGCAAAGGTTAAAGTTACCCAATACCCAATCGGACATCCCGGAATCTTCTCAAAGTTCTTCTGCTCCACATTAGGATAATAAATGCGGTTGCCATCCACATTCCCATTTATATGTGACAAGAATAGTTGTTCTTTATCCGCACAGTTTTTCCCATCCACGAGACGATAGTACACACCACCTTGCTCAACAGGCTCATGCTTGCTGAGTACAAATGCTGTGTTCTGCACAATCTCGCCTGATAATTCATCGAATGTGCGTGGACCAAGATGGAGCATATTGTCGATATTATAGTGGGTCAAGAACTGCTTGCGCAGCTTCTCAAACGAACTGAGGAACATCCAGCTCTGCATATTGATTTGCGCCATTTTCCCGTTAGGAGCAAGACGCTCCATGCCCATCTGCATAAATACAGAGAATAGGTCAGCCTTCCCCTCCGCATAATTGTCCTTTACATACTTACCCAGCACCTCGTCAAAATGCCCGCTCCCCATATATGGTGGATTCATCACCAGTGCCGCATACTTCTCAGTCAGCGCAAGGATGATGCGCATATAAGGCATCAGCAACAGAATGTCAGACGGCACAATCTCGCCATTCGCCAACCAATCCTCATACTCCTGTGTACGAACCATCACGGCATTTCGGGTCTGCTCCGAAATGTCGAACTTCATGATGCTGCCAAGCGTGTCGGCATGGTTCATCAAAAGAATGGCATCGATAAGTTCCTTCACCATGTCGGCATTGCCACCCAACAGATAGTGAGGAAGCGTTTCTTTGAGATATTCCTCGGCATTGCAAGTGTCGTCATCGGCACCCATAGCCTCGGCTATAGGTCGTGGCATGTCGTATACGCGCGGCATCACCTTGCCGTCGAGGAAACTGTTGTCCTTTTGACAAGCCTTCATCAGGAGGGCAAACGTGGCAAGCTGCTTGGCCCGGGTGTCGAGGTCAATGCCAAGGATGTTCTTGCGGAGTATGCTGCTGATAGCCTGCGAGCGGCTGTAGCCTTCCTCCACATAAAGAGTATAGAGCAAGTCGAAACATTCGTTGAGAATGTGTCCCGAGCCACAAGCAAGGTCGGCAACGGTCAGCTCCGCAAGATCGTCCAACTTAAGAGTCGCATCACCAGAAGACGTGTCAACCAAGTATTTTAACTCGTCCTTCGCCTCGCAATATGGATTGTTGTTGATGTAGATGCGTCCAACGGTGTTCTCCACCATATACTTCACAATCCAGTTGGGCGTGAATATCTGCGTAGCAGGAGCTATCTCGTCGACATCATACTTGCCCTTCTTTGCAAAAGCCTCGTCTTTGCGGTCGGAGATATAAAACTGATAGAGCCAACCGATAAGTTCGGCAGAGCGGAAATCATCGTCGGTGATAAATTCAGTGTCATTAAGCATATTCACAAAGCCACCTTCCGCCAAAATGTTCTGTGGCAGGAGCAACTCTGTGTAGTCGGCAATGGCTCCAAAACACTTGTTGATGATAGGGTTCTCATGGCAATAAGCCACTATCAGCAAGGCAAACTGCTCGTTGGTCTTGCTGTCGTCGTCAAGGAGTTCCTTCAATTTGTCATGCACATCGGCTGTCATCTGAGGCATACGTCCCTGCCGAGCCTCGCTCACAATGACCGGCACACGCACTTCTTCGCTTTCGTAAGCTAAGACAGGCGAAATGAAGCCCTGCTTCTGCATGATGCGGATAGCCATGAAGCGGTTGAACCATGTGTAGGCAGCCTCTTCAGCCACCTGCTTGATGCCGCGAGCGTGTATATTGTTGTTGAGCGACATCCAACGGCTGTAAAAGTCAGTCGTTACGGTGTCGCCCATGAACACAGCACCACCCTCCATCTTCTGGGGCATTTCAGAAGATGTTCCAGTCTTCAGGTCGAAGCCTATAGCCTGCAAGCGGTTTTTAACGCCCTGCATCAATATATTTCGAGCCTCGGTAGCGAAGCGTTTCAATCTGTTAGTATCCATATAATATAGTCTTATCCTATAATAATGTCGTTGTTGTCATTTATATACTGCATAAGTTCGGCTTTCAACCCTGCCAAGTATATGTCCACATCAGCCTCAGAACGCATTGGCTTGGTGGTATGCGTATTGAGATGTACAATCTTGCGCATTCTTGGCTTGGGCTGAGGATCGGTCGGATTTGGCGTGCTGCCACCATTACCATTGCCACCAGGTGTTGATGGTGGAGGCGCGGGAATGGCACTGTTGATTTTCTTCATTTCCTCCTCATAGAAATCGCGAGTGTCCGCATTGGCCTGCAGCGCATAGAAGTTGGAGGTGCTTGTTTTCAGCGATATGGTAATGTCGCGCTTTGCGAACTTGTCACGCGGCACATTCACCTCGTTGGCATACTGTTCCAGTTCGTCAAACACCTTGTTGTAGTTCGACTTAATCTTTTCGATGAGGTGGGTTTTGCACTCGCCCAACTGACCATTCAACGTGCGCATCATCTTCATGTAAGACGGCATCTTGTCCCACGGCTCCTCGTCGGTAAGAATGGCACGTATAGCCACTACTGTCGGTTGTTGTTCGTCGGTGAGGAAAGCGAAGTTGTCACGATTGTCATCAATAAACTTGCACACCTTCTCATAGTTGGGGAATTGGTCGTTGTGGAACGAGTTGATGTTCTTGCAACGGTCGAAGAGTCGGCAAGCCTCGTCGCGTGCGTCGATGATGGTTTGGAAGAACTTCAGATGATCGCGCTCCGTGAGCCAACTTTCCATCAAAGTGACAGCTTCGTCGATGGTATGGACAAAGGGGCATCCGTTAAGTTTATGAGAGAGGCTACGATAATTTTTCAGAAGTGTATTGAGCTGACTGTCGTCTGTCTCCTTGCAGTTGCGGAACAGCTCGGTGCTGTCGTTGCTGCCCTTTACCGACATAACGTTGAAAATATGCTTCCAAGCATCAATGAAGTCATTAAGCACCTCCTGCGAGATAGCTTTTGCTTTCTCCACAGTGAACTTGCTGGCATCACGCACAATGTTGCGTGCCGTATCCTCACGGCTCACGTTGGGATTGTTGTTATAGTTGAATGCATACAGATGGCGACGTACCAGTTCATTGAGGAAATAGATGGTGGCATAGTCTGACCATCCGTAAGGCACCTTCGAGAACTGGCGAACGACATCAGCCACCGTCACGTCGTGAGGCGAGCGGTCGAGATAATCCTTTATTTTCTTTTCTGGAGTACTAAGCGGCATATTTGGCAGCGCAGGGTCTACCGGGCGCAGAATCTTTGCCGAAAGGTCTGCTCCATTCTTCGGTGTCTCGCCACTGCTGACAAGCATAGCAAACGAATAGAGTGTCTCCATGTGGCAATTGAGCAATGCCTCGTAACGTTCGGTTTTCTTGGCAGTTCCAATTTGCGAAGCAGAGAGTACCGCACCACATGATATGACAGGGCAAGTGTCGAGAATATGCTGGAACTGAGGCTTTATCTCCTTTTCGTATAGCTCCTTTGCACGTTGTTGGAATATCATTTTTGTACGCTGACGTTCTTCACTTATTGCAGGTTCTTGTGCGAAACGCTGCACACGGCAATAATACAGGAAGTTGGCACGAAGCTCAGCATTGTCCTTCAACTGCGGATAGAGGAAATAAATGAGATGGGTACACTGCGACGTGTTGTTAACGCTGAAAGCAAACTGTTCGGCAGAGTCGGTTCCAGCGGTTGTCACAAAATCAATGCAGATGTCAGCGTTGTTGCTAAGATAGTTACGCCCGTCGATGTTGATTCCCACATTGAATGAGCGTGTGGCATACGTCTTCTTGTTGCTTGGATTTCCGAAATGGCTGAAGAATATAGATTTCAGTTCATCGCTGTAAGTGTTGCTGTCCACCTGCTGGTTCTTTATGAGTTGAGCCACTTTCGACTCTTCCTCAGTATAGAACTCATATATCTCACTTCCTGTTTCAGTTTTCGTCTTGCGGATAACAGCCTTGTCAATCAAAAACGCCAACACTGTGCTTACCTCATGCTTGATGGCAGCCTTGCTAGCGTCCACTTTGGTCATGAGAAGCGTCACAATATTGTCTATTGTGGCCAAGAAGGAAGGTTTGTCAACATCCGAGAGGTTGCATATCATAAAGAGCACATACACAACCCTACGATAGAACTCCTGTTTTTCTGGGTCTGCAATATGTTCGAGCGCCTGACGTGCATTGGCAATGGCACGCTGACCAAGATGCTGCATGGAACCTTGAAACATGGCACCAAAGAAGCGGTCGAAAGAGATAAACTCCCCGACTTCCATATCAGCGGTTTCCTTAGCTATGGAGAAGGTTATGTTGATAAGTGAACGCTCATTTCCCTTCACCTGCTTATCGACATAGTTCATGTTGACAAACGAGTCGAGCACCTTCATGATGAGCTGGAACTGATAGGGCACGAACGGATAGCAAGCAACGAAATCTTCCTTGCTTGTATATGCTTTGTACTGACTGGGCAATATGAACTGGGCATCGAGTTTCGCCTTGTCCTTGTCGAACATATTACCAAGCGTAATCTCGACATCACCTTTCTTTTCAAGAATACGCTTTTGGGTGATATACTCAGGCGATGTGCCTTGCAGCGATGCACGCACCTCGAAACGTCCGAGAATCTTGCCAACCTCATCTTCAGGATTGCTGGCATTGCCACCCACATTGGTCACCACCTCTTCCAAGGTCTGCTGTGCTGTACACGCAATCCAACAGCGTGACTCACAAACTTCATCGAGACGCTTTACTAATGATTGAAGCTGAAGCAATAGGTCACGGTGCTCGCCAATGAACTGGCTCACTTCATCGACGAAGAACAGGATGCGGAAGTTACGATTATTTTTATTCTCTATAAACTCCTTCATTTCTGCAGCAAATGCTTCTACCGAAACATTCACTTCGTTGTTGAGAATACGAGTACGTATGACATCCGTAGAAAGCGTGGGATCAACCTCTTTAGCCATTTGCAAAGCAAGGTCAAGACGACCTGCAGCAAAGCGCGAGATATTGCGCTCCCAATCATATCCCTTGCTCTTCACATATTCCTTGAACTCTTGGAACTTACCGTTGTCGTCAAGAGCTTTCTCAAGATACTGAGCCAGGGCAAGGTTAAACGAGTTATAGCCACGTTGTGCATTAAACTGATTCCAGAAAATGGTAGTGAACGCTGTTGTCTGATCAGCATTCACGTCATGTACGTCACCAATGTTGAACATTACCATTTCAACATCAGCTTGTGACACATACCACTTCTGCAGTGACTTCAACTCAGAAACGGAAACTCCTTCTTGCTCCAACTTGGATATGCCGTTTGCGTGGCGCATGAGATCCTCTGTTGCCTCTATCAAGCGGATAAAAGCCATCTCACAACGTTCCTTGTTCTGTGAGAGACAATAACTGGCATACTTTAGGAAGTGAGACTTACCTGAACCATAGTAACCGTTAATCCATATACCGATATGGCTACCTTGATTCACCTTGATGTTGGTAAGTATGTTGTAGAGATTGATGACAATCTCCTCAGTGAAGACATATTCAACGATTTCGGTCAACACCGTCTCGTCTGTAAGGTCAGAAGCAGATACTGCCGGGTTTACCTTCCGGTCAAGCCCTTTTTCATATAAGTCCTTGAATTTCATACGCAATATACGGATTTGTTGTTAACTAATAATACTGCACGATAGGTGTGCGAGTCTTCAAGAGTGTCAAAAAGAGAAAACGAATTGCCCTCTTGATGACCTGGATAGAAGAGAATGATTTTGTAGCGTGACGTGTCGTTGTATTTCTCGTATCGTGTGAGGAAAACGTTGGTGCGCAGATACGGAAACATCTTGCCTATGCCATGAATAAAGACATAGGGATGCTTGTAGCCATTGTTCGAGTTAATATGCTCGTCAATTTTTTGGCTTACAAAGCTGATAAAACTGTCAGAGTTGGCCTCTGTGGTCAGTTCGTTTGTCACCATGTCGGGATGTATCTTGTCTTCCTCAAAAGTATCATCCAACAACGATGTGTCGCCAAATTTTTCATTACTGAGATATTCACAGAAAACCTTAAACAAATCGAGCACAAGAGCATCTACAAAGTTTGTAGGGCGTTCAAGCTTTTCCTTGAACTCCTGAACCTGTCGGCGCATTTCGTACTCCTTGTTCGCAGGGTATTGGTATATGTAGTAGTTGTAGAATATGTTGCCACTGTTCTCGTCTTGGAACTGTGGCGAGCACAGATATTCATACAATTCTGGTATAGTCATGCTCTTCATATCTTTTACAACTTGTTTTTAATATCATTTATTTCATAAGGATAGAGAAGACAGGCTTCCATGAACCACTCCTCACCACTACGGATATAATATGCAAACTCACTTGCGTCAAGCTTAATGGCTGTCAGTTCATTGGTCTTTTCATTAAGAAGTCCAGACTGACGGAGTATAGTAAGGTAGGTGCTACAGCATTTGTTCTTTGTCATATCCGACCAACTGTCAACAAACTCATCATGGGCAGAAAGCTCATTAAGCTCCATCAGAAGATTCTCTTTTAGAAGCTTATGGTCTATTGAGTTCCACTTTTTCATTGTTACATTAAAATGAAAATCAAATACGAGCTTGTAAGTTTTCAATATCGCATAGAACAACCCTGCACGTTGTCCCGCTTCACTCATATTCTGCCAAGTTTGCCAAAAGTGAGCTGGTACAGCAGCATATCTACGCTTGAATTCCACTACAAAGCGTTTGCGCGATGCAATAGAATTAACCTGAAGAACTCTGTTGTTTTCAATTTCATCCTTCAGTAGCAATTCAGAATTGGCATCCGTCAGCAAAGGAAGTATGCGCTGAAACTCATAAAAGAGAAACGTGCACCCCGTGATGGTTGTATATGGACTTTTATTTTTTTCTACCATTATAATCTCGTTCTAAATTATCATTCATCCTTAATAGACCATAGAAGATCCTTTGTATCAACATGCAGCACCTTTGCAATTTCCACCAATGTTTCAAGTGATGGCTGCGCTCGGTTGGTACACCATTTCGAGATTGTGGCTTCACCTTTATCAAGTTGCTCGGCAAGCCATCTATTTGTTCGTTGTTGTTCAGCCAAAACGACCTTTATTCTGTTTAATCCTTTACTGTTAGCCATATTAACATTCATTTATGCTTCAAAGGTACTACTTTTACATGTAAAAAACGAAGATGATGTGGTAAAATTGCGTTTTTAGGCAAAAGTTTTTCTCTATGTATACAAACTTTAATCCTCACAATAGCATATATAGCCTCTCAAAAACTATAAAATCTGCGAGTAATAATATCTTATGCCAAATGCCCTAATAACTACAAAAATTTGTGTTGCGATAATAAAAACGCGCCAAATAGTTGGAATATCTCTATTCTTTTGTTAAATTTGCCATATCATTTGGAGTATTAGAATCTGGGTATTTGTTATATCAAGCATTTGCAAGATGCTCCGTTATGATAAAATTGATCTGGTCATCTATACGATTTAATACTAAAATTGTAAAATAGAAGAAAGCTAAGAAGAAATACAAACTTATAAATTCTTTCTTTGCAATCCCAAAATATACAAAATGTATTACGTATTCATTCTTTTACAAAGATGAACAAAAAGCGAACTAAAAATGAGAAAGACGCTTACACATATTGTCATTAGGTGTATCAGTATCATTAAATTGAATTTAGACAATAATATTTAATAACTTTTGGAGTAAAATGGAAGAATTATTTAACGAATTGATATCAATTGTCACAGATCGTTTATCGGATCTAACTGACACCATAAATATTGATGATATTATGCAGAGCGCTACTGATGCTATTCAGTCAACGGTTGAAGCCTTGTCGAACGCAGATATTGATTTAGATGAGGATACGAAAGAAACTTTAATATCAAGAATTATTGACTCTTTTGATGGAGGAGATACTTCAACAATACTTGACAACCTTCACTTTATTACCGAAAATCCACTCGATGGTATTGGTGAAACCTCAGATATTGCATCTCAGGGGATGGATTTCTCATCTGTGGCTGATACAGGAACAGTTGCTCAGTCGAATGGGGCGCAAATATCATTTGGATCTATTGGTTGTTGGGACGAATGTTTTGCTACGACCCAAGATCATAGCAAGCGCTTAACCTGTGGGTATCAATATTAGAGAAAGAAAATATCGGGCATGTTCTTAATTTTAGAGATGTTCTATATTCCTATTTACAAAAAGAGTCAAGAGTCCAAACTTTAACTTGAATAAAACATAGTTTTAAATGATATTCGTACCCGATATTTCTTTCCACCCCAACATCGCAAATTTTGTTATTGGAATTACTAGACAATGTAATTTTCGATGCAAATATTGTTGCTTTTCTGGTAAATATTCTAACATGCGCACTCATAGCGACAAACATATGTCACGAGAAACAATGGATCAAGCAATAAATTTCATCAAGACAAATGTGGCTGAAAACCAAACAGTCTTCGTTTCTTTTTATGGAGGTGAGGCTTTGATGCAAATGGAAATAATAGAATACGCAGTAACGCAGCTGTTAATAATATTTGACAATAGGATAGAGTTTGATATTTCAACAAATGGATGGATGCTTAATATGCCGATGGTCAAAAGGATTCTCCAAATACCTCGTGCTGCCATAAGTGTGTCTTTGGATGGAATAAAAGATATACATGACAAAAATCGCATCCATATCTCTGGATCTCCAACATTTGACAAAATCGTTTACAATCTTAAAGAATTTAAAAAATCATATCCTGAAGAATATAAAAAGCGAATTCGCATTCTAATGACAATGGGGTCGTTAAATGACATTTCCCAAGTTGATATGGAATTCAATGAGGTTAGCAAGCTATTGGGAGAAAGGCCTATGTTGGTATCACATATATTACCGAACTTCAAAGAAAACCTGTTATATAGGGATTCATATAAATGCAAGATAAAGTTTTTTGAGCAAGCATTAGCATTTGAAAAGAACGGCACCAACAATCTTCACGTGCATATTCTTAACGAGCTAAGACAAAAGGCTCTTCCCGTTATCGAAAATGAGGGCAATCTCAATAACATGATACTGCACACGTGCTTAAATAATCTAAAATCATGCTTCATCTCAACAGATGGAGATTTATATGCATGTGAAAAAGTTAACGATAAACTTAAAATAGGAAATATTTGGCAAGGTTTTAACAAATCAAAAATATGTAATATAATTATCAAATATTGCCTAAGACGTAATTTGCTTTGCCACAATTGTGCATATATATACAAATGTCATCGTTGTCTAGCTGATCTAAACTTCTCATTTAATGAGCATCAAGCAATGTGCTCAGATTATATAGAAAACGTTAAGTTGTCAAATACATTCGTAAAAAAATATGAAACAACTATTTAGTAAAGTGCCGACATATGGCTTAACCTATTTTGATAGAAATTCTGCTACTCCGGATGACGGATACACAATACGTTCTAATTATGTGCTAGTTGAGTTACATCGGGGTGATTGGTTCTTAAACTATTATATTGTTCCTTCAAAAGAAGGAACCTGTATATTGCTAGGATATATACCCGAATTGTCGTTAGTCGAGCAATTGAAAAATAACAAGATTAAATTGCTCAAACTAATGCAACATTCCTCCTTGTTTGCGAAAGTGCTAAAGGACAGCCTAGCTCACAAATCACACAACTTGTTTAATTTTACCACTGTCAAAGACTTTGTTGAAGGTGGTGGGTCTGCTCATTGTTGGTGTGTCAAATACACATCAGATATTGCATACAATCAAAACATCTTTAATGAAACTTTGCCAGAAAGCCATTTCATAGGACAGATTTTAAGTGATATCTGTATGCTTGCTGATGACTTTTATGGAGTATACAACACATATAACTTGGATCCACGAAACAAAGAATGGCTGCAAACATCCAAGATGGCAGCAATAAGTAATTACGCATACAAGATCCATGAAGACAAAATGTGCTCATTTGGTAATGCATTAAACACTGACGACTTGCCAATAAAAGTAAAAGATCTCTTAATGAAAGAAGGCTATATTCTCCTTACATCAACAGGTATAGCATATCCTTTTGATGTAGAGGTACGCAGCAAAGACATTGGCAATTCCACATTATTGATAAGGGCGGATCTGTTTTTTCCGAATCTAAAAAAAGATCAGTTTGCATATTTCATTCACTTGGAATTAAAAGATGGTAAGTGGCAAGCAAGTATTGATCTTCAGTGGTTGGCCGAATTGGTCGATAAAGCCTTAAACCATGTAGATACAAGAAAAACAAAGATGACAGCCTTGGCATATAAGTATTTTCCTGTCTCTTCACATATTTGGGTTAATTCTATAGCAACACCTCGATATAAAAAATTCAAAGAATACATTGATGAAGTACTTAAAACAGACAAACAAATTATAGACAGGCCATTTAATGACAATGGTTACAAAAACTTTGTAAAAAAAGGCACCCGTATCATCTGTGTATCTCCATTATCCATCAATTTCACAAATCGTCCATGGAACATACCTTCCGCGGTTTCTGATTTGATTTTCTATGGCATCATTATTAATTATGAGGTTTATAATATAGTGAAGAATGAAGCCGCTCTTGAAAAGGAGGCGAAACAAAGAAAGTCTCAGCAGTGGTTAGAACTTTCTGGTAATATTTTAAAGATAGTTTCTAAAATATCTAGATTTAGTTGAGTAGGCACAAAGCTAACTACAGGTGTTAGTTAAAAACAAATAACATTAACTACAGTTGTCACTTATCTATTCAGTTGACGTTAACGAAATTATATCAACATACTTGCATCACTATATTTAATGGTACAGATGTTCGTTTCCACAAAATCCAGCAACAGCGGCTATCACTCGTAATAGTGTTGATAGTCGTTGTTGTTCCTATTCGCAGTACAAAAAGTCATATTTTATTTCACAATTTAGTCAATACACTCTTGGTATTACATTTTCCCTATATAAGGCAAAGGATTCCTAAAACCGTTTTTTAACCCAAATCGGTCATTAGAGATTTTCCCGTGCAAAAAGTCAGATTATAATAAGCTGTGCCATCGTTATAGCATCTGTATGCTAACACAATATGTATCTTTCGTTCTGTTTTAAGACAAAATGAAAGCGAAATTTTCTAATGACCGATTTGGGTTTAATTTACTTTCCATCAAGGAGTCAGTTTGCAATTTTGAACGTTTCAATGGCAACATGTTATTACAAATGTGACCATATGTTAAATATTATTCAACACATGCAGGTTACTCAGTTAATGGCATGCATTCTTAACGCCTTTAGCTTTTCTAAATGGTATTGCACTTTTAAAACAAAAGATTAAATAGACTTCAAACCTTTGGCGCTTCTATGTTATCTAAACAATAGAAATAAGACCTGAATGCCTCTTCGCTTTCAGGTCTTAATTTGGAAAAGACTAATTTTTATTGAGTTAGTAAAATTACGCTAAATCGATTGGCTTCTTTCGGCGAAAACTGGTTTATTCCGCCTAAGCTGGTAGCTTTCATGGCATCTTTATCAACCCCTCGTTTTATCAATTGTTTACAGATGTACTTGGCTCTTTCAATACTCAGATGGCGATTTCGCTTATCTGAGCCAGTTGCTTTGTCAGCTGCTCCCGATATATGAATGGTTAAGTTTTGTTCTTTTGCAATCTTTGCAATCTCATCAAGATTGACCAACTGTGTTTTGTCCACCAATTTTGCTGTGTTCAACTTGAAATAGAAGTAAATGGGAACACCTATGGTTACTTTTGTCTTCTGTGATAGACTATCCAAAGAACTATCATTGTTCTCATTTCCTAACGACATTCTATAACGGAGGGAGTTAAGACCACTATAGTTGTTCTTGTCTGTGGATTGTGCTTCGATATTATTGTTAGCATTGGCTTGTTGTGAGTGTTCCGAATATATCTTCAGAAGAAAGTTGTTTTGGTTGATGTACGGACGTGCATCAACGACTTTTTTCCATCCTCTCTTGCCTATGGTGTACGACAAACCGACAGAGGCACTGACCATGTGGTCACCAAATCTGCTTGAAGCGCCGACGCAATCGAAGCTTTTCATTGTTGTCATACCACTGACTTCACCGACAAGATGAAGACGGTCGGCAAGGAGATAACGAAACTCAACACCATAGCTGAAAGCAAACGGATGGTTGCCGGAAGGAGCATTGTCCGTTAGAAAATAACCAGGAGTGTTTGAAGAGTTGCGTATCATACCGACACCGACGTAAGGAATAACATCAAATTTCGACAAACCATACTCGTTGCACTGCAGGTTGTGCGTGAGATTATACATGAAGTCTGCATGAACGAACTGGTACTTCATAAACTGTAAGTTTGCGTTCTTGAATTTAATCCCTTGATAACCAATTCTGCCACCGACGGCAGGAGTGAGCCACTTACCAACACCGATTTGCAACACCGGCATAACACGGTCGAAAAGGTCTCCACACCCTATAGGAGTGCCGATGAAAGCGGAGGTTCCTCCTTTTGCTTCCACGAACCAATTGTTATCCCAACCAGTAGTTGATGTTATACCGTCAAGGTAAGATGGAGTTAAGGGAACAAGTAACTCGGCTTTGTCCCTTGCTTCAATTTGGCATCGTTGCTGTGCCGTTACAATACTGTCTCTTGCCATAGACACCATAGATGTCAGGCTGAGCAGAAACATGAATACATACTTCTTCATAATTTGAATTTGATTGTTTTACTTTCTTCTGTTATCTCTTTAGTTTTGACACCTTGAACCCCATTTCTTGGAACTTCTGTCTCCATTGCTGGCAGATTGGGGCATTCTTGGTGTGTTCGTTGAACTCTTGCGCAGAGTTGTGCAACTGTTGTTTTTGCTTTGGCGTTAACCATTCTGGAGAGTTTTGCCGCTTCTCCGATGGTAAGACACCTGATTTCTGATGCAATTCCATATTTTCTTAAATCTTGGTCAGTGATACCCGATGCCTTTAGTCTTTCGATAAGGCTTTCATCTATTCTAATATCTTTGAGCTTGCCGAAGCTGCCATGACCGAATGTGGTCATCATCACGACATTACCACCCTTGCTTTGTATGTAGTCCCTCATATCTCTAAGTTCGGCACCCGATGTGATAAAATCATCCAAGAGGATATAGTCAACCCCTTTCTTGACCTCACCTTCAAAACGTACACGTTTACTAATCCTTGATATGTCAGAGGCATTGGTATGGGAGACATCTGTGATCGCAATGATATTATGCTCTACGTTCATCCCTATTGCCGAAAATTTTGCAGCGTAAGCAGCCGGTATCATATTGACCTTGCTGTCTTGCATCTTGTGATTATAAGCAATATGGGCGTTGGGATAGCATCTTGCAATAGAGCAAACCTTATCGTCCTTAACCAAGTCGTTGACCAAACGTAACGCTGCATCATAATCTCCATGTTTTGCTGCATGGAAATCAGGATGTTTGCGTGCTATGGCAGAACTGGTATGATTGATAACAGCAGGGAAATAGTTACCCCAAGCCATCCCTTCTGGCATATTGTCTTTCTGCTGTAACATATATATCGCTGTACTCAAATCAACTTCTATTGGCGTATTTCCAAGATACATCTCTGCTCCTTCTTCTTCTGATATTGTGAACAACACTTCTAATTTAGGGTTCGGCTCATATATTTTAACGATGAAATCGGGGCTGTTCGGTGCTTCTTGCTGCTACCTCCTCATGTTGGACTTGGGGTTTGGTTTGCTCTTGTGTAGACTGATTTTCTTGATTAGACACAGTCGGTCTTTCTGCCTTGTTACCAAAAACAGGAGTGAAAGCCTTGTTCTTTTCACGGATGTCCGAGAAATCAGCCTCCCAACCGTCTCGTTCAAGACGCTGCGCTACAGCATCAAGCCGTTGACTGATGAATGAAGAGGAACGCTTGACATCCATTAGAGAGGTCTTGATGAAATTGGGGTCTTCCTTCAGACTGTCAAGCCAAGACTTCAAGTAAGCTGCACTGTCGCTTTTTACATGCTTCTCCATGCCGTACTGTGAAGAGACGAGTGCAGCTGTAAGCTCTGCGACAAGTTCTTCTTTAGCATAAGCCTCACTTCCAAAGGTGGAGTCAGATGCCAATCGGTTCAAGCGGTTTGCAGAACCAGAGGCATGGCTCATCTCATGCAAAAGATTGCTGTAGAAGGACTCACCATCTATGAACTGTGCCTTTTCTGGAATGACTATCTCGTCTTTGCTGATGCTATAATAGGCATTGTCCCCATGAATGGGCTTTATGGGACATACATAGAGGTCTTTCTCTATCATGGCATCCAAAGCAGGGAAATCAACCATACCATCTGTGGTGCGCAGACTCTGCCCAACGGCTTCATCCTTGAACTTTTGATACATCTCTGGACGTGCTTCTTTGAGATTGGTCTGGTCGAGATTGAATACGTTATAAACCTGTAACTTTGGGTAGACATTGTAGTTATTCCTCTCGTCTTGAGTGAGCTGCTTATAATCGTCGTACTTGATGTGCTCTTTTGTTTCTTTATGTACACATGTGAATGTGGTCAGCATAACCGGGGTGCTCTTTTCTCCTTTGTTGATGCCAACACGAGGGAGTTTGTTGCCGTTCTCGTCTACAGCTGCCTTCTTGCCATCTTTGTCTTTTGTGAAGTTCAGACTTACAATGCGGTCAAAGGTGGCATAACGGGAAGTCTGCCATCCATTCTTTTCCTGCATGAGCATCAGAACAATGCTGTTCATGCCATTGTAGTTCCGACCATTGAGGTTTTTGGGCAGTTGGGCTACTTGCGGTGAAAACCAAGGCTTCTTCCAGTCTTCCTGCAAGTTGCGGATCTTCTCAATCATAAGTTCCGCAAAGGTGTTCAAAGCGCGGTCTTCCGCACTAAGCCCATCGGTATTGTATGTATTCTTTTTCATATGCTCTGCTTTACTGTTGGGTGTTGATGTATTCGGTCATGTCATGCACACGACAAGAAAGTCTTACCACATCATTGTAGGCTGAGACTTGCAATTCACCGGTTATGTCCACATGTGCCTTGGAGTGCATCCAATCAGGAATGATGCTCTCAACTGCTGCGCCTTTTTCTGGGAAGCGCATGAAATTAACCCATGTGCTCAGATACTCCTGTCCGTTCTTTTCCAAGGAATAGGCAGAGAACACGATGAACGGATGACCATTCTTGTCTGTCTTCTGCTGATAGATATTCTCTTTCTTCAGATAGCCACGGAATGAGAGTGTACCTGAAATAGAGTCAAGTTCAGCCACATTCTGGGCAGTTATGGTGTTGCCTGTCAGATAGAAGTTCAAATTGTCTTCTTTCTTGCGGATGTCCAAATTGCCGTTTACTGCCACACGCAGTCCTTCAACATAAGACTGCGCCTCGTCCTGCTTGGCGTTTGGAAGCGAGACAAACACATCGATGCTTTTACTTGTTGTCTTAGCATCCGTTAAAACGACTGTCATTACAAATGACAAATACGGATTGTTGTTCTTGTCTGTACGAATATTTGCGCTGCGCTTTATCGTACCTATGACATTTGCTTCTGCTTTAATCATATCTTGTAAGTTTGATTGTTATTATCTTCTTTGAATGGTCTGTTGCTGGGATTGTTGCTGTGCTTCAATCTGCTCATAATTGTTGGATGCCTGATAAGAGAATGTTATGGCATTGACAATGCAGCCTATCCTTTGTCTCTTTGTGGTATCGTCAGTGTCGCTTTGAAGAATGTTGGAGATACTGTTCTTCTCCGCATTGGTCAATTCATGGGAGTATTCCTTCTTGCCATCATTAACGACAAGAACCGCATTTCCTTTGTCATTGATGCTCAATACAGCAGACTTCTGGTTGGGGACAAAGTTGCTGATGTCAATATGACGATTGATAACAGCATCACTAACCGCTTGCATCTTTTCTTCCTTACTCTTGTTCTCCATCTGGATTGTAAGCATAAGCAATGTCATGAACATTTGCATAAGGTTTCCCAAGAGACCTTTGTCACCTCCGCCTTCAATGCCGAGGGCTGCATCTTCAGAGCCGAGGAGTTTACTCATCCAGTTTTCTGGTGTTTGCTCGTCGGTGTTTACAGCTTTCGTTCCGGCAGTCATGTATTCGGCAAGTATGTTCTTTCCGTTATGTTGTGCCTCGATATTGAGATTGCCCTTTTGACTGATTTCTGCAAGGTAGGCAGCTGGATTGACCCATTGCAACTTATTGTCAGCCGAGACGTTAATGACACCAAAATGAAGATGCTCACCAGTGGTTCGTGTGCCGGTATTACCCGAAACGCCTAACTTCTGACCAGCATTGACCGTATCGCCTTTCTTGACGGATATTTCACTAAGATGCATGTATTGCACTCTTGTTTTAGTTCCGTCTTCACGAGCATACTCCACCGTAACGGTTTTACCGCCACCAGTTGTAGTTCGATGATCGACACCGACAACCACGCCATTGTTTTCTGTGGCAAGGACATTGTCCTTATTGGTCTTGATGTCTATGCCGTGGTGTATCTGCGTTTTGCCTTTGTTTATAGGATCTTCGCGTTGACCGTAAGGTGAAGTAATGAGCATGAACTCCTTGCGCTGTACCGGCATACTGTAACTTGATTGTGGCAAATTCATTCCAGTAGCTTTGGCTTTTGTACCTTCATTGTTTGACAATGGGTTGGACTGAACACCGAATTGCTTTCCTTCGGCATTCATCTGTTGTATCACCATTTTGTCAAAACGTTGGAGCTTTGCACCTTCGATGACGTTGACCACTGTAGACACATAGTTACTTGCAGACGCATAACCGCCCTTCTTGATACCTGCAGCCCAACCTTTATAGTCATCGGGAGACAGATTTCTGACATATTGTTGGTATCGCTGTGCCATGAGTACCTTGGAATGGTCTTCATAGCTTTGCCCAACATTGTCATACTTCTTGAACTTCTCGTTTGGCTTGTCATCGTCTGCCAAGACATAGTTTCCATTATATGTACCTTTTACGCCGAAATGATTGTTGGCAGTGTTTGCCAATGTACTTTTGCCATCGGCAGACTCGATGATGCCCTGGGCAAGAGTTATGGATGCAGGTATGCCATATCGCCGCATCTGCTCCATAGCATACTCTGCATACCGTTCTATATATTGTTGTCTTGATGATGTCATATCATACTGCTTTATCTGTGCATACCATGACGCTCCTCTTTCTGAGCGGAGACAACTTCCTTAACCTCTTGCTTGGCTTCTGGCTTGTTTTCCTCCTGCTGTGAGGTTTTCTGTCTTGGAGATTCCAACTGGTCACAAATGGCAACTCGTTCTCCTGCTCTGATAAGCTTGGGAAGGTAAGTATCGAGGGCATGATATGGAAAACCGGCCATCTTTAACGGCTTTCCTTCCTCATCCATACGCTTGCTGTGCTTTGTGAGCGTGATACCTAAGATATTGGAGGCCTTTACCGCGTCCTCCTTGTAGGTTTCATAGAAATCACCACAACGGAAAAGCAATAATGCATCTGGGTGCTTTTGCTTCAAATCATTGTATTGCTTGATGATTGGGGGTACATTTGACATCTGCTGTTGCTGTCGTTTCTCCTCCTCGTGGTATTCACGGTGCTCATTCTCCTCATGGAGCTGAGTACCCTCCACGTCAGGAGAGATAGAACGCTTCATCTCCTCCAGTTTTCCTGCAAGGACATCAGAATACAGAATGGCTGCGAGGTGTGTCTTATAGTCCTGCTTGTCATCAGCAAGCCACATTCTTTGCCATTGCGACTGGCTTATCTGCACGGACTTCTGCTTCTCATCACCGATGGTGGCAACAAGCAGAATTTTGTTGTCCTTTGTCTTAAAGGCATTGACCTTGCTGATAAGGTCTAACGCATCTTGTGAGGCATTACTTCTAAAGATGTTGGCTTCCTTTTCGGGAGTAGCTGCCACTACTGAGTAGTATTTCTGAGCGAACTGGGTTTTGAATTCATTCACATGAGTCTCATCATGGTCATTCTTCATCATGTCAAAATACAGGCTGACATCCTCTCGACTGGGATGAACAGCAAAAGTACGGGCGTTCTCAGGCTTTGCAGCAAGTGTCCACTTGCCTTCATCGTCCTTCAGCATTGAGATCTGTGTAAAGGTTGATGGAACCTTGTCGATAGGAAATTGTGAAGCCCATGCCTGTTGGCGTTTTTCAGAAGGCTTCTCGATGAGTTTGATCTTTTCTCCATTCTCAGCCTTCTTTATCATCCCAACTGTGCGGTTCACGTCATGGAGGACCTTTTGCGCCATCGTCGGATCCGCTTTCAGTTCGGAAATGATAGTTGGCAAATGCTCAATGGTTTGTGGACGCATCTTCGCTGTCATGCCCAATTCAAGCATTCTGTGTGCAGATGCAAGCTCTTCCACAAGCATTTCCATATGTTGCTGTACTTCTGACGGTGTCTTTACGCCATCGACGGAAAGTCCTTCTCGTCCCAAGCGTTGTGGAACTCCAGTCGCATGAACAATCTGCCGGGTTACCTCTTGCACATAGTCTGCATACGAAGGAAAATCCTTCTGAGCAGGGATGTGTAATGTGTCTTTTTTGCTATCATAATGTGCAATACCAGTGGCATCCTTGCGGATAGGGACGAGATTGTCCTTCATACTCTGGATGAACTTGTTGACATCCATTCGAAGAAGCTTTTCATCTGTCGGTCTGTTTGCTCCAAACTGCTCCACCTGCTTGGCGTATTCTTCCTTATGAACATGGGACATGGTGGTTTGGTCGATGTTAAAGACCGTATACACATCCTCACGAGGATTAACCTTGTACTTCGCTTTTTCTGCATCTGCGAGAGAATTGTATTCAGCACGGCTGATTTTATCCTCCGCATTGTCTTTGTTGACGTACTGGTTGAGGTTCTGCCAAACGAAAGGGACTCCTTTCTGTCCTTTCTTCACGGCCTCACTGCGGTCATGGGTTTCATTGAACATCGTGTAGCTGTTGGTCTTGAACTCGCCATTGTCACTGTGCATGGCCATGATAAGCGCATTGACTGGAGTAATCCGCAATGTCTTGTCATAGAACTGGGGCATCGCCTTTTGCCCTGCATTAAGCAAGGTGCCTCCATTCTTGTTAGCTCTTTCAAGGGCTGCAAATAAGACTTCCGCTTGTCGCTCTGCACCTGTTTTTTTGTTGATGTTTTCTTCTGCCATATTATCGTATCATTTAATGGTGTTATGCTGTTATTTTTCATTCATTTCAAGGACACCTTGGAGATGTGGATATCCACAGCCAATGTACTGAACCCAATCAATATTGTTGTCTTGAAAATATTGTCTCAGGAATTTGGTGTTTGCCTCAAAATTATCTGATGCAAAGACCAGTAAACGTCTATTCTTATAGCGGTATTTCCCTTTTTTGTCCCGGAAGCGTTCTCTAAGAGAGACACTTTTCCATACTCCTTTGTCTTTGTTTATTGATGGGTCTATGATAAGCATATCATGCCCCCAGACATCTTCGCTATAGATATACGTTTTCTCTTTGACTGTCAAATGTTCTTTGGTAAGCTTTACTGCCGTTTCCCTATTCGGTGCTCTTACAATGTATTCTTTGACCCTCCAATCTGGTGTTTCGTTAGTCAACCAGTATTCAAGGTTTTCTACGATTGCAATATACCTCAAATCCGCAACCCTACTAAAGTCTCAGAGCGTTGCGGCCCAAACCGCCAA
>ERZ780208.15-NODE-15-length-184891-cov-5.200286_pt1 | contig 184891 bp, 167 predicted proteins | sample MGYA00511167_ERZ780208 | MGnify/ENA primary metagenome ERZ780208 (study PRJEB29588, sample SAMEA2159202) | human gut metagenome | biome: human gut; feature: human-associated habitat; material: faeces | place: Denmark | collected 2008/2010 ...
TTTTCGCCTATCGAATTTCTTAATAATAGTGTCCAATATGATTGACAAACCTACATGAACAAGATTTTTTTTAATAAAAAGCGGACCTTTTTTCAGTCCGCTTCTATATCAGCTCTCTTTTGGCAGATAAAATCTTCCTGAGAGTTTTTGTGTTTTTACTTCGTTTATGAAGGCTTTCGGATCGGCTTCTTTTACAGCGTGTATGATCTTTTTGGTCTGTGCCGCTGATACTACTGAATAGACGATCTGTCTTTCGCAGTGTTCATAAGACCCCTCGCCGTCAAGTATGGTCGCGCCATGCTGGCTCACTGCATAAATAGCGTCTGCTATCTCTTTGGGCTTGTTTGTTACGATAAGCAAGGTGCTTTGCTGGAATTTTTTGTAGAGCATATGCAAAACAGTTGTTGAAGCATATTGAAAGATGATAGAATACAGTGCTTTGTCCCAGCCGAACATAAAGCCTGCAACGCACAATATGACCGCATTGAAGCCAAGTATAACATTGAATGTGTCCATATTGCTTTTCTCTGAAAGATAAATGGATATAAAGTCCGTTCCACCTGATGTTGCACCACGATTAAGGCAGAGGCTAATGGCAACGCCGTTTATCATTCCTCCGAAGATGCTTATGAGAAGCACGTCCTGGGTGATTATGTGATTGGGGATAAGGTCGGTGAAAAAGCTGTTGAGCAGTATCATCACGCAGGAAAAAGCCGTGAACTTTTTGCCGATAAATCTGAAACCGATATACACGGGGATTATGTTCAGAGTTATGTTTATGATGCTGAACGGAAGCATTATGCCTGCAAGCTGTTTCACTGCACGCTGTATGAGTATGGACATTCCTGTCATTCCGCCTGGGTAAAGACCGCCTGTGTTTACAAAGGTCTTTGTGTTTAGCGCCATCAGAAAGGCGGCGACAGTCACGGCGATAATTGTGAAAATGTCTTTTCTGATATCTTTTTTCATGGCTTTGCCACTCCTTTCATATGTCAGCAATTATTCTCCTTTAAGCTCGGCAAATTTTTTCTGCATGGTAGGGTTATTTTTGGTAAGACTCTTGATAGTGAGAGCGTCAGCCTTTTTGTTTGCAAGGCGCAGATTGTTTTCTGATGAAATAAGGTTTTCTTTTATCTTTGTGAGATGTGCTATAGACTTGTCTATTTCTGTGATAGCTTCGCCAAAACGTCTGCTTGCAAGTTCATAGTTTCGGGCAAAGCCCTCCTTGAAAGTGTTGATGTTTTGCTCAAACATTGTGATGTCGATATTCTCGTTGCGCACCTTTTCGAGCTCTTCCTTATAGGAAAGGGTATTCATGGCGGCATTTCTCAGTATGGTGATTATTGGTATAAAACACTGAGGTCTGACTACATACATTTTATCATAAGCATATGAAACATCTGTGATACCTGCGTTATAAAGCTCGCTGTCGCTTTCCAGAAGTGAAACAAGTACAGCGTATTCACATTTTTTCTCACGTCTGTCCTTGTCAAGCTCTTTGAAGAAATGCTCGTTCTTTTTCTTGGTGGAGGTGGTATCCTGCTCGTTTTTCATTTCAAACATTATGGATATTATCTCCACACCGTTTTCATCACATTCACGGTAGATAAAGTCGCCCTTGCTTCCTGAGCTTGCGTCGTTATCCTTGTCAAAATAAGCGTTTCTGAATGCGGTAGCTCTTATCTTGTTGAACTCGTTCATGCAGTGCTGTTCAAGGCTCTCGCCCACCATTTTTGTAGACAGACGGCTTTTTAGGTCTTTGTAGTATGCGATAGCTTCGTCCTTACTTTTTATCTGTGCATTAAGCTCTGCAATAGTGGAATTTTTCTCACTTTCCACTTTTGAAAGTGCAGTGGTAAGCTCCAAAGCCTTTTCAGTATCCTTATTTTTGATATCTGTTTCAAGACGTGTTATCTCCGCTTTATATTCATTTTCTGACTTTTGCATTTGCAGAGTATGCTCAGAATTGAGTTGCTGTATCTGCATATCACGCTGAGATATCTCCTGCCTGAGCTTGTCCTTTTCGCTGTTGAATTGCGATCTTGCTTTCTCCACAGCCATTGATATGGCAAGTTCTTTTTCTGTGGTCATAGATTTGGTCTGAGCGGTAAGCTGTGCAATAAGCTTTTCGTTTTGACTTATCTGCTCTTTTAGCTGCTCAAGCGTTTTTTCATACTCGGCTCTTGTGCTCTCCTGAGCCTTTGTGACTGCAAGTGTCTTTTCACTCTCACCGTTAGCCGCAGCCGCTTTCAGCTTTTGTATCTCCATATCCTTATCATTGACAGCCTTTGTATACTTGCTGTCAAAATCAAGCTTAGCAAGCTTCAAAGCCTTGTCTTTTTCATCAGCCACACGCTTGTCAAGCTCTTTATCAAACTCAGCGGTTTTTACCTGAGCCACGATAGCCGCATAGCCCTGTTCATCAACTTTGAATACCTCTCCGCAGTGGGGACATTTTATTTCAGACATTTTATGTACCTCCGATTTCTTATTTTTTCTTTAATATGATTATACCATATTTTATTCCCTTATACAAGAAATGAAGAAGATTTTTTTACGACAAAAACGCAGGAACGTATTACCACGCTCCTGCGTTTGCGGCTTATCAGCCAAGTATTTTCTTTATATCTTCTTCAGGGGTGCTGATAGGAGTAAGCTGGAACTTATCGACCAAAACGTCAAGCACGCCCTTTGAAACGAATGCAGGGAGGGTCGGTCCGAGGTAGATGTTCTTTATGCCCAATGAAAGCAGGGTGAGAAGTATGCACACTGCCTTTTGCTCATACCATGAAAGCACAAGTGTCAGCGGCAGATCGTTCACACCGCAGTCGAACGCCTCGGCAAGTGCAATGGCTATCTTTATGGCTGAGTATGCGTCATTACACTGTCCGCAGTCAAGTATCCTTGGTATGCCGTCGATAGTGCCGAGATCCATATCGTTTATGCGATATTTTCCGCAGGCAAGAGTGAGGATAAGACTGTCAGGCGGCGTGAGCCTTGCGAAGTCAGAATAGTAACTTCTGCTCGGTGACGCACCGTCACAGCCGCCTATGAGGAAGAAGTGCTTTATCCTGCCCTCTTTCACAAGGCTTATTATCTTTTCGGCATTTGACAGCACTGCGTTGTGTGCAAAGCCTGTTGTTACTGTGTGACCGCCGTTCATGCCTGTCATTTCCTTGTCCTCGTCATAGCCGCCGCACTCAATGGCTTTTTCTATAACAGGCGTAAAATCCTTGTCGTCGCCAATGTGCACAAGCTCAGGATATGACACGATAGAGGTGGTGAAAACTCTGTCGCAGTAGCTTTGACGGACAGGCATTATGCAGTTTGTTGTGAAAAGAATCGGTGCAGGGATATTGTGAAATTCCGACTGCTGATTTTGCCAGCCTGTGCCGAAATTGCCCTTTAGCTGCGGATAGGCTTTGAGCTTTGGATAACCATGGGCAGGGAGCATTTCACTGTGAGTGTAGATATTCACCCCTTTATCTTTGGTCTGCTCAAGGAGAAGTTTCATATCGTGCAGGTCATGACCGCTCACGACGATAAAAGGCCCTTTTTCAATGGTCAGTGGAACTTCTGTAGGGACAGGGTCGCCGTATGCGTCAGTGTTTGCGGCGTCGAGAAGTGCCATACATTTCAGGTTCACATTGCCTGTTTCAAGCACCAGTCCCAACAGCTTTTCAGGGTCGTTCTCACTGCCTATGGCACGCAGAGCCTTGTAGAAAAAGCTTGTCACCTCGCTGTCAGTTTTGCCAAGTGCCTGTGCGTGATAAGCATACGCCGCCATACCCTTTATTCCGAAGAGGATAAGTGATTTCAGCGAGCGGATATCCTCATGATCGTTCCACAGTTTTTTCATGTCGTAGTCATCAAACTTCTGAGAGTTGATGCGGTTTCGCTCAATGTGTATTTCCTTTGTGAGCTGTTTTATGGTGACATTATTGAAGTTCACGTTCGTGATAGTCGTAAAAAGCCCTTTGAGTATGAGCATATCTGTTTTTTCAGTTGACGAGCCATTTTCTGCGGCGTTTGCAAGGGCGATAAGTGCACCGATAAGCTCGTCTTGATAAACTGCTGTGTCGGCTTTTTTGCCGCATACGCCTACTTTTCCGTCACAGCCTGTGTTGTGTGCAGTCTGCTGACACTGGAAACAAAACATATCTTTCACTGGTAAGACCTCCGTATATTTGTGATAGGTCTATTATGTACCGATATGTGAAATTTATTCCTGCGTTTTATGAGAAAAACAGCCTTACAGCCAGTGCAGAGAATACAAATCCCATAAGGTCTGAAAGGCACGCCACTGCAAATACTGAGGGATAAGCTTTTTGCTTTATGGCTGAAAAATATACTGCTATGGTATAGAATGTCGTTTCCGTTGACCCCATTAAAACGCTTGCCACACGTCCGCTGTAGCTGTCAGGGGAAACGCTTGAAAGAATGGTTTCAAGGCAGGCGAGTGCGCCGCTCCCTGAAATGGGTCTGACTATGGCAAGGGGTATGCACTCTTCTGGAAAGCCCAGAAAAGTGGTCACAGGTCGGAGCAGTTTTGCTATAATATCAGCCGCACCTGATGATGTGAACATTCCCACTGCTGTCATAAGCAGAATGAGCATTGGTATCAGCCCCACGGCGATTTTGAGGTTTTCAGTCGCACCCTCGCAGAACACATTCACTATATCCACCTTTTTCACAAGCCCATAGCAAAGTATAAAAACCATAAGCGCAGGCACAAAAATGTCACCGAAATTCATGGCGTTCGTCCTTTCTGAGGTTGAGGGCATAGACAATAAGACAGCCTGCGGTCACGGAGATAAGGGAGGAGAAAATGATAGCAGGCGTTACGTCAAAGGGGGATACTGCACCGTGTTCAAGGCGCAGTGCCGCAATGGTGGAGGGGATAAGCTGAATGGAAGCCGTGTTAAGCACCACAAGCATAGAAATGCACTTCTTTCGTGCCGCAGGCGGAAGCTTTTGCATGGCTTTCACTGTGGCTATGCCTGAGGGTGTGGCGGCATTGCCTAATCCTAAAAGGTTTGCGGTCAGGTTCATTGTCACGGCATTCATGACCTCGGGGCAGTGTGCGGCATCTCTGAATAGTAACCTTGTGACAGGAGATAGCATACGGGCAATGACCGCTGTTATGCCAGCCTTTTCACATATCTTCATAAGTCCGCCCCAAAGACACATCGAGCCACTCAGGTATATGACAAGTTCCACCGCTTTGTTGCAACCTTCAAGAGAAGCCACTGATACTGCTGTCATGTCGCCTTTAAGAAAACCGCATAACAAGGCGGATAGGGACAATATCACAATTATTACGCTTAATATAATTAACACTCCTTTCGGCTGGTATTCATATCAAGTTAATATATAAAAAACTTTGACAATAAATGTGAAATTTTGGTGATAACGCTTGACAAATGTAATTATGTTTGTTATAATATGTTTATCATAAGATTTATGTTAAATGAAATACTATTTTTGTGTTTCAAATTAATTTAAAGGGGATTGATTTTATGAAATCTACAGGAATTGTAAGAAAAGTTGACGAGCTTGGAAGAATAGTTCTTCCTATCGAGCTCAGAAGAACCTACGACCTTGCTGTTAAGGACGCTATCGAGATCTATACAGATGATGACAAGATCATTCTGAAGAAGTTCCAGAGAACTTGTATCTTCTGCGGAAGCGGTGAAGAGTGCGTTGAATACAAGGGCAAGACAATTTGTGCAGCTTGTATGGCAGAGCTCAAGGGCGAGAACAAGTAATTACATATTTGTAGTAATATTATGAAACAGACAGGACGGACATGAAAGTGTTTGTCCTGTTTTTATTTTATGTGATAGAAAAAGCGTGTATGCCAAAAAACATACACGCTTTTTTATATTATAAGCTTTTTGAAATCATCTTCGCTGCCATTAAATACCGTCATGTGGAGATATTCGCCGCTTTCATAGAATGAGAATTTTACACGGTTGGTATAAGTCCAAAACGTCCAATCCATATCCTCGTCAGGCTTTGAAAACAGGCTCTCATACCATATCTTGTCCTTGTTAAATCTGCTGTCTGAAGCAACGATGTTTTTGTACGTCCGTTCTGTGCAGTATATGACAGGTCTTACGCCGTATTGCTTTTCTATCCTGTCGCAGAAGTCTGCAAGGTTATCTGCGGCTTCGTAATAGTCAGGTGGCAGAAGTCTGTAAAGTCCTCTCAGTCTTACCTCCACTGCAGGGATAAGCCTGCCGCTAAGGTCTTCGCCCACAGCATTTATGAAATGCTCTGCCTGCTTAGTGCCGTCAGTATCAAGCTCAAGCACATGGTATGCTCCCACTGATATATCAGTGTCCTTTGAGCCGTTCCAGTTGTCACGGAACGCACCGTCCTCAAAGGTAGTGCCTTTGGTGGCTCTTATATAGGCGGTCTGGATATTCTGCTTAGCAAAACTCTTCCAGCGTATCTCGCCCATTGACTCTGTTACAACAGGTCCTCTTATTGGATAGTCACGCTTTTTCGGCTCATTGAACCACAGTCTGCCTGTATACAAAAGCACCGCAAGGTTTATCACAAGCACAACTGCACACAGTATTATCAGCCGTTTTACGAGCTTTTTCAGAAATCTGTGACGCGGCTTTTCTTCCTCGTAGACCTCGTAATTTGTGTAGTTTGAAAGGTCACGATCGTCATACTCGCTGTCTATTTTGTTTATAGCTTCATTGTCAAGCTTGAATTTCTTGCTGCGTTTCATTAGCAGTATCCTCTCGGTTAAATTCCTCAGAATTTGCGATAAGCTCCGCAAAGGTATATGTGTCAAGCTTGTTCCTTACCATTTCAGATATCTCGTTAAAAGCCTTCTGATAACAGCAGATACCGTCTGCACCTCTGTTGCAGGTGCAGTCTGGGGAAAGACATCTTGAAAAATAATATGTACCTTCTATGGCTTCAAGAACGTCTTTCAAGGTAAGCTGTGCAGGGTCTTTATTTATGATATAGCCCCCCTGCGTGCCTTTATATGACTTCACTATATCAGCCGCAACAAGCTTTCTCAGTATCTTCAGCGCAAATCGAAGTGTAACGCAGGCATCATTGGAAATGGTCTTTGCGTCCATTTTGTCTCTTTCGCGGCATAGAACGGATACTATTCTTACTGCGTAATCCGCCTCAAGTGTTATAAACATTTATTTCCTCCGAAACTTAGTCAAGATAATCTCTTACCTTGTTGCTCCTGTTAGGGTGACGGAGCTTTCTGAGAGCCTTTGCCTCTATCTGACGTATTCTCTCACGGGTAACATTGAACTGCTGACCTACTTCTTCAAGAGTTCTTGAACGTCCGTCCTCAAGACCGAAACGCAGTCTGAGCACCTTCTCTTCTCTCTCTGTAAGAGTGGAAAGCACCTGATTTATCTGCTCTTTAAGAAGCACAAGTGAAGCGGCTTCTGCCGGAGCCGGAGCGTCATCATCAGGGATAAAGTCGCCAAGATGTGAGTCCTCCTCCTCACCGATAGGTGTTTCAAGAGAAACAGGGTCCTGAGCGATACGCATTATCTCTCTTACTCTTTCAACGCTCATATCAAGCTCTTTTGCTATTTCCTCAGGTGACGGATCATGACCGTTCTTGTGGAGAAGCTGTGAGGATACTTTCTTTACCTTTGTGATAGTTTCTACCATGTGTACAGGTATTCTGATAGTTCTTGCCTGATCGGCGATCGCTCTTGTTATAGCCTGTCTTATCCACCATGTGGCATATGTGGAGAATTTGAAGCCCTTTGTATAGTCGAATTTTTCAACGGCTTTGATAAGACCCATGTTGCCTTCCTGGATAAGGTCAAGAAAACTCATTCCTCTGCCCACATATTTCTTTGCGATAGAAACAACAAGTCTGAGGTTTGCTTCTGCAAGTCTTTTTCTTGCTTTTTTAGCGTCCTTTTCATTGCCGCTAGACATCTTTTCTGCAAGCTGTATCTCCTCCTCGGAGGTAAGAAGCGGCACTCTGCCTATTTCCTTAAGGTAGATCTTGACCGGGTCGTCGATAGCGATCCCGTCGGTTGAAAGGGAAATATCAACGCCGTCCTGATCCAGATCGTCTTCTGGGTTTACCATGTCAAGGCTGTCGTCGGTGATGATATCATCAATTATCTCAATATTATTTGCGGCACAGCTATCATAGAAGCTGTCCATTTGCTCGACGTCATAGTCGAGCTTTTCAAGAGCGTCAGTTATCTCTTTTGTAGTGAGCTTGCCTGTAGTCTTGCCGTGTTCCATAAGGTTATCAAGTATCTGTTTCTTGTCTGTCATTTCAAACACTCCAATCTCAATTTTTACATCGGTTGATCTTTGCTAATTCTTTTTGCGCATTTCTTCAAACTTTTTGAAGAAGTCATCGTCGGATATATCCTTCTGTTTCTCCTTCGGCTTGTAGTTTAAAAGCACATTTATATAATCCTCAGCGACCTTGGCGTCAATGCCCAGTTCGCTGTATTTTTCCAGTATCTCCGTTATCTTACCCACTTCCTCGGGGGAAAATTCACCATTAAAAGATGATACAGAGCAATCCTGCAAATCGGTTATCTTGCTCGTCAGGCTTTCGTAAACACGCCTATTGAAGCTGGTAACGAATTTGTCGGGCGGAAGCCTTTTGAGAACATCTCCGCAGGCGTCATGATTATTGTAGAGATAATATATGATACCCGCTTCGGCGGCGGATTCTCGTCTGTGTTCATTGGCTTCGGGGTTTATGGTGTCACGCTTGTCAGCGAAGGTTATAGTGCGAGTCCATTCCTTTTTGCTATACTGATAGCGACGGTTTTTAAGTATAGCATTAAGTTCTGCGTTGACAGTTGTGATGCTCACATTCTGTTCAGCCGCCACCTTTTTTGCGTATATCTCACGCTCAGTAGGGGAGCTTATATCCGCAAGGACTTTATAGGCTTTTTTGAGATAATCTATCCTGCCTATATCAGTGTCCATATCAATGCCGTCTTTGCATTTTTCTAGCTCAAACTCTATTGCACCGTCTGATTTTTTCAGCAAATGGCGAAAGTGGTCTGCTCCGAATTTGTTTATGTACTCATCAGGGTCTTTTGCACCGTTCATTTTTATAACGGTGGTCTTAAGGCCAGTTTCACCTAGAATTTTTATTGCTCTCGTTGTGGCTTTCTGACCTGCGCCATCTGCGTCATAGCATATGACAACGTTGTCTGCATAGTTGGATATTATCTTCGCCTGCTCAGGGGTGAGCGCAGTTCCGCAGGAAGCTACGGCATTCTCGAAGCCTGCCTGATTAAGGGAAATAACGTCAAGGTTACCCTCGCACAGAAGAATGGTCTTATCTTTCACTGCGGCGTTTTTGGCGAAGTTCATGGAGAAAAGAAATCTGTTTTTTGAATACACAAGGGTATCTTTTGAGTTAAGGTATTTTCTCTTATCGTCAGGTGTGAGCGCTCTTCCGCCAAAGCCCACTATATGACCTGCAAGGTCGATAAAAGGGAACATTGCACGATTTACGAAAAAATCGAACGTATTTCGGGTATTCTTCTGTGAACGTGAGATAAGCGAGCCTTGCTCCAATTCTTCCTCGGTAAAGCCCTCAGAGAGCATATAGCTTTTCAAGGCAGACCAACTGTTTGGAGCAAAGCCCATTCCATATTTCTTTATGGTTTCAATACTGAGCTTACGTTTGTTTATAAGATAGTCAAGACATTCCTTGCCCTGTGGTGTCTTTAGCTGATGATAGAAAAACCTTGCGGCTGTTTTATTCATTTCATAGAAGCGCTTTCTGGTATCGGTGCGCTTGCTGTCATAGCCGTTATCCTCCGGAAGCGGCACTCCGCCACGTTCTGCAAGGAGCTTGACAGCTTCCCAATAGTCCAGATTATTGTACTTCATTGTAAAAGTGATAACATCTCCGCCTGCTCCGCAGCCAAAGCAGTGAAAATACTCTTTGTCAGGGTGAATATGGCAGGACGGGGTTTTTTCGTTGTGAAAAGGGCAGAGGCAAACATAATCTCTGCCTGTTCTTTTGAGGGTGACGTAGCTGCTCATGACCTCTGCGATAGGGTTGGCAGCTTTAAGTCTTTCTATAAAATCTATAGGCAGCGGCAAATTTCTTCCTCCTTGGGTATGCGCTAATACTTTGTCCACCCCAATGGGATAAACAGATTTTTAAAGGTCTCAATGGCAAAGCCGTCTGTCATGCCTGATATGTAATCGCAGATAGCACGGTCAATTCCGAACTGATAGGCGAGATTCATATAAAAGGCAGGCAGCTTTTCGATATGATGAACATAGTAGTCATAGAGCTTTGCTATCATGTCTTTAGCCTTGACTTCTTCTGATTTGCACTTTGGATTTGTGTACACAAAGTCAAACATAAATCTATGCAGTGCAGTGTAGGCGTCACTCACTTCGTCGTCCATATGCAGATTTTCGGCTCCGCCCTTGATAAGCGAGGTCACAAGAGTGGTTATCCTCTCAGACTTGGATCCGCCAAGAACCTTTGTGATGTTTTTCGGGATATCCTCCTCGGTCATAATGCCTGCACGAACGGAATCGTCGATATCGTGATTTATATAGGCGATAACGTCTGCAAATCGCACAACATAGCCCTCTTTCGTGTCGGATATCATGTTAGTGTGCTTTAATATTCCGTCACGGACTTCTTCTGTGAGGTCAAGACCCTTGCCGTCTTTTTCCAAAATATCCACTACACGCAGGCTTTGCTCATAGTGGTGAAAGCCGTCAGGGTTAAGCTCGTTGAGAGCCCTTTCTCCTGCATGACCAAAAGGCGTATGACCAAGGTCATGACCCAGTGCGATAGCTTCGGTGAGATCTTCGTTGAGCCGCAAAGCCCGTGAGATAGTCCGTGCGATCTGACTTACCTCAAGGGTATGAGTAAGTCGTGTTCTATAATGGTCGCCTGCAGGGGACAGATAGACCTGAGTTTTATGCTTCAGCCGTCTGAAAGAGTTGCAGTGAAGTATCCTGTCACGGTCACGCTGGAAACACGTCCTCAGCGGACAAGGTTCGCAAGGATCTTTACGCCCTTTTGAATCAACAGACAAGCAGGCGTTTTCGCTCAGAAATTGTTTTTCAAACAACTCGGTTTGTTCTCTCGGCAGCACAAAAATTCCCCCTTACAGTATATAAAACATACTAACTCTATATAATATATACTATAATAGTTCAAAAAAGCCTTTATTTTTACATAAAGGCTGAATGTTTTTGTATAATCGCACAAATTTCATGCAAAATCAGCAAGAAGATTTGTTTCTTCTAACAATTCAAGCTTGCCGCAGGATATATCCGTAAGCTGTTTTTTCAGCTTGTCTGAAAATTCAGACTTCACAAGAAACGCAAGATCTACAGAATCGGCAAAGTTCTCTTTTTCCATTATCACGCCATATTCAGGCAGCGCATAGCTGACCTTGCCATAAAGTGTATAGTCGCAGGAAAAGGATATTCTTGAACACTCACACATTTTCATTTTTCTTGCAGCGTTCACCGCCATTGAACAACCCTGAGAATAGGCTCTTGTAAGACCGCTTGCCCCCAAAAGTATTCCACCGAAATATCGTGTCACCACCACACAAACGTCTGTAAGCCCAGATTTGTTTATTACATCAAGCACAGGCACTCCGCCTGTACCCTGTGGCTCACCGTCGTCGCTGTATCGTGAAACGTTACCCTCTCTCAACACATAGGCATAGACGTTGTGCCTAGCCTTGCGGTTTTCGGCTTTTATCCTGTTTATAAATGCGACAGCCTCATCAGCGGTGCTGACAGGTGCGATATGCCCGATAAATTCGGACTTTTTCTCCGTAAAGCTCGCCTGAGCTTCCTCATAGATTGTTGTATATCCCATTTGGTTTCCTCATATAAAAGAAAAAAAGGAACGGAATTATCCGTTCCCTTTGAAAATTAGTCAAGATTAAATCTCTTCTTGAATCTGTCAACACGTCCGCCTGTATCTACGAGCTTCTGCTTACCTGTGTAGAATGGGTGGCACTTAGAACAAATTTCAACCTTGATATCCTTCTTTGTAGAACGAGTATGGATAACATTACCGCATGCGCAAGTAATTGTTGTTTCCTCATACTTTGGGTGAATTCCTTCTCTCATTTGACTTCCTCCTTCCAAACTAAAATTATGACTCATAGAAGCCCATCATTTCAGTTTAGACAGTAGTTCTATGTAGTATTTATCAATATGCTGAATAAATCAGCTTTATTATTATACCATTATATACGTCACTTGTCAAGCACTTAACACTTTTTTTACATTTATCCTGCTCGTTTCGACAAAACAAAAAGGCAACCCATCGGCTGCCCTTTGCTTGTGTAAAAATTTTGGAGAGGATGAAACGAGCTAAGAGTTTGATCTTAGTGTTTACATTCTTTTTCTTTCTCTGTTCTACATTACATATTATAGCCTTTAGAGGCTGTAACTTCAAGAACAGACAAGTTACATTTCACTACAATACTGTTACAAATTATTTCAATTTGTAACTTTAAAATAATCTTAAATTTTCCTCAAAGCAGGCTTGTTATTCGTGGTCAACTCCGTATGCTGCACGGTATTCCAGCATTTTGTCAAGATACTCTTTGCCCTCAACAACACCGTCCTGAATAGCCTTGATGATATCGTTGATGTTTACGATAGAGTATACCTTTACGCCAAAGTCTTTATAAGCCTGTTCAACAGCTGACAGGTCAGTATCCAGTGCCTTTTCCATTCTGTCAACTGTTATCACCATGCCTGTTACGTTTACGTCTGCGGCACTTTTGAGCTTTGGCATTGACTCTCTGAGAGCCTTTCCTGATGTCATAACATCGTCGATGATTATTACCTTTTCTCCGTCTGCAAGCTTCTTTCCAACGAACATTCCGCCCTCGCCGTGATCCTTAGCTTCCTTTCTGTCAAAGCAGTAAGAAACGTCAATGCCATACTTTGTTGCAAGTGCGATAACGGCTGAAACAGCAAGAGGGATACCCTTATATGCAGGTCCGAAAAGTGTTTCAACAGGTATTTTGTTGTCAGCTATGCAATCAGCGTAAAAGCCGCCCAGCTTTGCAAGCTGTTCGCCTGTTTTATAGTTTCCGCAGTTGATGAAATACGGAGCTTTTCTGCCACTTTTAAGAGTGAAGTCGCCAAATGTGAGAACTCCGCTGTCTACCATAAATTTTATAAATTCTTCCTTGTAGGTCATATTGAACTTCCTTTCAATTATGTTACTTTGATTATACCACATTTTTCACGGCTTTGCAAGGCTTTTTTGTCTGCCGAACATAAGTCCGTGAGAGCCTGTGGCAAGGCAGAAAACGCCGTGTTCTCGCATATCTCCGCATATTGAGTGTATAACACCGTATTGCTGTCTATCGGTATTTATACGTGCGAAACTTTCGCCCAGATCATCAGAAATATAAAAGCCGTATTCACCACTGATATTTCCTGTGACATACATTGCAGGAGTTTCCTCAAGCCCTTTTCCAAAGCCTATGCAGTTTATCCTGTCCTTAGGGAGAATGTCACTTATCCACACGCTGTCACTCTTTATCTCGAAGCGGTAAAGTCCCTTTATGCCGTTTGCAAGCCAGAATACTCCGCTTTTATCTGGCTGTCTTGAAAGCTGATAGTGAGCGTATCGTGGACACTTTATGTCCGTTTTTATGGACACTTCTCTGAAAGTTGCACCTTTGTCACGGCTGATGTAAAGCCCCAGATTTCCTCGTTCTGCTATGGCGAAGAAAAGATCGCTGTTGTAATAGTCCGAGAAAATTTTTACGTTGTGTTCATCTGCTGAGTTTCCACTACTGTCCGTAAAAATGGACTTTTGCCATGTTTTGCCCTCATCGTCGGTATAGCAGACAGCCTTGTTAGAAAAGCCTCTGCCGCCTGCAACAGCCCACATTATGCGTTTGCCGTCGGCAGATATCGCTGTCCAACCTGAGTCTACATTAGGCTTTTCGATGTTGTCAAGTTTTTTGTCTATAAACTCAGAAAGCCCACGGGGCATGGGAAGTCTTTCCCATGTTGAACCGCAATCTTTGGATAAGATCAGACCACCTTTTGTTTTGCCTGTCCAGTTGCCACGGGGAGTTGCGACGATGTATTCGGGGTCGCTGAGGGTGAGATCAGCATTAAGGCAGGTGATGTAGCGGTCGCCATTTTCGTTTGCAAAGGAATTTTCGCACTCACTGTCATAATCTTCAAAGGCAAAGCCACCAAGGTCGCCAATGATATCTATAATGCGATTCCTGCCATGGGGAGTGGTGTATACATTAAGGTGAACAGTTTCCTCTATGCCCTCGCAGAATGGTTTGACAAGCACATCTCCGCTTGCAAGACCTGTTATCATGAACAGACCTGTTCCTGTGTTGAACAAGGCTGTGTCGCTGTCAAAAGGTGAAAACTTTATGTCGCTTATCCAGTGGACACAGTTTCCGCCGCCGTTGTATGAAGGCTTCATGTATGGGATATTCCAATCGAATCGGCTATATTCAAGCCTATTCATTATTATCTTCCAGCTTTCACCGCTGTCGGTGCTTGTATAGATCATATCTCCGCCATTTTTTCGGCAGACAGTTGATAGCAAGAGCATTTTGCCGTTGGAACATATTCCGCTGTAGCCGCATGGGATATGGTCCTCGGGGGTTATGTCTTTGTCAAAAACAGTCACTCCATTTTCGATGCGGTATCTGTATACCTTGCCGCCTGAAAGCGAGCCTGTGTCGCAAGCATAAGCACCCATGCCACCGTAGAATACTTCTCCGCTTGAAGCAAAAGTGATGTATATATATCTGCTGTCGCTGGTGATACGCTGTGGCACGAAGCCATAATAGGAGGAGTTTTCGTATTTCACAGGATCGGGGGCGGTGAGGGGAACGAAGCTTTTCAAGCCGTCTGTGGAGCAATACAGAGTGTGACCTCTTGTTACACCGTCAGGGGAGTTTGCTTCACCTGAACAGCCTGCTATAAAAAGTTTGCCCTCACTGTTTGTCCATATAAGCGAGATGTTTTTCTCACCAAACAGGTCTATGTTTTGCCAGCTTTCGCCCATATCCTCAGAATAGATAATTCCTGCGGTCTGCGAGCCGAAATACAGCCTGCCGTTTTTGTAAATAAGTCTGTCGCCTGTGGCTCTGCCAACTTCGTTTCCGTGAACGCTGCATGGCAGTGTCTTTTGAATTATATTTTCTCCCTTGTCATCAGATATGCAGATATAATTTGAGCGTTTATCTCCGCAGGTGAAAAACAGCTTATTTGGGTCGTTTTCGTCAAGGGCTATTGCAAGGGGATAGGTCTGTGCAGGGTCGTCTGCGGTAACTTTGTCTGCCAGATACGCCCAAGTTTGTTTATCAAAGTCATAGCGGTAGATACCACCGATGTCGGTGCGTATATAAAGCGTTTTGCTGTCGGTGGGGTGGAAAGTGATACCTGTCACAAAGCCGCCTCCGCCTATTTTCAGATTGCCATATTCGTATTTGACAGGTGAAAGAAGTTTCATATATTTCTCCGTTACCATTCGATAGTAGAAACGTCAACAGGGTCTTTGTTTATCTCAACTTTGTCTACCTTGCTGTTTTTGACGGTTATAACTCTGTCAGCCATTGGTGCGATAGCGGAGTTGTGGGTGATGACTATAACTGTCACACCGTCATTTCGGCAGGTATCCTGCAAAAGTCTGAGGATATTTTTACCTGTGTTGTAATCAAGAGCGCCCGTTGGTTCGTCGCAAAGAAGAAGCTTAGGATTTTTCGCCAATGCTCGTGCGATAGAAACACGCTGCTGCTCGCCGCCTGAAAGCTGGGAGGGGAAGTTGTTCATTCTGTCCTCGAGTCCCACTTTTTTCAGCACTTCTTCAGGCTTTGAGGCATGTGCGCATATCTGTGTGGCAAGCTCTACATTTTCCTTAGCAGTAAGATTATTCACAAGGTTATAGAATTGAAAAACAAAGCCTATGTCATATCTGCGGTATGTTGTGAGCTGCTTTTTATTAAAAGTGGCAATGTCCTTGCCGTCAACAAGGATCTTGCCCTCGTCGCAGGTATCCATGCCGCCGAGCATATTAAGTATAGTAGTTTTTCCTGCACCGCTTGCGCCTACTATAACAGCAAATTCGCCTTTTTCTATCTCAAATGAAACACCGTCTGCGGCATTTATGGTTATCTCGCCCATTTTGTATCTTTTATAAACGTTCTCGAATTTTACAAAGCTCATAGTCTGCACCCCCATATTGTCTTTACGTTATTGTATCACAATAATATGAACATTTCAAGGGCTTTTGCTACTTGAAATGGTGGAAGTGATATGTTATAATTGTATCTGAAATAGGCGTGAGCCTCACATTTTGACAAGGAGAGATATAAATGGAATTTCAGAAGCTTATTGAAAGCAGAAGAAGCATAAGAAAATATGACGGCAGTAAAAAGGTAACAAAAGAGCAGATAGAAACGCTCATATCTGCCGCAACAGAAGCACCATCGTGGAAAAACTCTGAAACTGCAAGGTATTACTGCGTTCTCAGTGATGAGATGACAAAGAGGGTAAGAGAGGAGTGCTTGCCCGGATTTAACAGAGAAAGGTCCGAAAATGCAGCGCTTCTTGTAACGACTTTTGTACATACAAGAGCAGGTTTTGACAAAGAGGGTGATCCTGATAATGAAGTCGGCAATGGCTGGGGTTTTTACGATCTTGGTCTGCACAATGAGATACTTCTTCTCAAAGCGGCTGAGCTTGGCTTAGGCTCGCTTGTAATGGGCATCAGGGACGGAGAAAAGCTTCGTGAGGTGCTTGAAATACCTGAAAGCGAGATCGTAGTATCGGTTATAGCCGTTGGTTATCCTGCAGAAGCCCCTGCCAGACCTAAAAGGAGAGCTGTTGAGGACATCGCAAAGTTCTTTTAATATGGTCGTTATGCGTTTTTAGCTTGTATTTGTGATATTGACCTTCCTGCGCTTTAGTTTGGCCGTCAGACCTTTCTTACAGCATTGGGAGGTCTTTTTGTGCATAAAAATAAGGCGTTAGAACAAAATCTAACGCCTTACTGATATTCTTTTGAACACGAAGTCTTATCGTTGTCCACATTACAAGACTTGTGAAGTGGTTTAAAACCTTACTTCATAGCCTCTTCAACTGCAACTGCGCAAGCAACTGTAGCACCAACCATTGGGTTGTTACCCATACCGATAAGACCCATCATCTCAACGTGTGCAGGAACTGAAGAAGAACCAGCAAACTGAGCGTCGCTGTGCATTCTTCCCATTGTATCTGTCATACCATAAGAAGCAGGACCAGCAGCCATGTTATCTGGGTGCAGAGTTCTACCTGTTCCTCCGCCTGAAGCTACTGAGAAGTATTTCTTACCCTTCTCAAGTCTTTCCTTCTTGTATGTACCTGCAACTGGATGCTGGAATCTTGTTGGGTTTGTTGAGTTACCTGTGATAGAAACGTCTACGTTCTCTTTCCACATGATAGCAACGCCCTCGGTAACATCGTTAGCACCGTAGCAGTTTACCTTAGCTCTCAGACCGTCAGAGTATGCCTTGCGGAATACTTCCTTAACTTCGCCTGTGTAGTAATCCATTTCTGTTTCAACATATGTGAAGCCGTTGATTCTAGCGATGATCTGTGCAGCGTCCTTGCCAAGACCGTTAAGAATAACTCTCAGAGGCTTTGTTCTAACCTTGTTAGCCTTCTCAGCGATACCGATAGCACCCTCAGCGGCAGCGAATGATTCGTGGCCTGCGAGGAATGCGAAGCACTCTGTATCCTCTTCAAGAAGCATCTTGCCGAGGTTTCCGTGACCAAGACCAACCTTTCTCTGGTCAGCTACAGAACCAGGGATACAGAAAGCCTGAAGTCCCTCACCGATAGCAGCAGCAGCGTCAGCAGCTCTTGTGCAGCCCTTCTTGATAGCGATAGCGCAGCCTACTGTGTAAGCCCACTTAGCGTTCTCAAAGCAGATAGGCTGAATGCCCTCAACGAGCTTATAAATGTCAAGACCCTTAGCCTTGCATACGTCAGCACACTCTTCGATAGTGTTGATACCGTACTGATTGATAACAGCAAGGATCTGCTTTTCTCTTCTCTCATATGATTCAAATAAAGCCATTGTAACAAATCCTCCTTATTCTTTTCTTGGGTCAACGATCTTAACAGCGTCAGCTACTCTGCCGTACTGACCCTGTGCTTTCTCAAAAGCAGTGTTAGCATCGTCGCCAGCCTTGATGAAGTCCATCATCTTGCCGAAGTTTACAAACTTGTAGCCGATGATCTCGTCATCTTCGTTAAGTGCAAGACCTGTAACATAGCCGTCTGTCATTTCAAGGTATCTAGGACCCTTTGCAAGTGTACCATACATAGTACCTACCTGTGAACGAAGTCCCTTACCAAGGTCCTCAAGACCAGCGCCTACTACAAGACCGCCCTCAGAGAATGCACTCTGTGAACGACCGTAAACGATCTGGAGGAAAAGCTCTCTCATAGCTGTGTTGATAGCGTCGCAAACGAGGTCTGTGTTAAGAGCCTCGAGAACTGTTCTGCCTGGGAGGATCTCCGATGCCATAGCAGCAGAGTGTGTCATACCTGAGCAGCCGATAGTTTCAACGAGACATTCCTGAATAACGCCCTCTTTTACGTTAAGTGTCAGCTTGCAGCAGCCCTGCTGTGGAGCACACCAGCCGATACCGTGTGTAAAGCCTGAGATATCCTTGATTTCCTTAGCTTTTACCCACTTTGCTTCTTCTGGAATTGGAGCTGCACCGTGAGCAACGCCCTGAGCGATAGGGCACATTGTTTCAACTTCGTGAGAATAAACCATTATTTACATAACTCCTCTCAAATGATTTTGGTGTAAATGTTGTATATTACATACACTCATATTATAACGCATATTTCGCCATTTTGCAATAGTATTTTATGATTTTTAATATTTTTTTCTCATTCTGTGGTAATTATAACGCTGCTGAGAGGTGCGAGTCTGAGTGGCAGCTTATAGTTTGTGGTATAAAGACCGCTGTTTATGCAGTTTGATCCACTATAAATATCACGGTCAGAGTTGAGAAGCTCTTTGTAGGCTCCGTTTTGCTCGACCTTCAGGTTATAGTTCTGATAGCTTCCGGAAAAATTGAACACCATATAAAGCGTCTTGCCGGAAGGGTCGCTTCTGCGGTAGGCATAAATGCACTGATTTTTGTTGTCTGCGTCTATCCAGCGGAAAGATGTGGAATTATAGTCGGACTTATACAGTGCAGGCTGTTCAAGATAAAGCTTGTGGAGTGCTTTCACATACTCGTGTAATGAATCGTGTATAGGATATGTGAGCAAATTCCAGCCAAGCTCTTTTTCATCACGCCATTCAAGATATTCGCCAAGCTCGTTGCCCATGAAGTTGAGTTTCTTGCCAGGGTGAGTGAACTGGAAAGTATACAGTGCTCTTATTGTAGCAAACTGCTCCTGCTGACTGCCGAACACCTTATCCACCATGGTTTTCTTGCCGTGAACTACCTCGTCGTGGGAGTAAGGAAGAATGAAAAGGTCATTATAGAAATAACTCATGGAGAAGGTCATTTTATTGTGATGATTTCTGCGTTCAAAAGGCGGAGTCTTTATATAATTGATGGTATCGTTCATGAAGCCCAGATCCCATTTATAGTCAAAGCCAAGACCGCCGAACTCAACAGGGGCAGTTACCTTTGTGTAGTTTGTGGAATCTTCTGCAAAAAGCATAACGTCAGGGTGCATTTTCTGAATGGCGTAATTAGTGTTCTTCAAGAACCATATACCGCTGTCGTTCACAGCGTCATCAGTGTGGCCGTGACGATAGATAAGGTTTGCAACTGCGTCATATCTCAATCCGTCAACATGATATTTTTCTATCCAGAAATTAACTGAGGATTTTACAAAGCTAAGCACATGAGGCTTTGTGTAGTCAAACAGGGCAGTACCCCACTCGGAGTATCTGTCATACTCATTGTCGCTTTCAAAGAGGAAGCTTCCGTCATATATGTGCAGGGCATAGAAATCACGGACAAAATGTACGGGTACAAAGTCCAGAATAATGCCGATATTTTCCGCATGACAAGCGTCTATGAACTTCATAAGCCCTCTAGGGTCGCCGTAACGGCTGGTTGCGGAGAAATATCCCGACACCTGATAGCCCCATGAGCCGTCATAAGGATATTCCGTCAGTGGCAGAAGCTCGATATGGGTATAGCCCATTTCCTTTACATAAGGTATGAGCAGGTCTATCATTTCTTCATAGGTGTAAAAGCGGTCGGTTTCTTCTTTTCCCTCTTTTATGCGCCACGAGCCGAAATGTACCTCATATATGTTCATAGGCTTTTCATAGCATTTGTCACGCTTTGAGAGCCATTCTTGGTCATTCCAGCTATAGCTGTCAATATCATACACCACAGACGCATTTTTCGGCCTTACCTCGCTGTATACCGCAAAAGGGTCTGAGCGGTAGTGCTTTTCAAGAGTAGGCGTTGTGATAACATACTGATAAATGTCACCCTCTTTTGCAGGGCGTTCAACGCTCCATACCCCACGTTCATCGCATTCCATAGGGATAATATCTCCATTCAGGCAAAGTTCTACCTTTCTTGCATGGGGCGCATAGGTGGAAAATCTTATGCCGTTCTCTATTTTTACTGCCCCCAGGGCTTCATACGCTCTACAGCTTTGACCATTTATAAATTCTGTGATGATATTGTTTTTCATGACGTTTCCCCCTGTGAAAAATATGATAATGATAAAATATTTATAAAAAGTTATTGAAATTTCATAAATTTATGATATAATGAAAGTTAGCGCGAATTGTCTGCTTTTTTGACATTAATCCAGCTTAGTCTGATTTTTCCTCAAAAAAGACCTTTTGTCGTTATGAATCTGAAAGGAATGTAGTTAAATGTCAAGCTCTGCGATAACCAAAAGTGCTTTGTGTGATTCACTGAAAAAACTCTGCGAGCAAAAACCCTTTGATAAAATATCCATATCCGATATAACAGGTGAGTGCGGTCTTAACCGCCAGTCTTTTTATTACCATTTTCAAGATAAATATGAGCTTTTGAGCTATATTTATCTTCACGAGCTTTTCGCTGATATCACCAAAGGCGTAAACTACGACAACTGGTATGAGCGTCTTGAGGGATTTCTCGTAAATATGCTCAAAGACAAGCGCTTTTACTCAAACACGCTAAAAAGCAACGAAAAGATATTCGAGCATTATCTTTTCAGAAGTATGCACAAGCTGTTCATCAGATTTTTCTATCACGCTGTTGCTATAACCAGAAAGCGTTCCGATAAGGCGAAGTTCTTTGCAGATTTTTATTCTCATGGCTATTGCGGAATAATAATAGATTGGGCAACGGGCGGAATGAGAGAAACTCCACATGACGTAATGCTGAAAATGCGTGAGCTTGCATACGAAAATGTTACCATTGGTGAGGGATTCAGACAGAACCTTTGACAAAAGTCACACAATCACTCTGTTATTTTATCATATTTTATGTAATAAGTGAATAGACAAACCCAAACATACGACAAAAAAAACGACAGATCCAGATTTCTGTCGCTTTTATTTTTTTCCTACTTTGAAGCTTTTGATTTTCTTCTGTCAATAATAACGCATACTATGAATATCAGCAAGCCTGCCCCTGAAAGAACTATGCCCTCGTGGAGCAACGGTGCGGTAAAGGTTATCTTTATGCTGTGGCTGCCTTTTGGTATCTTGAAGCCAAGGAATGCAGTGTCGGTCTTTTCACACTGCACCTCTTTGCCGTCGATCTCAGCGGTGAAGCCGTCGGTATACGGAATGGAAATGGTGAAATAGCCGTCATTTTTAACGTCTATAGTGCCGTTTATCACATCTCCGTGAGAGGTCTTCTTGTCTATGATAAACGGGTCAACATCACGCACAAGGCTGTCTTTGTCGATGACATAACAGCGAACGTTGGTTATCTCATACTTGCCGTCAGAGAATTTCACCTTAACGCTGTCTGCACTATAGTCCTGACCTGTGGTTATGACATATTCAAAACGTCTGTTATTATTGTAATACTTCCAATCAGGTGCAGTGAGCTTGTTTTTATTGCCGTTTATGGACACCCAAGCGTCCTTTCTGCCACCCTTTATATCGTTGTTCACATTGAAAGATACAAACATTATCTCATTGTTCGTGAGCGTTTCGGGAAGCGTTATCTCCTGAGTGAAAGGCTTTTTGGCGTCAATGGTGTATTTTCCCCATTCACGCTTTATCTGGTCACACTCTGTAAAGTTGATGGAGCGCACCTTTTTGATATCAGATGAAAATGACTTTTCCGTCTTATCCTCAACTATTATATTATTGAAAAGAGCTTCCACTGAGTAAGGATAATTCAGGGAATTATATTCTTTTCTGCCGATAAGAGCATTGGTAGCATATCCGAAAGGCAGAACGTCATTGTTTTCATAAAGTGAAAGGCTTCCGCTCTCTTTTATCTTCTTGTAGCCTGACACTGCCTTTGCTGGGTCGTCAGTGATAAGATATCTGTTTGAAAAATACATATCAGCAATAAGGCTTCGTGTCTGAGTGGTCAGGGAAGTGTTGCGGTATGAATTTTCGTTGTATATCTCGCTGTAATAAAATTTGTTGTAATCTTTATTGTGCAGTGAGGAATATATTGACATGGTGTAATAATCTGCATTATATATCATGTTCACCGTGTTCACTTCGTCAACGCAGTTTGAGGTCCTCGATATCTCATCTTGCGAGCCGACATAGTCTGCAAGTGTATTCATATCACTGCTGTTATCATATTCAAGCTCACTTAAAGGCACAAGCTTGTCTGCAAAGTTTGCATACACTGTGGATACCACGAGGCAAAGGGACATTCCTATATTAAGTATGAACTCTTTTTTGCAACGTCTGTATACAAACAGGCTCGACATAAGCACAACAAAGTCAAGGATAATATAAAACTCCACTTTTTTGGTGGTCTTGAACCAGAAAACTCCTGCCAGTGCAACTAAAAGGGTTATCACTGCAAGTGGTTTAAGCTTTAGCTTTCCTCTTATTATATCAAAATAGGTGTGTCCGAAAAGGAGCATACCAAGAGGAAGGAAAGGTATAAGAACTTTCGGGTCAACATACAGTGTGCCGTTTAACATATAGACTATTATAGGGCAGGTGGCTATTACCATCATAACGATCCCGAGAAATCTTCTGCAACGCTGTTTTGAGAACACCGCCGATATTATGCTAAGCACTGTAAAAAGGCAAAGCCCCATTGAGTAGTGATAATAGAGCAGGAATTTCAAGTTTACACCTGGTATGAACGACTTGAGATCAACATGGCTGTTGCCTGCCTCTCTGCCTGAGAGCATACAGTGCAGTGTAGGCAGGATAAGCACGCAAGCCATTATCACTGCCAGGATAAGCCTGAAAGCGAATGCTGTTCCGTCTTTGCAGAACTTCTTGAAAGTTGGCTTTTCATTTATTTTCAGCCAGCGGTAAACGCCATACACCGCCATTGCCGCAAGACCCGACACTGCAAAGAAATAGCTTGTCATGAGCATCAAAAATGCCCAAAGCGTCACCATGTATTTTCTCTTGCCCTCGAAATAATCCTCGATAGCCATAAAACCCAAAAGCAGGAACGGCATATAATTCACGAACATTATGTGCCTGTGACTGTGAAAGATAAGGGGCGCTGAAAAGAGAAAAACAAAACTTAGTGCAAACGCTGTGTTGTCTGTGAATTTCTGACGCATCCATATATAGAATATCCACAGGCTAGCTATAATGCCTATTATGGATACTATCTGTATATAGGTGGACATTTTCACAAAGGGCAGAAGATAAGAAAAAAGTATTATAGGCGAATAAAGCCCATAATATGACAGATTATAGATGTTCTCACCACAACCTATGTTCGGAGCAAAGGAGGGAAAAAAGTCCCCTGTTTTGTAAAAGAGCTTTCTGAAATAATCAGGGATAGCATAATGCTGTCCGCCCCAATCAAGCTCAGAGCCATAGGCAAACTTGAATCTTGTCAATGCAAGCACAAAGAGAAGATATATCCCTGTAAGCACACACAGATGTATTATATTTTTCTTACTGAGCCTCATTCACAGCCACTCCCAGCGCAGTTGCAGTTTGTTTTTTCATTTCAGGGTGTTCGCTGTAGCGTTTATACAGCGTCCAATCCTCATAATAAGCCATATGCCACAGCTTGTCTACAGTTTTCTCTTGAGAGGTATACATATCTGCAAGCTTTTTCTTGAACTCGTATCTTTCTTTTGATATTTTTGGCAAAGTGTTGCCCACCACTTTCAGACGGCTTGCCTTATAGTATTTGCCAAAGCAGTAAAGGTCACATTGGATATTGTTCTTGTCGTATATCTCAGTAACGTAATTATGCACGTTTACATGGTGGATATGACCGTATTCGCCTTTTTGATTATGCACAGCTATAAGCTTCCAATCCTTGCAGGTCATTATCTTTTCAAGGTCAGATTCGATACCGTCCTTAACAAGCGCCCAATCGTCACGCTTACCCCTGACTTTATCAGGATATTCAAGCATTATACACTCGTTTCCCGAGGCTTTCACCACGTCCTTGAACTCCTGAGAACGCACCTTATTTCTTCCGTTTGTTACACACACAACAAGATAGCCTTTATCATAAAGATGTCCTCCGCCCCAAAGCACTTCGTCGTCAGGGTGAGCCACTATCATAAGTTTATCAGCCTTTGATGACGAAGCAAGCTGTAACTGTATGGCGGATATAGGCGCAACGTCATAAGCCTGATTGACGGTATCTCTTATATGTCTTTTGTAACCTAAAAACCACAGTGTGCCTATAAAAATGACTATTGCCAGAATTATTGCTGTTTCCTTTATATGCCGTCTTGTAAATTTGAGCATAAAAATGCCCGCACCCTTGCAGGATCTCTTCTGCGAGATACGGGCGTTCACCTCTTTCTTTATTACTTGTTGTTCACATAGTCTACAAATCTTTCAAATGCAGCTTTTCCGTCTTTGTTTCGCTTATAAACGCCTGCATGTTCAAGCACCTTTGCGAACACGATGCCTATTTCTTTCTGCAAGACCTCGTGAACGTTCTCAGCTGTTATATTGTTTTTCTTTGATATCTCCTCAGCCCAGTCAGCGTGCTTTTCTATCAGCTTGTCACGGCGTACACCCTCTGTTCCCTCTGTGACCAGAACCTGAGCAAGTCTTTCCATTTCGCCTTTAAGTCTTGACGGCAGCACCGCAAGACCCATTACTTCGATAAGACCGATATTCTCTTTCTTTATATGATGAAGCTCCTGATGTGGGTGATAAACGCCAAGAGGATATTCCTCGGTGGTGATATTGTTTCTAAGCACAAGGTCAAGCTCATATCTGCCGTTTCTCATTCTTGCGATAGGTGTGATAGTGTTGTGCGGCTCGCCTTTAGTTTCAGCATAAATGAACGCTTCTTCATCAGTGTAGCCTCTCCAAGCTTTGAGTATCTTGTCAGCAAGGTCAACGAGAGCGTTTTTGTCCTCGCTGTTTATTCTGATAACGGACATAGGCCATTTAACGATACCTGCGTCAACGTTCTCAAAGCCCTTGAAAACTATCTTTTCTTCAACAGGGGCTTTCGCCATTGCAAAAGTATAATGACCGCCCTGAAAATGTTCGTGCGAAAGGATAGATCCGCCAACGATAGGCAGGTCAGCGTTTGAACCTATGAAGTAGTGCGGAAACTGTCTAACAAAGTCAAAAAGCTTCTCAAATGCCGAACGGTCTATTACCATAGGAGTATGCTTCTTATTGAAAAGGATACAATGTTCGTTGTAATAAACATATGGGGAATACTGAAGTCCCCAGTCTGTGCCGTTTATTTTAAGGGATATAACACGGTGGTTCTGTCTTGCAGGGGAGTTCACTCGTCCTGCATATCCCACGTTCTCATAGCACAGCAGGCACTTAGGATATCCCGACTGCTTTGCAAGCTTTGCCGCTGCAATGGCTTTCGGGTCTTTTTCAGGCTTGGAAAGATTGATAGTTATATCAAGGTCGCCGTACTCTGTTGGAGCTATCCAGCGCATATCTTTCTTAACTCTGTATCTTCTTATGTAGTCCGTGTCCTGCGAAAGCTTGTAGAAATAGTCAGTTGCGACCTTTGCAGACTGGTGGTTGTAAAGTCCCCAGAACTTTGTGTCTACCTCTGACGGTCTTGGAGTAAGAAGCCCCATGAGTTTTGTGTCGAAAAGATCTCTGTATACAATAGAATTTTCTGTAAGGCCCTTTTCCACAGCGTAATCGAGAAGCTCTTTGAGAGTGCTTTCAAGATCAACGTCAGAAAACTCCTCCGCTGGTTCGTCATATTCCTCAAGGTCAAGGGCTTCAAGAAGCCTGTTTGTAGTATAAACTCTGTCGCTCTCCTCAATAAGTCCGCTTTCCAGACCATATGTTACAAGCTTTTTAATGCTTTCAAATATCATGTTATAGATCCCCTTTTGTACAAAAGTATGAGTGGTAACCCCCTCAGCCAGCATCTATTATTATAGACCATTGCTTATTCTTTGTCAACCGACAGACAGGCTAATTAAGATACTTTTAAGCATTTGAAAAGCGTAATAAGAATATTTTAAGATTATTTTGCAGGGGACGCCAGCCCCTACATTTAACGTCAGGGAAAACGATTTAGCACCGAATATTAACAAATTGTTAAATCGGCAATTGTCCTATTGACAAAAGCGGGAAGTATGAGTATAATAAAAACAATATGATAAAGGCGTTGACAGGAACAAAAGCAAAGTTCTGACATTACAGAGAGCCGTCGGTGGGTGCAAGTCGGTATGCGGAATTTGTGATAACTCGTCCCCGAGCCTGAACGGTGAAATTTTATTAGCCGCTCACGGGTTCTCCCGTTATAGAGATACGCATTGATAGATGCGGCTGAGATATGCGGTGTGAGCCGTATATGAATGAGAGTGGTAACACGGCGAAGCTCGTCTCTCCTTTTTGGTAGGAGTGGCGATTTTTTTATGCCCTTTTCCACATCACTATCAAAATAATTATCGGCTTTATATTTATAAGGAGGATCTGACATGAAAAACGTAGAAAAGTATGAGAGAGGCTATTATATGCCTCCTGTAAAGTGCATGAAGTGGGCTGAAAAAGAGTATGTTGACCATGCACCAGCATGGTGTTCTGTTGACCTGAGAGATGGAAATCAGGCTCTTATCATTCCTATGAGCCTTGAAGAAAAGCTGGAGTTTTTCACAAAGCTCGTTGAGATAGGCTTTAAGGAGATAGAGATAGGTTTCCCTGCCGCCTCTGAAACAGAGTATGAGTTCTGTCGCACACTTATTGAGAAGAACATGATACCTGATGATGTTACTATTCAGGTGCTTACACAATCAAGAGAGCATATCATAAAGAAAACATTTGAAGCTATCGACGGCGCAAAGAACGCTGTTGTCCACCTTTATAACTCAACATCTGTTGCACAGAGAGAGCAGGTTTTCCGAAAGTCTAAGGAAGAGATAATCAAGATAGCTACAGACGGTGCAAAGCTCTGTAACGAGTATAAGAAGCACGCAAAAGGTAATATCGTATTCGAGTATTCTCCTGAGAGCTTCACAGGCACAGAGCCTGAGTTTGCAAGAGATATCTGCAACGCTGTTATCGACATTTGGCAGCCTGCACCTGATAACAAGGTCATCATCAACCTGCCTGTAACAGTTGAAATGTCAATGCCTCATGTTTATGCTCAGCAGGTAGAGTATATGTGCGACACTCTTCACAACAGAGAGAACGTTATAGTTTCACTTCACCCACATAATGACAGAGGCTGTGCAGTGGCAGACTGCGAAATGGGTCTGCTTGCAGGTGCTGACAGAATAGAGGGTACTTGTTTCGGCAATGGTGAGAGAACAGGCAATGCCGACATCGTTACTATCGCACTTAATATGTACACTCACGGAGTTGACCCTAAGCTGGACTTCTCAGATATGCCTGCACTGGTAGAGCTTTACGAGAGAGTTACAAGAATGAAGGTTTATGACAGAAGCCCATATTCAGGAGCACTTGTATTCGCTGCATTCTCAGGCTCACATCAGGACGCTATCGCAAAGGGCATGAACTGGAGAAAAGAGAAGAGCTGTGACAAGTGGACAGTTCCTTATCTTCCTATTGATCCGCATGACGTTGGCAGAGAGTATGACGGTGACGTTATCAGAATAAACTCGCAATCAGGCAAGGGAGGAATTGGCTTTATCCTCCAAAATCAGTTCGGCTATGATCTTCCAAAGAAGATGAGAGAGGACTTTGGCTACAAGGTAAAGGCTGTTTCAGACCACAAGCACAAGGAGCTTATGCCTGATGAGGTCTACAAGATATTCAAGGACGAGTACCTCAACAAGTGCGCACCTGTTGACATTCCTGAAGCACACTATGTTCAGAAGCAGAACGGCACTATCTGCGCCGCTATCACAGCTTCAGTAAACGGTGTAACAGACGATCATACAGCAGAGGGCAACGGACGTCTTGACGCTGTGGCAAATGCTATCAAGCAGGCTTTGAACTTTGATTTTACCGTGGAAACATACACAGAACACGCTCTTGAAAGAAAGTCAACATCTGAGGCTGTTTCGTATGTTGGAATTTCCTGCGGTGATAAGATGTATTGGGGCGTCGGCAGACACTCAGATATCATCGTATCTTCTATCAAGGGACTTGTTTCAGCTATCAACAACGCTTTTGCAGATAAGAAGTAATGAATAAAAATTTAAGGGACAGGCGAAAGTCTGCCCCTTTTTTTGTACAAAAAATGCAGCCATATAGAATATGACCGCATTGTATATTATTTCTTTTTTCTTCTGAAAAGCCTTTTGAGCCAGCCTAAAAAGCCCTTTTTCTCCTTTTCAGGCTCAACAGCCTTTGAATCATTAACAGGAGCAGGCTTTGGTGCATTGGCGTATGCTTCAGCGTAAAATCTGCTTTGTGCGTCAATGAAGATATCTCCACGCTCTGCACGGACATATTTTCCGTCAGGCTGCATTATCCTTGCTTTTACGTTGTCCTGCATCTGGGTGTCAAAAATATCGAGGACACGTTTTTTTACTTCTTCACTGAGGATAGGTGCGGCGACCTCAACTCGCCTTGTGGTGTTTCTTGTCATATAGTCTGCACTGGATATGTATACCTTTTTGCGAACACCTGTGCCGAAAATATATATCCTTGCGTGTTCAAGATATCTGCCCACTATTGAGCGTATCTGCACATTGTCAGTAACGCCCTCCACGCCTGCCACAAGGCAGGATATACCTCTTATAACAAGCTCTACCTTCACACCTGCCTGAGAACATTCTATTATCTTGTCCATAAGCACCTTATCAGTAAGAGAATTGAGCTTTGCGGCAACATATCCCTCACCGCCTGCTCTTGCAATGCTTATCTCATTATCCATAAGCTCCACTACCTTATTTTGCAGACAGTGGGGAGCGACCATAAGTGCCTTTGAGCTTTCCACAAGCTCGCCCATTGACAGCGTTCTGAACACCTCGCAAGCATCCTGAGCAATGTCATTGTTTGATGTCATAAGGCAAAGGTCGGTATAGAGCCCTGCGGTCTTTTCGTTGTAGTTTCCTGTACCCACCTGAACGGTGTACTTAACGCTGTCGCCAACTTTTCTTGTAATAAGACAAAGCTTTGAATGGACTTTAAGTCCCTGCGGACCATACATTACATGACAGCCTGACTCCTCGAGAAGCTTTGACCACCCTATATTGTTTTCCTCGTCAAAACGTGCCCTCAGTTCCACAAGCACAAGCACGTCCTTGCCATTTTCAGCGGCGTTGCACAAGGCTTTTATCACCTTTGAATTCTTCGCCACACGATACAAAGTCATTTTGACAGACGTAACGCTATCGTCCTTTGCCGCCTCGTCAAGAAGCCTGATAAAAGGCTTTATGGACTCATAAGGATAGTGCAGAAAAAGATCCTTTTCGTCTATTTGCTCTATCATTGACCTTGACGGGTCTATCATCGCAGAGGGCTGCGGCTCCTGTTTCGGGAAGAAAAGTTCCTTTCTGTCAGCAGCCTTGTCAAATACAGAGAAAACATAGGACATATCGAGGGGAGTTTTCTCCACAAAGACTTGCTTTTCTGAAAGCTCCAACCTTGAAAGCAGTTCGTTCAGCACAGTGTCGGATATTTGCTTTGAAAGCTGCAATCTCACAGGACAAAGGCGTTTACGCTTGTTGATAAGCTCAGACATATTTTGTCTGAAATCAAGTTCCGAGTCAAAGCCCTCGTCAACGTCAATGTCGGCGTTTCGTGTCACTCTCATAAGAGCCTTTTCTTCTATTTTATAGCCCTCAAATGCCTTGTCGGCATAATGGAGAATAAGCTCTTCTACAAGGATATAGCTTATGCACCCATCGTCATCAGGAAGAAAGATCACACGCTGGAATTTCTCGTTACAGCTAACTATACCCACTGTGACGGCAGATTTTGAAGCGAGTTTTGCGACCGCATAAATACTTTGATTTGCAAGAAACGGGAAAGGGTGTCTTTTATCGATAATAAAGGCGTTAAGAAACGGCTTGACCTCATAGGCATAATAAGCTTCAAGAAATTTCTTATCCTGTTCAGTGAGAGCCTTTATGTTTTTATGTACTATATTTTTAAGCTCCAGTTCCTCGCAGATAGCTTTGTATGTCTTATCTTTTATTGGTATAAGCTCATGAACACGCTCAAATATTGCTGAAAGCTGTTCAGATGGACGCATTTTGGACTTGTTGTCTTTATGATCGTCGTCCACAAGTGAGGAATCATAAAGTGAACCCACACGCACCCTAAAAAACTCGTCAAGATTGCTTGCAAATATAGACTGAAAAAGCAATCTTTCAAGAAGCGGCGTAGAGCTGTCCTGAGCTTCTTCAAGAACTCTCTCGTTAAATTTAAGCCATGATAACTCTCTGTTATCGTAGACCTTGTTATTCATATTCTTATTTCTCCTAACTCCTATCGTAAGAAAGGCATCTTATATCATACTGTATTATTATACCGCCAAACGAATATGATGTCAATGCAGGTGCCGTAAAAAGCTTGTAAAATCGCCATAAAACAAAAAAAACTCCCGCCCGAAGGCAGGAGCAGATCGTCTTGAAGATCAGATCCCGATATATTCCTTAGCGGTCTGGCATATATTTGCACAGTTATTCGCAAGGACGCTGTTGTCTTGTGGCAGATTCGGCAACATGATAAGCCAAAAAAGAATGAACACCATTATAAGCATAAGCGTAGCACCAGTCAAAAGTATCAAAGCGGCTGAACGCTTTGATTTCAGTGTTGTATGTACGTCGCTGCACACTTTTTCGGCGGGCTGTGCATTTTCTTTTTCCTCGTTAGGAATACGTTTTTCTTGCTCTTTTTTACACTCAGTACACAACATATACTTTAAACCTCCATAATCTATTTTTACTTCATTAATTATTATACCACATTCTTACCGTCTTGTGTTAAGCTGGCAGCTATAATTTACAGAAATTTCGACTAAACTTTTTGTAAATTGGTAAAACTTTAAAACTTGTCATGCGCATATAATCTATCTTCATCAACAAAACCCCTAAAAGAATGACTTAACAAAATCAAATATTGATATATTTCTGCTATTGACAAATGATAAGCGTATGTTATAATTACTGTGTGTGGAAAAATCAACGAAAATATGTTGTAATTAGCTTTATGTGGAGGAAGTAAAAATGGTAGACAATGTACGTCGTGAATGTATCATGTCAATGTATGAGATATACCCTCTCAGCAGAAAATTGGTATTTGATACGTTTGATAAGAAAAAGTATGATATAACAAGAACTCAGCAGATAATAATGCTGTCACTATGTATTGAGGGAACGCTCACAATGTCACAGCTTGCAAGCAAGATAAACACTTCTAATGAGCAGGCAACAAGGGCTGTGGCACAGCTTGTTGACAAGGGCTTTGTTATCAGAATGCAAAACCCCGATAATCGCAGAGTTATCAACATCAGGCTAACTGACGAAGCTATGCGCTTTATGGAAAAGATGAAAAACGAGATACTTGATGATATACTTGGTAAATTTTCCAGCGTTTCAGATAGTGATATGAAAAAAATGAAGGACGCACTTGTATTTATAAATAGTATACTTAAAAAGGTGCTTAAATAGGAGGCTGTTATGACAAAGGCAAAGAAAATAGTCAGCCGTTGCGAAAGCTGTGTGAATTACGTTTTTGATGAGGATTGTGAATGTTACTGCTGCATGGTCGATCTTGATGAGGACGAAGCATACAGATCAATGAGCGACAGCGAATATAGCTGTCCTTATTACAGGCTTGATGATGAATATGCTGTTGTGAGAAAGCAAAATTGATGATAGATCGGTGAATACATGAAATTTGCCGATTTTTTCTTGCCTTGTTGAACGTGTAAAGTTAAACAGCTTGTCGATGTAGCTATGTAAAGCTTATTTGCTTTGCAGTGAACATTTGTTGTTAAATAAGGACCGATCTGGGGACTAAATTAATATTTGGCGAATGATAGAAAGTTATTTATCAAAGTTTACAAAATATTAATAAATACAGTATTAGTATACAATGTTAAAACATTGACTATGCAGGTTGCTATAATCAAAATAGGAAAGATTTTTTGGGGGAAAGTTGCAATTAGCGTAAAAACGCAGGTTTAGTATTGTTTCATGTTCAAGGCTAATAAATATGCCGTTTTATCATCTGCCGGCACTGTGAAAATGATAAATCAATATTGTGTAAACTATCAGTATATTTATATGTAATAAAATACAAATATGATATATTGTGGGATTGACAAATGGAAAATCAAGTGATATAATACTTGTAAATATATAGGCATACTGCGTCGGAGGTGAGGCTTTTGAAGGATAAGGCGCTTGAAAAATTGTCGAAAAATGAGCTGCTCGAGTTAATGCTTTATCTGCGAAAAGAATATGATAAGCTTAACGCAGAGAATGAAAAGCTTCTTCAAAAGCTCGAAGATAAAAAAAGTATCACTGACCGACTTGACAGGCTGGAGCGGCAGGTAGCTGCACTGACAGGTCACAAGCTGGTTGTTGAGCAGCCGGTAGTGGAGGAAGATCATGGCGGCAGATAGCAAGAACGAGGTGTTAAAAAAACCTGAGCTTCCTGATGTCCAGACACTTGAGCGGGTGGTAAAAAAGCGTCATGAAAGGCGGGAATATCTGAGGATACTCCGCAGCACCGTGGCGTCGCTTCTTGTTGTGGCAGCGGCAGCAGTGATCATATCAATGTTATTTTTGCCTGTTTTGAGAGTAACGGGTACAAGTATGACGCCGACTTTGCATGACGACGAGCTGGTGGTGTGCAGAAAGCGTGGAAGCTTTCAGAAGGGCGATATAGTTGCGTTTTATTATAATAATAAGATACTGTTGAAACGTGTTATCGCTACAGCAGGAGATGTGGTGGATATCAAGGAGGACGGTACTGTTATCGTCAACGGAAAAACCTTGAATGAGCCGTATGTTGACGGCAAAGCTCTGGGAGAATGTGATATCGAGTTGCCTTATCAGGTGCCTGACGAGAGAATATTCGTTATGGGCGACCACAGATCTACGTCTGTTGACAGCCGTACAAAGAGGATAGGCTGTATTGCTGAGGAAGCAGTGCTTGGAAAGGTCTCACTGAGGATATATCCTTTTAAAAGGATAGGCACAGTGGACTAGCGTTTATTATAAATAGTGTATAATTTCGGAGGGAGTGATCCGTTTTGCAGAATTTTAACGGTAAAGTTCGGCAATATCTAAAAGAAAATGAAAGGAAAAAACGCAGACGCTTGTTTGGTGTGGTGCTGTCTGTAGTTATGACAGTGTCAGTGCTGGCGAGTCTTGTTATGCCTGCAATAAGTGCCACTGAGGGTACTTCCGTGGCAGGTGGAGATGTTTCCTATAACGGCGGAAGTTATTCTTATAAGGATGCGAATAGCGTCACGATAAAATCCTATGATGCGGTCGGTTCAGGAAAAGACCAATCTAAAAAGATCGAATTCAATGTGGAATTTAATTTTGACAAGGGCGCAATGACCAATAGGTATATTTATTTCCCTATCGACGATAATGTTAGCCTGCCCGAGGGCGGTATACCGTCAGACGGAACCTGGGGCGATGTCGAGGATACTCACTTCGATGAAGGACATGGAATTTCAGGTAAGTACAGAGTCGACGAGATAGATGGAAAGAAGTATCTTTTTATTGAGTTTGACGAGCGATATCAACATAAAAATGAGAAGGACGCTATAAGCGGTAAGGCAAGCTTTGAGGGTAATGTAAAGCGTAAGGATACAGATACAGGTGATAAGACCACTGTTGAGATAGGCGGTCAGACGGTTGAAATAGACGGTTTTACTCCGCTCACTATGTCTGCCATAAAGGACGCAAGCGAAACTGCTGACGGAGTTAGGTGGACTATCACAGTGGACAATCCTGCAAAGAAGCCTCTTGACAGGATCGAGGACGAGCTTTTTAAGGATGCTGTTGACGGAAGCTTCACTGTTTCACCTGAGGGTGCAGGAAGCTATGACGCGTCAAGCGGAAAGTTTGTTTTCAGCGATGGATTCAGCGAAGAAAATGTTACCATAAGCTACACGACCCCATATCCTACAAGCGACCCGAATTTCGTTATGTCAGGTAAGGTGGAAAACAAATCCACCACATATGATAAGGACGGAAATGGAGTAAAAGCAGATAAAACTATTTATTCTGAGTCAAAGAAGGATAAGATCTCAAAAACAGGCAAGAATGTTGACTACGACAATAACGAAGTCACATGGGAAATTGTTGTAAGCAACCCTAGCGGTGCAGACCTCAAGGGCTATCACCTTTATGATGAAGCATTCCCTGATGCAAAGCCAGGAAGCTTTGCACTTAAAGCTGATGATGGTTCAGATGTAAAGTACACACTTAATGGAAACACGCTTACGTTTGACGATAAAACAACAGCGTCAAAAATTACTATCGAGTATGTGACAGCTATCGATCCTGACAAGGCGGAAACTACAAATACAGTTAAAATGCAAAGACCTGATAAAAGCCAACCATGGTCTGATATCACATCAAGTGAAACTGTTTATAATAGGTATCAGATATCAAAAAGTGGTTGGATAGATAATAACACGTTAGGTATACTCAAATGGGAAGTAACTGTTAAATGTAATGACAAAAATTCTACCCTTAAAGGCAAGACAATAACTGATAATATGCTTAAAGCAGGACAGATTGTCAGCATAAAGGTTGGAAATGATACCTTTGATGCAACAGTTGCAAGTGACGGTGAGCTTGTTTTGCCTGACAGAATAGGTGACAATAACGAGGTAGTTATTTCCTATGAAACAAAGGTTGCTGACTATGATCTTGGCGACCCTGACAGCAATGGAAATTATGCAGTGAAAAATACTGCAGGTATTGACGGATTCCATTCTGACAAGACAGTTTATTATAAGCCTGTAAACGAGAAGTCAAAAACAGTTCTTGACATTTCTCAGGACGGAAGTAGTGTTACATATAAGTGGCAGGTAGAGGTCAAGCAGACAAACGGTTCCTTTAGGGGCAAGACTATAAGCGATATAATGAACGCTACGTCAAATGATGGCAAGTCAATAAAGAGCGTTCTTGACACTGATTCCATTATCATGTATGTTCAGAGAAATGGAACAGGAAGCTATGAACCGCTTAACAGTTCAAATTACACTGTAGTATCTAATGCCGACAACACTTCATTTGAGATAAAGTTCAATGATAGTGAAGAATTTGACAATATAAACCTTGTGCAGATACAGTATAGCAGTACCGTAGATGTAACAGGTCTTGACGAAGGTACTATTATAAATGTAAATAACAAGGCTACTTATAAAGGTGAAACATTCGAGCCTAGTGCAGATAAGACTAAGTTTACTATAGGTGACAGCTCCAAAGCACCTTATGAAAAGTATGACGCTGCAAGCAGCACAGCAGGTGACACAGTGCATGATCTTAGCAGCCTGCCTGTTGTTACTGTAAATGGTGTTGAGTATTACAGGTTTGATTGGCGGCTTGATATCAACAAGGACGGCACTTATAAGCGTAACGATAATGTTGAGATCGTGGACACGCTTCCGGCGGGAATGATATTCTACGAGAACAAGGATTATCTCAAGTATTCATTTGGAAATAGTTCTGATAAGTATGATTTTGCACAAACAACTCAGTTTGAATATTTCTATGATAAGACAGCCAATACAGTAACTTTCAAGACTGCATGGAATCAGCAGGACGCTTGGACAGCTTACTACAGTACACTTGTAAAGGTCGATGATGTTAAGAATGGTGTTTACAAGAATGGTACTGCAGCGTTCAAAAACACAGTTCAGGATAAACCTGGAAAATATCCGGAGAGAAGCCAGACGCAGACAGTTAAGGAAAAGAACTTGAAGAAAACTTCTTCTCCGAAGTCCACCGGCTGTGAGATAACTTATACCATTGATGTTAACCCTAAAAAGCTCAAATGCTCAACAAACGGAATGATAACTCTCAACGATGTTATCAAGTGCGGAGGCACGGCTGTAGTTAAGACAAAGGACGCTCAGGGTAACATTCAGACAAAAACGGTAAGCATAAATGGCAATTCCGCTGTTGACATGGATCTGAAGTCTATCAAGGTATTTGACGCAGATACGGGTGCAGAGCTTGCTGTGAGTGATTACAGTTATGTGATATCAGATCCGGAGGCAGTTGACAGCACAGTTTCTTGCAGTGCAGATGTTATTACCAACGAAAAGGGCAAGTTTATCGCTAACTTTATTCCAAGTGAAAGTATTGTTGGCGCTAAGGGTACTATTGATCTAACTTTGCCTGAAGGCTACGAAACCGGAAATATAAAGAGTTACTATGTGGCTTATGGCTATATGGACGGCAACAGCTTCAAAGAAGTAAAAGCCTTTGCCAACAAGAGAAGCGAGTGGTTAGATTTTGGCTCAAGCATATCCGTTCCTGTGGAAGAGGTTTCTTCTGAGAAGGCGGGCGGTGTTTTCAGAGTCGAATATGAATACAGGGATGGCAGTGGCTTTTCAAACACTGAAGTCAGCAATGAAAAAATGCTTTCGGCTGTAAAGTGTTCCGCACTGACTGCGAAGACACGAGATTTTGTAAAGAAACTTGAAATAAACGTTCCAGATCAGCGTCACCTGAAATTAGTTTACGTTTATACAGGAAGTCCTGCAAATGATGAGGACGCTGAGAACGATGGCTATAAAGTCCATGTGTTCAATAATATATCATTTGACACAAACGGCTCTGCTGTAAATGACAGTGATGATAATGATTCCGAGTTTGAGTTGATAAATCAGTCAAAGGCGTCATCAACAACTGTTGAGCCATTTAAGCTTATGAAGGTAGACAGCGGAGACTATAGTATTATGCTTAAGGCTTCTTTTGAGATCTACAGATACACTAAGCTGGAAAATGGCACATACGATTGGCTCCCGGCAGTAGATTTCAAAGAAAATGCTGCGAAAGACAGAAATTCAGTTATCTGGGGAAGTTCGGCGCAGGATAAGGCGCAGACATTCAATGTAAATGCTGACGGGTCATACAACCTTGACCTTGAACCTGCCGCAGGCACCGGAGATACTGAGGGTCATCTTTATAAGCTTATAGAAAAGCAAAGTCCAGAGGGTTATCTTCTTGACGAAACTCCTATATATTTTGCTTTTAAAGTGCGTCCGGCTGTAGTTCCAAGTGAAGTCGGTGAGGACGGATATCAGTTCGTGAAGAACGGAGATATGTTCAGAGTAACAAATCTGCTGAAAGAGTTTAAGATAACTGCAAGCAAGGTTTGGAGCGATGGAAACGGCAATCATTCGGCAGAGAGCGTAAAGTTTCTTCTTGGCTCGTCTACAACTAAGGTTTTAAGCGGTGTTCCAGATGATATTCAGTGGGGCAGTGCTGAGGTAACTCTTAACGAAGCTAACAATTGGAAACATGAGTGGACAAAGCTTCCTGGATATACAAAGGTCGGCAATGATTACAAGCAGCTTTACTACTATATCAAAGAGATCGATCTTGCAACAGGATATGAGGCTGTATACAGTGCAACGGCAATGAGCAAAAACACTGATGTTACAGTTACGAACGTCAAGGGACTTAACATTACGAAGGAATGGCGTGATGAGCTTGGAAACAAGCTTGCTGACAGCGAGCTTCCTGCTGGTATCGACAAGATCGAGGCAGATGTTTATGAGTCCTCTGTTGCACCAAATTCAACTTCAAGAGTGAATGGAGATAACGGAATACCAACAGATTGCAAACTTATAAAAACTGTTTCTCTGGAAAAGTCTAAGAATTGGACGGTAGCTCTTGACGGTCTTGACAAGGACAAGTATTACTATGTTCTTGAAAAGAATATACCTGACGGCTTTGGCGTTACGTATACTTATTCAAATAACGGCAGTGCCACGGGCTTTGATACGATCGTCAATACCAAGAACCCGCAGAAGGTAGAAAATATGGATGTTCGCCTGCAAAAGGCATGGTCTGACGGCGATAGCAATACCCATACCAATGATAAGGTAACGTTCAATATCTATAGGTCAACAAATAAGGCTGATGTGCCTGAAAAATATAACAAGTTTACAGGCACAATGGATAAGGGACAGAATGTTAAATTCAAGATCCTTACAAGCAATGGTGCAGAAATGGCTCAGAACGGAAGCTTTGCCTCTGAGTATACCATGTATGGCTCAGCTAAGTTCAGCTTCACCCTTAATAACGCATGGCTCGAAAGGGGCGATATGAAATATTCCGGAGTAAGGCTTATCAATTCGTCTGGCGATGTTCTTGCTGAGTTCTACAGAGATAAGGATGTTTGGGACGGTGACAAAAATCAGAGTGTTGCGTCATGGAGCGCTTCAAGTAAGTATATAAGTGTGTCTGTTGCTGATCTTTATAATTCCAGCAAGTTCACAGTTGACCTCAGCGGTATTACTTCCGATGTTACAGTTGAGCTTACAGCAAAGGTCAATGATGATAGCAGTTGCTCTTATGAGGTAACAGCTAATGATCTTGGCACACCTGAGAAGACGAACGTTACACCTGTTCCTAATAAAGATGCGATACCTAGTGGTGAAGTATTCTTGTGGAAGCAGATAACGCTCACGGCTGATAACAACTGGTCAAATGCCGTTTCTCTTGAAGAAAATGACATCAAGGGCAATAAGTATTACTATTGGTTTGAGGAGACAGACGTGAACGGTCAGCCGGTAAGCACATCGTCATACAAAGCTTACTACAGATACAATGGCTCAGAAAATGAGAACTGCATTGATATGACAAAGAACGGCGATCAGTATGTTCAGGTCTATAACAACTCTGAGGAAACCTTAGGAGAGCTGCCTGAAACAGGCGGCATGGGTGTTATCCCATTCGTGGCGGCAGGCGGAACAGTCACTGTTGCTGCAACAATACTTTTAGTTACAAAGCGTCGCAAAAAACGCTGTAAATAAACAAATATGAAAGGATAATTAATTATGAAGATGAAGAAATTCGCAGCTCTTGCTGCTGCAACCGTTATGTCAGTTTCAGCTATTGCTGCAACATCAGCATTCGGAGTATTTGCTACTACTGATGCTGGCGTTAATAACATTGTTATCAAGGATTCTGATACAAACAGAGTATATAAGGCTTATCAGATCTTTGACCAGGCATCTGCAACAAATACTATCAAGTGGGGCAAAGGCATTGATGGCGACGCTCTGCTTACCAAACTGAAAACTTCTGGTCTTAGCACTTATATGTCGCAGTTCGACAGTGCTGAAAGTGCGGTAGACGTTGCAAAGATAATCTCAGATGCAGATCATTGGACAAAGGAAGATACTGCCAAGTTTGCAAAAGCCGCTTCTAGCTGCATCATCGACAATAAGTCTGTAACCGCCTATGAAGAAAACGGTGAGTACACTATTCCACTTCCAAATGCTGGCTATTATCTCGTTGTTGATGCAACAGAAAATAATGGTGTTGATAAGGCTAACTCAGCTCTTATCCTTAACGTTTCAGGTACAACAAACGTTACTCCAAAGAAGACGAAGCCGACTCTTACAAAGCAGATCAAGCACAATGAGAATGACTCATGGGGTGATGTTGGCGACAACGCAATCGGTGACGATGTAGAGTTCAAGATCACAACAACTATACCAAGCGACGTATCAGCTTATGACAAGTATACATATACAGTTCGTGACCAGCTCAGCGAGGGCTTTACATTCAATGATAATCTTACATACAAGTATTATGACGCTGACGGTCAGGAGATCACTTCTGTTACAGTAGGTCCTAACACAACTGTAGGTGTTGATGATCCAAGCACTGCTGATTTCAAAGAGACATTCTATGTTACTTTCGATATCAAGGAGCTTCTGAAAAAATATCCAAATGTTGATAAGATCGAAACTCTCTATTCTGCTAAACTCAACGAGAACGCTAACGTTGTAACAGGTACACTTCCTAATTCAAAAGACAATAACCCTAACACAGCTTATCTGACATATTCAAACAATCCTCAGGACACAACAGGTAAGGAGAAAGGTGAAACACCTAAGGTTACAGTTTATGACTGGACATTCTCACTTGTTGGTAACAAGGTAGACGAAAAGGGCGAGCCTCTTGCAGGTGCTAAGTTCCAGCTTAGAAATGTTCATGGCGATGCTATCAGACTTGTCAAGATAGCTGACAATGTTTACAGACTTGAGATCGGCAGTGAGGCAGGCTCTGTTGATTATATCGAAACAGACGCAACAGGTAAGTTTACTATCAAGGGCATTGATGATCAGACAACTTACAAGCTTGTTGAGACAGAAGCTCCTGCTCAGTATAACAGAGCTGATCCATATGAGTTCAAGTTTGACACAACATATGATCCTGCTAATACGCTTCAGTCCATCCGTATGCTCGACGGCACTGATTCAGGCACAAGCGGTTCAACAGTTAAGATCATAAACCAGAAGGGCGGCTCACTTCCAACAACTGGCGGTATCGGTACTCAGATCTTCTACGGTGTAGGCGGAGCTATCGTACTGGGCGCAGGTGTGCTTCTCATTGCTAAGAAGAGAGCTAAGAACGACTAATTTTTGAATTTATTTTACCTTTGTCCTGCCGATCTCGGTTGGCAGGCATCAGGGAGGACTCCATGAGGAAGAAAAGCGGTAAATCAACTACAATTTTATTGGTCTTGTTATTGCTTGTGGGGCTCTCCGTGATGTTATATCCAACAATAAGCGATTGGTGGAATTCAAAAACGCAAAGCCGTGCGGTGGCGACTTATCAGAAAGCGGCAAATGACCTTTCTGACAAGGAGAATGAAGAGATACTCAGCCGTGCCAGAAAATATAATGAAGAGATAGCAAAGCTTGCCCGACCTTTTGTGGATTATGATCAGGTCAAGGGCTATGAGGATATCCTGGATATCACGGGGACGGGTGTTATGGGCTATATTTCCATTCCGACTATAAGGGTGGAGTTGCCTATTTATCATGGCACAAGTGACGGCGTGTTAAATGTCGCTGTGGGACATCTGCAGGGTTCGAGCCTGCCTGTTGGCGGAGCGGACACTCATTCGGTCATTTCAGCACATAGAGGTCTGCCGTCGGCAAAGCTTTTCAGCGACCTTGATAAGCTTGCAGAGGGCGATGAGTTCACTATAACAGTGTTGAAAGAGGTCTATACATATGAGGTCGAGGCTGTTTATATAGTTCTGCCTAATGAAATGGATAAGCTGAACATTATTCCAGGTGAGGATCATGTTACGTTGACTACCTGTACACCATACGGAGTCAATTCTCACAGGCTTCTTGTTCGTGCAAAGAGAGTTGAAACTGCGGACGATACAAAGAGTGTTTCAAAAATAACGGCAGACGCTGTTCAGCTCGATTCTCTTGTGGTCGTGCCTTTTGTAGCAATACCATTGTTTGTGGTACTGCTTGTGTGGTGGTTTGTGGATTCAAAACGCAAAAAAATCTCTAATGATGAGCTTGTGGCAATGCTAGATAAGCCAGAGAGTGACGATAATGTTGAAAATCTACCTGATAAGGAGAGTAGCAAAGATGAAACTTAAATTTTCTCAGCTTGCAAAGGCTGTTTTGTGTACGGCGGCAATGGCTGTTTCAGCCTTGGGAAGCATGACGATCTCAGCTTCTGCAGCGGATAATATCAATGTGGATATAGTGTGCAAAAATGATACAACGACTGTTAGTAATGCCGAGTGGAGCATATATAAGGTCGGTGAGCGTAAAGAAGCTGACTTTGTCCTTACCGGTGAGTTCAGCGATTATCCTATAGATATGTCTGATTTTACTGACGCTTCAAAAATGCAGGCTGTCGCTGATACGCTCGACAACTACGTAAAAACTGATGGCATAACACCAGTTTCAACAGGCAAGACGGACGCAAACGGTGAAGTAAAGCTTTCTGCTGATTCTGTGGGTCTGTATCTTGTTTCAGGCAAGAGTTTTGAAAACACAACAGCTAAGTTTACACCTTCTCCGTCACTTATCGAGATAGATAAGGATATCGTGGCTGAGGGTCAGATAACAGTTTACACCAAGTTCACATATAAAGAGATCCCAGCATGGGACAGTGATTATGGTGTAAGAAAGTCGTGGATAGTTCCTGATGGTCAGGAAAAGCTCATACCTGATAATATCAAGGTGGAGATATATCGTGATGGCAAGCTTTTCGATACTGTTACTCTTAACGCTGACAACAACTGGGAGTATTTCTGGAAAGACAATTCTGCGGCTGAGTGGACAGTTAAGGAGATAGATATTCCTGCCAACTACACAGTTGTTACCAAAAGCAATGACAAGCTGTTTCTTATAGAGAACACATATAAGTCAGACAGTTCGAGTAATACAGATAGTAGTTCAAGCACACCTGACAGCAGCTCGTCAGGCTCTGATTCATCAAGCTCAACGCCTGACAGTATACCACAGACTGGTTCGCTCAACTGGCCGGTGCCTGTACTTATAGGCGGTGGAGTTATCCTTATCGTGGCAGGTTGGAGAGTAAGCAGAAAAGAGAAATAAAGGCGAAACCACATAGGCTCGCCTTTACAACAGGAGAAAAATAGTGACTAAAAAAAAGCTAGGACTTTTGTTGATAATAATGGGGATAATGCTGATAGCGGCGGCATTATCCCTTAATTATTACAACTATTTTCATGAAAAGCAAAGTAATAAAAGGATGGAGGCTGTGCTGAGTGACCTGAAAACGCAGATCTCAGACAGTGCAGAGGACAGCGACAGCAGTTCACCCTTTGACATTTTTGACGATAGTCGATCCACGGACAGCGAGATAGATGATCCGGATAAGGATATCGTGCTTGACGGTAACTCATATATAGGTTTGATTTCATTCCCGACACTGGGGCAGGAGTTTCCTGTGACTCGTGGCTGGAGCTATGCTGCAATGAATACTGCAGCTTGTCAGTACAGCGGCAGACGTGTAGACAATGATCTTATAATCTGCGCTCACAATTACACAGGCTTTTTTGATAAGCTGGATAAGCTCAGCTCAGGTGACGAGGTTATTTTCACCGATGTTTATGGCAGAGAATTTAACTATACTGTCACAAACAGCGAGCTGCTGAGCGGCTGGGATTCGCCATCGCTCATAAAAGGTGGTGGCAGCGACTGGGATCTGACCTTGTTCACCTGCACATGGAGTGGTTATAGCAGAGTGACTGTAAGACTTGTTTATTCATAAATACATCAAAAACGCACAGAGTTCTACACCCTGTGCGTTTTATATTCCTGCGGCATGTCTTATTTTTTTTATATCAAAAGTTTTTAGTTTGTCATCGTATATGCAGTGTCGTCTTGACTTTCTTGGGCGGCGACGTGTATAGTCAATGGCTTCTTCAAGGTCATTTGTTTGAAAAACTGGACGTTTCATTGCTTTGTTGTATACTGTGTATCTCATAAAAATACCTCCCAAATAATTCTTATAATTAATTATAACATTAATTGGTACGTTGGTCAATAGCAATATTGTACAAATTTAACCTATTAATTAGATATACATAAATTAAAACAGAAATCGACTTGTTTAAGAACACTTCACGACATAAGACGACATAATTCTACTTATAAAAATTATAGTGATAGTGGGATATTGTGCAAAAATGAGAATGGTTGGTCAATTTGACGAACGATAAAGTTATAAATTTGTTTTGACAGCGAAAGTTGTAACACAGTTTTCATTGATTGATAATTAATTGAACATTCAAATATGGTATAATACCCTAAAGAATCGGAGAGGAGCGAGGAGTTATGGATAGCTTTGTGCGAAAATATGGAAGATATGTACCCTTTGCTTTAACTATTATCATAATATTTTGCTGTGCTCTTTTTCTGAAAGACCATGAGTTTTCTGAGATACTCAGTTATTGCCCTGACAATTTGTGGCTTGCCGCATTTGTTATTCTGGGATTTTATGGATTGAAGTCTTTGTCGGTGGTATTCCCGCTTGCGGCTATTTTTGTGTGCGTGGGTGCAATATATCCGTTCTGGGTGGGCATTTTGTTGAATGTAATAGGACTATCGGTGTGTTTTACTGTTCCTTATCTTGTGGGAAGAATATCTGGTGGCGATATCATGCGTGTTATTGAGATGAAATATCCTAAGGCACGAAAGCTTGTAAATTATGGGCATGACAATAATCTGTTCGCCTCCTACATTTCAAGGGCAGTGGTGGTTGTGCCGGGCGACCTTGTTTCAATGATACACGGCGCACTGCGAATGCCTTACAGACCATATCTTCTAGGCTCGATAATGGGAGTGATGCCTGAAATGCTTGTGCAGACATATATTGGAGCACAGTTGAAGCATTTGACAATAAAATCAGTGCTTGTGATGATAGCACTCATAGCCGCAACGCTGGCTTTTTCGCTGATACTTAATAAAAAGGTCAGCAGGACCGGCAAGCAGATGGACAAGGAAGATTTTTGATATATGTACAAAAAAGCGGACTGATAACAACAGCCCGCTTTTTTTATTATTTGTCAAAGCTAGGATTGAAAGCGTAGAAATTTTTGCTGTCAAGCATATCCTGAATAAGTCTTAGTCCTTCGCCGAAGCGCTGATAGTGGACTATCTCACGTTCACGAAGAAACTTGATAGGGTCACGGACATCAGGATCGTCAGCAAGCCTGAGAATGTTGTCGTAGGTCAGGCGGGCTTTTTGCTCAGCAGCAAGGTCTTCGTGTATATCAGCAATAGCGTCACCGGTACTTTGGAAGATTTCCGCAGAAAATGGTACACCAGAGGCGGCTATAGGGTAAACGCCTGTAGTGTGGTCAACAAAATAGGTGTCAAAGCCACTGTCTTTTATCTCCTTGAGGGAGAGGTCACGGGTCAGCTGATAGATAATAGTGCCGATCATTTCGATGTGGGCAAGTTCTTCTGTGCCGATATCGTTGAGTATTGCCTGCACTTCACGACAGGGGGCTGAGTAACGCTGATTGAGATAGCGAAGCGCTGCACCAAGCTCGCCGTCAGGGCCACCAAGCTGTGAGATAATGACCTTAGCCAAAGCAGGATTAGGGTTAGCGATCTTAACGGGGTATTGCAGCTTTTTTTCATATTGCCACATTAGTCAACACTCCTTTCCCACGGAAAAGGTGATGTTACCCATTCCCATTTCTTGGACGAATTGTTCTGCGTGATCGTCAATGGTCCGTATTTCTCATTGTATTGCGCAATAAGCTTCTCTTTTTCTGCCTTGTGTCGTGCAAAATATGCCAGACCATCTCTGCAGGTAGGGTGGCTGTCGAGGTAAAGATTAGCCTCTACAAGGGCAAAGCTGCACGCCTGTATCTTTCTAAGAAGCCTCTCCTTTTCACTTAGTATGGGCATTCTTTACAGCCTCCTCTCCTATAAAAGGTTTGTCTATGGACGGGAAGATAGTTCCTCTTGAAAGTCCTACATCTGCCTCATAAGGCTTCTCCCACATCTGAAAAGGCACATATGCCATTGCCAGCGGCGTATCCTCAGGAAATCTTCCTTTCGGAAAAGGGCAGGCAGGTGTGTTATCCTCTGTGTCGTCAGCAAGTATCCTGCCTAACGACAGGTTGTCAAACATATCCAAATAAGTTCACTCCTTATGTTGTCTGAATCTCATATACCACAGGTTTCGTGTGGCTGTTTTATCATATGCAGCTTATAAGTCAGTGGTGTATGTATGCAGGATATTATAAAAAAACTTGCAAATCGTTCATTTAAAATACACAAAATTAATTTTCTGTGAACGCGCATATTGTTTGTAACAATAAACATAGTTTAAATAACGTTAAATTTGTAAGATTTAATATTGACAAATCGGGCTTCTGCGTGTTATATTAATACTATTGAAAAAAGCATATGCAGTGACATATGTGATCGAAGGAGAGATTATTATGAAAAATGTCAAGAGAATTCTTGCATTAACAGTTTCGGCTGCCCTTGCAGTTTCTTGCTTTGCAGGTTGCGGAAACGGTGCAAAAAAGAACAGCGATACTATCGTTATCGGCTGCAGCGGTCCGCTCACAGGTGACGCTGCACAGTACGGCGTTGCTGTTAAGAATGCTATCGAGCTTGCTGTCAAGGACGTAAATGACGCAGGCGGAATAAACGGAACAAAGCTCTCATACGTTTTCGAGGACGATGAGGCTGACTCAGGCGATAAGGCTGTAAATGCTTATAACGCACTGAAAGACAATGGTATGCAGGTAATGGTCGGAACAGTAACAACAGGTTCTTGCCTCGCAGTTATTGAAAAGACAAAGCAGGATAACATCTTCCAGCTTACACCTTCTGCTTCAGCTCAGGACGTTATCAAGAACGATAACTGTTTCCAGGTTTGCTTTACTGACCCTAACCAAGGTAAAGGTTCTGCCGACTATATCGCAGAAAATAAGCTTGCTACAAAGATAGCTGTAATTTACGACAGCTCTGACGCTTATTCATCAGGTATCTTCAACACATTCAAATCCGAGGCTGAGGCTAAGGGTCTTGATATCGTTGCAGAGCAGTCATTCACAAAGGACAGCAAGACTGACTTCTCAGCTCAGATAAGCGCAGCTAAGAATGCAGGCGCAGACCTCGTGTTCCTGCCTATCTACTATCAGCAGGCTTCACTTATCCTTACACAGTGCAAGTCAGCTAACTACAACCCAACATTCTTCGGTTGCGACGGTCTTGACGGACTTCTTTCTATCAAGAACTTTGATACTTCACTTTGCGAGGGCGTAATGCTCCTTACACCATTTGCTGCCGACGCTCAGGATCAGGCAACTCAGGACTTCGTTAAGAAGTATAAGGACGCTTACAACGGCGAAACACCTAACCAGTTCGCTGCAGACGCTTATGACGGCGTAATGGTACTTGCAGAACTCATGAAGAAGGAAGGCATCACAGCTGATATGTCTGCTTCTGATATCTGCGATAAGCTCAAAAAGGCTATCTCTGATAAGGACTTCTCATATGACGGACTTACAGGTACAGGCATGAAGTGGGGCGAAGACGGTGCCGTATCTAAGGACCCTAAGGCTGTTATCATCAAGAATGGTGCTTATTCTGCACTGACAGCTGATGACATTGCCGCTTCTACTGCTCAGTAATAGCTGAAATGAAGTGCGTACAAAAAGTACGCTTAATATGAAAAAACCGGCAATTGCGAAAAATTGTCGGTTTTTTTGATTTATTTCATTAAAATGTGTTGCAAAAACTACGGGGTTATGTTATAATTTATTGTATATTGTGTTTATGACAAGGACAGATGTAATATATGTGATTACATCTTGTGTTTTGTCTATTCCAAAAGGAAGGAATGTTTGTATATGGGTTTTCTTAATAACCTCATCAACGGAATAAGCCTCGGCAGTATATACGCAGTTATAGCTTTGGGCTATACGCTTGTATACGGTATTGCCAAAATGCTTAACTTCGCACACGGCGATGTTATTATGGTGGGCGGATATGTTATATTCACCTGCATGACCACATGGGGACTGAACTCTTGGCTATCTATAGTTCTTGCAGTTATTGCCTGCACACTTCTCGGTATAGTCATCGAAAAGGTGGCGTATAAGCCGCTCAGACAAGCTACTTCGCTTGCGGTGCTTATCACTGCCATAGGCGTCAGCTACTTTTTGCAGAACACCGCACTGCTTATATTCGGTGAAAAGCCTGTAAACTTTACATCAGTTGTAAACGTGCCGAGCATCAAGCTTTTTGACGGACAGATAGTTATTTCCGGAGAAACATCAGTTGCAATAATCGTATCTATACTCATTGTAGTTGGTCTTTCATTGTTCATCAACAAAACCAAGAGCGGACGTGCAATGCTTGCAGTATCTGAGGACAGAGGTGCAGCTCAGCTCATGGGTGTAAACATCAACCGCACTATCTCTCTTACATTCGCTATCGGCTCAGGTCTTGCCGCAATTGCAGGCGCACTGCTTTGCTCAGCTTATCCTACGCTTCAGAACACCACAGGCGCAATGCCTGGTATCAAAGCGTTCGTTGCGGCGGTATTTGGCGGTATCGGCTCAATACCGGGCGCTATGATCGGCGGTATCCTTATCGGTGTTATCGAGATACTTGGACGTGCCTATATCTCACCGCAGCTTGCCGACGCTATCGTTTTTGCTGTTCTTATACTTGTGCTTATCATCAAGCCTACAGGTATCCTCGGCAAGAAGATCAGCGAAAAGGTATAAAAGTCAACTTAAAATTTTCGAGCAGACTTGCTTTGCAGTTCTGTTTTATCTGAAAGGATTGGTTTTTTGTGAAAAAAGAAGGGGCTAGCGCAAAAACAAAGTTTTTTAAGCCGCAGACCAGAAAAAGCTTTATCACATACGCAATGGTAATAGTTGCCTTTGTGGTAATGCAGATACTCAGCAGCGGCGGATATATCTCAAGTATGCTCACAGGACTTCTTGTTCCTCTGTGTGTATACTCTATACTTGCAGTATCCCTTAACCTGACAGTTGGTATACTTGGTGAGCTTAGCTTGGGTCAGGCAGGCTTTATGTGCGTTGGCGCATATACAAGTGCGATATTCTCTATCGTTACTTCTGAAACTATTGAAAATGTGTGGATCAGATTTCCTTTGGCTATCCTTATAGGCGGAATAATTGCCGCAGTGTTCGGCATACTTATAGGAATACCTGTTCTCAGACTTAAAGGTGACTATCTCGCTATCGTTACACTTGCGTTCGGTGAGATCATAAAGAACGTTTTCGCAGCACTTTACCTTGGTTATGATTCTAAGGGTGTTCACGTTTCTCTCAAAAGTCTCTCAAACCTTAACCTTGAGCCTGACGGAAAGCTTATACTGAACGGCCCTCAGGGTATCAGCGGCACACCTAACGATTCTACATTCATTATCGGCGCTGTTATGTTGCTTATCACTCTTATCATTGCCTATAACTTTGTATATTCAAGAACGGGAAGAGCAGTAATGGCTATCAGAGATAATGTTATCGCAGCCGAGTCTGTAGGTCTTAACATCACAAAGTATAAGCTTGTTACTTTTGCATTGACTGCATTCCTGGCAGGCTGTGCAGGTGCGCTTTATTCTCATAACTTCTATACGCTCCAGGCTTCTAAGTTCGACTATAACCTGTCTATCCTTATCTTGGTATTCGTTGTTCTGGGCGGTATAGGCAGTATCAGAGGAAGTGTTATCGCAGCTATCGTGCTTGTTCTGCTTCCAGAAATGCTAAGAAGCATAAACAGCTACAGAATGCTTATCTATTCTATCGTCCTTATCGTAATGATGATAATAACCTCAAATGAAAAGACAAAGACCTTTATCAGTGCAAATACTGCTAAGTTCAAGGCTTTGTTCAAGCGTGAAAAAGTAAAGGAGGCTGAGTGATATGGCACTTCTTGAAGTAAAAAACCTCGGCATCTCATTCGGCGGACTCCGCGCAGTTGACGAGTTCAGCATAACAATAGAAAAAGGTCAGCTCTATGGTCTTATTGGGCCGAACGGAGCAGGAAAGACCACTATCTTCAATATGCTCACAGGCGTTTATAAGCCAACAGACGGCACAATCGTTCTTGACGGAAAGAACATCACCGGCAAAAACACTATCGAAATAAACCGTGCAGGCATTGCCCGTACATTCCAGAACATCAGACTTTTTAAGGATATGACGGTGCTTGACAACGTCAAGGTCGCTCTTCATAATCATTATAAATACAGCACCTTTACAGGCGTTTTCAGACTGCCTAGATATTTCAAGCTTGAAAAGGCAATGGACGCAAAGGCGCTGGAGCTTCTGAAGGTTTTCGAGCTTGACGATAAGGCGAGTCTGCTTGCTTCCGGACTTCCGTATGGCGATCAGAGAAAGCTTGAGATCGCAAGAGCCCTCGCAACACAGCCGAAGTTGCTGCTTCTTGACGAGCCTGCTGCCGGCATGAATCCAAACGAAACAGCGGAGCTTATGGATACTATCCGCTTTGTAAGAGATAATTTTGATATGACGGTGCTGCTTATCGAGCATGATATGAGCCTTGTTTCAGGTATCTGCGAAAAGCTGTCTGTGCTGAACTTCGGTCAGCTCCTTTGTGAGGGTAAGACAGCGGAAGTGCTTAAAAATCCTGAAGTTATCACCGCATATCTGGGCGAATAAGGGGGTAAGTAAAATGGCAATGTTGGAAATCAATGATCTACACGTCAATTATGGCATGATAGCCGCTTTGAAAGGTATCTCCTTTGAGGTAAACGAGGGCGAGGTCATTTCCCTTATAGGCGCAAACGGAGCAGGAAAGACCACCACTCTGCACACCCTTACAGGTCTTATCTCTGCAAAATCGGGTTCTATCAAATTCAACGGCGTGGAGCTTACAAAAACTCCTGCACACAAGATCGTGGAAATGGGTATAGCACACGTTCCTGAGGGAAGAAGAATATTCCAAAACCTCACAGTACTTGATAACCTTAAGCTTGGAGCATTTACAAGAAAAGACAAGGAGAATATACCGAAGGATATTCAGGATATATACGAGCGTTTCCCTAGACTTGCAGAAAGAAAAAATCAGATAGCAGGTACTCTTTCAGGCGGTGAGCAGCAGATGCTGGCAATGGGCAGGGCGCTTATGTCAAGACCTAAGATAGTTGTAATGGACGAGCCGTCAATGGGTCTGTCACCGATACTTGTGTCAACCATATTTAAGATAATCGAGGACATAAGAAAGAGCGGCACAACTGTACTGCTTGTTGAGCAGAACGCAAAGAAAGCCCTTGCTATCTCAGACAGAGCTTATGTTCTTGAAACGGGCAAGATAGTTCTGTCAGGCAAGGCGTCTGATCTTATCAATGATGAGTCGGTCAAGAAAGCATATTTAGGTGAATAGGAGTTGAGCTTTATGGCAAGGATCATAACCATTGCAAGGGGAATCGGCAGTGGCGGAAGAACTGTAGGAAAAATGCTGTCAGAGGATATGGGTATAAAATATTATGATAAGGAGCTTATAAAGCTTGCAAGCGACGAAAGCGGTATAAATGAACGCTTTTTCGGGCTTGTTGATGAAAAACTGAAAGGTTCTTTTCTGAGAAAGGGCGGAGTTTACAAGGGTGAGCTTCTTGACCCTGATGATCACGACTTTACTTCTGACAGAAATCTTTTCAATTATCAGGCGAAGATAATAAAGCAGCTTGCAGACAGAGAGCCTGCGGTAATAGTTGGCAGGTGTGCTGACTATATTCTCCGTGACAGAAAAGACGTGCTTAAGGTTTTCATATATTCTGATATGGAAACTGCGGTCAAGAATATCGTCGATCTGTATGGTGTTTCTGTAAAAGAGGCTGTCAAGATAATCGAAAAGACAGACAAGGAGAGAAGCGATTATTATCGTCACTACACAGGCAGGGATTGGACAAATGCGAAAAACTACAATCTGTGTCTTGATACCAGCGACATGAGCTATGACAAGTGCGTTGATATCATTAAGGGATATATAAAGCTTCTTGAAGAGTAAGGCATAAAAATAAAGCCGCATTGCTTTTTTGGCAGTGCGGCTTTTGTGATATATGAAATCAGTTGAATTTTTCTGAAATAGTCCTTGCGGCAAATACTCCTGATGCAGAAGCCTGCGACAGAGAGTGCGTAACGCCTGAGCCGTCGCCAAGGACGTAAAGACCTTTGACAGCAGTTTCAAGGTTCTCGTCAACGTCAACTCTTGAATTGTAGAACTTGACCTCAACGCCGTAAAGAAGCGTGTCGATATTCGCCATACCGGGTGCTATCTTATCCAGAGCGTATATCATTTCGATAATATCGTCAAGCTGTCGCTTTGGGATAACAAGGCTCAGGTCGCCCGGAGTAGCTTTAAGCGTAGGGTTAAGGAACGTCTGACCAAAGCGGTGTTCGTTTGTACGTCTGCCTGCAACAAGGTCGCCGAAACGCTGAACAAGCACTCCACCGCCAAGCATATTAGACAGCCTTGCGATAGACTCACCGTATGCGTTTGAGTCCTTGAAAGGCTCAGAGAATGTGTTGGATACCAGCAGAGCGAAGTTTGTGTTCTCAGTTCTCAGCGCAGGGTCAGCATAGCTGTGTCCGTTTACTGTGATGATGCCGTTTGTATTCTCGGTAACTACCTCACCGTATGGGTTCATGCAGAATGTTCTTACAAGGTCGCCGTATTTCTTTGTGCGGTAAACTATCTTGCTTTCGTATACCTTGCTTGTGATATGCTCAAAAACAGCCGCTGGTATCTCAACACGAACGCCGATATCAACTCTGTTTGAACGTCTTTTGATACCAAAGTTGTCGCATATCTCAGATATCCATTTTGAACCGCTTCTGCCTGCTGCAACAACAGCGTTTGAGCAGTGATACTCGTCCTTGTCTGTGATAACAGTGAAGTCGTTCTCCTTGCCTGTTATACCCTGAACACTTTCATAAAATTTTATGTCTATCTTGTCCTTGACAAAGTCATAGATGTTCTGGAGTATCTGCATATTCCTGTCAGTGCCAAGGTGTCTTACCTGAGCGTCAAGGAGGTGAAGGTCATATTTCAGAGCCATTGCCTTGATGTCGGAAGAAGTTGTGGAGTAAAGCTTAGCGTCCTGACCGCCCATTTCAAGGTTTATTTTGTCGACATACTGCATAAGCTCGATAGCCTTTTCCTTGCCGGTAAATGTGTAAAGGTCACCGCCGAAATTGTTTGTGATGTTATATTTGCCGTCCGACATTCCGCCTGCACCGCCGAAGCCGTGCATAATGGAGCATACCTTGCAGTGAATGCAGGACTTAACTTTTTTGCCATCTATAGGACACTTACGCTTGCTGACAGGTCCGCCCTGATCAATAATGCAAACTTTTATGTTTTTGTCAAGCTTGACAAATTCGTATGCCATGAATACGCCGGCTGCACCTGCACCGACAACAACTACGTCATAATTCTGAGCCATAACTATTTCCTTTCAAATCAAAATCCAATTTATTTTTATCCATAAAACGGGCGGCCGCACCTTTGCAGAAGATAGCCTGAAAGGAGATAACCGCCATATTTTTTTCTATTTTATATCAAATACGATAGTAGCCAATGTGAAGAATATCAGTGTTGAGCAAGTGTCAACGATAGTGGTGATAAGCGGGGCAGCCATGATAGCAGGGTCAAGATGAAGTTTCTTGGCAGCCATTGGGAGCATGCAGGCGATAAGCTTTGAAAGCACAACAGTTGCCATGATAGCCATACTTACCGTGAATGCAAGCTTGTAGCAATCCACAGATGTGTCACCGTGATACACCAGAACTATTCTTATAGCATTGACTATAGCAAGGATAACGCTGCAAAGAAGCGCGACTCTGAACTCTTTCCACATGACCTTGAAAAAGTCTTTCATTCTTATCTCACCAAGCGCCATGCCTCTTATAACAAGGGTCGAGGTCTGAGAGCCGCAGTTTCCGCCTGTGCCACTAAGCATTGACAGGAACGATACCAAAACAGGGACAGCCGCAAAAGCAGACTGATATTTGTTTACGATAGCACCCGTAAGGGTAGCCGACAGCATAAGTATCAAAAGCCATGCTATTCTGTTTTTCGCATGAGTGAAAACAGAGGTCTTGAAATAGGAATCGTCACTTGGCGCAACGGCAGCCATTTTAGAGAAGTCCTCAGTGGTCTCCTCCTCGATAACGTCCATAGCGTCGTCGAATGTAACGATACCGACCATGCGGTTTTCTCTGTCAACAACAGGCAAAGAAAGAAAGTCATATTTTGAGAACATGGAAGCAACATACTCTTTATCCTCAAGAGTATCAACGGAAATAACGTTGTCCTCCATTATATCCTCTATTTTATCGTTATCATCAGCAGTTACGATATCAAGCAGTGAAAGCACTCCCACGAGCTTTCTGTTCTCAGTGACATAAAGTGTATTTACAGTTTCCTTGACCATACCAACGTGTCTTATCCAATCCAGTGCTTCCTTGGCGGTGTAGCTTCTGTGAAGATAAACGTACTCGGTGGTCATAATAGAGCCTGCACTGTCTTTAGGATATTTGAGTATCTGATTTATCTGCTTTCTCGTTTCTGCGTCAGCAGACTTGATTATCCTTGCAACAACATTTGCAGGCATTTCCTCGATAATATCTACCGTATCATCAAGATAAAGGTCGTCAACGATCTCCTGAAGCTCTTTATCCGTAAAGGCATTGATAAGCATCATTTGTGTATCGCTGTCCATATAAGCGAAAACGTCAGCCGCAACGTCCTTGTTCAAAAGACGGAACAGCAACGGAAGCTCGTATTTCTCGACCTCGTGATCGTCATAAAACTGCTGCAAAAGAGCAGCCACGTCGGCTTCGTTCATATCCATAAATATTTCACGGATAGCCTTGTAGTTTCTTTTCTTTAACAGCTCCAATACTGTGTTAAACATAATGTTTCCCCCTAACAGCAGCGGTAATAAGCACAACAGTACAAATAATTGTACTTATACCAACTCTGTACAAATATAAGGATCTACCAAAACACAGATCGTCCTATTCAATTAAAATTGATATTTAGATCACAAAAAGGCTGCCACAAACGGGCGAGCCGCTCTGCAATCGAGGGGCGATCGTATTCTGACTGGCGTCGTCCATTTGTACACACTCCTTAAAAATCATGATTTATGCACGTTTTTACTATTCGCACACATAATATTATTATACGCTTACCTTGTTTTTTTGTCAAGAAATTGTTTAATTTAATTTTATGAACGTGCTGTAAATTTGCGAAGTATAATGAATTGCTTTTGACCTCTTGCCAAACGGGGAGAAATAGGGTATAATTATAATATTGATCGAATAATAAACCGAAAGGAATTGATAAAATGAGCGAAATAAGAGATGAAAGCTTGTGGGAAAGCGGTAAAAGAAAGATAGAATGGGTAAGACAGAATATGTCATTGCTCAGAAGCGTTGAGGAAGATTTCAAGAGAGATCAGCCTTTTAAGGGGCTGAAAGTTGCACTTTCTATCCACCTTGAAGCTAAGACCGCTTATCTTTGCAAAGTCCTTGCAGCAGGCGGTGCTGAAATGTACATCACAGGAAGCAATCCGCTGTCTACTCAGGACGATGTTGCGGCAGGTCTTGTGCATGACGGCTTGAACGTTTTTGCATGGCATGGCGCAACTGACGAGGAGTATCACAGACATATATCCGAGGTAGTTAAGGTAGGTCCAAACATTATTATAGATGACGGCGGCGACCTTGTAAACCTTATCCACAATGAATACCCTGAGCTGATACCGAACGTTATCGGTGGTTGTGAGGAAACTACTACGGGCATTATCCGTCTTATTGCAATGAACAAGGACGGTCAGCTCAAATTCCCTATGATGCTTGTAAACAATGCAAAGTGCAAGTATCTTTTTGATAACAGATACGGCACAGGTCAGTCTGTATGGGACGGAATAAACAGAACAACTAACCTTATCGTTGCAGGCAAGAACGTTGTTGTTGCAGGCTACGGCTGGTGTGGCAAGGGCGTTGCAATGAGAGCAAAGGGCCTTGGTGCAAGCGTTATCGTCTGCGAAGTCGACCCAATAAAGGCTATGGAGGCTGTTATGGACGGCTTCAAGGTAATGAAAATGGTTGACGCCGCTAAGGTGGGCGACTTCTTTGTTACTGTAACAGGCTGTAAGGACGTTATTACTGAGAAAGCTTTCATGAACATGAAAGATGGTGCTATACTCTGTAACGCAGGTCACTTTGATTGCGAGGTAGACGTGGCTGGACTTAAAAAGCTGTCTGTTGAAAGCAAGCTTGCAAGAAACAATATTGACGGTTATAAGCTTCCAAACGGTAATTGGTTGTATGTTATCGGCGAGGGCAGACTTGTAAACCTTGCCGCAGGCGACGGTCACCCTGCCGAGATAATGGATATGTCCTTTGCTATCCAAGCCCTTTCTGCGGCTTATCTTGTTAAAAACAAAGACAAGCTTACAGACAAGATAGTTTATGTTCCTGATGAGATAGACAAGGAAGTTGCAAACAGAAAGCTTAAATTCTGGGAGCTTGAGATAGATAAGCTTACACCTGAGCAGGAGAAATATCTTAACAGCTGGCAGGTATAAAATATCATATTAGTACAATAAAACGGACAGCTTGGGTTGTCCGTTTTTTGTATCTTGAAATTGCCATAAATTTATTTTGTCTTCAAGGTTTTAAATCACTGATTTCTGTACATTTTAATATTAGGGCGATAAAAAACAGGGCGGTGAGAATGTGGCGGCAAAGATGTATAAGATACTTACGCTTTTTTCAGTGGGTGCAATATGCTACGGCTTCATGGAAATACTTAACAGAGGATATTCTCATATCACAATGGGGGTGCTTGGGGGAACTTCAATGCTGGTTATCCATATCATGAATGGCGAGCGCAGGCGAGGAGTGAGCCTGCTGTCTGTGCTTGCAGTGTCGGCAGCATTTATCACTGCCATAGAATTTCTTGCAGGGGAGTATCTCAACCGCTATCTCGGCATGGGCATATGGAGCTATGAGGAAGTGCCGCTGAATTTTGACGGTCAGATATGCCTGCCATTTGCTTTTCTGTGGTTTGGGTTATCCTATATTGGTGTGCTTGCGGATAATTTTATACGCAGACATATTTTCAAGGAATACCCTGTCATTGTTAAACGAGGAAAAGAAAAAATACCTGCGGCGGTTGGATAAGAGTACGATTATTTGTACTGTTCAGAATGTAAAAATATAATTAACTGGAGACCTCAGGTCGCCCCTACGCAAAAATCGTAAATATAGGGGACGGCGACACGCTTACATTCGCCCGTCATTCACCAACACATATAAAAAACGGACTGTCTATCCAATGATAAACAGTCCGTATTTTTGTACATATCAATCTTTTGTGTACCACTTTTTCAGCACTTCTTCGCCAAGCTTGCCGTAAACTGTGAAGTCACGGTTCTCTTTGGCTTTCTCTATCGGCGGCAGGATAGCTTTCCAGTCCCACCAGAAATAGCCGCAGAACCAATCCAGATCCCAAGTTGCTTCCATTGCAGTGTCGTAGAAATCTGCCTGCTCCTGCTCGTCAAGTGGTTTGTCGAGCCTGTCATGGAAATCCCAAGGGTACTGCGTGCAGCCCTCTTCGTTTCGCACGCCTATCTCAGCGAACATTATAGGCTTGTTGAAATGCTTGTGAGCCTTTTCAAGGGAGCCGACAACTTCGTTCCAGCGACTGAGCATATGTTTCTTGTCCCTGTTCACACCGTCTGTAACAGGGTAGTAGCCTGAGATACCAATGATATCCACGTCGCTGAGCCAATCGAAACGCTGTTCGTCGCCGTGATTGATGTTGTGCATAACGATACCGCTGTAGACCTCTCTCACCTGTGCGATAAGCTTTCTGCATCTGTCGGACTGCTTGTCCATTCCTGCCATTTCACAGCCTGTGCAGAGCATTTCACAGCCGAGCTTTTCTGCAAGCTTTGCATAGTGAAGCATAAAAGCTGTGTATGACTTGAACCACTTGTCCCAGTATTCAGGGTTCTCAGGCGGGAAGTCTATCCTTGCACGCCATGAATGGTCAAGGCAATCCACCATAGGCTTAAGGCAGACCTTAAGTCCCAGTGACTTTGCTTTTTTTATAGCGAAGGCAATGTCCTCGTCAGATTGTGTTCTCTCGTAATCACTGAAAACTCTTGTGCTTGCAAAGCTCTCCTGCAATGCGTTTACAGGGATACATATCCAGTTCAAGCCGTTTGAAGCAAGCCTTTCCATTGACTTTTCTGCCGCTTCCGTCTGAAAATCACCTCTCTTGGAGAAAAATCCCCAAGTATATCCTTTGCAGAAAATATCTTTATTCATGTATCAAAAACCTCTCTTTTTTGTAAATGTCCTGATAGAAAAGCCGCAGGTAAGTTCAAGCCTGTTCACCTTTTTAAGCTTCTCCACCGCTTCGGCAGATGTTTTGTAGTAATACGGAGTCATGGTAAAAAGATTGAAAATATCCTCCTGACTTTCAAGCACCACAGGGTATTCAAAAATCATCTCCTCTGACTCGTCAAATTTATTAAGTCCGTATACATTGGGCTTGTTTTCGTAAGGCTTCTCATAAAGCACTTCTTTAAGCTCAAACAGATGTCTTGGGGATGGAGAAACTACCACAAGCTTTCCGCCGTCTTTCAGCACCCTTGCGTATTCGTCATTTGAAACAGGTGCAAATGTGCATACGATAAGGTCTGCAAATTTGTCTATAAACGGAAGCTGGAATGACGATGCCACTGCAAATTCGCAATTTGTGATATTTTCGCAATGTATCCTCGTCATGCAGTGGGCAACTGCCGCCTTTGATATGTCAATGCCGTAAAACTTCGCCTTTGGCAGTGCCTTGGCATAGTTCACAGTGTAAAACCCCTCACCGCAGCCACTGTCGATAATATAAGGCTGTTTCACATTTTCAAGCAGACCGCCCATTACCTCAGCAGTTTTCTTCGCAAGCGGCAGATAATAGTCACGGTCGAGGAAATCCGTTCTCGCCTTTACCATTTCCGCATTATCCCCTGCGTTCTTAGGGTTTCTGCCCTTTGTGGTAAGCAGATTTACATATCCTTTTCTCGCAATATCAAAGCTGTGACCGTTCTGACAGTGCCATACGTTGTCAAGCTTTCTGAGCCGTTTTTTGCATATCGGACAAACATACATATAAATCACCCTGAACATTATAGCATTTCCCTCTGCTTTTAGCAATGGATATTTTATTAATAAAAAAGTGCTTGACAATCGTCGGGTTATGCTTTATAATATCAATATATGCAAAATGCGGTGACGGAATTATCCGAAACAGTGTCGGTAAAGAGAAAAGGCGGTGGGTGAAAGCCTTTGCGGCAAGTTCGGTGGCTAACCTGAGCGGTGCTGAAAACAGCAACGTATGCTCTGCGTTAAAGGGCTTCGAGTGGTCGGGCGATGAGTTCGGCAATTTGGGTGGTAACACGGAACTGTCGGTTTCGTCCCATGTTTAGGGACGAGCCGTTTTTTTATTTTGCGAATAATTTCATTTGGAAGGATCTGAATTTATGGAATGGACAGGACTTAACGAACTGCGTGAATCTTATCTAAAATTTTTTGAGAGCAAGGGCTGCTTAAGACACAAGAGCTACCCTCTAGTACCTCAGAACGATAACAGCCTGCTGCTTATCGTTGCAGGTATGGCGCCTCTGAAGCCTTACTTCACAGGTCAGGAAACACCTCCTAGAACAAGAATGACAACTTGTCAGAAGTGTATCAGAACTGGCGATATTGAAAACGTTGGTAAGACGGCAAGACATGGCACATATTTTGAAATGCTTGGCAACTTCTCATTCGGTGATTACTTCAAGAAAGAAGCCATTGCATGGGCTTGGGAGTATGTTACACAGGTACTCAAACTGCCAAAGGACAGACTTTATATCTCTGTTTATGAGGACGATGACGAGGCTGAGAAGATATGGCATGAGGACGCTGGCGTTCCAATGGATCATATCGTAAGAATGGGCAAGGAAGACAACTTCTGGGAGGCTGGAACAGACGGCCCTTGCGGTCCATGTTCTGAGATATATTTCGACAGAGGAGAGAAATATGGCTGTGGCAAGCCTGATTGTAAGGTCGGCTGCGACTGCGACAGATACATGGAGTTCTGGAACCTTGTGTTCACACAGTTTGAAAGACATGAGGACGGCACTTATACTCCACTTAAGCAGAAGAACATCGACACAGGTATGGGCCTTGAAAGACTTGCTTCTATCATGCAGGACGTTGACTCTATCTTTGACGTTGATACAGTAAAGGCTATCAGAGATCATGTTTGTAAGATAGCAGGCTGTGAGTACGGCAAGGAGTACAAAAAGGACGTTTCTATCAGAGTTATCACAGACCATATCCGTTCTGTAACATTCATGGCATCAGACGGAATCCTGCCGTCAAATGAGGGCAGAGGATACGTTATGAGACGTTTGCTGAGAAGAGCCGTTCGTCACGGAAAGCTTCTCGGCATAAACGGACTTTTCCTCAAAGACCTTGTAAAAACTGTTGTTGACTGCAACAAGTGTGAGTATAACGAGCTTGAAGAAAAGTATGACTATATCGTAAAGGTGCTCACAACTGAGGAGCAGAACTTTAATGCCACTATCGACAGAGGTATGAAGATACTTGACGATCTTATCGCACAGATGCAGAAAGACGGCAAGACGGAGCTTGACGGTGAGAGCTGCTTTAAGCTTTCCGACACATACGGTTTCCCTATAGACCTTACAAGAGAGATCCTTGAAGAAAAGGGCATGACCTGTGATGAGGAGGGCTTTGCTGAGTGCTATGCAAAGCAGAGAGAAACAGCCAAGAACGCTCATGCTGCAACAAAGTATATGGGTGCTGATGAAACTGTTTTCCATAAGATAGACAAGGATTTCCACACAGAGTTCATCGGCTATGACAAGCTCGAGGGCGATAGCGAGATATCATTCATCACAACTGATGATGAGCTTATCGATAACGCAAAGGCTGGCGATGAAGTATATATCGTTTCATCACAGACGCCATTCTATGCAGAGAGCGGCGGACAGGTGGGCGATATCGGTACTATCGTTACAGAAAGCGGTAAGTGCAGAGTCGTTGACACACAGAAGGTCGTTGCAGGCAAGTTCGCTCATAAGGCAGTTGTTGAAGAGGGCGAGATAGCTGTAGGTCAGAAGGCTCACTTCACTGTTGACAGAAAGACACGTTATGCTGTTATGAGAAACCATAGCTGCGCACATCTGCTTCAGGCTGCACTGAGAAAAGTTCTCGGTGAGCACGTTCATCAGGCAGGTCAGCTCGTTGACGCCCACAGACTTAGATTTGACTTCTCTCACTTCAACGCAATGACAGCAGAGGAGAAGCTCAAGGTCGAAGCACTTGTAAACAAGTATATCCTTGAAGCTCTTGATATAAAAATGGAAGAAATGCCTATCGCAGAAGCTCAGAAGCTTGGCGCTATGGCTCTGTTCGGTGAGAAATACGGCGAAACTGTAAGGGTAGTAACAATGGGTGACGGTGACGAAACAGCTTCTATCGAGTTCTGTGGCGGTACACATCTTGACAATACTTCAAGAATAGGTCTGTTCAAGATAATCTCCGAAAGCTCTGTAGCATCAGGCGTAAGACGTATCGAAGCCGTAACAGGCAGAGGCGTTCTGGAGCTTGTTGAGGAAAGAGCCGCAACTATCCAGCAGGCGGCTGAAAGCCTTAAGCTTGCAAATCCACTGGACATTGTAAAGAGATGCCACACTATCATGCAGGAAGTCAAGGACCTTGAAAAGGAAAGAGACGCTTTGCAGGCAGAGATAACAAATCTCAAAACAAAGTCGCTGTTCGATAACCCATATGAGGTCAACGGCGTTAAGGTAGTTACTGCAATGCTCACCAACACAAGACCTGATATGCTCAGAAAAATGGGCGACGAGCTTAAAGCAAGAGAAGCTGACGCAGTTGCAGTTGTTGCAGGCGTTGACGGTGAAAAGGCAAACCTTGTTGTAGTTTGCGGCAAGAATGCTGTGGCAAAGGGTGCACACGCAGGAAAGATAGCAGGCAAGGTAGCCGCACTCACAGGCGGTAAGGGCGGCGGACGTCCTGACTCTGCTATGGCTGGTATTGGTGACAGATTTAAGATAGACGAGGCACTTGACAAGGTAAACGAAATAGTTGGCGAATTTGTAAAATAATATGGGCAAAGGCTGTGCAAAATGCTGTGCAGCCTACCCCTTTTTGAAAGGCGGAGAGATAAATGGAAGATTGTCTTTTTTGTAAAATTATTTCCGGGGAAATACCTTCAAAGAAAATATACGAGGACGAGCTGACATACGTTTTTGAGGACATTGCTCCTACAGCTCCGATTCATTATCTTGTTATCCCTAAGCAGCATATTTCAAAGCTTGACGAAATAACCCCTGAGAACAGTGCAGTTATCGCACATATCTATGAAGTTATCGCAAAGCTTGCCAAAGACCTCGACCTTAAGGACGGTTTCAGAGTTGTTTCCAACTGCGGCGAGCAGGCAGGACAGAGTGTTTTCCACATTCATTTTCATCTTCTTGCAGGCAGACCACTTGCTTGGCCAGCCGGTTAAAGAAATCAAACGGGCGGGTAAATTTCTTATCCGCCCTTAGTTTTAAGGGGGACGGCGGCAGTGGTGAGAAAAAGCTGTTATATCGGCTTTTCGTATTTTGCAGGACTTTTTCTATGTACCATTGGCTGGGGCAGGAACAATGCAGTTTTCGCACTTGCGTCAGCGTGTGTAGCCATTACAGCCTTTGCGCTTTTTAAGAGATACCGAAAGCATATAGCTCTCTGCTTTGTTTCGTTCCTGATAGCGGTGGGAGTCAATACCGCTTATACTCACATTTTCTATGATAAACTGACAGCTTTAGACGGAAAGACCGTCACAGTTAAAGGCGAGATAACCGACATAAGCTATATAGGCTCTGACACCTGTCGACTAAGTGTCAATGGTACTGTTGGGGGAGTAAAAGGCAGGCTGACCTTTTATGCAGATGACATTGAATATGATTACTATGACAATATCGTGGCGACAGTAAAGGTCAGCAGGATAAAAGACAGCATCAATTTCAAATCAGAACAGTATAACAGACCTAAAGGCGTTTTTCTCAAAGGCTCGACCGCTGAAAGCATAGAAGTCACAGGCGGCGGAAACACCATTTTACGCAGTATAATGCACTATCGTGACAAGATGTTCATGTTGATAAACGATATCATAGGCGGAGATGAGGGTGGTTTTGCCGCTGCAATGCTCTGCGGAGATAAAACTGAGCTTTCAAAGCAAACGAAGCTCACGGTCTATCGTAGTGGCATAGGTCATATATTTTCCGTGTCGGGAACTCATGTGGTCATAATAAGTGCCATGATAGGCTGGCTAATGCAGAAACTAAGCAAGGATAAGCGTGTGATATTTGCCGTCCAAACTGTGGCAATGTGGGCGTTTGCGGTCTTTGCAGGATTTTCAGTATCCGTTGTGAGGGCGGCTGTTATGCTGACCTTGGTCACTGCCGCACCGCTCCTTTACCGCAGACCAGACCCTGCAAATACTCTCTGCCTTTGCGCTGTTGTAATACTCACTCTTTCGCCCTATGCGGCGGCGGACAGTTCGTTTCTGCTGTCATTCACAGCTGCGTTTGTTATAAGCGTTGTATGCCCGAAAGCGGTGACGATGGTAAAGCGCAGGGATATTCTTGGCAACATTGAGCGTGAAATAGTCACAGCGGTGACGATACTTCTTTGCACAATGCCTGTTCAGCTAATGTTTTTCAGTGAGATATCTCTTGTTGCACCACTATCAAATATCCTGCTGGTGCCTGTGTGTACCCTTGCTCTGGGTCTGACGGTAATAACTGCGGTAACAGGCGGTGCGGCAATAATAGCCTATCCTGTGCTGACGGTGGTAAAGTATCTTCTGAAAGTTGTTCTGTTTCTTGCTGAGCTGTTTTCAAAATTCAGCTTTGCCTATCTTCCTCGTGGAGTAAGACCACTTGGTATTGTAATGCTCGTTACCTGCCTTGTGCCTGTGGCGGTCATGTTTCTGAGAAAGTCAGTAAAGCTTGGGGCTTTTTGCACTGCTCTAATGCTTGTATGTTGGACAGCGGTGTATAATTTTTCTCTTGCTTTTGGAGGCTCGGTAAAGATAGTTGTAATGCCAAAAGGAAATGCAGTGCAGGCTGTGCTGTATGATAAAACAAAAGGTATGGTTTTCGATATGGGCAGTAAGGGCAAGCTCAACAGCGGTATGGAAAGCTTTTTGGAGCTTTACGGCATAAAAGAGCTAAAAGGCGCATTTATAGAAAGCGAACAGTATTACACTATAACGAAATATAACGAGCAGATGACTATACGACCTGACAGATTTTATATAAATGGCGAGCCTGATAATGACAGCGAACTGCCGTTCATGACAGGCGCACAGCTTGATTGGAACGGTGTTAAGATAGAAGCACTGGAGGACGGCTATAAAATTACCACCGAGGGCTGTGTGGTCACTATAGAAAAAGGTTCTGTCATCATAAACGGCAGAAACCTTGACACAACAGATGAAGAATACCCATTGATGATAGATATGAAAAATTCGCAGATAAGGAGGACGGACTATGGCTTTGCTTACGGCTTCGGCTCTTGGTAAAACGATAAGAGAGAATGATATCGACAGCCTTTATTATTTTTACGGACATGATACAGCGGCACTTGAAAGCTTTACAAAAAGGCTTGTGAACAAGCTTTGCCCTGCTGACGCTCAGATCATGAACTTTCATAAGCTTGACGGCAAAAATCTTGATTTTCCAATGCTTACAGACGCTTGCGAAGCTCTGCCTTTTATGGCTGAACGTGTGGTGGTGACTATAAACGACCTTAATATAGACGCAGTGACTAAGGACGATCTGGACGACCTGAAAAAGATCCTGGGTTCTCTTGGCGAAACCACCACAGTGATAATCTATGCCACAGGAGTTGACCTTTTCAAGAACAAAAAGTATCTTACAGATAAAAACAAGCGCTTTGCAGATTTCTGCGAAAAGCACGGCACTGTCTGCAACTTTGAATACAAAAGGGCTTCCGACCTTGGAAAGTCTATATCCACCTATCTTGCAAAAAGCGGCTGTACCATAACAAAAAGTAACGCAGAGTATCTTGCAAATCTCTGCCTTTGTGATACAGCTTTTATCAGCAAGGAGCTTGAAAAGCTTTCGGCTTATGCAGAGGGCAGGGAGGTAACAAGAGAGGATATCGACTTACTTTGTATCAGGCGTATCGAGTCGGACGGATATTCTCTTGCAATAAATATCCTCAGAGGCAATGCGGCAATGGTCTTCACACGTTTGCGTGAACTCGATGTGCAGAATTATGAACCATATGCTATAATAGGAATAATCGGCTTTTCCCTTGCGGATATCTATAGGGCGAAGCTTGCACGTTCCTCTGGCAGGAGCGTTGCAGACGTGGCTAAAGATTTTTCTTATGCGAAAAACAGAGAGTTTGCAGTAAAAAACGCCTATTCCGAGTGCGGAAATATCTCGGCGGAGCGTATAAGAAAAACGCTTGAGATACTTTCTGAAACTGACCTTATGCTCAAAACAAGGTCACGGGGAAAAGACGGAGATATGCTCACCCTTGAGCAGGGACTTGCAAGGTCAATGGCGTTAAGGTGTTAGTAAATGGAAAAACTTAAAATATCAAGGGCAATAATCGTTGAGGGAAAATATGATAAGATAAAGCTTTCGTCCATAGTTGACGGCGTTATAATCGTCACTAACGGCTTTCGTATCTATAAAGACCCTGACAAGGCAGCGCTTATAAGATACTATGCTCAACATGGCGGAATAGCAATTCTTACAGACTCTGACACAGCAGGCTTTCGTATAAGAGGGCATATAAAGGGTATCGTCCCCAAAGGCGATATCGTGAACGTGTATGTTCCTGAGATATTCGGCAAAGAAAAGCGCAAAACAGAGCCGTCAAAAGAGGGCTTGTTAGGGGTCGAGGGCGTTCCTGCGGATATTATCAGGGAAGCCTTTGAAAAAGCAGGCATTATAGGCGAAAAGGTCGCAGACAGAGAACTCATGACCAAGCTTGACTTTTATGAGCTAGGTCTAAGCGGCAGACCTGACAGCAGCAGGCTTAGACAGCTTGTGTGCGAAAAGCTGTCGCTGCCCAAAAAGCTCACTGCAAACGCACTGCTTGAAGTGGTGAACACAATGCTCGATAAAGAAAGCTTGCAAGCACTTATAGAGAATTTGACCTCAGAAAACAATAAAGACAAGGAGAATAGCGTTGGTTAGTCTTGAATTTTTATATTTCTTTCTTCCTGTTTTTATGGGAGTATACGCTTTGTCAGGGGTGCGTTTCAGAAAAGCCGTGTTCCTGCTTGGAACAGTTGTGCTGTGTCTGTGGGTGTCCACATGGGGGATAATACCAATGGCGGTGTGTGCTGTTGTATCATACTTTTGCGGCAGGCTTATCCACCGCTTTGCAGACAAAAAAGGACTTAAAAGGCTATGGCTCATATTATCGGTGGCAGTAAATATGGCAGTGCTTCTTGTATTCATAAGAAGCGGTCACAGCAGCTATGACGTGACGTCTATATTCACAGGCAAAGGCGCAATGCTAAAGCTTTTCCCTGTGTGGGGAGCGGGCGTTTTCACTCTCCATGGCATTTCCTACTGCATGGATATTTATAGGAAAGAAATAGAGCCTGAGAAGAATTTTCTTTTGGTATCTCAATATATATGCTTTTTCCCATGCTTTTACTGTGGACCGATACTCAGATTTTCGGATATAAGCGAACAGCTTAGAAAACCTGTCATAACCTCTGGAAAGCTTGCAGAGGGCATAAAGCTTATGCTTATAGGCTTTGCGGAGAAGCTTTTTCTGTCGGATCCTATGTATGAGATGTGGCAGCACATAAGGGGAGTAAGTGCAGATTCGCTCTCCGCCGCTTGCGCATGGCTTGGGATAATAGCTTTCTCCTTTGCGTTCTACTATGAGCTTAGAGCTTATTCGCATATTGCACAGGGTATTGGTTCAATGCTCGGCTTTGAACTTCCTGATAACTTTGATCTGCCGTTTATGTCAGCAGGCTTCAATGAGCTTATAAAACGATTTGCCTGCACCTTTTATAGTTGGGTGAGAGATTATTTCTACAGACCTATATGTAGAAGTAAAGACAGCGTTTGCCTTTGGGCATTGATACTGTCTGTGCTTGCAGGCTCGGTTTGGTATGGCTACGGCAGACACACAATGCTGTGGGCAGCGTTTATTTGTGTTATGCTTGGAATAGAATATCTCTTGAAAAATATTCTTGCGGCTGTGCCGACATGGGTAAGATGTGCGGTGATGAATGTTCTGTTTCTTATAGGTCTGCCGTTTCTTGCGATAGACAGCCTGCCTTCAGCCTGCGGATATGTTGCCGCAATGTTCGGCGGGGGAAGCTTTGCAGGAGATGTTCTAGCATCGTATGTGATAAAAACAGGAGTTGTGATGTATCTTATCTGCGGCTTTTTTGCAACAGGTATCGGCAGATATCTCAAACGCAGGATAATGCAGCTCAATACTAATATAGTTTACATAATCGAGCCAATGCTCACTATAGGATTTCTGCTTATCAGTACAGCGTTTCTTGTGGGCGGAGGTAATTCGTCTATGAATTTATTCGTGAGATAAAATGGGAGGAGTGAACATTAATGAAAAAGGCTGCTGATTATATCGCAGTAAGCGCATTTTTTGTAATAGTCATAATGTTTGCGGCATATACTCTCGTGATGGGCAGACATGGATCTGAAAGTGAAAAGGCAGACAGTTCAGATATAAGACATAACGTTCAGACCTATGTTAGCAGTAATTTTCCTCTAAGCTCAAATTGGAAGTCGCTCAGAACGACCATGTTTGTGATGACTGGTAAGAAAAATTTTGATAATATCTATATCCTTAAAAATCGTCTTGTAGAGATCACAGATTTTGATAAGGACAGGCTTGATAAAAATATCTCGCAGATAAATGAATTTTCAGAAAACACAGATACACCTGTATATGTTATGTTAGCTCCGACTGCCGCAGGTATCTATTCTGCTAAGCTGCCTGCTTATACTTCAAACACAGACCAGCGTGAAATGATAGATAATATCTATTATGACCTAGACAGCAGGATAGACACTATAGATACATTTTTTCCTATGTATTCTGCAAGAAATAATTACGTTTACTATCGTACAGATAGAAAGTGGACTTCCTTCGGGGCGTATTTTGCCTATGCAGACGGCATAAAAGAGCTGGGTTTTGAGCCGGTCGTTCTGTCCAATTACGATCAAGAATATACCTCAAATTCTTATTATGGAGGACTTTACAGTGAACTTTGCTATAACAGCATAGGCGCAGACAGAGTGAACATCTTCCGTTCAAAGTATAAAACTACTGTTGATTCTGTGGAGCTTTACAGAGGAGATCAGGTGCTTACCTCAAAATCTGTTTATTTTAGATCTGCACTGAAAACAGCAGATAAAACGGCTATCTTCCTGCAAGGTGACAACTTTACTAAGGCAACGGTCAAGACAACTGCAGAGGACGCACCAAAGCTTCTTATCATCAAAGGAAGCTATGCCAATACCCTTGTGCCGTTTCTTACCCCACACTACAGCGAGATAACCTTGGTAGATCCTGACAAGCTCAAAGAGGAGGGCAAGACCCTTTCTGACGTGGCAGATACGAGTGCATATGACCAGATATTATTTATGTATGACTGCGACCAGTTTGCAGATGAAACAAATTTTGATTTGCTCAAATAATATGGGCTATGTACTTGAAAAAATGGAACAGATGTGATATAATAAAGAAAATGCCGTACAAGGAATGTGCGGCATAATGTATGTCTGAATATTTGAGAGGGTGTTTGATGTGAGTGAGCAAAAAAACAGACTTGATCTTATTGATCTTAATGACTATCCAGTATCTTGGTGGCTGAAACTTCTTGATCTCGGTCATAAGATAGTTCAAAATCCTGCCGCCTACAGCGAGGCTTGCAAGGGCAAGATAATGGGTACTCTTTTCTATGAGCCGTCAACAAGAACGCAGATGTCTTTCCAGACCGCTATGCTACGTCTTGGGGGAACGATAATAGGCTTTGACAATCCTGCCACTTCTTCCGTTGCAAAGGGAGAGAATATCAAGGATACCACAAAGATAGTTTCCGGCTATGCCGATATCATGGTAATGCGTCACCCTACCGCTGGCTCGGTAAAGGCTGCGGCACTCACTGCTGATTGCCCTGTTATCAACGCAGGCGACGGTGGACACCTCCACCCAACACAGACACTTACAGACCTGCTTACACTTAGAGAAGAAAAGGGCAGACTTGATAACCTGACCATAGGCTTTTGCGGTGACCTTAAAAACGGCAGAACAGTCCATTCCCTTATTAAAGCAATGGTATGTTTTCCAAACAATAAGTTTATATTAGTTTCAACTTCTGAGCTTGCTTTGCCTGTGTATGTAAAGGATATCCTTGAAGCGGCAGGCATGGAGTACAAAGAAGTTACCGACCTTGAAGAGGTCATCGGTGAGCTTGACGTGCTATATATGACAAGAATACAGAAAGAGCGTTTTGCTTCTGAGGAGGAGTATCAGTCTCAGAGCGGAAATTACATACTCGATACAAGAAAGCTTTCAATGGGAAAGCCTGACCTTATCGTGCTTCACCCTCTGCCAAGAGTCGATGAGATAGCTATCGAGGTGGACGACGACCCGAGAGCAATGTATTTCAAGCAGGCAAAATACGGTATGTATATCAGAATGGCACTCATACTTACAGTTATAAACGGCGATGGTGCTTCGCAGCCGCTTATGAAGGGCAGAGTGCATAAGCACATTGATTGTTCAAATCCTAACTGTATCACTCACCATGAAAAGTATCTGCCACATTGGTTCAAGGGCGACGGCACAACGCTTGTTTGCGAATATTGTGACGAGAGAACATTGGTGGAATAAAATAAGAGCTTAATGGGGTAAACAAAGGCTGTGTCAGTCTTTGCTTACCCTTTTTTATTGTGCAGATAGCGTATATTAATAGCCTTGTGATATGCAAAATCGTTAAAAGTAACGATTTTCTTACAATATGGTAACAAACAGTCTTGAAATAATGTTGAGCGTGTGGTATAATTAAAATGGATAAATTTTTTACAGGAGCTTTGATCTAATGAATACACTTTCAGATGAGGAGTTTGAACAGATCTACGGACGAAAGCCTGTCAGAAGGGTGAAAAAGAAAAAAATATACTGGAACAGAATTATTATTGCATTGATAATACTTATCGGCATTGTGACTGGTCTGGTAAAGCTGACAGCCTTGGTAGTATCAAAGATCAAAGGAGACGACACGCAAAAAACAAACAAGGTATTGAATAATACATCTTCTGTCGCTGTGAAGGAGGACGCTTCTTCTGCTGAGGATAAAAAAGACGTGCCTGCGAAGTATTCAAATATGGACTTTACAGTGTGTGTTGACGCAGGCCACGGTGATTATGACGGCGGCACAACTGACGCCTCAGGAACAAGATATGAAAAAGACGATAACTTAAAGGTCGCACTTGAGGTGCAGAAATATCTTGAAAAATACGGCGTCAATGTGGTGATGATAAGAGATGATGACTCTTTCCTTGAGCTTGACGAAAGATGTGCAAAGGCAAATAACGCCAAGGCTGATATGTATGTTTCACTTCACCGGAACAGCTATGACGGTGATATTTCGGGCGTTGAGGTTTGGGTGAACAATTCTGAGCCTGAATATGACACAAAGCTTGCACAGAATATACTTGATGATCTTGAAAAGGTAGGTATATCTGAAAATAGAGGAGTACAGTATGGCTACGTTGGCAATTCCGGTGTAAACTATTACATAAATGCCGACACTGTTATGCCAAGCTGTCTTGTGGAGCTTGGATTTATAACCGAGGATATCGACAATAAGCTTTTTGACGAACATCTTACCGAGTATGGACAAGCTATTGCTGATGGTATAGTTCAGACAGCTGTTGATGTTGGTCTTGTTGATGAAAGTGGCAAAAGACTTATGTCTGAGCAGCTTATCTCACCTGAGAAGCCTGTGAACAATAAGGATTCTTCATCTGCGGCTGACGCTATGACAACGCCGATGGAGACGGATTCTTCTGCTGACGTTTATAATACTCAGGAAAACGAGTGGTATTGATAACAAAAAAATAAAAGCGAACACAGTTCGTTTCTGCTAATGCAGAGAAACCGTGTTCGCCTTTTTGTTGCTAAAGCTCTTTTCTAATGAGTTTGAATTTCTCAAATTCTTTCGTCAGGTCTGCCAGAACGTTTTCAAGACCTTTTTCAGAGTATTCTTCGTGATATTCTGCCACAAAGTCTGTTACCTCCGTGACGCACTTTGTGCCGTACCATACTCTGACATAAAGCTCTTTTTCATCGCCGAGAATAGGGTCTATGCGGTAGCTGAAATTGGTGTAATTGCTGCCAGACCAGGTGTTTTTTTCTTCAAAATAGTGAAATGTGGGTATATCAAAATAACCATGGAGCATTGTATATTTTCCTTTCAAAAATCATTCGTTTATGATATTATAGCATATCACTGTTCCTTTTTCAAGCATTTAGTCTAATTCTTAATTAAATTAACCTAAAAAACGTTTACAATTTTGTTAGGAATGTATATTGGAGAATTGTTCAAAATATGTTACAATTAATAATGGTATGACTATTTCAGCGGTATGCTGTCGCAGAAAGGATAAGATCTATGAGCATTACAATAAAAGATGTTGCCAAGGAAGCCGGTGTTTCAGTGGCGACAGTGTCAAGGGTTCTCAACGGAAGCTGTAACGTATCAGATGAGTCAACAAAAAAAGTCAATGAAACTATTGCAAGGCTCAACTATTCTCCGAATTTTCTGGGAAGAAATCTTAGAAAGTGCGAAACGAATGTTATTCTTGTAATTATGCCGACCTCTGAACATTCTCTTTATTCAAAGATAGTCATGGGTATGCAGGATTATGCAGGACAAGTTGGTTACGATATCATAACTGCAGTTTCCTATTCAACCTCGACCGCTGAAACAAGGCAGATGAATATGCTTTTTAACAGAACTGTTGACGGTGTTATCCTTCTTGGCACTCAGTATGACGCAGCTTCGCTTAATAAGCTCGCAGAGAATTATAACGTTGCTCTGTGCTGTGAGGGCGTGAAGGGTGCAAATGTGCTTACTGTTGCTGTTGACGATGAACAGGCTGCGTTTGACGCTGTCGCTGCTCTTATCAAAAAGGGTCATAAAAGGATAGGCTTTATCGGAACGAACTCTTCGGCTATCTCCTCCACTGCAAGAGAGAACGGCTATATAAGAGCATTAAAAGAATATGGCATAGCAATAAAGAATGAATATATCTATAAAGAGTCCTATGACTATGATTGCGGAGGCAGAGCGTTTGAATATTTCAATGCACTTGCTGAGAAGCCTACGGCGATTTTCGCTGTGTCAGACTTGCTTGCTATCTCTGCAATGCACAAGGCAATAGATATGGGCATTGATGTGGGCAAAGATGTCGCCATAATGGGATTTGACAATATATCCATGTGTGAGTGGATAATCCCTACGCTTTCAACGGTTGAACAGCCTTGCTCAAAAATGGGCGAGCTTGTTGTGGCAAAGCTTATTGAGAACATGAATAAGACTACTAAGGATAATCATTATTATACTGTTGACCACAGGATAATTTTAAGAGAGTCCACAGGCGACTAATTACTTTCGTAAAAATAGATAGGGGAGAAATAAGGCAGTTTTTCCGTAAAAACTGCCTATTTTCTGTAAGAAAGGATTTTTTAAGGCATGGAGAAATTTACAAAAATACTTGAAACGATAGATGGCTATGTCTGGGGCATACCGCTTATCGTACTCATTATGGCTGTGGGAATATTCCTCACCTTTAGGCTAAGGCTTCTTCAGATATTCCACCTGCCAAAGGCTTTGAAATTTATGTTTCAGAACGAAAATGGTGGCAAAGGCGAGATATCGAGCTTTGCAGCACTTTGCACCGCACTATCCGCAACCATAGGTACGGGAAATATCGTCGGTGTTGCAACAGCCATTGGTGTGCTTTCAGGCGGACCTGGAGCGCTCCTCTGGATGTGGATAGCTGCTCTCCTTGGTATGGCAACAAAATTTTCCGAGGGTCTTCTCGCCGTCAAGTATCGTATCGTCGGCGAGGATGGACACAGCCTCGGCGGCCCGTTTTATTATATCGAACAGGGCATGGGGAAGAAATGGAAATGGCTTTCAAAACTGTTCGCCTTTTTCGGCGTATGTGTCGGACTTTTCGGTATTGGAACTTTCAGTCAGGTAAACGGAATCGCCAGTGCTGTTCACGGTTTTTTTGATCCGAATGACAAGCATTGTATACAGATTTTTTCTCTTGGCCAATATTCCTGGTCTGTTGTCATTGCATCCCTGATCCTTGCATTCTGTGTAGCCGCCGTACTTATTGGTGGTATCAAGCGTATCGCAAATGTCAGCCAGGTTATCGTGCCTTTTATGGCTATTATCTATTTCCTTTTTGCAGCAATTCTGATCATTACAAATATCACACAGGTACCTGCTGCAATCAAGATTATAGTGAAAGCAGCATTTACTCCTAAAGCTGTAACCGGCGGTGCCGTTGGAAGCATGTTTATGGCAATGCAGAAGGGTGTTGCCAGAGGTATCTTCTCCAACGAAGCGGGTCTTGGTAGTGCACCGATCGCTGCCGCTGCTGCCCAGACAAAGGAACCTGTCCGTCAGGGTCTCGTCAGCATGACAGGTACTTTTATCGATACCATTGTGATCTGTACTCTAACCGGTCTTTCCATCGTACTGACCGGCGCATGGCAGGTAGATGGCCTGGAGGGAGTTGCCGTAACAACATATGCATTTCAGAAGGGACTTCCGTTCCCGGCAGAGATTTCCTCCTTCATTTTGATGCTGTGTCTTGTATTCTTTGCATTTACTACGATCCTCGGCTGGGATTACTACAGCGAGCGTTGTCTGGAATACTTAAGCGGCGGCAATATGAAGCATGTCAAGATTTACCGCTGGATATACATTCTGGCAGTATTTATCGGACCTTATATGACTGTCAGTGCTGTCTGGACCATCGCAGATATCTTTAACGGACTGATGGCGGTTCCAAATATGATCGCACTCTTTGCCTTAAATGGTGTCATTGTAAAAGAAACCAAAGATTTCTTCGAGAGACATGAACGCGGAGATTTTGAATAATTCAATCATCTCCCTGTTTCACACAATTCATCGTAATGTCAATAGTTACAATAATAAAAATAAAAAACGTTTGAAACAATGTATGGCGTCCGTTGAAGTCTAAATACCTGTTGACTTCGACATCATATTGTTTCAAACCTTTTTTGTTTTGTGGAGCAATTCCCATCTATACACTATTTACCCCAAACCTCTTCTGCGACTTCTTTTACCAGAGCAAGCTTTGCCCACTGCTGTTCCTGTGTCAGCTTATTTCCGATCTCACAGGATGCAAAACCACACTGAGGACTCAGATAAAGCCGGTCCAGTGGAATATATTTTTCTGCCTCGTGTATCCGGGCAATCACCTCTGCCTTGTCCTCCAATACCGGAGACTTTGTTGTGATCAGTCCCAGTACCACCTTTTTATCACCGGAAACTTTGGCCAGTGGCTCAAAACCGCCGGATCTCTCGTCATCAAACTCTAGAAAATATGCATTAACATTTTCTTCTCCGAAGAGCACCTCTGCTACCGGATCATATGCACCACTGTTTGCATAGGTGGAATGGAAATTACCACGGCAGACATGGGTATTGATGATCATATCCTCCGGTGCATTTGCGATCACCTGATTATTGATATCCTTATGCCTCTTCTGCACCTCTACTGCACCCTCCGCCGTTGTGCCGTAAAGCATTGGTCCTGTCTTATCTGCAAGCATCCCCCAGGTACAATCGTCAAGCTGTACATTACGACATCCTGCCTCATAAAGATCTGCAAGCACTTTTCCATACGCCTTGACAATATCCCGGATCAGCTCTTCATCCGTATCATAATATTTATCTGTATGTTCTCTGTTGAATGGCATGGTAAACTGTGCCAGAAACTGTGCCGGAGACGGCATTGTCTGCTTTGCCACAGTATTTTCATCCTCCAATGCCTTCACGAAACGAAAATGTTCTACAAAAGGATGCTCTCCCGATATCCCTACTTTTCCATTCAGATATGTGTCATCCACCATGGCAGCTTCTCCATGAAATGGCAGCCCGGTCTTGGTTGGTGTATGTCCTACGCCATCGAACGCCCACATAAAATCAAGATGCCATGTAGCTCTGCGGAACTCTCCGTCTGTAATGACATGATAGCCCAGCTCCTTTGTTTTCTGAACCAGCTCTGTGATTGCCTGATCCTCTACCTTCTTTAATTCGTCATACGAGATCTCTCCCTCGTCAAACTGTCTCCGTGCCTTTTTTAATGTATTGGGACGCAAAAAGCTTCCAACAAAATCATATCTGCATGGTGTAACAAGCTTACTCATATATATATCCTCCGTATTCCTCATATTTTATGATGATATACTAGCACTTGTTGATCTCCTTGAATAATACAAAAAAATATCACTTTGGCATAGTTTCAAGCTATGCCAAAATGATATTTTCTAATCTATATTTTCCTGCCATACACATCCCTTATCCCGCTATATGCATCATACGGATCAAAAACATCCACGCAAGTCCATAATAGGTCACAACTGCCACCAGATCATTGACTGTAGTGATCAACGATCCGGATGCCACAGCCTCTTATGGAAAAACATCGGCACAAGGGTTCCCACATTTCCTGCCATATCCAGGATCAGAGACTGGAAACAGATCACAATAGGAAGTACCGCAACAATTTCCTGTATAAATTTGGTTTCGTTCAATACTTCTTTTCTCATATAAGCTTCCATTCTACCCAAAAAGGGCATAAAAAATCCATCGTCAATAATCGTCCGCAAAACATACCTCTCACGGTTTCCTTAAAACGATGGAAAAGGCTTATCTTATATCTGATCCGGCTCCACTAACAGACACTTGAAATATAATCCAAGCCTCGTCCATCCATATATGTGCTTTGACTTCGACTATCACAACTGTCCATCTGCTTCGCCTCCTTTATCTTCAAATCCACGTCATCATAATACCGGCCTGTGCATATGTCAAGCCGGTACTGCAGCCATTTCATATTAATTTATGTATTCTCCGTCACACTCTCTTCCAGCCGGAAACAATAAATGCCACAACCAATGCAACTACCAGCAACGGAAATGCTGCAGATAATAATCCTGCTAACAGCATACCGATCAGGATCACCGGAAGAAATACAACAAACGCCACAACCTTTGTCAGTCCCCATGCCATCTTTATTGCGAAGAAAAACAATTTCACTGCCAAAATAAAAATCCCTATGATAAATAATGTCATCATATGTCTCCCCTTCTTTCCTATGTTTATTTACCGATTATACTGCTTCACGCAGGATAACGCAAGAAAAATCAAAATAAGAGTACTGGATACAGCAAAAACACCAATTATAATTATTATTTTGTGAAAAATCACGATTTTCCTTTTCTTTTCGGCATAGTTATTGTATAATATAAATAGAAATCTATCAGAAGAGGTGAAATTCAATGTTTAGTCAATTATTTGGAAAATATCTTGTAGAAAAGCAGATCATCACCCTCGATGAATACCGTGCTTCCATTGAGAAACAGTTATCCGTTCGTGTAAAGCTTGGTACCATTGCGATTGCAGAGGGTTTACTCTCAGAGGAAGACGTAGATATGATCAATAAACTGCAGATGCAGTTTGATAAACGCTTCGGTGATATTGCTCAGGAGAAAGGTCTCCTGACAGATGCCCAGATCAGAGAGCTTCTTCAGAAGCAGGGCAATCCATATATGCAGTTCACACAGGCTTTAACCGAATGCACGAAGCTGACTGCTTCCGTTATTGATAAGACTTTATCTGCATTCCAGAAGGAGCATGGCTTTTCTGATACAGATATGACCGCTTTAAAGGCAGATGACCTGGATGCATTGATCCCAATCTTTGCATGTGCAGCCAATGCTTCGATCACAGATCTGGCAGGCCTGGTCATCCGCAATATTAACCGTTTCGTTACCAGAGATTTTTATATTGGTCAGATCAAGCATGTAAAGTCTCTGTCCTATCATTCTCTTGCAGGACAGAAATTATCCGGAGATGAGAATTTCTATCTTGCTCTTGCTGATGATGCCGATGAAAAGGCATTCTCCCTGATCGCTGATCATTTTTCCGGGGACAAACAGAATGATACAACGGATATTTTTGATGCCGTTTGTGAGTTTATCAACGTCAGCAACGGTCTTTTTGCTTCTGAGCTGAGCGAGAAAGAGAAAGAATTAGAATTAGAGCCGGTATTTGCTTATCAGGATCAGACCATAGAAGGAGATTTCCATATCCTGCCGGTCTACATAGAGGATCACCGTATCAATCTTGTAATTGCAGACAATGATCAGGTCAAGCTGGGAGATACTCCTTATCATTTCGCATCTAATGAAAAGCAGGTTTACGATATTCCGACAGATTCCAAGGGATCTGTATTGGTCGTAGATGATTCCAGAATGTCACGAATGATCATGAAGAATCTTCTGGAGGAGGAAGGTTATTCTGTCATTGGCGAAGCTACAAACGGTGAGGAAGCTATAGAGATGTTTAAGCAGCATCCGGCAGACCTTACGACTCTCGATATCACGATGCCAAAGATGGACGGTATCGAGACATTGCAGAAGATCCTGGAGATCGATCCGGAGGCAAAGATCATCATGATCACTGCTGCCGGTCAGCAGTCTAAAGTGTTAGCCGCTTTGAAATACGGTGCAAAGCAGTTTATCACCAAACCATTTGAAAAGGATGTTGTATTAAACAACATCAAAGAAGTTCTCGGCAAATAGCCCCGGGAACAACGCATCATTGATTGAATATTTTATCTTAATTCGATACTCCTAACATAATAGCAGCCACCGGTCAGATACTATTTCTGACCGGTGGCTGTTGTTATATTATCATTCTCACTTTTTTTATCATTCTCACTTTTTTCTTTGTTCCATCCATACGAGCAGATCCTCCAGCTTCAATGGCTTGCTGTAAAGATACCCCTGAAATGCATTACATCCCAGTCTCTCCAGTTCATCTCTCTGCTCCTTGGTCTCCACATACTCTGCTATGATCTTAAAATCAAGTGACTGACCCAGATATACAATGGAACCAATAATATCGCTGTTTCTCTCATTGTCCAGAATATCTCTCGTCAATGATCCATCCAGCTTCACCACATTAAAGTAACTGGTCTGCAGATACATTAATGAGGTATGTCCCATACCAAAATCATCAATCAGGAACTTATGTCCCTTTGCCTTCAGATTCTTTATCTTGTCCGCAATATCAATAGATGTCGAAAGGGCATCCTGTTCCGTAATCTCCAGACAAAACCATTCGTTCGGAATATGATACTTCTCTACCACATCTGCAATACACCGCTCAATGCCGTCCCATTCCAGAGACTCATTGGTAATATTGACAGATACTTTAAACTCTGAAGAGGTCTCAGGCTTCATCTGAGTGACTGCCCTGGCCGCCTCATCAAAAATAAACTGTTCCAGCTTATGCAGAATATGTGCCTCCTTTGCCAGCTGGATGATCAACGGCGGATAGATAAATCCAAGCTCCGGATGATTCCAGCGGATCAATGCTTCCACACCGATACATTCGCCATCACAATTTACCTGCGGCTGATACATCATAAATAGTTCTTTGTTGTGTACTGCCTCTGCCAGCTCCGATGCCAATACTCTCGCCACATCCCCCAGATCGTCCTCTCTCTTAGTTAGAATGCCAATGGAATTGTTCTCCTCTTCCCGCTGCATCTCCTCTACTAACCGTTTCACCTCTCTGGCAATACGGAGCCGGCTCTGCTCCTCATAAATCCGCACAAACGGCCGGTAGATCAGAACACCCGCCGTCAGACAGACAACCTGAAGCACAGCTCCTCTCCAGGATCCCGTTGCCTGATAACCGCTTAACAAAATCGGCGTAGTCCAGTCCACTTCATTGACAACATGTGGCACGATTCCACTGTAAATCGCTCCATAGGTAATGAGACAATTGGCAATCGGCACCAGAATAAACGGCACCAGAAAGATCGAGTTAAAAATAACCGGAATACCAAAAAGTGCAATCTCGCTGATATTAAAAATCACCGTTGGTGCTGCCATGGACGCCAGATGACGTACATCCTTCTTTCTTGCAAAAAGAAGAATCGCAGTCACCAGACAGAGCATCGCCCCGGCACCTCCCAGCAGTACAAAAACATCCTGCATGGTTTTGCTGAAAATCCCCGCCGTCACATCAGTAAAGTGCTGTTTGATCACTGTGTCCAGCATGTTATGACCATGAAAACCAAGGAACCACAATCCATGGGTCAAAAAGATCACAATGAGTCCGGATCCCAGACCATTTTTTATCGGAGTCAGCAAATAATTAAATATCTGCTCCATGAGTTCCTGAATCCCATCCACTCCGAAACACACGTGGAAAAGCTGATGCAGCAGAGAGAAGAACCCAATAATGATCACAGCCGGTCCAATCCCTTCAATGGCCGCAATATAAACACTGTCCGTATTCATCCCATGTTGTCCGATCATCTGAAAAAGTCCTCTGCCCTTTAAAGCATAATATACCACACTGGAGATCAATGCTACCAGAAGGGCACTGAACGTATGCATATTGCTGAACTTATCAACCGAAAAATCATCATACTGGATGCCGGAATATCCTGCAAATGCTGCCAATGTTATGATCACAAGAATGATGATACTTCCCGTGCTCTCATTGACTCCCTTTTTACGTCTCATCATATTGGAATAACCGACACTGACAGCTGCTGCCAAAAAAACAGAAAAGAAACGATTCACGCAGCAATAAAGACACAGAAAAAAATCCTCCACACGTCCGCCTAACAAATGGTGCATAAAACTCTGGTACGCAGAGATTGGAAGATTCACCAGCATTGCTGACAAATACCCCACGACCAGCAACGGTATCATCATGATCATCCCCTGCCTTATCGCACCTAGTACACAGCTGTTTTCCATTTTATCTGTAATATGCATAAGCACTTTTTTTATCGGATCCATCTTTAGTACCCCTTACATTCCCTGTATTTTACCTATCTCATACGCTTCTTATCCCAATTCATTTTTCCACATCCTTGTACAGGTATATTTTACCACTTTATAAAAGTCAAAACAAGACCCGTAACATACACGTTAAATAAGAAAAGATCCTTTTGTAACAGCCAAAATGCACTGTTATCCAAAAGAATCTTTTCCTAAAATTTATTCACTTCAACCTGTGTTTATCAGCTTTCAAAGGAAGCATTCTTGCTGATCCCCCGTTTTTTCAGGAGCTTTTTGTATGCCTCCATTTTTTTCTTTGAAGTCTTTACAATAACTTCATCAGAACCATTTGCAAATGCGTTTTTGCCTACATTGCCTGCTTTCAGTTTTTCAGATTTAATGATTATCTTTTTCAGATTTTCACATCCGTCAAAAGCATTTTTTCCAATGGATTTAATTTGCTTTCCAATCGTTATCTCATTAATGGTAGTATTATCCTTAAAAGCGTTATCATCAATGGAAGTTACCTGATATTTTACTCCCGCAATCGTAACACTTTTTGGAATAACAATGCTTTTCTTTTTGGATTTCTTAGAAATCTTATACGCCACCGTCGACTTATTCTTTTTGCTGCTGGTGACTCTATACTGTACTCCATTTTTCCCTTTCAGCTTGCTTCCTACCTTCTGCGGTTTTTATTTCATAAGGACTCTCTTTTGTACCTGCTCCTTCTGGTTGGATTGGTTTTAAATAATCACTATTCGCTGCATCACACTGCGTACATTTTCCATCTGTCCCAAAGTCATGTCCCGTTGCCGGATCATCCGGATCATCCTTCTCGTCGACAGCATGACACCTGGTACAGGTCCTTATAATTTTTCCATTTTCGGTACAGGTATGTGCTTCTGTGCCTGTCTCCTCCCAATCATGCCCCAGAGCCGGTGCTCCACCGGACTTAGACACCTATCGTGTTTCCTCACAAGCAAGACACTTCTCTTCCTGAAGCTCCCCTTCCGTACATGTTGCCTCTTTCGTCTGTCCGATTGCTCCCCACCGATGAGCAGCCGGTATGATTGTGGTGATTTCTCGCTTACAATTTTTGCAGGATTTCTTCTGAAAGCCATCCTTTGTGCAGGTAGCTGCCTGCGTTTCACCATTCACCCATTCATGGTCACATACGTTATAATCAAACAGGATCTCACTCAGCTGCATAACATCTGCACCCTGGTTTGCAGTAAATTCAAACTTATAATATTGATATTTCGTTTCATTACCATCTACTGAAAACGGATACGAAGTATAGTTTTTATCCTGCATCGTAGTATCCCCGGTCACAGAAGCAATCTCTGTCCATGAATTATCCTCATCTTCGAATCTATATGCCTCACATCCATACAGCTTCCATGTCTTTGGATTTCTTCCACTTTCGCGTGCGTTATCATTTCCTGTGACAAAGGTATAACCGCCGATCCACACCGGTACAGATGCTTCAATGATCACATACGCAGAATCAGAAAAGTCACAGCACCATTTTGTGCCATCTGATTCTGTATATTTTCCATCGAAAAGACTTTCATATCCTTCCCCGTAACCACATCCACTTGTTCCATCAATTCCTTCAAATGTTACCGTTTGCGTCGACTCTGCCGCATTTTCCTCTGCCGCAGCTTTAACCGCTGTCAATGTCAGATCCGGCATCATTCCTAACAACATCGCCAGGCTGACCAACAGAGCCAGCGTTTTCTTCCATTTTCCTCTCACTTTCATACAATACCTCCATTTATGCATTCATTCATCAGTCCTGCTTTGATTATACTATGCAGCGTCTGATAAACACAACACAAAAAGAGATTTTTCGCCTGTAAAACGGTATAAATTTCACTTCAAACCGGTACAAATCCTTCCAATCATAGCGCAAAGCGGTACGAAACTGTTTTTCAGATATTTTCTACCGGTCGAATATAAAGTTAAGCCGGCATTTTCCTATACACTAAAAAAGCCGCCAGACTACGGATATACTCCACAGCCTGACGGCGGTTTGGTTTCTATTATGATCTTCCAAAAAGCATTTTTACGACTCCATCCGGTTCACATTCGCTCCGGATATGCAAAACATCATCCTGATTCAGCAGGATGCAGCCACAATGCCCCTCAAAAGTCGGAAAACATACGATCAGCAGATCCGCATCGATCTCCGGACTGTACTCATTCATGGACAGCGTTTCTCCATACAAAATCGTCCGCTCGTATCCCCGAAGCCACTTTTCATCCATATCCGGAAAGATACTTCGAAAGCTGTGACCGATCATCTTTTCCAAGGGCATTCCTTCCAATCTCGCCAATGCAGGGTTTCCATACCGGAATACCCAATCGATCGCCCGGAAATCGTCCTCAAATATCATCTCAATATCCGCAAAGGCAAAGGGCATATGCTCAAACCCTTTATAGTATTCACAATATTCGGCGGTGGAAACAGGCGTCCCTATCGTTGAAAATCCCCGTATGACCCTTTTTCTCTGACGATACAGCTTTTCATCAATCTCCTTTTTGCGGCTTTGGGTATAATCCAGTATTTCCCCGTTATTCAGATTGATGGTATCGGTAATACTGTATACCGCGATCGCAGATACAAGACACCCCCGGCGCACCTCGATAAAAGCTGTCCCTAGCAGTTCCGAAAGCTCCCTATAGGTCATTCTCGTTTCCAGAACCTCACCTCTGTTCATATGTATATCTGCATACTTCCGGCGCATATGAACGTATAGGATATCCCGTACCGAAATTGTCACCCTGCGACGATGGGAAATGATCGTAATTTTTTGTTCCTTCTGCATTTTATTGATTCTCTGTATTGTATCCGTCCGGATTCATGGTCTGCCATCTCCAGGAATCTGCACACATTTCCTCAATCCCATACTGTGCCTCCCAGCCCAGCTCCTTTTTGGCTAAGGATGCATCGGAGTAGCATGTCGCAATATCACCGGGACGTCTCGCCTTGATCTGATATGGAATCTCCTTGCCGCAGGCTTTTCCGAATGCCTTGATCACATCAAGAACACTGTATCCCTTTCCGGTTCCCAGGTTGTAGATCTTAACTCCCGGATGCTCCATCAGCTTGTTGATCGCCTTAACGTGTCCCTTTGCCAGATCTACTACATGAATATAATCACGTACTCCGGTTCCGTCCGGTGTATCATAGTCATTCCCGAAGACACCGACACACTCCAGCTTACCGATCGCCACCTGTGCCACATAAGGGAGCAGATTGTTTGGGATACCCTTCGGATCCTCGCCGATGAGACCGCTTTTGTGGGCTCCGATCGGATTGAAATAACGAAGAAGGATCACGTTCCACTCATCGTCTGCTGTATGGAAATCCGTCAGAATCTGCTCCAGCATATGCTTTGTCCAACCGTAAGGATTGGTACATACGCCCTTTGGACATTCCTCTGTGATCGGGATAAATGCAGGGTCTCCATAAACCGTTGCAGAGGATGAAAAGATAATGTTTTTGCAGCCGTTCTCCCGCATCGCCTTGCACAGATTCAGGGTGCCGCCGATATTATTTTCATAGTACTCCAATGGCTTGGAGACAGACTCTCCCACCGCCTTAAGCCCCGCAAAATGGATCACGGCATCGGGCTTTTCCTTTGAAAAAATGCTGCTCATTGCATTATAGTCTCTGATATCGCTGTTATAGAAGGTCAGCTCCTTCCCGGTAATCTCCTGCACTCTCTGTACTGCCTTCTCGCTGGCATTGTACAGGTTATCCACGATAACTACCTCATAACCTTCATTTAAAAGCTCCACGCAGGTATGACTTCCTATGTATCCTGCTCCACCTGTAACTAAAATCTTCATAGCGAACCTCCCTTTCGTCCTTGCTTTTATGTCTATCTGAAGGGTTCATCATAAAACTCGTATGCCACCCTGCAAACGCACCTTTAATACGTGACAGCTGTCGTCCCCGTAGATTGCTTCGATCTGCTCCTTGTAAGCAGCCACTGCCTCATTTTTTACAAATGCCTGGATCGTGCCGGCAAAACCGCCGCCATGGACACGGCACACACCGTTCTCCCCCAGAATACTCTCACTGACTGCCAGAGCAACGGTTACATTCTGGGAATCCACATCCTTTGGACTGTAAATGTTCTGCAGGTATTTTGCAGAGGAATCTCCGCTTGCCTTGATCACACTTAAAAATCCCGGATAATCAGACTCCTCCAGTGATTTCACGCCCCGTAGAACCCTCTCCTCTTCCTCATAGAAATGAATGGCACGAAGTACCGCTCTGCCGGAAGTCTCTTTCCAAAGCTTGGGAAGCTCTTTAAAAAATGTCTCCCTCGGCACTTCTCTTAAATGCTCCCTGCCCAGAGCCTGTGCCACCTGATTCATCTCTGCCGGCACTGCGGCATAGTCCGGTGTCAGATCGGCATGAGATCCTTTGGTATCCACAATACAAAGGCTTAAGCCTGCCTTTTCAAAATCGGTGTGTACCTGCCTGACCTCCGGATGCTCCTTCTCCTGAAAGTCAATAAAGATCATACCGCCAACACTACAAGCCATCTGGTCCATCAGACCACATGGCTTGCCAAAATATATATTCTCTGCATACTGGCCGATCTGGGCAATCTCGATGCTGGAAACTTTCATATCATTGTAGAGCCCGGAAAGGATCGTGCCGATCAGGCTCTCAAATGCTGCAGAAGAAGACATCCCAGCTCCCATCAGCACATCACTGGTAATATATGCCGTAAAGCCGCCGACCTTGTGACCACGCTCCTTCATCCCCGCTGCAACTCCACGGATCAATGCTGTGGTGGTGCTTTGCTCCTCTTCCTTCATAGAAAGATCCGCTACATCAACCTCCTCCATCGGGAAATCTCCGGATACCAAACGGATCACCGGCTCCTCTGCCTTTGCCACGATCGCAATGGCATCCAGATTGATCGAAGTCGCAAGCACCATACCATTCTGATGGTCCGTATGATTGCCACATACCTCACTGCGCCCCGGCGCACTATATATCTCAATTTCCTTTTCGGAAGGGAATAACTCGGTAAACCGGTCAATCGCCCGGATATACCGCTCTCTATTATAAGGAACTCTCTGCTCATCCACATAGATTTCCTTGATCCTCTGATCCAGTGATCCCTGCTCCAGAGATCCCCGTACACTCATGATTTTCTGCATGTCTTTTCCTCCATGTCATATTTGTTACCTCATAAAGTGTACCATATCAGGTTTCGTAATGCAACAAATGCCGGTCACTCTTAATATGAACGAAAACATTCCTTCATTTTTTCCAGACGACACAAAGCTTCGTCCAGAGTTTTCTTTTCCCGTGCAAAATGCAGCCGGATCAGATGATTGACATCCTCTTTGAAAAAGCTGGAGCCCGGAACTGCTGCCACGCCAATATTTTTGATCATCCATTCACAAAATTCCAGATCTGAGAATCCATGAAACTGCGGAAGCTCCAAAAAGTCTGATATATCGATCAGCACAAAATACGTTCCCTGTGGTACATTATGCTTCAGACCAATTTTATCCAGTCCCTTTAGAAAATAATTTCTTTTTTCTGTGTAAGTCTGTAGCAGCTTCTCATAATACTCATCCGAGAATTTCAACCCCACCGTTGCTGCCTCCTGGAGAGGCGCTGCCGCTCCAACCGTCAGGAAATCATGAACCTTCTTGGCCGCTTCAATGACCTTCTCAGGTCCGATCAGATAGCCAAGCCGCCATCCTGTAATAGAGTATGTTTTTGACAATGAATTGCAGGTAATGGTATGCTCATACATTCCCGGAAGGGAAGCCATACAAATATGCTTATTCGGTGCATATACCATATGTTCATACACTTCATCCGTCACAACAAATGCATCATATCTGACTGCCAGTTCACCGATTGCCATCAGCTCATCCCTGCGAAAAACTTTTCCGCACGGGTTCGATGGATTACAGACGATGATCGCTTTTGCGCCATCCCGAAATCCCTGTTCTACCAGCGTAATATCGAACTCATACTCCGGCGGAATCAACGGAATATAAATGGGATCGGCTCCGGAAAGAATCGCATCTGCACCATAATTTTCATAAAACGGAGAAAATACCATCACCTTGTCACCGGGATTACAGATTGTCATCATGGCACACATCATAGCTTCCGTTCCACCACAGGTAACAACGATTTCTTTATTGGGATCGATCGCCCTGTGAATTGTTTTTCCCTGCTTCTGCGCCAATGCCTCCCGGAAATTCGGCGCACCAAAGGTCACCGAATACTGATGCGGTCCTTTGTACGCCGCCTCTGCCAAAGCATCCATTATTTCCTTCGGTGGATCAAAGTCAGGAAAGCCCTGAGACAAATTGATGGCTCCATATTCATCACTGATACGCGTCATTCTCCGGATCACAGAATCAGTAAAGGTTTGTACTCTTTTACTTAATTCAGGCATTTTTATCTCCTTCCTGATGCAACAGCCTCAATCACTTGAAGCTTTTTTACGACCTTGTTTGTCCTGCCCGTTTTCTCCATTGTTCCATTCTATCTCATTTTCTACAATATTGAATCGTTTAAATTCCGGAATGGAAGCATTGTAATATTGTTCAAGAATAGATGGGTCTTTCGAAAGGGAGTACAGTATAGTGACACTGGAAGGATAAAGCACCTTATCCAGTTTGCAGGATCGAAACTTATTGAAGCCTTCTACCTCTTTGGAGCAAAGAATCTGTTTGATAAATTCTAATTCTCCCTGATCCTTTACCAGATGGCATATGTTACTTTTGAATACATCAAATGAGCTTCGTTCCATAAAATGTGTTCCTTCCGTTATGCACCGTACTTTTTCTTGTGCACTTTTTCTCTCTAATAAATATCCTTCGTCTCAACAGAAGCTTTTAATTCATTGGCAAGCTCATATATATTGTTGAGTATTATTTTACAATCCTTCATGCCCTCTACCGTGGAATCTGATACCTTGATGCCCTCCGCAGATGCAGCCGCAACCTCTTCTCCCGTTGCCGACAGATGTGATATATTATCCGATATCACTGACGTTGAATCAAGTATTTTATTGATGCTCTGCTCTGCAACATGTATGCTTGACATCAGCACATCCATTGTATTGCCTACTTCAACAAATGTTTTTTCTGTTTCATCAATAAGTGCGTTCTGTTTATCAACGGATAACACAGATTCATTGATACTCTCGTTCGCTTTTTGGGTATCTTCATTCAGCTTCTGTATGATATTTGTAATACTTTCAGAAGCCTTCTTAGTCTGTTCCGAAAGCTGACGGATTTCCTCCGCAACGACCGCAAACCCCTTTCCCGCTTCTCCTGCGCGGGCTGCCTCAATCGACGCATTCAGTGCAAGAAGATTTGTCCTTGCGGATATATTAACGATATCACCAACAAAATTCTGTACATCATTAACCTTCTCTGTAAGACCACTTATTACATCAACAATGATATTACTTGCGTCCTGTACATTCTGTGCCTGTTCTTTTAATTGACCAACAACCACCTTGCTGTTATTTACCGATTCATCTGTCTTATCAGATGCACTTATCATCTGATTAATTTCTTTTTCCGCCATATCCGTGTTTTCCTGAATCTCAGAACACATAACCGCCTGTCTCTGGATTGCCTCTGCCGTACTTTCCGTGCTGTCTGCGATATCCCCCATAGAGCTGTGGCTGATATCTATACTTTTCTCAAGTTCATTCAGCATAGTCATCGCTTTTTCAAACTCGTCAGAAATATTATCCGCAATAGCAACCATTTTCGTATTGCTTTCATTCTGTTTTGCAGCCGCCTCCTCAATCTGGGATACCTTCTCGCCAAAATACTGAATCAATATATTCGCTATATTGATCGATATGATCGTCACAAGAATGATTACAAGGATAGCTAATATCCTGCTTGTTAACAGTTCCGAATTGCTACTGTCAAAATCCTTTATTAATCGCACAATATTTGCTAATATAACTAAACCATTGGCACAATACATCAATCTTTTATTAAGATAAACCATAACGGAAATAACCATCGGAATTCCATATGTCCACACGATATCCGTAGAATTCAGTAATACAACAACAACATATCCAATCGCTATATTTACTGATAATAGAACCTCACATATATGTGTTTTCTTTTTCATTATGTATGCTACGATTGATGCAGTCATAACAACCAACGCTGTGATAAACTGTATTATAATCCTGCCTGCCTGTTCTCCCTTTGAAACTCCTAATGCCGCTAAGACTGTTACTGCAATAAACCCAAATACTATCAGAATCGTGATCAGTACCATCCTGTTTGCTCTCTGATATTGATTTTCTGTCATATTTTTCCTCCTCGTTCTCCTTATAAATTTTCCTATACCTTCATAACCTTGCGTACAACAAATAATTATTTCGGTTTACTGTATCATACCAGTTTTATTATATCGCAGATTATGTTGATTTCAAGATTTTTTTATCGGCACCGGTCACTTTTTCTATGTGAAGACAAGAGAATACCCCATTTATATGCAATCCATTTGACGCACTTTTCATTTTGTAAATCCATTTTTAGTCCTATTTCTTTCCGGCTTATACTCCGACAGAAATAATCCTATCAAAGTAAGTACCGTTCCTATTCTGACTAATAAGGTCAGTTTCTCATGTAAAATTAGTACAGAAGTAATGACCGTTATCACCGGAACCATATAGATATAAACGCTTGTCTTTACTGCGCCCAACTCTTTTACTGCAAAATTCCATGTCACAAAGCAAAGCGCAGAAGCTCCCAATCCCAAATACAAAATATCTAGCTGCTTAGCTCGTTTTCTGCACAAAAAATAGGCAGCCCTCTTTCGGACTGCCTACCCGCCAATGGGATATTCGGATTAAGGCATTACCCACGCCTCCCTACGGACATTACTATTATATTCAAACATTACTATTAAAATTCACTGATTTCATCGTATAGTATCTCCCATTGTTCCTGCATAGCTGCAGTAACAGCATCGTCATAACCATAGGTAAATCCAAATCTTCTACTATCATTCGTCATTGTCTGTTTCCTCCTGATTCTATCTGCCGTCATGTAATATGGATCCTGTATCACACGACTAAATCTTCTTGTCTGATTTTTATTGCACAAAAAAAGAAAGTGTATTTCAACTTTCTTTTCTTAATCTTACCTACACTATATAATCATCTCTGATAGATTCTATATCTTTTCTCTAACTCCACGGAATTATTTGTTCTCTTTGCAAGAGGAGTAGAATTTCCATTACGCAATTCATATCTGCAAAACCGAAATATTACCCCCAGCCCCGCACATACTCTTGATATCTCTTGACACTGCACCGGAACTGCTTCCCTCACCAGAGCAGCGAACTGGTGTTTGCGATAATGACGCAGAATATGTCGGTGGATGTATTGCCGGACGTTACCCCTTAGCTGTGATTCTCATGTTCAGTTTTCTCGATTCTAAGCATACGATATCCAATACCAATATGCGTCTGGATATATTTTTCCCCAGTTTTCTCAGATTCTAGCTTTTTCCTCAGTGTTGCCATAAAAACCCTAAGAGAAGCAACATCATTTTCTGAACATCGTCCCCAAATCTGCTGGGTTATATAGGTATGTGTCAGTACCCTTCCCACATTGCGGGATAAAAGGCAGAGCAGCTTATACTCAATGGGCGTCAAATGTAGTTCTTCTCCCTTCAGATATGTACAGCCAGCCGTATAATCTATCTTTAATTCCCCATTTTCAAAAATAGAGGTTTCCAGCTGATCCCCGGCCTGTGTTATGGCAAGCCTCCTTTGAGTGACGCGGATACGTGCAAGTAATTCCTCTACCGAAAATGGTTTTGTAATATAGTCATCAGCCCCTGCATCCAGTGCTTCTATTTTGTCCGTATCCTCACTTCTGGCACTGATCACAATAATCGGCATATTCGACCATGTCCGAATTTTCTTTATTACCTCTACTCCTTCTATATCCGGGAGACCCAGATCCAGAAGAACAATATCCGGATTATGAGACGAAGCCTCCAGAATAGCTGAAGATCCGTTTTCTGCTGCCAGATATTTATAGTCATGTGTTTTTAATGTAGTAATGATCAGGTTTCGTATAGGCCTGTCATCCTCAACCACAAGTATTAATGTTTTATTCATTTAATGTCACCTCACTTAAGGGTAAAGTAAAAATAAAATTGCAACCATGAGGAGCATGATCCGTAAGAATCAGGGTTCCGTTATGTGCTTCTATGATAGAATGGCAAAGTGCCAAACCAAGTCCCAGACTCCGATGACTATCTGCAACTGTTGTTTTCCCTGTATAAAACATCTCAAAAATATGCGGCTTCATTTCTTCCGGAATTCCAGGACCGTTATCCTCTACACTTATCTGTGCTTTTCCCTCTGTTTTGATTCCCCGAATGCAGATTACAGAACCTGGCAGCGTATATTTTATTGCGTTATCAATTAAATTTACCAGAACCTGTATAATGAGCCGTACATCCATACGTACAAGAACAAGTTCTTCACAGTCTGCCATAATTTTATAATCATCATGTTTCCGGCTAATATGCCGAAGTGACTCTGCAATCACTTCATCCAAAAGCTGATCCGTAAATTTAAATTTCAACCTTCCATCATTCAGCCTGGTAATGGAAAGAAGATTCTCCACAACTCCGATCAACCATTCGGAATCATCATAGATGTCGGTGTAAATCTGATGCCTAGTAGCTTTATCCAAGCGGTCGCTGTTGCTAAGAAGCATATCTGCATTGCCGGAAATGGAACAGAGCGGGGTCCGAAGATCATGAGAGATTGCACGAAGAAGATCTGCACGGAGCTGCTCATTTTTGGCTAAAACTGCATTTTTCTCTTTTTCCATAGCATTTTGTGCGTTCTCCATGGCAAGCGCACATTCATTTATTACAGAAAGCAGAATACTGTATTCAAAAGAATCCAGTGTTTCTTTTTTCATCGGTATCCCAATTACGCCATAAACATTATTCCCGCTTCGGATTGCCAGATATAAACATTTGACCTGTGAAAAATAGTGTGCGGTTACACCGGCACGCTGGCTGTTTTCATAGATCCATCTGGCTGCATTCTGCTCTTCTTGTGTTAAAAAATCTTCAGTATTTTCTTTTTCCCCGGAGAAAAGTTTTCCCTCTGATAAAGTTCCATTTTTCACAATATATGCTGTAATATTGCAGTTTAATAAGCGAATCAGCTGTGTACAGGTAACCCCAAGGATCTCCGTTTCTCCTTTTTCCCTTTGCAGCAGGCGATCTGTGTCAAACAGAACCTGTGTACGGAAGGCAAGCTGTGCGGACAGTTTAGCATGTGTTTTCAGCTTTGCCGCAAGTGTTCCTGTAAGCACGGACGAAATAAGCATGATAAGAAATGTTACCGGATATCCCACCGCATACGTCTGAAAAGACATTCTCGGCTCTGTGAGAAAAAAACAAAACAAGAATACGCTTAAAATAGATCCGGCTATGCTGCAAAAATATCCATCTGTCACAATTGAAGTAAGCAAAACCCCCAGAATGTATATAGTTACAATATTTGTATCCGTAAAATTCAACTTTTGAAATAACAGACCGATTAAAGTACATATTGCAAATATAAAAGCTGTCAGGACATAGTCTTTTGCAGACGGCTTTCCCGCAGGTCCTGTAAATGACCATTTCGAATAAGTTCTATTTTTTACCGCATCCTGAACAATATGGATATCAATATCCGGTACAATTTCAATTAGCTTTTCCGTCAAAGTTGATTTGCTGAAAAAGTGATTTCGTCTGGCATTGCTTTGTCCGATAACAATTATTGTAACGCTAGAAAGTCTGGCATATTCTGCGATCTGCACGGGCACATTTTCTCCATGGGTCATTACTATTTCTGCCCCGAGTTTTTCCGCATACCGGATATGTTCTTCCAGCTTTTCTTTATCCCTAGCTTCTGCTTTTGTACCTGTCTGCACATACAGAGCTGTAAAACGAGCCTGCAGCGTATTTGCCATCTTTGCTGCAGTATTTACTATTTTTAGGTTCGAGGGTGCTGCGGACAGACAAACAAGAATATGGTCATCTGCCTTTTGAATATCATCTTCAATTTTCTGATTCATCCTGCCTATCCCCTTTTTCTGCTGTTTTGGAAATTATATCATGCGACTGTGTTATGGTCAAAATCTTTTCTGCCTCTTCGGCCTGTCTATCAAAAATCATAATTTCTGTTTCCTGATGATATCCAAAAATTGATCTACTTTATTTGCAATATAAAAGCCAACCCCAAACATACAAAATACAGCAACCACTAGCATTCCCTGTCCCATTACCATCACCTCTTTATCAGTCTATCTGGCAACTTAATTATATATGGAAGCATTTCTGAAGAGCCCTGTATTCTCCTAACACCAGTAATTTATTATTCGCTGCAAAATATGTATCCGGGGAAATCGCAATACTGAATTCCCCTTCATCCTTTACCGCCAGGATATTAATGTTATAACGTTTCCTGACATCCATCTCACCTACTGTCTTTCCAACCCATCCTTCTGGCACTTCTACCTCAAAGATTGCATGGGACGCATCCACCTCCATATAGTCAAGGATATGATCATCTGTGTAACGGATAGAGGCCCATTTGGCAACCTGTTTTTCGGGATAAACCACTTTGTCGGCACCATTGCGTAAAAGAAATTTTTCCTGAACATCACGTTCAGCCCTGGAGATTACCAGTTTTGCTCCCAACTCTTTTAGAAGTGACGTTGTTTCAAGGGAATTTTGAAAACTTCCCCCAATGGCCACAAAACAGATATCATAGTTTCCAATCCCAAGGGAGCGTAAAAACTCCGCATTAGTGCTGTCACCGATTTGCGCATTGGTCACAAACGGCAGTACTTTGTCCACTCTTTCTTCATTCCAGTCAACCGCCATAATTTCATGGCCCAGCTGGCTTAACTGCATAGCAATATGCCTTCCAAATCTTCCAAGTCCAATAAGCAATACATTTTTCATAATTTTATCTTTCTCCTTCTCATCCAACTGTAATCTTCTCCAAGGGCAGTTTTGCATTCCCCTTATCTCTTCCGGAAAACACCGCATAAATTAATGTCAGACCGCCCACACGTCCCAGATACATTAGTATAATCAGCACAGTTTGTGAAAAAACGTGAAGCCCCGGTGTAATCCCCAGTGTCAGTCCTACCGTACCTACAGCTGAAGCAGCTTCATACAGGCAATCTAAAAGTGGAAGACCTTCATATACGCTGATTGCGATTCCACCTAAAAAAAACAGGTTAAAATAAAGCATAGCTATCGTTGCTGCATTTTTTATCACAGGATATTCCAATCTTCGTCCAAAAGCCCCTACATTTTCCTTACTTCGGAATGTCGCAATTGCATTTAAGATAAGCACTGTGAAGGTTGTCGTTTTCATTCCACCTGCTGTAGAACCCGGCGAACCACCGATCAGCATCAACATGATCATAACTGCTTTTGAAGCCTCACTCATCTTTGAAATATTTATCGTGTTAAATCCTGCTGTCCTTGTCGTTACCGATTGGAACACCGCAGCTAATAGGCGTTTTCCTGCAGATAGATTTTTCAGATCACAGACGAAGAAAAAAACTGTAGGAAACAAGATCAGACCTGCAGTAGTCATCAGAATAATCTTGCTTTGCATACGGTAACATTTAAAGTTTAGTTTATTCGTATAAATATCATCCCAGGTGAGAAAACCAATCCCTCCTACAATGATCAGCAGCATAATTTCCACATTTACAAAGGCATTTCCAGAATATCTAGTCAAGGAAGGGAAGGGATTGTCAGCCGTTCCCAGGATATCAAACCCGGCATTACAAAAAGCTGAGATTGAATGAAAGACCGACATCCAGATTCCCTTTCCACCATAATCAGGTAAAAAAGCTGGCAGTAACAACAGCGCCCCTGCAGCTTCCAGCAGAAATGTCCCCTTTAAAATAAATCTTGTTAGTCTGACAATTCCACCAACTTTAGGTGCTGATATTGCATCCTGCATAGTACTTCTTTGCATAAGAGATATTTTTTTCCCGGAAAGAATGGAGACAGATGCTGCCACCGTTACCACGCCAAGCCCGCCAATTTGTATGAGTACAAGAATAATCGTCTGTCCTGCCATGGACCAGTAGCTTCCAGTATCCTTCACCACCAGACCTGTCACACACACTGCGGAAGTGGCTGTAAAAAGGGCCTCATGAAATGGAGTTGATACTTTATCCAAAGTGGAAAATGGAAGCATCAGCAGAACGGTTCCTAAAAAAATCACTCCTGCAAACCCCAGAATAATTAACTGAAAGGATGTCAGATGTTTTTTCTTATATGTTTTTTCTGGCATAAATAATCAGCACTCCTTATTATTGATTCTAAATACTGCTATCTTTGTGCTGTTTTTATTATATATAATTGTTTTCAAAGATGGTATAAGAGTCTCTAATTCTGTATTAAGATTGTATAAAGATTTAATGCAAGACTAGGAATTATTTTCCAGAATAAAACACCGGGACTATATTAATGGTGGCGCGGGGGGACTTCCTTTTTAGCAAAAAACAGGGTATTCCCAGCCACGCTCAAATTGATCATAGACAGCTGGCTGTCAAGGGATTAACCGCTACCAGGGCGGATTAGGGACTTTCCCCCTTTAGCAATGTGAGCTGCAAGGCGCACAAAAAGGGCAATCTGCAGAATACACCACAGATTGCCCTGATCAATTCAATTATATAAAGCAAAAATGTCTCATTAATAGAGCTTTGCACCTGCTGGAATGTGGTTATCAACCATAAGAAGATGAAGTTCTTCATCCTCTGAATCCTTAAGATTGTTTACTGCTGAAAGTAACATACCGCAAGATTCAATTCCCATCATCTTTCTTGGTGGAAGATTGGTGATTGCGATCAATGTCTTGCCAACAAGCTCCTCAGGCTCATAATAAGCATGGATACCACTGAGGATCGTGCGGTCTGTGCCTGTTCCGTCATCCAGCGTAAACTGTAATAACTTCTTTGACTTTGGTACAGCAACACATTCCTTAACCTTTACCGCTCTGAAATCAGACTTGCTGAAGGTTTCGAAATCTACTTCATCCTCAAATAAAGGCTCAATCTTTACATTGGAGAAGTCCATCTTCTCTGCCGGCTTATCTGCCTCTGCAGAAACTGCCTTGGAAGACTTGGATGCTTTCTTGTCAGAATCCAGGCTCTTCATCGTTGGGACTTGGATTGAACCTTCTATGGACTCTCTCGTTTCCGTTCGTATCCATTCGCATCGGTTCATAGCAATTCTCCGTACTTCTCCGTATTTATATGCGATTCTACCTCATTTTCTGGTCAAAAACTGGTCAAAACCAATTTTTCTGGTCAGAAACATAATTCGCTCAAGATCCCACTCTTCGAGGATCTTTTCTCTAGTCAAAATATATCCATGTTCTTTGCTAATTTGTCTAATGCTTCTCTCTTTACGCTGGCATCGTTCACCTCGGCGTAGATATTCATCGTAGTTGACACATCCGCATGACCCATCACTTCCTGTATCACCTTGATGTTGTCCTCATGCTCACAAAACCTTGATGCAAAGGTGGGGCTGAAGATATGACAGGAAAACTTCGGAATCATCACCGTTTCCCTTCTCTCTTTCTTCGCCTTCACTTCCTCTTCGGAGTTATGAGCATCCACAATCCTCTTGATAGCACGGTTGACTGCATTGGGATTGTGTGGCATTCCAAAACGGTTCGTGAAGATGAAATTTGTCATACCATCGACAACTTCTTCGCAGAATCCCTCTTCTTTCTGCCTTTCAAGCTCACTCATGAGTACATCATACACCGGACCCATCATAGGGATATCACGGATACCCGCCTCTGTCTTCGGCTCTGATACCCTGAACTCACATCGAAAGGTGTCATCAGCCCTCGGATAATATGTCAGGTTGTGGTCGATATGAATCATTCTCTTGTCAAGATCCACATCATCCCATCTGAGACCTACAATTTCCCCGATTCGACATCCGGTTCCAAGCAATGTGACGAACAACGGATACCACTGATAGAAGAAAGGATTTTCCGCAACATATCCAATAAATGCCCTCTGCTGCTCTACCGTAAGCGCCCTTCTGGTCTTGCGACTTCCACCATTACGCTTCTTGACCTCTGCAAATGCTCCATCAACGGAATTCTTCCTTATTATATCATCCCTAACAGCAAGCTGAAATGCAGGTCTCAGAACCGTATTGACGCTCTCAAGCGTATTTACCTCAAGCCCTTTGTCCTGAATCAAGTCAGTGTAAAAGTACAATACATCCGAATACTTCACATCCTTGATCTTCTTGCCAAAGGTATCTCTGATAAAATGATTCCATGTGTACACATAATTGCTATAGGTAGTGCTACGAAGCTCAGTCTTTGTGGATATATACCTGTCAAACAGGTAATTCACATCCGCACTGCCTGCCACATAAGAATCTATCCCGTCCAGCTGATCTCTCGTCAGTTCATCTTCCTTCTCACGAAGTTCAGTCAGTGAATGAGCATAAACTGCTCTCTCCTTCCCCAAAGGATCTCTGTAAGTATAAGAATATCTGCCGTCTACCTTGCGATAATGCTCTCCTTTCCGAAGTACTCTTCCTTTACCATCTTTTCTACAAGCCATTTTCTTACCTCCTTCATATGATAGGAGAAAAGGGCCTGCACTTTAGATGTTTTCATCTTTCTTGAGTTGCATTTCCACCCCATACCTTAACAGTTGGGATATAGACATGTCGTGATTCTTGGCGTACTCGACCATCAGTTCATAGTCACGGTTATTGAACTTTACCGTCACCACATGGGAAATCGGATCTTCTTTCTTTGGTCTCCCTGCCTTAGCCATATGTACACCCCCAGTCACTTCATACCTCTATTGTATTTTGGTATTACCAAAATGTCAACACTAAAGTGCAAAAAAATCATTTTTCTCCGTAGGATGCCGCCCTTGACCATAGAAATACGCAAAAAACAAGGTCAAAGACGGCAAACAAGTCAAATCTTACTTATAAAAACGGTCATCTGTGATACGGAATGTCTCCAGATATTCATCAAGGATATCAAGATTTACCAACACAAGCTGATTCACCTTATAGCAGGCGTGAGCTTCCTTAGCCAGTTCTTGGAACTTCGTGATTCCCATGGAATACATTTCTGCTCCCTCTGCATATCTGACAAACCTTTTGTTCTTCCTTTTATCAGCCATCCGTCACGCCCCCTCTCCATCGGCTTTAGTACCGATATCATCCTGTTCCTCCGCAGAAGCTCCAACATTTTGTTCGACCCAACCTGAAAAATCCAGTCCCAAATGCCTGTGAATAAGCATATCAACCTCTGCCATAAGGTCTGAATCCTTCACATAACCATACTTGGATATGACATCTCTCTTGTCGATCACCGTGAGCTGCTCCACCATAATCTCCGATTCCTTCGGAAAATATCCCTGCACATTGTCCTTGGTTATATTTATATGGAAGGGATTCCTTCTGATTTTAGTGGTTATGGGGCAGACCGTTATGATGGGAGCAACGATATTGTTGCGATTGTTACTAACCACAAGACATGGTCTCTCCCCAGACTGCCTGCTTGAACCCGGATAATTTCCAAGGGAGGCAAACACGATATCGCCACGCTTGAAAACACTGTTACTCTTCGTCATATCTCAAGCCTCCCTTCTCAGGGAAAGCTTTCCCTCATCCACGCTTATGAATGTACCGCCAACTTCGGCTATCATACCTACTTTATAATATGCATCTGCCATAGATACGGATATAGCCTCGGTGTTCACAACGATGACACCATCCGCATACCCATTGGCAATCAAGGTAGCCATCGTCTTAAAATGCTTCAGCACATCCCTGTTGCCGACTATATCCCGATTCATAGTCCTGACAATATTGATCTTGTGTGCTTTTGCATATTCCCTGATATACCTGAGCTGCTTCTTCTCCTTGCCCGGAGCCGAATACATATTGCCATCGGTGGAGAGATAGGCAATCACATCTATAGGTTTTTCTCTTCTCTTTGCCATATCAGCCCACCTCCTCAAAAGCCAGAAGTACAGCATCCATTGACCTGATAGCCTTGCGTCTGTCCCTGGCGGGGAGCTTATTAAGCTTCGCCGAATACAACTCACACAGCTCGTCGATGTATGTATGCTTGCCCTCTACCCCGAATAATTCATTAGGCGTGCAGTCATAGTAATCCATAAGATCTGTCATACATTCCAGGCTTGGTCTCCTCTTGTTTCTCTCAATCTGGGCAAGGTGAGACTCGCTATATCCTGTCTCTATGCTCACATCGAGGATGTCAAGCCCAAGCTCTTCACGAATTTTACGGAGATTCTTTCCTATGTTTGTATCCACCATAGTCATCACACCTCCCCTTCCGTGCCAATGGAAAACTGTACTGCAAGTGCCAGAGATATCCTCAACATCTGTGTTCTGCTGAGCTTCCCGATATACTCAATCAGATCCGTTGTGTTGATAGCCTGCACCTGCTCACAAGTCGCTGCACTGTGGCTATGTAAGCCGGGAGTGTGAAAACCGTTCAGAAATACATGGGTAGGAAGATAGCTTCTCCTACGTACCTTTGTTGTCACAGGGACAACATGAATCACCGGGCTGTTCTCGTTAGCCCTGTTGTTAGATACGATGACCACAGGGCGAATACCCCTCTTAATGTGATCATCACTGCCGTTGATAGTTCCTAAATCCGCCAGCCAGAGCTGACCTCTGCGTAAATCATACATAACTAGTATCTCCTTTCATGGAAATATGAAAGGATTGGTGCTTGCAAGACACCTTTTTACCGGTAAAAGCGGCTTTTAACCGCAATCCTTAGTTAAAGGTTACTGAGGAGTTTATAGTTTTGTTTCCTCAAGCAGCACCCCTGTATTGCCAGGGACGCCGATTCAGGGAACAAATCCTTCATTTTTTCTTCTATAACCATATCCTATACTAATAATCACGATTCGTTAAATGCTCACCTGGTGCATAAAACTCACTATATGTGCTTTACATTGCCACTTTCCTTTTAGTCACAACCATCTCATCTGGTAAAATTTTAACAACTCTATTCAAAAATGATCAGACCCAAGCCGTCGGATTTTCCCGACAATTCGTCGGAAATTACATTAAAAAAAAAATGCTTAACTTTCGTTAAGCATACAAAAAAAAATACGGAATTTGAATTCCACATAATTCTCTATTTTTGATTTTTATCCAATCAGCCTATATCCCTGAAGTATAATTTTCCTGTCACTAAAAGATGTTAACACTCCAACCTCCCCCAACGATACATATCCATCATCATCAATCATTTTTATCTCATGAAGATTCCTAACATCTCCGTTTTCTAATGTCTGGTTTATATCATCTATAAGCAATTCACTTATTTTCTTCAACATAGATGCACTATCATAATACATTCTAAACATATAAAATATGGAATCATTATGAACGATAATAAACTTAAATCCCGTCTCCTTTTCTATATTTAATATGATCTCATTCGCTTTTTCAAACACCGCCTCATCAAAAAAAAGTTCTCTCCGAATTTTTTGATATAGCATTCCATGTACATATAATAATTCATCCATTCCATGTTGAGCAAACACAACCATCATATGTGCATCAATGTTAGCTTCAATTTTGCGAATCATATTTATCTCGTTTTCAAATCCCCGTGCTTTATGATAAATATTTAATATCCTTTGAACAATAAAAATCTTAGCCTTATCATGTGCTTGATCGCCATAGTTAATCTCTGTATTTAATGTGTGAATTTTTTTATAGCCATAATATCTATTATCCACAGTTTCCTTTTTGTTTAAAAAAATAACAAAGCAAAAAATTGAAAGAATCATACCATAGTTAAAACAATATTTTGATAAATCCGTTTTTTCTGTTATATATCCAATAATATCATTTACCCTTTCAACTGAATCACTAAGTTTTCGTCTTTCATTACTTGTAAGTTTTGCGTTTTGATATATATCTAATCCTATTTCTTCATATAAATTATCCGTAATAAACAATTCATAATCTGGAATTGTTTTATAAAATCTATCTGATTCAACATTCTTAAATATTTCTTCTATTCTTTTATCAACCGTATTATCTGTTTTATTAACAGAAATTATATCCTTCTCCATTCCTATATATTCAAATTTGGATATCTCAAAATACATGCGTTCAAACAAATTATATTTTTCATCCCTTATATCAATTACAAGGTTATTCTTTGTGTATGCTTTCTCCTCTATATCGGTAACTCTTAAAATTCTTTCCAAATTTTTTATACATATTTCGTGGCTATATACATTCAGACATTGATGAAGCATAATAAAAAGGGTTTTCCAATCATTCACAACTCTAAGTAAAGTTGCATTAATTTCTTCTCTGACTATGTCCTTAACTTCCTTTGTAAATTCATCTTTTATATATCCAATAAATTCACCGTTATTGCTCATTTTACCTATGAATCTTGTATCCATATTTTCCAAGGTAGGATTCTTAAAGAACGCTTTAAGCTCTATATTAAAATCTTTTTGCATGGTATAAAATAAATACAACACTTTATTTTTCTTTAGTAGAATAATTTTCATTAAAAACGTCAACTCCGAATATATTTTTTATCCATACTGACAGACCATCCTTTCCATCATTTCGCATTAAACTTCGTCTGACTTCATCAGGATCATCCCGATTATCATATTGACGCAACACCTCACAAAAATAATCAAAATTTTCCTCTTCTTCAGTCAAATCTCGCATTACTCCAAAGCGATAAACACTTCCATAAAGTTTTTCAAGTCTGGTGTCATCAATCAAATATTTTTCAATATACCATTTTAAGGTTATCACTGTCTTTTCCGGTCCCATTATGAACTCATTACCGTAATCGTTATAAACAGAACTATAAATAAAATCATCACTGCTTATATCAATATTATCCGCTTCCAACCTATTTGTTATATATTTATTAAACCATTCATTCATATATTCGATTCACTCCTTCATTTTCTACACAAAACAGCAATCACTGCCTCGATTTCATCAATTTTGTCCTGTGACAGATCTTCCGGTAGTCTAATCAATCTGCCATCATCATCCTTCCCTTTTATGAGATAATCATAACTTACATTGAAATAATCAGCAATAATTGATAAATTCTGAAGCGTGAAACTTTTTGTTCCTCTCTCAATATCACCAATCGTATCTTCTTTAGAATCATCCAGATTATTGAGTCCCATCCCGGTACATGACATCCATAACTGATACACCTTTTCATAATCTTCCATTACCATTTTTCTGATTTGCATCATAATTCTTTCCTTCCCTTATATCGCTGCTTGTTATCACTTTACCTCAAAATTTTCTCATAAAACGCTCTCTAATCAAGAACATATTCCATCTGCACATCGCATGGTTCTTCTTCCGCCAGCTTCTGGTTGATTTCCTCCGCATGTACGCAGCCAATCGCTTTATATGCTGCCTGACTTCCATTCCTTTCTTGAAACCGCAAATACTTTGGTGATCTCATTTTCATTATCCCTAAACTGATCAACCTGTTTGCATCCAAAGGAAACTGCTGTTTTACTTGATGCCTCATTTGCACCCTTCATATACGAATAAACCACATTAAACGACGTATTATGAAATGTCCAGTCCCGGACTGCAGTCGCCGCATCCCTGGCATATCCCTTTCTTTGCCGGTCTTTTCTGATATGATATCCTATTTCCGGTTTTATTTTTCCAGGGATCACCTGCATGGTTAATCCACAACCATATTTTTTATGTGATGCGAATTATATAACGTCAATTATGCAATGTCAATAACATTTTATACTATATTTCTCCAAAAAAGAGAAAAGCAGAACCAATCCATTTTCTCTTTCGGATCAGCTCTGCGTCTTGGAGTCTGACTCATTTACTATTTCAATTATTTTACTCAATATTACTTTTTCACCGAACATACCATTAACTGAATCTCATTTTCCGAGGAGGATCTTCCGCTGAAATCAGCATAACTGTCTCCAACACATAATCCTAATCCGGAAAATATTTCCGTTATTTCGTTTAAGGTATATAACCGGATCGTATTTCCCTCATGCATTTCCGGCTTTGACAACACTTCCCCATACGGATAATCAATCTGGCCGTATAACATCATTCTACTCTCTTGATTCCACTCAAAGGCAGACAATGTCAGTCCATTTTCCCCTGCATCCCACAATTTACATGGAAAATGTGTGTCCGCGTAACTGCCATTCATAATATCCATAAAATGTTTTCCGCCCCTTTTTAATGCTCTCGCAATAACTTCAAATATTTTTCTGTTTTCCGTCTCGTTTTCCAGATAACCAATAGCTCCATCTGCCATATTGAGTACCACATCAAATTCATTTTCAAAGGAAATATCACGGATATCTCTGCAGATAAATGCTGCGTTTAACTTCTCTTTTCCTGCCTGCTTGGCTGCATACCCGATATATGCCGGTGTAATATCCACACCGGTCACCTCGTAACCACGTCTTGCAAACTCCAGAGAATGCCGACCAAATCCACATGCAAGATCAAGAATTCTTTCATTCCCTTTTAATTCCAGCTTATCGATCAAAAAATCCACCTGATGTTTTGTATCCTCCACCCAGGACATATTTTGGATATCAAGCGTCCATATTTTTTTATACCAGTCCTTTTCCATGGCTTTCATTTTATATTTCCTCCTCTTTTATCCGGTGATCAATCATCCCGGCAGATGGAACATACCGCCCGATCACACTGTTGTCCTCCCTCATTCTGTTAAAATTCTTTGATCATTTCATTTAATGCCGTTTCCAATTGCCTGATTACTTTTTCCTTGTCCTGCGCCCCATCATAAATACTGTAATACAGATACATGATTGCATAGAATCGAACGGTTTTATAATCAGCATCCACAATGTCCATATTTCGAAATAAATCTTTCACATATTCCACCGGTCCGGATGCAAGATACTGTTGGTACAATCCCTGCATTTCCTCGTTTCGAAACTGCTCTAAGGTAAGCATTTTACGAAATGAAGAGGCAAAATCATCCTCTGTCCAATATTTGAACATAGACTTACTATATTCCAAAAAATCTTTCAGGGTTGTTTCCTGATATTTTTCCGGATTCTTTTCCATTTCTTCTTCCGGTACATTGTTCTTTTCTGCCTGTTCACTATCTCCTTGTTCCATACGTTTTACAATATGTTCAAAGATATCCCGCTTATTTTGATAATGACGATACAAGGCCCCCTTTGTCATACCCAATTCTCCGGCGATCCTGCTGACCGATACTGCTTCATATCCATCCCTCGCAAACAAATGAACTGCCACAGTTAAGATCTCTTCCTTTGTATTTCCCATAACACACCTCCCATAAAGATTCACTTTCCTGTCTTCCAACAATCTCTGCTTTATTTACCCCAAAATCTGCCCCGGAAGCTTTTTCTTTTCCTTCCTCGGAAATTGTCTGTCAAATTCTTCTGCCTCCTTTTCATCGACAAAATATCCCTCCGGTGTGGTATATTCTCCGGTAATTCCCTCCAGATATCCGGGTATCAGCTCTTTACACAAGAAAAATGACGCATCCTCCCCTTCCGGAAGACCGTGATAACGAATCCCGAACTCCCTTGCCTCCCGAAATCCGCTTTTTCCATAAAAGTCTATATTACCTTCAAAACACAAGGCTCTGTATCCAAGCTCCTTCGCTTTTTCCAGAGAATAATCCAGCAAAATCTTTCCATATCCTTTCCTTTTCCATTGCGGTGCAATACAGATGGGTCCCATTGTCATAATAGGGATCTCTCTTCCATCATCGGCTGCGATCCATGCTCTCATAAACATATTCTGCCCGATGAGTTCTCCGTTCTGCTCCATCACAAGATCAAGCTCCGGCACAAACGCAGCATCCTTTCGGAGCTGGTGCAGTACATAATGCTCCATTTATCTTTCATAATATCCCCTCCTCAAAAAATAAACGAGCGTTTACATTTTCATTCTAGTAAACGCTCGTTTATTTGTCAGGCCTTTTTTAAGATAAACACAAATAGACTTTTATCTGCCATTGTATTATCATTGTAACTATACATTTGTTTTACAGGAGGCTTCCATGGCAGAGATTATCACTATCACCGATTTTCAGGCACCGGAGCTTGATATTTATGCCCGATGCTCTGAAACGCAGCTCTTACATTACTATGAACCAAAGGGCGGTATTTTTATCGCAGAAAGTCCCAAGGTGATCGAGCGGGCTCTAAATATGGGCCGCGAGCCCATTTCCATCCTTACGGAAACAAGGCATATCGATACACAATTGTCCGGGATTCTCTCCCGCTTTCCAGAGCTTCCGGTCTATACTGCCCCCTATGAGGTGCTGACACAGCTCACGGGCTTTGCCCTGACCAGAGGAGCGCTTTGTGCTATGCATCGTCCTGCCCTGAAATCTGTTGGGGAGCTTTGCCGGAATGCCAGACGGATCGCCGTTTTGGAAAATGTAGTAAATCCCACCAATGTCGGTGCCATTATCCGATCCGCAGCGGCTCTCCACATGGATGCCGTTTTGCTGACACCGGCCTGCAGTGATCCCTTTTACCGCCGTGCCGCCCGCGTCAGTATGGGAACGGTATTTCAGATTCCATGGACTTATCTGTCCTCCGGTCCGTCCGCTGACGTTCCCCCGGGGAAAAATACTTCTTACCACGGATCCTATGTAGAACAACTGAAAAATCTGGGATTTCTCACGGTTTCCATGGCGCTTAGGGATCAATCCCTGTCGATTACAGATCCTGCTCTGGCAAACGCCAAAAAGCTTGCAATCATCTTAGGCACCGAGGGCGAAGGACTGGCACAGGAAACCATTGACGCCTGCGATCACACGGTTATGATCCCAATGTCCCATGGCGTCGATTCCCTCAATGTCGCTGCTGCCAGTGCCGTTGCTTTTTTTGAGATCACAAAGGATATTACATAAGTTTCATAATATCCTCTGTAATCTGCTCTTTGGTCAGACGGTTATCCTTCAAAACCTCTGCCGCATCATAGCGGTCCAGGAATTCCTTCTTCAGACCGTAATTCAATACCTTCATCTCACTGTCTCCATAGAAGCGGGTAATCTTCTCGCCAAAGCCGCCGTCCAGGATACCATCCTCCAACGTGATCACAATATCGTGATCCTTTTTCAGATCCTCCAGCATTTCCTGATCGATTCCGGTAATATAATACGGATTGATCACCGTTGCTTTTGTACCGGTCTTTTCCTCCAGCTCCTTCGCAACACTCTGCCCCAGAGAATAAAATGTACCAAGACCAACTACAGCAACCCTGCTTCCCTTCTGTGTGATCTCATATTGATTCAGATCAGAAAAATCCTTTGTCACCTTCCGGCCATCCGAGATCACCGGACCACCCGGCAGACGAATTGCTACCGGATGGTCTGTCTGCTCCAGACTCCAGTCGAGCATCGCAAGATATTCTTCCTTTGTAGCCGGTGCCAGATAAACGAGGTTCGGAATATTTGCCATCATCGGAATATCATATAAGCCCAGATGTGTCACATCATTCATACCATAAACCGTGCCACAGAAGGTAACGATGGTTGCGGCGTTATTGTTAATACAAAGATCCTGTGCGATCTGATCGTAGCTTCTCTGTACAAAGGTGCTGTATACGCCCCATACCGGCTTTCCACCATTGGCCGCAATGCCGGATGCCAGTGCAACTGCTGTCTCCTCTGCGATTCCCACATCAACAAACTGCTTTCCGGCTTCCTCTCTCTTGTCCTTCGTAAATCCAAGTACCGTCGGTGTTGCAGAAGTGATTGCTACCACAGAAGGATCCTTTTTCATCTTTTCCAACAGAAATTTTGCCGTAATATCAGAATAATCCTCTCCCTGTGGCACTCCTAAAGGTTCCCCTGTCTCAATATTAAACGGGGCATTATAATGCCAGCTTTCTTTGTCTTTCTCCGCCGGAGCATAGCCCTTACCCTTCTGGGTCTTAATATGAACAACCACCGGCTTTGTACTGTCCTTGACACTCTGGAACGCCTTGATCAGAACGTCAATATTGTTTCCTTCATCCACATAAACATAATCCAGTCCCATCGCACGGAACAAATTGCACTCTGCCTCTCCTTTTGTCTCGCGAAGCAGTTTTAAATTGCTGTACAGACCACCGTGGTTTTCTGCAATGGACATATCATTGTCATTTACTACAATGATCAGATTGCTTTCCAGCTCTGCAGCAAAATCAAGTCCCTCCAAAGCTTCTCCGCCACTGAGGGAACCATCACCGATCACAGCGATCACATTTCCCCCGCCACCGTTAAGGTCGCGTCCTTTTGCCAGACCGCATGCCAGACTGACCGAGGTAGAAGTATGTCCTACCGTAAAATGATCGTGCTCACTCTCCTGCGGACTACTGTATCCGGTCACATCATCATAATGCTCCTCATACAGGTAAGCATCCTTTCTGCCTGTAAGCATCTTATGTGGATATGTCTGATGGGATACATCATACACGATCTTATCCTTAGGGGATTCAAATACATAATGGAGCGCGATTGTCGCCTCCACCATACCAAAGTTTGGTCCGAAATGACCGCCATGAATACTTGCCCTCTTTAACAAAACCTGTCTCATCTCTGCTGCCAGCTTTGTCAGCTGTTCTCCTGATAATTTCTTTACGTCTTCTGGTCCATTGATCTGCTCTAAATACATATTTTACCTCCTGATATATCTATATTTTTGAAAAGCAAAGCAGACATCCCCACTTCTACTCTCAAAACACAAAAATTGCGTTGACCACTACATCAACGCAATTATAACACTTAAAGCCAACTTTAAGTCAAGGATCTCTTCTGACAATAATTATAAATTATTTCTAAAGTGAATTACTCAAACTGAGTTAATTATACGTTTTCTGAAATATTCTTTTTGATCTCCATATATTTTCTGGTGGAGATCGGTACTCTGCTTCCATCTACCATCGCTGCCTCAAACCGTTTCATAGATTTCACTAACCACGGATTCAACAGATAGCTTTTATGCACACGCACAAACAACTCAGGATATTTATTATGAATAGCAGTAATGCCCTCCGAACTTTCAAAATTATCATGAAGACAATGAATCTGTGTATAATGACCAATACTCCTGACAAAAACAATTTCATTCTCCGCCAGGTAAAGCAGACTGCTGTCCTTTCCCTTAAACGTCACATGCTTTATGGATGGATTTACAGAAAATTTCTCTGCCAGAGGTGTCTCCGTAAAATGAACCGGATAAATGGTATCTCGCAGATCCATTGGGATGGCGTTAGCAATAAAGCAAGTCCGGATCATCGGCACCTGATACTTTCTGCCCTCCGCATCCTTCTGCCAAACCTGTCTCCAGCTAAGAAGCACTCTCTGATCACAGCGAATGACCTTTTGATCCGGATAATAGGTATCCACCAAAAATGTTATCACCACTTCGCAGCTATCCTTGTCCTTCCACAAAAGCTCCGATTTCAGATCATAAAGCTCAAAAGTCAGACCGTTTTGTTCCTGCATAAAAGCCTTTTCTAATGTTTCTTTTGTATGAATGATCTGTCCCTCACATGGACCATACCAGTAAATGTCCGGATGCATGGCATCAATAAATGGCTGAATATCATTTTGATAATAGCTTTTCAATATACTTACGCTTTTGGCGACAATTTCTGACGTGTTCATAACGGTTTCTTCCCCTTTTTTAGATTTTCCCCTTTTGTAATAATCTAAATCTTTCAATCATACTAATATTATCTATTATCTAAAAAAAACGCAATAACTAACTTATAATATTTTGTTTTTTTAGTAAGTAGTTCAAAAAGTTTGAGTAAATAAAAATCCCCTTATGAAATCCGGCTTTTTCACCAAATTTCATAAAAGGAAATATTTTTATTCCGCTTTGTTTTTATATATTGAATTTTTCTGATCCGTTCATCCTTTTCTACTCCACCGGGCAGTCTTCTTTTGCCACATATTCAAAAAAATCAAAGTCGGCATAATGCTCCCCGTCATACCCCCAGTAAAACTGTGAATGTTTCCCTCTGATCTCCAGCCGGAAATAGATCGGCACATTATCCACTGCCTTTCTCGTATTGACAAACTCCGTTTTCACACCATTTTCCAGAGCGATAATAGATATCGCACTCTGTCCCAGGGTTTCACTGTAATATTTCCGCAGATTAATATAATTCATATTGTCATAATAAATGATGGGTCCTGCCGAATGCTGATGTACCTCCGGCACAAATTCCATCTTCGTCGTTATCGTTGCATAAACACTTGTAAGCTTTCTTGCCAGAATACTCACCTTATTCAGAGAGGTTCGTGACTCCTGTCCCCTTAACCGGGTTAAAATACTTCGGCTTTAAATGATCCGGATCATGCCTTTCGTTGGACTCTATCGGATTAGAAGTGACGATCGGCTTCTCATAGCCCTCCCTTGTCTCCCAGTCCAGAGATACAATATATTTACGTCCATCGTCGTCATGAAGAATCGAAGCATCAAAACCCGAAGAATGCAGATATACCGGTTCACTCCATGGTCCCGTTCTTTGATTTAACATATTCCGTTGCGTTTTTTCCGTGTCTGAAATCTATCCACCAAAAAGACATTTACTGCGTCGTTCCGGATCAAAATGCCATTTATGAGTGTAGAGACATTGCCCTGATCCCCCCTCTCGCCCACAAAGCAGAGTTTCAATATGCAGAAATGGTTCATGATATCAAAGAGCAGCAGAAATGCGTTTCCAAAAAACAGAAAAATCCCCGCATTAATAAATGCAAGGATTTTATCTTTTCTCATTTACATGACCGGATCACTCTGAAAGATCTGGCTGCCGAAGCAGACTGTAATCCCAACTACCTCTCCCAATTATTCCGATTATTCCTATATTGAAATCGCCACCTATCTGGGATTTTCATCGCAAAGCCACTTCGGAACCCATTTTAAAAAACACACCGGATACACTCTGCGGCAATACCGGGAAATCTACGGACGAAGGGAATGATCATTTCACTTTCGTTTCCCGTATGATCTTTCGTACCGGAAGTACAAAGGATGGCGATACCGAAAGCTCGTCAATTCCCATTTTCAGGAAAGTTTCCGTCAATGTGGTATCAGCTCCAAGCTCACCACAGATGCCGACCCAGCAGCCGCCCTTATGACCATTCTCAATGGTCATCCGGATCATTCGCAGGATCGCTGGATGATGCGGATCATACATAGTATCCAGCTTCATATTCTGGCGATCCATCGCCAGAGTATACTGTGTGAGATCATTGGTACCGATGCTGAAAAAGTCTACTTCCTTTGCCAGCTCTTCACTCATCATCACAGCCGCCGGTGTCTCGATCATAATTCCCTGTTCAAAATTGCCATAACAGATGCCCTGCTCGTCAAGCTCTTTCTTGACCTCCTCCACAATCGCCTTGGTCTTCAACACTTCCTCTACGGAAATGATCATCGGATACATAATGGCAATCTCGCCATAAGCACTGGCACGGATCAAGGCACGAAGCTGGGTACGGAAGATCTCCGGGCGGTCGAGGCAGATTCGGATCGCCCGGTATCCCATAGCCGGATTTTCCTCTTTATCCAGATTAAAATAATCCACCTGCTTATCTGCTCCAATATCCAGAGTACGCACCACAACCTTTTTGCCCGCCATATTTTCTGCGACACGCTTATATGCCAGAAACTGCGTCTCCTCATCCGGATAATCCTCTGCCTCCAGATAAAGGAACTCGCTGCGGAACAAACCGATGCCGGCCGCATCATTGGCAAGCACATTGGCAACATCGCCCACGCCGGCGATATTGGCATACAGCTTAATATGCTTTCCGTCTGCTGTGACATCCTCCTTGCCCTTCAACAGGGACAGAAGCTCTCTTGCCTCCTGTTCCTTCTTCTGTGCCTCCTGAAGCTTTGTGAGAACCTCTTCCTCCGGGTCAATGTATAATTTTCCCTCACGTCCATCCACGATCGCCATGTGGCCATTCCATTCTTCCTTAATGTCCACTCCGATGAGTGCCGGTATATTCATGGTTCTTGCCAGAATTGCTGTGTGGGAATTAGCAGAACCATAGCGGGTTACAAATGCCAACAGCTTGTCCTTGTCCATCTGAACCGTCTCGCTTGGTGCCAGATCATCTGCCACAACGATCACCGGCTCTGCTCCGATCTCTCCGGCAGATTCCTGCTCGCTGAGAACGGAGATCAGACGCTCCGTGATATCCTTGACATCTGCTGCTCTTGCCTTAAAGTATTCATCATCCATCTGTGAGAACATCTCTGCAAAATTATCTCCTGTGGTTGCTACAGCAAACTCTGCATTGACATTCTGTGTCTCGATCATATTGGTGATGGAGGAAACATAATCATCATCCTCCAGCATCATCATGTGTACCTCAAAGACAGCCGCATTGGCTTCTCCAACCTCTTTGACCGCTTTTTCGTACAGTGCCTGAAGCTGCTCTGACGCCTTCTCATTGGCAGCCTCGTATCTTGCGATCTCAGCAGCCACATCCTGAATCTTTTCTCTTTTGACCTGCTGCTTTCCCTTTTGATAATAAAAGATTTTTCCTATTGCGATCCCTTTAAAGATCGGCTTTCCCTCGTATATTTCCACCACAGCCTCCATTTCCGCATGAGATCATCATGCTTTCTATCATTTTGTCCTGTGACCGGATATGCAATCGAATTACAGTGTCTCCTCAAAAAACTTCTCCAAGCCTGCTGCAGCAGCGTCCTCATCCGGACCCTCTGCCTCTACAGTGATCTCCTCACCACACTTTACACCGAGAGACATAAGCATCATCAGCTTTCTTGCGTCTGCCTTGCGGTCTCCCTTTACGATCGTAACGGTTGACTCATATTTCTTTGCTTCCTTTACCAGCAGTCCTGCCGGTCTTGCGTGAATACCTACCTCGTCTGTAATAACATAATTGAATGATTTCATAATGAATTCCTCCATTTCTTTTTATTTATTGATCCACTTTATCACTAAAGTGCTTATATTTTACATTTATACGATTTATTCTTTGACACTTTACTTCTGTATCTTTGTCATCCCGATTGCTTATTCCTCATCGCTATCCAGCTCACCGCTTGTCACACGACAGATATGCATTGCCAGATACCCGGTTTCCGCATCCTTCAAGGTACAGCCAATGGTCTTTCCAATCTGTTCACAGATCTTTTCTGCCATAGCAAACTCTTCCGGGTACTTGACACTCATATAATCATTTAAACTCATTTTCAGCTTCTCGCCACTTAACGCCCGCACGATCATATAGCGCACATGATTCATCAGCCGGTTATAGGATAATGTCATTACGTCAATCCGTTTCCCCATGGCATTTTCTACGATCTCTATGCATTCCCGCACAGCACGGGCCGTTTTCATGGCATCAGATACCTTATCATCATCGATGGCAGAATGTACATGAAGTGCAATATATCCTACCTCGTCATCTCCGATGGTAATTCCAAATTTTTGTTCCAGGACCGGCACCACACAGCTTGCAGCCTTATACTCCATATGAAAAAGAATACGGATATCCTCGGTCAGTGGATTGCTGATCTGCTCATGCTTTTTGATCCGCTCCACTGCATAATAGAGATGGTCAGCCAAAGGAAACAGAATATTGCGGTCAATATGCCCAAATACCTTTTCTGCTTCATCTAACACCAGATTAGAGATTTCCAGAAACTCCGGATCGATCGTCTTTACAATCTCATCTGCATTGCCACGCTCCTCACATGCCTGCAGTGTATAGATCCTGCTGTCCTCTCCGGGCTCTACCCTTTCGCTGACCTTTTTGCCAAAACCGATTCCCTTTCCCATCAGAAGATACTGTTTTCCATCCTCTGCATTTACCGCAAGCACTGCATTATGATTTAACACCTTACCAATTCTGTACATGTCCGATCCTCACATTTTCTGTTTATTCGTAGAAATCAACAGCAAACAGTTCTTCTCCTGCTTTGATCTCTCCGTCCTTTAAAAGGCGGACCTTCTGGTTATCCTCCAGCTCCGTACATAATACCGGTGAAGTGACAGATGGTGCATGCTCTTTCAGATACTCCAGATCCAGCTTCATCATCGGATCTCCCTTTTTCACCTTCTGTCCGTTTTCCACAAATACTTCAAAACCTTTTCCATTTAACTGTACGGTATCAATACCGATATGCAGCAGCATGCTGAGCCCGGAATCTGTCATAAACCCAATGGCGTGCTTTGTATCAAATACAAATACAACTTCTCCATCCTCCGGTGCCCTCACGATGGCATCCGTCGGTGTCACAACCGCTCCGTCTCCCATCATTCTTCCGGCAAATGCCTCATCCGGTGCCGTTGACAGATCTGCTGCCACACCGGTGATCGGGCTTGATATCACAATCGTCTTTGTAACCTTCTGTTCCGTCTTCTCCTCCTGTGGTTCTTCCGTCTCCTCCACAGAACCAATACTATCTTTAGTATATTCGATATCCGGTGCAGTTTCAAGATAATCTTCCAGATTTGACTTGATCACGGTTACATTCGGGCCATATATGACCTGTACACCATTTCCCTTGTGGATCACACCGCTGGCTCCGGTTGATTTTAACAGGGTATCGTCTACGAGATCCGCATTGTAAACGGTACAGCGAAGTCTTGTGGCACAACAGTCTACACCATCAATGTTTTTCTTTCCTCCAAGTCCTCTTGTAATATCAGCGCTGAGAGGATCATCTGCTACATTTTCACTGTCCACTTTTTGGGACTTTCTTGCATTGACATCTGCCTTTGTATAAAGCTTCACCTGCTGGTCATCATCCTCTCTTCCCGGTGTTTTCAGATCAAGCTTTTTGATCAGGAAATAGAAGATAAAGTAATACAGGAGGAAATAAATAATACCAACCGGTATAATACGCAGCCAGCTTGTCTTGTCATTGCCCTGAAGAATACCAAACAAGAATAGATCCAGAAAACCGCCGGAGAAGGTGAGACCTACCGCGATGTTTAAAATATGGGCGATCATATAAGCGGCACCTGCCAGGATTACCTGTACCACAAACAGGATTGGTGCCACAAACAGGAACGAAAACTCAATCGGTTCTGTAATACCTGTCAGCATAGAAGTTAATGCTGCAGAGAAAAGAAGTCCTCCTGCCTGTTTTTTCTTTTCCGGCTTGGCAGTACGATACATCGCCAACGCTGCGCCGGGGAGACCAAAGATCATAAAGATAAACTCACCGGAGAAATATCTGGTAGCATCTGCACTGAAATGTGCTACATGTGACGCATCCGCAAGCTGGGCAAAAAAGATATTCTGACCGCCCTGGATCGTCTGTCCTGCCACTTCCATAGTGCCACCCACTGCTGTCTGCCAGAACGGCATATAAAATACGTGATGAAGACCAAATGGGATCAATGCTCTCTTCACAATACCAAAGATCAGGGTTCCCAGATAACCGCTGCCAGTCACCAGACCACCCAAGGCATAAATTCCATTCTGAACCACCGGCCATACAAAGTACAGCAGAATCCCCATAAACATATATACAATCGTGGAAATGATCGGTACAAACCGGGATCCTGCAAAGAATGACAACGCATTTGGCAACTGGATCTTATGGAACCGGTTATGAAGTGCCGCTACACCAAGACCTACGATAATACCACCAAACACACCCATCTGAAGGGTATTGATACCGCAGACCGAAGCGATGGTTCCACTGAGCACATCCTTCGCAATGCTTCCATCCTCCAGAATCTTTCCATTGATCTCCAGCATACCGCTGATGGAAATGTTCATTACAAAATAAGCGATCACGGCAGAAAGAGCAGCAACCTCCTTTTCCTTCTTTGCCATTCCGATCGCAACACCTACTGCAAAAAGTAACGGCAGGTTATCAAATACGGCACTTCCCACTTTGTTCATAATGACCAGAAGTGCATGGAGAATTGTTCCGTCTCCAAGAATTTTTCCTAAATGATACGTTGCAATGGTAGTTTCATTGGTAAACGAACTACCAAGTCCCAGAAGCAATCCGGCAACAGGCAGGATTGCGATAGGAAGCATAAAGCTTCTTCCGATTCTCTGTAAGACTTCAAAAATTTTGTCTTTCATTATTCATCCTTCCTTTCTTGGTGATATTTATGCGGAACGTCTGCTCTTTCGCATATCCTTTTTATTTTCCACTTTTTCTGAAATTCTATACCACCGTTTTCCGGAATCTGCGCAGGAACGGGGATAAAAATGGGAACAAAAAAAGGCACTAACTCACATAAATATCCTGTAAAATTTATGTCTAGTTAATGCCTTGGGTTCGTTTCGAATCAAGTAACATACTATCTAAATTATTTATATCATTTTGATGATATTTTGTCAAGAAAAATTATCAGATCATTTTGATGTTGTCACATAATTCAATATCATTTCCTTCTGAAGCAAAAGCTCCGGCGTATAGTCCTTATTGTCCTCCGCCCCCCAGATAAATCCCCCTGCATAGTGAGCACATGTTGCCATCATGGAATGAAGAGTCACACGAAAAAACTCTTCTTCCGGAATATCTGTCCGGAATGTCTTGTCCTCCTTCGCCTTTTCATACATCAGATGAAATCTCGTATTGGCTGAATGCAGAGAAGCATGAAACGCCCTTAACTGCTCACTGTCCGTTCCCTCATGGGTCACATAGTGATTAAAATTGTCATTATACCGCAAAAGATCTTTATGATTCTGATACATGTCAATATAACTGTCCAGCGTAAAGATAAATCGTTCAATCGCAGGAACATCAGCGATGGATGAAAGCGGTCTTTCCTCATCCAGTTTGTCAAAATATGCCTGCCACTGTGCCGTACAGACTGCGATCACCAGCTCCAGCTTATTCTGATAATGACGAAATACCGTTGCCCGGCCTACTCCAGCTTCTTTTGCGATTTCCCCCATACTGACAGGTTCAATCTTTTTTTCTACAAAGATACGGAAAGCTGTCTCCAGAATTTTCCGGTCTTTTTCTTCCATTTCTTTTTTTACCTTTTCAGGATCTCTCATAATAATTCTAATTCCTTACATTTTATAATTTTATTTTTCATCACATACCTGGAAGATATAAAACTTCAGATAATATGATGTATCGGCAGCCCACAGGATTGGATGATCCGGTGCCTGTGTTGCGAAGGATACCTGACGCAGTCTCTTGTGTACATTTGCTGCCGCCTGTCCAATCGTTTTTGTAAAAAGCTCATATGTCATAAAATGAGAACAGGAGCATGTGGCAAGATAACCACCATCCTTAATGAGCTTCATAGCACGAAGGTTGATCTCCCGGTATCCCTTTACGGCGTTTTTTACAGAATTACGTGACTTCGTGAACGCCGGCGGATCCAGTATGATCACATCAAACTTTTCTCCTGCCGCCTCCATTTTCGGAAGCTTTTCAAAAACATCTGCACATTCAAAGTCCACAATATTGGACAGACCATTTAATGCTGCATTCTTTTTTGCCTGCTCTACGCCAGGCTCCGAAGCATCCAGTCCTAATACACTGGCAGCCCCCGCCTGTCCGGCATTCAAAGCAAAAGAGCCGGTATGGGTAAAGCAGTCCAGCACCTTTGCTCCCTTACAGATGGAACGGATCGACTGACGGTTATATTTCTGGTCCAGAAAAAAACCTGTTTTTTGTCCTTCTTTTACATCCACCATATAGTGGACACCATTTTCTACGATCTCCACATTGGTATCAAACTCCTGTCCCAGAAAACCTTTGACACGCTCCATCCCTTCCTTCAGCCGTTCTCTGGCATCGCTGCGTTCGTAAACACCACGGATCGTGACACCGTCAGCTGCAAGAATTTCCTTCAAAATCTCTACGAGATGCTCCTTGTAACGATCAATTCCCAAAGCCAGGGATTCTACTACCAGAACATCACTGAATTTGTCAATCACCAGTCCCGGCAGAAAATCCGCCTCACCAAAGACGATCCGGCAGCTTGAAGTATCTACCGTAGCCTTCCGGTAATCCCATGCCGCCTGCAGGCGCATTCTCCAGAAATCATCATCGATCTCCTGCTCCTGATGACGCGTGAGCATCCGGACCCGTATCTTGGAGTGACGGTTGATATAGCCCTTTCCCATAGGATATCCGTCAAAATCATGGATCAGAACTACATCTCCGTCGGCAAAGCTTCCCACGACACTGGCAATCTCATTGTCATAGATCCAGGCTCCTCCCGCCTTGATCGTACGTCCTTCTCCCTTTTTGAGAGTTACGATTGCGTGTTCCATTACAGTACCTCCTGAATCTCCTCATAACGGATACGAAGCTGTGGCATTTTTGTCATAGTCGTATAATAATTTACTGCCCAGTCCTCTCCCTGAGACGGATCGTTCTCTCCTGTCGCCGGAGGTGCAAAAATTTTCAGAGTCATCTCCGTACCCGGCTCAACCGGTGTCTCAAAAAATGCAGACATCATATCAACTGTCTTCGTGCCCGGTGCTTTATAGAACCAGCGTCCATTTAATTCCATCATGAGGTTCAGATCTTCCTCAAAGGTAATCTCGCAAAACTCCGGTGTCTTCTCAAAGGTGATCGGAATTGCAATTCCCTCCGCATCCTCTGCACCTCCCCAGCGAAGTGTTACCGGCAATGCTGTATCTTCTGTCTCCTCCAGTCCCGGCAGGAAGAACGGATCCTTCAGAATATCCTTGTAATCCTTGAGGATTGGCTGCGGAATACCCACTGCAGAATTATTCGGATCCTCAATCTCCAGCCCAAGACGTCCTCTGTCCCTGAATTGGTACATAGAAAATCCATCGAACCAGTCCGCATTTTCGGACTTTAATTTCTCTACAAAACGCTTAATGGAATCTCCCTGATGCATCGGTCCGGTCACATCACCGTCTGTATTAAACTCAGAGATCACAAATGGCTTGCACTCCCCATGATTTACCTTTGTCATTCTCTTAGAAGTTTTATCCAGACGCTCAAAGAACAGATCTACCGGTGTCATTGCATAGCTGTCCCCGCCTTTTTCGCATACATCAAAAGGCCATCCGTAATGAAGAGCCAGATAACAGTCATTGGACCAGATATCCGCAATATCAAAGGCTTCCTTAAACTCCTCCTCATACTGTACCGGCGCATCCTCAGCCTCCAGATCTCCTACAGCTCCACCACAAAATACCAGTGAGATCTGCGGTGCCTCTTCCTTCACGATCTTTGCAAAGCGTACAAAAAACTCTCCGATCTCCTTGTAGGAAAAACGCTGATTGTGGGTAAACCAGTCACCGGCACACTCATGGTTGATACGCAGACGCATTCTGCCAAAGGGCTTCAGCTCCTTTGCGATCTGACGGAGATATTCATCCTCCAGAGAACAGTCAATGGTCAGCGTCAGAGCAACATCCTGTCCATGGCGGCGGATATCCCTCATCTGCTGGAACGGCTCTCCCTTCGTGTCCCCATCGAGACCTCCACGATATGGAAAATAATCATCATACGGATAATCCCACTGAAAATGAATCTCCATATCTTTACATGCCACACTGATCCGCTCCGGCCATTCCTTGTCCTTTGGATAATAAGTATACATAATACCAATATTTCTGTGAGGTCTTCCCAGAGTATTTAAAATATAATCCTGATTTACATACTCTGCTCTCTCACTTCCATCTCCCAGATCCAGACCACAGGCCGCCGGAGTCAATTTAACTTTTTTAATTTTATCCATCTTTTTTCCTCATTTCTTCATTGTTATTTTTCCATCACCTATAAATATACACGAATTCGTGATATAATTCTACCAAAAGATTTACGAAAGGACTGATTTTATGAAACGACGCATTTTGACCTATATGCAGCAGATTGATGAATTGCTTCAGGCACCTCCTGATGACACCGACTGGACCAAAGCCATCGAAAACCATCTGACACAGATCCGTTTTTTTCAGCATGAACGGCTGATCCATCTGATCGTCACAGTGCTGTTTGCCCTGATGACCACCTCCGTTGTGGTTGGTCTTGTTTCCAGCTCCAATATCTGGCTGGCGATCTTGCTGATCCCACTTCTGATCCTGCTGTTTCCATACATTAATCATTACTATCTGCTGGAAAACGGAGTCCAGAAAATGTATGCGCAATATGACCGTATGTTAGAATATCAAAATGACAAAAAGTGGAACCGCTATTTTGCAGTTCCACCCAAAGAGTCATAAATCACAAGATCCGCAGCCGCAGGAAGCCTATTCCACTCCCCGGAAACAGGATCTGTCAAACATATTTGGAAACCTGAATATTCAGGTTTCCTTTTTTGGTTTCTCCTGAAATTCCATCACAGAGAAATTTTCCATGCCCCCGCACAGAAACAACATCTGTTTCCTTCAGAACTCCACTGTTATTTTCCTGTCCTCTTCCATTTACAAAGATTTTCTTTTCCCGGAAAAGTGCAATGCTTTGACTCCGCGACAAATGATATAGCTTTGCGATCACCACATCCAGCCGCATACTCGGAACGATCAGCTTCACTGCCTGAAGCTGCGGACGGACTGCCTCCGGCATCTCCTCCAGTAAACGGCATTTCACATGGGTATGCTTCACCTGATCCAGATTATCTACGATAAACGATGCCATCTTGTCCAGACAAAACAGATATGCTGTTTTGTCCCGTATCATAATATCTCCAAGGGTGCTGCGGTCTATTCCCAGATGCATCAGTGCTCCCAGATAATCCCGGTGGGTCAGTGCATCGGAAAACTTCTCGATCAACGGACGGATTTCAATGCAGCAGATTGGAAATTCCGCATCATATCCCAGGCTTTCCTCATCACCAAAACGGAGGACCTGCCGTTCACACCCCTCCACACCGCCAAACAGTGTGGCTGTCACAGGCGCTGCATCCTTTCGTACACTATCGTAAACTGCCTGCTCCTGCTGGTTCAAAAAACCGGTATAGGTATATAATCCGGTCCGATATGACTGATCCGCCAGATCTATAATCCTTTTTGCCAGAAATTCCTCATCACGGTTCATTGAAATCCTCACCTCTGCATCTTATTTTATATCGTATGTCTTCGGTACAAAGCTCCTCACTTACGCATTATCTACCCACTTTTTCATAGTCCATTTTAAGCCGGTAAACTCACCCCAGGCATCTTCCTTTTCCTCCGGATTTACGGCATACATTGCCATGACTGTTCCGGTAAAGCCACCTGCCACCTCGGAAGACAGGTATTTTGTTCTTGCCTTTCCAAGCTCTTTTTTCTCCCCGGCGATTTCCGCAAAGAAGGTATAAATCTCCTCATCTGACTCCACATGAAGCTTGACCTCCTGCTGTCCCTGCTCCAGAGGAACAGATGTCTTTACACACTGTGCATCTCCTGTGGTCAGACGAAGTTCTGCTCTGCTACCTCCATCTGCCTGTGCCAGATACAGATCATAATGATGATCCTCACACAGATAGAAGGTTACTCCTGCCTCCGGAGAGTTACCCCCTACCGTCACATCAAGTGTTGTATCAAATTCAGACTGGCGTACACCGAGAAAGGTTGGCGCATCCACATCATCCAATGTGAAATGATTGCCCCGAAGCTTCACCCCATGCTCCGTAAACTGATAATTCACCTGATCATATGCTCTTAAATGACACCATCTGAGACTGTCTGCTCCCAGCTTCTCAAAAGAAACATCATAGCAGGTATCCTCGCCGGAAGCATTGAGATTCATTTCCATCTCAGCCTCCACCTTACCGTTCACACCGGCAGTAAACCATCCGTCCTGCTGCCACTGTACTGGTACCAGAAATACCTCTCGCCCCAGATGGTGGAACGGCATCCACATTCCCTCCTGGCGGAAGCCGAGACATACGATAAATGTCGTACCATCCTCTGTCTGTACCAGATCGCCATGACCAATTCCCTGAATGCGGCTCTGGTGACCGCCAAGATCACGGTTTGTCACAACCGGATTCAGCGGATATGATTCAAATGGTCCATATGGACTCTTTCCCCTCGCATAGGTGATCATATGACCATATTCTGTACCGCCCTCTGCAGCTGTAATATAATACCAGTCCCCAATATGGTACAGATGCGGTGATTCCAGATAACGGCCGCCATTTCCTTTCCAGATCGGTTTGCTTTCGGTCAGGCGCTCTCCTGTTGCAATATTGATCTCGCACTGGAAAATACATCCATTGCCATCCTCGTCACTGCCGTTACTCATAAAATATGCCTTGCCATCCTCAAAGAACAGAGACGGATCGATTCCTCCCTGATCCACAAATACCGGCTCAGACCACTCCCCATAGATATCATCTGTATATACATAGAAATTTTTGTGGTAGGTATCATTTGTAGTCACCATGTAAAAACGTCCTTCATGATAACGGATCGTCGGCGCAAACACTCCACCGGAGCTGTTGATGCGCTCTAAGTCTACCTGTGTGCTTCTGGTAAGACAGTGACCGATCTGTGTCCAATGCACCAGATCCTCACTCTCAAACAGAGGAACTCCCGGAAAATACTCAAAAGAGCTGCATACCATATAATACTTGCCATTTGCCCTGCATACACTTGGATCCGGGTAAAAGCCCCGGAGTACCGGATTACTGATCTTCATAGTTTTAAATCTCCCTTTATTTTACTTGAACTGTGGTCTTTTCAGAGAGTTTATCTGCCTTTCTCTGTATCACTTCTTTTCCTTTTAATCCCTTTCATGATAATCACTACTTTACTCTCTGTAAATATTTTTTCAAGACCTTCACATTCTTTTTCTATTTACGAAATACAAATGCTTCCAGATCCAGGAGCTGTCTGCCCGTAAAACTGTTCTTTGCCCATCCACTATGTGCATCCTCTGCCACAAAATATACCGCATGTCTGCCTGTTACCATGCGCATCACACCTTCTGCCACATGATCTCCTGTGCCGAATTCAATCGTTCCGATCTTTTCTCCTTCCACCGGATCATCAAGATATACGTGAATTCTGCCACTGCATCCCCTCGGCTGCATCTTTAAGGCTATTGTCATGGTTCCATTAGTAAAGTCGTCGCCAAAATCAAAATACTTCCAGCCCATCACGCATCCCTCGGTAATATTGGTGATCACTCTGGTAAATGCATCCATCTCGGTGATCATCAGCTGCTCACTGCCCTTCAGTACACATGCTGTATCAGCCGGTGTCAGCTCATACGGATTCAGGGAATCCTCAAAGCCCAGAGAAGTCATCTCTACCGGCGGAATCGTTCCATCCGGCAGAATCTCAATCTTTTCTACACAGCCTCTGCGGGACATAATCGTTCCGTTGGTCATACGATGATAAAAAATATACCACTGATCGCCAATCTTACAGATCGATCCATGGTTATTTCCTCCCGGAAAATCAATGCCGTTATCCACAATATAACCCCGATAGGTAAATGGTCCTGTCGGAGAATCAGATGTGGCATACGCAAGCTGGCATCCTCCCTTTGGCGAATAGATCAGGTAATAGGTATCTCCCACCTTTCTCGGAGAGCAGGCTTCAAAGAAATTCCATGGTTCATCTGTTGGAATGATATTCTCCTGATAAGTTCCGTCGATCACCTGATACATATTGTCTCCGTTAATCTCACACATATAGGAACCCAGATAACCGCAATATACATAGACTCTGCCATCATCATCTACCAGCACACCGGGATCAATAAAAGTACCATTATCATAATGATCCGGAATATTATATTCATAACGGGATACCAGCTCAAACGGTCCCTCCGGTTTATCACTGACCGCCACGCATCCCTTGGAATCCAGAATGTATGCGTAAAGATAATACTTGCCATCCTTTTCAACTACATCCGGCGCATAGAGACATTTCTCGGACCAGTCGATATCCGAAGCGTGATCTCTGTCAGCCTTTGTGTGAAATGCGTCTCCATGACACACCCACTTGCCCGGTTCATTCACAGGTGCTGACCACACCTTCAGTTTATAATCACAAAATTCATCAGAATCCACTCTGTCGTGGGAGCCATATACATAAATTCTGTCCCCAAATACTCTCGGTTCTCCATCCGGGATATACTCCCAACTTGGTAAATACGGATTTGCCATTTTTGTCCTCCTTTTTCTTTGGATAATTTAACCTTGATTATTTACGTTGCACATATATGTCGAAAAAACTCCTGTCTCACATTGTTTTCAAGGTTTTCCACTTTCACACATTTCTTATGCTGTAATATAATCATACGAAATCCACCCTCTGTCCGCAAGAATAATACGGACACTAATCTTGACATTTCGGACATGACTGGATTATATTAAAATCACTAAAATTTATATTATAATTCCTTAAATCAATGTCATCATACAAAATGTCAGAACAGGAGAATACAAATTATGAATTCTGAAATGCACCTTCACTATTTTACTACACAGAAGGATTTTCCTTTTTTTATTCAGTACGGTCATCATGATGAAAATATGTTTCTCCATTCCCACGCAGATTTCTCGGAGCTTGTTTTTGTGCTGGGCGGTTACGCCACCCACATTGTCAACGAGGAAGAATACTCCATCAAAAAAGGAGATGTATTTGTCATCAATGAAAATACATCTCACAGTTATAAGGATCCTCATCATTTCCGGATCTGCAATATTATGTTTCAACCGGATTACTTTCTGCGGGACTTCGGCGATATCAAGTCCCTGCCCGGTTACCACTCCCTCTTCGTGATTGAGCCTGCCCTGACACAGCAGAACGGTTTCCAGTCACGTCTCCATCTCTCTCCGGAACGCTTTGAGGAATTTGACCATATGATCACCCGGATCCACCATGAATATGTTTCTCACCCAGCCGGTTTTCAAAGCATGACAAGCGGGCTTTTTCTTCAGATGATCACCTCTCTGGCCCGGATCGCCAGCGATGACCGCCGGGAACCAAATGACAATACCGTGTCCCTTGCCAATACAGCAGCATATATGGAGTACCATTTCCGTGAAGATATCTCTATTGAAGATCTTGCCTCCATGTCCGGTATGTCCTCCCGTCATTTCCGCCGGGTATTCCACGATATTTACGGCACCAGCCCCCTGAAATATCTCCACACCCTTCGCATCCGTTCTGCCGCCAGGCTTCTTCGCAGCACAGATCTTCCGGTAACGGAAATTGCCATCCGAAGCGGTTATCCGGACGGCAATTATTTCTCCGGCAAATTTAAACAGCTGATGGGAATGCCCCCTCTGAAATATCGGAATCAGCATACCCATGAAGCCTGAGCAGATCTGCCCCTGTGAAAAACGCCAGAGACAAAGGCAAAGCGATATCACTTAAATTTTAATTACTTCCATCATCCCAGATATTCACATGCTGCCAGTGCCGCTACCGCACCGTCTGCTGCAGCAGTGGTCAACTGACGTACTGTCTTGGTCCGGCAGTCTCCGGCTACAAACAAACCTTCTGTACCGGTCTTGCAGTCCTCTCCGGCATGAATATACCCCTTTTCGTCCAGAGCCGCCAAATCTGCAAATTCCTGATTATCCGGCATCTGTCCTACTGCCACAAAAAGTCCTGCCACAGATATTTTCTGTTCTTTTTCCTGCTGTTTATTCCATATATAAAGCTGTTTCAGGTTGCCGTCCTCGTCCTTTTCCATATGTGTCACCACACAGGAACGAAGAATTTCTACATTTTCTTTCTGCTCCAGATTTTTTAATTTATCCGGTTCTCCCCGGAATTCTTCCCGGCGATGGATCAGATAGACCTTTTCACAATATTGTGCCAGAAATAAAGCATCTTCCAATGCCGTATTGCCGCCTCCTGCCACAGCCACAGACTTTCCCCTGAAAAACATACCATCACATGTGGCACAATAGGATATCCCATGCCCCACCATCTTCTGTTCACCCTCCAGTCCCAGAGGACGGTTTTTCGCTCCTGTTGCCAGGATTACACTCTGTGCCTGATAAGTTTCCTGTTGATCTCCCTTTTCTGCGCTCACCTGAAAAAGAGGTCTGCAGGAATGTTCTTCTGTGAATTCTGCCGCTTCCAGATCCCCTCTGTGACAGTTTTCTTTCTTTTGCAGCTTTAATACCCTGCCGGTCTGATATTCCATTCCCAGATTCTTTGCCTGTTGATACAGACTCTGTGCAAATTCAAAACCGGATATTTTAGCGATGCCCGGATAATTTTCAATCTCCGGCGTGACCACAATCTGGCCTCCATACATTTTTTCCTCCAGGACCAGCACGCTCTTTCCTGCCCGTAAAGCATAAATAGCTGCGGACAGCCCCGCTGTGCCGGCTCCTACGATCACAACATCATATATTTTATCTGCCATAAGCCCTCCTATATCCGGATTTTTCCGAAATCCTCTTACTTTTCCGCACCTGAATGTTAGCAAGAAAGCAGGCATATACTGCCTGCTTTCTGTATTCTCATTCTGTTATTTTACTGATGCATAAACTCCAAAAGCTCTTCTTTGCTCTTGACTCCGATATCCTTTGCTGCAACCTGACCATTCTTGATGAGGATCAGCATCGGAATACTTACCACCTTAAACTGCTGCGCAAGATCCATCTGCTCATCCACATTGACTTTACAGATCTTTACATCCGTAACCTCTTCTGCCAATTCCTCAACCACCGGACCAAGCATCATACATGGACCACACCATCCTGCCCAGAAATCAATAAGTACCGGTTTCTCTGACTGCATTACTTCCTGTTCAAAATTATCTGTTGTTACATGAACGACTGCCATAATAATCCTCCTCTCCTTTATGATCCAATTATTGTTTACAGCTGTGTTGTTACAAAAATATCATAAATTGCCTTGATGGCATCATCAAAGTCTTCGTTGCTGACACCGATGATAATGTTTAACTCGGAAGAACCCTGATCGATCATCTTCACATTGATATTGGCATGTGCCAGTGCAGAGAAAATACGTCCTGCTGTACCACGGTTCGACTTCATGCCACGGCCAACCACTGCGATCAATGCCAGATCAGCCTCCAGATCAATGGTATCCGGATGTGCCAGACGGTGAATTGCAGAAATTACCTTCTGCTCCTTCTGCTCAAACTCCGGCTCATGGACAAATACTGTCATTGTATCAATACCGGATGGCATATGCTCAAAGTTAATACCATTCTCCTCAAAAGCAGTTAATACCTTACGGCCAAAACCTACCTCAGAGTTCATCATATCCTTCTCGACGTTGACTGCAACAAATCCCTTCTTACCTGCAATACCGGTAATCGTATATGCTGAATGATGACATGTGCTCTCTACGATCCATGTTCCCTCATCCTCCGGTGCGTTTGTATTTCTGATATTGATCGGGATACCCGCCTGACGAACAGGGAAAACGGCATCCTCATGAAGTACGCTTGCACCCATATAAGAAAGCTCACGAAGCTCGCGGTAAGTAATGATCTTGATTGGCTCCGGATTATCGATAATACGCGGATCTGCGATCAGGAAACCAGAAACATCTGTCCAGTTCTCGTAGCTTGTGGCATGTACTGCTCTGGATACGATAGAACCTGTGATATCAGAACCACCTCTGGAGAATGTCTTGATCGTACCATCTGCCTTTGCTCCGTAAAATCCCGGCACAACAGCTCTCTCTACACCCTTCAGACGTTTCTTGAGCAGCTTATCTGTCTCCTCCGGCATAAAGTTGCCATCCTCATCAAAACGGATCGCATCTGCCGGGTCTACAAATTCATATCCCAGATAATTCGCCATGATAATACCATTAAGGTACTCTCCACGGGATGCTGCGTAATCCTCTCCGGCCTTTTCCGCAAAATTCTTCTCGATGGTCTTAAACTCCTCATCCAGCGAAAGCTTCATATGCAGACCATTGATAATAGACTCATATCGCTCCTTGATCTTCTTTAATGCACTGCTAAAGCTTTTCTCCTCCTTCGCCAGTGCATAACAGGCATACAGCATATCCGTAACCTTGGTATCCTTGTCATTCCGCTTTCCCGGTGCACTTGGAACAACAAATTTTCTCTCCGGATCTGCATTAATAATCTTGCCTACCTTTGAAAACTGTGATGCACTTGCCAGAGAGCTTCCACCAAACTTAACTACCTTAATCATTTTTCGACTCCTTTATTCTCATTCTCGTAATCTGTCTGCCAGACTTCTTATAACTAAATATCTGACAAAATCTATCTGTTATCTTTCGATAATGCTCCGACAATCAATTTATCACAAAATCACACATTTGAAAACCCATTTTCATGATTTTGTTTATTTTCAGCGTATATGACAAGACAATTTTTAATAAAATCATCTCCTCCGGAGTGTTTATACAAAAAACATGAGGCGGCACATTCTACGTCCGGCCTCCGTCCGGAAAATTTTGTCATATGCGTTTTTCACGGTCTCCTCTGATACGCCGTCCTCATAAAGATTAACAAGAAAATCGGCCTCCACGAGAATCCGGTAATCGCTGCCGTCAATATGATCATAGGTATGATGATGTCCCACCAGATAACATACTCTGTCGATCACCTCCGGACGATAGCCAAGTCTTTGCAGCATTTCTTCTGCCGCTGCCGGGCCTTCCTGCTCCTGAAGCTTTCCGCCACAGCTTCCGTATTTTTCCTCTGCCGGCTTGATCCCGATATCGTGAACGATCGCAGCCGTTTCCAGAATATGCTGCACCTCCTCCGGCAGCTTTTCCAATTCTCCGATCATCTTTGCAAACTGATACACCTTAATAAAATGCTGAATCCTTTTGGGATCTCCGGTATAATACTTCATCATCTCTGTTATTAATATATTATTTTCCCACATATTACGTTCTCCATTCCTGAATCAGCCAAAAATTTTCTGTCTGTACAAAAAAGGACAAAACCAGCGTTTTGCCCTCCAAGAATTGCTTCGCAATTCTCGTTGGCTTCCCTCTACGCTACGAGCATTTTCCTATACACTAAAAAAGGGCAAAACCAGCGTTTTGCCCAGCGATTCTGCCATTTCCCGGCTTGCCTTCACTACTTCATCTCTACCAGCTGGATATCCTGCATCCAGTCATAATACGGACTGATATCCTGTGCAATCGTCTCCAGATTCACTCTTGCCGTACTGAATACGGTCAGATTACGTTCCTGGTATACCGGGACTTCTACCGCCCAGTCAAGGATTTTATCATAACTCTGCGCATAGAGAGAGATGCTTTTTTTCAGCTTTACCGCTTTCATACTATCCTCAATATAATCATCCAGATCACTGTCCTGAATCCGGAAATAATTCCGGCTTCCTGCCGTTTTATCCTTTTGTAGGCGGCTGTGATACATTGCATACATATCTCCATTAACTGACGTCTCTGCCTTGCCACACCAGATCTGTGCCGTTCCCTGCTGCAAATGCTTTTCAAGCTTCTTCTGACTGCAGCCTTCTTTCAGCTCCAGCTTTAAGCCAAGCTGTTTAAACAGCTTCCGGGCATTTCTGGCAATCGTAAGCATACCCTGCTGCTGTGCATCACTTGGAATGTAAATAATATATTTCTTTCGTGTATTTTCCGGAATCTCTGTTATTACGCCCTTTTTAACCTTAAATCCAGCCTTTTTCAAATATCCCAAAGCTACTTTACATGCCGCCTGAGCACGCTCTTCTACGCTCATATTGCTATTATAGACCACATTACCATCCACATCTTTGTTATATGCCTGCTCATACTCTTCATCCTCTGCCTGTGGCACAGACCATGATATCTGGGACGCAGGATAGTCAATTACTGCGGCTCCCTTCTGGCTCAGCTCTACCATATTGCTTCTGTTACAGCTAAATAAAACCGCAAAGGCTTTTCGCATATTTTTTGAACGTGTACTGTCCGCTTTTCCGTCCACGCACACTTTCTCTGCATTCATACCAATATAATGATAATAATCTCCATCCCACAGCTTACCGCCATATACCCGTCCTGTGAGCTTACCGCTGGAATTCTCCTCTGTGATGATATCTATAATACTGTTGGATGCACTCATATCCACGACATCGAAATCGCCATTGGTCAATGCCTCCAGCTTCTGCACGTCAGATGATCCCGCCACCTCCTTCAACTGGACAAATGCCGTTTCCGGACATCCACGGTAATACTTCTCATTGGCCTCGTAATATACAATGCCCTTTTCATATTTAATATACTGATACGGTCCTGCACCAAACGGTGCATTTTTCTTTTTGACCAGGCTGGAAATATCTCCCTTTTTAAATCCAAAGCTTCCTGCCAGCACATTAAATTCTTTCTTGTTTCCATAAAACTGCAGGGAACAGACCGGAATATTTAACGCCGTAAGGGCATCGCGGTCATATCCCCTGACCGTCACCTTCACTTTATAATCTGTCACCTTTTCAATCCCATCGATATCCAGAGCACTTTTTCCCTTGTCCTTTCCGGAAGTACCGCGGTATTTTTCCAGACCAATAATCGGAAGCTGTCCAAAGGTCTCCGACCCCTGATAGCTGCTATCTGCAAACGCATACATAGAAAAGATCACATCATCCACTGTCACCGGAGATCCGTCGCTAAAGGTCAGATCCTTCCTCAATGTAATGATATAAGATGTGGTATCTTCATCGTGATCACGACGAATCTTTATATTGGCAGGACCCTCATAATAAAAATTCTCTCCATTAAAACGACGTTTCTCTCCTTGAATCGCATGCTTTACCACAGCCCCTTCCCTGTCAAAAGTCAAAAGATGGAGCTGCGTCAGATTGACCGCTTTTTGATCCGCTTTATTTTTATCTGAAAATGGATTGAATTGCTTCTCGAAGGCATCACATGCCACCACAAGAGGCACATCCGACTTATCCTTTCCCTTGCCTCCTGCCTCAACCTTTGGCAATTCTGTTACCTTTTCTGACGACACATCTTCCGTCGCTGCCGGCTCCTTCTTTTTATCTTTTTTATTTCCAAAACATCCCACTCCACTGACGGAAACACAGAATATCAGCGCAAGCGCCAGTCCTTTCTTCCATAAATGATGCATAGTTACCTCCTCAATCATATACTATTCTTTTTTAGCATACCACACAAACAATTTTTGGGCAACCCAAAAGGGCTGCCCGACAGTTTCCTGTCAGACAGCCCCATATACAATGAGAAAGAGAGGATCATTGTACTATCAGGTCCTGCCGGATATTACTATCCGGGGCATAGAGGGCATCAGCCCTTTACGCTTCCCAATGCAACACCCTGTACAATATGTTTTGAAAGTATCAGATAAACAAGGATAACCGGGAATATAGAAAACGCGATCATCATGTAAACCTGACCCATATCAAACTTCAAAAAGTCTGCACTACGTAAGTTGGCAATCAATACCGGAAGTGTCTTTTTCTTGTCATCCGTTAAGATCAAGGATGGAATGAAGTAGTTGTTCCAGCTTGTTACAAATGAGAAGATTGCCTGTACTGCAATTGCCGGCTTCATAATTGGAAGAATCATCTGATTGAAGGTACGGAACTCGCCGGCACCATCAATACGGGATGCTTCAATAATCTCAATCGGCAGTGATGATTCCATATACTGCTTCATGTAGAAATATGTTACCGGTGAAGCCACAGCCGGTACTATCAATGGAATAAAACTGTTCATCAAGTTCATCTTCATGATCAGCTGCAGGAAACCAAGAGCGGTAACCTGAGTCGGGATCATCATGATCATCAGGATGAAAGTATGCATAACTTTTTTCAATTTAAAGGTATACACATGAAGTGCATATGCCGTCATTGTTGAAAAATATGTTGTTAATACAGCACTCAGTGCAGCAATGATAACGCTGTTGATCAAACCGTTCCAAACCGGCTGAGAACCATTGATAATCGTATTGTAAAAGTTCTTAGCAAAGTTTGTACCCGGAAGTGCATGGAAACCTAACTGAATCTCACTATGTGTTCTGGTAGCATTTACGAAAAGTACATAAAACCAGAACAAACATAAAATCGTGATAATGATCAGAAAGATGTATGCAATCGCACGACGTGCATGAATGCCAAATCCCTCTTTTGTAATCTCATCACTTGGTGTTCTTGAATTCGCCATCGTTAATCCTCCTTTTTCTGTGCAAATGCCTTAAACACGATCAAGCTCAGGATACCCGTGATAATAAACATTACAACGGACAATGCGCCACCCATACCGTAGTTCTTACTAAACAGGTGCTTGTTCAAGTACATGATCAGTGTCATTGTGGTCTGAGTCGGCTGACCAGTTCCGTTTGTTAAGATCTGTGGAACATCGAACATCTGCAAACCACCAATCAAGGAAGTAACTAAAACGTAAACCATAATCGGTCTTAACAGCGGCATAGTAATCTGCCAGAATACCTGTGTGGATGTTGCTCCATCCACCTCGGCAGCCTCAAACAGTGATGGATCAATACCCATCATACCTGCCATCAACAGGATCGTTGTATTACCAAACCACATCAGGAAGTTCATGAAAGCAACCAGACCTCTTGCACTCCATTTATTTGATAAGAAGTGGAATGGCTCTTTCAGCAAGCCAGCGCCTGTCAGCATAGCATTTACAGGGCCTGTATCTGCAAATAATGCGAAGAACAGCATTGCAAATGCGGATGCCATGATCAGGTTTGGCAGATAAATGACTGTCTTGAAGAAACGGGAGCCTTTAATATTCAGTCTCATATCGGAGAACCATGCTCCCAGGATCAATGATACGATAATCTGTGGAACAAATCCAAGTACCCACATAATTAAGGTATTTCTTAAATACAACCAGAAGTATCCTCCGGCAAACAATTCCTTGTAGTTATCCATCCCTACGAAGTTCGGTCCGACCTGAATCAAACCGGAACGATAGTTTTCATAAAAACTGTTATAGACGGTACTAATCAAAGGAATCAGCTGGAAAATAACATACACAACAACAAACGGAATCAGGAAAATGTAACCCCATTTATTGTGTTTTTCAACTTTTCCTCGTCTCTTTGGAGATGTGCTCATTTCTTTTTCTCTCCTTTTTTAGGTATAAAATGTGCCTGCCTACGTCCGTAAGCAGGCACATCCAGATTCATGTTACATTTTATACGCCCGAGCTATTAGTGTGTAAGGTCAGGGTACTTAGTCTCAACTGACTGATAGAACTGCTCCAGAGCTGCATCATAATCAGCGTTGCCATCGAAGTAATCCTTCATAGCCTTCTGGAACTCCTCGTTACATCCCTGATCATAAGATGACAGGTTGCTGAGGTCGATGCTCTCAATACCGTCACAGAAGATTGGAAGTGGATTCTGTCCTCCAAGGATTGTGTTCTTGAAGCTCTTATCCTTAGAAAGAGTATCCATTGCAGACTTGTTGTTTGCGAAATCGTTATCTTTCTTAACGATGTCTGTCATGATTGACTCATCTGTTGTCATCTTCTCGATGATATCCTTTACAAGAGAAGAGTTATCTGTGCCGTTTGCACCACAGATCCAAGTACCGCCCCAATAGAAACTCTGAGGTCCCTTACAGAGAGCCCATCCGCCATCGATACCAACAGAGCCCTTCTTATCAGCGCTCATTGAGAAGTTGAAGAACCAAGCTGGTCCAAAGTAAGCAAATACGTTACCACTCTTCATGAAGCCCTTGCTCCAGTCAGAAGACCAAAGATCATATGTAGCTGTCTCTTTGTTATCAACCATTTCCTTGGACATATCAACCCAAGTCTTGATGTTCTCATCAATGTTGATCTTGCCATCCTCTACCCACTTAGATGTTACGTTGTTAGAGAATACACGGTATGCATCGTTTACAGATGCTGTTGCAAGATATCCTTTATCTTTCAGCTTAGCAGCTGCCTCTTTGAAAGCATCCCAGTCAGAGAAGATTTCCTGAATCTTATCAGGCTCATCTGTTCCGAATACCTTCTTTGCGATGTCACGACGGTAGATCATACCAGCCGGGCAAGCCTGCCATGAAGATCCTTTAAGCTTTCCTTCAGCATCTCTTACGATATCCTGTGTGTACTTGTACTGGTTTGAAAGTGAATCCTCAGAAACACCAAGATCGTTTACAACGTCTACTGTGTAATCTGAGTTTACATACTTCAGTGCGTAATCAGCCTCAACAAGGAACATATCAACCTTATCATCAGCCTTAGCGTCTGCCTGGTTCAGAAGTGCCTGATCCAAAGCGTCCTGATAAGCGTTACCCTCGTTAGCAACCATTGTCCACTTAACCTCTACATCGCCGATCTTACCTTTCCACTTACCAGTCTTCTTATATCCTGGATAGTGATCCTCGATACGGCTCTTGAACTCATCGTTCCAACAACGAATGTTAAGAACTTTACCACCGTCAGAAACCTGAGCTGTAGATTTCTTCTCGGATGTTGCGCTTGAAGCACCACTTGTTGCATTATTGTCTGTTCCCTTGTTTGTGTCGTCTGCAGAACCGCCGCAGCCTGTTAACATTGTTGCAGCCATTGCTGTACACAGAAGTACACTTAATACTTTCTTTCTCATAAAAAGCCTCCTCTAAATTAAATTGTTTGCTTTATATTTATGCTGCACCCACAGCAGAAATATCATGGTATCACCATTCTTAAAATGTAACCATCCTTACGAAAATGATTACGTTGTTTAGAAACGTTCCCTCAACTTTTTCCGTAAGACCACTATAACACATGTCAGCAAATTATACAAGTATTTTTTTGATTTTTTTATTTTTGTTGTCATATTTGACTACATTTTGTGATGAGAATGTGTCCTAACCCACATAATGTGGGGATTTTCGGTAAAATGTCATAAAAAACCACTTACATTAAACATTTTCGTTCGGCACAACTTATATATTCAGAAATTCAAAGGGATTCTGCGGATCACTTCTTAAAAATGCAGTAAACAGATATGCTGCCCGGAGGGATACAAGCTCCTCCCGCAGTATTCTTCGTATTTCCTGCTTATCCGCCAGGATCACCTGAATGTCTTCTGTTGCCTCCGGGGCTCTCCTGTCCATATCCCCATCCGCATATCCAAATACCGTCACATCACATTCATCTGACATTCCCTGGCTCTGTATAAAAGGACGAAGAAGTGACGGATCATAGTCCTGATAGGGAGTAAAAGTAAATCCTGTCTCCTCTTTCAGTTCACGGGCTGCTGCTTCCATGGGATCTTCTCCCGGATCTACAAGTCCTGCCGGCACCTCATACATATAATCGTTGACCGGATAACGAAACTGGCGCAGGATCACCAGCTTTTCCGGATCACGGCGGTAAACCGGATAGATCACCACTCCGTCCGCCCGAAGCCTGCCGGTCTCATACATCAGATCCCCCGGCTCTCTTCTTGTTGCAACATAATATGGGAAGTGGACACCGTCCCTCCGGACGGCATCCACTTCATACATGTTGAGAAATTTATTATCTGTCTGGCGTTTCAGGCCATTTCCATGCGCTCTTCCCTGCATATTTTCTGTCCCTTCCAAATCATTTCTCTTTCCTGTCGCTTATCTGTTACAGGCAATAAATATCTATGACACCAAATGTAATCAGTTTGTTACCGGTGTTATAGCCAAAGCCACACTCCACACTGAAGTCAAGAGGTTCTCCATTCTCGTCCTGATCCATCGTCATATATTTATAAATGATCGAGGTCGCTTCTGTGTTATTCTTTGTGGTATCAATCGCATAGACTACAAAGCTGAAGGCATCTTCACAGCTGTCCCCTACAAATTCTGTCGCTCTGTAGTAGTCACCATAATATTCTTTAAAACGGTCTTTCCAGGTCGTTCCGTCTGCGCTGCTCTGCTGGGTCTTTCCGGCAGCCGCCATCTCTGCCGCCTGAACCTGGGCGATACCGACAGCACTTGGACCCATTGCCGCTTTTCCCTTAAATACACGGAACGCACTGACGAAATCACTCATTTCCGAACGCATGGTATCCGCCACTTCCTGGCTGTACTGACAATTTTTGGGAATGATCAGATTATCCAGCTTGGAATTCAGGCTCTTATCAAAAATCTGGACACCATATACGCCACCGCCGCCCTGATGATCCACAAAGGCATTGACAAACGCACTTCCCTTTTCATAACTGTATCCGGCTTCGTAATCAAAACGGCTCATGCTGGCAAATCCATTACCGGTGAGTGTATCTGCGGAATCCCCGGAGGAAACCAGATCTGCATAACGGAAATATGCAGAAATTGTTGACATTTCCACTACCTTATCATCCCGAAACTGCATTTCAAAATAATTGGTATAATCTCCGGATGGGTTATAAATATAAGACTCATTTCCCTGCGGAGAAGTGCCGGTGCTGTCCGGTCCCGCTCCCATTGCGGTCTGTACCTCTGCCTTTGTCATTCCTAAGGTAATGTTAAACTTTCCTACAGCCAGTGTATTCTCTGCTGCCGTGGATGGCTTTACCCGCTGGGAGGTTATGGTGGCAGGCTTGTTGCTGGCTCCCGGCTTATTGGATGGCTTGGCACTTGCTCCCGGCTTTGCCGATGGTTTTGCGCTGGAGCCCGGTGCCGCAGAAGCATCCGGTGCCCCTGATTCCACGATACTTTCACCCCTGCCCTTTACCGTCACCTTGCAGACATATTTTTTTCCACCGCATTTGGCGGTAATTTTGGCAGTTCCCTTCTTTTTGCCTTTTACAACTCCCCTGGCAGTAACGGATGCAATCTTCTTTTTGGAGGATTTCCATTTCACCTTCTTTTTGGTGTTCTTTAACTTCAGCTTCACCTTTTGTCCAACCTTCATGGTCACCTTCTTTTTGTTAAGCTTCACCTTTCCTTTGGCACTGGCACCTCCCGGAAGGACTGCCGTTGTAATGACAAGTGCTGCTGCCGTAATGACAGCAAGTCCTTTTCTCCAATTTTTCTTCATGATAATCACCCTTTCCTTTCTACTACAATCTGAATATCTCCTGTTGTCTTTTTCTGCAAAATCGGAGGCAGAATCTGCTGCCTCCGAATATACTGTTTATTTTGCTATGTGCGTCAGTCACGGATAATGTCCGCAAATTTGCCGCCTGTGACTTTACACAGATCCTCCGGTTTCAGAATGATCTGCTCTCCAAGCCGCCCTCCGCTGACGATCATCTCCGGCAGTCCGGCCGCACTTTCGTGGATCACCGTTGGAAACTGCTTTTTCATACCGATGGGGGTACAGCCTCCCCGGATATAACCGGTCACCTTGTTAATATCCTTGACCGGCAGCATTTCCACGCTTTTTTCTCCGACGGCTTTCGCTGCTTTTTTCATATCCACTTCTTTGTCTACCGGAAGAGCAAACACATAATATTGTCTGCTTTTTCCTGTCATAACTAAAGTCTTGAAGGACATATCATAGCTTTGTCCCAACTGATCGGCAATCGTCACTCCGTCAATGAATTCCCCACATTCGTAGGTGTTTAGCTGATACGGAATTTTCTGCCGGTCTAAAATACGCATTGCATTTGTTTTGGTTTCTTTTCCCATAGATGCCTCCTGATCATGTCATATTTCATACCATAACTTTATGATCAAACGCCATAAAAGTCAAATGTGGAAAATGTACCATACTTTTGATTAGATGTATTCGCAAAACCACATTCTATATAAAGTTCATAATCATCCGGAATCGTGAATACATCCCCGTCACTATTCTCCACACTATCCATCAGAATGTATTTATAGAAGTTCGTAGTGGACCCCTGCTTTGCAATAGCATAGGTTACTGCCCCAAATGCGTCCGGACTGCCATAGGATGTATACTCTGCTTTACAAAGCAGTAATTTGACATAATCCTTAGCTGTGACATCATCTTCCGGATCACCACCACCATATTCTACCTCAAATCTCTTTTGCCAGGTCCATCCATTCGCATCATTGTAGGTTTCCTTATTGATGGATGCCATATACTCACTCTGCTTCTGCGCCACTCCCTCACTGCTGATATACATCACCTCTGATATCCCGTGATATGCTCTGTACGCATTCAGATAATATGCCGATAATACCCCCTGATACTTATTCACACCGGAATTATATGTACAGTTTTTCGGGTACAACAGCTTATCCAGTAATCCCAGATTTTTATCGAAGATCTGAACACCATAAACCTGCCCGCCTCTCTGGGAATCTACTACCACATCAATATATTCCTTGCCTGTCGATTTGCTATAAAGTGTATACTTGTAACTTCCGCTTTTATCAGAGAAACCATTGCTGTTTAATGTAGAGGTGGTATTTCCCGACTGTACATCATCTCCATAGCTAAAGCTGCCGATAGTTGACATTTCCACAACAACATTATTTTTAAACTGCACCTCAATCACTTTCTTAAAATCATCACCAAGATTAAATGTATATGATTCATAGCCCTGTGGTGATGTTCCTCTCGGCGCTTTACTATAAACACTTGAGCCTACTACCTCTTGTACCTGTGCCTTGGTCAATCCCAGACTCAGCTTATACTGCCCAACCGTCAATATCTTTCCCGGATATACAATTGGTTCAGCAGACGGCGATGCCGTCGGTTTTGTTCCCGGATCCGTGGTCGGATTTGTTGCCGGGCTCGTACTTGGCGTTGTTACCGGAGCTGTGGTCGGTTTCGTGCTCGGACTCGTCGTTGGTGTCGCGGTCGGTTTTGTGCTTGGACTTGCCGTCGGTTTCGTGGTCGGCTTCGTGGTCGGTTTTGTGCTTGGTCTTACCGTCGGTTTCGTGGTCGCACTTGCGGTTGGTTTCGTGGTCGGCTTCGTGGTCGGTTTTGTGCTTGGACTTGCCGTCGGTTTCGTGGTCGCACTTGCGGTTGGTTTCGTGGTCGGCTTCGTGCTTGCGCTCGCTGTCGGCTTCGTGGTCGCACTTGCAGTTGGTTTTGTGGTCGGCTTCGTGCTTGCGCTCGCTATCGGTTTCGCACTTGGACTGGCAGATGGTGTACTCGTTGCCTTTTTGTTCCAGTTTGCGATGTATTTCTTATTTCCTGTGCTTCCCTTTGCAATGACCACATTTACCCGCGGCTCTGTGCCATTATTGCCAATCCAGCCGGAGAATGTATAACCATCCCGAACCGGAACCGGCAATGCAATGTCCCCGCTCTCAATCGTATATGCACTCATTGGAGTCAGACTGCCCCAGCTTCCTCCGTCAAGATCGTACTCAATCTTATATTCTGTGGTCTTCCAGACTGCCTGATAGCTCTTATCTCCTGTATTGCCCTGAGATATGGTAATGGAGGTCTGTGGTGTATTACCATTGTTTCCAGCCCAGCCCTCAAAGGTGTAGCCTTTTTTCACCGGGATCTTGTCGGAATAATAACCTGTCTCAATGGTGTATGCCTTATCCGGAAGCTGTCCCTGGACAAAAACGCCTCCATTCAGTTCATAATCAATAGAATACTGTGTTATTTCCCAGACCGCCTTCAACGTCATATCAGATGCCGGCATCTTCTCTCCGTCTACAACCGGAAGATCATTCTGCTTCAGCCAGCTTTTGCAGTGATATCCTGCTTTTAATATATCTGTCGGTGCCACAAGAGGCTGACCATACAGTATATTTTCCCGAATCGCGGTCTGCTGATCTTTGCTGCCACCGTTCAGCTCCCATGTCAGTGTATAGCTTTTTCTCTTATAGTAGAAACGGGCAACTGTGTTCTCTCCCTTTTTTACAGATACATCTTCATTTTTGGAATCATCAGGCTCAAAACCAGATTGGGGATAGTCAGACGCTCTCACAATAGCATCTGACAAAGCACTGATTCCTTCTTGCGTTTTGGTTGGTACTGCAGAATATGTGCCATCCAGATTCTCCAGATAATATTCTGCTGTATATACTGTGCTTGCCCCTGAATATACCCATTCGATCATCAGACTGGTTGTCTTTGTGACTTCCTGATCAAAATCATACAACTCCGGCTCGGTATCCAGTTCTTCATCCGCATACCAGTACCAGCCCTTGAAGGAATAATTATCTTTTCCCGGCGTAAAATCAGGTTCCGCAGCCTTTTGTCCCTTACGGACCACCTGCTTCTCCACGTTTCTCAGCAGAGAACCGCCCTCATCATTAAAGCTGACGGTGTAATAATCAACATATACTTTCTTAAGATGCTTGCCATCTACCGTTACATCCACTCCGGTATCCTCTGTGGTCTCTCCATCGAAAACATAAATATCGTATGTACCTGCCTGAACTTCCATCCCATCTTCAAAGAAATCTTCTCCCTGCTTTCTGAGATAGTATGTATTGGCCGGGCCGTCCCATGCGTTGACATCAACCGTTACTCCGTCCTTCCGGGTAATGATCTGTACCTCAGAGGTATATGGATTCGGTGTCTCTGTCGCCTCAACCGGTTCCGGTTCCTCCGTCTCCACAATAATCGGCTCTCTGGAAGCAGTAACCTCCGGTGTCCCTGATGCGCCCGGTATAACAGTTGCTTCCGGACTGCCTGCCGGGTCTGTGCCGGCAGAAGCAGACGGCTTTACATCTGCACCGGATGTCGGATCAACATCTGTGGAAGCGGACGGCTGCACATCTGCACCGGATGTCGGATCAACGCCTGCGGAAGCGGACGGCTGCACATCGGAGCTGCCGGTTGGAGAAACGGACGCTCCCGGATTACCGGATGGGCCCGGCTTCTGGCTTGCTCCCGGACTTACCTTGGCTGATGTCTTTGGTGTGCCTGTTGCTGCCACACGGCTTGTCGGCAAAGGAGTCACCGGAACCGCAGACGAAACATCTGCCGAAGGCATACTGTCGATCGGATTTCTGACTGTAACGCGGCATTTGAGAACCTTACCGCCCACTTTTGCCTTGATCACGGTTTTTCCGGGATTTTGCGCCTTTACGATTCCCTTTTTATTGACAGTTGCAATTTTTTTCTTGCTGCTGGACCATTTGACCTTCTTTTTGCCCGCATTTTTTACCCGAAGCCGGATGGTTTTGCCGACCCGGAGCGTTGCTTTCTTACGATTAAGCTTCGGCTTCCTCGCCGCCGTTACCGATACCGGAATCTCCACACCGGTCACTACCATCGTAAATGCCATAGCCCAGGCTGCAGCTTTCAATACCTTTTTGTTTCTCCTCATTTTTACACCTCATTTTCTAATCAATCTCCCTCAACGAAAATCATTTCGTAACATTTTGCAGATAATAACATAATATAGTATATAAGCAATTTTTTCAATCTTTTTAGAATTTTTGCATAATTTTTATAAAATTTGCCATACTATTTGTTGCAACAATCACAATACTGTCGGAGAGAATATTCCGACAGATTCATTATCACTCAGAAAAGAGGTAATATTATGGCAAAAAATTCATCAAATTCAACAAATTTCGACAACAGCTACAATTCTTCAAAAAATGCAAGCAACACTTCAAAGAACACAAGCAATTCTTCCAATGCTACTAACAAAGCAAAGAACAGCAGCAAGAATTCTACGAAGAACTGCCACAACGCTTCTGACGAGTCAGACTGCTACTAAATATCATCCGGGGCTTTGGCCCCATTACATAAACACGGAATCAGGGGGCGGTCCCATGAATTATCAGGTTATATCAGAAAAAACATTATCCCGCTATCTGGAAATGCCCGGACTTCTTCTGGTGGATCTCCGCAGCCGAGAGGATTACGGCAAAAATCATATCCCCGGTGCCATCTGGCAGGACTGGGAACACATTGTTGATGAGTTTTCCGGTCTTCTTGCCGGTTTCGAGACAGATCACGGTACACTCCCTGCGCATATTGTCCTGTACTGTGATTCCGGACACATCAGCCTGATCACCGCAAGAGATCTGGCCGTCCGGGGATACCCGGTCATGAGTCTGAACGGCGGCTTCCACCGCTGGCACGGTCAGACCGTTTCTTGAAAATCAGGCTTTCTTCTGCTAAAATTGGAGCGGAGGAAAATACAATGGATAGTTTTATTTTTAGTATAAATGCAACCGTACCTATATTTGCTATGATGATCCTTGGAAATATTTTTAAGCGGATCGGCATCATTGATGACCACTTTGCCTCTGTGGCAAACCGCTTTGTTTTCAAGGTCTGCCTGCCATGTCTGGTGTTTCTGGATCTAGCTGATACAGACATCCGGCATCATTTTAATTTTAAATATGTGGGATTTTGTTTTGTGGCAACGCTTTTTTCGATTGTATCCATATGGGTTCTGGCTAAGCTGTTTCTGAAGGATAAGCACTCCGTAGGTGCTTTCGTACAGGGTTCCTACCGCAGCAGTGCCGCTATTCTCGGTGTTGCTTTTATTCAGAATATTTATGGGACTTCCGGAATGGCTCCGCTGATGATCATCGGTTCCGTTCCTCTTTATAATATCTTTGCCGTGATCGTGCTGACCTTTGAGAGTGGTCATGACAGTACGGATTCCTCTGCCAATATCCGCAGAGCCTTTATCAATATTTTAAAAAATCCGATCATCATTGGTATTTTTGCCGGACTTGTGGCATCCTATGTGAATCTTACCCTGCCGGGCATGGTCACGAAATCCATCAACAATCTGGCAGTTATGACATCGCCTTTGGCACTGCTTTCCATTGGTGCAGGCTTTGAGGGTCGCAAGGCACTTGCCAAGCTGAAGCCTACCTTTGTGGCTTCCTTTATGAAGCTTTTAGGCTGGGCCGGGATCTTCCTGCCTATCGCCGTATGGCTGGGATTCCGGGATCAGGAGCTGATCGCCCTTCTTATTATGCTGGCTTCTCCGTGTACACCCGCCGCCTACATTATGGCAAAAAATATGGATGGTGACGACATTCTGGCCTCCAGTATCGTTGTCGCCACCACCCTGTTATCCTCTGTTACTCTGACCTTCTGGATCTTTATACTGCGTACGATGAGCTATATTCATTGACAAAAACTTACCATACCAAACATCCCGGCACGCCCGTAATATTTCTTATGCCAGAGCATCATTTCATTAACTTGTTTAACTGATCTGCCTGGGCGAAGCTGCTCATCTCATAAAGCACCAGCACTTCGTCCGCAGGATTTTCTTCCAGATATTTCTTGACGGATTTCTTAAAATAACGCAGATCGATCATCCGGATCTGTGCGTAATCCTTCATCAAAAACGGCACCATGCTGTTGGCAAAGGAGTCTTTAACGATCAGAAGCGTCCGGTCATTGTCCGGATTTTTTATTTTGATCTCTACTTCTCCGTAATTTCCGCCAAAGTAAACCGCATATTTGTCTTTTTGATCCTTTTTGGTCATATCATACACATCATCCCTTGTCTGACCATCACAGGTAATCTCTGCCTCCGGCAGCTTTTCCGGAATCTCTATGGTATCCGGCACGGCATCCCGGTCCAGTGCCTTGGAATATAATGTTCCATAAAAATCATCGCTGATATTTTGAATGCCAAAGGAAGCATAGGAGGCTGTTTTTGTTCCCACACTCTCACAGTATGCCCGGTATCCCACATACGCCCCATACTGGGTCCAATGGTGATCCGTGCGATAATAAACCTGCGTTTCCTTCTCCTGCTTCCCGTTGTCCTTTGTTCCCTTGTCTGCCTTTCTCGCCCGCTGCAGCTCCGGGCGGATATCTAACAACTTTGCCCCCTGCAGCGTCTCCGCTGCCGTTTTGTACATCGCATCGGCATCATACAGAGAAGCATGCGCCGGCAGCTTATCCTTCAAAATCCTGCCCGGTGGCGGCACCAGCATCACGGTAGTCTGTGCTCCCTGCCCCAATGATGCCAGACGGTTTACAAACCGCAGATTCTGAAAATAATCTGTCCGGGAAATATCCTGATTCATAATCTTTTCAAAATAATAATGATCTTTTCCCAGATAAACGCCACCGATATCCTTCATTCCGATCCACTTTTTGACTCTGGTGGAAAGCCCGGTCCAGCCGTCTCTCCCCGGAAACTGATCATTAAATGCATTGGTAAGCTCCTCCTGTGTCTCGCCTGCCATGACATCCTCCACATTGACCGAGGGAAACTGCGTCAGATAGCGGTTTTCATTGTCAGAATATTCTTTCTGTCCCTGTGCCGCCGCAACTCCGCCGGCCGCCAGCACTGCCGTAAAAAGTACGACGGATATGAATTCTTTCTTTGCCATTGCTTTCTCCTGTCCATAAACGATTGCTTAAAAACGGAAATATAAAAACGGATTATAACTGCCGCTGACCAGTAATGCCACACTGACCAACAGAAGCATTGCCAGCCACACAAGCCGGATAACAAATGCAATGCTGTCTCCCCATACCGGCGATACTGCCAGAAGTTTTTGCTGCAGCCGGTCATACAGTCTGTCTGCTGCTTTCTTCGGCAGCTTCAGACTTCCCAACAGCAAAATTATCAAAAACAATCCATAAGTACTCCAGTAATAGAGTGATATTTTATTTCCTGCCACGGTATCCACGCCAAACATGGTTCCCAGATAGGTGAGTAACCGGTTCATATCATCACATGCAAAAACCGCCCAGCCAACGACAATAAAAAACAGGGCATACAGATGGCGGAATATCTCCGGCCATCTCTCCATCTCCCGCAGCAAAAACAGCTTTTCCACCAGCAGCAGAACAAAAAAGTAAAGTCCCCACAAAATGAAATTCCAGCCGGCACCATGCCACAAACCTGTAAGGAACCAGACTACCAGCAGATTAAAGATCTGACGGATCATCCCTTTCCGGTTGCCTCCCATGGGAATATAAACATACTCCCGAAACCATGTGCTCAGGGTAATATGCCAGCGTCTCCAGAACTCCGTAATGCTTTGGGAAATATAAGGATAATTGAAGTTCTCCGGGAAACGGAATCCAAACAGGTATCCCAGTCCGATCGCCATATCGGAATATCCGGAAAAGTCAAAGTATATCTGAAAAGTATAGGCGATTGCTCCCAGCCATGCCGATGCCATGCTCATATCTCCATGCTGCAGCACGGAAATCTGATTCCATAATGCACCGATCTGATTCGCCAGAAGCACCTTTTTGGCAAGTCCCAGAATAAATCGCTGCACTCCGTAGAAGCGCTCCTCCCAGTTTCCCTTGCGCCCTTTGATCTGGTCCTGGATATCACTGTAGCGCACAATAGGCCCCGCAATAAGCTGCGGAAAAAGGCACACATACATGCCAAAGTCAATAATATTATGCTGTACCTCTACCTCGTGGCGGTATACGTCAATAGTGTAGGATAACGTCTGAAATGTGTAAAAAGAAATACCGATGGGAAGTGCCAGCTTCAAAAGATGTGCCGGATTTCCTGTGAGCTGCGATATACTCTGCAGTACAAAATCTGTATATTTGAAAAAACATAAAATACCAATATTTATCACAACAGAAAGAACAAGTACCCATTTCCGGTATTGTGGTCTCCCTTTGCGGTCCAGGTACTCCATCAGCAGACCGTTACAAAAATCAAATACTGTGGAAAACAGCATGATAACAATATACCGCGGTTCCCCCCAGGCATAAAAAAACAGACTTGCGACAAACAAAAAGAAATTGCGGTATTTTGCCGGACAGATCGCATAACCGATCAGCACAGCCGGCAAAAATCCGCAAAGAAATACCATACTGCTAAAAACCATTTTTTACCCCTTATATCTACTTGATCTGTGAAATCTTTCCAATCAGATATGCATTTCGTGTCATGGAAATATTATTGATAAAAATAACATCCTGCACTTTCTTCTGCTTTGCCAGACTGGAAATACTTCCCTTCCAATAACGGTAATCAATCACATAAATCTTCTCATAATGATCGGCCAGATACGGCACAAAAGCATTACCATAGGATTCTTTTACAACAACGCAGCCGGAACCATCCTTGATCTTTTTGTTATGGATCACGGTATACGGATTATCTCCTGCCAGAAAAGCACAATATTTTAACTGAAGGCTGTACTTTTTGCCATTGGCGATCACAGAAGACTTATACTTACCACCATTCTGATCGTGATATGTCATAGTCATCTTTTTATGATCTACCGGAAAATACGCCTTTACGTTATCTCTGCGCAGAGACTTGTTATGATCAGTATCCAGATAAAAGGAACCCAAAAAGCTGCCAAAACCCTCCTGATGATAATCAGAAAGCTCATGCCCCTGTATTCCCTTCGCCTCACAGAACTGGCGGTACGCATAATACGCCCCTTTACTGGTCCAGTGATGATCCGTCCGGAAATAAATATATTCCTTCCGGTGACTCATCAGCGTATCATACAGAGACACCGTCTTTACCTGACGATTCATTTTTTTGTATATGGAATGAATGGATTTCTTCTGATTCGTAGAATTAACCTTTGAGGTCTTATTGTCCGGAAATGTAATACCTACACTGGTGGGCACCACGATATCATAAACATCTGCCTTGCCCTTCAGACCGGCTGCAACATGATTGACCACAGAGGCATAGTTTTTGGCAGAGCTGTCCACATAATTGTACAGCTCATATGCACTGTCCCCCACCTTTACCGTACCTCCAAAGCTCTCTACTTTGGCAGTTGAGGTAATTTTGGCATAAGATTTTTTGGTTTTCACCGCCGGTGTCTGCGTTGCCGTTTCCTCTTTCTTTTCGCCCTCGGATGTCTCTGCTCCCGCAGATTTTTTGTTTCCGTCAATGGAGATTTCTCTCACCGCATCTGACGAACTGCTTTTGTCTGTGGCATTATTCTGTCCACATGCTGATAAGCTGACAACACACCCCACCGTTATCATAAAAAGTGCAAACCCTTTTTTCATATTGTTCCTCCGCCGCAACACACTGGTATCTTATTTTTTCCCTTTTAACTGCTCTCTGATCACGCTGCCTGCCGTGTCCTTGTCTCCGGACACACATGCTACAATGTACTTTCCACTCTGAAGAATCACCGCATCGTCAATCTTTTTGGCCTCCTTCGGCAGGTAATCCTGAAAAGACTGCCGCATATCTGTCAGATGCTTCTGTACATTTTCAATCTCCTGATCCATCTGATCCTCATCCTCCACTGTGACGATCAGAAGCTCATCCGCACTTGTTCCTTCTCCCATATACAGCTCGGTCCTGGTATTCTCTGATGCCGTCGTTATCATACTCTGTGCAACGGAATCTTCCATCTTCTCCAGCTTTGTATCAAAGTCAACCTTTTTGATCACGGTACCTGCAAATGCCCCGGTATCCAGTGTACCGTCCGCCTGCTTTGCCTTGTCCTTATCATCCTGTCCCGAAGTAAAGCTGCGGTCCTCTATCTCTGCCGACACCATCATGCCGGTGCTTTTCTCCATACGAAATGCCCAGATGGAAACAGCCAGTGCCAGCACACCGCACGCCAGCAGTATATAAAGCTGTTTCTTCTCTTTATTTATAATCATGGTAACCCTCATTTCAATATTTCTCTTTTGCGCTTACAAACAAAGCACCAATATGATTATATATTCGTCATTTCCTATAAGTCAATACATTTTCACGTTTTTGCGTAATTATGTTGTTCTGTATTGTCAAAATGCGCAGATTTCTGTTTTCTAGCGGGTGGTCAGCCGCTCTAATGCCTTCTGCGGGATCGTTGTGTGACAGGAAATATTTAATACGCTTTCTGTCTCATTCGCCGCATTATAATACCACATTGCCGCCTCCTGATCCTCTCCGCATGACTCATAATAGGCTCCCAGCTCACAGCACAGCTCCGCACAGCCTCCCATTGCGGTTCCCTTGAGAGCATATGTCATGAAATGATGGATATCGCCCTTGAGCCGGTAAATATGCGTCAATACACAAATCGCTTCCAGAATCTCATCCGTACTGCGGGACGGCTGCTCTACCGATTCCAGAAAGCTCTCCTCTGCTGCCAGAAAATCCGCATCCTCTCCCGCAATAAAAAGCTCCATGGCATACATATGATGAAGCTTTGACGACAGGACAATCCCCTTCTCATGGAGCCGTTTCAATGCCGACAGATCTCTGGATCCGTGACTTTCTTCCGGCCGGTGAATGATCTCGATCTCACTGTCAAAAACCACCGGGTCCAGACGCAGCGTTTCATGAATGGGATCGATCCAGGTAAAGGAACGTTGTCTGCGGTAAAGCTTTGGCCGGAGCTCTCTTTCAAAATTACCTGTGGTATTGTAGTCTCCCAGATCATTGCAGTAATACATCTGCACGATCTCCACCGCCGGCAGAAGAACCTCCTTCAACTGTCTGATCTTCCGGTGATTTTTCGGATCCACAAACTCATCCGCATCTGCCGTGTAAATATACTCCATCGTCGCTTTCGATGCCGCAAAATTCCTTGCTGCCGCAAAATCATCGATCCATGTGAAATCATAAATCCTATCTGTATACCTTGCCGCAATCTCTTTGGTTTTGTCCGTCGAACCGGTATCCACAATAATGATCTCATCCATCAGATCAGCCAGAGAATCCAGACAGCGTGCCAATACATTTTCTTCATTTTTTACGATCATACATAAACTGAATGTAGTCATCTTCTCCCTCACTTTTCTTGTCTATAAAAGCATCTGGACCAGTTCCATCAGAAATGCTGCGGCACATGCCCCCACAGCCACCTGTAAAAGCCCTTTCCGCCGATACGAAAGAATCAGTGCCACAATCGTTCCTGCTGTCCCGGAAACAACAGATCCGGTAGATGTAAAAATAGCCGGAAATGTCATGGCTCCCAACACCGCATAAGGCACATAGAATAAAAAAGAACGGACAAATTGATTTTCCAGCCTGCCCCTGCACAACACAAAGGGAATCATCCGGATCAGATATGTCACTCCTGCACAGATCAGCAGGTATATAATAAATTGCATTGTGTCCATATGTAAACCTGCCTTTCTTTATTCGTCAACGGGATACAGCCACGCCCCCATTGCAGAAGCCGCTACCGCACAAATAATAATTACAAATCCGGAGGATATGTTCTTCAAAAACGGAATCCAGCGGAAACAACAGCTCATTGCCACTGCTGCCAGTATCACCTTCAGACAGGCACTGTCCGCCCTTGCCTGCGGGATAATAATGGCAAGAAACATACCATAGATCGCAATGCCCAGTGCATCGCTTACCATTGCCGGCAGCACACCTCCCAGCAGTGCACCAAACAGCGTCCCTGCCTGCCAGCCAATAAACGGAATACTGATCAGACCGTACAGATAATACTTGCTGACCTCTCCGCTGCGGCTGGATGCCACGCCAAAAATCTCATCTGTAATACCAAAGCTTGTGGCAAAACGGTGAGGCAGTGTCATGGAGCTGTCCAGCTTCTGGGACAGAGACAATGACATCAACGCATAACGCAGATTAATAATAAACTGCGTCAATGCCATTTCCATATATGCTCCGCCCGCCACCATAATATCCAGTCCGGCAAACTGTCCGGCTGACGTAAGATTGGTCACAGAGATCAACAGTGCCTGCCACCATGTCATCCCTGCCGAGACCGCCATCAGCCCAAATGTAAAGCTTACCGGTACATATCCCATAGCAATGGGGATGCCGTCATGCATCCCCCGTTTAAAATCATCCATTGTATTCCTTCCTGCCCCTTTGCAGAACTCTTGTTATTGTATTATATCCGGCCACATATTGTATACTTCATCACCGCAAACGCTTCCCGCACATACATATTCGGTGCGGTATACCATTTGACTTCAGAACCCAGTCCCTGCACATGGCTCAGACCTTTCTTGCGTGCAATGCTCAGTGCCCGGTACAAATGGAACCGGTTACTGATAATCACAACCTTCTCTTTGGAACCGGTCATTTTGGCAATGCTGTATCCCAGATTCTGATCTGTATTTACCGACCGGTCCTCCAGGATCAGACGATCCCCGGAAATGCCTCGCCCCGTGAGATATTCATACATTGCCTGTGCCTCGCTGATATCCTCCCCCGGTCCCTTGCCTCCTGACAATACAGCCTTCGTGTCCGGACTTTCCTGCAGATAATTATACGCCTTTTCCAGTCTTTTTTCCAGATTATATGACGGTTTCTTTCCAATAACTCTGGCTCCCAGCACCACCGCATAGTCCGCTCCCGGATCCGGTTTGCTCCTGCCGTAACCTACAATAATCCCCTCTATGACGAGGAATCCAAGAAGTCCAATACCACATACTGACAATATACATAGCTGCAGCTTTCCCGGCACCTCATATCCATGATGATGCAGCACAGCCAACAGCCCATCGGCTCCAAGAAGTCCTGCTCCCATCAGCAGCCAGAACCATGTGAATTTGTTCGTCATATCTACAGCTGTAATATATAGAATGAAATATCCTATACATAACACCCCTAAAATAAATACTGCTGCCATGCCGTACCGTTTCCTTTTCATAGCTATGCTCCATTCTCTGCCCCGGCCGCTGCCTGTTGACAGATCTCTCCGGCCATCCGCCGGAAGGCGCATGGATATCCATCTGCACATTTTTATTACTCCACGACATCCTCCACCGTAGTCTCCTGCCCTACATCATCAAGATTCGTGTCATCCTGGGCAGGCTTCTGTGGCTTTGTCGTAGCCTGGGTATTGTCGTTATTATTGTTATCGCCCTGTGTATCATCCGGATTTGACGGATCATTCACTTCATCGCCCTGAGGTTTCTCTGTGACCACAGGATCTGTATCTTCTGTCTCTGTCTTAGTCGCACTCGGATCAATGGTCTCCTCCGGCTTTTTCGTTGCCTTCGGATCCTCTATGGTCGTGGTATACGTCTGATCACTGCTGTCAGAGCTTCCGGTATCGTATACAAAGTCCGCATATTCCAGACCGCTGTGGAGATCCTCCATAAACTCATGCCAGATATACAGCGGATAAGTGCTTCCATAAAGATTACTTACGGCTCTCGGATTGTCATAACCTACCCATACAGCCGTAGAATAATACGGTGTATATCCACAGAACCAGCCATCCTTCTTATCACTGGTGGTTCCTGTCTTTCCGGCACATGCCATATTACTGAGCTGCTTGCCGGCTGCCGTACCGCGAACAAGTACCCCTTTCAGGATATCCGTCATGGCCTCTGCCGCCTCCGGCTTATAGACCTGCTTCTGTCTTGTGAGCTTATTCATATTGACGATCACATTGCCGTCATAATCCGTAATCTTTGTGATACATGTCGGATTGCGGAATTTACCGTTATTTGCAATCGTTGCATACGCCGATGCCATCTCCACGGTACTGGCACCGTTTGTCAGACCGCCCAGAGATGCGGCAGGTACATAATCGCTGTCCACAATCTTGGAGAAATTCATTTTCTTGACGTAGCTTAAGCCCACAGCCGGAGTCAGCTCCTGAAAAATCCTCCAGGCAACAACGTTTTTGGACTTCTCTACCGCTGTGCGCAGTGGAATCTTGCCAAGATAACGGCCATCTGCATTTCTCGGTCCATCCTTAAAATACGTGTCATCCACAATGCTGTTGGCGGTGTAGCCGTGCTCCAGTGCCGGCGTATATACTGCGATCGGCTTAAAACAGCTTCCCGGCTGGCGATAACTCTGGAAACCGCGGTTGATCGTATAGCCCGTGGTAGATTTCTGCTTTCGTCCACCCACAATGGCAACGACCTTTCCGTTTTTGTTATTGATACATGTGGCCGCCCCCTGCATTGCATAGACGCCCTTTGTCTTCTCGGTAAAGCCTGCAAGCTGCTCATTGACTGCCTTCTGAAGCTTTGCCTGTATCTTTTTGTTTAGCGACGTATAAATATTGTATCCGGCTGAATGCAGCAGCTTGTAGCACTCCTCATAGGAATCCTTATATTCTGCATCATAGTTTGCTCTGTCTGCATCCGATGAAAACTCGTACCGAAACTCAAAGCCCTGTTTCTGCATCAATGCCTTCGTGGCGCAGCTCACCGCATAGGTGGTGAGATAGTTCTGATTCTTGATCTCCTTCGCCGGTTTCATCACAATATCGGAATAATAGGCGTCACTGTACTCTGCCGCTGTGATCAGCTTCTGGGACAGCATCTGGTCAAGAATACGGTTTTTACGCTTGACTGTATTGTCAAAATGTTCCAGCGGATCGTAGCTCTGAGGGCGGTTTGGAATGGAACATACAAATGCCACCTCTGCCAGATTCAGGTCAGATGCCGACTTACTGAAATATCCCCGGCTCGCTGCCTCAATACCATAATATCCATTGGCAAAAAAGACATTATTGATATAGAACTCCAGAATCTGATCTTTAGAATATTTCTTTTCCATCTCTGTGGCCACGAAAATCTCCTTGACCTTACGGGAATAAGACTTATCCGTATACGGCAGATAGTCCGTAAAGATATTACGGGCAAGCTGCTGTGTAATAGTACTGGCACCTCTGGTCGCATCCTCTCCCCTCAGTTTGTTAAGGAACAGGGTCACCCCTGCACTGACCAGTGCCTTCGGATCATATCCGGCATGCTTGTAAAAGTCGCGATCCTCTGTAACCACAAACGCATCCTTTACATACTGCGGGATCTTGTCAAAGGTAAGATAATAGGAATCATGATCTCCCTTGAGCTTTGCCAGAACCTTGCCCTTGGAATCATAAATAAAGCTTGCCTCAGAGGACTTAAAAGTATCCTCCGTGGAAGCCTGCACCATTTTTTTTGCCTCTGACTGCCATTTCAACAGGGTATTGCCATATTTAAAATAAAACAATCCCACGACTGCCAGTATTGCCAGCAGGATCAGCAAAAATAATATCTTAAAGAACAAACGAAGCTTTGGATGCTTCTTTTTGCGTTTTGCCTTGCGTCCTTTGCCTGTCTGCGCTGCCGGAACCGGTCTTCTGGCAGACGGATTCGATGCACTCTTTCCGGAGGATGTACCATAGGAAGATGTGCTTCTTCTTGCAGAGCTTCCTGACGCTCTGCCTCTTTCTGAATAATTCATACTTTTATCACGCCTTTCTAATGTGGTTATCATAGCATATTTCATTCAAAATTGCATCATTATACTGTCGTTTTCATAAATTCATAAGATTCTTGTCATATTTATTTCCTAAAAAATTAAATACTTCAAACTTTCCACACCAAATAGCGGCATGTTCGCCATAATATTTCTCCTCATTTTGATTCCCGCTGTATATTTTTCGGCAATCGGGCAAAAATCTTCATATCAATCAACAAAATGTTTCGCGGACATCCACTAAAACGGAAAGGATTTATAAATATGTATCGTATATCAAATAACACCAAAAATAACAAAAAAGTGCGCTGGGTGCTTTTGGAACAGCTCCCAACTATATTATCTCCCAAAATAATGATTTTGATCTTTCTTTATGCTATGGCTTTTACTCTGCTTTTGCTGGGATTGCGGATTCTTCACTGTGAGACGTCTCTGTCCCAAAGTGTTTCCACTGTTACATCAACTGCCGGCTCTGACACCTCCCTGATCTATCATCAGGAATCTCCGGAAAAGATCCAGAAAAATATTGCTTCGCAGGTCATTCGTCTCCATGTCATTGCCAACAGCGATACCGCACAGGACCAGGCTTTGAAGCTCAAGGTGCGCAATGCCATTATCGAGGAACTCCAAAGCAGTCTGACAGACACCGGTTCCGTACAGGATGCCAGAAACCAGATCCTCGCCCGGATTCCTTCTGTCCGGCAGAAAGCGCAGAAAACCGTTGCCATGGAAGGATATTCCTATCCGGTCAAGGTCACTTTGGGGAATCAGTATTTTCCCGTAAAGGATTATGGTGATCTGCGTTTTCCGGCCGGCAATTATGAAGCCCTGTGCGTCCGTATCGGTGCCGCCTCCGGCCATAACTGGTGGTGTGTCCTTTTTCCAAGTCTTTGCTTTGTGGACGAGACCCGCGCTGTCGTTCCGGCAGACTCCAAGGAAAAGCTGCAAAGCTCTCTTTCCAAAGAGGAATATGAGTCTCTGGAGATCCATTCCGCCGCCTGTGACTGGATCACAGAGAAGCTGAACAAGCAGACTGGACATTCCTGTGATCATCCCGTACAATAGCAGGGAGGGCGGCCGGTATCCGGTCTGCCCGGAATACCATGGGAAATGAGGATTACTATGAACGAAAATGTACTGATCTCCATTGTCGGCCGCCATCTGACAGACAATGATGAAAATACCATTGAAACAAAACAGCCCGGAAAATATGCCTTTTTTCAGGGAAAACATATTATCCGGTACGAGGAATATCTGGAGCTTGATGAAAACACGCCTCCCGTGGCAGTTTCCTGTATGCTGAAAATTGATAAAAATAATGTAATCTTAAGCAAAAAAGGAGCTGCCCCGGTAAAAATGCATTTTTCACCTGGTACAGCTCACAATACGCTTTATCAGACACCCCTTGGATCATTGCCGCTGAGCATTGACACCTCCGATCTGAAGATTACAGAGGAGGATGGGGCAATTGCTGTGGATCTGTCATACGAGCTTCACATGAACGGAATCCCTGTCAGTGAATGCAGTATGTCCATCTCTATCGTAGAAACACCTTGATCATTTCTTTTTGGTTTTGTCCACTTCCGCCTGGGCTTTTGCCTGCATGCCGGTCAGCTTGTCCTGCATCTTTGCGCGGAAGGAACGCTTCTTGGTCGGTGCCTCCAGTGTAGAACGGAGTCCATGCACCTCCAAAATATAGATACCGCTTACCTTCGCCTTGACCGATTTCTTTACCGGAATCTGCTCAAAGATCTTCTCATCACACATCAGAGACATAATCTGATTTCCAATCTTTGCCTTGACGATCGGCACCTTCTGTCCACGAAAACGCTTCGGTGTCTGGTCAATAACCAGCTGTGGAAGCCCTGATTCCTTTAGTTTCATTTTCTTTTTATCGATGACAAGAAATGATGCATTCTGTGCTGCTGCCTGAAGCTGCTTCTGTGACTCCTCCTGACGGGTCTGAAGCTTTTTGCCGTAAATGCTCAGTGCCACCAGACCTGCAACCAGTGCAATGATAACAATAATTGTAACAATCAGCCATGCCTTTACTGCAAATACCGGCATGATCATCATCCATTCATTCATATTCTTTAACCAAACCTTTCTTCAAACTGTTCATAAGAATACCACATTTTTGCCAAGTTGAAAATACCTAACTACAACTCTGCGGCATTTTTCTTTACAGTTTCTCCGATAATCTCCCGTACCTTTTCTGCCACATGCTTTTTCTCTGTCTTTTCCAGCTGGTCCATATAGATCGGCTTGCAATATTCTACGATCACATGGGTACTGTGAATCCATGGAAAGTGATTTTCAAAGGCATCATCTGTATTGTTCATCGCTACCGGCACAATAGGACGGTGGGATTTGTCTGCCAGCTTAAAGCTCGCCTGATGAAATTCCAGCAACTCATCGCCGTGGTTTCTGGTTCCCTCCGGTGCAATAAAAACAGAATGACCTGATTTTAACAGCTCAATTCCCTCCAGAATCGTCTGCAGTCCCTTTTTAATATCGTTACGATCCAGAAACAGACATTTCATATACTTCATCCAACGGGTGATCAGCGGAATGTGAGCCAGATCATCTTTGGAGACAAACGCCAACGGCATCGGCCCCGTGGTATAGCCTACCAGAATATCAAAATAGCTTCTGTGGTTGAACGCATACATTGCGGACTCCCCCTGAAGAATGTTCTCCTGTCCCTTCACTGTCACCTTCACACCGGAAATAAACAAAATATCCTTAAATGCTCTCCGGATCAATGTCTGTGCATATCTCGGCTTCATGTCCGGGTTGATCTTTCCGATCACCCAGCCCACGATCCATGCCGGTATACTAAAAATATAATAAAGTATCAGATAAATTACAACAATAACTGTTCTCATTCGATTCTCCATTTCTGCACTGTGCTTATATCGGACTATTTGGTTCCCAGATCAATATCCTCGTCGGTTTTCTGCTGTGATGTAGTATCCTCTGTGGTAGTTTCCACTCCGTCCTGTTCCGGGATGCTTCCATCCGGTGTAGATGGCGTATCGGTGGCATTGGCCGCCGGGTCGGATGCCGGTGTGGTTACCGGCTTTTTCGTCGGCTCCGGTGCCGGTTTCCTTGTCGGCTTAGCTGCCGGCTTTTTCACCGGCTTTTTCGTCGGCTTCGGTGTCGGTTTCCGGGTGACAACAGGCTTCTTTGTCGCTGTCACCGGCTTTACAGAGCTGATCTTGTGACCTGGCTTTGGTGTCGGTGCCGCCGTCATAACAGGCTCGTTCTTATCGTCGTCAGGCACGTCCCGTATCTTGCCCTCCGGCTCCCTGATCTGCTGATCTACAGTTGTAGTCTTATAATATTCCTCCAACGTCATATTCTTTTTGTAAAGATATGTCGCCAGCTTTCTTCCAACATAACGGATATGCCAAGGCTCATAAGAGTATCCTGTGATCTTCGTCTTATCCTTCGGATAACGTATGATGAAACCATACTTATGACAGTTCTTTGCCAGCCATTTTCCATCGGAAGTATCACCGAAGCTTTCCTCCAGTGCGCAGCCCACCGACTCGCTGGATACATCCAGAGTAAGCCCCGTCTGATGCTCGCTGCTGCCCGGCTTTGCCGATACAAGATCCGTTGCTGACTTGCCACGGCTCCGGACATTCCGGTCATAAATCTCCTTCTGGCGCGCATACGAACGATATCCGGACACCGCCTTCAGGATCACATCATCCCTCTCTGCCGCCGCAAAAAGCTTCTCCAGAGCATCTGCCGTCACCTGACGTACATAGCTCTTCTCATAGGTACCGTAAAAGCTGAAACGTACATTTGGTACCACCAGGTCAGCAGGAATATAATCCGCACTCATACGATACTGCCGGTTTACCAGAACCGTAACGCTGTCCTCTTTGGTATCCACCTTGATCAGCGGACTTTTTTTCTGTCTGGCTGTCTTCTTCACACCGGAGTCCTCCTCAGACTGATCTTCTCCGGTATAATATTCATATCCGGTGTCTGAGGTGTCTGTCTGCCCCTCAGAACCTGCTTTTATATTTCCCAGCTGATGCGACAATAAGCCCGCAAAAACTGTTATCAATGCAATAAATACAACTACCGCACGTTTCATTTGTATTCTCCCCCATTGTTATGTTAAAGCAAAAGTATCCTGATCTTATTGTATGATATTACGGATTACTGCACACTTTCCGCAATCTTTGTCCGTAGACGTACTTTATATATTATTCCATATCTTGTTTTTATTTTCAAGAGAATACACCATATCTTGTAAAAAAAAATACTTAATTTTTTCTTAAGGAATCTGCTCGCGTTGCGGTATACTCCATACGGTGTACTTTCTGCCCATTTGCTGTTATACTTAACATAATGACAATGCAGGGAAGCAATGGCTCTTTACGAAATCCTTCAAGCCATGTTCCCGCCACCGAAAGGAGTATCTGTTTATGAGCGATTCACTGACAATAAAAGCACCCGCAAAAATCAATCTGTCTCTGGATGTGACCGGCCGCCGGGAAAACGGCTACCATGATCTTCGGATGATCATGCAGACCATTGATCTTTATGATGAGCTGACGATCCGCAAAACCGCCGATCCGGGGATTCATTTTTCCATGAATAAGGAGCTGCCGGATCGTATCCCGCCGGAAAAGAATCTGGTCTGGAAGGCTGCAAAACTTCTGCAGGAACGCTGCCATATCACAGACGGACTTGACATTTATCTGGAAAAGAATATCCCCGCCGCTGCCGGACTGGCCGGAGGAAGCTCGGACTGTGCCGCTACGCTGCTGGGCGTCAATGAGCTTTGTGAACTGGGACTGACTCTCGGAGAGCTTTGTGATATTGGAGTTTCTCTGGGTGCTGATGTGCCATTCTGCCTTCAGAAGGGAACTATGCTTTCCGAGGGAATCGGGGAAATCCTTACCCGGCTGCCGGACCTGTCTCCTTTATGGGCACTGTTGATCAAACCGGATATTTCTGTCAGTACCGGCTATGTATATACTCATCTGAAGCTTGACAAGATCACAGACCGGCCGGATACCGAGCATCTGATCGACTGCATCCACCGCCACGACGACGCCTCTCTTGCCCGCCGGTTGTCCAATGTACTGGAAACCGTTACGATTCCGGAGTATCCCGTGCTGGCAGAGCTGAAGCAGTTTCTCGCAAACAACGGTGCGATCGGCTCTCTGATGAGTGGCAGCGGTCCTACCACATACGGACTTTATCAGGATGAAATCCTTGCCCGCATGGCATTAAAAAAAGCACAGGAAAGATATCCTGACTACGATATCATCCTGTGCCGTACCCGGCTTCCGGAGGCGTAAGCCGCCTCATAAGCTCTGCAATAAAATCATAACGGCAGTAATAATAGTTCAATGCCTGTGCATAACTGTCAAAGGCAGACTGCAGGTTCCGTTCCGATCAGCACCTTTTTCCCTTCAAATGCAAATCCATAATGCCGGATTCGGTCTGCCGGAATCCCCTGCGACAGCAACTCTGCATCGTAATTCTTCTCTGCAATCTGCTTCAAAGCAGACTGCACGGCATCTTCCATGGTTTCCTTTTTCATCCGTCCACATACCTTAAATTCAATGATGATCGCCGGATATTTTCTGATATCCTTTGGTATCATCATAATGTCGTACCTTCCAAAGCCACTTTCTCTGTTGGACCGTATTTCATAATCCTCTGCTCTCTCCGCAATCAGCCCCAGCACAAATCCATGATAAAATCTCTCTGGCTCAACGCTTTCCTTATTTCCACTTCCAACATCGAAATAACTAAACGTTGCCATCGAAATTTTATTCATATAATAATTCATTGCATCCAGATCATTCTCCACCAATGCTTTAATAAAATCTCCATATTTCGCATCGCTGCTTGTAAACCATCCGCGAAACATGTTCATAAACATACTCAGCGTCTCGATATTGGTAATGCTCAAATTATACCATGGCTCCCTTGTGATCCCCCGGTAATCCACATCCTCCACCCTTAGATAGCCACTGGCAAGCAGAAGACTCCAGATCGCATTTTCATTGTGATCCAGCTGATTATAGACAATCTGCTCGTCAAAATTCACCGTGATCTGCTTCCCCTGCAGCAGATCCTCCATCTTCTCCTTTACATCTGCCGACGCCGTCCGTATCAGTTTCCCTGCCAAACTGTTGGAGCTGGTCGATGCCCAGTATGGGTGAAGTTCTCTCTTTCGCAGATAATTCGTGATCGACCATGGATTATAGATATCGTGATGCTTTCCAAAGGTAAACCCATCATACCACTGCTTTACCTCGTCTTTTTTATCCGACATTCCAAACTCATCCAGTGACGTAAATACCTCCGTTTCTGTAAATCCAAAACAGTCTGAATACGGCTCTGAAGTCGTTGTGACAACCTCCAGATTATTCAGATCTTAAAAAATAGATTCCTTGGACACTCTTGTGATACCTGTCATAACTGCCCGCTCCAGATAGGGATTCGTCTTGAATGTGGCATTGAACAGACTCCGGATAAACGAGGTAAACTCATCCCAGTATCCCTGCACATATGCCTCCTGCATCGGCGTGTCATATTCATCCAAAAGGATGATCGTCTTCCTGCCATAATAACGTTCCATCCATGCCGACATATTTTTCAGCGCATTTTGTGCCGCAGCATCTCCCATGGTAACCGTCGTTCCATCATATATTTTCCGTTCATTATCACTCAGGATATCCTTTTGTAACAGATATCGGTTTTCTTCATACAGTCTCACGATCTCCTGCTTGATCTGCGTTTTTGCATCCTCCGGATTTCCTGCTTTCACGGAAGCGAAGCTTAAAAAGATCACCGGATACGTTCCCTGCAGATTTCGGTATTTCTCCTCCTCCCAGATGGAAAGACCTTCAAACAAATCTGCCCTGTTTGCATACTTATTCGAAAAGAAACATTCCAACATACTCATATTCAACGTCTTGCCAAAACGTCGGGGACGAGCGATCAGGGTAATGTCATCCCCCTTCTCCCACCATTCTTTGATCAAATTGGTCTTATCTACGAAAAAATAATCCTGTTCTCTTAAAGCCGAAAAGCTCTGCTTTCCAATGCTTATCACCTTTGCCATACGCTCACCTGCTTTCCCGGATGCTGCACTCTCCGCCTTTGCGTGTTGCTATTCACGACCGCCAGAACCCACAGAAAACTGCTGTGAATAGTAACACCTTTGCGTATATTATAACAATATCCTCCCCTTGACACAAGGCATTCCACAGTGTCATTTATAGGATTTTCTCCAAAAAGTCATCCCCTTTTTCATTCATATAGCCATATACACTAAGTCCCATATTTAGTACAGTATCCTCCGCCCTCTTTCTTCCCTCCTGTGTTTCCAGCAATCTGCTTTCTGCCTCCTCCACATATGCAAGCAATTCATTTTCTGCCTCGTTGATCTCCCCCCAGTCGATCTGCTGCAGAAGCCTCTGATAAAAATCCTCCTGTGCCGCATTTTCCACAAACCTCGGCTGCTTATATTTATCATTCCACGCTCCTGACAGCAGTATTCCGACTAATCGCAGGGTTCCGGCAATGCTGTTTTTTAACCCGTTATTTTCAAATTCCACACTACTCTCCATTCCGCCCTTCACAAAAACCGGCATAATCAATTTTTCCATTGTCACAGTAAGGAAATTCCCGAACCTTCCGAACCTGACACTGTCCTTTCGTTATCCCAAGCTGCCGCAGATATCCCTCCAGTTCCACTCGATCAAGGTTTCCAAAATCCTCTGTACGTATAAACAGTGTCAACTGCTCATTGGAAACCTTTGCAATACACACCACCGGTACCTTCCATCTGTTTTCTATGCTTCTTTTCAACTCGTCTAAACTGATCCGCACGCCATTACATTTTATAAATCTCTTTTTCCTGCCGGTAATATAAAGATATCCTTCATCGTCCAGCCTCCCTACATCCCCCGTGTCCAAAAGCCCGGCACTCTGTCTCCATATAGCTGCATTTCCCGACAGATCTGCCCTTTCCATCACATACCCCAGACACACATTCGCTCCACGGTAGTAAATATCGCCGGCTCCTGTATGATCTCCGTTTTTTATCTGAAAGGCCCCACCCGGAACAGCTCTTCCCACACTATCCAGCTTATCCGGATGCTGATCCAAAAAGAATGTACTCATCCTTGCTGTCGCCTCCGTCTGCCCATACATCACTGCCAGATGTGTCGTAATACCCTGATGCCTCCTATCATAGATCCACTCCAGCAGCTTCTGTTTCATATCCCGGCTCATGGCTCCTCCTGCCTGCGTCAAAAGTCTCAGTTTCTTCCATGGTCTGGATAATATCCTTAACCAGTCTAAGATTTCATAAGTATAAGGAACACCGCAGAAGGACGTCACACCACAGGCCTCCAAAAAGTCCCAGTATCCCCTCTGAAACATACTTCCTGCGGGAAGCAGAAGACTCCCGCCTGCCAGCAGATGGCTGTTTACCACCGACAGTCCATACACATAGGATACCGGGAGCAGCACGCCTGCGCTGTCATTTTCATCAATTTCCAGCGATTTAATAATTGCCTGCGCATCCCTCACTTTCTTTCGATTCATAAATATCTCATCCGGCATAAATTGTCTGATCAACGCCCCGATATCTGAAACCTTCTTATCTCCCACCAACAGCACTGTATTTCTCTTCATCATATGATAACAGTACAGAGCGATGGTCTCCAATGAATTGTCACTGACCAACAGGATCAGTTTTTTCTGCGAAGTCGTCTCCGGGTATATCCTGTTTATATGCTCTGCTTCTCTGCGTATCACAGTTTTATCAATTACTGATCCTGTCATTTAAGCACTCCAATATGTATTATAACGGCACCACCCTGCATTTCACACAATCACGATACTTCGACACCATTTTTGCCGGAACATGCAGTGTCACCTTCTTCGCCGACAAATCCACCTGACGAAGCGACTTTTGGTGAATCTTGTCATTATAAATGTAAATGTCAACTTTTTGATTTTTCCTTAACGCATTCTGCTCCAGTCCGACTTCCAAATAAAACTCTCCGCTTGTACGCATATCCTTTCCCCAGATAATTCTTTCCTTTGAAGTTATTTTAATTTTTTTCAGATTTTTATTTCTATCAAAGCATCCTGTCGGAATTATTTTAATTCCTTTTCCTAAAACAATTTCTTCTGCCTGACTACCAGCCATAGCATAATTCTCCAATTTCTTTACATTTTCTAATGTAATCTTCTTGGCTCTGCTGGATTGAAATGCATTCTCCAATATTTTATTTACCTTTTGTCCCCGAACAGCAATTTTTCTCGCATTATCCCCCGCATTCACGAAACATTTTTTGTAAACTATCCCACCATTTTTATCCTTATGTTCTATCCACCAATTCAGAGTTTTCAAGCCATCCGCATTACGCATATTGGAGAATTTATCAAATGTAATATTCTTTAAGTTATTACATCCTTGAAAAGTCTTACTCCCTATCCATTCTACATCTTTGGGTATTCTAACAAAACCTAACGCCTTACAATCCTTAAAATCCCCCTCGGATAGTGTTCGTATACCCATAGGCAGTTCGTAATACTCCAGACTGGTACATCCACTGACAGATGCTACATGGGCTTCCTGGCTCTGCGACAAAACAAGATTAGAATAACTGCTGTACATCGATTCCACACGTAAACTTTTAATTTCATAATGTCCTGCGAAACTTTTGCAATCCACAACAGGAATATCATCTATTTCTTTAGGGACCACAATATCTGTATATTTTGCATTCCCCTTCTCATCAAACTCCTGTTCAAATGCCACAAGCTGATATACCGGATCATCATATTCAAACCCCAGTTTCTCCGGGTAATCCCAGATTTCCACTGCTGTCGTTTTATTATAACACAACCCCTCTTTTTTTAAGGCAATCCATTTATTATTATCATCTGGAGACAAGGTGCTAAAAGGGTTCTTTTCTTTCATTGCTGCACCGGCTCTCTTTGTATCGGAAATAATCTCAGTTTTTTCTTTACAACCAATACCGTCATATATTATGAGTCCTCCACCAATGAACAGAATTGCAATCAAAAAATATTCTATTTTTTTCAAACTATCCCCCCTAACAGATATAATAATCATATAGATAGTAATCATTTTCATTGTCAAAAACTGCTTTGCTATAATCGTCGTCAGCAATATATGCCCCTTGAGAAATTAAATGAATATAATTTCCAGAACATACCTCTTTTACGATATTATCATGGGTTCCTTTTCCCCAGCACCCCGACACAATATTATCAACATCGTAATGAACATCTTTTTTTACCTGTAAAACTCTGGTAACAGCTCCTGTAACCTGGGCAGTTGCGATACTTGTGCCATCAACTGCCATATAGCCGCCTAACATACTATAAGTCCATGTCTTTTCTCCTAGTGCCATCACATCAATCCGATTCTTTCCAGAGGTAAAAGTCGAAACGTGATTATGTTCATCACTAGATCCGACTGCTACAACCTCGTTATAGGCAGCCGGATAAGCAAACGTTGTTACGGCATGAGCTGTATTACCACCAAGCTGGAGAAAACCCAGCTTACATCCATCGCATTATCCGTATTTGTTACGAATCTGTTTAAGATGCAGAGACGAATACTTTTTTCCTTTTTACATCTGTACCGGATTTAGGACAGATATAGGATTGTAAATCTGTGTCTTTCTGTTTAATCAGCAGACATTATGTATTATAACGACACCACCCTGCATTTCACACAATCACGATACTTCGACACCATTTTTGCCGGAACATGCAGTGTCACCTTCTTCGCCGACAAATTCGCCCGGTAAAGCGACTTTTGGTGAAGCTTGTCATTGTAAATATAGATGTCAATTTTTTGATTTTTCTTTAACGCTTCCTGTTCCAAACCGACAACGGTATAGTAACTATCCTCTGTATCAACACTTTTCCCCCAGATTATTTTTTCTTTTGAGGTGATTCTGATCTCCTTTAGTTTTTTATCACCGCTAAAGCAACCCTCCGGAATCGTACGGATTCCTTTTCCCAAAACAATCTTCTCCGCCTTATTGTACGCCAGTGCCGAATAACTCAGTGTCTTTATATTTTCCAGTCGGATTGTTTTCGCTCTGCTGTTTCGGAAAGCACTGTCCAGAACCTTTTCCACCTTATCCCCCCGTAAAGTGATCGTTCCTCCTTTTCTTCCTGCATCGACCAGACATTTTTGATAAATTGTCATACCATTTTTTTGTGTATTTTCTTTCCACCATGATGTTTTACGCAATCCGTCTACATTATTCAAATTGGAAAACTTGTCAAACGTAAAGGTGTTTAAATTTTTGCACCCGCGAAACGCATCCTCCATAATAGCAGTCACATTCTTTGGAATATTTAAAGACTTGATCGTAGTGCAATCTGCCAGATCATCGTTGCTGAGCCACTGCACATCCCTTGGCAGCTCGTAATGTTCCAGACCTGTACAGCCCTTTATTGATTTGGGGTCACCGCTGGGCATTGCCGACCAGATAATGTCATTCCTGCAGCTGTATCTTGCTCTTATCCGAAGGCTTTTTAACTCGTAATGCCCTTCAAAACAATAACGATTCACCACCGGGATGCCATTCAATTTTTCGGGAACTGTAACATCTGTATATTTTGCATTTCCTTCCGAATCAAATTCCTGTTTAAAGGCAATAAGCTGATACACGTCATCCAAATATTTAAAGCCGTATTTCTCCGGATGATCCCAGATATCCACGGCAATTGTTTTATCATAGCAAAGACCGTCTTTTTCCACATCAACCCATCTTTGCTCATCTGGTGACAGTGTCCAGAATGGTCCCGGATTTTTCTTTGCCGCACCAACTTTCTTAGCATCCGTCTCAACCGTCGTATTGTCTGCTCCCGTATAACCTCTGTCCATAATCACAAACACTGTAATGATTGCCAAAATTGCTGTCAGAAATATTGTTTTACCATGTCTTCTCATAGTGTTACCTCCCTAACATACAAAATAACTATACTGTAAAAAGTCGTCTTCATTTCCGAATATATACTTTGAAGGTTCTCGATGATTCCTATTTACACGATACACGTCTGTACTGATTGCCTCCAATCCATCATTTACACAACCATTACTCTCTCCATAAGCTTTAAGATTATTTAGTTTCATATCATACGACACCCCATAAATAGATCTCGCAGAAAAAGCCTGATCACTTCCATACATACTTAAGAGGTTACCTACGCTTGTACGAGTCACCATATAACGCTGATTGTAAAATGATACATTATCCTCATAATTAGTTGTTGCCAAATCAAAAAACTTCAAATCCCTTGTTTCAATTACAAAATGTATTTTTTTCCAATTAAAGGTTTCCCACATATCCTTGCTAAACAAATCCGAACTTACCAATGTATCATCCTTGGGAACCATCGTTCGATGAGCAAAGCTATCTCCTAATAAATGAGATGCTAATCCTATAACACGTGCTCCTTTTTCAGCATTACTTGTGCTAATTCCTGTTATATTTAAATAGTCCACTAATATTTGTCTTAATTTGTTCACATCATCCGTTCCAAAATGACCATCCTTCTTACATTACAATCCTCGCAATTCATAACCATTTTCTTTTCTTCTACCCTTAAGCATTCCGGTAATTCCACTTCTCCCCAAAGCATAAAACATCCTGTTAGTTCAGTAATATCCACTGCTGTTTGTGCTAATACTTCATTAATTTCCTTTTTTAATTCTTTCATCGGTACCTCCTTTGGAATGGTCTGATGTCCTTTCACATCATCTCATTATTTACTATGATCTCTGATTAAAAAACTTCACTATACTTAATATAATATTTTATAAATTTTTTCAAGTCTTTTAACAGTATTTGGCGTGAACGGTGTGTATAACGGCGTGAATATTCAAAATGTAGATTGACGAATAAAAAAACCAGTGCTACTCTGTATAATATAGATTACAACATGCTGTTCAGAAATGAGGATTATTATGCAGAGAATACTGATTGTTGAGGATGATATGGTTCAAATACACGCTCTTTCACAAGGCATCCACACCTCTTATCCCTCCTGGATCATTGATTGTGCCCAAAATTACCAGACTGCTTTAGATATGATCGGGCAATCTCTTTCTTCCAACAATTTCTATTCCCTATTTCTTCTTGATGTTATGCTGTCTCCGGAAGACTCCTGCAAGGAGGGCTTTCAGCTTGCCGAAGAGATACGCCGTCATTCCGATTATTACACAACGCCTTTACTTTTTCTTACATCTGTTCCTGATCACAATTATTTTGCATTATCTCATTTTCACTGCTATAATTATATCGAAAAGCCTTATACGATCAAGGATATTTTACGGCAGCTTCAACAAATGCTGATAACCGGTTATCTAAACGCATTCACCCTTTCGATAAAAGACTGTTCGCAGATTCTATATCACGTGTGTCTGTCAGACGTTTTGTATATCCAGGCATCAAATCATCATGTCATTGTGCATATGAAAGACGCCTGCATTACATCGAGATCCTATTCCATGGATGAATTAACTGACATGACAGCCGGTACATTGCTACGATGCCACCGAAGATTTTTAATAAATCCTTTTTACGTACAATCCTATGATCGAACAACACGATATGCAATTCTTGACACAGAACATATTCCCGTAGGAAAGGTTTATAAGGATGCTTTTGAAAATAAACTGCAGCACTACATTAATGGAGAACTATCATGAACATTGTTGAATCTGTTATTAATATTACTATTGAATTTTTATGTATCTTTTTTGTTTCCAGAGCATTTACCGAAACAAAAGAGCATCTGCTGAAAACGGACATCGCCTTTGTTGTTTCTTCGATTCTCGCAGGATGTATTATTCCTGAAAAATACAATATTTTATTATTAATCACAGGACAGGTTATTTTCTTTACTTACATATTATACCGATACTCTGACACAATGCTGAATCGTTTTTTTCTTTTTATTTTGTCCTTTGGAACCACACTTTTATGCCAATTGATTGTTATGTGTCTTTTTATGCTTTTTTCTTTAAGCCGATTTCCCGGTTATGAATATATTATGCTGAATTTCTGCACTTTTATCCTGATTTTCTTAATCTGTCGTATTTTTCCTGTGCATAATATATATAATCTCTTAATCAATTCTTCTTTACCACTGCGCTGCATTTACACAGATACTTATGTTATTTTACTTTCTTTTCTTTTAATGGGAAAATTAAATCTTCAAAATCTCTACTCTAAGTATATCTTTGTATTTGTGTCAATTACATTACTCGCCGCAGCGAATATCTGTATTATCTATTATGATCAAAAAATGTTTTATCAACAGCGAGAGTTATTGTCCTATATGCAAAAACTGCCAATTTACGAAACACTCGTGGATGATATTCGCACCAGCCAGCATGAATATTCAAACCACCTGCAAACACTGCGTGCGCTCCCTCTGTCTTGTCCGGATTACAATTCCCTTTGTCATGCTCTGGAGCAATACACACTGCAATATTCCTCCCACTTAAATAACTATCCTTTAATACAAATAAATATGCCCTTATTAGCAGCTGCGTTATACAGTCTCTTTTCCTCGGCTGAACAAAAAGGCATATCCATTTTATTTAATATATATTCCACTGTCCTGAAAAGCACCCTTCCCGAATACCTGCTTACTGATTACGTTTGTATTCTCGTAAACAATGCAATCGATGCATGTCAGAAAAACGATTCCATATTTATTTATCTCTCTTCTTCCAATGGAAAAACTCGATTTGAAATCCGCAATCCTTCCACCATTTATTATTCCCCTAATAAAATATCTCAATTTTTCCAGAGCGGATACAGCACAAAAAACTCTGACGTCTCTCCTCGCAAGCATGGCTACGGACTATATTATTTATTAAAAAACATCACAAAAGCCAAGGGAGATATCGGTGCTTCATGCATAAAATACAACAATCAATATCAAATGATATTCTTTATTGAGGTGTAGCCTGAAGCTGTTTTTTCTGAAACGCCGCACCATAAGCACCACCATCGCTTCTAACGTCTGATAAAATACCGCACTGATGATCAGCTTTCTGTAATAGACCGGTATATATGCTGTGATCATTATAATACTACAAATGACTGTAATCGCCTTGGCTTTAAACTGTAATCTTTTTTCACGATTGTAAACAGGTCGTTGTACCGATTGTATTGGTGCTCCCCGCCAAATCACCACGATTGCAAAAACACAGATCAGATTCTGTATATCACAATTATATGAAATGACATTTGCCAGACCGATCATTGCATGAAATGAAAACAATGACATCAAAAAACATCCCCCTACCGTATTACAATGCACCCCTCCAACATAAGAACGAAAAAGCGCAATAGTACAAAACAAGACACCCAGCTCTAACAATCTTTTTTCATAAAAAAAGCATATCACTAACAATATCATCTTTTGTGTTTCATTAAGAAATACATGTAGTGTATATTTTACCTTCGCCTCCATGTTTTCATCACAATATTGCTTTGTGGAAAACAAGATTATGAGTTTTTCAGTTATTATCTCGTTTAATTTATTCCAATAATCACATTTTTCCCAACTTAATTTCATCATTTCTTCCTGTTATGTTACATTTCTATCGGTCAGCTTAGTTCAATTCGCCAATATACCATTATTTTCTAATATGATATTAAATTCCCGTTATCCTTTGCACATCCTCTCGACGATCAACGATCAGCCCGCCTGTCTCTTTTGCCTTTGTAACATTAGCTCTATCCCATGTCCTTTAAAAATTTATGTATATTTCCTATCCACACCATACTGAAATACAAGCATATAGAAAGTACTAACATAGACACTATTTCATTGATGTTTCTATTAAAAACTCCATCCAGCGTAATAACCACTAAAATCAACTGTAGGACACTATATAAAATAATTTCTGCTTTTCCCTAATCGGTGATAAAAAATTAATGCGATCTTTCCCTTTCAGACATACAATCCCTACGGCTCCTGCTCCCCCACTTAAGCACATAACCGCATACCAAGTTATTAATTTAATTATTCTTTTCACTTGATCACCTCTTTATATACCACAAGACGGGACACCGCATATGATCCGCAGTGTCCCGTCCTTATGAAGCTCTGTCCTAAGACATTTGTTTTAATGGACTATTAAGTTGAATTATATTGTTAAAACTCAAGATAAATCAACTAAGATACTTAGAATAGTCCTCTGCCGTTGTTACACCATTTTTCCAGTCATCCATCTTCTGGCGGGTTGCCTCCATCGTATCCTGACAGATCTGTGGAAGATCCTCTCCCCACGCCTTGGTTGCCTGCTTATAACCCTTCTCGATGGCTGCCATCATGGTATCTGCCTTGTCCGTATCTCCACCGGCAAGAGCGATCGCCATGCTGACCAGACGATCCGATGTCTGATTGACACCCCAGTAACCATCCTCTGCAACAGATGCCTTCGCATCGTCGATGGTCTGCTGATCCACCTTGCCTGCAATCTCACGAAATGTAGCTGCCAGATTAGTACCTGTCGCCAGATCAAACTTCTCTGCCTGCTTGCCCAAAAGCTTCTGTACCAGACTGTTCATGCTGTCCAGACGGCTCTGCTGGTCTGCCTTAAGCTTTGCGATCACATTGTCCTTATTATAAATCTGATTGGCGCTGTCCTTCTTTGTCTCATTGCTTTTCTCGTATACAACTCCGTCGTCCTTGACCTGATCCTTGGTTGTCTCTGTCGCCTTTGATGCCTTCTCTGTCTCTGCGGTCTTTACTGCTGTATATCCGTTTACTCCGTTAATTGATGATATACTCATGTTCCCGAACCTCCTTTTTCCTGTTGCGAACATATCTGCTTAAAACATATGGTTTTCTATTAAAAATATCGACTGTTTCTGTCCTGTTCTTTATAGGCAAACGAACTTTTATGCACATTTTGAGCAATTTCGCATAAAATAATCCGAATACCCTGAAAGAAGTCTGTGAGAAGGGAGGCCATCGCATGTCGATCCGTCGAAGTATCGCCCGGAAAACACAATATAATTTCCGGCTAAACCGCAAGGTCATCCATCTGAAGCACTGCTGGGAAGATGTAAACTCTATGCTGGATACCTTCTGCGGTCATAAGCATAAGCCGGCACCTCCGCCGAAGCCTCCAAAGCCTCAGCCAAAGCCATGCCCGCCACCCTGTTTTCCATGCTGTCCGTTTTGTATGCCACAAAATCCGGGACCAGCACCAGGGCCACCACACTGTCCCCGCCCGAAACCGCCGGAACCTCCAAGACCTCAACCCGGTCCGCCGCACTGTTCTCCTCCGAAGCCACCGAAGCATCCAAGACCTCAGCCCTGGCCATCGCACTGTACTCCACCAAAACCGCCGGAACCTCCGAGACCTCAACCCGGTCCGCCGCACTGTCCTCCTCCGAAGCCGCCGGAGCCTCCGAGACCTCAGCCTGGGCCGCCTCCTTGTCGCCGTCGACCCATGCGCGGGCCATTTTTCCCACCGTTCCGCTTTTAACATACAGCACCCGGTACCATATTTTATCGGGTACATCCGATGAAAATTCAGGCTGTTTTCCGGAGCCGGAAATCGGCTCCGACTTTTTTCATACAGATCAGACAGGTTGGCAGAATATAAATGCAGGCGGAAATCCATGCTGTCTGGTCACCAAAGCAGATTGCCGTATAACCATAAACGGGTACAAAGATCAGGCTGACCACGATCCTTGCCACCATCTCTGTGACACCGGAAAACACAGCCCTGCCGGAATAACCAAGTCCCTGCGTGGTCATACGGCATGTGTTTAAAATGCCAAGACTCCAGAAGAAAAATCCCTGACAGAACATATATTTTGCCGCCGCATCCAGCACTTCCACTTCTTTCCCGCTGATAAAGATCTGACAGAGGATACGTCCGAAGAATATCAACATAATACCGGCACAAAGACCATAACCCACAGCGACTGCCATTCCCTGAAAAAGTCCCTTGACGATACGTTTCTTTTTGCCTGCTCCCAGATTCTGGCTGCAAAAAACGGACACACCGGTTGCAATGGCATCAAATGGACACATAAAAAACTGCTTCAGACGCAGTGCCGCCGTAAAAGCAGAAACATAGACGACACTGTCCAGACTGTTATTGGCGTACTGCATAACCATACTTCCGATGGCAGTGATGGAATACTGAAGTCCCATCGGCACTCCCATCGTCGTCATAATCCGTACTCCCCGGCTGTGAAGCCGGCAATCGGAACGGGAAAGCCGTAAAAGCGGCACCTTCGTCCAGATATAAATACAGCACAGAATTCCACTGATCGCCTGTGCCGTGATCGTGGCTGCTGCCGCTCCGGCACATCCCCAGTGAAATACCAGAATACATACCAGATCCAATACGATATTCAGTACCGTGGAAATCGCCAGAAAAACAAACGGCGTCCTGCTGTCACCTACCGACCGGAGAATACTGGACATCAGATTATATAACAGGGTGAATGGAATTCCCAAAAAGAGAATGAGCAGGTAATGATATGCCCCCGGATATATCTTATCCGGAGTTGACAGCATATGCAGGATCTGCGGACAGAAAAGTGCACAGACCGCCGTCAATACAACCGCAAAAACCCCTGTTAAAAACATCGCATGAAAAATGTGGTTTCGCATTTCCGGCAGATTCCCTGCCCCGAAACTTTTTGCAATGGGTACGCCAAAGCCACAGGCAATCCCAATACAAAATCCAAGTACCAGAAACTGGACACTGCTTGATGCACCTACACTCGCCAGAGCATTGGCCCCCAGTGCTCTCCCGACAATTGCCGCATCAATAATATTATATGTCTGCTGCAGTATATTTCCCACCAGAAGGGGTACTGCAAATCCCATTATCAAAGGCAGCGGTCTGCCTTCTGTCATTTTCTTTGCCATAACTTCCTCACCTTTCATTCCGGCAATGTTTACAAGCAAACAAAAGCTGACAGAAATTTCATCTCTGAAATCTCTGCCAGCATATTTTCACGACATATCATGTCATTGGACATAATATATCATTTTTATTTAAGGTTAAATTACTTAAGTGTAACCTTAGCACCCTCAGCCTCGAGCTTCTCTTTGATCTCGTTAGCCTCGTCCTTAGAAGCACCCTCTTTAAGAACCTTAGGAGCGCCATCTACAACTTCCTTAGCTTCCTTAAGTCCAAGACCTGTTACCTCACGAACAACCTTGATAACCTTAACCTTGTTTGCACCAACTTCTGTAAGCTCAACATCGAACTCGTCCTTCTCTGCTGCGCCTGCTGCATCTCCGCCTGCTGCTGCTACAACAACGCCTGCTGCTGCAGATACACCAAACTCTTCCTCACATGCCTTAACTAAATCGTTCAGCTCTAACACTGTCATGCCCTTAATAGCATCAATAAATTCCTGTGTAGTCATTTCTATAACCTCCGTATTATTTTCTTTTCGTTTTTGTTTTCTTAATAATAATTATGCCTCTGCTGCACCCTCGCCCTGCTCTGCGATCTGATTAAGCACACGAGCAAGATTGGTAATAGGTGACTGCAAAGAACCAAGCAGCTTGGAAATAAGCTCGTCTCTTGATGGAATGCTTGCCAGTGACTTAACACCGTCAACATCATAGAATGTTCCCTCAACGACAGCTCCCTTGAATTCCAAAGCCTCAGCCTCTTTCGCAACGTTATTCAGAACGCGGATAGGTGCTGTTGCATCTTCCTTAGAAATTGCGATGGCAGATGGTCCATCTAAAAGATCATCTAACTGTGCGAAATCAGTACCCTCGAATGCACGCTTCATGAATGTATTCTTGTATACCTTGTACTCGCATCCTGCCTCTCTCAATCCCTTACGAAGTTTTGTGTCCTGTTCTACAGTCAGTCCACGATAATCAACAAGTACTACAGTAGCAGCACCGTCAATCTTCGCCTTGATTTCATCAACGATTGGCTGTTTTAATTCAACCTTTGCCATAAGATATCTCCTTTCCTGGGCAGTCCCATATTTTTTCCTGCCTGGGAAGTCTTACTTCAAAATAAAAAACCTCCCTGCGTAAACACAGAGAGGTGAAATCATCAAAATAATTACATCCTTCCTCGGTAGGCGGTCTCCTTACGCCGAACTATCGGCACCTACTGTCTACGGCAGTATAGCTTGCTTGATTTACAAACCAAAAAATATTTTAGCATATTGTAAAATATAAGTCAATACCATTTTTAATATTTCCACAAATTCTTGATCTGCGGTACCACCCGCGACAGCCTCCATGCTTTTTCGCTGTTCTTACGGCTGTTTGGATCATTGATGATCACCTGCTGGTCATCTTTCATTCCCGACAGAACCAGAAAATGTCCTGCTGTGGTAAAATCTCCCGGCCGCATGGCACAAATGATCACATGCCCCTCCTGAAGGGTCCGCCGGATCACATCCTCATCGCAGGACATTTCTGTCCCGCTAAGTCCCAGCAGTGCCGCCCCGTCTGTCATCAAAGACCATGCCGATCCCTGTCCTTTTACATAAAATCCATTCTTTTGCGCCAGTTTTGCCACTTTCCATGGGTTCCATTTGTCATTCTGAAAGGTATGACATGCCACCATCGCAAGACAGGTGGGACCACACCCCGTCAATGCCATAAAATCATTGCCGTATTTCCGGTATCCCCATCTCTCATCCCACTGCAGAAACAAGGGCACACCACTTTCCTGATTGCCCGTCAGATCAGAGGAAGTCAACCGAATCTTCTGTGCTTTTCCTGCCTGTTTGGGATAATCTTTCACAAACTGTCTCGTCTCCGGATTCTTTTTGGCCAGTTCGATCAACTGCTCCGGGTATTGTTCTTCTTTATCTTTCCAGAAATCATCCTGTCCCAGAGACGACAGGCTCTGACGAAACTGATCTACGCTCCGGGACATATTCCCCATATAAAAATTTGTCGTCAAAAAACGTACCCCCACCAGAACCAGAATGATTCCCAGGAGCCATTTTCTTTTTCTTCTCCTGTGCAGCCTTTTCATTTTATTCATCTCCTATTTTTGCTTGAGTTACTTATAAGTTTAATGGGAGATGTCTGGGAATGCTTTTGATTTTTCTAAACGATTTCTAATATTTCTCTGAACTTTGAGCCGGAACCCCGGTCTTATTTTACATTACGAAAGGGATGTGATAAGATGAATGCATTATCAACGAAAGGATCAAACAAGCATGAACGAACCAGATAACATTTCCGGAGAGAAGCTTTCCTCTGTGGAAACCGACAATAAAAACAAAAAAGAGAAACGTTTTTCTCTTGCGGATACACTTCAATTTATTTTTCTGCTGGCTGTGATCGCTCTGATCATATTTATCCGGCAGATGCCTCTTTTTACCGTGGACGGTCGCAGCATGGACCATACATATGCAGACGGTGATCTGCTGGTGGGGAATCAAAAAGCAGACATTAAGCAGGGAGATATTCTGATCATATACAGTGATGTTCTCTCTGAGCGTATCGTCAAGCGCTGCATCGGACTGCCCGGAGACGAAATAAAGATCCTGGATAACCAGGTCTATGTCAACGGAAAAAAATTGAAGGAAGATTACATCGCAGAACCCATGAATACGGAGGATATGACTATCACCCTCTCGGATGACGAGTATTTCGTGATGGGCGACAACCGAAATCATTCCACAGACAGCCGTGATATCGGACCGATTCCGAAGGAAAAGATTCAGGCAAAGGTAATGCACAATCTCACAAAAGAGTATCATATTACAACCGTTCATCTGAAATGGTTCAAACGAATTGTCATTATTGCTGCCGCCTTCTACATTATCTTTACGATTCTCGGAAGCTTTCTTTTTCCTTTGTTCCATCGCAGTGAGGAAGGCGAGGAGGACACCAACCAGTCTGAAACTCCGGATCAAACGAAATAAAAAAGGGCAAAACCAGCGTTTTGCCCTTGCTCACTCTACGCTACGAGCATTTTCCTATACACTAAAGAAGAAAAACCGGTACAGACAACAGATGTTTGGTGATACATCTGCCGTCTGTACCGGTTTTATTATTTGCTGTATTTTACGATGGTGTGATTTCTCAGAACCACATCAAAAATCATTCGGATTATTTCTTTACCGTAATGGCTTCCATTCCACCCATATATGGTCTCAGAGCTTCCGGAATTCTTACACTGCCGTCCTCCTGCAGATTATTCTCCAGGAACGCGATCAGCATACGAGGCGGTGCAACTACAGTATTGTTGAGTGTATGTGCAAAATATTTATTTCCATCCTCGCCCTTCACGCGGATCTTTAAGCGGCGCGCCTGTGCATCTCCGAGATTGGAACAGCTTCCGACCTCAAAGTATTTCTTCTGACGTGGAGACCATGCCTCAACATCAATAGATTTCACCTTCAAATCTGCCAGATCACCGGAACAGCACTCCAGTGTACGAACCGGAATATCCAGTGTACGGAACAGATCCACGGTATTCTGCCACAGCTTGTCAAACCACGCCTTGCTCTCCTCCGGCTTGCAGACAACGATCATTTCCTGCTTTTCGAACTGGTGGATACGGTAAACACCTCGCTCCTCAATACCATGAGCTCCCTTTTCCTTACGGAAGCATGGAGAGTAGCTTGTAAGGGTACGCGGAAGTGACTTCTCCTCAAGGATCGTATCAATAAATTTACCGATCATAGAATGCTCACTGGTACCGATCAGATACAGATCCTCGCCTTCAATCTTGTACATCATGGCATCCATCTCGGCAAAGCTCATAACGCCTGTTACTACATTGCTTCGAATCATAAACGGAGGTACACAGTAGGTAAATCCACGGTCGATCATGAAATCTCTCGCATAAGAAATCACTGCAGAATGAAGTCTGGCAATGTCCCCCATCAGATAATAGAAACCATTTCCGGCTACCTTGCCGGCAGCATCCAGATCGATTCCATCAAATCGCTCCATGATCTCTGTATGATACGGTACTTCAAAATCAGGCACTACCGGATCACCAAACTTTTCAATCTCGACATTTTCACTGTCATCCTTACCGATCGGCACGCTTGGATCGATAATGTTCGGAATGACCATCATGATCTTCTGGATCTTTTCCGCAAGCTCCGGTTCCTTTGCCTGCAGCTCCTCCAGACGAGGGGCGATCTCGGCTACCTCTGCCTTTCTCTGCTCTGCCTCATCCTTTTTACCCTGCGCCATCAGACCACCGATCTCTTTGGAAATCTTTTTGCGGCGGGCACGAAGCTCATCAGCCTCCTGCTGTGTCTTTCTTGCCTCTGCGTCCAGTGCGATCACCTCATCCACCAACGGAAGCTTCTCGTCCTGAAACTTATTTTTGATGTTCTGTTTTACGATGTCAGGATTTTCTCTGACAAATTTCAAGTCTAACATGTCTTTTCTCCTTTATGATTTATTCGCTCAAAAAGCATTTTTCAAATACAACGTTTTTCATAGCTCCATAATATATGACGCCCTCAAACACATCGCATCCAATCTTTTTTGCATACTCCTCCTGAAGCCGGGTGTGGATTCCTCCACAGGTAACGGTCAGTCCCATCTCCTTTGCCATCTCCACCGTCTTGCGGAAGATCACGGTATCCTTTTCATTGATCATATGCTCGCTGAAATATTCCCCGTGGAACTTAATGCCCGTCACCGGCAGACGACGCATGGAATTAACCGCCGTGTGATCTGCACCAAAACGGCTGATCACCACCTGATATCCCAGATTGGTCAGATTGCGTATTGCCACCTCAAATGCCGTCGTGGCATCTGCAAAGAAACGCTCCGGAATCTCAAAAATGAAATCCACCGGTTCAAGCTTATTTTGCTCCACAACAATGTTGTGTATACGCTCCACGGCATGTCTGGTGGACAACTGGCTTGCTGTCATTTCCAGCGAAACCGGAATAACTTGATTGCCCTTCGCCTTCCAGGCACCAATGTTATCAGCCACCTCCTGCAGCAGATAGAAGCTGAATTCCTCCAACTGAGCCCCCCGCTCCATCAGATGCATGATCTGTGTATACTCAAAATACTGGCCATCCTTCATCAAAATTCTCGGAATCGCTTTACATCCGATCACATGATCCTTATCACCCCTGATCCTTGGCAGATAACTGATCTCCACGCTATGCTCGTCCATGGCACGGCGGATCTCACCTACCATTTCATCCTCTCTGGAAAGCTGCTCCTCCATATCCTCTGTGTAGATCGCATAATGATTGCCCCGAAGTCCTTTAATACTTCTCCGGGCGAGATCAGCCTTTTCCAGCATCTCCAGAAGCTCCTGATCCTCCTGCTGGATCAGGTATACACCTACAGTAGAACCAAAGTCAATATTGTCCTCCTCCGCCTCAACCACCTGCTGATGACGTACCACAGCAGACATGGCATTAACCAGCTCCTTATGTGTACCATACTGGAACAATACGACAAAATAGTCCCCGTCTACTCTCGCACACATTCCGTCCTTTGTCAAATGATTTAACAACACATCAGAAAATGCTTTGAGTATACGGTTGCTTACATAAAAGCCATAATGATGGCTGAAACTCTGGAATTCATTGATATCCGCACAGATCAGCGCATAATGGGAATCTTCCCTGCGGGATGCCAGAATCTTCTCCGCCTTTCTTAAAAAGGAAGCATACGGAAGAAGTCCCGTAATGGTATCCTCTGTCTTGGCCCTTGCCGAAGCCGCGATCTTTTTCAGCTTACCCGCGAGCTGGGTAAGCTCCAGCTCGGAATTTTTGACCTGTTCGGCTTTCACTGCATTCTGCTCATTATCCAAAAGAAGCCGGGTCAGACCATAAACAACGCTTCCCTGTCCATCCTTCTTTTTCTCCGTGCTGGTACTGATCTGCACTCTTTGATATGCTCCGTTGCCATTGATCACACGGAAAATGTCCTGATGCATACCGGCATCGGCATCCCAGGAATTCCGCATCTGTATAAACTTGTCTACGTCGTCCGGATGGATGATCGCACGAATGTTTTCATCAGTAAACTGTCCTTCCAGAATCGTCTCCGGCGAGTAAGTCCCTCCCAGATCTCCGTCCCGGTGAAGAACATGCGCATCCATATCATAGGTCCAGATTGTTTCCCTCAACATCTTTGTAATAACATTGGAACGATGATTATTATCTGCCAGTTCTGCCTCTGCCTGCTTTCTGGCGGTAATGTCCACGATCACGCACAAATATACCGGCTGACCATTGTCATCATCAATCCGGGTACCGTTGATATACGACCAGCGGATTTCTCCGCTTTTGGCCATGATGCGATACTCCATGGCAAGGGGACCTCTGTTTTCAATAGCCTGTCGTATCACCATGCTCACCATATCCATATCCTCCGGATACACCAGCTCCGACGTATCATTGTGAAACTGCATACTATACTCCGACCGGCTGTAACCCGCCAAACGGAAAAATCCGTCATTGGCATACATGATCTTGAAATCATTTAACCGAACCTTGATCACGCCGCCCGGAATACTGTTGGCGATCAGATCCAGCTCCCGTTTCGCATTATAAACGTCCTGTAAATGACGTTTCGAACCGGATATATCCAGACACGAGCAGTAATAGATCATACTCCCAGGTTTTGCCTCTCTCTTGGCCCGGAATGAGATCCATATAATGGAATCATCCTTGCGTTTGGCCCGGAACTCCAGATGAATACTTCCCCCCATGCTGACCTGACGCGCCATCAATGCCTTCATTCTCTGCTTTTCCTCCGAAAGAGCCGGTCCCATGACTCTGTTTTCGAAACATTCCTGAAACTCCTCCGGGGTATACTGAAACATTTTGTAAAATCCGTCGTTGGCATACATAATCTCCGGCTCAGCCTGCATTTTGGCGATCATCATACCGCACTCAGACATTCCTGCCAGACGCGCAAACTGCTCCCTATGCATTTCAAAGCCACTGTCTGTCGTACTTTCTGTATTGTTTTTCATACCACACACCCCCTTCGTATTTTGTCTCTTTCTCCTTAGGTGCAATTAATTTCATTTCATAATGCTTATACTATATAAAACCGGCTATAGCTTTGCCGGGCCATCGCCAATCTTTACCACATAGAAATCAGCTTTATAACCGATTGCTGACCTGTATGCCCTGCCCACCTGTTCAATGAACGTGTCCACCGCATCATCCTTTACAATACTCACGGTGCAGCCGCCAAATCCTGCCCCTGTCATACGGGAACCGAGAACGCCCTTTACCTTCCAGGCCTCTTCCACCAAAGTGTCCAGCTCCTTGCCCGTCACCTCATAATCATCCCGGAGGGAAATATGGGATTCATTCATAAGTCTGCCAAACAGTGCAATATCATTTGCCTTCAATGCCTCGACCGCCTTCACGGTACGCTGATTCTCATATACCGCATGCTTTGCCCGTCTCCGGCGGACCGGATCCTTCACAGCATCCCGGACTTCCTCAAACTGCTCCTCCGTAAGAGCCCCAAGGCTGTCCACCTGTCGTACCTTCCGAATCTCCTCCAACGCCTTCTCACACTCCGCACGGCGTTCATTATACTTGGAATCTCCCAGACCACGCCGTTTATTGCTGCAGGAGATCACGATCTTTGCTCCGTCCAGCTTAATTGGCGCATACTCATAAGAAAGATCTGCCGTATCCAGAAAGATTGCTTGATCTTTCCGACCCATGGCAATGGCAAACTGATCCATAATGCCACAGTTCACGCCATTGAAATGATTCTCCGAAAACTGTCCCAAAAGCGCCAGATCCTGATTGGAAATCCCTAATTGAAACAGATCGTTGAGAATATAGCCGGTCAGAATCTCCACCGAGGCAGAAGACGAAAGACCGGAACCGTTTGGAATGTTGCCAAACAGCATCAGATCAATGCCACAGGGAAGCTCATAACCCTTCTCACGCAAAGCCCACATCACGCCCTTGGGATAATTGGTCCACCCGGCATTCCTACGGGGTTTGAGATCATCCAGACTCGACTCGATCACAGGAAGATGCCCGAAATTCATAGAATAGAAACGAAGCTTATTGTCATTTCTCTTGCGTACTGCACCGTATGTACCAATCGTCAGGGCACATGGAAAAACGTGTCCTCCATTGTAATCCGTATGCTCTCCGATCAGATTCACACGTCCCGGCGCAAAGTAAACGGTGATATCACCCTCTGCACCATATACTTCTTGAAATCTCTTGTAAATCCTTTCCTTCATGCGCGGTTCCTCCGTCATATTATGTAAATTACATTATATACTATTCACGAGTGGAAAACAAGAAGCAGGACATTTTCTGCCAAAGCAAAAATAAGGGCATCCGCAAAATGCGAATGCCCTTACGCCAAATGCATGGCTACTAGCTATCTGTGCTAGCTTTACCGTACAATTATTATACACATTCCGGTAAAAATGCAATATCTCAATGAAAATTTTATAATTGTTTAGATCTCTCCATTCTCCTGCAAATACATAAGAAATCCCCGGCATCCCTCCATCACATCATCATAAGTTACATCAAAATTACCTGTGTACCATGGATCTGCGATATCTCGGTCGGACCCGGCAAAAGAAAGAAATTTGTATACTTTGCCATCCGGATCACCATGCAGCATGCGATGAAGATACTTGATGTTGATTTCATCCATTCCAATAAAATAATCAAAATCGTTATAATCAGCAAAAGAAATCTGCTTCGCTCTATGAGGCACCAGAGGAATCCCCACCTCTCTCAGTTTATTCACCGTTCCTCTGTGAGGAGGATTCCCGATTTCCTCTGTACTGGTGGCAAAGCTGTCAATTACAAATTGATCCTCCAGCCCCAGTTCTTTTACCTTATATGTGAACACGCTCTCACTCAATGTAGATCTGCAGATATTTCCCCAACAGACAAATGCTACTCTTATCAATTTATGGTCCTCCATTTTGGTTTTTAATAATTATTAACTAAGACTTCCCACACCCATACGGTGTGCTGAACCTTGAAAATTCAATATTTCAGCCAATAAAAAAGGGATAACATATATCACTCTTACAGAGGAATAAGTCAACTCCATTTACTTTCTGCTAATTTTCATCAGAAACCACAAGATCTGCATCACTGAACATCCCCTGTTCTCTGGACTTTTCCGATTTTGCAAGCATTGCTGTCTCCGTCATAGGTGCATATGGATTTGATTCTGTCTGCCTTTTTATTTCAAAAGGAAATCCGTGACTTGGATGTCGGCAGTCTGGGCGAGCGTAATATTCTGAATAAAATTTACGATGCTATGGTGAGAAAATATAATCTGTCCACAAGCACCACAGATAATAAGCTCCGCTTTATGGCAGCAGGCTATCAGTTCGGTGATGAAATTATCGGTCATTCCGTGAAGTGACTGCAGGTATGAATACGCAGATGACACCATCTTGGCAAGGGAGAGCCAGAACAATTTTGTTCTGGCTTTTTCTATGTTAAGGCATTGAATACCTAAGCATACTTATTGAAGAATATCTCTGATATATTGTTTTAGACCATCTTCAGCAGTAAAATCATATTCTTTATTTTTTTCAGTATAATAGTTTTCTATGCTTTCCATTGTAATTGTTTCATGCGATGGAATGTTGTCTGTATATCCTTTTCGTGCAAACTTCCATGGTGTTTCTTCATGTGTGATTCTTTCCAGCACTTTTCCGCCATACTCACCGAACGTATTGACGACCAAATCAACTGCTTTTTTTTCTTCTTTTGTCAACTCATCTTGTGCACCTTCAAATATTGCAAAACGTGCATCTTCAATCGGGTTATATTTAAAATCGCTAAACATATAATAAACCTCGGGATACACTGGCCCATGAATCCAGGCCTGACAATTTTCGCAAAACATTGGTTTACCATTCAAAACATAGGATTCTCCCTGAATAAAATAAAGTAATTTCTGGAGCATAAGAGGCGTTACCTCTTCCAGTTTCTCAAACACATATGCAATTACCCTCAACATCTTATCTGAAACCGAAAATAATGTTTCTAATTGCACTGCGGCATCCATTGCTTTATTATAAGCTGCAGATGCAATTTTTTCCTTATTCTCCTGCAATTTTTCTTTCATAAAAGTTGGAGATGATAATGCCATCTTCATGATATCAGAATATTCTTTCGACGGTATCTGACCAGAAAGATATCTCGTAATAGTCACCTCTCCAAATCCAAGTGCCAATGATAAAGGTGCCTTTCCAATCTTATAAATTTTCATGAGCTTTTCAATATCACCTACTGAAACAATCCCTTCATAGGCCCTATACTGTTCGTCGACTTCCTGGATATTTTTATCAATCAGTCCAGGAAGGCTCATTTCTCCTCCGCACTCGTTACATAACGCAACTGTAACGCTGAATGTATATTCTACATCTTTAATCGTTTTTACAATGTTTCGTTTTTGCAAAGTGTACTCAGTTTCTTTTCTGCACTCTGTGCAAAAATCAACTCTTCCTTTCTCAGCCATGATATTTCCTCCTTATCAGATTACAATTTAAAATAGTAACTTATCGGATATTTCTGTTCATGCAAGGAAACCACAATCACATAACAGTTATCCGTCTTGTTAAATTTTATATACAAGGACACTGTCTTTTTAGTGTTACCCATTCTTTCTAAAAGTTCTACATCTTTGCCAAATACGTACAACAGCTCATGTTCATATCCTCTATGTTCATTTTGCAATACCTCAGAAAAATCTGTCGCCGTTAGTCCTAGCAAAATATCTTTTGCCATCATTTCGTCAAGTACATAGGTAAAAAATAAATCTCTATTGTCTTGTCTGTGAGAATTGAGTTCAATTCTATAATGATTTTTTCGAATTGCATCTTTTACCTCTGTCAGGTATACATCAATCTCATTTAATGTAATATCCAATATATGCATCTCCTCCTTCTCGGATGATTGCTTTTTCGTTTTTTTCTATCATCATTATACATTATGATTGTTTTTTGTCAATATCCTATTATCATTTTTGTTTCACAACAGAAAAACCACACCGAAAATTCTCTCCGATGTGGCTGTTATCATTTTATAAAACATCCTATTTTGACCCGTAAGTAGTATCTTACTACTAAGGACTATCCCGCAAATCTTTGCAAGCCAAGGCATTTCTGATATGTCCCTAAGTAGTAGAAATCGTAGTAATTCCAAGGCTTTCCGGCGAATATTGCCTCAGTCTCCCCAAGTTTCCAAAGGTCTGCATTATAGTAAAACTGGAGTGCCGTGGCAGATGAAAAGTATTTTTATCATTGTTGCATTCATATCCGCTTTCTCCATTTATAATTCAATTCTTTGTTTGCCTTTTCCCAAAAGTCATTTTACCTATTATATCGTCTGGAAATTAGCTCGTTTAATATTCAATCCTAAAATAATCCAAATATGCTTTATATTTATCTTGCGCTGCCAGACAGGTATCTGTCAGATAACCTTTTTCGTTGTCCCATTCCTTCAATCCACGGTAATAGAACATTTTCAGATTGTCCTCAATAATGAATGGAACAATATTGTATTTCAGACACTCCTTAAACATAATCAGTCTTCCCACTCGGCCGTTGCCGTCCTGGAACGGATGAATCCGCTCTAACTTCACATGGAAATCCAGAATATCTTCAAAGGTCTTTTCTTCTTTGGCGTTGTATTCCGTCAGCAAGATCTTCATTTTATCGGCAACTTCTTCCGGAAGGGCTGTATCCATGCCACCGACTTCATTCGGAAGTTTCTTATAATCCCCAACGGCAAACCAATCTTTTCTGGAATCGCTGGTGCCATTCTTCAAAATCAAGTGAAGTTCTTTGATAAACTTCTCCGTCAAAGCTGCCTTTGCATGAACAATAATCATGTCAATGCAGCAGAAGTGATTTGCTGTTTCAATCACATCATCCACATTTAGCACTTCTTTTTCTACACCGATGGTGTTGGTTTCAAAGATATATCTAGTTTGATCGTGAGTCAGGCGACTTCCTTCAATATGATTGGAGTTATAGGTCAAATCAATCTGCGTCTTATGGTAAATCCCACCGGAATATTTTCTTGTCTTCTGCTCTTTTAGAATATCTAACAGAGTAATCGGTTCCTCCTTTTTCTTGTTGATACGCTCTGGCTTCTCCGTATTTTCCGGAATGTTCCACGTTTTACCGATAAGAACCGCACCGTTTACACGCCCCTGGGAACAGTAATTTCTAACACTACGTTCTGACATATTCCATTTTTTTGCTATTTCAGCAACTAAAAGGTATTTCATCTGCCACCCTCCATCCATCATAAATTAAATCCAAAACGTACTAATCTACTGATTAGTATATCACACTATCGGCAAAAACACCATTCATTTTATCTATTGCGCTGTTTTTTGGCCGATATAACAACTGTTTCCTATTCAGATCGATTGTAAACGTCAAATTACGCGCCTGCTGTGGCAGATGAAAAGTATTTTTATCATTGTTTTGTTTCTCCTTGTTTTGCCCAGGAATGCCCCTGTTTGCAAGGGATCTCGAGAATTTGTAAAATTTGTATTTTAGCTGGCATCTTGGCAAAATATGTCAAGATGGAGCTGGTTATTGCGGGCTGTTAGTAGTAAAATGAGGAGTGTTTACTACTAAGGATTGCTACAGCAAAACATTTAATATGACTAATAGTTTCGCAGTTTCTTTCCATTTTCCCACGGTTTTTCTTCTTTCAAAATCTGTTCATAATATTCATCATACTCATTTTCAGATGCCAGAATCATCCACTCAACAGTATAATCAACATCATCAATCATATTAAAAACCACGCCTATTGCCGTAGCTAATTTGAACTTATATTTGAATAATCTTAATGTAAACTCCAAAAAATTCTTATCCTCAGAGAGCTTATACCCAGTAATATACAAATATCCAACCGTATTACTTGTATCAATCAAAAAATGATGTATTGTTTTTTCTTTCTGCAAACAATGCTCTATGCATATTTGCCAACGCAAAATAAAATCGTGAACTGTATTTCGATTCGACTTCAACAAATATCTCAAAGTTTCTCTATATTCATCTTTGCTATATAATTCGCCATCCAGCAATCGTTCCTGAAAGTTTTTTACAACAAATCTAAATCCTTCAATTGCATTCTGATCAATGTTTTTATTTCCATTTGTCAATGTTTTATAGTAATCTATCATACCTTCTTCATCTTCGATTCTTGCAATAGTTGTCATTTCATCATTAACATGATTTATAAACACATCCGGGAATTCGCCGTCAAAAAAACTTCTCCTCAACTCAAGGTAATAAACAATATCATACGGAATTGCAATACTATCTAACATTTTCACGAAATCATTCATGCTAAAAACATTGATTCGTAAAGCATTATCCTGCGATGATACATACACCTGTTTATAATCAGCATCATCTGAATCAAAAATGATAATCGGCAGTATTTGCTTTGTCGATACTAAAATTATTTTTTCACCTGAAAAACTTTCCACCTCAATTTCACCCGAATTTTTAATCATATCAATAGTATCTTTAATTTGACTTACCGCTTTTCTATATACTTTCTTATGTAACCAGTCTTGCGCCTTACTTCCATTCTTTTCTTTAATTTGAAAAATAACATACGCATCTTGAAATTCTACCAATCCATCACAAAGTTCTTTTTTCTGTTTTCCATCATATACATATAGATTTTTATAAACAAATTCCTTAAAAAAATAATCAATTAAAACATCCGTACATTGCATTTCAGAACTAGTCAATATATCATCTCCTATTTTATACTCTAAAAGCATGTTATTTATAAAAACAACATCATAGGCGTTCCCGCCTATATTTTCACTATATTTAATGCATAACTATAGCAAATCAACATTATGCCCCATTGATATAAATATGCAAAGGTCTAACTAATTAAAAAGGCAACCGTATTCGGTTGCCTAACTTGGTTAAATAATAAAAGTTGTTTAAATTAATTTCCTTATTTAAATATTTTATTTAGTTAATAACTAAATTATATCACATAATCACTTCATGTCAATAACTTTATAAGCGTAACCAATTACTATCAGGCTTAGCTATCAATCTAGCATTATTATATGCCATTTCTAATGTCAGGCAAGTATGTCCTTGATAAAAATTCCCCGAAGAATTCTTTGTTACAACTAACGCTAAATCTGGCACATTCGGATCTACTAGGCACAACGGTAATAACAACTGTATTTTCCCATTAAAATATTGCGGTACTGCTATTTTATAATTCGCAGATACCTTTTTTTTCATCATATCAATTGCACCGCTAAATATGTATTGTAAATTTTTCACTTTTTGTATTTCACTTGGAATTCTTTTCATATTTTCCTCATCGGAAAGAATATGTTTATATTGCACATTTATCTCACACTTTGCATCAAAAACAAGAAGTTCGGGATTATCAAAATAATTAGCTCTTTCAGGCAAATCAACCACCCCAATTTCTCCTAATTCATATGGAGTCATAAAACCTTTTAAGTAATATTTCTGATTACCCCCAGCAGCATTAGGTTCAACATATGCATATATCGGTTCATAAAATTCTGTATATAATCCCGTATTAAACAGGCCATACGCTGTTTCCGAAACGATTTTACTCTCTTCTTT